>WNGB01000663.1_pt1 | contig 128112 bp, 117 predicted proteins | sample 5400681 | NCBI WGS metagenome assembly WNGB01 (sample SAMN13153367, study PRJNA577476) | soil metagenome | isolation source: 115 cm soil or saprolite under grassland replicate 2 | place: USA:California | collected 2016-06-15
CGCGCCACGGTCGCGAGCGCGTACCCGCGGGCGACCAGCGTGCGGGACCGGGCGACGCGCTCGCTCACTCCCAGCCCCGCAATGCTTCCCCCGCGATCTCGAGCTCGTACGTCTTGCGCCCGAGTGCGCGCTCCAGCTCGCGGATGCGCTTCTTGAGCTCCTTCTCGCTCTGGCGCTCGTTCGTGCCCGAGAGTTGCTTGTGCCCGCCCTCGAGCAGCTTCTCGCGCCAGTGGTAGTACAGGGTCTCCACGATGGGCTTGTTCGCACATTTGGTGACGAATTACCTATGACGAAAAGTCCTGCGTATGAGTACCTTTGGCGAACGTGACCAGATGTAGGCGGTCCGGTGACGAATTCCTGACCGGTTCGCCGCCCCCTGCGCGAAGTGCCTCAGGCGATCTCGGCTGGTCTCGGCCTATCTGAGAAATCGCTGCTCTACGGCGAGAACACCACCTTAGAAGGACCGACAGTCTCGGCTGATCTCGCTGGGTGTTGTTGCCAGCGTCGCCCCACATGGCCAGCCGCGCGCTCGTTCAGCGCCCCTCTCTTTGCCATCCACTGAGCAAGGGTCTAGCCTTGAGGCGTGCTCGTTTGTGCGAGCTGTGGGAGAGAGTCAGAGGCCAACTTCCCCTTCTGTCCCCACTGCGGCGCGGAGCTGACCAAGCCTGCGGCGTCGCGGGAGCAGCGCAAGACCGTCACCGTCCTCTTCTGCGACGTCACCGGCTCGACCGCGCTGGGGGAGTCGGCAGACCCCGAGTCCGTGCGCGCCCTGCTTGCCCGCTATTTCGAGCGCATGAAGGCGATCCTCGAATCGCACGGAGGTACGGTGGAGAAGTTCATCGGCGACGCGGTCATGGCCGTGTTCGGCGTCCCGGTGGCGCATGAGGATGACGCCCTGCGCGCCTGCCGGGCCGCGGTGGAGATGCGCGACGCCCTGCCCGAGCTCGGCCTCCAGGCCCGCATCGGCCTCAACACGGGCGAGGTCGTTACCGGTACCGAAGAGCGCCTGGCGACCGGAGACGCCGTCAACGTCGCAGCCAGGTTCGAGCAGGCGGCGCAACCCGGGGAGGTACTCATTGGCGAGGAGACGGTGCGGCTTGTGCGCGATGCGGTTGAGATCGAGCCAGTGGAGCCGCTTGAGCTCAAAGGCAAGGCAGAGCCGGTTCCCGCCCACCGGCTCGTCAATGTCCACGAATTGCCCGAGCGTCGATACGAAAGCGCCTTTGTCGGACGCACGCGCGAGCTCGAGGTTCTGCAGCAAGCCTGGGAGTGCGTTCTCGCCGACCGCCGCTGTCGGCTCGTCACTCTCGTCGGCGAGGCTGGGGTCGGCAAGTCGCGACTCGTCGAGGAGTTCTTGCCGTCGACTGAAAGGGTTGTCCGCGGACGCTGCCTACCCTACGGGGAAGGGATCACCTACGGGCCGGTGGTCGAGGTGATCAAGCAGATCGACGCCCTTCCCGGCGACCACGCTGCCGCGGCCGCGCTCCGCTCGTTACTCGGCGAGACTGAGCAGCGAACATCGGCCGAGGAGATCGCCTGGGCTTTTCGCAAACTGCTCGAAGAGCAGGCCCACGAGCAGCCGGTCGTCTGCCTGTTCGACGACATCCAGTGGGGAGAGGAGACCTTCCTCGACCTGATCGAGCACGTGGCGCTTCTTTCCTCGGGAGCGCCGATCCTGCTTCTCTGCATGGCCCGGCTGGATCTCACGGAGCGCCGTCCGCAGTGGCCGGTCGCGCTTCGGCTCGAGCCGCTGCCAGAGGGAGAGGTCGATCAGTTGATTCCGGCGACGCTCGTGGACGACCTGCGCGCGAGAATCGCGCATGCAGCTGGTGGAAACCCGCTGTTCGTCACCGAGATCGTGGCGATGGCCCGCGAGTCGAACGGCGAGGTCGTCGTCCCGCCGACGCTGCAGGGACTGCTCGCCGCCCGCCTCGACCAGCTCGAGGCCTCGGAGCGCTCCGTGCTCGAGCGAGGAGCGATCGAGGGAGAGATCTTCCACCGCGGGTCGGTTCAGGCGCTCTCGGATGACGGCCAGGTGACGCCGCGCCTTGCCTCCCTCGTCCGCAAGGACCTCATCCGTCCCGACAAGCCGCGGCTCCCGGGCGACGATGCCTTTCGCTTCCGTCACCTCCTGATCCGCGACGCCGCCTACGAGGCGCTTCCGAAGGCAACCCGGGCCGAGCTCCACGAGCGGTTCGCGACCTGGCTCGAAGAGCGCGCTCTTCACTTCGCCGAGCTCGATGAGCTCCTCGGCCACCATTTGGAGCAGGCGGAACGCTACAAGCGCGAGCTCGGCCGGCCCGACGCAGCGCTCGCCGGGCGAGCAGGCGAGAGACTCGCGAGCGCCGGCCGACGCGCGCTCTGGCGCGGCGACCCGCGCGCGGCCTCGCAACTCCTGGCGCGCGGACTCATTCTGCTCCGACCCGTTCGCCTCGACGTCGAGCTGGAGCTCGATCTCGCAACCGCACAGCCCACGCAACAACAGGCCGCGGCCGTCGCTCAAGCTGCGGCCGAACAGGCACGCGCGGCGAACAATCGCTTAGGTGAGGCGGTCGCGAGGGTCGTCGCGACCCACCACCGGCTGCAGAGCGGAGACGAGGCTGCGGTGGATGAGCTGGAAGCGTTCGCACTTGCCGCGCTGCCGCTCGCCGAGGAGGCCGGCGATCACGCCGGCCTCGTGCACATTTGGTACGCCCTCGGTTTCGGAGTCGCCAACTTCCGCGGCCACTTCGAGGACTGCGCGGAAGCGGCGGAGAAGGCAATTCACCATTCGCGGCTCGCCGGCCAGCGGCGAACCCGCATGTTCGGCCTGCCGATGGCGCTGGTCTGCGGGCCTCGGCCGGCTGACGAGGCGCTGCGATCGCTCGATGCGGTCCTCATCGACCCCCCGCACCCCGTCGAGTTTGCATTCCGTGGCGTACCGCTCGCGATGCTTGGCCGCTTCGACGAAGCGCGCTCGATCGCATCGGAGGCGGGCGAGCGAGCCCACGAACTGACCGGAAACTACGACCTCGTTGACTGGGTCGCGGCCGAGATCGCGACTCTCGAGGGCGACCATGCCGCGTCAGCGGCGCGCCTCCGTCGCTTCTGCGAGCTGCTCGAGCAGCAGGGTCGAAGAGCAGAGCTCTCGACGTTCGCGCCGATGCTCGGTCGCGCGCTCTGCACGCTCGAGCGCCACGACGAGGCGGAGCCGCTGGCCCGGCTCGGCCGCGACCTCGGCGCCGAGCACGACGCATACACGCAGACGCTCTGGCGTCAAGTGCGGGCGCTCGTCGACTCGCAGCACGGTCTGCATGCGCAGGCCGAGTCTGGCGCGCGCGACGCGGTGGCCATCATCGCGACGACGGATAGCCTTGAATTTCAAGGCGACGCGCTCTGCGACCTCGCCGAGGTACTCGCCGCCGCAGGCCGCACGGAGGAGGCGACGACGACGCTCAAGCAGGCGCTCGACCGATACGAGCGCAAGAAGAACCTTGCGATGGTCGCGCAGGTGCGCCTACGCCTCGATGAGCTGCGTGCCGGCGTGACGTAGCGACTCCGACTCGTTGGAGTGGCCCCGGGAGGGCTCGAAGCCCCCTGCAAATCGGCGGGTTTCAAGCGCCGGGGCCGCACCGGGGACCGCACCGTCTCGGCGCGTCCGGGCTCAGTTCGCGCCTTGCGAGCAGCGCGCCGTAGTCGACCTCGGTCTCGTCGGCGAGGACGTGGGAGTAGACGTCGACCGTGACCGACAGGCTCCGCTGCTCGACGAACTCCGGTTCGAGTTCTGAGTAGCATCGCCGTGTGCGGAAGGGTCTCGGTCCCAACGACCTCGACGGGCTGCTCGAGCGGCCGCTCGTCGCCGTGCTCGCAACCTACCGGGCGAACGGCGATGTGCTCCTCTCGCCAGTCTGGCATCGTTGGCGAGACGGCGGCTTCGACGTGGTAACGCGTGGAGACGACGTGAAGGCGCGCCATCTTCGCCGCGATCCTAGGGCCAGCATCCTGGTCTTCGAGCACGAGCCGCCGTACCGGGGAATCGAGGTCAGGGCCCGCGCGCTGCTCGGCCGCGCAGATGTCGACGTCGTGCGGGCAATTGCGGTGCGGTACCTCGGCGCCGAGGAGGGCGAGGCTTATGCCGCCGGCGGCGTTGACGACACGCTGGTGCGGCTCGAGCCGGGCCGTATCCGCGCCTGGGACTTCGCCGACGAGCCTTAGAACTCGAACCCGAAGTGAAGGGACCCGCTCGCTGACGACGAAGGCCGGCTCGTCTGCCTCAGGAGGGAGCAGAAGTCATTCTGATTCGAGTTCTTAGGCAGGAGCCCGCCCGCGGACGCACCGAGCGTCCGCTCGCCGCTCAGGCTACTCGCGCTCGCAGTCGCGCCCGGCGCTGCGCGAGCTGGTCGGCCTCGGCAAAGGGATCGGCGACGGCCGGCACGTCGTCGAGCTCGGGCTCGGGCCGGTCGCGCGGCAGCGCCCGGCGCTCCGGCCAGCGGTGCTCGAGGATCCAGGCGGCGGCGCGCCAGTTCTCCGGCGCGGCCGCGGCGATGCGGGCGAGCAACGCCGGCTCGCTGGTCGCGCGCTCGAGCGCCTGCTCGAGCTCGGTCGTCGCCGGCATGGTCGCAACCTCGCGCCGGCGCGAGGATCTGAGCCGGGCGCGTCGGCGCTCGTGTGCTGCGCTACGGCAGTTGTCGCCGCAGAAGCGCCGGTCGGGCCTCGACGTCGACGCGAGCAGCCGGCCGCAGTGCTCGCAGTGACGCTCCGGCAGGGCGCTCATCGCCACAAAGGCTACGCCGACCCACATGGTTGCGCGGGAAAGCCGTTGGCGCTCAAGCGCGCGCGAGGTTCCTTCTCGCGGCGACCTTCTCGCGGCGACCGCCCCCGCCGGGGTATTCGGCGTCGCTCAAAAGGTCTGCCCCCCCACCAGATACGCGGTTCGGGACCTTTGCGTTCGTTAGTGCTTGCGACGGACGGCCTCCTATGAGAGGATCGCGCATCCGCCCATCCACGGCCTTCGAGGCCAGGGATGGACCGAAAACAAGCTCGGGAGGGAGGAGAGCCCTGTGACCAAGGTGAAGCGTTTGGGTGTGCTGCTCTTCGCCGTGTGTGCGCTTGCTGCTTCGGTGGCGCCGGCGGCGTTCGGAGATGCCGGAGGTGGCCCCGGCAGCAACCACGGGTGCCCCGGACACCAGCCACCACCCCCGCCCAACGGAGGGTGCGGCAACTAACGATCTCGAGCCCCGCGCCGTCGCTAGGCGCGGGGCTCACCAAATCACCACTCGGCTTCAGTTCTCTCGGGGCTCAATGTCTCTGCCTCCCGCTCGGTGCGCTCCTGACGCGTCAGAGCGCCTCCGTGTCAGCCCGGATCTCGCGCATTCGAGTCTCTGCCTGACCCTGCTGCGCGGCGAGCTCTCCCTCTGACCGCCGAAGCCGCTCGTCGGCCTCCTCCTAGGCGGCCGGCACGAGCTCGAGTGCTTGGGGAAGATTGTCCGGGGAGAGACCTTGATCAATGCGCTGACCAGCAAGCATCAACCCGGAGCGCCAGAGAAACGCCGGCGAGGCGAGCGCCTCGACGGTCGGCTCCTTGGCGGTCCGTGTTGCCAGACAACGTCAAGCGCCGTCTCCCTGAACCGACCTCTACTGGACAGTGCCGGGAGGAAGGCCATTAGCGTGCCGAAACGTGCGCCCAGATCAGCTAACGCCGGGGAGCAGCCGGCGTAACACGCGGCGCTCGGCGGGGAGGTAGAAGCCAAGCGGAACGAGCGCGAGCGGGTAGACGGCGACGAGCACAATCGCCACTGGGAGCGAGGCATGGATCGCCTTGGCCATGATCGTCAGCGCGACGGCGGCACCGACGGCAGTGAAGACTCGTCGCCACTGGTAGGGAACCGGGAAGCGCCGCTGGGCGTTCCAGGCCATCCCGGCGAACATGACGCAGTAGGCGGCGACGGTCGCGACCGCGGCGCCCATCTGACCGTAGCTCGGGATGAGCGCCGCGCACAGGCCGACGCTCACCATGGCGCCCACGCCGGTGACGATCCAGTTGAACTGGGTCTGCCGGACTCGTCCGACGCCAATGACGACCACCACGTAGCCGGCGAAAGCGGTGGTCGCGAAGGCGAGCAGCGGTACGACCTGCGCGCCGTCGTAGAACTGCGGGGTCGCCAGCACGCGCACGATCCACGGCGCGAGCACGCCCAGCCCCAGCGAGAGCCAGGAGCAGACGAGCATCAGATACGTAAGCACGAACGGATACGTGCGCTTGGCCTCGCGGTCGTCCTCGATCGAGTAGGCGAACGCCGGCCACGCGGTCCGGAAGGCCATCAACACGAAGACGACCACCGACGCCACCCTCACGCCGATCGAGTACAGCCCCGTCTCGGACTGGCCGGCGATCTTGACGAGGAAGAAGCGGTTCGAGAAGTTGACCGCCCAGAGCGCGAGCGCTGACGGGACCAGGGGCAATCCGAAGTGCTCCATACGCCGGAAGAGGGCGAAGTCGAATTGGAGCCCGAGCTGCTCGCGGCGGTAGGCGACGAGCGCGAAGTAGACGAGGAGCGTGCCGGTGAAGTTGCCCACGATCACCCCGAGCGCGCCCTCCTCGAACTCGACCACGAGCAGAACCGTCGTCGCGATCGTGATGAGCACGTTGGCCACGCTCGCGATGGCGAACGAGACCGAGCGCTCCTCCACCCGGAAGAGCGACGTCAGCTGCATGTAGTTCATCTGCGCCCACAGCGCGACGAATGCCGCGCGCACGAGCTCGATGCGATCCGTCGAGCCGAAGAAGAGCTGGGAGATCTCGCCGGCGAAGATCTCTCCCAGCACGAGGCCGATCGTCGCGCTCGTCATCGTGAACCAGAAGGCGGTGCGGACGACGACCAGGCGGTCCTGGGACTCCGAGGGGACGAAGTAGTACCGGAGGAAGGCGTCTGCCGTTCCCAGCCGGAGAAGCACGGTGAGAACCGCGATGAGCGCTATCAGCGTCTCGATGGCGCCGTAGTCGGACGCGGTCAGATAGCGCGTGTACAGCGGGAGGAGGAGGACGGCGAGCATGCGCGCCACAAGCCCGCCCAGGCCGTAGATGGCCGAGTGGCGGGCCAGGCGCAGCATCTGCCGGAGCATCACGGCCGCGTCACTCGTCCCATTCGAGCTGGTCGAAATAGCGAAGCGCGCGGCGGGTCGGGCGGATGCGCTCCGCGTAGCCGGCCAGCTCCTCGGCCGAGATCTCTCCCAGCGCGTGCTTGACGCCCACGTAGGGCAGGTTCAGATCCTCCTGGTACACGATCGTCGAGATACGAGGGTTGACCTCGATCACGTGCTCGCCGACGAGCTGGATGTTGAAGAAGTGGTCGAGCTCGAGCTCCGCGACGATCCTGGCGGCGACCTCCATCAGGCCGGAATCGTCGAGCGCCTCGAAATACATGGCGAGACCGGCCCGCATCGCCTCGCGCGTCTTCGGATGTCCGAGCACGACACGTCCGCCCTCCGCGATCCCGTCGATCGTGCGCTCCTTGCCCTCTGCCCGCTCCATCACCAGAAGCTCCGTCCGGTCATCCCCGAGCACTTCGATGAGGTCCTCGAGCCGCATGGCCTCGGGCACTCCCGGGCGGTTCGTCAGCAGCTGCTCTCGCCGGTCGGCGCTCGCGGACAGGATCCTGAAGCCGCGGGTTCCCGAGGAGAAGACCGGCTTGAGCGCGAGCTCGCGGTCGGGATAGCCGAGCTCGCGCGCCGCGGCCGCAACCTCTTCCTCTCCCGCGGCCCGCCTCCACTCGGGCCCCTTGACGCCGATTGCGTCGAGCATCGCGTAGCTCTCGGCCTTGTCGTTCGAGCGGCGGATCGCCTCCGGCGAGGACACCATCACGGCGGCCGAGAAGCGTGACTTCGCCTCGGCGAGGCCGAGCAGGTCGAAGGAGGACTGCGGCAGCACGACGTCGACGCCCTCTGCGCGGCAGGCCTCGAGCATCGCGTCCGCGAACCCGGGGTCAGAGCCGGGCGGAACGCGATGGAACGCGTCGCAGAGATGCTTGCCCACCGGCTCGGCGGACATGTCGGCCCCGACCAGCCGAACCTCCCGTTCGCCGTTCGAGCGGAGCGCGCGCAGAAGGGCTGCCGTCCCCGGAGCGCCGCAGGCGGAGACGAGGATCGTGATCGGCTGCACGTCGAACGATGCTAGTGGTCGGGGGTGAAAGACCCTCTTGACAACGAAGTAAGTGAGTGCTAACTTACAAGCCGTGAACCCGGCGACGGCACAACGGCAGACCGCAGAGGAACGGCGCGAGAAGATCCTCGACGTCGCGAAGGACCTCTTCGCCGAGCGCGGGCTGTACGGGACGTCCACGGACGAGATCGCGCGCCGCGCCGGCATCTCCCAGCCCTACCTCTTTCGCCTCTTTGGAACGAAGAAGGAGCTGTTCATCGCCAGCGTCGAGCTCTGTCTCGCCGAGACGCTCGAGATGTTCCGGGAAGGCTCGGCAGGGCTCGAGGGAGAGCAGGCGCTGGAGGCGATCGGAAAGTCCTACCGCGATGCGATCAGGTCGGATCCGCGCCGCCTGCAGGGGCAGATGCAGGCGTATGCCGCCTGCGACGACCCGGAGGTCCGGGAAGTCGTGAAGCAGGGCTACGGGAAGCTGGTGGAGCATGTCGAGCGCGTCTCCGGCGCGCCCCCCGAGCGGGTGAGCTCGTTCTTCGCGACCGGGATGCTTCTCAACGTGATCACCTCCATGGAGCTCGCGAGCCCCAAGGAGCGCTGGGCCAAGCGTCTGCTCGAAGGGTGCCGGAAGTAAATGGAAGGGCCTCTCTTTTTTCGCGCTCTTGGAAGTAATCACTCACTAGCCTGTTGGAGGGAGAGATGACAGAGAAGATCGGACTGAGAACCTTGTGGACGTTCGCGATCACCTCGGTCGCGCTCGTCATGGTCACGCTCGACAACCTCGTCGTGACGACCGCTCTCCCGGTGATCCGGCGGGAGCTCGACGCGAGCCTCCAGGGGCTCGAGTGGACGGTGAACGCCTACACGCTCACCTTCGCGGTGTTGCTCATGACCGGAGCGGCGCTGGGCGACCGCTTCGGCCGGCGCAGGCTCTTCGTCGTGGGGCTCGCGATCTTCACCGCCGCCTCCGCGTTCGCCGCGCTCGCAACGAGCATCGAGATCCTCAACCTCGCTCGGGCGCTTCAAGGCGTTGGCGGCGCGATCGTCACCCCGCTGACGTTGACCATCCTCAGCGCGGCCGTCCCGGCGGAACGGCGTGGGCTCGCGCTCGGCGCCTGGGGCGGCATCGGCGGCCTCGCCGTCGCGCTCGGCCCGCTCGTCGGCGGAGCGATCGTGGAGGGAATCTCCTGGCAGTGGATCTTCTGGATCAACGTCCCCATCGGGATCCTGCTCATCCCTCTGGCCTGGAGGCAGCTTGCTGAGAGCCACGGGCCGAACCCCAAGCTCGACCTACGCGGCCTCGGGCTCGCGAGCGCAGGCCTGCTCGGAATCGTGTGGGGCCTGGTCCGCGGCAACTCCGTGGGCTGGGGCACGCCTGAGATCGTCGGCTCGCTGGCGGCGGGAGCGGTGCTGCTCGCCGTGTTCGTCCTGTGGGAGCTGCGCGCGAAGGCGCCGATGCTGCCGATGCGCTTCTTCCGCAACCGGACGTTCTCGCAGGCCAACGTCGCGTCGCTGTTCATGTTCTTCGGCATGTTCGGCTCGATCTTCCTGCTCGCGCAGTTCTTCCAGACGGTGCAGGGCTACTCGCCGCTGGACGCCGGGCTGCGGATCCTGCCCTGGACGGCGATGCCGATCTTCATCGCGCCCATCGCGGGTGCGCTGTCGGATCGCATCTCGGGGCCGAGGATCATGGGCGTCGGCCTCGCGCTGCAGGCCATCGGCCTGGCGTGGATCGCGACCGTCTCGACGCCGACCGTGCCGTACGCCGATCTAATCGCCCCCTTCATCCTCTCCGGCGTTGGGATGGCGCTCTTCTTCGCGCCGGTCGCAAACGTGATCCTCTCCAGCGTGCGGCTGCAAGAGGAAGGCCAGGCCTCCGGTGCCAACAACGCCATCCGGGAGCTCGGGGGCGTCTTCGGCGTCGCCGTCCTCGCCTCGATCTTCGCCAGCTACGGCGGCTACGGGAGCGGCGCGAGCTTCGTGGACGGAATGCAGCCGGCCGTCTGGGTCGGAGCGATCCTGGTGGCCGTCGGCGCGGTGGTCGCGCTCGCCATCCCGCGCGCCCGGCGCAAGGCGGCCCTCGAGAGGGTCGAGGCCGAGCCTGCTCTCGAAGAGGCCGCCTAATAACCGCAGCGGCCCGGATACATCGCTGGGGGAAAGGAGGCCGAGCAAGGAGCGCGAGGCTCAGCGTTTTGCAAGAGCTGAACTCCGCGTCATTCGAGCTTTGAGAAACAGGCGGAGGAGGGCTTGGCCCTCCGCACGTCTGTTTGGGCCGCTGCTCTTTCGAATGGGAAACCCCGTTTCCCCCTCGAGCTCCCCCCTTCCAAAGTCTCGTGATGAGCCTGTAACCTCGCCGGGATGGCGGAGCGAGGAGCCCTTCGACGGATTCCTCGCTTCGCAGCTTCCCGGTCACTGTGGGCCCTGAACGCGGCCCTCGACCGCGTCGAGACGGTCTCCGGCGGCCCGGCCGACGCGCCTCTCCCCGAGCCGCCCGTCTTCATCGTCGGCCCGCCGCGCACGGGCAGCACCCTGCTGTACCAGCTGGTCGTCGGCTGCTTCCACGTCGGCTACCTCTCCAACCGCCACTGCCGGCTGTACGGCGCTCCGTCGCTCGTCGAGCGCATCCGGCACCCCGAGCCGCCTTCAGTGCTCGAATCGCGCTATGGGCGGACCGCCGGGCCCGATGCTCCCAGCGAGTGCGGGGAGTACTGGTACCGCTTCTTCCGGCGTTCTCCGCAGTACGTCCCGCACGGGAAAGCCGACCCGGACAAGCTGCGCCGGCTGCGTGCATCGGTTCGAGCGCTCGGGAATGCAGCCGGGCGCCCGCTCGTCTTCAAGAACCTGATCTGCGCGCTACGGCTCGGGCCCATCTCCGAGACGCTCCCGGAGGCGGTCTTCGTCCGCATCAGGCGAAACGTGCTCGCAACCGCGGTCTCGCTGCTGGCCGGGCGGAAGGCGCTCTTCGGTAATTACGGGCACTGGTGGTCGAGCGAGCCGCCCGGAATCGAGCGGCTCCGCACCCTCCCTGCCCACGAGCAGGTCGTTGAGCAGATAGCCGCAGTGGAGGAGTTGATCGACCAGGCCCGCGCCGAGGCGGGGCCGGAGCGGTTCTGCGACGTCACGTACGAGGCGCTCTGCGAGGATCCAGGGGCGGCGCTCGGTACCATCGCTGCGCTCGCCGAGAGGAACGGGTTCCGTCTGACCCCGCGACGGCCGCCCCCTTCCACCCTCGAGCAAGCCGAACCACAACCGATTGATGACGATCTCCAAGACCAACTCGCCGCCTACATCCGAGACCGCTGAGGGGCGTTCGCGCTACGACGACCTCGTCGCCCGGTCGCCGCAGGGATCGATCTTCGCCACCTCGTGGTGGCTGGACGCGGTGGCGCCGGGCCGCTGGCGCATGCACACGGTTGAGAAGGGCCAGGAGCTCATCGCCGCGTGGCCGACGGTCGTCCGCTCGAGCCGCTGGGGCCCGCTCCACGTCGGGGCGGGCTTGACTCCGTTCCTCGGCCCCGTACTTCCTCCGGGCGACGGGGCACGTCGGCGCGCGCGTGAGATCGAGGCGATCGAGCTCCTGCTGGAGGAGATCGGCTCGTACGCCCATCTCGAAGCTCGCTGCAACCCGGCCTTCGACTACTGGACTCCGCTGCGGTGGCGGGGATTCACGCAGACGACGCGCTACACATGGCGGCTTCCCCAAAAGGACGACGGCGAGGAGGTGCTCCGCCTGTTCGGGGAGAAGGCCCGGGGGCACATCCGCGCGGCGGAGAAGCACGGCGTCACCGCGGAAGAAGCGCCGCTGACGGAGTTCCTCGACCTCCGAGACCGCGAGGCCGAGCAGCACGGCATCCGGCTGATCATGTCCAGGGACGCCGTGGCGCGGATCGACGCAGTCGCGCAAGAGCGCGGCGCGCGGGAGATCCTCGTTGCCCGAGACGCCGACGGTCAGGGCCGCGCGGGCGCCTATCTCGTGCACGACGACGACTTCACCTACTACCTGATGTCGTGCACGGACGGAGAGGTGCGCGGCAGCGCGGCCCTGGTGATCCAGGAGGCGGTCAAGCGTGCCGCCGCGCGCGGGACCGGGTTCGACTTCGAGGGATCGATGCTGCGCCCGGTCGAGCAGTTCGTGCGCAGCTTCGGAAGCGTGCCCACCCCGTACTCGGTAGTGAGGCACACGCCCTCGCGCGGCTTCCGAGCCGAGCGTGGGCTCAAGCGCGTCGCCCGCAGGCTCGTTCGGTAGCGGCATCCCCTCTGACAGCGACAATGCAGGCGTGGACGGAGGATCCACCGATCGGAGACGGCTGCTCGTGCTCGGCGCCGGTCCTGGTCAACTGGACCTGCTCGAGGCCGCGCGCGCCCGCGGGCTGTTCGTCATTGCGGTCGACCGCGACCCGGCTGCCCCCGGGTTTTCGTACGCCGACCGCCGCGCCATCATCTCGGTCGAGGACGAGCCGGGAATCGAGCGACTCGCCGAGGCCGAGCGCATCGACGGCGTTATCGCCCCCGGTCTCGACTGGCCGGTGGGGGTCGCAGCCCGGGTGGCGGCGAAGCTCGGGATCCCTCATCCGCTCGCACCCGAGTCGGCCGTCCTGATCACCTCCAAGCTGCGGCAGCGCGAACGACTCTCTGAAGCTGGAGTTCCTCAGCCGGAGTACGAGGTGTGCGGGACGCCGGCGGAGGCGATGGAGGCCGCCGAGCGCATCGGCTATCCCTGCGTGCTCAAGCCGACCGACCGGCAGGGGCAGCGGGGACTGAGCATCGTCGAGTCGCGCTCGGAGCTCGAGCCGGCTATCGGGGCGGCGTTCGAGGCAGCGCGCAGCCGGGCGCTGCTGGTGGAGGAGCTCGTGGACGGCCCCGAGGTGACCGTGAACGGGTTCTTCGTCGCCGGGCGCTTTCACCCGCTTACCGTCACCGACAGGGTGCTCGCCGATCCGCCGGCATTCGGAGTCGCTCTCGCGCACATTTGGCGGAGCTTGCTCGAGCCGGAGAGCGTGGGCGCGGCCGTCGAGGCCGCCGCGGCGGCGGCCGCCGCGCTCGGGATCAGGACGGGACCGACCTACACAAAGATCCGCGTTGGCGCGGACGGCCCACGTGTCGGCGAGCTCGCGGCACGGCTGGGGGGCGGCCACGACGCGAAGCTGTGCGAGGCCGCCCTCGGCGTCCCGCTCGACGAGCTCGCGCTCGCCGCCGCGCTCGGCGACGAGATTTCCGAAGGAGCGCTCGTTCCGGCCGAACGCGTCGGAGGCGCCTGCGTCCGCTTCCTCGTCGCGGAGCCCGGAGAGCTCCAGGAGATGACTGGAGTCCAGGAGGCTGAAGCCGCCGAGGGCGTCACCGGCGTGTGGATCTATCGGCGCGAGGGCTACCGCTTCGGCCCTCTCCGCAGGAACTCAGACCGCGCGGGCGCCGTTCTCGCCGTCGGCTCGAGCCGCGAGGAGGCCGTCGAACGCGCCGACCGCGCGGCCGAGTGCATACGCTTCGACACCGCCGATGTCGAAGCCCTCGCGGGGACGTAGCTCGTCCCGATGAACAGACGTCGCGCCACACGCGTGACTCTCACCCTGCTCATTACCGGCCTTGGCGTCGCCTACCTCGTCTGGAAGGTCGACATCGGCCAGGCGGTGCACATCCTGGCGCACGCCAAGCTCGAGTACTTCCTCCTCTCCGTGGCGATCATGGTGGCCACGACCTGGCCGATGGCCTGGCGCTGGCAGCTCCTCCTGCGCGCCAAGCAGATCGACGAAAACCTGGGCTGGCTCACACGCGCCTACTTCGTCTCCTACACGGCCGGCCAGCTCCTCCCCACCTCGATCGGCGGAGACGCGGTGCGGATCTACGAGACCGCGCGGCGGCATCCGGGACGTGGCGGCCCGATCGCGGGGTCGGTCATCCTGGAGCGGGCGCTCGGCGGCGCGGCAACCCTCGTCCTCGCGGCCGTCGGCTTCGTCCTCGCGATCGGCCACTACGACGTCGGGGCGTACGTCTGGATCGAGCTCGCCTTCGTCGTGGGAACCGTCGCCGCCGGGATCGTGCTCTTCTCGCGCTCGGCCAGGCCGTTCCTGCGCCGGCTGGTCCCCGTGCTCAGGCGTGTCTGGGTCGAGCGCCCGGTGCGGGCGGTCTACGAGGCGATCCACTCCTATCGCCGCAATGCGGGCCTGCTCGTGTGGGTCTGCTTCGTCACGCTGCTGATCCAAGCCGTCCGCGTGCTGGCGATCTGGTCGGCCGGGAAGGCGGTCGGCATCGGCCTGTCGCCGCGGCCGTACTACGTGATGGGGCCGCTGCTCTTCCTGGTCACGCTCATCCCGTTCACCATCAGCGGCCTGGCCGTCCGCGAGTCCTTCTTCGTCAGCTTCCTCGGGAAGCTCTCGGTAAGCGCGGACGCCGCCTTCGCCGCCGGTTTCGTCTTCCTCGCGGTCACCCTCACGCTGTCGCTGCCTGGAGCGGTCGTGCTCGGGTGGGATGCCATACGCGGGCTGCGTACGGGGAGACCGGCGCCGCCCGTGCGTGCCGGTCGGCGCCTCCACTCGCGGGGGAACCGCCCGGTTCCCCCCCGTGCACCCCCTCCCGGCCCAGACGCGGCCCAACCGCGAAGTAGTTCCGACGATTCGCCGCAGAGGGCCGTAATAGGAGACCGCTCCGGGGAGCTTCCGGAGGAGGCGGGAGAGCCCCGGTGACACGTCCGGACCTGTCGGTCGTCGTAGTGACCTACAACGGCATGCCGTATCTGGAGCAGTGCCTGGAGAGCGCCGCCGGCTACGACGTCGTCGTGGTCGACCACGGTTCGACGGACCGCACGCTCGAACTCGTGCGGGAGCGCTTCCCCCAGGCGGCGCTGATCGAGCAGGAGAACCGCGGGCTCGCCGCGGGCTGGAACACCGGCATCCGCGCCGGCAGCGGGGAGTACGTCCTCCTCCTGAACTCCGATGCGTGGGCGGTTGACGACGCCGTCGAGCGGCTCGCCGCCTTCGCAGACGACCATCCGGAGGCCGCTGTCGTAGGCCCGCGCCTCCTCAACCCCGATGGGTCGCTCCAGCCTTCGATCCGGGGCTTTCCCACTCCCTGGCGCCTCGCGACCGAGTACTTCGGCCTCCGGAAGCTCGCACCTCGTTCGCGGGCGCTCAACGCGTTCTACGGGGGAGGATCCGATCACGCGTCCGTCCAGGAGGTTGAGTTCATCAAGGGAACCTGCCTGCTCGTACGCCGGAAGGCCGTGGACGAGGTGGGCCCGGCGGACGAGAGCTTCTTCCTCTTCAGCGAGGAGGTCGATTGGTGCTACCGCTTCGCGCAGGCCGGCTGGAAGACTCTGTTCTTCCCAGGCGCAGAGGTCATGCATGTCGGCGGGGCGACGTGGCGTCGGGAATTCGACCGCGGGTTCAAGGAACAGCTTCGCGGACATGTGCGCTTCTTCGCGAAGCACAAAGGGCCGAAGGAAGCGGAGAGGATCCGCCGCCTCCTGCTCACCGCGCTTCGAGTTCGCGCGAGGATCATGCCGGCGGAACGCCGCCAGACCTACCGGGACGCCGCCGACTGGCTCGCGTCGTCCTCCTCGGCGACGCTTCTAGAATCGTCCCGGTGAGGAACGGAAAGGGCCTGCGCGCCCCCTCATTCCTACGGGCGAAGCCGCAGCCGCCCTCCGCCGCCTCCGAGCTCGCCCAGGGAAAGCAGCTCGCACCCGCGGTCGTGTCCGAGGTGGGATGGGTCAACGGCCTGGCCGCGATCCGCTCGCTCGGCCGGGCGGGCATCCCGGTCATCGCCGTGGATCACCGCGACTTCGCGCTCGGCTTCCGCTCCTCCTTCTCCTTCCCGGTGCTCGTTCCCGACCCCGTCGAAGACGAGGAGGGCTTCATCTCCGCGATGGTGGAGCTCGGGGACGCGATCGGCCGGCCCGCGCCCATCTTCCCTACGCACGACGAGTACCTGAACTCGCTCTCGCGCCACCTGGACGTTCTCGGCGAGCGCTTCCGCTACCCCTTCCCGGGCTGGGACGTCCTGGAGCCCCTGCAGAGCAAGCGCCACCAGCTCGAGACGGCCGAGCGCGTCGGCATCGCCGTGCCGCAGACCGTCCATCCCCGGTCGCTCGCGGAGAGCAGCTCCGCCGCCGAGGAGATCGGCTTCCCGGTCCTCGTCAAGCCCTCGGACAGCGTGCTCTTCAAGCGGCGGTACCGGCGGCAGGCGTTCGTGTGCCGGAATGCGGGCGAGCTCGCGCGCGCGTACGAGCAAGCGACCGCGTACGAGCCGATGGTGCAGGAGTTCGTGCCCGGGGGGGCCGACCGCCTGTGGACGCTCGGGACGTACGTCGGCTCGGACGGCGAGGTGCTGGCCACCTTCTCGGGCCGAAAGCTCCGGCAGACCGGCGACAACGTAGGGACGGCGCGGATCGGCGAGGCGGTCTGGGATGAGGAGGTCGTGGCCTCCGGGCTCGCGCTGCTCCGGGAGCTCGGCTTCCACGGGATCGCCCAGGTGGAGTGGAAGCGCGACCCCCGCGACGGGAGTCTGAAGCTGATGGAGGTCAATCCGCGGCTCTGGCAGTGGCATGCGCTTTCTGCCGCGTGCGGCGCGGACGTCACCCTGGCCGCGTACTGGGATCTCGTAGGACAGCGGCGGTCGGCGACGCGCACCTACGGCTGCCGGCGGCGCTGGTCGATCAGCCTCCTGCCGGGGCAAGCGCCCGCCTTCGAGCGGCCGCCCTATACGGACGCCGTGTTCGCGCTCGACGACCCGAAGCCGGGGCTGGTCAACGTCGCCCGGTACGCGCTCCGGGCCTTCTCGTCCTGAGCGTTCCGGAGGCAATCGAGCGCCGCGCGCGCTGGGTGCTCGACACGATCGGGGCCCGCGGGCTCTCCTACGGCGGCGACCTCCCCCACCGCGCCGAGGCCTGGGATCAGGTCGAGCGCGGCGAACGGCCTGACGGCGATGAGATCGCGGAGGCGTTTTTCCACCTCGCGCGGGTGGAGGAGCGCTCGGGCCCGCGGGATGCCCACGGCCGCTTTCCCGCCTCTGCCAGCTGCCTCGACCTCCGCGATCCGCCGCTCGAGCGCCTGCGCGAGCGGCTCGGCGTCGATCCGCCGCGCTGGCGCGGCGCGCGGTTCGCGGTCGCGCTCACCCACGACGTGGACGTTCCCTGGCGCTGGTCGCCGGGCGCGGTCACGGGCACAGCTGCACGGCTGAAGAGGCACGCGCTTGGCGGACGCGGCGGGGAGGCGTTGCACGAGGCGCGCGCGCTGGTGGGCCTGCCGCGGCACAAGCTGCGCGGGACCGATCCCAACTGGAGCTTCGAGCGCGTCATGGACATCGAACGCTCGCGCGAGACCCGCTCCACGTTCTTCGTCATGGCGGGACATCACCACCAGGCCGACGGCCCCTCGCCGGAGACGTATGAGCGCGTCCGTCCACGCCTCGTCGAGACGCTGGTGATCGGCGGCGCCGAAGTCGGGCTGCACGGGAGCTATACCGCGGCCGAGGACGCCGCCCGGCTCGTGGAAGAGAAGAGCGTTCTCGAGAAGCTCGACGGCGAGGTGCACGGCCACCGCTACCACTACCTGCGGGTCGATCCAGAGCGAAACCTCGCGCCGCTCGAACAGGCCGGCTTCGACTACGACTCCTCGCTCGGGTACGCCGCCGCCATCGGGTTCCGGGCCGGGATCGCGCATCCCTTCCGCCCCTGGGATCCGGCCGCCGACCGGCCGCTCGACCTGATCGAGATCCCGCTCGCCGCGATGGACGTTACCTTCGACGAGCGCTACCTCGATCTGTCCGCCGGCAAGGCCGAGCCACAGGTCACGGCGCTGCTCGAGCAGGCCGCGGAGCACGGCGGCGGGTTCGCCGTCCTCTGGCACACCGACCGCTTCGACCGGGGGACTGCCCGTGGGTGGGACCGGCTCTACGAGCGGCTGATCGAGCGCGTGGGCGACCTGGGAGGCATCTGCCTGAGCGCGGGCGACCTGGCAGACGAAGCGACGAGGTGGCCGGAGTGACAGCTGAGCGAGATTGATCGAAAAGTCACGCGCCTCTCGGGCGCCGCTGGCAAAGGAGGCCAGCCCGAGGCTCGAGGACAGTACGGCGAGGTACCGACTCGAGCCGAGTGGCGCCAGCATCCTGCAGCCAGCGGTGTCAGGCCTCCGCCGGGCCCGGCTTCGCCGGGCCGTAGCAGAGGCCGGCGAGGGGCGCGCTGACTACGATCTTCGCGCGTTGAAAGTCTTACTTGTGTCCTTCTACTTCCCGCCTGCGGGTGGAGGCGGCGTTCAAAGGCCGCTGAAGTTCGCCGCCCATCTTCCCGCTCTCGGCATCGAGACGCACGTGCTCGCGCCCGACGACCCGAGATGGGTCCACACGGGCGAAGAGCTCGTGCCGCCCACGAAGGCCTGGGTGCACCGTGCGCGCTTCGTAGGCCCGCGCTCGAGGAAGCCGGCGGAGGAGCTGCGCGGCCTCGAAGGATTCGACCGGCTGCTGAAGCACGCCTCGCTCATGCCGCAGCGCGCCCTCGTCCCCGACACGAAGGTGACCTGGAACCTGACCGCGATTCCGGCCGCGATCCGGATCGTGCGCGAGCACGCGATCGACGCCGTCGTCACCACCTCGCCGCCCCCTTCCGTCCACCTGGTCGGAGCGGCGGTGAAGAAGGCGACCGGAGCCTCGTGGGTCGCCGACCTGCGCGACTCGATAACGGCCAATCCCCACCGCCGGGATGACTCCACCGCAGTCCGCCTGAAGGACAAGGCCGCCGGCTCCCTCGCCCGGCTCGTTGCCCGTCGCGCGGACGCGGTCGTGACCGTCTCGGACGCGATCGCGGCCGAGATGAGGGCTCTCGATCCGGCCGGCCCGGTGCAGACGATCCCGAACGGGTGCGACTTCGAGGACTTCGAAGGGCTCGAGTACCGGCCCGCCGACCGCCTCCGGATCACGCACGCGGGGAGCTTCTTCGGAAAGCGCACTCCGAGGCCGTTCCTGACCGCGTTCGCCGAGTCGGGAGTCGACGCGGTGGCGCGGTTCGTGGGCGACTTCCGCTCCTCCGACCGAGAGTGGGCCGACGGGCTGGGGCTCGGCGACCGGCTGGAGCTCGTTCCGTACACGACCCACCGGAATGCGCTCGCGCTCGAGCGCGACTCGGAGGCGCTGCTGCTGCTCATCCCGGAATCGGGCGGCCGCGGGCGCGGCGTCCTCTCCGGGAAGATCTTCGAGTACCTCGCTGCGGAGCGGCCGATCCTCGCCACCGTTCCGCCCGACGGCGAGGCGGCCAAGCTCCTGCGGGAGACCGGAGCCGGCATCGTCGTCGCCCCCGAGGACACCGACGGGATCCGCGAGGCGCTGCAGGGGCTCGAGGCGCGATGGCGCGCCGGCTCGCTGAACGGAACCGTCCTCCCCGACGACCTGCGCGAGCGGCTTTCTCGCCGCGCCCGCGCCGAGGAGCTGGTCGAGCTGCTCCGCTCGCTCCCGGCCCGTGAGATCACGACTGCGGCGGATTCGACACCTTGAGGCGTCCGGGCTGGATTACGAGGGTCCTCTTCTTCGCGACCATCTTCTGCGTCACCTTCCAAAAGGTCCACTGGGAGAGCGCGGGCGGGATCGAGCTCTCGGACATCCTCACGGTCCTGTTCCTGTGCGCATTCGTCGGGGGGCGAATCGCGCGCGCCGACGTCCGCTTTCCGCGCACCGTCTACTCCGTGCTCATCCTGGCGACCGCGCTGCTCCTCGTCTACCTGTTCGGCTTCTTCGACCTGGGGACGACCCAGGCGCTCACGCAGTACGGGAAGGGGCTGATCAAGTTCTTCATCCACTTCGCCTTCCTGCTGGCGGCGATCGCCTATCTCGCGCGCCGCTCGGAGCGCTTCTACTGGAAGACGCTCACCTGGTTCTTCGCCGGGCTGGTCGCCAACTGCCTGTACGGCGTCCTCCAGGTGCTCGTGGCCGAGCGTGGAGGGAACCTGGACGACCGCGTGCTCGCGCCGATCGTCGGGCCCGTGAAGCCCCTCAACCTGTACGGGAAGGTGGAGGGTTCGCCTGTGTACCGCATCAACGCGCTCGCAGGAGACCCGAACCATCTGGGCGTGATGCTGATCATCCCGCTGCTCGTCCTCACCCCCATCTACCTCCGGCTCGAGCGCAACCACAGGCTGCGCGTCCCGCTCGGCCTCCTGATCGCGTTTCTGCTCGTGATCGAGGCGGCGACGCTGTCGCGCAGCGGCATCCTCGGGCTCGCGGCCGGAGCGGTCATCCTGATGATTCCGTACGCGAAGCGGTTCTTCTCCCGCAGGATGCTCCTTCCCCTCTCGGCCGTCCTCGGCGTCCTCCTGGTCGCCGTCGCAAGCCGCCCCCAGTTCTTCGAGACGGTCTTCCGGGTCCGCACGCAGACCGGCGGAAGCGGCGGCGAGAACCCCCACTTCTTCGTCTACAGCTTCATCCCGGACGTGCTCGGCAGCCATCCGCTCTTCGGGCTGGGGCTCAACACGTTCTCGGTCTACTACGAGTTCGTCACCGGGCAGACGAACTGGGGCCCGCACTCGTTCTACGTGGCGCTGATCGTCGAGACCGGGATCGTCGGGACGCTCGTGTTCGCCGCCTTCATCGGGTACCTGTTCTGGCGCCTGTACGTCGCGTTGCAGATCGGCAAGGCGCTGGCGGCCGCGGGAGAGGCGATTGCCGCTCGCGTGAGGCCGCTCACGTGGGGACTCGTGGCCGCGCTCGTCGGAACGATGGTCGCGAACCTCTTCTACCTCACGATGCAGTTCTATTACTTCTACGCGTTCGCGGCCATCGCGCTCGCCGTGCCCATCGTCTTCAGCCGCCGTCTCCAAGCTCACGTGCCGACATGACCGAAGACGCCGCCGTCACCGTCGAGCACCGGCCGCAGCCCTGGCTGTCGCAGCTCCTTCGCGACTACGGCCTGACCGCCGCCGTCGCGGTCGCAATCTTCCTCGTCGGCTACGACAGCGGCGGGTTCGCCGAGCCAAGCAGAGATGCGATCGCGATCGGGCTGTGGTGGACGGTGATCGTCGCCGTCGCCCTGGGCGTCTGGCCGCTCGCGCGGTTGAATCGGGAGACGTTCGTCACCGGGGCGCTCATCGCCGCCTTCGGCGCGCTGACGCTCCTGTCGACGACCTGGGCCTCGAGCGCGCAGGCCGCATATGCGGAGTTCACCCGCGTCGCGCTCTATCTCGGGGTCTTCGCCGTCGCCGCGGTCGGCGGCACACGGGACAACGCCGGACGCTGGTGTGACGGCCTCGCGCTCGGGATTACGGCAGTCGGCGTTCTCGGGCTGCTCAGCCGGCTGTTCCCCGACCTTGTTTCGCAGCGAGAGCAGTTCCAGATCCTGCCCGTCCTCAAGACGCGACTCGGCTACCCGCTGGGCTACTGGAACGGGCTCGCAATCTTCGTCGGCATCGGCATTCCGCTGCTGCTGCGCGCCGGCGTCGCCGGGAAGACGGCGCTCACTCGCGGCCTGGCCGTCGCGCCCATCCCGGCGCTGGCCGCCACGATCTATTTCGCCTCGTCGAGGGGCGGGGTCGCCACCGCCGTCGTCGGGGTGCTGTGCTTCCTCGCGTTCTCAAGCCGGCGGTGGGCCGCGGCGGGCGCCGCGCTCATCGCCGGCGCCGGCTGCGCGATCGCAGTGCTCGTCCTCCACGGCCGTGACGAGCTCCTGAATGGGCCGCTCCAGTCGGCGGCCGCGGAGAGCCAGGGGCGCAGCGCCGCGCTGATCCTCGTCGGAATCTGCATCCTCACAGGCCTCGTCTACGCAGCCTGCTCGAGCCTGCTGTCCGGGAGGCGTACCCCGAGCCCGGTCGTGGGCTGGGGCCTGGTGGCAACGGGCATGGTGATCGTCATCGTGGGAATCGCCGCCTCCCATCCCGTGCGCCGGTTCGAGGACTTCAAGCGCATTCCGACGTCCGAGGGAAGCATCTCCTCGCATCTCCTGAGTTCCAGCGGCAGCGGCCGCTGGCAGTTCTGGGGCGCCGCGTTGCGGGAGTGGGAGAGCAAGCCTCTGCTCGGGACCGGAGCGGGGAGCTACGAGGAGTGGTGGGCCGAGCACGGCAAGCTGCGCCTGTTCGTCCAGGATGCACATTCCCTCTACATCGAGGCGCTCGGCGAGCTCGGCATCGTCGGTTTCCTCCTCATCGTGGCTGCGTTCGTCACCGGGATCGCTGCGGCGGCCACACGGTTAGCGCGCGCGCGCTCACCCGAGCGGGAGACGCTCGCCGCCCTGACGGCGGCCTTCATCGCCTACGCGTTCGCGGCCGGAATCGACTGGATGTGGGAGCTGACGGTAGTCTCGATCGTCGGCTTCACGTGCCTGGGGCTCATGACGGGACCGGCCACGGCCATGGCGGGCCCACGCCTGGTCGAGACCCCCGAGGCGCCTCCGCGCTGGCGAGGCTTCGGGACGGTCGTCGCGGCTCTGGTGGCGTGCTGGCTGCTCATCTGCGCGATCGCGATCCCCCTCCTCTCCGGGGCGAGGTTGCGCCAGAGCCAGGACGCGGCGAACAAAGGGGACATTCCCGCGGCGTTGAAGGACGCCCTCGACTCCCGGAGCATCCAACCATGGGCGGACTCTCCGTATCTACAGCTCGCGCTCCTCGAGGAGCAGGCGGGCGACCTCAACCGGGCGCACAGCTGGATCCGACAGGCGATCGACCGGGATCACAACGACTGGCAGCTGTGGCTCGTCGCCGCGCGGACGAGGAGGCGGCGCGCAGCCTGGCGGAGGCGAAGCGGCTCAATCCACGCTCCCGGCTCTTCCAGCGACAGAGGTAAAGATGTTGTATGAGGTGCTCGACGCGAAGGCGGTTCCTCAACTAGGTTTAGGGCTCGTATGAGTGAACCCGAGAGGCTCGTCCAGCCGCAATCCCGTCCCGCCGAAGGCGCACGAGAGCGCGTCTGGATGCCGGCCAGGTGGCGTCTGCACCGGCAGTGGCGGGATGCGCTGCTGCGCCGGATGCTCGCGCTCGCCGACGCCTCGGCGGTACTGGTCGTAAGCGTTGCGCTCGCCACCTTCGTCAGCGGAGACGTCCACCAGGCGCTGTGGTCGGCGTTCTTCCTCCCGCTCTGGATCCTGCTGGCGAAGCTCTTCGGGCTCTACGACCGCGACCAGCGCTCGCTCCGGCACCTGACCGTCGACGAGATTCCGACCATCCTGATGTGGGCGCTGACCGGGACGGCAGTCGTCTCCGTCGTCATGCTGATCGTCGCGTCGGAGTCGCTGGAAGTCAGCACGGCTCTGCGGATGTGGGCGATCGTGGCCTCGGCGGCATTCGTCTTCCGCGCAACGATGCGCTGGATCTGGCGCCGGCTCGTGCCGCCCGAGGCGACCCTGATCGTCGGCGAGGGCCCGCTCGCCGAGGCGACGCGCCGCAAGGTCGAGATCTTCCCGGACATGCACGTCGTCCTGGCCGGCACACGCGTCGAGCTGCCGGCCGAGGAGCTGCGCGAGAACCCGGAATGGGCCGACCGCATCGACCGCATCGTCCTCGCATCGCACCAGATCGACGAGACACTCATCGCCGAGCTCGTGACCTTCTGCCGCAAGGAGCAGATCAAGCTGAGCGTCGTCCCGCCCGCGCGCGGCATGTTCGGGACGGCCGTGCAGCTCGATCACATCGCGGATCTCCCCGTGGTCGAGTACAACACGTGGGCGCCTTCGCGCTCGACGCTGGCCCTCAAGCGCGTGCTCGACACCGTGGTCTCGCTCGGGGCGCTGATCCTCCTCTCGCCGCTCTTCGTCCTCATCGCGCTCGCCATCAAGCTCGACAGCCGCGGGCCGATCGTGTTCGGACAGCGGCGGGCCGGCTTCGCCGGACGGCCCTTCCGCGTGTACAAGTTCAGGACGATGGTGTCGAACGCCGAAGAGCTCCTCCCACAGCTCGTGTCCATCGCCGAGCTCCACGACCCGATGTTCAAGCTTCCGAACGATCCCCGGGTCACGCGCGTCGGCCGCGTCCTGCGCCGGACGAGCCTCGACGAGCTGCCGCAGCTGTGGAACGTGCTCAGGGGCGAGATGAGCCTGGTGGGCCCGCGCCCCGAGGAGGTCGAGCTGGTCGAGATGTACGCGCCCGAGCATCGCTTCCGCCTCAAGGTGAAGCCCGGGCTCACCGGCCCGATGCAGGTGTACGGGCGAGGAGCGCTCGGGTTCGACGAGCGCCTCGCGGTCGAGCGCGAGTACATCGAGAACCTCTCGCTGACCCGCGACCTCCGCATCATCGCGCTGACCCTCACCGCCGTGGTCTCCGGCCGCGGCGCGTATTAGACGCGCGGATCAAGGCACTGTGAACCTCGACGTTGCAATCATCTCCTACCGTTGCCGGGATCTCCTGCGCGACTGCCTGATGTCCCTGCGCGACCACCCGCCGACGACGCCCATGCACGTCGTGGTCGTGGACAACGCCTCCGGTGACGGGACGGTGGAGATGGTCGGCAACGAGTTCCCGGAAGTTCGCCTGATCGCGTCCGACACCAACCTGGGCTTCTCGGCGGCGAACAACCTCGCCCTGCGCGACAGCGACGCGACCTACGTGCTCGCCCTCAACCCGGACACGCGCGTCACCGAAGGCTCTCTCGACCGGCTGCTCGAGCTGATGGACTCGCGGCCGGAGATCGGCATCTGCGGGTGCAGGCTCGAGCTCGAGGACGGAACGCTCGACCACGCCGCGCGACGGTCGTTTCCGACCGTGCTCGGCGCGCTCGGCCACTTCACGGGAATCGGCCGCAGGCGCCGGCAGGGGCGGCTGGCCCAGTACCGCGCCACCGAGGTCGAGTCGGGATCGGTCGAGGCCGTGAACGGCGCGTTCATGCTCATGCGCCGCAGCGTCCTCGACGAGATCGGCCTGTTCGACGAGGGGTTCTGGCTCTACATGGAGGATCTCGACCTCTGCTATCGCTGCCGGGAGGCGGGCTATCTCGTCTGGTACGAGCCGGGCATCACGGTCGTCCACGTCAAGCACGGGACGAGCGGCGAGCACCGGACGCCGCGGGTCAATTACGCCTTCCATTACGGCATGTACCGCTTCTACAGGAAGCACTACGCGCCGGAGCGAAATCCGTTCGTGAACGCAGCCGTCTACCTCGGAATCGCGGCGAAGCTGGGAATCTCGCTCGTGCGGAGCGAGGTCGGGAGGCGGACGGTCAGCTCACACGGGCCAGCTTGACCTTCGCACGCCAGCGGTAGGCGCCCGACAGGTGCTCGCGCTCGACCGCGCTGGAACCCTCCAGCCTGACCGTGGCGCGCGCCTTCCGGAAGCGGCTCACCGGGTATTTGCGGATCATCGGCTCAGTGAGGCCGAGCGCGAGCTTCGGCCCGGGGCAGAACCGCAGCTCCGCCTGCGGGAAGGCCCAGCGGACGGTCACCTCCGAGCCGTGGCGCTGGAACCGCAGCCCGCCCCGGGCGGGCACCGTGACCTTCTGCTCGCACGTCGTGACCTGATCGCCGCTGTCCGAGTGCCGCTTCACCCTCACGCGCTCTGCCACGCGCTGCTTGATCGGCATGCGAACGCCGCCTCCGGTTCTCGTCAGCTTGCCTTTCCCCCGCCCACTGCGCATGATCTGGACCGCGACACGCCCCGTGTCGGAATCGCCCAAGTTGCCGTCCTCGCGATAGAACGTGAACGTTGCGGACGCTTTGGCCTCGAGGACGGTGAAGCGAATCGTGCTCCGCTTCGCGGGCAGCGACGACGCTCCGCCCGCAGCGACTGAGGCGACCGCGAGCAGGGGAACAACCGCAGAAATACGACCCCACACGACGCCTCGCATGCTAGCCATTATTCTCGGACGTGACCAGTGGCCCACGTTCTGTTCGTCTGTGTTCACAACGCCGGACGCTCGCAGATGAGCCAGGCGTTGTTCGAGCGCGCATCCGCCGGCCGCCACACGGCCGACTCGGCCGGGACCGATCCCGCCGACCACGTGCATCCGCAGGTGATCGAGGCGATGCGAGAGGTCGCAATCGACCTTTCAGGCCGCCGGCCCAGGAAGCTCACTCGTGAGCTGGCGGAGCAGGCGGACGTGGTGGTGACGATGGGCTGCGGCGACCGGTGTCCCGTCATTCCCGGCAAGCGCTATCTGGACTGGGAGCTGGCCGATCCCCACGACATGGACGTCGCCCAGGTACGTGTGCTGCGCGACGAGATTCAGGATCGCGTCGAAGGGCTCGTCGGCGAGCTGGATGCTGCAAATGCCGCGTAGCAGCGAGGTTTCGAGGGACGTTTGAACACCAGCGCGCAGGCAACGGACCCGGTGTGAACTCACACGCCACACAGCAGAAGATCGAGTCCCTCCTGGAGCAGGGGGCCGAGGAAGGCTGCCTCGAGCTGTCCGAGGTCTCGGGCCTCGTCGCCGAGCTCGAGCTCCACGAGGCGGACGTCGAAGCGCTGTATCGGGAGATCGAGCGCCGGGACATCGAGCTGCGAGACGACTGCGGGCGCAAGTCGGACGAGCGCAGCACGTACGAAAACGCCGACCTCGCCGCGACGACGACCGATGCGCTCCAGCTCTTCCTGAACGAGGCAGGCCGCTACCCGCTGCTCACGGCCGAGGAAGAAGTCGAGCTGGCCAAGCGGGTCGAGCGCGGCGACAAGGAGGCGAAGGACCGCATGGTGAACTCGAACCTCCGCCTGGTCGTCTCGATCGCCAAGGCCTATCAGGGGCACGGAGTCTCACTCCTCGACCTGATCCAGGAGGGGACAATCGGCCTCATTCGCGCCGTGGAGAAGTTCGACTGGCGCCGGGGCTTCAAGTTCTCCACCTACGCCACGTGGTGGATCCGCCAGGCCGTTCAGCGCGGCGTGGCCAACAAGGGCCGGACGATCAGGATCCCGACTCATGTCGTCGAGCGCGAACAGCGCATCGCGCGGGCCGAGCGCAAGCTGCTGACGAAGCTCGGCCGGGCGCCGGCGGCGGAGGAGCTCGCCAAGGAGACGAGGCTCTCGCTCAAGCACGTCCGGGAAGCGCTCGCCACGCCGCGGGCTGTGACCAGTCTCGACCGCCCAATCGGCGACGAGGGCGACGCAACGCTCGGCGAGCTGTTCCCGAGCGATGAGGCGCGGCCGGAGCGGGAGGTCGAGCTCAGCCTCACCGAGGAGGCTCTCCACCGCGCCCTCAGGAAGCTGCCGGACCGCGAGCGCGAGGTGATCAAGCTGCGGTACGGGATCAACGGCGACGTCTCGCCCGCGTCGCTGGAGGAGATCGGGCGGCGGCTGCAGATCACCCGCGAGCGGGTGCGCCAGCTCGAGTCGAATGCGCTCGAGCGGCTCGCACTCGAGCGCGAGCTGGAAGGCATCGCGGCCTAGCTAGTGGTTCGGCGCGCCCGGTGTCGGCGGCCGGGTGATGTTGAAGTCGAACGCGTTGTCGTCGGTGTCCTGCCCGTCCGGAAGCCGGCTCGCGCTCGCGCCCGGCCGGTCGACAAGAGGAGGCGCGGGGGCCGGAGGGCCTTCCACGAATCCGTTCGAGAGGCCCGCGCCGTAGCCCACCGAGTCGACGAGCGCCCCTTGCTTGTCGCGCAGGCCGATTCCACCCGCAGTCGACGACAGCCCGGCGGAGAATGACTGGTCCGGCCCCGGCCCGGAGTAGGCGCTCCCGCCCAATACGTACCGGCCGCCCGGCGCGATGAGCGCCCCGGTGGGGAACGTTGCCAGGACGACATCGGTCGTTCCGGCAGCCGACCGGTAGACGAGGCGGAACCCGTCCACGTCGGCGGTGGCGGTGCCGGTGTTGACGATCTCGACGAACTCGTCGCTCAGCGCTCCCGTCACGCCGGTCATGTACTCGTTGACGTGGAGCGAGGGCGACCCCTGTACGCAGTGGACGACGAGGTCGCCTACAGAGTCGAGCGCGACCGACGTCCGACCTTCGCCCTGCGCCCCGCAACTGAGCCCAGCCAGCTGGTCGACCGACGACAGCGTTGCCCCCGGGTCGCCTTTCGGCCCGGGCGGACCGGCCGGGCCGGGCTCCCCCGGATCCCCTTTCTGTCCTTGCAGACCGGCGGGACCAGCTTCTCCCACGGGCCCCTCAGGGCCCGCTGGGCCGGGCGGGCCCTGCGGCCCAGTCTCTCCCTGCGGCCCATCGGGGCCGGGAGCGCCGGCCGGACCTGGAGGGCCGGGCTCGCCTTTCGGCCCGCGAACGTTCCACTCGAGCGCCTGCTCGCGGGTGCGACAGTCCTGCACGCCGGCAACGACGCGCAAGAGGCCGTTCTCGGAGTTCCCGCAGGCATGGATCGCCTCGTCCGGACCGGTGACGGCAGCGAGCGTGCCCGCCGCCGCCACGGCAGAGGCCGCGGCGAGCACGACGGCGGGCGGGATGAGCCGGGTGATACGCATCCCTTCCCTGATAGCCGGCCCCGCTCACGAGAGCAAGGGCACGAGAGCATTCCGACACAGAACTGACCCGGACCCGTCACATCGGGTGCCCCGTCCAGTAATGGTCTCGCGCTTCTGGCGAGCGAAAAGCGCGCCAGGCTAGGACGCAGGGAGCGCCCGTACTCGACTGTACGGGCGCGACCGAGGACAACGCCTGGCGCAGCTTTGCAGCCGCCAGAAGTGCCCTGACTATTCCTGGACGGGGCACTACACTCGCGGCGTGCAGGTGGAGACGACACGGCTCACGCGCATCCGCGGCCTGGAGATCACTCCGGAGCGGTTCCGCCGCCTCGCACTCGCGGAGCTGCTCGGCCTGTTCGTGATCGTCGCGACCGGCGCGATCGTCCGCCTCACCGCGTCCGGCCTCGGTTGCGACAACTGGCCGCGCTGCGGCGACACTCCCTTCCCCGAGAAGTCGGGACACGCCGTGATCGAGTTCTCCAACCGCGTGGTCGCGCTGGTCACGATCGGCCTCACGCTGCTCGGCTGGCTCGCCGCGCGCCGCGTGGCCGGCCTGCCGCGCTGGGCGGCCACGCTCGCGCTCGCGGTCTTCCTCGGCACCGTCGCCCAGATTCCCTTGGGCGGGCTGACGGTGATCTTCGAGCTCAATCCCCTGCTCGTGATGACGCACTTCCTGCTCGCCCTCGCCGTCCTCGGCGGAGGAACCGTGCTGGCACTCGAAGCCTGGGGAGGGGAGCGCGGGCGCTCCGAGCCGCTTGTTCCCGTCGAGCTTCGCCGGCTGGCGCTCGTCTTCGTCGCGGCGACGCTCGCACTCATCGTGACCGGGACGTTCGTCACGGCCGCAGGGCCGCACTCGGGAGGGGTTGACATTCGCCGGCTCGGCACCGCGAGCGCAGCGATATGGGTCCACGTCCGCGCGACTGCGCTCTTCGGCCTGTGCTTCCTCTTCATCCTCGGCTACCTCGCGGCGCGCCGTAATCGCGCCCCGCTTCTCTTCCGGGCTGCGCTCGCCCTGCTTGCGCTTGTCCTCGTGCAGATCGCCGTCGGCGAGACCCAGTACCGGACCGATCTCCCCTGGTGGCTCGTCCTCGTCCACGTCAGCCTCGCCGCGGCGGTCTGGGTGGGCACGGTCGCCTTCGCGGCCGCCTGCTGGAGGCCTCCGCTCCCGCTCGCCCGCGCGTCGTAGACTGCGGCGATGGCGGACGAGCTCCGCACCGTCGAGCGACCGAGCCTGTCCCGGCCGGTCCTGATCGCCGCCTTTCGAGGCTGGAACGACGGCGGGCAGGGAGCGTCGCTCGCCGGTGCGTTCCTGGCCAGGAACTGGAAGGCGGAGCGGTTCGCAGACATCGATCCCGAGGGCTTCTTCGACTTCCAGTCCACCCGGCCGCATGTGTCGCTCGTCGAGGGCATGACCCGGCGGATCGACTGGCCGGAGAACGCCTTCTACCACGCTCCGCTGCCCGGGGCCGACCGGGACGCCGTCCTCCTGCTGGGAGTCGAGCCGAACCTGCGTTGGCGCGCCTTCACGTCTCTGATCCTGGAGCTCGCGCAGGAGCTCGGCGTCGAGATGTTCGTTTCACTCGGCGCCCTCCTTGCCGACGTCCCACACACGAGGCCGGCGCCCGTGACGGGCACCGCCAGCGACCAGAACCTAGTCGAGCAGCTCGGCGTCTCAGCGTCCCGCTACGAGGGCCCGACCGGGATCGTGGGCGTGCTCCACGACGCGTTTCGCCGGGCGGGAATCCCCTCGGTCAGCCTGTGGGCGGCCGTGCCGCACTACGTCTCGCTGACGCCCAGCCCGCTCGCGGCTCAGGCCCTGTGCGAGCGGCTGGGAGGGTTGCTCGAGGCAGACGTCGACACCGCCGAGCTGCAGGAGGCGGCGGAGGCGTACTCGGAGCAGGTGAGCGAGGCCGTCGCCGCCGACCCGGACACGGCTTCCTACGTCGAGGAGCTCGAGCACCGCGCCGACGAGGCGCCCGACGAGGTGGACATCCCGTCGGGCGAGGCGATCGCGGCCGAGCTCACGCGCTATCTCCGCGAGCACGAGGCTCGCCGACGGGAGCAGGAGGGCGGCGGTCAGGCGGACTCGCCCTAGCCGGCGAGTCGGCTAGCCGAATGTGAAGGCGTAAGCGGAGATCCCGGGCGTGAAGCGCAGCTCGAGCAGGCCGTCGGTGCCTGACGAGCGCAGCAGGGTGTAGAGGCGGGCGATTCCGGAGACCCGTACCGTCCTCAGCGTCTTGCCATCGACCAGCACCCGGACGCGCCCCTTTCCCCCGAGCACGAGGAAGACGTCCTTCGCCAAGAAGTGCAGCCGAAGCCGTGCGCCGCGCCCGCTGACGATGCGCTCGGCTTCGACCCGCCAGCGTCCGCCGTAGGCAAGGTCGTTCGGCGGAAGGGCCCGCGGAAGCGTGTACTGCCCTTCCTGCCCGGGCCTGATGCGTGATCCCGCGTAACGGTCGAGGCGCGAGTACCCGAGGTAGCTCTCGGGCGTCATCGGATGGTCGGGCGTCGGATCGACCAGATGGGCGCTGACGGGAGCGCCGCCCTTCTCCCTGAGGAGCGCGCGGATCAGCCGCTCGGTCTCCCTGTACCGGCCCTCGCCGAAATGGGCATGCCGCAAGTGGCCGCGCTTGTCGATCAGGTACTCGGCCGGCCAGTACTGGTTGCCGTAGGCGTTCCACGTCCCGTAGTGGCCGTCGAGCGCGACCGGATAGCGCACGCCGAGCCGCTCGACGGCGCTCCGGACGTTCGAAGGCACGTGCTCGAAGGCGAACTCCGGAGTGTGCACGCCGACGATCACGAGCCCCTTCGGCGCATAGGCCGCGTACCACGCCTTGAGATGCGGAAGCGTCCGCAGGCAGTTGATGCAGGAGTACGTCCAGAAATCGACGAGGACGACCTTCCCGCGCAAGGCCTGGAGCGAGAGCGCCCGCCCCTCCGGTGTGTTGATCCATTCCTGGATGCCGTGGAAGCCGGGAGCCGTCCCGAAGTCGTCCAGGCCGGGCGCGCTCACCCTCGTGTCTCCCACGTTGGTGCCCCGCACGTACGCCTTGCGCCCGGCCGCGCTCGCCTCGGTCTTGCGCTGCAGGACGTCGGTCCAGCCCGGCAGCCACGTCTGCAGCTTCGTGTCGACGTTGAAGACGAGGGCGAAAGCCGCCAGCGCGATCACGACGCCGAAGGCGGCCCGGAACCGCTCCACCCCGGTCCGTAGCGAGCTCGATGCCGCGCGCCCGCCGACCGCGATCGTGAGCAGCACCACGGCCGCTCCCATCGTGTACGCGACCGCCACCGCGATCGTCTTGAAGCCGAAGTCGAGCGAGGCCGCCGCGCTCGTGACGAACCCGATCGCGGGCCCGCCGCAGGGGATGAACACGAATCCCAGCGCACAGCCGAGCAGGAACCCACCGCCGAGGTCGCTGGAAGGGCCGCGCGAGAGCCGCGCGAGCGGACGCTCGATCCAGGCTCCCAACTGAGGGAAGATCAGCGTCGCCGCGACCACGAACAGGAGCGCGATCGAGATGTTGCGGAGCAGGTCCTCCGGCAGGCCGAGCTGGTCGAGGATCCAGACCGCGAACAGGATCGAGACGAGGAAGCAGGCGACGAGCCCGGCAATGATCGCGTACGGACGGCGCTTGCCGCCGCTCGCCCCACCCGCGAGCACGATCGGGAGCACGGGCAGGACGCACGGCGACACGGCCGTGATCAGCCCTGCCACGAAGGCCAATCCGATCGCTACGAGCATCTGCTTTCTATTCGGTCGTCCGAGGCTGCTCGGTTGTTACAGCCTTGGGCTGCTTCGGCCGGCCGTGGGCCTCGGGCTGCTTCGCCTGGCCGTCCGCAGAAGCAGTCTCCGCCTGTTTCGCCTGCCCGTCCGCAGAAGCCGCAGCCTGCTTGCGCCGACGGCCGCGCCTGCGGCGACGTCGCCGCCGAGACCGACTCGGCGTGAGCTTCGGCGCCGGGAGGTTGTCGGCGAGCGCGTGGGCCACGTCGGGCAGCGGAGCGATTCTCTCCCTCGCCGCCTCGATCAGCCTGTTCGCCCGTGAGGTGTAGCCCTCGGCCGAGGCCAGAAGCGCGACGCCGACGTTCAGCGGCTGCTCGAGCGCAGCATTGACGAGCTTGGCCGCGTTCTCCTCGTGCCGGTGGCCGCGGGAGTTCGCGAGGGCTCCGAGCAGACGCTTCGCCTCGGGGAACTCGGCACTCGCCCTACGGTCCTGCACTTTGCGGGTCGCCCGCGCGAGCTTCCACGTCCAGCGGGCGAGGATCTGCTCGGGCGCGTTCGCCTTCCCGTCCCCGATCGCCCGCAGCAGCGCGCGCACGCCCTGGAGACGGTCCTTCTCCCAAGTCGGCGCCTGGGTCACAAGCGTGACCAGGTCGTCGAAGTCGGCGCGCTCGACCGTCATGGAGACCCGGTCGAGGAGCGCCGTCATTCGCAGCCGCCGGTTCGGGTTCTCGGCGGCACAGGTGTACAGGAACTGCTCCAGGGTGGCCTTGCTCGTCCGGCCGTCGGTGAGCTTCTTGGCGAACTCGGCGCGCTCGTCGAAGCGGATCTGCCGCCCCGCGATCGCCGCCCAGTAGCGCTGCTCGTCCTCGTCCAGATATTTGGGATCGACGCGCTGCCACTCGCGCTGGATGACCTTCAGGCGGCGGCGCACGTCCGGTGTGACCGGGACGAGCCACGGCGCCGGCGACAGCTTCCGCCTCGCCCGGCGCTGGTAGCGTCGGCGCGGCGCGGGCGTGACTCGCGCACCCTCGCGGTAGAAGTCCGCGTCGAGCAGGCTGTGCAGCGAGATGACGCGTTCGTTGTGCGTCGCCCCCTTCGGCACGAAGTCGACGACGATGCCGGCCTCCTTGCGCGGATGCGTGCGCATGATCCGCCCGATCCGCTGCTGGTAGACGCGCCGGCTGGCGGTGGGAGCAAGATGCATGACGACGGTCGCGCGCGGCGAGTTCCACCCCTCCGCCAGCAGCATCGCGTTGATGAGGATGTTGATCTCGCCGCGCTCGTAGGCGGCCAGCGTCTCGGCAAGCTTGACCGGGGGCGTCCTTCCGCTCACCGCCTCGGCCTTCAGGCCGGCGGCGCGGAACTCCTTGGCCAGGTTGTAGGCGTGGTCGACGCCGGCCGCGTAGACGATCCCGGGAGTGTTGTCGAAGCGGTCGCGGTAGAGGCTGGCGGCGGCCTGGTTCAGGGCCTTGTGGTCGAGGACGGCGGCCAGGGCGCGTTCTTCGAAGTCTCCGCCCACGATGGGGACGGAGTGGATCGCAGCCACCGGAGGCACGCGCAGGGTCCGGAGCGGAGCGATCAGGCCGCGGCGTGCAGCGTCCTGCAAAGGCAGGTCATCGACGGAAGCGGGAAAGACGTCCGAGACCTGCTTCGCGATCAGCTGCTCGGTGGCCGTCATGCCGATGTAGATCGGCTCCGGGAAGCGGCGGATGGCCGCGCTCGTCTTCTCGCCCAGCGCCGTGTGCGCCTCGTCGCAGATGACGAGCTGGTAGGCCTCGCGGCTCAGGCTGTCGACATGGCGGGCGAACCAGGCGTAGGTCTGGATCGTCACCGGGTTCTCGCGCGGGGGCTCCTTCCCCTCCAGGATCGCCGGCGTGATCCGCTCGCCGTAGCCCTCCACCCCCAGCTCGCGGTTGAACTGGGAGACGAGCAGGCGGCGGTGCGTGAGGATGAGGACTCCGAGCGTTCGCGCGGCCTCGACGAACCCCGCCGCGGCGATCGTCTTCCCGGACGCGGTCGGGTGGCGGAAGCGAAACCGGCGGACGGCGCCGGGGTCGCTCTTGGGCTCCGGCTCGATCAGCTCGACCTCGCCGTTTTCCTCCTCCTCGTCGGCCTCGAGCACCTCGGAGGCGGGGCCGTTGCCGTTCACCGGCTCGAGCATGCGCTGGTTCGCGGCGATCAGCTCGGTGAGCATCCCCGCCAACGCGTCGACCTGGTGTCGGCGGAGCTCGGTGCCGGAGGCAAGCCGAGGAGGCCGCTCGCTCAGGACGCGCTCGAGGCCGAGCATGAGCCCGAACCGGACCTTCCACTGCGGGGAGGGACGGTCGTGGCCGGCCTCGATCTCCGCCAGCGCTTCGTCGAGCGCCCGGCGGCGGGCAGTGTCAGGCGCGAGGACCTGTTCGGAGTCCTCGTCCTCGCGAAGGAAGGGCTCTCCGGCCCAGGCTTCGGCGCGGAGGGCGTCGGCGGTGAGACCGTCCGTGGCCTCCGGCGCAATCGTCGGCTGCTCGGTCGCTTTCTGCATGTGTGCAGCACTCTTTGTGTGCTGCAGAAAGGAATTCAGGCGCTCCGTCAATGGCGGGCGCGCTAGATCGAATAATACCCGATCCGGCGGGCGCAAACCGTGCGGCCCGGGAGGGGGAGACCCGAGGGGGAGCCAGGCGGTTCCCCTTCGGGGAGAAGCGCCGACCCCAAACGGGCGTGCGGAGGGCCACGCCCTCCTCCGCCCGTTTCTCGAAGCTCGGATGACGCGGAGCGTCATCGCCGTGCAGACCCGACTTCTTCCCCCGCTACCGGAAGACCTTCGCCGGCTGAGCCCGCTAGCTCGATCATCCCGAGCGCCCCGCCGAGCTTGTGGACGTGCGCTTGCAGCGACGCGAGCTGCACGTCGTCCGCGCGTCCGCGATCAGGTCGTTGCCGAGTTCTGCAGAAGGAGTGAGGATGTTCGTTGGCGCGTTCTGGTAGATGCCGACGTTGCCGCTGTCCGTGACCATGAACCTACCCGGCAGGGATGTTCGGCGCATCGATCTCGAAGTTCCCGTGACCTCTGAGCGAGAACCTCTGGCTGTGAACTGCGACTTCCCCCGGGGAAATCAAACCGCACAATCACGGAGCGAGCCTGCGCCCGCTGCGGTACTTTCCGCGTATGAACGTGCAAGAGCTCGAGCGCAAGGCGCGGGTTGCGCAGCTACTGCTCGACGCCGGGCGCGTGCTGGGAGAGACCCTCGAGCCCGAGCCTGTCTACGACCGGTTTCACGACCTCCTCACCGGCGTCATCGAGCACGACGGCGTCGTCGTCTCGTCGTACGACGAAGGCGAGGATCTCATCCGCTGTGACTATGCGTGGTCCGATGGGAACCGCCTCGATCCGGCGATCTTCCCGCCCCTGCCGCTGAACCGCGCCGGCGAGGGGATGCAGAGCCGAGTGATCGTCACCGGCGAGCCCCTCCTCATCAACGACGTCGCGGAGCGTGTGCAGCGGCCCGGCGGCACTTACTACGACGTGGATCGCGAAGGGACGATCCGAAAGCTTCCCGACTCCGGCCCCACCGAGACAACCGCGGCGATGATGGTGCCGGTCAGGCACGAGGGGAAGGTTGTGGGTGTCGTCCAGCTCATGAGCAGCAGCGCCCAGTACTCGCCGGACCAGCTCGAGCTCGTAGAAGGGCTCGTCGGACAGATGGCAGCGGCCGTTCGGAACGCGCGCCTCCAGAGGGACCGGCGGCGGCTGGAGGCGGCGGAAGCAGCCGCACTCGCCGCCGCCGCCGAGCGCGAGCAGGCCGCAAACGTGCTCGAGGCGGTCGGGGACGGGATTTTCCTGGTCGACGAAGACGGCGTCATCCGCCTCTGGAACTCCGCAGCCGTTCTGATGACGGGGCTGCCCGCCGAGGCCGTGCGCAACCGGCAGGTGGCCGACGTCTTCCCAGATTGGGCGTCGATCAGCGAGCGGATCCCGGCTGCGGAGGACGGCACCGCCGCCCGCTCAGGCACGCTCCCGGTCGCTCTTGGAGGAGGCGACCTGTGGCTGTCCTTCGTCGCCGTTCGGAGCGCCGAAGGGATCGTGTACGCGTTCCGCGACGTGACGAGCGAACGCCGGTTGGAGGAGGAGCGAAGCGACTTCGTCGCGACGATCTCGCACGAGCTCCGGACCCCGATGGCGGCGGTCTACGGAGCCGCGCAGACGCTCCGCCAGCGCGAAGGTGAGCTGACCCTAGACAAGGCACGGCAGCTGCTCGAAATGATCACGACACAGGCCGCGCGGCTCGCGCAGATAACAGAGGAGGTGTTGCTCGCGACGAAGCTCGACCGCGGAGACCTGACGCTCGAGCCAGAGCCGGTCGACGTAGGTGAGCTTGCGCGGGCGACCGTCGAGGCGATGCGGTCGCAGGTGCCGCCCTCGGCGGAGCTCGATCTCGAGGTCAGCCCTGAGGTGGGAACCGCGTCAGGCGCCCCCGAGCGGATCCAGCAGGTGCTCATCAACTTGGTCGACAACGCCGTCAAGCACGGCGGCGCCGGGCCCGTCACCGTCCGGGTCTCGGAGGCCAACGGCGTCATCCGGATGCTCGTGGCCGACTCGGGCCCGGGAATCCCGCTTGCGGAACAGCAACGGATTTTCGAGAAGTTCTACCGCGCCGGCGCGCCGCTGACCCGCACCGCGGGCGGGACCGGCCTTGGGCTCTACATCTCGCGGGAGCTGGTGCAGAGGATGGGAGGTCGTCTCGAAGTCCGGTCGGAACCCGGAGCCGGCGCAACGTTCGTCGTCGAGCTTCCGCGGGCCTGAACGGCAATCCACGGCTGTCGTGCTCGGGGTCGAGGAGGCAGCGGTCGGGTTCGACGTGTCTCCCGTGTCGTGGTGGAACGAACGCCGAAGGTCGTCACTCCCATGATCGAACCCCCCCGCGATGGTCGGGGTCGTGAGGGAAGGAGAAGTAGCTAGAGCCACCGCATGGATCGCGAACTGCTCCTGACCTGTGGGGCCCAAGAGGGAGGATCGACTTCTTCATCAGGAGCGGCGTTGGTGCAAGCAGAAAACAGAAAGCCCCCTTGCGGGGGCTCCCTGCGTCGCATGAGGGGGTGACCCCAGGCGATCTGCTAGGCGCAGTACGCATAGACCGTGAGGTTCAAGGTCTGCTGCGCGTTGCCCTGCGCCGTTGCCTTTGCGACCCAGCCGTGCCCATCGTTGGTCCGCTTGGACTCGATGACGGACGGGCTGGTTGAACCTGCTTCATCGAAGCCGCCAGAGATGCTGAACAGCCTCGCGGCAGGATCGTCGTTCGGGTCGGACGTGAGCGGGCACTGGACGGTTGCGATAGTCGTCTCCACGCCGGACACACTTGCAACCGTGTCCGAGACGGTGACGATGGTCGAGCCGTCTAGACCGGCGTCGCCCTGCGGCCCCTGGGGACCCTCCGGGCCAGCCGAACCTGCCGGGCCGGTGTCGCCCGTGTCGCCCTTCTCGCCCTTGTCACCCTTGGGACCCTGAGGACCGGCATCGCCCTGAGGACCAGCCGGGCCGGTGGCTCCGGTGTCGCCCTTCGGACCCTGCGGGCCTACATCGCCCTGAGGACCCTGCGGGCCGGTGTCGCCCTTGGCACCCTTGGCTCCGTTGCAGACATCAACGCTCGTCGGGAAGATTCCCAGGTCGAAGTTGATCGTCCACCCGCCATCAGCACAGATGGCGGACTCGACAACGGAACTGATGCCGAGGCCCTGCGCCCCGGTATCGCCCTTGGCCCCGGTGTCACCCTTGACACCCTGCGGACCCTGAGCGCCGGTATCGCCCTTGTCGCCCTTGGGACCCTGGGCACCAGTGGCTCCGGTATCACCCTTGTCGCCCTTGTCACCCTTCGGGCCTTGGGCACCCGTTGCTCCGGTGTCGCCCTTCTCGCCCTTCGGGCCTTGGGCTCCGGTGTCGCCCTTGTCGCCCTTTTCGCCCTGAGCGCCAGTCGCGCCAGTGGCTCCCTTCGGGCCGGTTGCGCCGGTAGCTCCGGTGTCACCCTTGTCGCCCTTGGCTCCCTGGGCTCCGGTCGCGCCGGTATCGCCCTTCTCGCCCTGAGCGCCGGTAGCACCGGTATCGCCCTTGTCACCCTTGGCTCCCGTTGCTCCGGTCGCGCCCTTCGCTCCGGTGTCACCCTTCGCTCCGGTTGCGCCCTTCGCCCCGGTGTCACCCTTCGGGCCGGTGGCTCCGGTGGCACCCTTCGCCCCGGCATCGCCCTTCAAGCCACGAGGGCCAGCGATACCCTGCTTGCCCTGCGGGCCTGCGGCTCCGGCTTCGCCGGTAGCTCCGCGATGACCGCGATTCCCACGCGGGCCACGATCACCCTTCTCGGTGCGAACGCAGAACCGCGTTCGGTTGTAGTGGACCGGGAGTACCTTCTTGCGCGTCGGCTTTCCGGTCCGCAGCTTGCTGACCACCCAGACACACTTCAACTTGCCCTGGTGGTGGTTCGGGTTCTGCTGCGCAGCGCCCTGGGTCACCGCGAGAATCGCCGCGCTCGAGAGTGTGAGCGCAGCGACGCTCGCGATCCTTCTGACCTTGCTCATGCTGCCACCTTCCTTTCGTGCTTCGTTTCGTGCGTCGGAGGGGATGACCGGGTGGTCACCCCCCTGCTTACGGTGCCTTCCGTGGCCACGGGTAATCCGTGGCATTGCTTTTTCTCGTGCTTCCATGTCCGCAGTCCGCAAGAGCGTTTCTTAGCTGTGCGCAATCCGCAAGAGCGAATGGCGCCTTACCTTTCCGCAGAGGGTTTCAGAAACTAACGCTTGAGTTGTATCTCGATCTGGGCCCGGGTGCAATGAGCCAGCTGACCCATTTGCGTTCAGATATCTGAACGTGAACGCTCTGAACGCCGCCCGACCAGCCGAAGAGCTTCCTTGCGATCGCGCGCTCCGAGCTTCTTCATGATCTCCGAAACGTGCCGGCGAACGGTCACCTCGGAGATGCAAAGCAAATGCGCGATCTGTCCGGTGGTCTTCCCGTCTCGGAGCAGGTCGAGCACTTCGCTTTCTCGTGGAGTCAGCGCCGTGCCGCCGCCGTCCACAGCGTAGAGCCGGCCCCGTTTGGATGCGCGGACCTCCTCGATCAGAGAGGCGATCAGGCAGTCCGGTATGACGGCGCCGCCCTTGAGAACGGTCCTGAGGGCGCCGGGAAGGCGTTCGGGGGCGAGCTCCTTCAGCAGATACCCGGACGCTCCGGCTCGCAGCGCGGCCAGAAGATCCCTTTCCTTACGAGAGAAGGTCAGCATCACGATGGCGGTGTCCGCGAGCTTGGCCGAGATCTCGGCCGCGGCTCGAATCCCGCCTCCGGGCATGTAGATGTCGAGAAGACACACGTCGGGCCGCTCCCTCAAAGCCGCTTCCACCGCCGTCGGGGCATCGGCGGTCTCCGCGCAGACGACGAAGCCGCTCTCTTCGAGCACCGCTCGGACCGCCGCACGAATTGGAGGGTGGTCGTCCGCTATGAGGACCGTGGGTTCCATCACGGCACGAACGCCTCTACCATCGTGCCTGCGCCGGGAAGGGATTCCACCCTCAGCCCTCCCCCGAGCCGCTCGACGCGCTCTCGCATACTCCGGAGGCCAAATCCTCCGTTTCTGGGACGACGGGGGTCGAATCCGGACCCGTTGTCTATGACCCGAAGGGTGATCCCGTCGGTGGACTCGAGTTTGATCCAGACACGGCGGGCATCGCCATGCCGCGTCGCGTTCGTTATGGCCTCTCGCACGACTCGAACCAGCGCGTCCTGCGTTTCCAAGGATGGCACGATAGTCGGGTCGACAGACAGCTCCACGTCTGCGCCCCAGCGCGTGGCGACCGTTTCTGCCTCATTGGCGATGCGCTCGTCCAGAGGCTCCTTGCCCGACCCGGTCAAGGCCTCGATCGCGCGTCGCGTCTCCTGGAGAGCCCGCTGCGCTGCGCCGGCTATCGAGTCGAGTTCGTGTCGATCATGGACAGCAGCGAGGCGCTTGCTCTCGATCGCGATGTATGCGAGCTCTTGCGCGAGCCCATCGTGCAGCTCCCGCGCGATGCGTCGCCGCTCTTCGCGGACGGGATCACCCGTATTCATCGCGGCGGCGGTCGACACGAACGGAGTCCGGGTGTGACGAGGATCGGCGATGGGGCCCCCAAGCTCGGAGCAGCGGCCGCGGTGGGCTGGCCACAGGGCCGCCCCCGCAACCCGCCCAGCGGTAGTCAGCCGGTGGATTGCCGTCTTCGGACCGACAGCTATCGCCCGCGTCAAGAACGCATGATAGGGCCGCAGAGCCACAGGGCGCAGATCTTATACTCTTTGAACAGATTTTGCAACCTTTAGTTGAAGGAACCGCTCTGGGGTGCGGTCTGCTGCGTCGCTTTGTCCGCCCCCAAGCGGCGTCGAGGTCTTCGATCAGCACCCGTCTGCCCTCGGAGGTAGAGACTGAGAGCGCGGTCATCTTCAGTGAGGACTTCCAGGAAGGGGTCGATTGACCGCTCTCCTGGCGGCCCGAGCCCGCGCACTAGCCGGGCACGCCCTCACCAAACTGCCTAAACCGAGAACCCGGGCGGCCGAGGCTCGCCGCTCGGATCTGTTTTCCTGCTGGAACTTACGCCCCGAACCGGAGAGGACGACCGCGGCCGTCCCTCCCTCTCGAGCGTGCCTCGAGTCCGACAAGCAGGTCACCCGCGCATCACCAGCCTGAGGTGAACCCGTTTTGTTGCGGAATGTGAACTCCCAAGATCTGTTCGAAACGTCGTTTCCTTTTCGGGGAGAGGCGCCGACCAAACGGGCGTGCGGAGGGCCACGCCCTCCTCCGCCCGTTTCTCGAAGCTCGGATGACGCGGAGCGTCATCGCCGTGCAGACCCGGGGTGCGCCGCGCTCATATCTCCCCGGCTGGTCCCGAGGCCTTGTGCGGGCGGCGCCGGTTTCCGGGCTCGGCGAGTTCGCGCCGGCCCTCGCTCGTTCGTTATCCGCCGAGCCCGCCGAAGATCGCGAACGGGTTCTGGGGCGTCACCTGGTACACGAGCTCGCCGCCCGCCTCGACGTCTCCGTGCACGCGGCGGGCGAGCTCCTCGGCCTCTTGCTTGGTGGCGGTGCCGGCGATGACGTAGTGGAAGCGCCGAACGACGCCGTAGCCCTCCGACTCCAGCTGGTCGGCCAGCTTGTGAGCGTCGTCGACCGACGCGCACTCGACGCGGACCTCCCACGGCGCGTACCCGTGCTCGAGCAGCTCCTCCTCGACGTCGGGGCCCGGCGGCTCGTCGTCCCAGCGGTCCTCGTCCGCGAGCCAGTGCTCGATGCCGCTCTCCTGGGCCTCGACCCCGAGGTCGCGCAGCTCGGCGTCGACGACCTCCTTGGCGCGCTCGATCTCCGTGCGGGTCGGTGCATAGACAAAGACGACCTTGCCGTCCCGGGAAACCGCGAGCTTTTGCGCTTCCAGGTGGCGGGAAAGCTCCTTCGCCTCCGAGCTGAGATCGAAGCCGAGCCGGTCGAGGATCTCGGCCGCGTGGCCTTCCTCCTCCAACTCGATGCGGAGTCGCCAGTCGTCTTGAGCCATGGACGTCAGGCTAACGGCTCAACTGCAGGCGTCCGCGTAGAAGCGCAGGTAGGAGGCCATGTGGCTGTCCCAGTAAGTTGCTTCGTGGCCTCCGGGCCAGACATGGAAGGTGACGCGGGCGCCGCCGGCCCGAAGCTCCTCGGCGAGGCGGGTGTCGGCCGAGCGGAAGGGATCGTCCGTGCCGACATCGAGCCAGACCGGAGCCGTGTACGGCGAGCGGCCACGCGCCGCGCCGATGACGTCGTTGTGCACGAAGTCCTCGGCGTCGTCGAAGGTTCCCACGGGCGAATCCGCGCCCCGGAGCCACAGCGCGGCGGAGTGGCCGCCGACCGCGCAGAAGCGTCCCGGGGCCAGCCGGGCGAGGTTCAGCGCTCCGAAACCGCCCATCGAGACGCCGCCTATCGCGACCCGTTTCGGATCGGCATGAAGGATGTCGATGGCCGCCGGGATCGCCTCGCGTAGCACGTACGACCCCCAGGGCCCGTCCCGGCGGTCATGCCAGTAGCTGTGGTCGCCCCCGTTCGCGAGCAGGACACCGGGAGCACGGTCACCGAGCGCATTCAGGCCCTCGAAGAAGGCGTCGCTCAGAAAGGAGTCCGGCAAGGCGCTTCGACCATGGAGAAGGACGAGCAAGGGGCGCCCCTTCCCGCCTCCCGGCGGCTCGACCACGACCTCGCCGAGGCTCCGGTGCAGCAGGTCGCTTCTCAGCGTGAACCCCACGAGGTTCGAACGCCCAGTGCTCGTATAGGGGTGGCCGCCCCGGTTGACGAGCCAGAGGACGAGCGCGGCGATGCCCAGGGCCGCGACCACTCCGAGCGCCAGGGCTCGTCTCAGAGCGGGACTCCCTGGCGAACCTCCGCCAGCGGCCGTCCCACGACCCGCTCAGAGACTCCGGTCTGGTCGAGGTACTTCGTGATCCCGCCGAGCCAGAAGGGCCAGCCCGCGCCCAGGAGGAGCGCGGTGTCGACGTCCGCAGCCTCCGCGACGACGCCTTCGTCCAGGAGGTGCCCGACTTCGTCCGCGATCGCCTCGAGAACGGCATCCGTGATCTCCTCGACTGGACGCGGCGCCTCTTCGAGGACGACGGGCTCGTCCTTGCCCTCGGCATAGGCGGCGAGCGTCGGCGATAGCGGGAAGCGGTCGGGATAGGCCTCGTGCATGGTCTCGAGGACGTGGTTCGCGACGCGCGGCCCGACCATCTGCAGCAGGACGGACGGGGCCATCGGCATTCCGAGCCGCAGCACCGCCTCGTCCGTCTCCTCGACCGTGTTGCCGCGCTCGAGCGCGTCCATCAGCACGCTCGTCATGCGCGCGAGCACGCGGTTGACGACGAAGCCTGGCGCGTCGGCGATGACGACGGGGCGCTTGCGCAGCTTCTCGGTCACGTCCCAGACGGTCGCGAGCGTCGCATCGTCGGTGGCCGGCGTCCTGACGAGCTCGACGAGCGGCAGGATCGCGACCGGGTTGAAGAAGTGCATGCCGACGTCGGCGCCCATCTCCGCGACCGAGAGCGACGAAGTGTTGGTGGCGCAGATGGCATCCGGCGCGACCGCGCGCACCTCGGCGAACACCAGCCTTTTCACCTCCAGGTCCTCGAACACCGCCTCGAGCACGAGGTCGCAGCCGGCGAAGTCCTCCATCGAGGTCGTGCCCTCGATCGGGCACCAGCGGCCTTCGAGCTCCGAGCGGATCGACGCGACAGCGCGGTCGACGGTCTCCTGCTCCAGGTCGCGGATGACGAGCGGCACTTGGACGCGCTTCAGAAAGAGGGTCGCGAGCTGGGTGGCCATCAACCCGGCGCCGACGATCCCGACCTTCTCGACCTTGCGGGGCTCGGCATCCGGCCGCCCGATCCTCCGCTTGGCCCGCCGCTCGACGAGGTCGAAGGCGTACAGCGACGCCTGGGCCTGGCGCGAGAGGATGAGGTCGGCGACGGCTTCTTCCTCGGCCCGGTACCCCTCCTCGACCGTCCACGCCGCCGCGCCTTGGATCAGGTCGAGCGCGCGGTAGGGAGCGGGCGCCGCCCCGTGGATGGAGTCGTCGAGCTGCGAGCGGGCGCGGCGGACGACCTCCTCGGTCGTGGAGAGATCGGGCTCTTCCCGCTCCAGCCCGTTCTCCGCCAGGTCGAGCGCGAACGCGATCGACTCGTCCACGAACTCGACCGGCTCGAGCAGTCGATCCGCGAGCCCCGCCTCGGCCGCTTGTGCTCCAGTGAACATACGGTTCTGCCGCATCGGGTTCTGGACGACGAACGTCACCGCCGTGTCCGGGCCGACGAGGCGCGGGACGAGCTGCGTCCCGCCCCAGCCGGGGATGATCCCGAGGAAGCACTCCGGCAGCGCGAAATGACGGACGGCGGAGGAGACCGTGCGCGCGTCGCAGTGGAGCGCGATCTCGACGCCCCCGCCGAGGCACGCCCCGTTGATCGCCGCCACGGTCGGGAAGGGAAGCGCGCGGATGCGGCCGAAGAGGTCGTGTCCGGCGCAGCTCCCTGAGATCGCCTCCTCGCGCGTCTCGATCTTCGGGAACTCGTCGATGTCGGCGCCGGCGCAGAAGACGAACGGCTTGCCGGTCAGCACCATCGCCGCCCACTCGCCCGCTTCCAGCTCCGTGAGGATGCGGTCGGCCGACTCGAGCGCGCTCCGCCCGAGCACGGTCGGCTTCGTGTAGTCGGCGCCGTTGTCCATCGTCACGAGCGCCAGTGGGCCGACCCGCGTCTCGACGCGGTTCAGGTGGAAGACGGTGTCAGGCACGTTCCCACAGGAGCGCCGCCCCCATCCCCATGCCGACGCAGAGCGCGGTGAGCCCGTAGCGCACGTCGGGCCGCTCGCGGAAGCCGTATGCGAGCTGCGCCATCAGGCGGACGCCGGTCGCTGCGAGCGGATGGCCGCAGGCGATGGCGCCGCCGTAGGGGTTGAGCCGCTCGTCGTCCGGCGAGACGCCCATGCCCTCGCACCAAGTCAGCACCTGGACGGCGAAGGGCTCGTTCAGCTCGAACAGGCCGACGTCGTCCAGCGTGATCCCGGCCTGCTCCAGCACCTTCTTCGTCGCCGGGATGGGCCCGATCCCCATCAGCTCGGGCTCGACGCCGGCGAAGGCGTACCCGACGAGCCGCATGCGGGGAGTCAGCCCCAGCTCCGCCGTAGCCTCCTCGGAGGTGAGAAGACAAGCGGTCGCGCCGTCGGTGAGCCCCGCCGAGTTGCCGGCGGTCACCCGGCCGCCCGCGCGGAAGGGCGTCGAGAGGTCGGCGAGGCCCTCCATCGTGGTCGGACGCAGGAACTCGTCCCGGTCGGCAACCTTCCACCCCTCGTCGGTGAAGACGGCCATCGGGACGACCGTCTCGGCCATAACGCCGTTCTGCCAGGCCGCGGCCGCCCGAGTCTGGGACTGAACGGCGAACGCGTCCGCATCCTCCTTGGTGATCTCGGGGAAGCGGTCGTGCAGGTTCTCGGCGGTCGCCCCCATCGTCACCGCCGACGTGTCGACGAGCCGCTCGGCGACGAAGCGCGGGTTGAAGTCGACGTCCTCGCCCATCGGATGGTGGCCCATGTGCTCGACTCCGCCCGCAACGACGACGTCGGCTGCGCCGAGCGCGATCTCGCCCCCGGCGGCGGTCACGGCGGTCAGCGCTCCGGCGCACATGCGGTCGACGGCGAAGCCGGGAACGCTCTGCGGCAGCCCCGAGAGGAGCGCGACGTCTCGTCCCATCGTCAGCCCCTGGTCGCCGACTTGGGCGGTGGCGGCGAAGATGACGTCGCCGATCCGCTCCGGTGGGAGCTCGGAATGGCGGCGCAGCAGCTCGCGCACGACCTTGACGCCCATGTCGTCGGCACGCGTGCGCCAGAAGATTCCCTTCGGGCCCGCTCGGCCGAACGCGGTGCGGACGCCGTCCACGTACATGATTTCGCGGAGCTCTCGTGCCACAGGATGAGTCTAGGCTTCGGCTGGTTCCTGCGTTAGGCGCCGGCGCGCCGCTCGAGGCGCTCGCGGAGCTCGGGCAGATGCTGGCAGTCGGCCTCGTGCACGTCGCGGTGATACTGCACGAGGACGAACCCGGGCATGGCCAGCTTCCCGGATTCGCAGATCTGAATCAGGTCGCGCAGCGGGCCAAGCCCGTCCCCGGGCGCGTAGACGGCCTCAGGAGGCTCGTCCGCGTACTCCGGGCGCGGCCGGTCAGCGGGGAGGTACGGAAGGTTCCCGACCACGAGCTCGACCTCGCCCGGCACAGGCTCGAGCAGGTTGCCTTCATGGATGTGAACGCGATCGGCGACGCCGTGCAGCTCCGCGTTCGAGCGCGCGAGCTCGACGGCTTTGGGGTTGACGTCCGTTGCGTAGATCTCTGCATTCGGCGAGGCGACGGCGAGCGACACGGCGATCACACCCGTGCCCGTCCCGACATCCGCAACGCGAAGCGGGCGCTCGTCGAGGTGCTCGAGCGCGGCGTCGACGAGCTTCTCGGTGCTGGGCCGCGGCGTGAACACGCGCCCGGGGGCGGTTCGGAACTTCAGGCCGCGAAACGTCGCGTGCATGAGAATTGGCTCCGTGACGGATTGGGACGACCACATACGCCGCGAAGAGGAGCGCTACCGGGAGGGCGAGGCCCGGCTCCCGGGGATCGCTGACCCGGACGCGCGGCAGAAGCAGCTGACACGGATGGGGAACGCGGCGTACGGGGCGGGTCTTTCGCTGCTCATGGAGGGTCGTACGGAGGACGCGGCCGAGTGGTTCATTCGCGCCGTCGAACGCTACGGCGAGAGCTTCGCCGACGCGCCCCCGGGAAGCTGGGGCCGGACGATCGCGGCGATGAAGTCGCGCGTCCTGGCCGGGAACTGGGAGTCGGCCGAGGACGCCGCCCGCTGGACGTTGGACGAAGGCGCCGCCGAGTCCGACTCGCCGATCGGGAAGTACGCCGCGTGCCTGGCACTCCTCATCCTCGGGCGCGACCGCGAGGCGCGCGTGCTGGCGGACGACCTGCGCACGCACGAGGGCTTTCCCACGGACGTTGCGGACGTGCTCGCGATGCTGTGCGCGCAGGACGTCGTCGGCTATCAGATCGCGGTCGAGGAGGTGCTGGAGTCGTTCGCCGCGCGGGACGAGTACCTGGAGGACCTCCCCGTGGCCGATACGGTCATGGTCTTGCAAGAACTGGCCGCCCGACGCACGATGGCGTCCGAATTGGGGTCCGATCTGCTGCCACCGTGATTCGCAACCTCAAGGCGAATCAGGAGTCTCAGTAGATGCGGTGACACGAACCCCGATCGTCGCGCTCGTTCTCGCTGCTTTCCTCCTTTTCTCGGCTGCATCTGCGCAAGCGAAACCCGGCCAGCTCGACCCCACATTCGGCCACCGCGGGATTGTCACGACTCCGATCGAGCGATGGGCGACCGCGCGCGCGATTGCCGTCCAGAAAGACGGAAAGATCGTCCTCGCCGGCTGGAGCGCCCGGGAGCCGTCGTTCGGCCCGTACACGTGGGCGTTTGCCCGCTACAGACCGGATGGCTCGCTCGACCGGCGCTTCGGACTACGGGGCAAGGTGACTCTGGACCTGCGCGGCGGCTACGGCGCCTACGGACTTGCGCTCCAGCGGGACGGCAAGATCGTGGCCGTCGGCTATGCCTGGACCGGGAACAGGTGGTCCTTCGCGCTAGTCCGTCTGCGGAGGAACGGAAGCCGGGATGCCAGCTTCGGACGAAACGGCGTGGTGGTCACCGACTTCCCCTCAAGCGCCTTCGCGTCCTCGGTCGCAATCCGACCCGATGGGAAGATCGTCGCGGCGGGCTCTGCCGGTGGCGAGTTCGCCCTGGCCCGCTACAACCCGGACGGCTTGCTCGACACGAGCTTCGGGTCGGCAGGTCTTGTGACCATGCCGTTTCCATCACAGGCGGGCGTCGCCGCGCTGAGTCTTCAGCCGGACGGAAAGATCGTGGTAGCGGGGCCAAGCGCCACCTACGACGGCTTCGCCCTCGCTCGCTTCCTGCCTGATGGCCGTCCGGACCCAGGCTTCGGCATCGACGGCCGGGTCGTGACGCAGATCGGCGAAAACAGCGGAGCGTTCGCGCTCGCCGTTCAGCGGGACGGCAAGATCGTGGCGGGGGGACTGGCGCGCGTCTCCCCGTCGCCCTTCGCTCATTTCGCGCTCGCGCGCTACGACAAGGAGGGGAAGCTCGATCGCGGCTTCGGGGAAGGAGGAGCGGTGCGGACGAGGATCAGCAGGGACGACGCGATCTCTGCCCTTGTAATCGGGCCCCACGGGAAGATCATCGCCGCCGGCTACAGCTGGCAGAACAACTACGGATTTGCCGTTGCGCGCTACAACCCGAACGGGGGCCTTGATCGAAGCTTTGGCCGCGGCAGAAAACGACAGACTCAGTTTGACGGCTTGGGGGACCTCGCATACACCGTCGCGCTCCAGCGCGACGGCAAGATCCTGGTCGCAGGAATGGCCGATACCCGAGCGCATAACCGGTTTGAGTTTGCGCTCGCCCGCTACCTCGGCCCCCGCCCGATCTGCATGGTTCCACGGGTGAAGGAGAAGAGACTCGCGCAGGCCAGGCGTCTTATTCGCCGCGCGCATTGCTCACTCGGCCGCATCACGAGGCGGTTCTCGCGCACGGTCCCGAAACGAAGTGTGATCTCGCAGCAGCCGAGGCCCGGCGCGCGTTCCGAGCGGGGAAAAGTGCACCTCGTCGTCAGCAAGGGGAAACGTAAGCGGCGCTAGAGCCGCGCGGCGGCGGCTTCGTCCAGAACGACAACGGTTTCGCCCAGGGCTGAGCGGACCAGGCTCGCCGGGGTTGCCGGGCTCGGGGGATCCGCGAACCCGCGCTTGACCGCATCCGCCTTCCCCTCCCCCGTCGCCAGGAAGAGCATCTCCCGGCAGTTCGCAAGCGCCGGGATCGTCAGCGTCACGCGCGGGACGAAAGGCTCCAGGCCGGGCTCCGCGACCACGACGAGCCGCTCCCTCTCGTCGAGCGTCGGCGCGTTCGGGAAGAGCGACGCCGTGTGGCCGTCCGGGCCGAGGCCGTTGAGGATGAGATCAAACGTGACGCCGCGGACGTCCTCCTCGTAGCTGGGCGCGGCTTCCTCGGGATCGAGCTCGCCCCGAATGCGATGAACCGCCTTGGGCGGAGCGTCAAGCCGGTCGAGCAGCGTCTCCTTCGCCATCCCGAAGTTCGAGCGCTCGTCGTCCGGAGGCACGCAGCGCTCGTCGCCCCACCACACCTCGACGCGGCTCCAGCCCGGCTCGAGCTCGGCGGCGAGCTGGTAGGCGGGTTTCGGACCGTCGCCCCCGGTCAGGACGACGTGGCCGCCGGCGCGCGCCGCCTCGGCGAGCCGCTCCGCGACCACGCGGGCGGGATCGGCCTCGGCGAGGATCCTCACGCCGCCTTCTGCGCCGGGACGGGCACGAGGCCCTGTCCCATCGCAGCGAGGAGATAGACGCTCGCCAGCCCGGCCCACTCGCCGTAGGGCTCGAGCAGCTCGGCGGTGTCCGCCGAGTCGGCCGGCCGTCCGCGCAGGGCTCGACACAGCTTGATCAGCCCGAGATCGCCGACCAGCCCGTGCTCGTAGCGGCCGAGCCCGCGCAGGCACACGACGCCGGCCGACCACGGCCCGAGGCCGCGCTCACGCTCGAGCCGCGCGGCCACCGCGGCTGTAGGAAGCTCCTTCAGCCGCTCCAGGTCGTCGCCGCGGCAGAGCCGGACGAGCGTCGCCGCCCGCCGGGCGTGGAGCCCGAGCGAACGGAGCTCGGCGGCGCTCAATCTCCCGAGCGCCTCGGCCGAAGGCGGCTCGTACAGCCCGCTCGAAAGCCGCCGCGAAACCCGCCGGATCACCGTCCGCTCGATCCTCCTCGCCTCCCTCGACGTGACCAGCTGCCCACACAAAGCGCGCAGCAGCGAGTGGGCGACCGAGGCGAGCCGAGGCGGTCGAAGGCCCTTCAGGACGACCGTGGCACGGCCCAGCAGCGGATCGTCCGCGAAGCGCCGGAGAAACTCCGAGTGGTCGTCGTCGAGCGCGAGCAGGAAGCGGACGGACTCAATCCCCTCCGGGCTCTCGGCCCTGATCCCGACGGTTCCGTCAGGATGCTGCCAGGCGCTCGCGTGCTCTCCGCTCGGAAGCGCAAGCGTCAGCCGGCCGCTGCGGAAGACGCGCGTTGCGTCGCTCGCGAGCCTCGCTGAGAGACGCAACGAGTACGGGCCTCGGGGCGGGATCGCGGTCTCGACGGCCACGGAGCCAACGATACGGCGTCCATTCGATGGATGAGGCCGAGAAGCTCTTCCGAAGGGCTTCCGCCCGTTCCTTCGTGAGAAGGTTGATACTGGAGCTGTCGTACAGGAACATCCGCTCGCCTCCTCTTGAGGTCGAATATCTTGAGATCAAGATATTACAGGCCAGATCACTCCACGTCAAGAAGGTTTATGTCAAGATATGGTGAACATGGCTGACGAGCGTGACCACGTCGATCGCTTCCTGGAGGAGTTCGGGGCCGACTACCCGGTAATCGACCTGGAAGTCGAGGGGATCGTCGATCGCATCAGCGGCCTGAGCCGCCGCATTCTCCGCGAGATGGACGAGACGATCGACGACTTCGACCTCAGCTTCGGCGAGTACAAGGTGCTCGGCGCGCTCCGCCGCGCCGGGCCTCCCCACCGCAAATCTGCGGGCAAGCTGGCCAAGCACGCCGAGCTCTCGAGCGGCGCGATGACGAACCGCCTCGACCATCTCGAACGGGCCGGGCTCGTCCGCCGGCTCCCGGACCCTGACGACCGGCGGGGCGTCCAGGTCGAGCTCACGCCCGCCGGGAAACGCACCTGGGAAGAGGCGTTCGCCGCCCAGGCGGAGAAGGAGGCCCTGGTTGCGTCAGCGCTCAACCAGCGCGAGAAGAAGCAACTGAATGCACTCCTCCGCCGGCTGATGCTCGCCTTCGAGAAGCGGGAGGCAGAGCAGAAGTCGGCAAAGAAGAAGTAGCCCGCCGCGTGGCACGATGGAGGCCGTGAGCGAGCCGATCGATCCCGGTGCCGACATCGGGCACGTCCACCTGAAGGTGTCCGACCTCGACCGGGCGATCGCCTTCTACCGCGACGTGCTCGGCTTCGAGCTGCAGCAGCGCATGGGCGACGAGGCGGCGTTTCTGAGCGCCGGCGGCTACCACCATCACATCGGGCTCAACACCTGGGAGAGCAAGGGCGGCCCACCGCCTCCCCCACACACGACCGGCCTCTTCCACGTCGCCATCCGCTACCCGACACGGCAGGCGCTCGGGAAGGCGCTCAAGCGCGTCCTCGACGCAGGCGTCCAGCTGACCGGCGCCTCCGACCACGGGGTGAGCGAGGCGCTCTACCTCCGCGACCCGGACGGGATCGGAATCGAGCTCTACTACGACCGGCCGCAATCCGAATGGCCGCAGGCACCCGACGGCAAAGGAGTGGCGATGGTCAGCGAGCCGGTGGACATGGACGGCCTGCTGGCCGACGCCGAGTAGCTACAAAGCGCGGTACCGGCGCAGCGTCAGGCTGTGGCGAAAATCGACAGGCGGCTCGGCGCGGCGGATCCTGGCCTCGAGGCGCTTCGACAGGCTCGCCTCCTCCCACTCTTCCATCTCCTCGAACACCTCCGCCAGGGTCGTGTAACGCTCGATCGCGTCGAACTCGAGCCCGGCTTCGCGCTCGAACAAACCCTCCGCGACGAGCCGCTCGAGGTCCCTGTCTATCCGCCGGATGCGGGCGAAGAACGGGCGCTCGTCGATGGGCCCGAGGTCACGGCCTTCGGCGAAGACGTGCGCGGCGGGCGGACCGGGACGAAGGTCGAGCAGGATCCCTCCCGGCACGAGCATTCGGTGGGAGTTGCGTAGAGCGTCCACGACGCTCTCCGGCTCCACTCATCACAACGACCAGGTGAAGAAGACGAGGTCGAAGCGATGTGGCGGCTCGTCCAGCTCGGCGATGCTCGCCTCCCGGAACTCAACCTTCCCGCGGAGCTCAGGCGGCGTCTCGCGCCGGGCCGTCTCGATCTCCTCCGCCTCGAGGTCGACGCCTAGCATGCTCTTTGCCTGCGGCGCGATCCGCCAGACGAGGCGCCCGTCGCCGCAGCCGGCGTCGAGAACGCGGAGGCCGGTGAAATCGACGATCTTGGGGAGGGCCTCGACTTCCTTGCCTTCCGGGTCGATCAGGATCGTCACGGTGCGATCCTAGTGCTATACCTAGTCCCCACACATGGCGAAGCCCCTAGAGCAGCGCGACCAGGTGGTCATCCGCTTCGCCGGCGACTCCGGCGACGGGATGCAGCTGACCGGAGGGCGGTTCACGAGCGAGACGGCCCTCCTCGGAAACGACCTCTCGACCCTCCCCGACTTCCCGGCCGAGATCCGGGCGCCCGCGGGCTCGCTTCCGGGCGTTTCGGGCTTCCAGATCCACTTCTCCGACCACGACATTCTCACGCCGGGGGACGCGCCCAACGTCCTCGTCGCGATGAACCCGGCGGCGCTCCGGACGAACCTGAAGGACCTGCCCAAGGGCGCGACGCTGATCGTCAACACCGACGCCTTCACCGAACGGAACCTGGAGAAGGCAGGTTATGAGTCGAACCCGCTCGAGGACGGCACGCTGGACGACTACCAGGTGCACGAGGTGCCGCTGACCTCGCTCACGATCGAGGCGCTGAAGGAGTTCGACGTCACCAAGCGTGAGGCGGAGCGCTCGAAGAACATGTTCGCGCTCGGCCTGATGTCGTGGCTGTACACGCGCCCGACCGAGGGGACGATCGCGTTCCTGGAGAAGAAGTTCGCCTCCAAGCCGGAGATCGCCAAGGCGAACATCAAGGCCTTCCAGACCGGCTACGCCTTCGGAGAGACGGCGGAGGCGTTCTCCGTCCAGTACGAGGTCAAGCCGGCCAAGCTCCCGCCTGGGACGTATCGCAACGTCACCGGCAATCAGGCGCTCGCGATGGGGCTCGTCGCCGCGAGCGTCCAGAGCGGGCTACCGCTGTTCCTGGGCGCCTACCCGATCACGCCCGCCTCGGGCATCCTCGAAGAGCTCTCCCGCTACAAGCACTTCGGGATCCGCACCTTCCAGGCCGAGGACGAGATCGCAGCCGCAGGGGCGGCGCTGGGGGCGTCGTTCGGCGGCGCTTTGGGCGTCTCCACCTCGAGCGGGCCGGGCGTCGTCCTGAAGATGGAGACGATCGGGCTCGCGGTGACCTTGGAGCTTCCGCTGCTGATCCTGGACATCCAGCGCGCCGGCCCCTCGACCGGGATGCCCACGAAGCCGGAGCAGGCCGACCTGCTGCTGACGATGTTCGGGCGGAACGCGGAGTCGCCTGTGCCGCTGGTCGCCGCCTCCACGCCCGGAGGCTGCTTCGACGCCGCCTTGGAAGCCGCGCGGATCGCGCTCAAGTACCGCACGCCGGTCTTCCTGCTCTCGGACGCGTACCTCGCCAACGGCTCGGAGCCGTGGATGATCCCGGACGTCTCCGGGCTCCCCGACATCTCCACCGACTTCGCCACCGAGCCGAACGAGGACGGCTCCTTCCTACCGTATCTCCGCGACCCCGAGACGCTCGCGCGGCCGTGGGCGATCCCGGGGACGCCCGGCCTCGAGCACCGGATCGGCGGGCTCGAGAAGCAGGACTCGACTGGCAACGTCTCCTACGACCCCGACAATCACGACCACATGGTTCGCATCCGCGCGCGCAAGGTGGCCGGGATCGCCGCCGACATCCCGGAGCTCGAGGTGGATGACGAGGACGGCGCCAGGCTGCTCGTGCTCGGCTGGGGCGGGACGTACGGTCCGATCGCCGCTGCGGTGCGCCGCGTGCGCGGAGACGGCGGCAAGGTCGCGCACGCGCACCTCACCCATCTCAATCCGTTCCCGCGCAACACGGGCGACGTGCTCGCGCGGTACGAAAAGATCCTGGTGCCGGAGATGAACCTCGGCCAGCTGCTGAAGCTCGTACGGGCCGAGTTCCTCGTCGACGCCGTCGGCTACAACCACGTGCGCGGGCTGCCGTTCCGCTCAGGGGAACTGGCGGAAGCGATCGTGGGGATGCTGTGAAGGCCTGCACGTTGACGCCGGGGGGGCGCGTTCTCCAGCGCGAGCGGTTCAAGCTCGTGCGCGGCGGCATCGTGGACGTGGAGCGCCTACCGACCGCCCTCACGGTCCGATTCGATCCAGGTACTGACGAGACTGTGCTGGCCAAGCTCGTGGCCACCGAGCGTATGTGCTGCACGTTCCTCGACATCGACTACGCAGACCGCGTGCTTCGGATCGGCTCGGATGACCCGCGCGACCTCGACCCCTTCGAGGCGATGCTCAGATGAGCGGGAACGGCAGCAAGAACGAGGACGGGCTGATCCAGCTCACCGCCAAGGACTTCAAGACCGACCAGGAGGTGCGCTGGTGCCCGGGCTGCGGCGACTACGCCATCCTCGCGGCCGTCCAGAGCTTCATGCCCGAGCTGGAGATCCCGCGCGAGAACATCGTCTTCATCTCCGGGATCGGCTGCGCCGCGCGCTTCCCCTACTACATGCAGACATACGGGATGCACTCGATCCATGGCCGCGCGCCAGCGATCGCGACCGGCCTCTCCACGTCTCGGCCGGACCTGTCCGTCTGGGTCGTGACCGGCGACGGCGACGCGCTCTCGATCGGCGGCAACCACCTCATCCACGCGCTGCGCCGCAACGTCAACATCAAGATCCTGCTCTTCAACAACCAGGTCTACGGCCTGACGAAGGGCCAGTACTCGCCGACGAGCCCTGTCGGGCAGCGGAGCGGCTCGACGCCGATGGGCTCGATCGACCATCCCTTCAACCCGCTCTCGGTCGCTCTCGGCGCCGAGGCCACCTTCGTCGCCCGCTCGATCGACACCGACCGCAAGCATCTGACCGAGGTGCTTCGCGCGGCGAGCAAGCACACCGGCGCCGCCTTCGTCGAGATCTACCAGAACTGCAACGTCTACAACGACGGCGCCTTCGACTTCGTGCGCGAGGACAAGGAGAACCGCATCCGGCTGGAGCACGGCCAGCCCGTGCGCTTCGGCGCCGAGGACGAGAAGGGTGTGCGGATTCGTTCAGACGGCTCGGCCGAGATCGTCGACGTGGCCGAGGCGGGCGAGGATGCCCTCCTCGTGCACGACGCGCACGCAGAGGAGCCGTCGATCGCCTTCGCGCTCAGCCGGCTGACGAAGGAGACAGCGGGCGCCGCGCCGATCGGCGTCTTCCGCGACGTCGAGCGGCCGGTGTACGACGAGCTGATGAGCGAGCAGATCAGCGCGGCGACAGAGAAGACGGGCCAGGGCGAGCTGGACGCGCTACTGCACTCCGGCGACACCTGGACGATCACCTAGGCGCTAGAGCTGAACGCGTTCCTCGGGCGTCGCTGGCAAAGGAGGCCAGCCGGCGGCGCGCCAAGCGGCGCCGGTGCAGCGTCCTGAAGCCAGTGGCGTCAGGCGCTGCCTAAAGGGCCGGCTTCGCCGGCCCGGGTAGCGCAGGCTAGGGCGTTCAGAACTTCTTGTAACGCGGCTTGCTGAGGAAGAAGCCGTGGGCTGACTTGTTGGTGCAGGTCATACCGCTGGGATGGGAGCTGCACCAGATTCCGCCCTTGTGGAACGTCCGTCCGTACTTGAGCACCTTCGCCTGCTTCTCGTACGCGAACGCGCCTGCATCCCCGGCGCACACAACGGGATGCGCCCGGCCGGTCGCGCCGAGGTCGATCCGGTTGTGCACGTAGTCGACGTGCTTGCAGGCCTCCCCGCGCTTCGGCGGGCGCGGCTTGAGACCGCTCTTAATCCCGCACTCGACGCCCGCCTGCTGGCCTCCCCCGGCCGGCAGATAGACGCAGATGATGTTGCGCTTCGGGGACTTGAACGCGCTGATTCGCGCCGACTTGGACACCCCGGCGGACCCCATGGTCGCCGCGACGGTCCCGACGAGAAGAACGAAGGCGATTGCTGCGAGAACTCGCTTCATGGGCGCAACGTAACAGGGTCGTTCCCGAAGTACAAGGGGGCCTCGGCACGTCCGGCTCCGGCCCGGCTCTGGACGCGCGTTCGCGGCCGCAGTAGCTTTCGGACCGATGCGCTTCCTCCTCGCGTCCATCCAGACGTTCGAGCGCGACTTCGACGGCCGCGTCGGCGCAGAGCTCACGCGGCTCGGCCATGAGGTCGACCACGTCACGGTCTCACGCCGATCGACCCGCCGGCTGCGCGAGCAGGGCTTGAGGATGTGGAGCTGCGCGGCCGGCTGGCCGAACGCGCCCTCGAGCGCTCACGGGAGCTCGCCGCCAACGGCCCGCGCTGGGCCGACCTCATCCTCGAGGCGCTCGGGCGCGGGTAGCCCTCAGGCGGCGAGCGGCTGTTCGGCTTCCTCCTCGCGCGGCGCGACGGCGGCCGGGCGGGGCCACGCGGCCGCCGCGTAAACGGTGACCGCGAAGCACGTGAGCCCGGCAACGAGGAATGCGAGCTCTGTTCCGCCCACGTCGGAGAGCCATCCCGCCAGCAACCCGCCGAGCGGCGCGAAGCCGCCGAAGGCGAACAGGTAGATGCTGAGCACGCGGCCGCGCAGATGGTCGGGCGCGGTCAGCTGCAGGATCGACTGGCTGTTCGACGTCCAGGCGATGAAGAAGAAGCCGGTCAGGAAGAGGAGGATCGCGACGGCCCAGACGGTGGCGAGCGGAGCCAGGGCGACCAGCGTGAGGCTGAAGCCGGCCGACCCCGCAAGCAGCGCCTTGCGGCTGGCCCGTCCGATGGTGGCGCTCACGAGCGCCCCGCTGAGGGCCCCCAGCCCGAAGGACGCGCCGAGCGCTCCGAAGACCTCGGCCCCCACGTGCAGCGTCTTCGACGCGAGCACGGGGATGAGCACGTGGAAGTTGAAGCCCACGGTGCTCACGACCATCGTCATCAGGAGCACGAGGCGAATCGCCGGCGCCCGGAGTGCGTACCTGAGGCCCTGCCGCATCCCGGTCAGCAGGCGCGGCGGCTCCCGCCGCTCGAGCGGGAAGAGCTCCTGCTTGCGCATGAGCAGCAGGGCGCCGAGGACGGCGAGGAAGCTGACGGCGTTCAGGGCGAAGCAGGCCCCGACCCCGAAGGCCGCGATGACGAGCCCGCCGAGTGCCGGCCCCGCCACGCGAGCGGTATTGAAGAGGCTGGCGTTGAGGGCGACGGCGTTCGGGAGCTCGTCCCGCCCGACCATCTGCATCGTGAGCGCATGCCGGTTCGGCGCGTCGAAGACGGTCGCGATCCCGCCGAGGGCGGCGAGCACATAGACGGCCCAGAGCACGGTCGAGCCGGTGAGGACGAGCGCCGCCAGGAGCACCGAGATCACCATCGACGCCGCCTGCATCAGCATCACCACGCGCCGGTTGTCGAACCGGTCCGCGACCACGCCCGCGGCTAGCGAGAAGATCGTGAAGGGGATGAAGCGGGCGAAGGCAAGGAGGCCGACCGCGACAGGGGAATGGGTGAGCTGGATGACGAGCCAGGCGAGGGCGATCTGCTGCATCCAGGTTCCGCTCAGCGAGATGACCTGTCCGGCGAAGTAGAGGCGGTAGTTGCGGTGGCGGCGCAGGCTCGCGAAGGTGCGGGCGTTTAGAGCGAGGATCGCCGCCGTCATTCCTCCACCTCCAGCAGGCCGAGCAACGGGTCGATGGCGGCGTCGACTGCGGCGAGCTCAGCGGGCGAAAGGTGGGTCAGTCGAGTGGCCAGCCAGGCGGTCCGGCGCGAGCGCACGGAGCGGAGGACGCGGTCGGCCTCCTCGGTCAGCTCCAAAGACTGCCTGCGGCGGTCGCTCTCGTCCGGAAGACGCCTGACAAGGCCGGCTTTCTGCAGGCGGTCGATGTAGCCGGACATGGCCGCCGGGGAGATCCGCTCGCGCGCCGCGAGCTCACCCGCGGAGATCCCCTTGTGCTTGCGAATCTGGATCATGAGGGCGACCTGGCCTCCCGTGACGCCGAGCACGTGCACCTCGCGCCTGAGCTCGCGCCCAAGCTTCATCAGCACAGGACGAAGGCGATTCGCCACCGCAGCCGGGTCGAGCACCTCCACGTCCGCAGTTGTCTCGCGGTCGTTAGCCACGTTAACGATCACTGTAGCCGGTTTCCGCCGGGTGGGGCGGGGTAACGAGAGCTTGCTGACGTCACGTCTGCCCGAAGATCCCCTCGAAGGCAGAGGGAACCGTCGGCCAGCGCGGCCGCAGCAAGCCGCAGGGAACGGTGATCGCCGAGAAATGCGGCCGGAAAGCGGTCCGCCGTCCCGAACCTGATCAGCCTCTCGCAGAGCGACGCCGTCGCCCAACTGACGAAGGCCGGGCTCAATCCGGACGTAGCGCTGGTGCCGTCGAGCCAGCCGCAGGGAAGAGTCGTTGCCCAGAATCCGGCTGCCGGCGCGGAGGTCGATCCCGGCACGAGCGTGCGCGTGAACGTCTCGAAGGGCAGGACGACGACGACCGTCCACACCTCGACAACCGTCACGACGACCCGGACGACGACTCAGCCCACGACCACGGTCACCTCCGACCGTGACGACAACGACGACGACTCCGACGTCGCCCTAGGCTCGCTCCGCTCCGAGAAACTCGGCCAGGGAATCGAGTGCCTCGTCGAGCCGCGAGGTGTCTCCCCAGGCGCCGAGGAGCTCGAGCTTGCGCTCCTTGCGGTCGAGACGCGGCTCGGCGCGGCCGACGATCCGGTCGCCTTCCAGGAGCGGCAGGACGTAGTAGCCGTACTCGCGCTTCGCCTTCGGTACGTACATCTCGAGGCGGTAGAAGAATCCCCACAGTGCTTCGAGTCGGTCGCGGTCGTGGATCAGCCTGTCGAAGGGCGAGAGGAGGGTGACTCGGCCGGGAACCGGGTCGTCGGGCACGTCCGGGTAGGCGCGCCACTCGCCGTTCTCCTGCCACACGCCCAGCGCGCGGCGGCGCTTCTCGTCCAGGATCCGCTCGGCTTCGCGCAGCGGCACCGTCTCGGTCTCGGGCCACATGCGCTCGGCGAGATCCCAGAGGCGGTGGGTCCCCAAGCGCCCGGCGACGGCGATCCGTCCGCGGCGCTCCAGGAGCTCAAGCATCCACGTGAGCTGGGCGCGGGTGCCCCACCACACGGTGCGCTCGTGGTACCTGGCCGAGGTGTGCTCGAGCTCGCGCGACGGCAGGGGACCGCGTCGTTCCAGCTCGCGGAGCACATATCTGCGCAGGGCGGACTGCTCCTGCATGAACTGCTTCGCCCACTGCTCCCGTTTGAGCGCCCGCCAGCGGCGCCGCGTGAGCGCGCGGATGAGCGGCAGGTCCTCGATCGGGTAGATGAACGCTCTCCACTCGAACAGCTTCCTCTCGTGCAGGAGGCGGTCGAGCTCGTCCGAGTCGTGAGGCCCGAGCCGGCTCCACAGGACGAGACGCTGCGGCGGTGCGACCGTCGAGATCGGGTCCATCTGCAGAAAGCCGAGCCGACGGACGGTGTCGCGGACCGAGGTGGCCGAGCCGTCCAGGAGCTGTGCGCGGACGGCGATCCGGCGGGCCTGCTCGGGGGTGACGGTTCGGATCTTCAGGCGAGGACGTCGACGACGCGCTCGGTGCCGTTTCGATACTCGGGGCCGAGCGATTGCTCGAGCTTCTGCTCCAGCTCGCCCGACGCTGCGAGCTCTTCGACGATATCGGCGCCGCCCACGAGCTCCCCGCGGATGAAGACCTGCGGGATGGTGGGCCAGCCGGACAACGCCGAGAGCTCCTCGCGGATGTGCGGGTCGGGGAGGATGTCGACGGCCGTCACCGGAGCTCCCGCCGAGCGCAGGGCGTGGAGCGCCCGCTCGGAGTTGCTGCACATCACGAGAGCCGGCGTCCCCTTCATGAAGAGGGCGACGGGCTCGCCGGAGACGACTTCCTCGATCCTGGTGCGCAGTTCGGTCATGTGGGTCCTTTCGTCTTGATCCGTAGCTCGTGAATGGTGCCGTCTTCGAGCGGATCCGCCAGCGCCTCGTACACGAGTCGGTGCTGGTCGACGAGGGAGAGACCCTCGAAGCGCCGGCTCGCCACGGTCACCTGGAAGTGGTCGCCGCCGCCGGTTCGGTCGACGACCTCCAGCTCGGTTGCGTCGGGAAACGCCCGCTCGAGCAGCGGCTGCAGCCTCTCGATGGCCATAGCGGTCATGCTACGTAACGACAATGGAGATAGGACTCTTCCCGCTCGAGCTCGTCCTGCTGCCGACGGAGCGCGTGCCGCTCCACATCTTCGAGCCCCGGTACCGCGACCTGATCGGGGAGTGTCTCGCGCGCGACCGCGAGTTCGGGCTCGTGCTCTCGGACGAACGCGGCCTGCGCGAGATCGGCACACGGGCCGCAGTGACGGAGGTGATCGACAGGTTCCCGGACGGCCGGCTGAACATCCTGGTGGAGGGCGGCGACCGCTTCCGCCTGCTCGAGCTGACCAAGGGCCGAACCTTCCAGACAGCCGAGATCGAGCCGGTCGCCGACGAGGACACGGCGGCGCCCGAGGAGGACGTCGAGCGGGCGCTGGGCCTGTTCCGCGACCTGCGCGAGGCGGGCGGCTTCGAGGTCGAGGAGCCCGATCCGGAGGCCGGGATGCTCTCCTACCGTCTCGCCGCGCGGGTGGACTTCGGTGCCGAGGTGAAGCAGCAGCTGCTCGAGCTAAGGTCGGAGCCCGAGCGGCTGCGGATCGTGTGCGAGCTGCTGGAGCACGCGGCGAAGGCGGTCGAGGCCGAGCGCCGCATCCGCGAGCGCGCGTCCGGAAACGGCCGGGTCACACTCGACTGAACCCCTAGCGGGGGGTCGGTACCTGTGGAAACCCGTGCCTGGCACCCTTCTTTTAAGTAAAGAGTCCGCCGGGGTAGGCCCTCGCGGCCTGGCCTCTCAAGACGGCTTACCGGCCGTCGGTGCGGCGGTGGGCGAGGTACTCGAGAAGATCTGAGCGGGTCAGCATCCCCGTCGGCTTCCCGGCCCGTGCGACGACGACCGCGGGGCTGCCGCCGCTCAGGCTAGTGAACACCTCGTCCACCGACTCGCCGGCGTCCACCGCGGCGAGCGGAGGCTCCATGGCGGCGGCGACGTCCTCGTGCAGCGCGTCGGGATTCTTGAACACGCGGTCGAGCAGGCCGCGCTCCTGGAGCGACCCGATCACGTCCGCGAGCGAGTCGGCCGGCGCGCTGCGAACGACCGGCAGCTGCGAGATCGAGTACTGCTGCATCAGGTCGATCGCCTCTCCCACCTTCTGGTGGGACTCGATCGTGACCAGGTTCGGGAGCTCGGGCTCCTCGACCTGCTTGAAGCGCAGGACCTCCTCGACGGTCGGCAGCGGCGCCTTCCGCTCGAGAAAGCCGTGGTCGATCATGTAGTTGTCGTCGTAGAACTTCGACAGGTAGGCGCGGCCGCTGTCCGGAACGAGCGTGACGACCGTCTTCCCGCCCTCGAGCCCCTTGGCGACCTCGATGGCGGCGTGGACCGCGGTGCCTCCGGAGCCGCCGATCAGCAGCCCCTCTTCCCGGGCCATCCTTCGGGCGGTCGTGAACGAGTCCCGGTCGGAGACCGTCACCCACTGGTCGACGACGGCGCGGTCGAACGTTTCGGGCCAGAAGTCCTCGCCCACACCCTCGACCAGATACGGGTGCATCCTGTCGCCGGAGGTGTAGATCGAGCCCTCCGGATCGGCGCCGACCACGAGCAGGTCGTCGTTCTGCCCCTTGAGATAGCGGGCGCAGCCGGTGATAGTGCCGCCGGTGCCGACCGCGATCACGAGCGCGTCGATCTCGCCGCCCGTCTGTTCCCAGATCTCGGGCCCGGTCGTCTCGTAGTGGGCGTCGGGGTTGCCCGGGTTCGTGTACTGGTCGGGCTTGTACGCGCCCGGGATCTCCTCTGCCAGCCGGTCGGAGACGGAGTAGTAGCTCTCCGGCGAGTCGGGCTCGACGGCGTAGGGGCAGATGACGACCTCCGCGCCGTACGCGCGCAGGAGGGCGATCTTCTCCTGGCTCATCTTGTCCGGCATGACGAAGATGCAGCGGTAGCCCTTGAGGGCGGCTGCGATGGCGAGGCCGGTGCCGGTGTTGCCCGAGGTCGGCTCGACGATCGTCCCGCCGGGCTTCAGCTTTCCCTCGCGCTCGGCCGCCTCGATCATCCTGATCCCGATCCGGTCCTTGACCGAGCCGCCCGGGTTCATGTACTCGAGCTTGGCCGCCACGGTGGCGGCCCCGGACGGGACGATGCGCTGCAGCCGCACGAGCGGCGTCCAGCCGACGAGATCCAGCACGGTCGGGTAGTCCCGCGGCATCGAACGAAGCCTAGTGCCGGAAGTGCCGTGCCTGGGTGAAAACCATCGCGCCGCCCGCCTTCTCGACCGCTTCGACCACCTCGGCGTCGCGCTTCGACCCGCCCGGCTGGATCACGGCGGTGACGCCGGCATCGAGGGCGAGCTGAGGGCCGTCGGCGAAGGGGAAGAAGGCGTCCGAGGCCAGGACGGCGCCCGTAAGGTCGTGCCCGCGCTCGCGCGCCTTCTCGACTGCGAGGCGGACGGCGTCGACGCGGCTCTGCTGGCCCGCTCCGATGCCGAGCGCCTGACGGCCGCGGGCGACGACGATCGCGTTCGACGTCACGTGCTTGCACACCGTCCACGCGAACAGCAGGTCGGCCCACTGCGCCTCGTCGATCGTCCCGCACACGACCTCCATCTCCTCGCGTGACTCGAGGGAGCGGTCCGGCTCCTGGACGAGCAGGCCCCCGGGAACCCGCTTCGCGTCGAGCGCCCGGGTGAGCGCGAGCGGGGGGCCGGCGAGGATGCGCGTGGCGGGTTTGCGCCGGAGCGCCTCCAGCGCGGATTCGTCGTACGAGGGCGCGTACAGAACATCGATGAACTTCTCGGCCAGTGCCTCGCCGAGTGCTGCCGCAACGGGACGGTTGAGCACGCAGACCATGCCGAAGGCAGACAGAGGATCGCCGGCATAGGCGCGCGTGTACGCCTCCTCGATCGTCGCTGCGACCGACGCGCCGCACGGGTTCGCGTGCTTGACGATCACGCACGCGGGCTCGTCCCCGAGCTCGGCGAGCAGGCCACGCGCCGCGGCCAGGTCGTAGAGATTGATGAACGACAGCTCGCGCCCGTGCAATTTCTCCACTCCTGAGAGGAGGTGCGGGATACCGTTCGCGAGCCTGTAGTACGCGGCCGCCTGGTGCGGGTTCTCGCCGTAGGCGAGGTCGAGGTCCTTCTCCAGCACCGACGCGATCCGCTCGGGCAGCCGCTCGACGCCGCCGAGCCAGTCGACGATCCGCGCGTCGTAGGCGGATGTGTGGGCGAAGGCCTTCGCGGCAAGGCTCCTCCTCGTCTCGTCCGAGAGCTCGCCACGCTCGCGCAGCTCCTCGAGCACAGGCCTGTATTCATCCGGGCTGCAGACGGCCGCGACGTGGGCGAAGTTCTTCGCCGCGGCCCGCAGCATCGCCGGCCCGCCCACGTCGATCATCTCCACGCCGGGGCTGGTGTCGAACGGATAGAGATTCACGCAGACGAGGTCGATCGGCCCGATCCCGTGCTCATCGAGCGCTGTCATGTCGACCTCCAACTCCCGGCGGGCGAGGATGCCCGCGTGGACGCGCGGATGAAGGGTCTTGACCCTCCCACCGAGCAGCTGCGGAACCTCGATCAGCGTCGGCTCCAGGCCGAGCCCGGTCAGAAACTCGTGCGTCGACCCACCCGTGGTGACGAGCTCGATGCCGAGCTCGTCGAGACCGCGGGCGAACTCCTCGAGGCCCGTCCTGTCGGAGACCGAGATCAGCGCGCGCACAGGTCTCTCACCACCTTCGTAAGCAGCCTGTGCTCGACGGCCTTGATCCGGGGCCAGAGTGTCTCGACCGTATCGCTGGGCTCGATCGGCACCCGCTCCTGGGCGAGGATCGGACCGGCGTCAATGCCCTCATCGACGAGATGGACGGTCGCGCCGGTCTCCGTTGCTCCCGCTTCCAGGGCATCCAGGACAGGCTTCCCCCCTGGGAACTCCGGGAGATACGCGGCATGCGTGTTGACGATCCGGTCGGGGAAGCGCTCGAGAAAGTTCGGCCGCAAGAGCCACATGAAGCCGGCGCACACGACGAGGTCCACGCCTCGTTCCTGGAGCCAGTCCGCCATCGCCTCATCCCGCTCTTCGCGTGTCGCGAAATCCTTCAAGTCGAAGACCGCGGTATCGATGCCCGCCGCCTCCGCCCGCTTGAGGGCGGCCGCGTCGGCCTTGCTCGATATGACTCCTCCGATCGGAAGGCCCGCGTCGATCAGCGCCTGAAGGTTCGTGCCCTCGCCGGACACGAGCACTCCGATCAAGCGATCCTCCCGATCACCAGGTCGTCTCCCGGGTCGGAGACGACGGCGCCGAACCCAATCCCGAGGTTGAAGACGCGCCGCAGTTCCTCCTCCTCGACGTGGCGGGCGAGCCAGTGGAAGACGGGCGGGCGCTCCCAGGAGTCCCAGTCGATCTCGGCGTGCAATCCGTCGGGGATCATGCGCGAGAGGTTGCCGAGGATCCCTCCCTGCGTGACGTGGCCAAGCGCATGCGCCCGGTCGCGGACGCGTCGCACGTCCTCGAGGTACAGGCGCGTCGGGGCGAGCAGGTCGTCGCCGTCGTAGTCCTCCAGCTCGAGCACCTGCCGCACGAGCGTAAAGCCGTTTGCGTGCACGCCCGCCGACGGAAAGCCGATGACGGCGTCACCGGCCTCGACCTGCGAGCCGTCGATCACCCGGTCGCGGGCGACGATCCCGACGCAGGCGGCGGCGAAGTCGAGCTCTTCCTCGCGGTAGGTGCCGGGGAGCTCGGCGGTCTCGCCCCCGACGAGCGCGACGCCCGCCTGGCGGCAGACATCGGCAGCGCCCTCGACCAGCTCGGCCACTTGGTCGAGCTCGATCCGGTTGGCAGCGATGTAGTCGAGGAGGATCAGCGGGTCGGCACCGCAGGTGATGACGTCGTTGATGCAGTGCGCCGCCATGTCGGCGCCACAGTTCCGCAGCGCGCCCCGCGGACGCGCCACGATCGGCTTCGTCCCGATCGAGTCGATCGAGGCGGCGAGAAAGCGGCCGTCGCCGAGCTCGTGCAGGCCCGCGAACGCCCCGAATCCCTTTACTCCGGTCGACTCGACGGCGGCACGGATACGGCCGACGACCGCCTCGCCCTTTTCGATCGAGACGCCCGCCTGCTCATACGTCGGGCCTCCGTCGTTCACGTCGCGGATCCTAGACTTCGGCACGGTGGATGGCCCTTCTCCTCTGACGGGCTGGTCGTTCCAGCCGCTTCAGCTCGCCCCCACGCTGATCATCACGCTTCTGTACGCCCGCCGCGTGCGGACCCTCCGACGGGCCGAGATGCCGGTGCCCACATGGCGGATCTGGAGCTTCGGAACGGGCATCGCGCTCGTGATCTTCGCGCTTGCCTCGCCCGTGGACGCCCTCGGCGAGGAGCAGTTCTTCTTCCTGCACATGACCCAGCACGTCATCCTCGGCGACCTCGCGCCGCTCGCGGTCGTCGCAGGGCTGACGGGCCCGATCCTACGGCCCGTGCTCGCCCTTCCCGGAGTGGGACGGCTGCGTGTGCTCGCACACCCGCTCGTCGCGCTGCCGCTGTGGGCCGTAAATCTCTACGTCTGGCACCTGCCGGTCCTCTATGAAGCCGCCATCCACCACGACGCCGTTCACGCGCTCGAGCATTTCCTGTTCTTCTCGTGCGGAGCGCTCATGTGGGCCGCGGTGCTGGAGACGCTGCCCGGCCCGGAGTGGTTCGGCACGGGCGCGAAGCTCGGCTACGTCGTCGTCGTGCGCCTTCTGGAGACCGTGCTCGGCAACATCTTCATCTGGTCGGGCACGGTCTTCTACTCGACCTACGACACCCCGGTCCACCGCTGGGGGATCACGCCGCTTCAGGACCAGGGCCTCGCCGGCACGATAATGATGATCGAGGGCTCGATCGTGACGATCCTGGCGCTCGCCTGGCTCTTCCTGCGGCTCGCGAGCGAGAGCGAGCTGCGGCAGCAGCTCATCGAGCGGGGGCTCGACCCGAGGGCCGTGCGGCGCGCCGTCCGTTATGGCCGCGCGGACGCGCTCGAGGTCGGCTCCGACCCGCTCAAGGGAACGTGAGCGACTACTCGGAGGGAGGCGCGTCGTTCCAGATGTCCACTACGCAGCGCCACTCGCCGTTCTCCTTTCGCCAGACGGTGACACCTCGTCCTTCGACCGTGCGGAGTTCGCCGTCCTCACCGGGAAACGTCACGCGGTTCCTCCCGACGCCGTAGGCGAGATCACCCTCCTCCGCAACCTCGAACTGCGTCGTCTCCCAGGTGATGCTGAAGCCCGGGATTGCGAGGCTGCCGGCCACGTACTCACGGACGGCGTCCTTGCCCATGATCGCGGGCACGGCGGGAGGAATCACAATTGCATCCTCTGACCAGAACGACACGATGCGATCGACGTCCTCCCCCGCCGCTGCCGCTGCGGCCCACTCTGCATCGCGGGTCCTCAGGTCCTCCAGATCCTGCCGGCTGCTCGCCTCAGACATCTCTCCCCTTTCGCGCAGCGAAAGGCTACTCGACTTTGCAGGAAGTTTCGGCCTCGCGGGGAATCTCTTAGCGTTTCCGGGGCCGAAAAGCGTCCCCGGCAAGCGGCGTAAGGGAAAGGAGAGTCATGGCTACCACACCTCCGGAGCAGCCTCCCGCACAGCCGACGTACGGCTACAGCGCGCCGAACATGGCGCGGATGCCGGTTCCCGGCAACGCCGAGTTCCTTCTGTACCTCATCGTCGAGTTCGTGCTCGCCATCCTGTGGTGGGCCTTCGATCGCATCGACGTCACTCAGTGGTACACGGCGACGGTCGCGCTGACGTTCGGCTATTTCATCAGCCGGGGTATCGCCAAGGCCGGCAAGGTTCTGGAGCAGTAACACCAGTCTGAGCAGCCCGGTGGGCAAGGAGCCTGCCGGGCTCTCAGGCGTGTGTCTTCTCCCTTTCGAAGCGCATCTTCTCGAGCCGGCCCTCTTCCGGGATCCGGGTCGGATACTCCCGCGTAAGGCACGCGCGACAGAACTTCTCCGCCGGCCGGCTCGTCGACTCCTGCAGCCCCTCCAGCGACAGGTACGCCAGCGACGTGGCGCCGATCAGCTCCCTGATCTCCTCGACGGACTTGTCGGCCGCGACCAGCTGTTCCGGATCGCCGAAGTCGATCCCGTAGAAGCAGGGCGAGACGATCGGCGGCGAGGCGACGCGAATGTGCACCTCGGTCGCCCCCGCCTCGAACAGCATCGCGACGATCTGGCGCGTGGTGTTCCCGCGCACGATCGAGTCGTCGATGGCGACGACGCGCTTGCCGGCCACTTCGTCCAGCGGGTTGTACTTGACCTTGATTCCCTGCTCGCGCATCCCCTGCTCGGGCTGGATGAAGGTGCGGCCGACGTAACGGTTCTTGATCAGCCCCTCGCTGTACGGAATGCCGGCGGCGCGGGCGAACCCGATGGCGGCGGGCGTACCCGAGTCCGGTATCGGGAGGACCAGGTCGGCCTCGACCGGGGCCTCCTGCGCGAGGCGCTCGCCCATCCGCACCCGGGCGCCGTGCATTTCGACCCCGTCGATCGTCGAATCCGGTCGCGCGAGGTAGAAGAACTCGAAGATGCAGAACTTGCCGGGGCCGGCCTGCGGGACGGCCTGGGTCGCGTGGACGCCGTCCTCGTCGACGATGACCAGCTCGCCCGGAGCGATCTCGCGCTCGAGCTCGGCCCCGACGAGGTCGAGTGCGGAGCTCTCGGAAGCGATCACGGCATCGGTTCCCAGGCGGCCCAGGCACAGTGGCCGGAAGCCGTGCGGGTCGCGGAAGGCCAGCAGCTTGCCCTCCGAGATCGCGGTGACGGTGAAGGCGCCTTCGAGCCTGCGCATCGCGCTGGTCACGGCTTCCTCGAGCGGTGCGTCGTCGTTCCCGATCAGGGCGGCGATGACCTCGGTGTCCGAAGTGGAGGCGAGCGAGACGCCGCGCTCCCCGAGCTCCTGCCTGATCTCGGCGGCATTCGTGAGGTTGCCGTTGTGCCCGAGCGCGACCGTGCGTTTGTGGCCGTGGTGGACGAGCGGCTGCGCGTTCGCCCAGTGTGTCGCTCCGGTGGTCGAGTAGCGCGTGTGGCCGATCGCCACGTCCCCCTGCAGGCCCCGAAGGGTCTTCTCGTCGAACACCTGGCTGACGAGGCCGAGATCCCGGACGGCGGTGAGGCGGCCGTTGTCGGCCACCGCGATGCCTGCCGACTCTTGGCCGCGGTGCTGGAGTGCGAACAGGCCGAAGTACGCGAGCCTGGAGACGTCGCGCTCGGAGGAGCGGATTCCCACCACGCCGCACATCAGCTCGTAGCCTCCCACGCCTCGCGGAGCTTCGCCACGGGAACGCCGCCGAGCTTGTCGCCGCCGACGACGCCGATCTGCCGCAGCGCGACGCCGCCGAGAGAGTCGGCCTCTTCCGGGGCACAGGCGATCACGGCCTGGCCTCCGCCCTCGCCGAAGAGCGAGACCGGATCCGAAGGCAGGTCGAGCTCCGCGCCGATACCGCTCGTGATCGCCGCCTCCGCGCAGCACACCGCCAGTCCTCCCTCGGACACGTCGTGGGCCAGCGAGAGCAGGGGAGCCGAGCGCCACAGGAACTCGACGAGCGCGGCCTCGGCCTCGAGGTCGAGCCGCGCGGGCCGCCCTCCGGGCTCACCGTAGAGCGCCTGATACTCCGAGCCGTCGAGCGCGAGCTCCCGATCGCCGGCGAGCAGGACGACGTCCCCTTCCCGCCACGTTCGGGGGATGAGCCGCACGTCGGGCACGAGCCCGACGCATCCGACCACCGGCGTCGGGTGGATCGGGCGGCCTTCGGTCTCGTTGTAGAGCGAGACGTTGCCGGAGACGACCGGGATTCCGAGCGCCTCGCAGGCCGCCGCCATCCCTTCGATCGCCTCGGCGAGCTCCCAGCCGATCTCGGCCCGCTCGGGGTTGCCGAAGTTGAGGCAGTCCGTGACCGCGAGCGGCTCGCCGCCTGCACAGGCGACGTTGCGCGCGGCCTCCAGCACTGCTCGCGCGCCGCCCGTATGCGGGTCGAGCCGGCAGATCCGGCCCGAGCCGTCGAGGGCGACCGCGAGCCCGCGGTTGGACGGGCGGAGCCGCAGCACTGCGGCGTCGAGCCCGGGGCGCCGGACGGTGCGCGATCCCACCAGATGGTCGTAGCGGCGATAGATCCAGGCGCGGCTGCGGATGTTCGAGGAGGCGAGCAGCTCGAGCAGCGCCTTCGCATTTGACGGCCCATCCGGCGGTGCGGCCGGCTCGGCCGGCGGCCGGGGACTCCGTTCGACCTCGTAGCGGGGCGCCTCGTCGGTGAGCACGTGCGCGGGGATCGCGGCCAGCTCCTCGCCGTCGTAGAAGCAGCGCAGCTCGCCGGTGTCGGTCACCTCTCCGATCTCCGCGCACGCCAGTTCCCAGCGCCCGCACACCTCGAGCACGCCGTCGAGCATCGCGGGACGGACGACCGCCACCATCCGCTCCTGGCTCTCGGAGATCATGATCTCCCAGGGCTCCATCCCCGTCTCGCGCAGCGGCACGCGCTCGAGGTGGACGTCGATCCCGACGCCGCCGCGGGCCATCTCGGAGAGCGAGGATGCCAGTCCCGCCGCGCCGAGATCCTGCAGCGACTCCACCAGGCCGCACTCGACCAACTCCACGCTCGTCTCGATCAGCTTCTTGCCCGTGAACGGATCCCCGATCTGCACCGAGGGCCGTTTCTCGTGGGACTCCTCGGCCAGCTCCTGGCTCGCGAGCACGCTCGCCCCGCCGATGCCGTCGCGCCCGGTCGTCGCGCCGAAGAGGACGAGGACGTGCCCGGGCGTGCGCGCGTGGGCCCGGGTGACGCGGTCGGCGGGCAGGAGACCGACGCACATGGCGTTGACGAGACAGTTGTCGCGGTACGCCGGGTCGAAGACCGTATCGCCGCCCACCGTCGGAACGCCGACCGAGTTGCCGTAGTGGGAGATCCCCTCGACGGCCCGCTCGAAGTGCCAGTCGGGATCCCCGAAGCGGAGGCCGTCGAGGAGCGCGATCGGCCTGGCGCCCATCGCGGCGATGTCGCGCAGGATGCCGCCGATACCGGTCGCCGCGCCTTGGAAGGGCTCGACCGCGGAGGGATGGTTGTGGCTCTCGACCTTGAAGGCGACCGCCTCTCCCTCCCCGAGATCGACCACGCCGGCGTTCTCGCCCGGCCCCTGCAGCACTCTCGGACCGGCCGACGGCAGGCGCCCCAGCAAGGGCGCCGAATGCTTGTACGCGCAATGCTCGGACCAGAGGAGTGAGAAGACCGCGAGCTCAAAGTGATTCGGGTCCCGCTCGAGCAGCTCGCGGATTCGATCCAGCTCCCCATCGGTCAGTCCGAGGGCGCGATGGAGCGGCTGTTCCGCGACTCGTGTCAGGTACTTGATTGTAGTTGTGGGGAGGGATGTCTCGGAGGTGGGTGACCGCAGCGGGTCGGCAGAGCCGCCCGCTGCTCCACCCGAAGGGGAAACGAGGTTCCCCCCTCGGGTCTCCCCCTTCCTGATGCTTCTCTCGAGGGTAAGGGAGCCTCCGCTGGGTAGCCTCAAGTCGTGGCCCGCGGCTACCTCCCTCCGCTGCTCCTGCTGGGCGCCATCTGGGGCGCCTCGTTCATGTTCATCGACGTCGCGCTCCGCGACTTCGAGCCCACAACGCTCATGGCGGCTCGCCTGGTGCTCGCCGCAGCGATCCTGCTCCCGGTGCTGATAGCGCACATGGGCGGGCGGGCGGCACTCAAGGCGCTGCGGAAAGAGGCCTGGGGAGGGCTCGTGCTCGGGATCGTCGCAGCGGCGCTTCCCTTCACCCTGATCGCCTGGGGCCAGACGCACGTGCATTCCGGCGTCGCCGCGATCGCGAACGCGTCGATGCCGATCTTCGTCGTGCTGCTCGCTTTCCGATTCAGTCCGAGCGAGCGCCTCGGAGGCCTGCGGCTCTTCGGAGTCCTCCTCGGCCTCGCCGGCGTCGCGGTGCTCGCCGGCGGCGAGCCCGGCGGCGGCTGGTGGGCGGTTGTCGGGACCCTCGCGGTCGTCCTGGCCTCGTTCTCGTACGCGGTCGGATCTCTCTACGCGCAGCACCGCCTCGGAGACACCACCGGGCCTGTGATCTCGACCGCGCAGTGCATCGCAGGCGCGCTCGTCCTCCTCCCCTTCGGCCTCGCCCAAATGCCGTCGGACCTGCCGGGTTGGAAGCCGCTCGCCTCGGTCCTGGCGCTCAGCGTCGCCGGAACGGCGATCGGGACTCTGCTCTACTACCACATCGTCTCCCGCTACGGAGCCTCGCGGGCGAGCCTCGTCGTCTACCTGCTTCCCCCCTTCGCCGTCTTCTACGGCGCCACGCTGCTGTCCGAGCCGGTGACGGTGGCCGAGGTGGCGGGAATGGTGCTGATCCTCACGGGAGTGGCGCTCGGCTCGGGCGTCCTGCGCTTCACGCGCCGGGCGGCCGCGCCGGCGCGCCTGCGCCCATGATCGAGCAGGACGGCCTCCGGCTGCGGCGCGCGCAGTCCGACGACGTCGACTTCATGATCGAGCTTGTCACGCACGAGGAGGTCGAGCCCTTCCTGTCGGTCGTGCGGCCGCGCGACCCCGAGAGCCTGCTCGAGGACATCCGCCGCTCGCAGGAGGAGCCGGAGGAGTGCGGACGCTTCGTGATCGAGGTGCTCGAGGACGGGAGCTGGAGGCGCGCCGGCGTGATGGCGTTCGACATCGCCAATCGCCGGAGCCGGATCGCGGATCTCGGCGGCCTGGCGGTCCACCCGGACTTTCGCGGCCGCAGGCTCTCCGACGAGGCCGCCCGGCTGTTCCAGCGCCACCTGCTCTTCGACCTCGGCTTCCACCGCCTGCAGCTCGAGATCTACCGCTTCAACGAGCGGGCGATCACCCACGCCGAGCGCTCCGGGTTCGTGCGCGAAGGCGTTCGGCGCCGCGCGTACTGGCGCCACGGAGAGTGGGTGGACGGCGTGTTGTTCGGGCTAGTGCGGGAGGACCTCGACGGCGGCTAGCAAGCTTGTGCTTCAGTGAACGAGCGACCACTCGTGCACTGGTGCACAAAGGCGAGCGCCCCCGGCGAGTCTAGGCGAGTTCTAGCTGGCGGTACTCCTGCAGGCCTGACACCGCCACTCCGACCAGTCTGAGCGCGCCGGGACGGTCGTCGAGCGCGCGATCGAGCAGTGAGCAGGCGAGGTCGCCGATCCGCTCGCCGTCGTCGATCCCCGCCTGCACGGTCGTCGAGCGGCTACGGATGGAGAAGTCCTGGTAGCGGAGCTTCGTCGTCACCGTCCGCGCGGCCTGGCCCGACGAGGCGAGGTGCTCGGCGAGGCTCGTGGCCATGCGGCGCAGCTCGGCATGCAGACGCGCAACGTCGTCGAGGTCCTGCTCGAACGTTTCCTCGTGGCTGATCGACACGGTCTCGACGGACGTCTCGAGCGTCCGGGGGTCGATGCCCCGAGCGCGCTCGTGCAGCAGCGTGCCCACTTTTCCGGGGAGAAGGCGCTTGAGATCCTCTTCGGAGAGGGCTGCGAGCGAGCCGATCGTCTCGATCCCGGCCGCGCGCAGGCGCTCCTCGGAGCGCGGCCCCACGCCGGGAAGCCGGCGGATGTCGAACGGAGCGAGGAAGGCGGCCTCACGGCCCGCGGACACGACCGTCAGCCCGCCGGGCTTCCGCCGGTCGCTCGCCACCTTGGCGACCACCTTGCAGGTCGCGACCCCGAGCGAGCACGACAGGCTGGTGGATCCGCGCACGGATGCCTGGACGGCCTCGGCGACCGCCCGGGCCCGCAGGAAGTCGGGCGCGACCTCGTCGAGGTCGAGGTAGCCCTCGTCGAGGCCGGTCCGCTCCACCGTCGGCACGACGTCCCTGACCGTGTCCCAGACGGCGTCCGAGTACTCTCGGTAGAGGCTCTTGCGCGGCCGGACGAAGACGGCTTGGGGGCAGCGCCGCAGGGCCTCTGTGCAGCTCATTGCCGAGTGGATGCCGAACCGGCGCGCTGCGTAGTTGGCCGTCGCGACCACGCCCCTTCCATGGGGATCGCCCCCGACAACGAGCGGTTTCGCGCGCAAAGACGGGTCCTCGAGCTCCTCTACCGCGGCGAAGAACGCGTCCAGGTCGAGGTGCGCGAGAATCATGACGATCTCGTATCACACGCATGCGTCGCCGCCCTCTACGGTTGAGTCATGGAGAAGACGAAGGCAGCGACGCCGTGGGGAACGGCCACCGTGGTGGACGAGCTCGTGCTCAAGCAGCAAGTGGGAGAGAAGCGGTTCGCCTCGCACGTCCAGCTCCTCGAGGGAAAGAAGGGAGAAGCGCTCGTAAGGTTCGCGTACGCAACGAACGGCTCGGCGAGGCGTGGCCCGGTGACCTTCCGGGCCCGGGATCTCGAGAAGCTCCGTACGGCGCTCGGAGAACACCCACAGCTGGCGAAAGTGCTCGGGCTCTAGGCAGGTACGGCCGCGCGTTCTCGCGCCGCGTCCACCAGCGAGGCGAGGATCAAGGCGCCGTCGGGCGAGCCGAGCAGCGGATCGACCGCATGCTCGGGATGGGGCATCAGGCCCATGACGTTTCCGTCCTCGTTGATCACGCCGGCCACATCGCCGACCGACCCGTTCGGGTTGTCGCCGTCGTAGCGGAGCACGATCTGGCCTCGATCCTCGAGCTGCGTCACCAGCTCTTCGTCCGCGTACCAGCAGCCCTCACCGTGCTTCACGGGGACGACGAGCTGCTGCCCGGGCTCGCAGCGGGAGGTGAAGGAGGTGTCGGCGCGCTCGACCCGCAGGGGGACGTCCTTGCACACGAACTCCAGCGACACGTTCGGCCTCAGTACGCCCGGGAGGAGGCCCGCCTCGCACAGGACCTGGAATCCGTTGCAGATCCCGAGCACGAGCCCGCCCTCGGCGGCGTAAGCCGCGACAGCCTCCATCGCCGGCGAGAAGCGGGCGATCGCACCGGCCCGCAGGTAGTCGCCGTAGGAGAACCCTCCCGGAAGCACGACCGCGTCCACGTCGGGGAGCTCCGGGTCTGCGTGCCATGCCGGGACGGCGTCGGCCCCCACCGCCCCGAGCGCCCACAGGGCGTCGCGGTCATCCTGCGACCCGGGAAAGGTGATGACCGCGATCCGAGGCCGGAGAACTCGATTCACAATGACCCTTGAGCCGCCGGGCCGCGCTGGACGGCGCGATGCTGTGTCCTCGGCCGCACACGTATGACCTGATACGCGCGCGGCCTGTGTCCTTGCCTCGCCCTCGCCCATCGCACCCCGACGACGAAGGCCATCATGAACCGAGCTCTACTCGCCATCGACAGAGATCTCGTAGCTCTCGATCAGCGGATTCGCAAGCAGCCGGCGGCACATCTCCTCCACCTTGGCGCGCGCCTCCTCGGGATCGGTGGTCTCGACCTCGAGATCCACGACCTTGCCGATGCGGGTGTCGCCGACGGGGAAGCCCAGCTTCCGCAGCGAGCTCTCGACCGCCTCGCCCTGCGGGTCCAGGATCCCTTCCTTCGGCCTCACCAGCACGGTGGCCTTCACAGAACCACCTCGGGATCGGAGGCGTAGTGGTCGAACGGAATCCCGGTCAGGCGCTCGAACGCCTCCAGGTAGCGGTGCCGCGTTCCCTGCACGACCTTGTCCGGAAGTGACGGGCCGGGAGGCGTCTTGTCCCAGCCCAGCGACTCGGCGTAGTCACGGGCGAACTGCTTGTCGAAGGAAGCCTGGGGCCGCCCCGGCTCGAACTCGCTCGCAGGCCAGAAGCGCGAGGAGTCGGGGGTGAAGAGCTCGTCCGCGAGCACGATCGCGCCCTCGTCGTCCACTCCCAGCTCGAACTTGGTGTCGGCCAGGATGATCCCGCGCTCGCGCGCGTACGCGGCGGCGAAGCGGTAGAGCTCGAGCGAGACGCGCTCCACCTGGGCGAGCCGGTCGGTGCCGATCAGGCCGGTCGCCTGCTCGCGGTCGAGAGGCTCGTCGTGGCCCATCGTGGCCTTGGTGGTGGGTGTGAAGATCGGCTCCGGAAGCTCTTCGGACTCGCGCAGCCCTTCGGGGAGCCGCTGCCCGCACACCTGGCCGCTCTTCTCGTAGCTGGCCCAGCCCGAGCCGGCCAGGTAGCCGCGGACGACGCACTCGATGGGCAGCATCTCCAGCCGCTTCACTTCGGTCGAGCGCCCGTCCTCCCGCAGCGCCAGCAGGTGGTTGGGAACGATCTCCTTCGTCCGCGAGAACCAGAAGGCCGAGAGGCCGGTGAGCACGCGTCCCTTGTCCGGGATCTCGGTCGGCAGGACGACGTCGAAGACGGAGATGCGGTCGCTGGCGACGAGCAGCAGCCGCTCGTCGTCCAGCGCGAACAGCTCGCGGACCTTCCCACTGGCGACGTGCAGAGCAGTGTCAGGCATGAATGGGCTCCTTCGGGGAGAGTGAGTGGAGACGCTCGAAGACGGCGTCCACGTGCCGGGTAAAGGTAGCGAGGTCGAAGACGGACTTGAGAGTCGCGGTGTCCAGCTTGGAGGTGATCTCAGAGTCGGCGGCCGCGAGCTCGCCGAGCTGCACCTCCTCCTCCCAGGCGCGGGCAGCATTGCGCTGGACGAGCCGGTACGCCTCGTCGCGCTCGAGGCCCGCGTCGACGAGCGCGAGCAGCAGGCGCTGGCTGAAGAAGACGCCGTGGCTCGCTTCCAGGTTCTCACGCATCCGCTCCGGCCGGACGACCAGCCCCTCCACGAGCCACGTAAAGCGGTCGAGCATGTAGTCGAGGGCGAGGAACGCGTCCGGGATCGCGACGCGCTCGGCGGAGGAATGGGAGATGTCGCGCTCGTGCCAGAGCGCGACGTTTTCGAGCCCGACGAGCGCGGAGGCGCGGACGATGCGAGCAAGCCCGCAGATGCGCTCCGCCACGACGGGGTTCCGCTTGTGCGGCATCGCCGACGAGCCCTTCTGGCCGCTCGCGAACGGCTCCTCCACCTCACGTACCTCGGTTCGCGCCAGATGGCGGATCTCGACCGCGAAGCGCTCGAGGCTCGCGGCGACAAGCGCCATGGCGCAGAGGAGAGCGGCGTGCCGGTCGCGGGAGACGATCTGCGTCGAGGCCGGGTCGGGCTCGAGGCCGAGCTGCTCGCAGGCGACGCGCTCGACCTCGGGATCGACCGTGGCGTACGTGCCCACGGCGCCGGAGAGTTTGCCGACCCGTACCTCCTCGAGCGCCGCGGCCAGCCGGCCGCGGGCGCGGTCGAGCTCGAACGCCCAGCCGGCGAGCTTGAGCCCGAAGGTCGTCGGCTCGGCATGGACCCCGTGGGTGCGGCCGATCGTGATGGTGTCCTTGTGCTCCAGTGCACGCGCAACGACCGCGGCCAGCGCGCGGTCGAGCCCCTCGAGCAGCAGACTGCCGGCGTCGCGAAGCTGGAGCGAGAGCGCCGTGTCCAGGACGTCCGACGAGGTCAGCCCGTAGTGGAGCCACCGGCCTGCGGGCCCGAGCTCGGATGCGACGGCGTCGACGAACGCGGCGACGTCGTGCTGGGTGCGCTCCTCGATCTCGGCGACGCGCTGTGGGGAGGGAGCGACGGCCCGCTCACGGATCTCCGCGACCGCCTCGGCCGGGACGGCGCCGACGCGGACCCACCCCTCGAGCGCGGCGAGCTCGACCTCCAGCCAGCATTCGAGCCTGCTCTCGTCCGACCACACCTTGGCCATGGCCGGGCGGGAGTAGCGGGAAATCACTTCTCCCATTCTAGAGAGCCGCCTGGATCGCCTACGCGCAGAACTCGGCAGCGGTCGCAGCGAAGATCTCGACGCAGCGCTCCACGCTGTCGAGATCGACCCATTCGACGGCCGCATGCGCGCCCTCCCCGCTCGGCCCGAAGACGACCGTCGGTATCCCTGCCGCCGCGAGGAGAGCGGCGTCGGTCCAGAACGGAACGCCGATCACCTCGGGATCGCCCGCGTGCTTGCAGACGATGTCCACGATCGGCTCCCCCTGATCGACCTCGAACGGCTCTCGGTGGAAGGCGACTCGCGCGGAGCCCCGGAAGTCGGCATCGCCGGCCGCCGCCGACGCGAGCAGCTCATCGAGCTCGCCCTGGACGAGCTCAGGCGACTCTCCGGGCACCGTCCGCCTCTCGCCCTTGAGGCTGCAGCGCTCGGGATAGCTGGAGAACTCTTGTCCGCCCTCGATGATCGAGGCATGCACGGAGCCCGTTCCGAGCAGCTCGTGGCCGTCGCCCGCGCGCAGCGAGCGGTCGAGCTCTTCGAGCCCGGCGAGCACACGGCCCATCTTGGCGATCGCGTCCACGCCGAGGTCCGGCCGCGAGCCGTGGGCGGCCGTCCCCAACGTCTCGAGCTCGAGGGCTGCGAATCCCTTGTGCGCGACCGCGAGACGCAGCTCGGACGGCTCGGCGACGATGGCGGCATGCGCGCTCCAGCTCCGGAGGAGACCCTCGGTCCCGATGCTCGCGAGCTCCTCGTCGGCGACTGCCGCGACGATCACGTCCCCGCGCAGGCCACGCCGTCGCGCCTCGGCCGCGGCGAGCATAATCGCAGCGAGGCTCCCCTTCATGTCGTACGCGCCGCGACCGAAGAGCTTGTTCCCCTCGACGACCGGCTCGTGCGGATGCTCCATCGCCTCGCCGCCGACGGTGTCCATGTGCGCGTTCAGCATGAGCGAGCGGCCGCCGCCGGATCCGCGGGCAACGGCGACGAAGCGCGCGATCGCCTCCTCGCCTGCCGCTCCCGGAACGAGGCCCGGGTTGACGGAGTCAATCGCGACGAGATCCGCGACCAGCTCTGAGAGCTTCGTCAAACGCCCAGGATACGGGCGGCGAGCAGGGCTGCGTTCTTCGCATTGTCGACGCCGACGCACGCGACCGGGACGCCGGGCGGCATCTGGACGATTGCCAGCAGCGCATCCATTCCGTCGAGGACGCTCTTCTCGGATCGCAGCGGAACGCCGATCACCGGGAGATCGGTATGGGCCGCCGCGACGCCGGGAAGAGCGGCCGCGAGCCCGGCACCGGCGATGATCACCTTCAGGCCACGCTCCTTCGCGCCGCGGCAGTAGTCGGCCACGGCATCAGGCGTGCGGTGGGCCGAGCGCACTTCGAGCTCGTGCGCGATCCCGTGCTCGGTCAGCACGTCGACGGCCCCGTGCATCCGTTCGACGTCCGACTCCGAGCCGACGAGGATGCCGACGACCGGCGCCTCAGCTGGGGACACGTTCCCTCTCCGCAGCCGCGAGCGCGATGTCGGTGCGGTACTTCGCGCCCTCGAACGAGATCAGCTCGACGCCCGCGTAGGCACGTTCGCGCGCCTCAGCGATCGAGCCGCCGATGCCGACGACGTTGAGAACCCTCCCACCGTTCGTGACGACTTGACCTCCGCGGAGAGCGGTGCCGGCGTGGAAGACGATCGCCCCGGCCTCTTCGGCATCTTCGATCCCTTCGATCGGCGAACCGGAATCGCCGCTTTGCGGGTAGTCCCGTGCGGCCATCGCCACCGCGACGGCTGCCGAGGCCGAAACTTCGAGCGAGACCCCCGTGAGATCGCCCCCCGCGGCTGCCGCCAGCGCGGCCAGGAGGTCGCCCTCGAGCCGGGGAAGGATCACCTGCGCCTCGGGATCTCCGAACCGGCAGTTGAACTCGAAGACGCGGGGGCCGCCGTCGGTAAGCATGACGCCCGCGTAGAGCGCGCCCACGAACGGCGTCCCGCGCGCGGCGAGCTCGGCGGTCACCGGGCGATGGATCTCGTCGACCAGCCGCGCGACGTCCTCCAGCCCCAGGTCCGGGTAGGGCGAGTACGAGCCCATCCCGCCCGTGTTGGGGCCGGTGTCTCCGTCGCCGACGCGCTTGAAGTCCTGCGCCTCGGGCAGCGGGAGGACCGACCGGCCGTCCGAGAGGGCGAAGATGGAGAGTTCCTCGCCCTCGAGCAGCTCTTCGATCACGAGGCCGGTGTCCAGCGCGGCGACCGCCCGGAGCGCCGCGTCCAGCTCCTCCTGCGTGCGGCAGACGAACGATCCCTTGCCGGCGGCGAGGCCGTCGGCCTTGACGACGCAGGGCGGGCGCGCGACGGCCATGGTGTCGGAGAACCCAACGCCTGCCGCGCGCATCACATCCTTCGCAAAGCTCTTGGAGCCCTCGATCCGCGCGGCCTCCCGGCCGGGGCCGAAGACGGCGATCCCTGCGCGGCGCAAGTGGTCGCCGACGCCCGCGACGAGAGGAGCCTCCGGACCGACCACGACGAGGTCGGCCTCGAGCTCGCGGGCGAGGGCCAGCAGTCCGTCTCCGTCCTCGGCGCGCACCGGGTGACAGTCGCCCAGCGCGCTGATCCCGGGATTCCCAGGAGCAGCGTGCAGCTCCGAGAGCTGCGGGCTCTGCTTCAGCTTCCAGGCGAGCGCATGCTCGCGCCCGCCCGATCCGACGAGCAAAACCTTCATCCCGCGCGAGTCTACTGGCCGGGTTTGAAGGACCTCGGCCGCGCGCGGTGGTCGAGGAGGGCCAGGAGCGAGAGGTCGTGGGCGAATACCTCTCGGCCCGCGAGGTCGCGGATCACGTCGACCGGAGCGAAGACGTAGACCCCCGGAGACGTCGCTGCAGCCATCAACGGCCTGCGCGCCGTCTACGACTACCTCGTCCCCGAGCGCTCGGTGCCTTACGCGCCGGCTACAGCCTCAAGGCCTCGCGGCGAGAGAACGCGCGCCCGCTCTGCGCCCGTGCCGATCAGCGAGACCTCGACCCCGAGCTGCCGCTCGACGAACTCGACGTACCTGCGCGCGCCGCTGGGCAGGTCGGCGACGTCCTCGACGCCCTCCAGCGGCTCCTCCCACCCTTCCAGCGTTTCGTACACCGGGCGGCAGTGGTGGAAGTCGCTCTGGTGCGCGGGAAACTCGTCGGTCTCGTTCCCGTCCCGGAGCCGGTAGCGCACACAGACCGGAAGCTCGGCGAACGCGGACAGCACATCCAGCTTCGTCAACGCCAGCGCCGTGATCCCGTTCAGCCTGACGGCGTACCGAAGCCCGACGAGGTCGAGCCAGCCACACCTGCGCTGCCGACCCGTCACGGTGCCGAACTCCCCGCCCAGCTCCTGCAGGCGGTCGTGATCGGGCCCCTGGATCTCGCTGGGGAACGGGCCCTCGCCCACCCGCGTGACGTACGCCTTGGCAACGCCGATCACGGAGTCGATCCGCGTCGGCCCGATGCCGATTCCGACCGCAGCGCCACCCGCAAGCGTCGGCGAGGAGGTGACGAACGGGTAGGTGCCGTGGTCGAGATCGAGAAGCGTCCCGTGGGCGCCGTCGAAGAGGATGCGCTTCCCGTCCCGGAGCGCGCGGTCAACGAGCAGGGACGTGTCCACGATCATCGGCCGCAGCCGCTCCGCGTACCCGTCATACCGCTCCACAAGCCCTTCGAGCTCGATCGGCTCCTCGCCGTAGACGCGCTCGAGCCAGACGTTCTTCTCGGCGAGCGCGACCTCGATCTTCTGGCGCAGGATCTTCGCGTCGAGGAGATCCTGGACGCGGATCCCGAGCCGGTAGGCCTTGTCGGCGTACGTGGGCCCGATCCCCCGGCGGGTCGTGCCGATCTGGAGCCGCCCGAGCCGGCGCTCGCTTGCCCGGTCGATGGCCGGGTGCCAGGGCATCACCAGGTGGGCGTTGCCGGAGAGACGGACGAGCTCGGTCGAGACGCCACGGGACTCGAGGTCGTCGAGCTCCTCGATCATCACTTGCGGGTCGACGACGCAGCCCGCGCCGATCACGCACTCCTTCCCCTGGAGGATTCCCGAGGGGATGTGCTTCAGCTTGTACGTCTCGCCGTCGACCACGATGGTGTGGCCGGCGTTCGGCCCGCCGTTGTAGCGGCAGACCAGATCCATATGCTGCGCGAGCAGGTCGACGATCTTGCCCTTCCCTTCGTCGCCCCACTGCGCGCCCACGATCACTGTCGCGGGCATCAGCAATCTCCTGGCGCGCAGTGGTTTGTGACCGGACGCGCGGGCAAAGCCCGCCCGTCCTCCAAGCGGCGCTCCGCAAGCGGGCGCCGCGGCTCACCGACGATGACGGTGGTTGGCACGTGGCGCAGTTTGCCTGACGGAGCGGTCGCGGCCGCGGATCCCTCAGATCGCGTTGGTGGCGAGCAGCAGCACGAGGGCCGAAACGGGAGCGCCCAGGTCGCTGATGAGGATCACCGTGTTGCCGGGGGCGAAGTTGCGCTCCGTGAAGATCTCGCGGATGTGGATGGAGGTTGTGACCCACGCCTCGGACGAATCGTGAACAGCCGCATAGATGGCGGCGAGCCCGACTCCGAGGTTCGCGAACCCCACCTCGTACTGGAACGGGCTCGTCTCCCAGCCGATCGCCTTCGCGGCCTGCCGGGCGAAGACGGTGTGCATCAGGCCGGCGGCAACGCCGACGCATCCGATCCCGAGGAAGAGGACCCAGCGCAGGGCCTCCTCGTCGAAGTCCGCGCCGGAGCCGCCCCCGGAGGCGTCGCGCCGACGAGCGCGAGCAGCCACGCGACTCCGAGGGCGATGGGCGGGAGAGCGGGGCCCATGAGCGGCTCCTACGCAGCCGTTCGCCGGTTGCGGCGAACGGAGATCCGATGGCCGCGCGAACAGCCGACGAAGCCTACGTCCGCGTCTGCGCGCAGCCTTCCGGTCACCTTGGCCGCCCGGTAAGCGGGGAGCGTGGCCGATCCGCTCGGACGGGCCAGGCACTCCTCGCACAGCGCCGCGAAGGTCGTCGCCTCCGCGGTCACCCAGATGACCTGTCGCGGCCGGTTCATCAGCCCATCGCCAGGTCGGTGTACTTCGTGTACCGGCGCAGGAAGGAGAGCCGGATGGAGTCCGTGGGCCCGTTGCGGTGCTTGGCGAGGTGGATCTCGGCGATGCCCTGCTGGTCGGACTCCTCGTTGTAGTACTCGTCGCGGTAGATGAAGAGGACCAGGTCCGAGTCTTGCTCGATCGAGCCGCTCTCGCGAAGGTCCGAGAGGATCGGGCGTTTGTCGTGGCGCTGCTCGACGGCACGGGAGAGCTGCGACATCGCGAGCACGGGAACGTTCAGGTCGCGGGCGAGAACCTTCAGCGAGCGCGAGATCTGCGACACCTCTTGCACCCGGTTCTCGGCCGAGGCCCCGGATGTCATGAGCTGCATGTAGTCGACGATGATCAGCCCGAGGCTCGGCTCCTTCGACTTGAGCCGGCGCGCCTTCGAGCGGATCTCCATCATCGTGATCGAGGCCGAGTCGTCCACGTAGATGGGCGCCTTCGCCAGCGTGTCGCACGATGACGTGAGCCGCGGCCAATCGTCGACTGCGAGCTTGCCGGTGCGGAGCCGCTGCGACTCGACCTTGGCCTCGCTGCACATCAGCCGCTGGGTCACCTCCGCCTTCGACATCTCGAGCGTGAACAACGCGACCGGGACCTCTGCGCGGACGGCGAGGTTGGCCGCGATGCAGAGCCCGAAGGCGGACTTCCCCATGCTCGGGCGGGCGGCCACGATGACGAGGTTTCCGGGCTGGAAGCCGGACGTGAGACGGTCGAGGTCGCGGAAGCCCGACGGAACGCCGGTGATCTCCTCCCCCGCCTCGTACAGCTTGGTGATCCGCTCGAAGCTCTCCTTCAGCAGCTCCTCGATGTGGCTGAACTCGGTGGAGACGCGGCTCTGGGAGAGCTCGAAGATGAGCTGCTCGGCCCGGTCGACGAGATCGGTGGTCTCACCGGGGCGGTCCCAGCCAAGCTGGGAGACCTGGGTTCCCACCCGAATGAGCCCCCGCAGGGTGGCCATCTCGTGGACGATGCGGGCGTAGTGAGCCGCATTCGCCGTCGCCGGCACGAGCGCGGCCAGCTCGTGAATCCGCACGCGCCCGCCGACGTCCTCCAGCTCGCCTCGCTCCTCGAGCGCGTCGACGAGCGTGATCGGGTCGACGGGCTCGCTCTGCCCGTACAGATCGAGCGCGGCGCGGTAGATCTTCGCGTGGCTCTCGCGGTAGAAATCGCTCGGCTCCAGCACCTCGCTGACCGCCCCGATTGCGCCGGGCGAGAGCATCATGGCGCCCAGAACCGATTCCTCGGCCTCGAGGTTCTGCGGGGGGACCGGTGCCTGGTCGGGAACGCGCGCGAGCTGCGCCACGGCTGCAATCAACTCCATCCTGGGCGGTCGCGCAAGTCGTGCGCACCGCACGCCGGGATAGGCTGATTTGCAGGGAAATGAGAACGCATGTCCGCCTCATTGTCCACAGGAGGGCGGACGTCTTTCCCCAGGCGGCGGCCATTCGGCCGCTGCAAAGTGCAAAGAGTTTGTGCCAACTCTCCACACGGGCTGTGGAGAGAGCTGTGGAGAGCTACTCCGCGGCTTCCTCGCGCTCTTCTGCCGCCGGCTCGGCGGCTTCCTCCGCCTCAACCACGGTCTCGGCTTCCGATTCGGCGGTCGGCTCGGCAGGCCTTTCGGCCTGCGGCTCCACGGGCGGCGCCTCCTCCTCGGGTGGCAGCTCGCCCCCTTCGGGGACGACCGCCACGGGGACCTCGACGGTCACGTCCGTGAACAGCTCCACGGGCACCTGGTAGCGGCCGACGCGCTTGATCGGCTCCGGGAGCTCGATCTTCCGGCGGTCGACGCGGATCCGGCGCGCCTGCCACAGCTCATCGGCGATGGTCGTGGCCGTCACCGAGCCGAAGAGCACGCCCCCGGGCCCGGCCTTGACGTCGAAGCGCAGCTCAGCGCCTTCGAGCGTCGAAGAGATCTCCTGCGCCTGATCGACTGTCTGGACCTCGTGGCGGGCACGCAACTCGTCGCGGCGGCTCAATTCGCGCAGACGGCCCGGCGTGGCCGCCTCCGCCAGACGCCGCGGCAGCAGGAAGTTGCGCGCATAGCCCGGGGCAACGCTGACTACGTCGCCGCGCAGCCCGACCTTCTCGACGTCCTGGAGCAGGATCACTTCCACGTTCGGCCCCTAGCTCGCGACGTACGGGAGAAGCGCCATCTCGCGTGCGCGCTTGATCGCGACGGCGACCTGCTGCTGGTGCCGACGGCAGGCGCCCGTCGTGCGCCGGGAGCGGATCTTCCCCCGCTCCGAGATGTAATGGCGGAGCTGGTTGTAGTTCTTGTAGTCGACCTCCTCGACCTTCTCCCGGCAGAAGCGGCAGTTCCGCCGCCTCGCCTGTTGAGCTCCCCCACCGGGCCGGCGGCCGCGCTGCTGCTGTCTCTCTCTGCGCTCCGCCATCAGAACGGGATGTCGTCGTCCGTTCCGCCGGAGCCGAAGTCGGCGGAGGACTCCGCCGTCGCACCGGCCTTCACGAACTGGGCCTCGCCGCCCTCGGCGTCGGCGCGGCTGCCCAGGAACTGGACGCTGTCGGCGATGATCTCCACCGCCTGGCGCTTGCTCCCGTCCTGGGCCTCCCACTCACGCCAGTCGAGGCGACCGTCCACGCCGACCGGGCGGCCCTTGGACAGGTACTGGGCGCAACTCTCGCCCTGGTTACCCCAGACGGTGACGTCGAAGTAGTTGGGTTTGTCGCCCCACTCGCCGGTCGCAGCATCCTTCTGGCGGGTGTTGACGGCCACGCGGAGCTTGCACACCGGCGTGCCGCTCGGCGTGTGCCTGAGCTCGGGGTCCTTGGTCAGGTTCCCGACCAGGACGACGCGGTTGATGTTGGCCATTTCGGTTGCTCCTCTCGTCGAACGTGTGTTCGCAGACTACCCCTCGTCGCGGACGGCGGCGGCCTCCGGCTCCTGGTGCGGCTCCGCCTCGACAGGCGGGGCCGGAGGAGCAGCCGGCGGGGCCGGGCTCTTGGTTCTCCGCACCGCCATGTGGCGCAGGACGCCGTCGGTGATCTTGAGCTGGCGCGAGATCTCGACGAGCGTCTCCGGCGTGCTCGTGAAGAGAAGCAGGTGGTAGGAGCCGTCGCCCTTGTGGTCGATCTCGTAGGCGAGCTTGCGGCGCCCCCAGACATCGTGGCGCTCCCACGCGCCTCCGCCGCGCTCGACCTCGGCCTGGATGCGCTGGACGATCTCGGTCTCCCGTTCCTCGGAGAGCTCGGCATCGAGCAGCAGCAGGATTTCGTACTCGATCATGTCCCCCGATCACCGTCCTTCCTTCGGTCTGGGCGGCCCCACCGTGCTCGCCGCTCGGGGAAACGGCGAGGTGTGGAGCAGGAAGCTGAGCGGGCCAGTGTAGCATCGGCCTCCGTGAAGAAAGCATGGCTATGGGCGAGCGGTGCAGCGGCCGCAGCGGGGGCCGGCGCGTACCGCATCTTCCGGAGGAAGAAGCGGTCTTCCGACGAGCCCGACCCGCGCGCAGAAGAGCTGCGCAAACGGCTCGACGAGTCTCGGGCGATCGTCGAGGAGGGCGACGAGTTTGACGAGGCCGAGACGCCGGTCGACCGTGCCGAGCCGGAGCAGCGGAGCGTCGAGGAGCGGCGGCAGGACGTGCACGAGCGGGGGCGCTCGGCGATCGACGACATGCGCCCCCAAGACGGCGGCTGATCCGCCGAGTCGCGTTAGGCTTCCGCCATGCCGCCCCGCCGCCGTCCCTGGAAGCCCCCTAGCCGGGTGGCGAAGGCCCTGGGAAAGCGGATCCCAAAGAGCTGGCCGATTTACAAACCGACCCTCCGCAGCTACGAGTGGACCCGGAGGAAGTGGGCGCAGCTGCTCAACAACACCATCTACCGTTTCTGACGCAGGAGCCTGAACCGCACCGGTAACCGCGGCCGCCCGCAAAGCCGAGCGGCCGCTTCACCCGAGGGGGAAACGGGGTTTCCCCCTCGGGCTCCCCCTTCCCGGGCCAGACGCGACGGCAACGGTCACCTTCGACGCTCGTGGCGGAGGCTGCGCAGGTGCTCCTGGCAGCCGTCTATCCTCGTGGCCATGAAGGTCCTGATGGCGCCAGTCAACATCGCCGGGCAGCCGATCCTCGCCGTCCGGGAGCTACGCCGCCAGGGCGTGGACGTATCGCTGCTCGAATACACGACAGGCGACGGCCACCCCTTCGGATATCCCTCCGACCGACTCCTCGACCTGCGCGGGGGACATCCTCTGGAGATGCAGGCGGACGCGCTCAAGAAAGCGCTCTCCGAGGGCTATGACATTTTCCATTTCTGGACAGCTCCGCTGTTCGCGAACGTCCATTTCCGCGGCCTCGATCTTCCCTTCATCAAGCTCCGCGGCTGCAGAATCGTCTACCGCGGGACGGGCTTCGACCTGCGCACCCGATCCCTCCACACCGAGCGCAACCCCTACAACCCCTACCGCTATGGCTACGACGCCCCCCTCGACGACGACACCCAGTGCGCGTACCTTCAGTACCTGAGGGAGTACGTGGATCTCTTCATCGTCCAGGACCCCGAGATGCAGGAGTTCATGCCCGAGGCAAAGGTCGTCCCGCGGGGAATCGACCTCGGTGAGTGGACGGAGATCGGCATCGCGTCGAACCCGCGTCCGCTCGTGGTCCATGCCCCGAGCAAGACGGCGCTCAAGGGCACCAGCTTCATCCTTGCTGCCGTCGACGATCTCCGCGCCGAGGGGCTGCCATTCGATTTCCAGCTGATCGAGGGAATGGCGCACGAGGAGGCCGTCGACTGGTACCGGCGCGCAGACGTCGTGGTGGATCAGCTCCTGATCGGCTGGTACGGCGTGCTCACGATCGAAGGGCTCGCTCTGGGTAAGCCCGTGCTCACCTACGTGCGCGACGATCTTCTCGAGTCATTCACGCCCGAGATCCCGATCCACAATGCCAACCCGGACAACGTCAAGGACCAGCTGCGAGAGCTCATCACCGACTACGAGCTGCGGCGATCCCTCGCCGAGCGGGGGCGGAGCTTCGTCGAGCAGGTGCACGACATACGCGCCGTGGCCGCGACGCTGCGAGAGCTCTACGAAGACGTGCTCGCCCGTCCTCCCCGCCGCCCCGAGACGTTTGCCGACGTCGACTATTTCATCGACCGCGCCAAGGCAGCCAAGCCCCTCAGGACCGCCACGCTCGTGAAGAAGATCATCCCCCGGGAGTCCTCCCTCTACGGGCGAGCGTCCGACGTCTACCAGTGGTGGCAGCGGAAGTGGAACGGGATCCTCAAGAACACGCGCTAGCGCCGCCTCGGAGCCTCAGGAAGACGCCACGTTGTCGAGCCTCATCTCGCCGGAACGACCGGTCTCGACCTCGTCGAGCAGCATCTTGATCTCGAGCAGGCTCGCGTCTCGATGGCGAGGCTCGAGCGGCGACGGTTCGAGCACCGGCAGGTCGTCGTCCCGAGCGTCGGACTCCCGCCGCCACACGATCTGCACGGGCACTCCGGCCTTCAGGTCCAGCGCGAACGTACCCGCGCCGGGACCGGCGGCCAGGCGGCCCACGACCGAGCCCTCGTGCAGGAGGCACGGGACGTGCTCGGGAAGCTCGCCGAGGAGGACCTGAAGGGCCGGAAGATCCTCGGCCGAAGCCAGCTCGAGCACGTCGTCTCGAACGGTCGCCTGCACCCGGTTTGCCCGCCTCGTTCGTTCGAAGACGACGCCGAGAGGCGACCACCAAGCCCGGTCGCGAAGCTCGTGGACGACCGCCGCTGCGGCGTCAGCCGTTAGCGCAAGGTGATCTCTCTTGCGCAGCGCCGCACGAACATTTGTCGCGTCGCCGGCGTCGAAGCACTCGAGCTCGAGCAGACGTGCGGCGCCCCGCCGGCCGTCGACGACGCCGGCCGCGCGCGGATGGGTGCCCGAGTGCCTCCAGGGAAGGATGGTGTACGAGAGCCCTGCGGCTTCGGCCTGCAGCCACTCCCCGGGCCCCCGGAACCTCTCCTTGCCCAGCCCTCCGACCACCGGCGTCGACACCGAGGACCGGAGAGCTTCGGCTTCGCTGTCGGGTCGCCCGCTTTCGCCGTTCAGCGCGATCTCGTGGCCGAGCTGCTCGACGAGCACGCCCAGGCGCGTCTGTGGATCGGCAGGCGAGAGACAGTAGGTGGACGCCCTCCTCCCCCGCGCCTCCCACGCCAACGCGCGTTCGAGCTCCGGTTTTGGCGGGAGCGTCCCGACCTTGTGGACGACCGTCGCACCCACAGCCGCGGGCCACGGCCACGCGACTCGTCGGGGCAGACCGGCGCGGGTCGAGACGGCCTCGAGGAGCGCGATCGCGACGTCCCAGGCATCCCCGGCCGGAGCGACAACGTAGGACGTGCCGGGGGCGGAGGGCGGCGGCGCACACTCGGCAACGAGCCACGAGAGCAGCGGAAACGCGAGCCCGATCCGGAAACCCTCCCCCACGGCAAGGGGGAGCCCGTCCGTGTCGGCGTCCTCGTCCACCACGCGCAGCAGCGCCGCGGCGCTCTCGCTCTCGTCGATCGTGATCCAGCGCTGCAGCGGGCCGAGGCCTCGCCGCCACCGCTCGATCAGCTCGTCGCCGCATCCCGGGGCTCCGCCGAGCCTGCGGAGGGCGACGGCGAGGAATGACACTCCAAGCGACGGATCGGCATGAGGGGCAGTGGCCGATGGGCTCTTCAGCAAACCGCTCTCCCGATCCCGACTGTCCTCGGCGGTCCCAATGATCCGGCGAAGAGCGGGCTCGTGGCCTACGATCGCGGCGGCCTCGGCCGCCCAACCGAGGGCGAGAGGGATATGGGGGTTGTCCCGGTCCCCAAGCCGGTCGAGGAGGACATCCAGCGCCGAGACGACGACCTCCGTCGACGCCGGGCTGCGCCGCGCCACGCGCGCCATGTCCCGCACGCGCTGGGCCTCCGCTTCCACCTTCTCGGCCGCCTCGCCTTCGCCGGCGAGCGGAACGATCTCGAGCGCGGCACCGGCAAGCTCGGCCCACGTGCAGAGCGCGGCGAGTCTGCGAATCGGGAGCCTCATCACCCGGCGACCCCGCAGCTGCCTCACCCCGTCGTCGGGCTCGAGGGCGGCCCACGCCACCTCCTCCGGATCGTCGATGCTCGGCGGAACGACGAACGCCTGCAGGCCCGCGGCAAGCGTCCGGTAGGCCTCACTATCTCCAGGACGGTGCAAGGTGCCGCACTCGGCGGCGTGAAGGAGGAACTCCAGCAGCTCGGGCACGAGCCGCTGCAGCGGGGCGAGCTCGACTTCGCCCGCGTCCACTTGCTCTCCGCGCGCGGAGATCAGCTCGGCCGTAACGGCAGGGTCGACCGGCTCCTCGGCCTCGAGCGCCGCGCCGATCAGCCGAAGCAGCCGTTTGCTGGTCTGGGAGCCCCACGGCGCGTAAGCCGCAACCGCCGGGTCCGAGTCCCCGAGCAGCGCCGCGGCCTGCGCGAGCAGCGTGGCGAAGCTGAGCACGACGCGAGGCTGGCTGAACAGCCGGTTGGGCGTATCCAGGCGCGCGACGGCGTCGTCGAGGTAGGCGAGAGCGATCGATCCGGCAGGGTCGCCGGCGAGCTCCTCCCGGGCCAGGGTGCCCGATCGGATCTCGGCGCGCGTCCAGAGGGAGCTGAGCTCGGCCGGGCCGTCGGCGAGCGAGGTGCCGGCGAGCGGCGGCGGCATGGACGGCGCAGGAACGAGCTCGAACCGCCCCTGGTAGTCGTCGATCTCCCCGTCGGGCACGAGGCCGAAGAGGTCGAGCGCCGCGATTTCCGGCATCGGGCCCTCGATGACCAGCGGCCCGGCGTAGGCGCGCAGGGCTTCAACCGCCGACCGCGTCCACAGAGGCTCGGGCGCGTAGGCAACCACGACGAGAGGACGCCGCTCGAGCGCTTCCTCGCCGAGCTCGGCGAGGGTGCAGGAGTCCCAGCGGCCGAACCCGAGCCGCTCCAGCAACTCCGGCAGGGCGGCGCCGAAGTTGACTCGCCGGGCTGAGGCGAACCCCGAGTCGTCGCGTCCGGGAATGACTACGAGAGGAGTGTTCATCAGCCCTGATGGTTGCAAAACTAGGGTCGCCGTCGTGCCTTTCGGACGAGTGGAGTGACCGCGACGGCGCGTACACGCCGCGCCGTCGCTCTTTCGAAGGGGAAACGCGGTTTCCCCCTCGAGCTCCCCCTTCCTAAGCTTCTTTGAGACGGGAGTCGCAAAATCCGACGTGCGGAGGGCCGTGCCCTCCTCCAAACAGGCGTGCGGAGGGCAGGCCCTCCTCCGCCTGTTTCTCACAGCCGTGTGACGCGTCGATCCTCGGCGTCGCCCTCCGCACGCACCGCGGATGATCAAACCCTGCCTCGAGCGCCTGTTTCTCAAAGCTCGAGTGACGCGCCTTGGCGCCGGGCTGAGCACAACGCCCGATCCGCGTTACTTCACGGCGGTATGGATCCGTGCGGCGGCGGGGCTACGATTTCGCACGTGGCAGTCACCGAAGCAGCTCCGCCTGTAGCCGCGCCGATACGGCTGTACGAGAAAGGGTCCCTGCTGCACCGCACGGCAGCGGAGCTTCGAGCACTCGTCGGCTACCGGGGCCTCGTGCGGTATCTCGTCCGCTCCGAGCTCCGGTCGAGCACGACGGGGAGATTCTTCGGCTTCGTCTGGTGGCTGCTCGATCCGTTCCTGCTGATGGGCACCTACGTGGTGCTCGTCACCGTCATCTTCCAGCGCGGCGGGGGCGACTACCCGGTCTTCGTCTTCACGTCCGTCCTCGCCTTCCGGTTCTTCTCAGCCGGCATCGGAAGCGCCATGGGAAGGACGATGGGCGGGCAGGGGATGATGAAGCAGATCCGCTTCCCCGCCTCCGTCCTGCCGCTCGCGGCGGTGACCACCCAAGTGTTCCACTTCGCGTTCGGTCTCGCGGTCCTCATGGTGTTCGCGCTGCTGTTCGGGATCTATCCCGCACCGATCGACCTCCTGATCGTCCCCCTCGTCGGAATCCAATTCATCCTCACGCTGGGCATCGCCTTCCTGCTCGCAGCGCTCAACATCTTCATGCGCGACATCCAGAACCTGATCGTCTACGTGTTTCGCGTCATGTTCTTCCTCAGCCCCGCTATCTACTCGCTCGACCGCGTGCCCGAGGAATACCGCAAGTTCTTCCAGATCAACCCTCTGACGCCCCTGTTCGAGGCGTACCACAACGTCGTCGTCGACCAGCAGCTGCCCAACTTCGTCGCTCTCGGCTGGCTCCTGCTGGGGAGCTCAGTGGGTCTCATGTTCGGCTATCTCGTGTTCGTCAAGCTCGAGCGGCTCTTCAACAAGGTGCTGTGATGGGAGCCAACGGCAGGCTCGCCATCGTCGTTCGCAACGTGGGCGTCCAGTACGACCTCCGGCTCTCCCGTAAGACGACGGTGAAGCGAACGGTCTCCGACCTGATCTCACGCAGGCTGAGGAGGAAGCGAAGCGTGAAGTTCTGGGCGCTGAAGGACGTCAGCTTCGCGGTCAAGACGGGCGAGATCTTCGGCGTGATCGGCGCGAACGGAGCGGGGAAGACGACGCTGATGATGACGATCGCGGGAGTCCTGCCGCCGGACCGCGGCACGGTCCTGGCTTACGGGAAGACCTCGGCGCTGTTCGGGCTGGGCACCGGATTCGACATGGACGTGACGGGCCGGGAGAACATCTTCACGAACGCCGCCTTCCTGGGGATCTCCCGCAAGAAGATGGCGGAGAAGGTCGACGAGATCATCGATTTCTCCGAGCTGGGGTCCTTCATCGACGCGCCGCTCCGGGTCTATTCCACCGGGATGCGCGTGCGGCTCGCATTTTCGATCGCGGTCAACATCGAGCCGGAGATCCTGCTTCTGGACGAGGTCATGGGCGGAGGAGTGGGCGACGCCGCGTTCCGGCCGAAGAGCGAGGCGAAGGTGCACGAGCTGATGGGCCGCGCGAAGGCGATGGTGGTGGTCACGCACTCGACCGGCTACGTCACCCAGAACTGTTCCAGGGCGCTCTGGCTCGACCAGGGCTCGGTCGCAGCGGCCGGTGACCCCCACGAGGTCGTCGAGGCCTACCTGGACCACACCAGTCGTCGCCAAGGAGCGGTGCGGCAGGTCTAGCGGAACGGCGGTCGCGTATAGCAAAGGAAGGGGAGCCCCGAGGGAAAGCGGGCGTGCGGAGGGCCATGCCCTCCTCCGCCTGTTTCTCAAAGCTCGAATGACACGCAGTGCAGCCGCTTTGAACGGCTGGTGCGCCGCGTTCAGTGCTCGCTTCTGTTTTGAATGAAGCGGCGGGCGTGAACGGCCGCCGCGGTCTCAGGCAGCTACGGGCGTGCGCCGCTCAGAGAACTCTGTACAGCGTTTTATTCATAAGCACGTTCCACTTCTTCCGGCACCACCAGTAGAGGTCGAACGCCAGCTGGTAGAGCCGCGACCCCTTGGGGGGAAGAATCTTCTTGGCGACCCGGGCCGCCGGGCCGGCGGGCTTCCATGGTCGCCGGCGTCTCCCCCGCCGGCTCAGAGGCGAGGAGCCTACGGGTCGCCGGCGTCTCCCGCGCCGGCTCAGAGGCGAGGAGCCCACGGGCCGTCTTCGGCCGGCCAGACCTCCTGCCCAGACCGCTCGTCCCCTCGTCGCTTCAGAGCGAAGATGCGCAGCCTCGCGCCTGAGGTGCAGGACCTCCGCCCTGAGCTCGTCGAATCGCTCCTCGAGCCGTCGGCGGACGACCGCCCCGTCGCGCCCGTCCGCCGCGCCGTCCGTCGACTCGCGCAGGGAGACGAGCTCCTGGAGCGCGTCGAACTCCCGCGCCTTTCGCCACAGGTCTGCGATCTCCCCGGCTGCGAGGTCGTAGCGGCGGGCCTTCTCCACGATCGTAGGCGAGGTTGCCTGCTCGTACAGGATCGCCTTCGAGCGCAGCGCTCCGACCTCGGCGACGACCTTGTGCAGCCGCCGCGCCTGCCGCCTGCTCCGTACTGACAGGAGCCGGGTGCCGGACGGCGGCCTTCCGAAGCGGATCTCGTCGATCAGCGCCGCTTCGGATGCCTCCGAAGCCTTGTACCGGGACCACAGCCAGCGCAGGTCGGCTGCCGTCTCGGGACGGTTCTCGGGCATCTCCAGGACGTCCTCGTAGATCGCGCGCAGCTTCGAGGCGACCTTGCCGATGTCGTGCACCTGCTCCACGTACGAGCGGGCCCGTTCGGCGAGCGCTCGGCGGTACGAGAAGTCCTTCAGCGCCGTCCGGAGCACGTCCTTGATCGTCCCCGGAGACGCGGTGGCAACGGGGATCTCGGGCCTGAAGGCGCGGCGGAGATCGTCCCGCACGCGGACGATGACGGGCTTCCCGAGCGCGAGCGCCTCGACGGTGAGCACTCCGTACCAGCCGATCACGAGCTGGTCGACGACGAGGTCGGCCCTCTTGTACCACTCCAGCGCTTCGGAGTGGGACATTCCCTCGATCAGGCGAAGCTCGAAGGGAACGCCTTCCTCGCGCAGCTCGTCGAGGGCCTGGAGAACGAAGCGGGTGCCCTTCAACTCCGTCTTGCTCGGCGCATGGACCACGAGCGGCCGGTCCGAGGGCTCGACGCCGATCTCCGGGAACTCGGCGAGGTCGAGCCCTCGGGGGACGACTCGGGCTTGAGGCATGAACTCGTGCAGCTCCGGGTCCTGCACGACGAACACGTCGACGTACTCCCGCAGGTAGGAGAGGTACTCGCGGTGCGCCGCGTCGGAGAACAGCGGCTCGTAGCCGTAGCGAAACGGGTTGTACGGATTGACCGCGCTGTGGAGTGACGCCGTCCGCACGTCGAAGTCCGTACAGCGGTAGACGATCTTCTTGCCCCGCAGCTTCAGAAACGGGAGATCGAGCCCGTGCATGAACTGGTACTCACCCCGCCCCGGGATCCTCGGGCTGGCGAAGAACGTCGCCATCCAGAAGTGGAAGATGTCGTTGTCCTCGGCGAGCGCCTGCTCGACCGCCTCGACCTGCACCTCCAGCCGATGCCGCCCTCGAAACGGGACGAGCCGGCCGGAGGAGTACCCGAAAGCATGGCCCTCGCCGTACTGAAGGAGGGAGGCGTCCACTCCCTGCCGGCGGAGCTCGCGGACGGCGGCAATCGGCTGCCCTGCGATGTTGACCGGCGCGTGGAGAACCTTCATCGCGAGGCAGGCTCGGGGCGCGGAACCGCGTTCTCGAAGATCAGCACCATCTTCTCGCCCTCGTCGGGAAGACCGAGCTCGCCGCAAAGGCGGGGCAACTCCGACACCGGGTCATCGAGCAGGTCCTCGTAGCCGACTCGTAGCACTCGTGCCGGGCCCTCGGGCGAGGGCTCGCGAGCCGTCTCGTGGGCCACGTGCAAGAAGATGCCGTCCTCGAAGATGCGGGCGAGCTGCGGAAGGACCTCCACGTATCTCCAGGAGGAGTTCACCCACGCGAGCTTCTGCGCCCACTGGAGCTGAACCGCGAACAGCTCCTCGAGGAAGGCGCGAGCGGCGAGGACCGGATCGGCCGACGCGGCCAGCAGGCGCTCGGTCGCGGGGCCGAGCTCCCGCAGGAAGGTGACGTGCCGAGGCCCGAAGGGCAGTCGCAGCGACGGAGACTCGTCCTCCCAGAAGGACGCGCGCCACTGCTCGACCGCCTCGCCGATCGCCGCCCGGGCCGCCTCGTCCTCTCTTCCGCCAAGCTCCTCTGAGTGGCGCGCCACGTCGGCGACGAAGCCGGTGTCGTAGATGGGCTCGAGATGCGTGTGCAGGCCGAGGTAGTTGCAGAGCAGGAGGGGACCGCTCGGGTCGGCCCCGAAGACGATGATCGGCGGGATCGCCTTACCTCGATCCGGGTCCGTCATTCGTTGCCCCCGCTTCCGGCCGGCGTCAGCCTCTGGCGAAGCTCTTCGACCTCCGCGCGCAGCGAGCCCCGCTCCCTCTCGAGACGCTGGACGTCCCAGGCGTCCCGGAGGATCGCGGTATCGCTCTGGAGCTCGCCGACCGCCTCGCGGAGCTCGTCGAGGGAGGCGGCCTTCTCCTCGAGGGAGGGGCGCTCCGCCTCGAAGTCGTCCAGCCACTTGGCCTTGCGCAGCCTCTGCGTGAGCTCGGCCTCCTGGCGCTTCCAGCGGCGCGCCGTCTCGCGCAGGGCCGGCAGCTCCGCCTCGAGAGCCGCGAGCTGCCGTTCCCTCTGACGCAGCTCCGACGCCATGCGCTCCCGCTCCTCCTGGGCTGCGTCCGGCCGAAGCGCCGCGACCTCGCCCGCCAGCACCTGCTCGCGCCGCTCCACGTCCTGGTAGCGGGCGAGGAACCACTCCAGATCGGCAGGCGCCTCCGGCTTGCGGGACGGTGTCTCGAGCACCTCCTCGTACAGTGTGTGTAAGCGCGCGCCGACCTTGCGGACGTCGTGGAGCCCTTCCACGAACGGTCTCGCCCGCTGCGCGAGCGAGAAGCGCAACTCGTGGTCGGTGAGCACCTGCCGGAGGCGGTCCTTGATCGTGATCGGGTTCGCCGTCACAATCGGGATCCTGGGGCGGAATGCCTCGTACAGGTCTTCGCGGACGTGCACGATCACCGGCTTTCCGAGCGCCATCGCCTCAACCGCAAACACGCCGTACCAGCCGATCAGGAGCTGGTCGACGACCACGTCCCCCTGCCTGTACCACTCCAGCGCGCGATCCTGGCTCATCCCCTCGACCAGCTTCAGCTCGAACGGAACGCCCTCGTCCTTGAGCTCGTCGAGCGCCTGCAGGACGAAGCGGGTCCCTTTCCAGACTGACTTGGACGGCGCGTGCACGACGAGGGGCTTCTCGGTTTGCGAGATCCCCACTTCTTCCCACTGCTCGAGGTCGATGACCCGAGGGAGCACGCGCGCATGCGGCATGAACTCGCGCAGCTCGGGGTCCAGCACGAGGAACAGGTCCACGTACTCGCGCAGATAGTCGACGTACTGGCGATGGCGCTCCTCGCGCACGATCGGCTCGTAGCCGTACCGGAAGACGTTGTCGGGGTTGAGCGCGTGGTGGAGGCCTTCCCGGCGAATGTCGAAGCCGGTGCTCGAATAGACGATTTTCTTGCCGCGCAGCTTCAGAAAGAGCAGGTCGAGCGCATGCAGGTAGGCGTAGTCCTGCTGGCCCAGCAGATGGTGCGTTCCGGAGCTGGCAAAGAGCGGCGCCATCCAGACGTGGACGATGTCCCAGTCCTCGGCGAGGACCTGCTCGAGCGTCTCGATCTGGGCCTCCAGCCGGTGACGGCCTTCGAGGGGGACGAGCCTGTCGCTCTCGTACCCGAAGGCGTGCCCCGGCCCGTATTCGAGCAGCGTCGCGTCGACTCCCCTCCGGCGCAGCTCCTTCACGAGCATGATCGGCTGGCCGGCGATGTTGACTGGCGCGTGGAGGACTCTCACTGGTCTAGGGGTTGTCGGCCGCCGTCAACGTGGCGACGGGCTCGGTCGCCGAGACCATCCCGTCATGGGCGTTCTCGATCACCATCAGCGACTCGTCGAGCAGCTCAAAGGTTTCTCGCGAGCCGTGCAGCGGCTCGACCAGCCGGTCTCCGCGGCGGGCCGGGATCTCGGTCACCGGGTAGTCCGCGCCCGCAAACCAGCGTGACAGCTCCATCGTCGTGATCGCCCCGCCGGGGAAGGGCGCATACCGGGCTCCGCCCGGGCGACCGAGCAGGTGGACGAGGTAGCAGACAGCCTCCTCGCCGGAGATGAAATAGCGCGCGCACGGCGTCACCTCGAGCGGCAGCCCCGCCTCCATTCGCTCGCGCCAGATCGCAAACACATTCCCCGCCGAATCGATCACGTTGAAGAACCGCGCCACGGTATAGCCGCTGTTGAGCGCGATCCGCTCGGCGATCAGCTTGGACGACCCGTAGACCGTCTCGGGCTCGACCGCCTTGCATGTGGAGGCGACCAGGACGTTCCGGACCCCGTGGGCCTTCGCGCGTGAGCAGACGTAGTGCGTGCCGTGGACGTTCAGGTTGGCCACTTCGTACGGGTCGTCCTCGGCGGTGGTCGCGTACTTGTGCGCGGCGAGATGGATGACGTAGCCGGGCTTGAACTCCCGCAGCACGTATTCGCACAGGTGGATGTTCGTCACGTCGAGCCCCTCTTCGATGTCGAACCCCCGGACGTCTCCCCCCAGCTCGCCGATCCGCTCGCACACGGCTTTCCCGATCGAGCCGGACGAGCCGGTGACGAGAATGCGCTCGCCGGCGATGTCCGGCGCCGGCAAGAGAAATTCTTCGCGGCCGAGCAGAGGGTGGATCGCCATCCGCGACAAAGTATCGGGTAGAGGCTGCTACCGCGCAGGAGCGCCGATCGATCACCGAGCTATCGATTCCCGTCGGGCTCGAGCTCCGTGTCAGCGGATTCCCGCTGCTGCTTGATCGCGGCCGCCCAACTCTCTTGCTCCTCGAGCTTCGTCAACGCCTCTCGCTGCGCGGCGAGGCGCGCGGTCAAGATTTCGCGCTCCTTCGCGCGCAAGGCGCTCTCTCGCGCCAGCTTCTCTCTGGCCGCGTCGCGCTCGGCGGCAAGCGCCGCAGCGGACTCCCGCTGCCCCTCGATCGTGGCCGCCCACCTCTCTCGCTCGTCGAGGTACTTCGTGAACGCCTCTCGCTGCGCGGCGAGGCGCGCGGTCAAGATTTCGCGCTCTTTCGCGCGCAGTGCGATCGCGGCCGCCCACCTCTCTCGCTCCTCGAGGTGCTTCGTGAACGCCTCTCGCTGCGCGGCGAGGCGCGCGGTCAAGATTTCGCGCTCCTTCGCGCGCAAGGCGCTCTCTCGTCCTTCGCGCGCAAGGCGCTCTCTCGCGCCAGCCTCTCTCCGGCCGCGTCGCGCTCGGCGCCCTGCATGAACCGGAAGTGGTCCAGGTCTGCGGTCGTGCTCGGGATCCGGGTCGGCGTGCCCATCAGATCGTCGTAGCGCTCGCGCAGCAGGCGCGCCACGGTGCGGACGTCGTGGACCTGCTCGACGAAGGGCCGAGCAGCCTCCGCCAGCGCGACCCGCTGCTCGTAGTCGGCGACGAGGTCGCGCAGGACCGCCTTGACGGTGTCGGGATTGGCGTTCGCGATCGGGATCCGGGGCGTGAAATCGCGAGCCAGGTCCTCCCGCACGTAGACGATCACGGGCTTGCCCAGCGCTAGCGCCTCGATCGTCACGACCCCGTACCAGCCGATGACGAGCTGGTCGACCACGATGTCGGCGCGCCGGAACGCCGCGGCCGCCTCCGCGTGGGGCATCCCCTGGATGAGCTGGAAGTCGAAGGGCACACCCTCCTGTCGGAGCTCCTCGACCGCCTCGAGCAGGAACCTCGTCCCTTTGAGCTCCGACTTCGAAGGCGCGTGGACGACGAGTGGCCGCTCCGTCCGCTCGATGCCCACCGTCTGCCACTCGCTGAGATCGATGCCACGCGGAACCACGTGCGCGTTCGGCATGTACTCGCGCATCTCGGGATCCTGGACGATGAAGGTGTCGACGTATTCCTTCAGGTATTCGAGGTAGCGGGCCTGGTCGCGGTCGTCGAAGACCGTGCGGAAGCCGTAGCGGTAGGGGTTGTACGGGTTCCGCTCCTCCTGGATCTTCCGAAGGCGCAGGTCGAAGCCGGTCCCTCGGTAGACCACCCGCAGGCCTCGCGCCTTGATGAACGGGAGGTCGAGGCCGCGCATCCGGCGGTACTGCGGGCTGGTGAAGAACGTGACCAGCCAGAAATGGAAGATGTCGAAGCCCTGGTCGAGCGCCCACGCAAGCGCCTCAGCCCTGGTCGAGCGCCCACGCAAGCGCCTCGACCTGAACCTCCATGATGTCGCGCTTGGGAGAGAAGGTGACGATGCGGTGGCTGTCGCGGGCGCGGCGCGTGTACCGGAACGGGTGGCCCCGGCCGCTGCCGCTGTATTCGAGCAGCGCGACGTCCACACCCTGCCGCCGCAGCTCGCGCACCACCGTGAGCGGCTGGTTGGCGATGTTCACCGGCGCCATGAGGACGCGCGGCGACGATTGAGAGCTCAAGTCACTCAAGAAGCCGGCCCATTCTGCTCGGAACCCCGCTGGAGAACCCCCACAGGGGCTTGAGAGGCCGCGTTATTGCGCATCGCCCATCGCAATCTACCTCGCGGCGACGAATATCATGGCCGCCCGATGGCTTCCGTTCGAGCCGCTTTCGATCCCGCGGTCGCCAACGATTCGGTGCTCGAGCTCCTCGAGCACGAGCGCGATCGTGCCCCGGAGGGAATCGATCCCGACCTCTACCGCAAGGCGGTCGAGTACTCGATCGGCCGCTACACGCGCGGCCTCCCGCACTACGTGGACATGGTCCGCAAGATCGGGCTCACCGGGCGCGGGAACGTGATCGACGTCGGCAGCGGGGCCGGTCACTGGGTGATCGCGCTCGCGCTCGACAACGACAAGGTCCACGGCGTCGAGATCCGGGAGGAGTACGTCGAGATCTCACGGCGCATCGCCTCCCTCCTGGGCCTCGACAACCAGGTCACGTTCTCCGTCGGCCGCGGCGAGGACGCGCCTTTCTCCGATGCAGACTTCGACGCTGCTTGCTGCCACGGCGTTCTCATGTTCACGGATCACGAGGCGGTCGTGCGCAACGTCGGCCGGTGGCTGTCCGACGGCGGGCTCTTCTACCTCGGGTACACGACTACCGGGAGCCGGCTGCACGCAGTCGAGGTGGCGCTCAATGAGGGCAACCCGGGCAAGGCCCTGGCCCAGGCCCGCATGCTCCTCGCGCAGGAGCTGTACCGCTGCGGTCTCGGCCGGACGCCCGGAAACCGTGTCCGCACCTTTTCGCCCGAGGAGCTCCTGCGACTTCTGGGAGCGGCGGGATTCACGGAGGTCTCGCGCCCCGGCGCGCAGGACGGCCCTGTCGAGTTCGCGGGCTACCCCGCGACGGTCGACTTCGTCTTCCGGAAGGACTCGGCCGAGCCCGAGAAGGCGCGAGTGAAGGAGCTTCCTCGCGGCTCCGAGTGGATCGCCGGGCTCGATCGTCTCATCGAGATCGGCCTTCCGGAGATCGCGATCGAGCTGATCGAGGCCTCGGGCTCTCCGCCGTTCGAGCTCGAGCTGTCCGAGGTGTACGTTCGGGCGCTGGTAAAGGCCCAGCGGCCGGCCGCCGAGATCCGACCGGCGGCCGACGGCCTCGACGACAGACTGGCACTCGCGCGGGGCCTCGCCCGGCACGCCGAGTGGGCCTTCGAGGAGGCCTATCGCGAGTATGCCGGAGCGCTCGAAGACGATCCCGACATCAACTTCCTGCGGGCCGATTGCCTCCTCGAGCTGCACCAGTACGAGGAGGCGGCCGCGCTCTTCCGCGCAGACGGCGACGGCCTGCGCGGCTGGATCGGAAGGCTGACCGTCGCCACGGAGCAAGACGATCTGGAGGCGGCTCGGGGCCTCATCGCCGAGTTTCTCGAGTCTCGGGAGCAAGCAGCCCTCGCGAACTCGGTTCGGGCCCGCTTGACCGCCTCAGGCCAGCCCGGCGGAGCCGACAGCGCAGAGGCAGGTCCGTCGCTGGATGCGGTGTGGCAAAGGCTCGAGAGCCTCGAGGCTGTGCCGGAGGGCGTCGATCCCGAGACATTCGAGGCCGCCGTGCGCTACGCGCGCGAGCGCTACGAGATCGGCCTGCCGCACTATGCCGAGGTCGTCCGCACGATCGGCTTCACCGGCCGCGACCGGGCGCTCGACATCGGCAGCGGAGCCGGCCACTGGTGCCTCGCGCTCGCGGGCGAGAACGGGCAGGTGGAAGGCGTGGAGCCGCGGCGCGAGTACGTCGCGATCGCGGAGACGCTCGTCTCCGAGCTGGGCCTCGAAGATCGAGTCTCGTTTCGCGTGGGACGCGGTGAGGACGACCTCTATCCGCCGGATTCCTTCGACCTCGTCTGCTGCCACGGCGTGCTCATGTTCACCGACCACGAGCTCGTCCTTCGAAACGTTGCCCGCTGGTTGCGGCTCGGAGGGCTCTTCTACCTCGGCTACACGACGACAGGCCTGCGGCTGCAGACGATCGCGGAAGCCGTTGCCGGGTCGGACTGGGATCGCGCCCTCGGCAGAGCGCGGATCCTCATGGGCGACTTCCTCTTTCGCGGCGGGGTCCACCGGACTCCCCGCACACGGGTGCGCGTGTTCTCACCGGAGGGCCTCGTCCGCATGGGACGCTTCTTGGGGCTCCAGCTCGTCTCCAGGCCCGAGGTCCAGGACGACCCCGGAGCCTTCGCCGGCTATCCGAACACGACCGACTTCGTCTTCCGGCGCGCGGAGGAGGAGCCGGCTCCGGCGCCGGACGACGTGGAGGCACTCGACCAACTCGTAGGGGATGGGCTTCCTCACGCAGTCTGCGAGCAGCTCGAGGGCGCAGCCGAGTCGCTCCAGCCTGGAGCCCTCGACGTCCTCGCACGCGCGCTCGTCAAGGCAGGACGCTCGGACGACCCGAGGCTCGAAGAGATCATGGGGCGCCTTGCCGGGCCGGAGCACGCGCTGGCACGCGGCCTGTACCAGCACGACCGGTTGAAGTTCGCGCTTGCCCTCGACGACTACGACCTGCTCGAGGCGCACCCGGACAAGGCCTTCCTGCGCGCAGCCTGCCTGCTCGGACTCGAGCGATATGGGGAGGCACGCAGCCTCTTTGACGCGGAGGGCGGCCTGCGCGGATGGACGGGAGCGCTGGCCTGCGCCCTCGAGTCCGGCGACCATGAAGCAGCACTGGAGCTTGCCGCACTGCTTTCTCGGCGTCAGCTGCCTTTCTGAGCAGGTTTCCTCTAGCCGGCCTTCTTCGGCTTCTCAGGAATCAGCATTTGCTTCAGCTTCGTCAACTTTCCCGTAAGAACCCGCTTCCGCGCAAGCGCCTCGTCATACGCCGCAGCTTCCTTCTCGAGCTGAGCGAGCTCCTCCTTCAGTAGCTCGTACTTGTGCGCCTTGGCGCGCAGCTCCGGCAGCCCGGAGACGACGGCGTCGTAGGCCTGCACGGCCTCTTTGAGCGCCGGGAGCTCCTCTTTGACCCGCTCGAGCTTGTGCGACTTGCTCCGAAGCGACGGCAGCCGCGCGAGCTCGACGTCGTACTCGGCGGCCGCACCTTCCAGGGAGTCGATCTCCTCCTTGATCCGCGGAAGCTTGTTCCTCTTCGCGCGCAGGGTAGGCAGCCGCTCGACAGCCGCGTCGTAGCTCGCTGCAGCTCGCTCGAGCTCGGGCATCTCCTTCTTGAGGATCTCGAGCTTCGCCGCCTTCGAGCGCTGGATCCGCATCTCGGTGGCCGCCCACTCGTAGACGGCGGCCTCCTCCCGAAGCGCATCGCGATCCGCCTCGCTTTGACGCTCCGACGCCTCCGCCTGCTCGATGTCGGCAAGCCGATCCAGGCTGACGACCGCCGGCTCGATGTCCTCACGTTCCCCGATGTCGTACCCGAGCAGGCGAAGCGTGGGCGCCATCGCCTCGAACGCCGCCACGCGCTCGCCTCGCGGCGCGGCCACCGGCGTGACATCGGTCCGCCAGCCGAAACGCCGGTCCCGAAGCAAAGGCACGCGCCGCTCGAACTCGGAGACGACACGTCCGCTTTCGTCCGGCAGGCCCGCAGCCTCGAAGATGCCCGCGAGTGCCGAGGCGGGCTCGTCGACGAGGTCTTCGAACGAAACCCGCGCAACGCGGCCGGGATGCTCGCTCTCATAGGCGAGCCCCGACTCAACCTGAAACAGCCAGCGCAGCGCCGCCTGCTGAGGCTTCTCCACCACCTTCTCGCGCAGCAGGCTGGCCGCGACGTCGCGGCCGTCCCGGACGAGATGGACGATCAACGCACTTGGATAGAGCCGGTCGAGCTGAGGCAGATGCTCGACGCAGCGCGCGGTCTTGTTGGCCCACGTGCGCTTCCTCGAGCGCTCCGCCTGGGCGTCGAACAGCGAATCGATGTATGCCTTCCCGGCGACGAAACGCTCCTCGGCGCCTTCGGCTTCGCGCAGGCGGTCCAGGAGGCGAGCCGTCTCGGCGTTCAGCTCCTCGGCCGTGAAGCCGAGGTTCGCCTTCCCGAAGGGGAGGTCGGGCATCGTGATTCCGGACGTATCGCGATTGGGAAGACCGGTCCCCCACTCGGCCACCCATTCCTGGAAGCCCTGTAGGCGTTGCTCGCGCTGCTCCTCGCCCAGAAAGTCGAAGACGCCGAGCAGGTTCAGCAGGAGAGCAACGAAATCCGTGTCGTAGATCGGCTCGACCTGGGAATGGAGCCCGAGGAAGTTGACGAGCAGCGTCGTCCCGCTTCGCTCCGCCCCGACGACGACGATCCGCCGCGGGCCTCCCCCGTCCTCTTCCGCTTCCTCCGCGCCGACCGGGATCTTCATCCGCCGGCGCTCGACCCACGGCGCGGTGTGGTCGGTCAAGTCCGGCTCGTGCCAGGCGATCCCGACCTGGTCTCCTTCCTCTTCCGACCCGGCGCGGACGATCAGCTGTTCCGGAACGGAGTCGTCGCCGACCCGGAGCTCCGTTCGCTCGCGGTCGGAGACCGAGAACGTGATCCCGCGTAGCTGCTCCAGCGTCGGCACGAAGTCGCCGAAGACCGGGTCGGCGACCTTCACGATCCGGATCTTCTGCACCTCGCCCTCGTCCGACGCTTCGAACACGAGGTGCTCGGAGGTGCGGTTGTACTCGAGCAGCCTCGAAGTCGAAGCCACGAGCACGCGCCCCTTGTCCTGGTACTCGGCCACCTTCTTGAACGAATCGACCACGTCGTCGTCGAAGGCCGTCTCGTGGCCCCGCGGGCCGGCAAGCGTGCCCAAATGCTGGGCGACGATCGCGCACTGGCCGCGCTCCGCGAGAGCGTCGAGCTTCTCCGGAGCGAGCTGCCAGGGAAGGAGCGCCGGGTACCAGGTGAAGACCCATTTCCGCCCGTCTCGAAGCTTGCCGCTTCCTGAGAAGACCCTGGCGGCGACCTCCAGCGCCTCGTCTGGAACGTCGATCTCCTGAAACTGGCGGGGGAATCCCCAGATCCGCTGCCCGTCCTCGAGCTCGATCGGCGAGAGCATGCTGTCGTGCCCGAAGACCTCCTTCTCCTCGTGGCTCCAGGCGAACTGGACGCCGTACTCGAGCAGCAGGTCGGTGTGGTAGGCGGGCGAGTCCGGCCGGTCCCCCTCCATGTAGTCCGCCCGGCCGAAGTTCTGGATGTTTCCGGCGCCGCCGTGGTTCACCCAGACGCGCAGCTCGACTCCGAGCTCCTCGAGGAGCCGCAGGGCCACGACGGCGTGCTCACGCTCGAAGCCCCCGCGGCCGTAGAGGGCGCCGGTGAAGTTCCCGTACGTGTGCATGGTGTCGATCCAGCCGCACCGGAGATAGGAGGCGAGCTCCTCGGCCTCGTCGGTCTCGGTCTCCCAGGTGAGGTCCTGGAAGTAGCGAAGCTCGTCCCGCTCGGGTGGGTTGTAGAACCAGCACGAATTCGCGATGTCGAGGCCCACGCCGGTCCCCATGGGCGTGTCCTCGGTCGTGTTCATGAACCGGTGCGTCTGACGGAAGATCCGGGGCGTCGTGAAGTCGATGTCCGTCGACACGGCGAGCATCGCCTTGAAGGGATATGGGAACTTCCGGAGGGAGGCCATACGGGCCGCAGCCTAGCGGCACTTCGTGCCGGGAGACCCTGATCAAGGCCGGACTGGGGTCGGCGTCCCTGCTAGCCGGTCACGGTGAAATTTCCGGCGCTCGTGGCCGTTCCCGCAGGAGTCGTCACCGTGATCGGCCCCGTCGTCGCGTCGGCGGGAACCTTCGCGTACAGCTCGACGTCCGAGACCACCCGGACCACGCTTGCAGCATGGCCGTTGAAGCGCACGGAGGTCACGGCCGCGAGATATCCACCCAGGATCCGAACCCAGGTCCTTTGCGCCGCCGACCCGCTGGTGGGAGAGAACCCGGTGATCCGCGGCTTCCCGAGATAGGAGACACGGTGGACCTGGCCGGAGCCGCGCGCGAAGTAGTAAAGGCTCCCGTCGGAGCCCACGTCCAGGTCGACCGGCTGCGAGATCCCGGTGGCGAAGAGGATGGACCGCGAGAAGTCGCCGCCGTGCAGGTAGCGGATCCAGCCGCTGCAGAGGTCGGCGAAGAAGTAGTCGTTCGCGAACCTGGACGGGAACTGCATCCGCTGCGGCGCGTAGAACGCCCCGCCCGTGACCGCACAGCCGGTGGAGTTCGTCGAGCCGTGGGCGTAGGAGAACAATGGATCCGTGTAGGCGGAATTCGGGGAGCTGCACGGTCCCTCGCAGTGAGGCCAGCCGTAGTTCGCGCCGGCGATGCCGTCGTCGATCTCCTCCCGGGTGGAGGCGCCGACGTCGTCGATGAACATCCGGCCGGACACGCGGTTGACCTCGAACGTGAACGGGTTGCGGAGCCCCAGGGCCCAGATGGCGCGGTTCCTGCCCGTGGCCGTGCCGTAGAAGGGGTTGTCGGTGGGGATGGAGCCGTCCTTGTTGATGCGCAGGATCTTCCCGAGCAGGTTGTTTAGCGTCTGAGCGTTGGACGAGTTGGCGTTGTCCCCGGTGGAGATGTACAGCTTTCCGTCGAGGCCGAAGTGGAGCGCGCCGCCGTTGTGGTTATTCGCCGAGCTCAGATTGTCGAGGTCGAGCAGCACGTGCTCGCTGCCCGGAACGGCCGTGTCGCCCGCCGCGGTGAAGCGGCTGACGCGGTTGTGAATCGTGGGGCTCGTTGCCGTGTAGTAGGCGTACACGTAGTGGTTGCTCGCGAAGTTGGGGTCGAAGGCCACGCCGAGGAGCCCGCGCTCGCCGGGTGAGTCGACCGTGAGAGAGACGAACGGGGTCGGCAGCAGGACGCCCCGCTTGATCACCCGCAGGGTGCCTCCTTGCTGGGAGACGAAGATGCGCCCGTCCGGGGCGAGCGCCATCGCCGTCGCGCGGCTGAGCCCGCCGGCGACGACCCTGTCCACGTAGTTCACGGGCACGGTGGCCGCCGCGCCCGGAGCGGCCAGGCACAGACAGGCCAGTGCGCTCGTGACGGCGACCCTCATCTCCCTGCCCCTATGTAGCAGATGGAATCGGTATCGTGCGGCCGCGTGACGGTACCCGCCACGACCATCCCCCTCTTCGACCCCGAGGCATCGCTGGCGCCGCTGCGAGAGCGGCTCGTCGAGCGCGTGCGCGAGGTCCTCGACTCCGGCCGGTTTGTGCTCGGGCCTGAGCTCCGCAGCTTCGAAGAGGAGTTCGCCGACTACCTCGGCGTCGAGCACGTGATCGGAGTCGGGAACGGCACGGATGCGATCACAATCGCGCTGCTCGCGATGGGAGTCGGACCGGACGACGAGGTCGTCGTGCCGTCGTTCACGTTCTACGCGAGCGCGGAGGCGATCCCGCCGACCGGCGCGACGCCCGTCTTCTGCGACATCGACCCGGAGACGCTGTGCGTGACGCCGGACACCGTGAAGGCAGCGCTCACCTCGAAGACGAAGGCGGTCCTCGCGGTCGACCTCTTCGGCAACCCCGCTCCCATTCCCGAGATCGAGGCGCTCGGCGTCCCGGTCCTCGAGGACGCGGCGCAGGCGGCCGGCTCGACCCTGAACGGGCAGAAGGCGGGAGCGCTCGGAACCGCCGCGACCTTCAGCTTCTACCCGTCCAAGAACCTCGGCGCCTTCGGCGATGCAGGAGCAGTCGCCACGGAAGACGCCGAGCTTGCGGACCGGGTCCGCAGCCTGCGCTCGCACGGGTCGCGGGACAAGGTCACGTTCGACCGGCTCGGCTTCAACACCCGGATGGACGAGATCCAGGCAGCGCTCCTGCGCGTGCTCCTTCCCGAGCTCGACGGCTGGTGCGAGGGCCGTCGGCGCGCGGCGCGCCTCTACTCGGAGGCAGGCGTGGGAGAGCTGGTCGCGGAGCCGCGGCCGATCGAGGGCGCCGACCCCGCCTGGCATCTGTACGTCGTCCGGAGCGAGCGCGCCGACGAGCTCCTACAGGCCCTGAACGACGCCGGCATCGAGAGCCGCGCCTACTACCGCACGCCGGTGCACCGGCAGGGGCCGATGACCGCCTACGCCGCGGGCGCCGACCTCTCCGCCACTGAGGAGGCGTCCCGGACGAACCTCGCGCTCCCGATCAGCCCGGCGCTGGACGAGGACCAGGTCGCGCGGGTCGTGGCCCTGATGCGCGAAACCCTGGACTGATCGCCATCTAGCCCGCGCTCGGGCGCAGCCGGTCGTACACGGCCAGCAGCTTCTGCGACTCCTTCTCCCAACAGAGCTCCTCCGCAGCGCGCATGACGTTCTCTCGCAAGCGCTTGTGCAGGGCGGGCTCGAGCATCGCCTCGAGCGTGGCGGCGATCGCGGCCGGATCGCGAACGTCAAAGACGCGGCCGATGTCGTAGCGCTCGACGAGCGTCCGCATTTCCACGAGATCGGAGACCGCGATCGGAAGGCGGGCCATGACCATCTCCATGAACTTGTTCGGCATGCTGAAGTAGGTGTTGGGGCTCTCGGTGGGCCGCGGGATGAGCCCGACGTCACCGCCCGAGGCATACGAGATCAGCTCGATGGGCTCGCGCGGCGGGAGGAAGTGCACTCGCCCGTCCACCCCGAGCCGGCGAGCCTGCTCGCGCAGGCCGTCGGCGAACTCCGTCCAGGGTCCCGTGATCCACAGGACCAGCGCGACGTGGATGTCCTCCCGGAGCCGTGCGCTGGTCTCGATTGTCCGCTCGAGCCCCTGCTCGGGATAGGCGTGGCCGAACCAGACCACCAGCTGTTCTTGCTCGCCGATCCCGCAGTCCCGCCGGATCTCCTCGTTCCGATCGTACGGCCAGTAGTGGCGGCAGTTGCGGACGACCACCGGACGCGGAATGTCGTAGCGCCGTTCGTACCAGTCCGCGAGGGCCTCCCCGATCGTGATCATCGCGTCCGCGTTCCTGAAGATGCGCGCCTCCTCCCGGCGCTCGAGCCGCTCCACGATCTTGCTCAGCACGCTGTGGTGAAGCGCGAGCCGGTGCTCGGTGATCTCGACCGCGTCGTACACGAGCTGCGCGCCGGACTCGCGGGTCACCCGCTTCCCCGCCAGCAACGCGTAGTTGTCGTGAGCCTGGCAGACGTTGATGCGGCGCCCCTGGAGCGCCTTCGAAGCCTCCTCGGCGAAGCTTTCACTGGTTGCACGGTTCCTGAGGAGGGTCAGGTACTGGTTCGCGACTCCCACGAACCACGTTCCCTTCAGCTCGGCGATCTTGTCCGAAAGCCGTTCGTCATCTGTGCGAAGCAGCGCCGCCGACAGAAGAACGAAGAAGACGTAGCGGAAGGGCCGGTAGAGGGTGCGCAGGAAGGAATGCCGGTAGCGCAGTCGCACCTCGCCGAACCACTCCCGCACGCTGATCACGGCGTCCCGCGTCCAGGGCTCGGCCGTCACCTCGAGGTACTCGACGTCGGGCGTCGTGTCGAGCAGCTCCTGGACCGGCCGCCCGAGACAGACGACCGTCACTTGCCAGCCCGCGGCCGACAGGCTCCCGGCCTGGCGCACGACGCGCGTGAGAGTGCCGAGGTCCTTGCGCGAGAGGATGCAGACAGACGGTCGTGCGGATGACGATGGGGTCACTGCCCCTCGCGTACGCGAGCCAGGCGCTCGATCTGCGCCCGGAGCTTCTCGTTCTGGGCCCGCAGCCGCTCGATCCTCTCAGCGGAGCGCCGGCGTTCTTGTCCGAGCGTCTCGGCCAGACGTCGGCGTTCGTCGGCAAGCTTTGCGATCTGCTCTCGTCGCTCCTCCAACCGCGCCCGGATCGGCTTGAGCTCCTTGACACGCCTCTCGCTCGCCTCCCGCAGGCGTGCGACCGCGGCGCGCAGCTTTTCCCGGTCCTTCACGATGTCCTCGTACAGCTCCAGGAAATAGCTCCTCTCGACGTCCACGTTGTGGGCCGACCAGTCCGCGTCGGTCTTCTCGAAGATCTCGACCGGGTAGTGAAGGGTCACCGAGAAGGGCGTGGTGTGCTTGAAGAGGACCTTCCAGTTGGACGGGTAGGTGTATTCCCGGGGATAGCCGTATACGCGGGAGTTGGAGATGTAGATCCCGCCTCCGTCTGCGACGGTCCGGTCGAAGAGCTGCAGGTAGTACCGGACCTGCTTCATCGTCATCTCCTGGAAGCTGGCGATGTTGATCGCGAGGTCGACGGGCTCGAGCTCCACGTCGCCGATCCTCCAGGTGGGGACGATGTAGCAATCCGCCTCCGCCGCCCCGGCGGGCCCGTCCGTGTAGTAGAAGGCGACCTTCTTCCTCGGCAGCGCACGGCGCAGATACTCGTAGGCGTAGTAGAGAGTCGCGGGGACGGCGTCGACGATCACGTAGCGCACGTCCAGCTTCAGGTTGAAGAACGCCTCCGCAAGGCGGCCGTAGCCGGCCCCGACCTCCAGGACGCGCGCGGGAGGGCCAGCGAGATGCGACGTCATGAGGGCGACGTCGTGCACGGTACGAAGCTCGACGACCGGCATGCCTGTCTCCATCCGCAGTCGACTGCGCAGGGGGGCCGGAACATGCCGCAAGTGAGGCTTCAGGACCTCACGCACCTCGCGCACCTGCTCCGCGGGGGCTTTCTTCGCGAACGTCCCGATCCACGGAGCGACCATGTCGGAGAAGGAGGGCCGCTCCCTGCTCTCGGGAGAGTCCGGGAACAGCGCCTCCATCCGCCACACCTTGCCGGGCGCGTGCATCCCCCCGTGCTGCCTCATGTCCTCGACGATCCGCCCGTAGAGCTCCTCGTCGAAGTCGATGCGGACCCTGCTCAGGTCACGAAGAAGCCGTGGCCGGCGAGGCGACCGGCCGGTCCTCGCCCTTGCGGCGGTCTTCGCCGAAGCCACGAGGCCCTCAGTGCATCGTTTCGGGCGCCTCGAGAGGCTCTTCCTGGAGCTCCTCGATCTCTTCCGGCTTCCAGCGCGTCATCGGCGGGATCGCGTGCTCGATCACCCGGTCCTTGTACCGGTCGATCGTGATCAGCATGGTCTCAATCAGCTCGACGCCGAGGTAGGTGGGGTCGAGGCCGAGGTCGCAGAGCTTCGTATTGGTCGCGTTGTAGTAGTGCTGCTCCGCCTCGATCCTGGGATTGGGGAAGTGCATGACGCGGACGTCGAAGCCGAGCTCGGCCCCGGCCTGCTGGACGAGCTCCGTGAGCTGTCCGACCGAGTACTGCTCCGTGAACTGGTTGAAGACGCGGTACTCACCCAGCTCCGCCGGATTGGTGACGGCGAGCTCGACGCACTGGAGCGTGTCTCGGATGTTGAGGAAGCCGCGCGTCTGGCCGCCTTCGCCGTACAGGGTCAGCGGATGGCCGATGAGCGCCTGCACGCAGAAACGGTTCAGCGCCGTGCCGAACACCTCGTCGTAGTCGAACCGGGTGATCAGCCGGTCGTCGATCGAGCTCTCCTCGGTCTTGATCCCGTACACGACCCCCTGGTTGAGGTCCGTCGCGCGCAGGCCCCAGATGCGGCACGCGAAGTGGATGTTGTGCGAGTCGTGGACCTTCGAGAGGTGGTAGAGCGAGCCCGGGAGCTTCGGGAACGGGAGCGTGTCCTTCCGGCCCTTGTGATGAATCTCGATGAACCCTTCCTCGATGTCGATGTTCGGCGTCCCGTACTCACCCATAGTCCCGAGCTTCACCAGGTGGCAGGCGGGGACGATGTCCCGGATCCCGAAGAGCAGGTTCAACGTGCCCATGACGTTGGTCTGCTGCGTCTCGATCGCGGTCGAGCGCGAGATCATCGAGTAGGGCGCCGAGGGCTGCTCGCCGTAGTGGACGATCGCCTCGGGCAGCGCCTCGCGGAGGACGCTGTCCATGAACTGCGGATCCTCGATCGAGCCGACGAACTCGCCGATCTCGTTGCCCGTCAGCTCCCTCCAGCTGTCGATGCGCTCGCGGAGCGGCCTGATCGGAGTGAGCGAATCGGTGGAGCGCTGCATGTGCCAGCGTCGGCGCGAGAAGTTGTCGACGACGGATACCTCGTGCCCCCGCGCCGAGAAGTGGAGGGCGGTGGGCCAGCCCAGGTAGCCGTCGCCGCCGAGAACCAGGATGCGCATCGCCGGCACCTACCTGAGCCCCGCCTGCACGAGGCGCGCGGCCTCGACGACCTGCATTAGCCGAACCGAATCGTGAACCGAATTCACCTGTGCTCTCTCCTCTCCGTTTATCGAGGCCAGGAAATGACCGAGCTCCATCTCGAAGAGATCGACCTTGCCGAACTCCTGGAAGTTATGACCCCGGTCGTAAACCCCGCGTTGTTCCTTACAGTAAACGGTCGTGGGCAGATAGTCCAGGATCGAGCTCAAGACCGATCCATTCGTCCCCTGCACCTCGACGTGGTTCATGTACCCGGGCGTGATCAGGTCGCTCTGGCACAGGGTCTGCATCCCGCCCGGCTGCTCGAGCTTGAGCAGGACGACGTCCTCCGCGTCGGCGCCGATCAGCTCGCCCTCCACCTCGCGCTCGACCAGGATCGTGTCCGTGTAGAGGTTCTCGACCGCCTGCGGCTCGCCGAAGTACCACAGCGCCAGGTCGAGCATGTGGATCAGCACCTCGTTCGCGGCTCCGCCTCCGGTCTCGACCCTGTGCTTCCAGGCTTTGTGCGACCCCCGTCCCCCGAGGCGGAAGGTGGCGAAGTAGGGCTCGCCGATCACTCCGTCCTGGATCACCTCGCGCACGAACTGGAAGGCCGGATGGAACCGGTACAGGTAGCCGACCATGAGGATGCGGTCGGCCGCCTCGGCCTTGCTCTCGATCTCGAGCGCCTCCTCCAGGTTGCGCGCCAGTGGCTTCTCGCAGAACACGTGCTTGTGCTCGTCGAGAACGCGCAGGATGAAGTCGGCGTGCGTCGGGGTCGGCGTGCAGATGTCGACCGCGTCGATCCGCTTGTCGGCGAAGACGGCATCGGGGTCCGGGCACCACTCGGCGCCGTAGTTCTCCGCCACGATGCGTCCCTTCTCGACCACGTCGGTAACGACGACCTCGACGTGCTCGAGCTTCCGGTACGCGGCAAGGTGCTTCTCGGCGATCTTGCCGCAGCCGATGACGCCGATGCGCTTCATTGCGCCGCCACGACCTCGGTCCGGCTTTTCACGACCCCGGCGGCGACGCGGGCGATGCGCTCCGCCGCGTGCCCGTCGCCGAACGGGTGGCTCCAGCCACGCGGGGCATCGAGCATGGCCTCGGCCGCGCCGAGGATCCGCTCCGGATCGGCGCCGGCGAGCCTGTTCGCCCCGCATTCGAGCGTCTCCGTCCACTCGGTCGAGTCCCTCAGGGTGACGCACGGGACGCCGAGGATGCAGCTCTCCTGCTGCACGCCTCCCGAGTCGGTCACGACCAGCTTCGACCCCGCCATGAGGTTGAGGAAGTCGACGTAACCGAGCGCATGCGTGAGCAGGAGGCCGTCGGCCTGCTCGGCGAACCCGAACTCCTCCATCCGCTTGCGCGTGCGCGGGTGCACGGCAAATACGAGGCGCAAACCGAGCCGCTCACCAAGCAGCCGCATGCCCTCGAGGATGCCGGCGAGGGCTGACCGAGAATCGGTGTTCTCCTCGCGATGCACCGTCGCGGCGGCGTAGGGCTCTTTGTCCACACCCAGCTCGGACAGGATCGTCGAGTGCCGGGTCGCCAGCTCGAGGTTCTCGCGGCAGGCATCGACGATCGGATTGCCGGTGACGACGATCTCGCCGCGGACGTTGTCGGCCTTGAGGTTCTGCTCGGCCTTCTCGGTGGTCGCGAACAGGTACTCCGAGAGGTGGTCGATCAGAACGCGGTTGTGCTCCTCGGGCATCCGCCAGTCGTGGCTGCGCTCTCCGGCCTCCACGTGTCCCACCCGGATGTGGAGCTTGCGCGCCGCCAGCGCCGCGGCCAGGTTCGTGTTCGCGTCGCCCGAGACGAGGACGAGCCGGGGACGTTCTTCGAGCAGGACCTGCTCGCAGCCTCGCAGCATCTCGGCCGTCTGGGCGCCGTGGAGCGTGGAGAGCTTCACAGTCTCGAGCGTGTAGCCCGGCTCCGGCAGCTCGAGCTCTTCGAAGAACTGCCGGTCCATGTTCGGGGAGTAGTGCTGACCCGTGTGCAGAATGAAATAGGGAACGCCCTGCCGCTCCAGCTCGCGAACGACGGGGCTGAACATGATGATCCCGGGCCGCGTCCCGACGACGACGCACACCTTCGGCTGGAGCTCGTGCTCGAGGAGGATCTTCAGTTGTGGTTGCGGGCGGGCGTCGGTCATGATGTCGGTGTCGAAAACGGGCGCCAAATGCTATCCAGGGTTCTCCGTGCGCGTTTTCGCCCTAGGGCCGGGCGGAAGAGGCGACCCCGGCCGGCTCCTCGAAGGTCATCATGCGCTTGAAGTCCTGGAAGCGCTCCGCGACCTCGTCCCGGGTCAGGCGCTGCATGCGCTCGGTGCCGAAGTCCTCCACCACGAACGAGCCCATGACGGAGCCGTAGACCGCTGCGGCCCGCAGCGCGTTGCCGCCGCGTTCGCCGCCGAGCGAGTCCAGGTACCCGAAGAAGCCGCCGGCGAACGCGTCCCCCGCACCCGTTGGATCGACCACCGTCTCCAGCGGATAGGCGGGGATGGAGAAGAAGTCCGTGGCGGTGTACATGCACGCCCCGTACGGCCCTTGCTTGACGAGGACGACGCTGGGCCCGAGGCCGAGGATCTGCCGCGCCGCGCGCGCGAGGTTGGGCTCGTCGGTCAGCATCCGCACCTCCGCGTCGTTGAAGGAGACGACGTCCACCAGCCCGATCGTCTCGACCAGGGAGTCGCGCGCGGACTCGATCCAGTAGTTCATGGAGTCGAGGCCGCAGAACGCGTCCGGGCACTGGGCACGGACGCCGCGCTGCAGGTCCGGCTGGATGTTCCCGAGGAAGAGCGTGTCCGCCGCGCGAGCGACGTCGGAGAGCTCCGGGTCGAAGTCAGAGAAGACGTTCAGCTCGGTGTCGAGCGTATGCGCGACGGTCATGTCCTCGTCGTAGCGCCCCGACCAGTGAAAGGAGCGCGCGCCGGAGACGCGCCGGAGGTCGTCCGTGTTGACGTTGCGGGCAGAAAAGGCGGCGAGCTCCTCGTCGCCGAAGTCCTCGCCGACCACCCCCACCACGTTCACGTCGGTGAAGAAGCTCGCCGCGAGCGAGAAGTGCGTCGCCGCCCCGCCGAGAATCCGCTCGCGGGTGCCGAACGGCGTCTCGAGCGAGTCGAAGGCGACCGAGCCGACGACCGTGACTGCCATGTCGGGCGGATACTAGGCCTGGAGCGCCGTCAGCGGTTCCTTCGCTTGCCCTTGCTAAACAGGCGTGCGAAGGGCAAGCCCTCCTCCAAACAGGCGTGCGAAGGGCAAGCCCTCCTCCAAACAGGCGTCCGGAGGGCTGAGCCCTCCTCCGCCTGTTTCTTACGGCCGCATGACGCGTCGAGACGGGAGACTCGGTCCGGCCAGGTTGCCCGCGGATAACTGCGCCTTCCTACGCGTGCTGTTCTCAAAGCTCGAGTGACGCGACGACGCCCCCTCTAAGAGCACGACGCATCGCCGCGTACCTTCACTTGCGTCGGCCTTTACTTACCGTGAGCTTCACCTTCGCGCCTTCGAGGCGGAACGCTCCGGCCCTCGGTTTCTGCGAGACGACGTGTTTGTTCCCAACGTTGCGTGAGTAGACGCGCTTCACCCTCCCCACGGTGCAGCGTGCGTTCCTGATCGCGTCCCTTGCCGGGCCGAGGATCTGTCTCTTCACCTTCGGAACGAGGCAGAACGCGATCGACGTAGTCGCCTTCCCCTGCGTGCCGAAGCTCGGATCCAGCGCTCCGTCATCGTCGTAGCGGGCGAGCGCCACCTCGTACTGCTCCGTGTGCGGGCCGAACTGGCTGTAACCCGCGGCGACGACCTTGCCGTCCGGCTGCACTGCGACTGCGTTGGCGGCGTCTCCGCTCGTCCCGTTCGCGGGCGGGTTGAAGCCGAACGACGTCGTGACCCTGCCGTCCGAGCCGAAGCTGTCGTCGGGCGACCCGTCCGACTTGTAACGCGCGAGCGCGAACGTGCCACGGCTCTGCGGCCGCGGATCGAGATCCGCTCCGGCGGCCACGATCTTGCCGCCCTGCTGAAGTGAGATCGCGTTCGCCACCCCACCGTAGGGCAGGTCGCACCCGCAGTCCAGGAACGGGGTGGTCACGAAGCCGCCCGAGCCGAAACTGCCGTCGAGCGATCCGTCGGCGTCGTAGCGGGCGAGCACGAACTCGCGCCGCTTGTCGGTCACGGTCCCGCTCGTCAGGCCGAAGCCGGCCGCAAGGATCTTCCCGTCCGGCTGAAGAGCGAGGGCGTGCGCTTCCGCGGGCCAGCCGAAATTGCTCACGACCACGCCGTCCGCGTCGAAGCTCGAATCCAGGGACCCGTTGGGCTCGTAGCGGGCGAGCGCGAAGCCCCCGCCGCCGGATCCGGCCACGACGACCCTGCCGTCCGGCTGGATCGCGAGCGCGTACGCGGATCCACCGGAGCCGATCATCGTCCGCACCCGTCCGTCTGCGCCGAAGCTGTTGTCCGGCTTGCCGTCGGCGCGGTAACGGGCCAGCGCGAACCCGGCCTCGGTGTCGCCCCAGGACGCGCCGGCGGCGACGATCTTGCCGTTGGGCCTTATCGCGAGGGCGTACGCCCGAACCCTCAGCGATCCGAACTTCGTGCTCACCCTGCCGCCCGTCCCGAAGCTCCGGTCGAGAACCCCCCTTGCCTTGTAGCGCGAGAGGGCGAAGGGGCAACAGCCCGCAACCACGATCCTGCCGTCCGGCTGGAGAGCGACCGCACGGGCGACGGCGAAGGAAAACCCGTGGAAATCCGAATTCGGCTGCGCAGTGGCGACTTTGCCGCGCAGGCCGAAGCTCATGTCGGGCGAACCGTCCGGCTCGTACCGCGCGAGCCCGAAGGCCCGGCTGCCGCCCCGCGCGCCCCAGCCCGCCACGAGCATCTTCCCGTCCGGCTGGAGCAGGCCGCCGTTGGCGCCCGAATCGGGGCCGACCGCACCGTGAGCGGCGCCGACCGCGAGCGTGACGAGGGTCGCGAACGCGGCCAACCAGAGGGCTCGCTTCATGCATCAACGGTAGCCAGGGGAAGGTGAAAGTCCGGTAGAAATGCTTTACTTCTCCGTGCAGGCGCCCATCGACCCAAGGAGCGAAGATGCGCCCAGCGTTCATGTCCATCGAAATCGGCTTCTCGACCTATTCGGAGGGTATGACGCTTGCTGGGAAGAACGCTCAACTTGGGAATCGTGGCGCATGTAGACGCCGGTAAGACAACTCTCACCGAGCGGCTGCTGTACGCAGCCGGAGTAATCGACGCGGTCGGGAGCGTCGACAAGGGCACGACGCAGACCGACTCGCTCGCGCTGGAGCAGCAGCGCGGGATCACGATCAAGTCCGCCGTCGTCTCGTTCGCGATCGACGACGTCACGGTCAACCTCATCGACACCCCCGGGCATCCGGATTTCATCGCGGAGGTGGAACGCGTGCTGGCCGTGCTCGACGGGGCCGTACTGGTGATCTCCGCTGTCGAAGGCGTGCAGCCGCAGACCCCGCTGCTAATGCGGGCGCTGCAGCGGCTGCGCGTCCCCACGCTTCTGTTCGTGAACAAGATGGACCGGCGCGGTGCGGACGAGCAACGTGTTCTCGAGGAGATCGCGAAGCGCCTCACTCCGGCAGCCGTGCCGATGGGATCTGCCGCCGACGACGAAGTCGTTCCGGCCCTCGCCGAACACAACGACGAGCTGCTCGCCGACTACGTCGACGGGGCGAGCATTCCGCCCTCCCGCATTCGCAACGAGCTCGCGGCGCAGACGAGGCGGGCACTCGTGCACCCCGTTTCCTCCGGCTCGGCGAAGACGGGCGCAGGCGTCCGCGCCCTGATGTCGGGTATCGCAGAGCTGCTGCCCGGGGAGGCCGGCAACCCGGAGGGGCCGCTCTCGGGGGCGATCTTCAAGATCGAGCGGGGCCCGGCGGGGGAGAAGATCGCCTATGCCCGCGTGTTCTCGGGAACGCTGCGGACGCGCGACCGCGTGCGCCTGCCCGGCGACACCGAGCCGAAGGTCACCGCCATACGCGTCTTCGAGGACGGCTCTGACGATCACCGCCCCGCCGTCGGCGCCGGCCAGATCGCCAAGCTCTGGGGCCTCGGCGAGGCCCGCATCGGCGATGCGATCGGGGAGACGAAGGCGGCCGCGAACCATCGCCACTTCGCGCCCCCGAGCCTCGAGGCGGTCGTCTTTCCCACCGACCCCGGCGAGGGCCGCGCTCTGTGGGTCGCGCTCGAGCAGCTGGCGGAGCAAGACCCGTTGATCGACGTCCGGCGGGACGCCGGCGTCGGGCAGATGGCCGTCTCGCTCTACGGCGAGGTGCAGAAGGAGGTGATCCAGGCGACGCTGGCGAACGACTTCGGCCTCGAGGTCGGGTTCCGCGACACGACGCCGATCTGCGTCGAGCGTCCTTTGGGCACGGGCGAGGCGGTCGAGATCCTCCACGCCGAATCGAATCCGTTCAACGCCACGATCGGCTTGCGCGTCGATCCGGCGCCCGACGGCGCGGGAGTCGATTTCCGACTCGAGGTCGACAGCCGGACGATCCCGCTGTACGTCTACAAGCGGCGCGAGGACTTCGGGCATCACATGGGCCAGTACGTCCGCCGTACCCTGGAAGAGGGCCTCTTCGCCTGGAAGGTGACGGACTGCATCGTGACGATGACGAAGTGCGAGTACAGCGTTCCTGACGGCCCTCCGTCGAAACGAGGACCGCTAAGCACCCCAGCCGACTACCGCAAGCTCACGCCGATCGTCCTCATGCAGGCCCTCGAGCGCGCGGGGACGGTGGTCTGCGAGCCGACCGTCCGAGCGAGCATCGAGATGCCGACGCAGACGATCGGGGTGGTCCTGCCCGCGCTGGCCAGGCTCGGAGCGGCCGTCAAGACTCCGTCGTCGTGGGGCGAGCTCTCGACGATCGAGACGGTCCTGCCGGCGGCGCGGGTGCACGAACTCCAGCGCGAGCTGCCCGGACTAACCGGCGGCGAGGGCGTGCTCGAGTCGAGCTTCGCCGGGTATGAGCCGGTGAGCGGCGACCCTCCGACGCGGCCCCGGACGACCGCGAACCCGCTCAACCTCGGTGAATACATGCATAAGCTCGCCCGGCATTCATGACCGGCGTGAGAATGCATGCAGACGAGGTCGATATCGACGTCGGTCTCGTACGGCGTCTGCTCGCCGGACAGTTCCCCCACTGGGCGGACTTCCCTCTCGAACCCGTCTTGCCCTGGGGAACGGACAACGCCCTCTACCGGCTCGGCGACGACATGGTCGTGCGTCTCCCGCGCACGAACCGGACGCACGGCACGCTGAAGAGGGAGCGCCGCTGGCTGCCCAGGCTCGCTCCGTACCTCCCGCTCGCCGTCCCCATTCCGCTGGCAGACGGCGTGCCGGCGGAGGGCTATCCGTTCGAGTGGTCGATCTACCGTTGGCTGGAAGGGGAGCCGGCGACCGCTCGACCGATAGCCGACCTCGCTCAGGCGGCGGCCGACCTGGCCGCGTTCGTTGCGGCGCTGCAAGGAATCGATCCCACAGGAGGGCCCGGCCCGGACGAGTACAACGCCTTCCGCGGCGAGCCTCTCGTGAGGCGAGACGAACAGACGCGCATGGCGATCGCCGCCCTCGGACGCGCCGTCGACGGGGACGCGCTGACGGCGGAGTGGGAGGAGGCGCTCGAGGAGCCCGAATGGAGTGGCCGGCCCGTCTGGATCCACGGAGACCTCGACGTGCGGAACCTGCTTGTCGAGGACGGCCGCCTTACCGCCGTTCTCGACTGGGGCTGCCTCGGCGTGGGCGACCCCGCCTGCGACGTCATGGTCGCCTGGAAGCTCCTGTCCGCAGAAACGCGAATCATTTTCCGGGCCGCGCTCGCGATCGACGATCCAACCTGGGCTCGAGGTCGCGGCTGGGCGCTCTCGCAGGCAGTGGGGGCCCTGTCCTACTACACGCTGGAAACGAACCCTGTGCTCGTCAGGGAGGCGGAGCTGGATGGCCGAGCTCCTTGCGGACGTCTAAGTGGGGAGCTGACTCATTGCCGTCCTGGACCGTCTAGATCCGGGCCATTCCGCGGGCGAGCGCCCGCAGCGCGTCACGCATGACGAACGTCCTCGCGTTCTCGAAGCGGAAGTGGTACTGGGCGAAGCCGGCGACGCCCTGGCGCGCGCGCGCGTCGACGTACGCGTTCCGCCAGCGGATCACCTCGGCGCGCGGGAGGCCCGCGACGTTGCCGCCGAGGCCGCCGCCGAGGCGATAACCCGGAGTCAACCCCGCCACATATCTGGCCGCGAGCCGGCGTCGCGCCGGACCTCCCCCGGCGAGCGCCCGCTGGCCGTCGGAATGTCGCCGGGCTGAGCCAACTGGGTCGCCCACGAAGTTCGCGTACTCCTCGCCCACGATGCGGAAGCTGGCGCGGTCGAGCATGCGCCAGAAGTGGGCCAGCTCGTTGTCGCCGGCCAGGGACGCGAGACGGAGGACGCCTCGTGTCGCCCAAACCCAGCCCTTCATCTCCGGGTCGTCGAGCGCCGGGCGGCCGAAGGTGAGGCCCCGGAGGATCCCCCGGGCGAACTCTCGGTGCAGCCTTCCCTGAGGGCCCGCCAGGCTCGGGCCGAGCTCGTCGAGCTGCCACGTGTCGACGCGGATGCCGGAGCTGCGCGCGTGGCGGATCCGGTCCCGATAGCGTCGGCCTACCTCGATGCCCCAGCCGATCCGCCGGTTTGGCGTGAGCTGGAACAGACGCGAACGCGACGGTACGCGGCCGCTGTAGCGAGGGTCGACGAGCTCCTTCTCCTCCGGCGTGAGCCTCCGGCTTTCCCAGGCAGCGGTGCGCGCTCTCTGGAAGATCGGGCTGTAGCGCCTATCGGCTTGCGCTCGGACGAGCTCGCTCGTCTCGCCCCGGACGCCGTAGGTACCGACGTGGACGCGGGTGTCCTCCGGCATCCCGGCCTCGTCGAGCACCCCGAGCAGCCGCTCGAGGTCGTCCAGCTCGAAGTACGAGACCAAGGCGGCGCGCACGGGCGGCATCGGCTGGCGCTACAGCCTACAAGGCGTCCGTTGGACGTAGGATCGGGCTGTGAAAAACGGGCCCGACCTCGCAGGGGTCTTCGACGAGCACGTGGCGGCCGAGTTCGTCGCCCGGGACCTCGACCAGGCGATGGGGACTATGGCCGCCGACCCCTTCGTCTACCACCTGCCGTCCATGACGGGCGGCCTGGGGACCGAGGGAGTGCGCCGCTTCTACGGCGAGCACTTCATCGGGAAGTGGCCCGACGACACCGAGATCACGCCCGTCTCGCGCACCGTGGGCGAGGACCAGGTGGTCGATGAGCTCCTCATCTCGTTCACACATGACGTCGAGATGGACGCCATCCTGCCCGGCGTGCCCCCCACGGGGAGGCCGGTCCGTCTCGCGTTCTGTGTCGTCGTGGCCTTCGAGGACGGGAAGGTAGCCCACGAGCACATCTACTGGGACCAGGCGTCCCTTCTCATGCAGGTCGGGCTGCTCGACCCCGGCGACCTCCCGGTGACCGGCGCCGAGCAGGCGGACAACCTGCTCGATCCCGCCGCGCAGCCGCTGAACCGGTTGCTCGGCGCGGCCGATTGACCCGGTCGTGCTGGTGTCTTAGAGTCTCTCGCCTCGCAATCGAGAGGAGGGCACCGTGGCACGACCGATCAAATGGTCCGTCTTTGCAGTGCTCCTCGCGGTCGCGGTCGCCGGTGCGACCGTGGCCGGCACGTCCGGGAAGAGCGCCTCCGCAGCGGCGGCGAAGAAGAAGACGGTCGTCATCGGCTGGGCGTACGACTCCAAGGGTCAGATGGCGCCCTTCGACAATCCGGCGCTGGCTGCCGCCCGGATCCGTGCGGCCCACTACAACCGGGGCAAGGGGAAGATCAGGTTCAAGATCAAGACCTGCGACACGCAGAACAACGATCCGGCCAAGGCGAAGTCCTGCGCGCTCAGCCTGCTCGGAGCCGGCGCGAAGATCATCTTCACCACTTGCGACGTGGACTTCGCGACACCGGTCGTCCAGGAGACGATCAAGCGCGGGAAGCTCGCGATCGCGCCCTGCATCGGCACCGACCAGATGGGGCCGAAGCGCTTCGGAAAGAAGGGCAAGCTCGCGTTCAGCTTCGGCAACGTCGCCCAAGACGAGGGCTCGGCGATGGCCGAGTACGCGCACCGGAAGGGCTGGAAGAAGGCGGGCGTCGCGACCAACACGCTGCTCGTCTACTTCAAGAACGTCGTCCAGGCCTTCCAGAAGCGGTTCAAGCAGCTGGGCGGGAAGATCGTCGACAAGGAGACCTACGCGACCGGTCAGAACAACGTCCAGGCCGCGGTCAGCCGGCTGAGCAGGCACAAGGCCGACGTCTACGTCACGTCGACGGCGTTCGGAGAGCTGCCGGCCTTCGTCAGCGGCATGCGCTCTCTCCGGAACAAGACGCCGATCTTGAATTCCTGGGCCGGTGACGGCACGTACTGGTTGACCCAGAACCCGAAGGTGACGAAGTACTACTTCGTCACGTACGCGTCAGTCTTCGGGGACGACCCGAGCAAGGCGGTGCGGAGGATGATCAGGGCTCTGAAGAGGGCGGGGGCGCCTCCGGCCACCGGTGGGTTCCTGGGCGGAGCCGACGCGATCGACGGCGTTTACGTCGCCATCAAGCGGGCGCACGGATCGACCAAGGGATCCAAGCTCGCGGCCAAGCTCGTCAAGTTCAAGAAGGTGCGGGTGCTGGGAAGCAAGGTCAGCTTCTCCAAGAAGCTGCACACGGTGTTCGGACGCCAGTACCGCGTGATCCGGATCCACCAGAACAAGGCCAAGCGGGTGGGGCTGGTCACGGCCAAGGTCGTTCCGAAGCTGTTCTAGTTGCCGCCGCCGGCACCCGTCGAAGCTGAGAGGAGGCCCGGAGACACCCTTCGGGCCTCCTCCGTCTCGCGGTCTTTCGAGGGCGTCCGTGCCCTTCAGGACGTCTCCCTCGAGCTGCGGCAGGGCCAGGTCGTCGGGCTGATTGGCCCCAACGGGGCCGGGAAGTCCACGCTCGTGAACGTCCTGACTGGGTTCGACTTCCCGAACGAGGGGAGCGTCCAGCTCGGCGGGAGGGACATCACCCGCTGGAGCGCGCATCGCCGTGCGCGGACCGGCCTCACACGGACGTTCCAGCACAGTCGATCGTTCGGCAGCCTGTCGGTGCGGGAGAACGTCGAGGTGTCGGCGCTCGGCGCCGGGGCCCGAGGGAGAGACGCGCGTGCGCGGGCGCGCAGCCTGCTCGAGCTGCTCGGCCTCTCCGCGCTCGCCGACGCCCGGGCGGACTCCCTTCCTCACGGGGACGAGCGCCGGCTGGGCGTCGCGCGGGTCCTCGCTACGGAGCCGAGGTTCATGCTCCTGGACGAGCCGGCGGCCGGCCTCCCCGATGCGGAGGCGCCGCAGTTCGCCCAGGTGATCCGCACGGCGCGTGACGGTCACGGCGTCGGTGTCCTGCTGATCGACCACAACATGGCGCTCGTGATGGAGGTGTGCGACCGCATCCACGTGCTCGATCAGGGCCGCACGCTCGCCGCGGGAACCCCGACCGAGATCCGCGCCAACCTGGACGTCGCGGCCGCGTACCTCGGCGAGAGCGCCGTCGAGGAGGCCGATGCCTGAGCCGGCGCTCCAGCTCGAGGAGCTCCACGTCCGCTACGGGACGGTCACCGCGGTACGGGACCTGACGCTCACGGTCGGCAGGGCCGAGATGGTGGGACTGATCGGCCCGAACGGCGCCGGAAAGTCCACCACTCTGCACGCGATCATGGGTCTGGTGCCCGCGCACGCCGGCGTCGTGCGGCTGAACGGCCGCTCGATCGTCGGACGGGCCCCCGAGTCCATCGCACGGGCCGGCCTCGCGCTCGTGCCCGAGGGGCGGCGGATCTTTGGCGACTTCACCGTCGAGGAGAACCTCCGCCTCGGCCTGGCCGGGAGGAGGCGGAGCGCCCGCGGGGGGCTCCGTGCCGCCTACGACCTCTTTCCGGTGCTGCGCGAGTTCCGCCGGCGCCCGGCGGGAGCTCTCTCGGGTGGACAGCAGCAGCAGCTTGCGATCGCACGCGCGCTTGTCGCCGAGCCGGACGTGTTGCTGCTGGACGAGCCCTCGCTCGGTCTCGCGCCGGTTGCGGTGGACACGGTCTTCGGGGCGCTTCGCTCGCTTCGGGAGCGCGGCGCTACCATCCTCCTGATCGAGCAGCGGGCGCTGCACACCGTCGCGATCTGCGATCGCACGCACGTGCTCGTCGGAGGGGATCTCCAGCTGACTCTGAGTCCGTCCGACGCCGCCGACAAGGACAAGATCGTCTCCGCCTACATGGCCTCATGATCGTCGGCGTCATCGATTTGCAGACGCTGAGCGACGCCGTCGGGCTCGGCGCGATCTACGCGCTCATGGCGGTCGGGATCGGCCTGGTCTTCGGCGTGCTCAGGCTGATTAACTTCGCCTACGGCCAGCTCGTCATGGTGGGCGCCTACACGCTCGCCTTTACCTCGGGGTGGACGCTCTGGCAGAGCATCGCCATCTGCGCTGCCGTCGTGGTCGCTCTCTCACTCGTCATGGAGCTCGCGGTCTTCCGTCCGCTGCGAGGCCAGTCGCCCGCGGTGATGCTGGTCACAACCTTCGCAATCGCATTCCTGCTCCAGGCGGTGGCACTGATCGTGGATCTCCGTGACGACACCCTGGGCGAGGTCGTCTTCTCCTCCATCGGGTCGCTCAACGAGGCGGTGACGATCGGCGGGGTCGAGGTGCGCAAGGTGACCATCGCCTCGGTCGCGCTCGCGGTCGCCGCGCTCATCGTGTTGGGAGTCGTCCTGACGCGGACGAGGATCGGGCTGCACACGCGGGCGGCGGCGAGCGACTTCAACACGGCGCGCCTGCTGGGCGTGCGGGCGAACCGGGTCATCACCTTCGCGGTCGTCGTCTCCGGGCTCCTCGCGGCGGGCGTGGCGGTGATGCTGACCGTCCAGCTTCCGCTCGTCACCCCGGATTTCGCCTTGCACGACACCATCGTCGTGCTCGTCGGCGTCGTGGTCGGAGGCCTCGACCGCTTATGGACGGCGACGCTGGGAGGCTTTGCCGTCGGCTTCGCCTCCGGGTTCATCAACGCGCTCCTTCCGACCGACCAGTCCGTCTATCTGCCCTCGGTCCTGTTCGGGCTCGTCATCCTCGTCCTTCTCCTGCGCCCGGCCGGGCTGTTCGCCTGGGGCCGGCGTGCCCGGGTGGAGCGGGTATGAGGAGGCACCTCGACACGGTGCTGCAGCTGCTCGGCCCGGTCGTGGTCGTTGTCGCGGTCGGGATCCTCGCCACCACTGTCTCGCCTGCGGACAAGATCTACTTCCTGACGGCCCTCGTGTCCGTCGCGATGGTCGTCGCTATCTACGTCTTCATCGGGACCTCCGGCGTCCTCTCCTTCGGCCAGATCAGCTTCGTCGCGCTGGGAGCCTTTGCCGCGGGAGTGATGACGGTGCCGCTCGAGTCGAAGAAGGGCGTACTGACCGGGCTCTTTCCGTTCCTGCGCGACCACAGCATCGGGAACGTCCCCTCGCTTCTTCTGGCGGCCGGCCTCGGCGGGCTGTTCGCGTTTCTCGTCGGCATTCCGCTGATGCGGCTGTCGGGCCTCGCTGCCGGCATAGCGACCTTCGCGCTGCTCGAGATCACCCACAACATCCTCCAGCAATGGACGAAGATCGGCCCCGGGGCGACGACCCTCTCTCTCGTGCCCGAGACGACCGGCGTGCTCCAGGCGACGGTCGGGGCGGCGATCGCGATCCTCGTGGCCTTCCTCTACCAGCGCAGCCGGTTCGGCCGCAAGCTTCGCGCCTCTCGCGAGGATCCGGCGGCCGCGCGGGGGATCGGCGTCGACATCCACAGGCAGCGCCTGCTCGCGTTCACGCTCTCGGGGGCTCTGGCCGGGTTCGCCGGCGGACTGTTCGTCCACATGCTCGGCTCGATCACGACCGAACAGGTCTACCTCGAGCTGACCTTCCTGACGCTGGCGATGCTGGTTGTGGGCGGTCTCACGAGCCTGTGGGGCGCCGTCCTCGGGGCGCTCGCGATCAGCGGCCTCGACTCCTTCCTGAGCAAGGCCGAGCAGGGCGTGCACGTCGGCGTCAAGCTGGACCTGCCGTCCGGTACCCGGCTCGTGTGCCTGGGCGCGGTCATGGCGCTCGTCCTCATCCTGCGGCCTTCAGGGCTCACGGGCGGCGGCGAGTTCCGCGTCCCGCGCCTGCCCGGGCGTCCCCCGCGGCCTTCCCGCTGAGGGCACGAGGCGGGTGGCTAGGCTTTTTGCGGAGCGGCACGGGCCCGGTGGCCCAGCCGGTCTTCAAAACCGGTGAGGTCGTGTAGCCCACGGCTGGGTAGGTTCGACTCCTGCGCCGCTCCGCTTTGCCTTACTCCTGTCCGTGCCGGCTTTGATCTTGAGGCGGTGCGGGTCTAGCCTTAATCCGTGCTGATCTGCGCTAAGTGCGGTCGCGAAAGCGAAGGCGACTTCGCCTTCTGTCCGCGCTGCGGCGCGGAGCTGGGGAAACGTTTTGCGCCGTGCGAGCAGCGCAAGACCGTCACCGTGCTCTTCTGCGACGTCACAGGTTCAACCGCATTGGGGGAGCGGCTCGACTCCGAGGCGGTGCGCGAGTTGATGTTCCGCTACTTCCACCAGATGCGCTCGGCAATCGAGGGCCACGGCGGCACGGTGGAGAAGTTCATCGGCGACGCTGTCATGGGCGTGTTCGGGGTCCCAGTCGCGCACGAGGACGACGCCTCCCGGGCGGTCAGGGCCGCGCTCGAGATGCGCGAGCGCCTGGGGGAGCTGAACCACGAGCTTCGCTCCCGCTTCGGCTCGAGCCTGCAGCTTCGGATCGGGATCAACACCGGCGACGTCGTCACCGGCGATCCCTCCTCGAGGGAGACGTTCGTCACCGGCGACGCCGTCAATGTGGCGGCGCGGCTGGAGCAGGCCGCCGCTCCCGGCGAGATCCTGCTGGGAGAGCTGACTGCGACCCTGTCGCACGCGGAGGCCGAGAAGGTTGCTCCGATCGAGGCCAAGGGAAAGGCAGAGCGGGTTCCGGGCTTCCGGGTGCTCGGCGCGCCTGTTGCAACGGCTCGGGCGGAGCCGCCTCTCGTCGGCCGGGATGAGGAGCTTCGCCGGCTGGAGGTGCTGGTCGAGGAGGTTGTCTCCGATTCGCGCTGCCGGCTCGCGTGCGTCGTCGGCGAGCCCGGGGTCGGCAAGACGCGACTCGTGTCCGAGCTCTGCTCCCGGCTCGGCTCTCGCGCCCGCATCCTCGTCGGCCGCTGCCTCTCCTACGGCGACGGGATCACCTACTGGCCGCTGGCCGAGATCGTGCGCCAGGCCGCCTCGATCCGCGATGAGGACTCGCGCGAACAGGCTCGCGCCAAGCTGGAGCAGCTTTGCGATGCGCGCGCCGCCCGCGCGGTCTCTGCCTTCGTCGGGCTCGGCGGCGAGGCGACCCTCGAGGAGGCACCTTGGGCCTTCGCGACGCTTCTCTCCTCGCTGGCGCAGGAGCAGCCGCTGCTGCTCGTGGTCGAGGACGTCCATTGGGCGGAAGAGGCGCTGCTCGAGCTGCTCGAGGACGTCGCCGCCCGCATCCGGCAGCCCGTCCTCTTGCTCGCGACCGCCCGCCCCGAGCGCGACTGGCACGCCGAGCTTCGGCTGCACCCGCTTGCAGAGGACGAGATCGCGCGCGTGCTTGCGAGCTCGAGCCTCGCGACAGAGCAACGGGCGGAAGTCGTCCGCCGCTCGGGCGGCAACCCACTCTTCGCCGAGGAGCTCGCCGCCTACCTGCGCGAGAGCCCAGATGCCGGGGAGATCCCGCCCACGCTCAGCACGCTCCTGAGCGCGCGGCTCGATCTGCTGAGCGAGGCCGAGCGCGCCTGCGCCGAGCGCGGCGCCGTCGAGGGCGCGCTCTTCCACCGCGGTGCGGTCGAGACACTCTCCCACGATGGCGATGTTCAGCCGCTGCTCGAGCGGCTGGTCGAGCGGGAGCTGATCCGTTCGGCCCCGGCGCTCTTCGTCGACGAAGCCGCCTTCCGCTTCAAGCACGCGCTCGTCCGCGACGCCGCCTACAGCCGCATCAGCAAGCGCCTACGGGCCGAGCTGCACGAGCGCTTCGCCGACTGGCTTGCGGACAAGGCCGGCGACCGCTTCGAGGAGCTGGAGGAGATCGTCGGCTACCACCTGGAGCAGGCCTGCCGCTACCGGCGCGAGCTCGGGCTCGCGAGCGAGGAGCTGGCCGAGCGGGCGGGATGGCACCTGGCTACAGCGGGGAGGCGAGCGCTGTGGCGGCTCAATTACCGAGTAGCCGCCGGGCTTCTCGAGCGGGCGGCAGAAATGAGCCGGCCGCTGTGGCTGGACGTCCATCTAGAACTCGATCTCGCACGGTCACATGCCCAGAGCCCGGCCCAGGCCGCGGCGATCGCTGCCGCGGCATCCGAGCGGGCCCGTATTGCCGGCGATCAGACTGCCGAGGCGCTCGCCCAGCTCTTCGCGGTACACATGCGTCTCTTCGACGGCGGAGCTGGGACAGACGATCTGGATAGCTGCGCGCGCGCCGTGATTCCCATGCTTGAGCAAACAGGTGACCACGTCGGCTTAGTCGACGCCTTTAGCGCGCTGGTGAGCATCGCGAACGTACGTGGGCAGTATGAAGCGTGGGCACGGGCCGCCGAACAGGCGATCCATCACACGCGGCTCACAGGACGCCCGGCGTCGATTCTATTCGGTCTCGGTATTGCACTTGCGCAAGGGCCGAGGCGTGCAGACGAAGCGATTTTGACGTTCGATGCCGTGGCAGGTGAGACGCCGCCGCCTTCATCACTTCTAGACCGCGCGATATTGGCGGCGATGCTCGGGCGGTTCGACGAGGCTTGGCCCCTCGCTCGTGAGGCAAGTGCGCGGCTCGAAGAAATGGGTGCCGATCCGGTTATCAACGAGGGATCCCTAGCGCAGATCGCCATGCTTGCCGGCGATCACGAGGCGGCCGCTTCTCGTCTACGCCGTCTGTTTGGTCACCTGGAACAGCGATACGTGCGGTCCGCATTCTCCGCTTTCGCGGTCCTTCTTGGTCGCGTTCTATGCGAGCTTGGTCGTTTCGACGAGGCTGAGCCGCTCGCGCAAATCGGACGAGACCAAGGCGTCGAAGAGGAACTCCAGGTGCAGGCACTCTGGCGTCAGGTGCAGGCGCGCGTGCTCGCGTATCGCGGCGAGTGCGAATCGGCGGAGGCGCTCGCGCGCGAAGCGATCGCGATCGTCGAGCAGACCGATGGGCTGAACATGGCAGGCGATGCGTACTGCGACCTGGCCGACGTCCTCACCGCCGCCGGCCGCACGGACGAGGCCGCCGGCGCGCTCGAGCAGGCCCTGGAGTGCTATGAGCGCAAGAAGAACCTGGCGATGGTCGCGCAGGTGAGGCCGAAGCTGGAAAAGCTCCGCCAGGGGGCAGCCGCTTAGGTACGCCATGACGCGGAGGGTCGTGGCGGCACTCTGAATCTGCCCGCGACTTCTTGCAAACCAACTGCTAACGAACACCATGCATCGCATCGGGTCGACCGGGTACCAGACGAAACGAAAGAGCTCGATTTCCAGGACTTTCCGGTACTAGACAGTACCCGCCGGCACAGGGCGAAACGGGGTCATACGCACTTCAAAACCGGTGAGGTCGT
>WNGB01000145.1_pt1 | contig 128005 bp, 119 predicted proteins | sample 5400681 | NCBI WGS metagenome assembly WNGB01 (sample SAMN13153367, study PRJNA577476) | soil metagenome | isolation source: 115 cm soil or saprolite under grassland replicate 2 | place: USA:California | collected 2016-06-15
CTCGACCTGGTGTTGCCACACAACGCCGCCGGACTCGACGACGACACGCACGACGTTGCGGCGCAAGCATGGGCCGCGTGGGAAGCCGCCGTCTGCTGGGACCCCAGCGGGACCGACGAGTTCGCAGTCAAGCGGCTCGCCGAAGTTCGAGCGGTCTGAGCAGCAGCGGCAACGAGTCGCCACCGGACTCCGCTCTGGCGTCATTCGCGGACGCTGGCGCATGCGAGTGCGCTCCGGCTCACCTCCTCGGGCGGCGACATGAGGACCGCTAGGCCTTCACGACCTCGTTCAGTTCGTCGAAGCTAATCGACGGCATCGCGGCACCCTCCGGGAACGCCGGCTTCACCGACGCCTCGAACCAGGCCTCGAAATCGGCTTGCGTCTCCCACATCTCAGTCACCCGCCAGCCGCCAGGGCTCGGGCCATTCCCATGCACGATGAACCCCTTCGCGCTCGTGATGGAATCAAGCACCGGCCGCATGCCGTCGATCATCTCCTTCGTCCCGCCTGGAATCTGCGCGGTCATCAAGACTGCCATCTCTTCTCCTTCGATCGGTCGTGGGTGTCCGATCATGTCACTGCCGGCACCCTGTGAACACAGCGAGCCGGGGTCGCGGGCCCGGGTGACATTCGGGAACACTCGCGCAGCCGACGATCTACGCTCTATCTCGATGCGACGTGTCGCGGTAGCTGCCTTCGCCGCCTGCTGTCTTGCCGGATGCGCCGGATCGCATCAGTCGAAGCCGCCGTGGGTCAGCACGGGCGTCACGACGCTTCGCTCCTACTTCGTCGGCAGCCCTTCGCCGGATTCAGTTGCCTGGGGAAGCACTGCTGACAGCGACTGGGTCACTATCAAGTTCTCGACCACTCAGACGTGCAAGCGCTGCCACGGCCCGACGGGATCGATCGTTACAGGTCGGCGAGCAACGATCACCTGGCAGCACGGTCGCCGCAAGTCCATTGGCATCAGCATCCAGAAGCACTGACCCGGTGGCCACGTCAGGGGCCATTCGCGAACACGGGCGCAGCCGAGACCTACGGGCGCTCAGCCTCGTCCAGATGCTCGTTGGGAAGGCTTTTCGGAGCGCCCAGAACTTCGATCCCGATGAGCTTTCCTTCCGCATCGAGGTCGAGGACGATCTGGCCCGCCGTTCCTCCGCCTCGACGAGACGCTCGATTCTAGGCGTCGACCGCTAGGAACCACCGCTCCGGCGACTCCACGATCGGCGCGGTCCACGACCGCCACGCCGTCGGCGCCAGCCTGAGCGTGACGTCGTCCGACGCGGCGAGCGCGGCTTCGATCGGGCCGTCGAGCGCTGTTGGCGCGAGGTACCGGCGCCTGATGCGGGCGTTGATCGACTGTGCCCCTCCCTCGCGCAGGATCTCAACCGGGCCCGACGCCGAGACCCAGCGCTCCCGCCCCGGCTCGCGTGCGTCGACCACGCACGAGGCCGAGAAGCTCCGCTCGACGTTCTTCACCTTCCGGCTCCCGGACGACGACGCGAAGTAGAAGCGGTCGTCCTCGAACAGGAACCAGATCGGCGTAAGGTGGATGCCGCCGTCCGGATCGTGGGTCGCAAGCACTGCGTAACGCCGCCCGCCGAGGAAGGACCGCAGCTGGTCCGTCAGCTCGCCCACTGCCGGAAGCCTCCCTCCGAGGCATAAGTCACACGCATGCCCGGATCTTGCCGAAGTTGCGGATCGCACGCGCGCTCGGGGGACGTTGCTGAACGCTTGCGCAGCCCAGCTTCCCCGCCCGCGGAGGCAGAGATTACGGACGCGGGTATGGCGGGGCATCCTTGTGTTCGTGAAGCGAGCGACGGTGCCCATTCGTGTTGCTCGGGAGCCCGATGCGCCGTTGCAGTCTGGCGCTGCGCGCGGCCGCACTCGCCAAAACCGGTAGCGGCCCCGACGAGCGGCACACGGCGAACGATCGCTCGGGAATAACGGCCTCGGCGCGGAGTCTTTAGCGGTAAGACGGGCGCAACGAGGGCCCGCAGACAGAAGGAGACGACATGAACACGAGTGCAGAACCCCGTGCGGCGACGCGCGGACGGAAGAGGTTTTCCCGGTCTAACCGCCTGCTGCTCGCGGGCATCGTGGCCGCTTTGGCGGCGCTCACGCTGGTGGTACAGGTCGCCCTGGCCGGACCCCCGAGCCCCGACGTCCCATTCCAGATCAAGGTTGACGACGGCAACAAGGTGTTCCTGGTCGGTCACGCGGTCGGCGTTCAGATCTACTCGTGCAATGGCTCCGAGTGGAGTTCCGCCGTGCCGCGGGCGAATCTCTACGACGACAACGGCAAGCTGATCATCACCCACTTCGCCGGCCCGACCTGGCAGGCTAAGGACGGCAGCAGGGCCGTCGGCACGGTCGTGGACAAGGTCATTCCCGATCGTACCGCCATTCCCTGGGTGCTCCTGTCCACAACGACGACTCCGGGGCCTGACGGTGACCGGCTCGTGGGCACGAGCTTCATCCAGCGGATCCACACCACCGGTGGTCTCACTCCCCCTGCCGCGGACTGCAACGCGGCAACGGCAGGCACCGTGGTCGAGGTCCCGTACACGGCCGACTACTTCTTCTGGAAGCACACCGCTGCCTGACCTTAGGGTCGCAGAAGGATCGTGCTCGGTGGGCGGGAGGTCGCGTGGTTCGGCCTCCCGCCACTAGCATCGCGGCCCCCGCCTGAATCCTCACGTGATCGTCTTGATCTTCTCGAGGATCTCGGCACGTCGGTGCGGTTCGCCCGTCCCTCGGGTGTCAGCTTGAACAGCTCGACATACGTGAACACTTTGCGCACCTCCCTTGAGTTGTGGTTGACGCCATCCATCGTGGCTAGTGCCTGGCTGATCCCTCCCGCGATCAACCTTGCGCCGCGTACGTCGTCGGGCGTCACATTCGGACGTTCGTCGACCAGGAGAATCCGACACGCGTGGCGGTACCTCTGGATGTTGCCGACACGGACGCCGTTATGGCGGCGATGCAGACACCGGCGATGGCCGACGCGATGGAATACGAGCTGCCCGGGACTCTGGTGATCCTCATCGAAGCCTAGGTCTCCGCTTCAGGCGCACCTGCTCGGGGGAACATTCCCCAACACTCGCGCACACCACAGCACTCACCTCTGTTTCGGTGAGTCGCCCTGCGGTGATACTCCTGGGCGATGTCGAACCCGCCAGCAGGGTACCCGCGGGTTTCTCCGTACCTCTTGTATGAGGACGCGGCGGCGGCTGTTGAGTACCTCCAACAGACCTTTGGCTTCGAGCTTCGTCGCTCTGAGATCGGAGGCGCTGGCCGCGCACACAACGAGCTTCTGTTGGGCGACGATGGCTTGGTAATGCTGGGTCAGGCAGGCAAGGGCTTCTCCAGCCCGCGAACACTCGGCGCCTTTCCCCCGTCGATGATCCACGTTTATGTCGATGACGTCGAGGCTCTCCACGTGCGCTCGACGGATGCGGGAGCCGACGTGACCGATCTCGAGCTCTCTCCCGCGGGAGACCGCCGCTTCACCGCCACGGATCCAGAAGGCCAGATCTGGGTATTCGCCCAGCGGATCACGGCCCGTGACCAGTAGAGCCTCGGGGTGGTAGAAAATCCCGTGATGGCCGAGATGCTGCTATTTCACCACGCACAGGGAGAGACACCAGGGTTCCTCGCGTTCGCCGACGAGCTCCGCGCAGCCGGGCACACGGTCCACGCCCCGGATCTCTACGAGGGCAAAACGTTCGCTACGCTCGACGAGGGCGTTGGCTACGCCAAGGAGGTCGGCTTCGACACGATCCTCGAGCGGTGTCGGCTCGCCGCTGAGAGCTTGCCGAACGAGCTCGTCTATGCCGGCTTCTCCCTCGGGGTGATGGGAGCGCAGATGCTGGCCCAGACGCGTCCCGGCGCAAAAGGAGCCTTGCTGTTTAGCGCCGCTTTCCCGGCCTCCGAGTTCGGCGGCTCGTGGCCGCCGGGAGTTCCGCTCCAGATTCACATGATGGAGGCCGACGAGTGGGCGATGGAGGACCTCCCAGCCGCGCGCGAGCTCGTTGAGACGATCGAGGGCGCGGAGCTGTTCTTGTATCCCGGCGATCGGCATCTATTCGCTGACAACAGCCTGCCCGACTACGACGAAGGTGCCGCGAAGCTGCTCGAGCAACGCGTGCTTAGCTTCCTCGACACCATCGAGTAGCTCTCCGGGCGCGGCCTCTCACCAATCGACAAGTTGCTCCTGGGGAACCTTGCCCGGTGACGACGCAGACCGGGCACGCCAACGGCTATCCCGGTCTCGGCCCGGGCCCCGCGTATCTGATGGGCACGGCGAACGTGCTCACGATGCGGTAGGCGGGCGGACGTTCAGCTACCTCGTCATCTTCGAGGCGCGCCTCGAACCGCCGGCAGGCCCCTAGGCGTCGCGCCCAGTCAGCGGTTCCGCCGGGAAGCGAACGCCGAAGCGCTCGACGAGGCCGGGAACGCTGGCGGGATCCATTTCGAGCCCGTAGCGCTCGCAGAGGTTGCCGAGGATGGCTGGGTCTGCCTGTGCGACGCCGCCGAGGTCGACGAGTTCCGCGAAGAAGCGCTCGAAGCCGGCGGGAGCGATGATCTCGAGGATTCGGCAGGGGTCGTCGCCGGCGTTCCAGAACGTGTGCCACTCGCCGCGGGGCTTGAAGACGAGGTCGCCGGAGCCGGCTTCGAGCACGTCGTCACCGAGGAGCGCTCCCATGCGGCCTTCGAGCACGTAGCTGTATTCGTCTTCGCGTAGGTGCCGGTGGAGCGGCGCAGCGAGTGCGTGCGCCGACATCGGGTGCTCGACGAGCGAGAAGCCCTCGCCGGTCGTCTCGCCGTCGATCAAGAAGCGCACCCCGATGCTGCCGAGGAACCCCGCCCTGCCCTCGGCGGGTCCCAGGACGCGGACAGAAGACGTTTGCATCGTCACCCTCATTTCATTAGGCACTAGTGTCGCTCCAACTATTACAAGCGTTGGGAGCGTGTGTCAATATTGAGAGGACACCCATGCCCGACAAAACACGTTCGTATCGCATGCAGCGCCGCGCGGAGTCACAGCAGCAGACCCGCCTGCGCATCACCGAAAGCGCGGTGGCCCTACACGGAACCATTGGCCCCGCCCGGACCTCGATCAGCGCCGTCGCGGCTCACGCGGGCGTCCGCCGCTCGACCGTCTACCGCCACTTCCCCGACGAGGCGGCGCTGTTTGACGCCTGCACCGCCCACTGGGCGGCCGCCAACCCGCCGCCGAAACTCGACGCTTGGTCGGCAATCGAGAGCCCCGACGAACGCTTGCGCGTCGCCCTCGGCGAGCTCTACGCCTTCTACCGGCAAACCGAGCCCATGCTCGACAACCTCTTTCGCGACGAGACGAGCATGCCGCTCGTCCAGGAGCGCTTCGCGGCCTTCCGCGGCTACCTGGCGGCGGCGACCAACACGCTCATGGCCGGACGCAACTTGCGCGGGGCCGCCCGCCGACGTACACAAGCAGCCCTCGGACACGCAATCGCCTTCTCGACCTGGAAGTCCCTCGTCCGAGACCAGGAGATCAACGACACCGACGCCGCTACGCTCGTCCGCGCGTTCGTCGCCGCCGCAAGCTAACCACGCCACTGACCTCCTCGGGCTCATCGACGCGGCGTTCGGCGCAATCCAGCAGGTTCGAAGAAGACAGCGCGCGTGTCGCGCAGTAGCTTCGCTGCTCGGACGTCAGCGATGAGTTCTGCCGTCCGTGGCGGTCTACCGAACGTGAGCGCACCGACGAAGATCGGAGGAGCAAGGACGTGGACGAGCTAGCAAGTGTGGTCGACGAGAGGCCGCCTCTACCGCGGCGAATCGGGACGACTGCCGCCGTGCAGGCCGAGGCGTTGGTCAAGCACTACCGCAGTCGGACGGGGGTCATCGAGGCGGTTCGAGGGGTCTACCTCAAAGTCGAGGCCGGCGAAGTCTTCGGTTTCTTGGGGCCGAACGGCGCCGGGAAGTCCACGACGGTGCGCATGCTGACGACGCTGCTGTCGATCACCTCTGGCACCGCCTCGGTAGCGGGTGTGGACGTGGCCCGCGAGCCCGACGCGGTGCGCCGCCGCATCGGCGTGGCGCTGCAGGACGCCGGGCTCGACCCTCGCCAGACCGGGCGCGAGCTGCTCGTCTTGCAAGGACGGCTGTTTGGCCTGTCCCCGCGCGCCGCGTCGGAACGCGCCGAGGATCTGCTCGCACTCGTCGAGCTCGAAGAGGCGGCCGACCGCCGCATCAAGGCGTACTCAGGTGGGATGAAGCGGAGGCTCGATCTCGCCTCCGCGCTCGTGCACGAGCCGAAAGTGCTGTTCCTCGACGAGCCGACGACCGGGCTCGATCCTGCGAGTCGGCTCACGGTCTGGGATGAAGTGCGGCGGATCAACGCGCGAGGCACGACCGTGTTCCTCACGACGCAGTACCTCGAGGAGGCTGACCAGCTGTGTGACCGGCTGGCGATCATCGACGACGGCCGCATCGTGCGCGAGGGGACGCCGGCACGGCTCAAGGCCGAGTTGCGCGAGCGCCAAGGCCTTGCGAGCGACCCGACGCTCGATGACGTGTTCCTGGACGCAACCGGACGCACCCGCCGCCGCGTCGCCGGTGACGTGCAGGAGGTGTCGGCATGACTCAGGCCTGGGTGTTGGGACAACGTGCGCTCCGCGAGGGGTGGCGGACACCCGAAGCGCTGCTGCCCACGTTGTTCATCCCGTTGTTCTTCCTGGTCGTCAACGTCGGCCAGGCGGCAAAGATCTTCCCGTCGTCATCCACAGCGTTCCTGCACGGCCAGGGCTACGGCGCGTTCCAGCTGCCCAGCTCGCTGTTGCTCGCCGCGTCGTTCGGGACGGCGGCGCTGTTCCTGGTCGAGGACATCGAGGGGGGCTACTTCGACAAGCTGCGCGCCGCGCCCGTTCCGCGCACAGCGCTCGTGCTTGGCCGTCTCATCGCCGAGTCGGTGAAGGGCGTGCTCATCGCGACCGCGCTCGTACTGCTCGGGCTGATCTTCGGCATCTCCATTGCGAGCGGTCCGCTCGGCTTCGTGCTCCTCGTCGGCCTCACCGCCCTTTGGGCCGCCGTCTTCGCCGGTTTCATGCAGCTCATCGCGCTCAAGACGCGAAGCGCGGCGGCGACCAACTCCGGCGGGCTCGTCTTCTTCCCGCTGCTCTTCCTCACCCCGAACTTCGTGCCCCGCGACCTGCTCACCAGGCCCATGGAGGTGGCGGCAACGTTCAACCCGGTCACGTACGTGATGGAGGCCCTCCGCTCCCTGATCCTTCAGGACCTCGTGTGGAGCCGCATCCTGCCCGGCTTCGCCGTGGTCGCCGTCCTCGGCGCGGTGATGGTTGCCCTCAACGTCCGTCTGATCCGCCACTACGACTGACGCCGCGGCTCGCCTTCCTGCGCGGCCCAGGCCTGAACAGCGGTGCGTTCGCTATCACTCCTTGCTTATATAAGTCGCTGGTGATACGATGGGGCCCGTGCACGCGTTCGACATCCTGGGCGATCCGGTGCGGCGACGCGTCCTCGAGCTGCTCGCCGACGGCGAGCAGGCCGCGGGCGAGATTGGCGCCGTGATCCAGCGCGAGTTCGGCATCTCCCAGCCGGCGGTCTCGCAGCACCTTCGCGTGTTGAGAGAGCACGGCTTCGCGACGGTGCGAACAGCAGGTGCGCGGCGGCTGTACGCGGTCGACGCCTCATCGCTGCAGGAGGTCGATCAGTGGCTCCAGCCGTATCGACGCTTCTGGAACCAGCGGTTCGACGCGCTCGGCGTCGAGGTCGCACGCGGCAAGCGCAAGCGGCGAGCATCCTCACTCAACCCCGACACGGAAGGCGGTAGGAAATGACGACGGAAACGACCACGTACCACGAGCCCGACCCCGAGCTACGACACCGGACGATTCCCTCCGGCGACGCTCGGGTGGCGGTGTTCACGCGGACCTACGAGACGACGATCGAGGATCTGTGGGATGCCTGCACCGATCCGGAGCGGCTGCGGCGTTGGTATGTGCCGATTACGGGCGACCTGCGCGTAGGCGGCAGCTTCGCGCAGACGAACATGGGGTCCGGCACGATTCTCGCTTGCGACGCGCCACATCTGCTCAAGCTCTCGCTTGGGGGCGGTGTGGACGAGATCGAGCTGCGCCTGTCGCCGGGAGCTGAAGACGGCACGACGACGCTCGAGCTCCAGCACGCAACGACGGTCGACTCGCACGACATCGGCGGGCAGATGTTCGACGCGGTCTTCTGTATGGGCGGCGGCTACTACCCGCGTCTTCTGGCTCTCGACCTGCACCTGCGCGGCACGCTTCCCGACGACTACGACAGCTCCGCGTTCCACCTCAATCCGGAGATGCGGCCGGCGATCGAGCGCGGGAGCGCCGCGATGGCCGCCCTGCTCGAGGCCGAGGCGGACGGCTGAGTCTCGATGTCCCCGTGGTCGGAGGCGCGCGAGGAGTGCCGTGCTCGCGTCGATCAGCCGTTCGACCTCGCCGCGGTCGACGTTGCTGAGGAATCGGCTAACCGCCGCACGCCGCACATCTCTCAGGCAGTCTTGTGACGTCCGTCTCTCTTCGGCCGGGGGTTGTCCCGCCTCGTGACGTCGTTCGCACTCAAGAGCCTTCTCGGCCGCAAGCTCCGCACCTCGCTCACGGCGATTGCGATCGTCCTCGGCGTCGCGATGATCAGTGGCACCTACGTCCTCACCGACTCGATCTCGAACGCCTTCGACGCGATCTTCACGCAGAGCTACCGCGGAACGGACGCTGTCATCAGCGGCAAGTCGGCGTTCGATCTCACGAGCAGCGGGACTACCACCGCGCCTTCTTTCGACGAGTCGCTTCTGGCGGAGGTGAAGAGGCTGCCGGACGTGAAGGCCGCGATCGGCGGCGTTGGCGGCGAGGCGCAGCTGATCGGCAAGAACGGGAAGGCGATCGTCTTCGGAGGCGCGCCGAACCTCGGGTTCAGCGTCGACCCGACACAGCCCAGGTTCAACTCGCTCACCCTGGTCGACGGCCGGTGGCCGAAAGCCCGCGAGGTCGTGGTCGACGAGTCGACGGCGGGGAAGAAGGACATCACGATCGGTCAGGAGATCGGCGTGCAGGCGCAGGGCTCCGTCGAGCAGTTCCGAGTCTCGGGCCTCGTCAAGTTCGGCGCGGTTTCCAGCATCGGCGGCGCGACGCTCGCCGGTTTCGATCTCCCGACGGCCCAGCGCCTCTTCGACAAGGTCGGGAAGCTCGACCAGATCCGCGTCGGAGCGAAGAGCGGTGTCTCGCCCGAGCAGCTCGCCACGGAAATCCGCACGATTCTGCCGCACGGCACGCAGGTGAAGAACGGGGACACTCAGGCGGCGAGCGACGCGGAGGACACAAACAGCTTCATCAGCTTCCTGCAGACATTTCTGCTTTCGTTCGCCGGCGTAGCGCTCTTTGTCGGCGCGTTCGTCATCGCAAACTCGCTGGCGATCACGATCGCGCAGCGCACCCGCGAGTTCGCGACTCTACGAACGCTCGGTGCCTCGAGGCGGCAGGTGCTTCGCTCGGTCATCCTCGAGGCGCTCGTAATGGGTGTCGTTGCGTCGGTCGTCGGCCTCTTCCTCGGCCTCGCCCTGGGCAAGGGCCTCTTCAAGCTCTTCGACGCCGTCGGGTTCACGCTGCCCAACCAAGGCCTCACGTTCCAGACCCGCACGATCGTCGTCTCGCTGCTCGTCGGCGTCCTCGTCACTCTGGTCGCCAGCCTTCGACCGGCTTTCCGCGCCACCCGCGTGCCTCCGATCGCGGCCGTGCGTGAGGGCGCGACACTGCCTGTGGGCCGCTTCCACCGCTTTCGCGGGATCGGTGCGGCAGCCACCGCCCTGCTCGGCTTCACGGCGCTTCTCTACGGGCTCTTCCGCAGCGGCCTCGGGACGACGCAGGTTCTGCTCTGGATGGGGCTGGGCGCGTTCCTCGTCTTCGTCGGTGTCGCGCTCTTCTCGTCGCACCTCGTCGTGCCGCTGGCCCACAGCCTCGGCTGGCCGGCGACGCGGATCGGTGGGGCAGCGGGGTCGCTCGCACGAGACAACGCCGAACGCAACCCCCAACGCACCGCCTCGACGGCTGCGGCCCTCATGATCGGCCTCGCGCTGGTCACGCTCGTCGCGACCCTCGCCGCGGCGATCATCGGCACGTTCAACAGCGCCGTGGACGACCTCGCGCGGGGCGAGTTCTACGCGATCACGGCGCAGAACAACTTCTCCCCGATTCCGGTCAGCGCGGCGGCTGCCGCCGCGAAGACGCCTGGGCTCGAGTCTGCCGCGAGCGTGCGCGCCGGTGACGCACGCGTCTTCGGCCATACGAGGACCCTCACCGCCGTCGACCCGACGATCGGCACGGTCATCAACCTCAATTGGAAGGAGGGATCGCAGGCGGTCCTGTCGCAGCTCGGCGCGACCGGTGCCTTCATCGACGACGGTTTCGCAAACAATCACGACCTCGCCACGGGGTCGCAGTTCTTACTGCTGACGCCGGCCGGTAAGACGCTTCTCTTGACGGTGAAGGGCATCTTCAAGCCGCCGGCCGGAGGGTCGCCGTTCGGCCCGGTGACGATCTCGAGCGCGACGTTCGACGACGACTACACGCAGCCGAAGAACATCTACACCTTCGTGACGATGAAGGGCGGCGTAACGGACGCGAACACGAAGGCGCTCGACGCGAGCCTCAAGGGGTTCCCCAACGCCAAGGTCGCGGACGGCGAGCAGTTCAAGAAAGACCAGGTCTCGGGACTCAAGAGCATCCTCAACGTCCTCTACGTGCTGCTGGCTCTATCGGTGCTCGTGAGCATCTTCGGCATCGTGAACACCCTCGTGCTTACGGTGTTCGAGCGGACGCGAGAGCTCGGCATGCTGCGGGCGATCGGGATGACGCGGCGCCAGGTGCGGCGGATGATCCGCCACGAGAGCGTTATCACCTCGCTGATCGGCGCTGTGATCGGGATCGTGCTTGGAATCATCCTGGCCGCACTACTGATCTCGCGTGTCAAGGAGATCAACTTCTTCATGCCGTGGATCCAGCTCGTCCTCTTCCTGGTCGCAGCGATCTTCGTCGGGATCGTGGCGGCGATCTTCCCCGCCCGGCGGGCGGCGAAGCTCAACCCACTCGAGGCGCTGCAGTACGAGTGACTTGATCTCAGAGCCGCGCGAGCAGCGCCGTGCTCGCGTCGATCAGCCGCTCGGCCTCGCCGCGGTCGACGTTGCAGTTCGTGATCCCGTAGGCCCACCGGTATCGGTCCTGGTCGAGGATCTCGCGCAGCGGAATGCCGTCGACTAGAGCGAGGTCTTCGCTCAGCGGCAGGTAGCCGAGGTAGTCGTTCGTGTACGCGGCGGCGATCGTCGTCGCGAACGGGCTCGCGTCCTTGATCCGGGAGCCGGCCTCGTTGAAGAGCTCGAAGGAGTTGGTCACGATCGCGGCATCGCCGAGCGCGATGGCCTGGATCTCGGCCCGGACCGGCATGTCGGCGCGTTCGACCATGTCGCGGTACATCGTCAACGCGCTCCACATGTACGAGTCGGGGAACTGCAGTGCGGAGGTCATCGTGTGCACCTCCGGCGGCCATGTCTCGGGCCACTGCGCCTCGGGGCGCGATTGCCACTCATCCATTACGGCACGGATCTCGTCGAGCGGGTACTCGTGCCGGCGGCGCCGCAGGTCGAGCCACTCGCTCGCGGCTGCGACGCGGGCATCCGGCGTCGTCTCGATCTGCTCGTAGACGCCGAGCGCGGTTTCGCCGAGCTTCCGGCCGAGCTCGTCGCGGGCCTCGTACGAGTGGCGGCTCGCTTCCCAGTTGCCGAACCACCAGTCCGTGAACGGCGCGACGTTGCCGGCGCACCCCTGGATGAACAGCGGCTCGAGGCCCGGCACGGCACGTTCGAGCACCGCACGGAGCGGAGCGGGGTATTCGGCGTCCCAGACACGGGAGATGCCGCCGATGGTGATCGGGTGTGCCGTGAAGCTGACGACGGCGGCAAGCGGCGATCCGTCATCGCGGTCCGCGCGGATCACCGTCAGTGAGTCGTCGACGGGTCGCTCGTGGCGGACACGGTTGACGCTCAGGCCTGGCGCCTGCGTGACCGCGGCACCGACGTGTGCAGGTCGCATGCGCTTCCACGCCGCATAGACGACGCCTGCGACGAGATCGGGTAGGACGTCCGTGTACCTCTCGAAGCCGGCAGCGTCTTGCAGCGCGGCGATGCCCGAGCCGCGCGCCAGGCTCGGAGCGCTGTGGTTGTGGCTCGCATGCAGCGAGACCGCGTCCGGCGGGATCCCGGTCAGCTCGCGCACACGGGCACGCACTGCGTCGGTGAGGTCGCGGCCGGCGAACACGAGATCGGCCGCGACGATCGCGGCCGTTCGTTCTCCGTCCGACACGACGAGCGCCTGCGCGAGCAGCGGCTCGCGCGCCCCCTCTGCGAGGCAGCGGCGGGCCGACCAGCAACCGACCGGCAGCCCGAGCGGCGGCGTGATGTCGACCCGTCCAGTGCCGGCCGAGAAGCTCATCGCAGCTCCTCGACGTCGATCTGCCGCGCGATCACGGCGACGTTGTCGCCCTGCGCCGTCGTCGCAATCGCTCGGACGGCGAAGACGATGCCGTCGGTAAGCGCCTCGACCACTGCCGGCTTGCGATCGGGACGCTCGAGGAAGTGGATCTGGCCGATCGGCTCACCCGCCGAGACGCTGTCGCCCAGGTCGACGAACGTCTCCCAGAGACCGCTCTCCGGCGCAAGCAGATAGTTGTCGACCTCCGTCGCGCGGCCGATCACCGGCGACCTATCGGGCGCCCGAGCTTCTCCCGGGAGGACGCCGACGTGACGGAGCACATTGGTGAGGCCGCTCTGCGCGATCCGGTGAGTGGCCGCGGTGACGTGGCCGCCGCCGCCGAGCTCGGTGGAGACGACGACCTTGCCCTGCCGCTCCGCCTCGCCGACGAGCAGACCGCTGCCGGCGATGTCGATGTAGACGAAGTGGTAGTCGGTTCCCCACGCGAGCATCGCGTCGGCCATCTGCCGCCGCTGCGCATCGTCGTCGACCCAGTGCATCTCCGACCACGGCGGGCAGAGACCGCTCCGCCCGCCGCTGTGCATGTCGACGACGACCTCGGCGCGCGGGAAGAGGAAGCGCGTGAAGAAGTCTGCGAGCTGCTCGTCGGGCGGCCCGTCCGGCGAGCCGGGGAACGAGCGGTTGAAGTTCGCGCCGCTCGGCCAGAGCCGCGTATAGGCACGCGACGCGTCGGGCGAGGCGCACGGAACGACGATCAGCTGCCCGAGCACCTGGTCGGGCAGCGTCTCCCGCGCGAGGCGAAGCGCCGCGACCTGCCCCTCCGGCTCGTCCCCGTGCACGCCGCCGATCACGAGCGCGGTCGGGCCGTCGCCGCCCTTGATCGAGACGATCGGGATGAAGAGGTGCGACCACCCGCTCGTGTTGTTCGACCGCGGGAGCTCGAGCCGGCCCACGTGCTTGCCCCGAGCGTCGAGGTCGATCGAGCAGTGGACGGGCGACTCCGGCACGCGGCTTGCGATTGTAGACAATCACCGTATAGTTGACAATCACCGGCCCCGCCGACCCCAGGAGACCCACGCTGTGAAGATCACCGCCGTCGAGGCCATCGTCCTGCGCCAGCCCGTGCTCGACGACGGGATCGCGGACGGCAGCCAGGACGATCTCGTGATCAAGGTCCACACCGACGAGGGCGTCGTCGGGATCGGCGAGGTCGACTCGGCGCCGGAGGCTGTGCGGGCGCTCGTGAACGCCCCCGGCTCGCACGCCATCGCGAACTCGCTCCATGACCTGCTCGTCGGCGAGGACCCCCTGGACGTCGAGCGGCTCTGGCAGAAGATGTATCGCGGGCTGATCTACGTCGGCAGGCGCGGGATCGCGCTCCACGCGATCAGCGGCATCGACATCGCGCTCTGGGACATCAAGGGCAAGGTCGAAGGGAAGCCGATCAGCGAGCTTCTCGGCGGCGCGAAGCGGGATCGGGTGCGCGCCTACGCCTCGATGCTGATGCCGAGCTCAGCCGAGGAGACGGCCGAGCGCGTCGGGGCGCTCTGCAGTGACGGCTTCACGGCCGTGAAGCTCGGCTGGGGGCCGCTCGGCAAGGATCCCGCGCACGACGTGCGGCTCGCCGCCGCCGCCAAGGAGGCCGGCGGCGACGCCGACATCCTGATCGACGCCGGGCACGGGTACGAATCCGATGCGAAGACCGCGATCGGCGTCGCGCGCGAGCTCGAGCAGCTCGGGATCTTCTGGCTCGAGGAGCCCTTCTTGCCCGACGAGTACGAGGCGTACGCCGAGCTGGCGGACGCGGTCGACATCCGCGTCGCGGCGGGGGAGCAGGACACGACGGTGTGGGGCTTCCGCGAGCTGATCGACCGGGGCCACGTCGATCTGATCCAGCCGGACGTCACGCGCTGCGGCGGAATCACCGAACTGCTGCGGATCGGCGAGCTCGCGCGCGAACGCGGCGTCGAGACAGTGCCCCACGCGTGGAAGAGCGGCATCATCAAGGCTGCATCGCTACACGTCAACGCCGTGCTGCCGGACGGCCAGCTTCAGGAGTACTGCGTGGCCGACACGCCGATCAACCAGACCCTCGTCAAGGAGCGGATGCCCGTCGAGGAGGACGGGTGCATCCTCGTTCCGACCGGTCCGGGTCTTGGCATCGAGCTGGACGAGGACGTCCTCGAGCGCTACCGCGTCGCATAGGAGGAACGAGAGATGGCAGTCACACCGAAATCCGATCTCGCCGCACGCGCAGCCGCGGTCATCCCCGGCGGGGTCAACAGCGGCCAGCGCCGCGTCCCCGGCCTCGAAGAGCTCGTGATCGCGGCGACGAGCGGCGCCACGTTCACCGACGGCGACGGCAACACGTACACCGACTACCACGCCGCGTTCGGGCCGCCGCTCCTGGGCCACAACGATCCGGACGTCGACGCCGCGGTCGCCGCCGCGGCGCGCTCGGTCGGGCTGATGGGAATCGGCGTCACCGCGATCGAGGTCGAGCTCGCCGAGCGGATCGTGGAGCATGTGCCGTCCGTCGAGCAGGTGCTGCTGACGGAGACGGGCAGCGAAGCCACGTTCCACGCAATCCGCGTCGCGCGGGTCGCGACCGGCCGTCGCCACGTGATCAAGTTCCAGGGCTGCTACCACGGCTGGCACGACTCGGTTGCGATGAACGTCATCTCGCTCGCCGAGAACGTCGGCAAGAAGGACCCGCTCTCGCAGGGCATCCTTCAGGAGGTCGTCGACGCGACAATCGTCTGCCGTTTCAACGACACGGAGGACGTCGAGCGCGCGCTGGCGGAGCACGAGGTCGCGGCGATCATCCTCGAGCCGATCCCGCACAACATCGGCTGCGTGCTCCCGAAGCCGGGCTTCCTCGAGCGGTTGCGCGAGCTGTGCGACAAGCACGGCACCGTCCTGATCTTCGACGAGGTGATCACCGGCTGGCGCCACGCGCTCGGCGGCTACCAGTCGATCGCAGGCGTGACCCCCGACCTGACGACGATGGGCAAGGCGATGGGGAACGGCTGGCCGGTCTCGGCGCTCGGCGGCAAGGCGGAGCTGATGCAGCTCTTCTCGACCACGCCGGGACAGCCGGCGTTCTTCGCCGGCACGTTCAACGGTCATCCGCCGACCTCGGCCGCGGCACTCGCGACGATCGACAAGCTCCAGCGCGAGCCCGTGCACGAGCACGTCTTCCGGCTCGGCGAGCGCGCTCGCCGGGGACTGACCGAGCTGTACGCGCGTCTCGGCGTGCCGGTGGTCGTGAGCGGCTTCGGCTCGGTGTTCGTCACGTACTTCCTCCAAGGACCGGTCGAGAGCTACGACGACCTGCTCGCGAACGACGTCGAGCTGTTCACCGGCTACCGCCGCGAGCTGATGAGGCACGGGATCTTCGAGCTGCCGCTGAACCTCAAGCGGTCGCATTTCTCGTACGCGCACACCGACGAGGACGTCGACCGGCTGCTCGAGGGCACCGAAGCGGCGGTCACAGCAGTGCTCGCCGCTCGATGAGTCATCCCGTCGAGTACACGATCGATCTCTCCGCCTCCGGTCGGCAGGTCGGGCGGCTCGAGATCCCGAAGTCGACGAACAAAGGCGGGTGGGCGCATCAGTTCATCCCGATCGCATGCATCGCGAACGGTGACGGTCCGACCGCGCTCGTGCTCGGCGGGAACCACGGCGACGAGTACGAGGGACAGGTTGCCGGCCTCAAGCTGCTCCGTGCACTTCGGCCGGAACACGTTCACGGCCGCGTGATCGTCATCCCGTGCCTGTCGCCCGAGGCGTCGAAGGCGTCCACACGGCTCTGGCCGAACGGCGTCAACTTCAACCGCTCGTTTCCGGGGCGGGCGGACGGGGCGCCGAACGAGCAGCTCGCCGACTTCCTCTCGACGGTGCTGTTCCCGCTTTCGGACTACGTGATCGACATCCATAGCGGCGGGAACAGTGCTCGTTTCGTTCCGTGCTCGCACATGCACGTCGTCGACGACGCGGCGCAGCGCAAGGCAATGCTCGAGGGGATGCAGGCGTGGAACAGTGACTACCACTACCTCTACATCGACATAGCAGGCCACGGCCTGCTGCCCGTCGAGGCCGAGCGGCAGGGAAAGATCGTGATCACGACAGAGCTCGGCGGCGGCGGCGCGGTGTCGGCCGAGGTGCACCGGCTCGCGGAGAGCGGGCTCGCGAACGTCCTGCGGCACGCGGGCATCCTCGCGGGCGAGGTCGTCCGGCGGGAGACGCCGGCGGTGATCCTCGACGGTCGCGACCCGCGCAACTACGTCTTCGCGCCGGCGTCCGGCATCTTCGAGACGCTCGTCGATCCGACGGATCCCGTGACGGCGGGGCAGCCCGTGGGGCGGATTCACTCGCTCGAGCACCCGGAGCGCGAGGCTGAGCCGATCCTCGCGCCGCTCGACGGCGTCACCGCCTGCGTCCGCGCGCCGTCCGTGGCCGAACAGGGCGACTGCGTGCTCGTCTTCGGCCAGCCGATCGAGGCCTCCGCACTGCTGTGAGTGGAGGCGGACGCACCTTCGCGAGCGTCCGCAAGCACCGGAACTATCGCCTCTACTTCGGAGGCCAGGCAGTCTCGTTCACCGGGACCTGGGTGCAGCAGATCGCCGCCTCCTGGCTCGTGCTGCAGCTGACCCACTCTCCCGTCGCGGTCGGGGCGCTCGCGCTGATGCAGCTCCTGCCGGTGACGGTGCTCGGGTTGTTCGTCGGAACGCTGATCGACCGCTTCGAAGTGCGGCGAATCGCGCTTGCCTGCGAGGTGATGCAGCTCGGTGTCGCGGCTGCGCTGGCGGTGCTCGCGCTCTCGCACGTCATCGCCGTCTGGCAGATCTACCTGCTCGCAGTCTTGCAAGGGATCCTGCAGGCCGTGGGCGGCCCGGCGCGGCACGCGCTTGTCTTCCAGATGGTCGGGCCCGCGGATCTGGCGAACGCCGTTGGACTGAACTCGAGCCTCGGCACGCTGGCGAGGATCCTCGGGCCGGCAATCGGCGGCGCGATCGTCGCCGTCGCGGGACCCGGCGTCGCCTTCGCGGTGAATGCCGCGAGCTTCCTCGCCGAGCTGCTGGCGCTGCTCGCGATCGAGACCTCGAAGCTGCACGTGCCGATCCGCGACCACGGTGCGACGGTTCTCGGCGGTGCACTCGACGCTCTGCGGTACGTCATCCGGTCGCCGCGCGCCGGCGTCGCGTTCTTCGGCGTGCTCGTGCTCTCGACGTTCTCGTTCAACTTCAACGTCCTGCTGCCACTCGTCGCCGACCGGACGCTCCATGCGGGCGCGCAGACGTTCGGCCTGATCGCGGCGGTATTCGGGGCGGGCGCGCTCCTTGGGGCGACACTCAATGCGCGACGCAGTCGGGCGAGTTTGCGCATCCTGCTGATCGGCGCGATGGGCTACGGCGTCTTCGAGCTCCTGCTCGCGCCGCAGCAGACGCTGTTGGGGGTGTGCGCGCTGCTCTTTGCGATCGGCGTCTGCTACACGCAATGGGGCACGACGGCGCTCGCGTCGATCCAGCTCGACGCGCCCGAGCATCTGCGTGGCCGCGCAGCGAGCCTGTACTTCTTCGCCTTCCTCGGCGGTGCGCCCCTCGGCGGCCTCTTCGCTGGCTGGCTTGTGGCTGCGGGCGGCACCCGGCTGGCGTTCGGCGTCGCGGGTTCGGTCGCGGTGCTGACGGCTTTAGCAGGCGCGGCCAGGCTGGCCCGGGCCGCCCCGGCCGGCCTCGGTCGCCCGGCTACCTCGGAAGAGTGTTGACAGCCGTCCATGTCGACGCCTTGATGCGCGTGCCGGCAGGTGCCGGAGAGACATTCAGAAACGGGGTCGCCGCATGTCTGGACGTTGGGCTTCGGTTGTCGGAGGCGTGGTCCTCATCTCCTCCATGGTGGCCGCCGGCGCGTCCGGCGAAGCGCTGATGAGCGCGCCGTTGCCGTCTCTGTCGTCGCTCGTTCTTGCGCCGTCGGACTTCCGGTCGGGCGGCGCAACGGCGTCGCAGGCGACCCGTTCGGTGAGCGGCCTAACGGTGTTCATGCGGGTCTTCAAGTCGGGTGGAAAGCTGAGCAGCGCGCCGCTCACCGTCGCGTCGCTGGCTATGGTCGAGTCAGGACCGGAGGCGGCGGCGAATGACTATGCGGAGCTGAGTCGTGAGGCGCAGAGCACGGCGGGCCGGAAGGCGTTGGCACGCGATTTGGTCGGCGAGTTCGTCAAGGCGTTCACGTCGAAGGCACGCGGAAACGTGAAGCTCACGGTCAAGCAGACGATCGTCGGCGCACCGGTCTCACTCGGCGAGCAGAGTCTGCGCCTGCCGATGACGATGATCACGAACTTCGGCACGATCCGCATCGCGTTCGCCGTCGGGCAGGTGGACCGAGTCATATCGTTCATCGTCCTGATGGCCGAGCTCAACCGGCCGGTCAGCGGCGCCGACGCGGCGGCGGCGATGTCGCTGACCAAGCAACACGTCACGGCGGCCTTCACCGTTGCGTCGACAGCTCCGCCGACGATCGTGGGATCCGCGACTGCAGGGCAGACCCTGACCCTCGACGAAGGAACCTGGACGGGAGCTCCGAGCCTCTTCGACTACGCGTGGTCGCGCTGCAACGCGACCGGCGCCGCGTGCGCTCCGATCGACGGCGCGATCGGCCGGACGTATGTGCCGACGGCGGCCGACGTGGGCTCGACGCTCCGTGTGGCGGCCACAGGTGCCAACAGCGTCAGCTCGCTGCAGGCGACGTCGGCCTCGACGAGCATCGTCAACTGAGCGCCCGCCCAGCCCAGGGGCCCGCGAGAGCTCATGCGTCGAGTGGGCACTGCTACGCGCAGAGAGCCGGTTTTCGTGATGCGCACAGCTCGTCCTCCGAAGTCGGCTCGGCTCAACTGCCGAAGCAGCACGAAGGCGGCGCGCGTAGGATCGAGTCGCGGTGCCCCGGCCGGGTCGAGGCGGATCGGCGTCAGCTTTCCATCGAGGAATGCACCGTTCGCCCTGAGCCGCACGTGCAGGATCGCGCCGATGCCGAGCGCGCCGGCGGTACTGAGGGTGTGGAAGCCGCTGAGGTTGCCGAGGCTGTAGGCGATCAGGCGGCCGCGGTACCACTCGAGGCCGCGCAGCACATGCGGGCCGTGGCCGACGATCAGGTCGGCTCCGGCGTCGACCATAGCGTGTGCGAAGGCGACGGGATCTCCGCGACGCTCGCCGAAGAACGTCTCCATTCCCGGCCGCACGTGATCGGCGCCCGCCCCTTCTGCGCCGAGGTGCATCGTCACGATGACGACCTGCGCGCGGTGCGCTGCGTTTCGCACGAGTCTCGCGGTTCCGGGAACGTCGAGCAGGTTCTGGGCCCAGGGGTAGGGCGCGGCGCCGATCACGGCGACGCGGATCCGGCTTGCCCGAAGGGAGGTGACCTGGGCGGGCTTCCCCGTCCACCGCAACCGCGCGGACGCCAGGGCCTCGATTGTCATCGTCTCGCCGATCCGACCGAAGTCGAACGCGTGGTTGTTCGCCAGGTTGAGGATGGTCAAGCCGCTGGCCCTGAGTCCGAGCGCGAACGCGGCCGGTGCGATGAAGTTGAAGCACGGGTCCGGTGGTTCCGGACAGGTCGGTGCTCCGCCCAACTGCCGTGCCCGCGTGCCGTCCCCCAACACGGTCTCGAGGTTTCCAAGGACGACGTCGCCACGCAGGTGCTTCCGTACCCCCTTGAGCAGCGCGCGGGCGCCTCCGCGGGGATAGGTTCCGTCTTCACCGAGCGTGATGTCGCCGGTCGCCGAGAGGGCAATCGTCGGCAAAGGACGCTTGGACGGAACGACGGCAGGCTTCGTGGCGGCGACTGCAGGCGCGACCACCTCCGGCGACCGGTCGAGAGCGGCGTGCGAGCCGAACGTCACGCAGGCGACGCCCACACAGCCGAGAGCGCAAGCAGACCACCGCATCGGAGGACGGATTCGACATCCGCGGTGCGGATCCCTCGAAGCTCAGGTCAAACGTCGCACAGCTTCGGCCGCCTGTGCGACGGCGTCGTCGCTGATCAGCCGGTGCGTGACGAAGCGCGTGCGGCCGTCGAATTCCATCGCACGAACGCCGGCTTGCTCGAGCCGCTCGACGGCGCCGGGCCCGAGGTCGGCGGCGACGATGTTCGTCTGCGGCTCCTCGGCGCCGATCAGCCGCGCGAGCTCGCGCGCGCGGCGGTGGTCGTCCTCGAGCCGGTCGACCATCTCCAACGCGAGCAGCCCTGCGGCGGCGAAGATTCCCGCCTTGTGCACGGTTCCACCGCCGAGGCGCTTCAGGTGGACGCGCGCGTGCGCGATCGTCTCAGCCCCGCCGGCGAGGATCGTTCCGAAGGGCGCGCAGAGCCCTTTGTTGAGGCTGAGCGCCACGGTGTCGACGGGCGCCGCCAGCTCGGCGAGCGGGACGGCCAGGGCTACGGCGGCGTTGGCGAGCCGCGCGCCGTCGAGATGCGATCTCGGCGCCGACGCGGCGAGCCGGGCGGTCTCCTCGGCCGAGAGAACCGTTCCGCCACGCCGCGTGTGCGTGTTCTCGATGCAGACGACCGAGGCCGGCTCGCCGATCTCGAGTCCCGCAATCTGAGCAAGCCAGTCGCCCTCGTTGACGAGGATGTGCGCCGACGGGTCGATCGCGACGCGGTCTCCCGGCTCCGTCAGCGTCAGCAGTGCAGCGAGGTTCGCGAGCGAGCACGTCGGCACGAGCACGGACGCCTCCTTGCCCAGCAGCTCCGCACCGCGCCGCTCGAGCTCGTTGACGTTCTCGTCCTCGCCGTAGGTCGCCCACCCCAGTCGCGCCGCCCGCATCGCCTCCCACATCGCGTCCGTCGGAGCGGCGCAGATGTCGGAGCGAAGATCGATCATCGCCGCGGCAGGTGTCTGCCCGGCACGGCGCCTGTGTGCTCGCCGTCTTCGACGACAGACGTGCCGTTGACGATCACATGGTCCACGCCGCGCACGTAGTTGACCGGGTCGTCGAGTGTCGAGCCGTCCTCGAGCCGGTCGAGATCCAGCACGACGACGTCGGCTGCCCGCCCGCGCTCGAGCCGGCCGCGGTCGCGCAGGCCGAAGTGCTCCGCCGGCATTGCCGTCATCTTCCGGATCGCCTCCTCGAGCGACAGCGACTTCAGCTCTCCGACGTGACGCGTTAGGTAGTGGACGTGCCCGGCGAAGCACACCGGATGCGCGGTGACGGCCGCGAGAGGACTGTCGATCGCGCTCGTGAAGCCGTCGACGCCGAGCGAGATCAACGGGTGCGTGATCATCTCGGTCAGGTGCTCGTCGGTGAAGAGCTCGCCGATCAGCAGGATGCTCTCGAGGGCCGGCCCTGCAGCCGCAAGGATGTCGAAGTAGGCGTCCCACTGATCCTTGCCCATCAATGCGGCGATCTCGTTGAAGTCCTTGCCCTCGAGCTCGGGGAACTCTCGGCTCGACTGCAGGCGAGCGCGATGCCACTCGCCGCGGTGGATGAATCGCCAGTAGCGATCGCACTCGTTGCGCAGCCGTGCGCGTGTGCTTTCGTCGCGAAGCCGCGCACAGGTCTTCTCCCAGCCGCCCTCCATCACCCATTGCGGCAGGATCCCGGCCATCTGGCCGAGACCGTCCTTGAACGGGGTCGTGTCGGCCAGCACGTCGATTCCCTCGACCTCGCGCGCCGTTTGCATCGTGTCGACGGCGCGCTGCCACGCGCCCGGCGCTGCGCCGGTCCGGTTTCGGACGTTCAGATGCGAGATCTCGCCGTGCGTTCCGCCCTCGCGCACGATCGTCAGGAACTCCTCGATCGACGCCTGCAACTGCGAGTCGCGGTTGCGGATGTGGCTTGTGTAGTAGCCGTCGTACTCGCCCACGACCCTGTTCAGCCGGACGAGCTCGTCGGTGGGGGCCATGCGGCCGGGATTGAACTCGAGCCCTGTCGAGAGACCAAGGGCACCCGCGTGCATCGCCTCGCGCACGAAGTCCTCCATCGCGCGCAGCTCCTGCTCGGTCGCCTTCGGGCCGAAGGCGCCGGCCGCGTAGCGGACGGTGTTGTGGCCGACGAACCACGCGAGGTTCTGAGAGTGGCCCTGTCGCGAAAGCCAGGAGAGGTGATCGGCGAAGCTCGACCACTCGACGGGCCCGTCGTAGGCGAACGTGCGCATCCGGCCTTCGATGAAGTGCTGCGACGCCTCGGAGACCGGCGCGTACGTCCAGCCGCAGTTGCCGACGACCTCCGTCGTCACGCCCTGGCGGACGGTGCTCTCGGCCTTCGGGTTCGCGAGGATCGACCAGTCGCTGTGGCTGTGTGGGTCGACAAAGCCGGGGCAGACGACGCGGCCCGCGGCGTCGATCACGCGGTCGGCACGTTCTCCGTCCACCGGCCCGACATGGGCGATCCGGCCGTCGTCGATCGCGACGTCGCCGCGGAACGGTGGGCCGCCCGACCCGTCGACGACCCAGCCGTCGCGAACGAGGATGTCTGCTCCAGTCACTTCTTGACGACGACGTCGCCGACGCCGCCGCCGACGCGCGGGTCGAGCACGTCGCGCAGCCCGTCGCCGAGGAAGTTGAAGCCCATGACGACGATCATGATCGCGAGCCCGGGGAAGATCGACATCCAGACGCTCTGGTCGATGTACGAGCGCGCAGTCGAGAGCATGTTGCCCCAGGCGGCCTCAGGGGGCTGCGTGCCGAGCCCGAGGAAGGAGAGCGTCGCCTCGGCCAGGATCGCCGTGGAGAAATAGACGGTCGTCAGGACGATCAGCGGCGCGACGATGTTCGGGATCAGGTGCCGTGCCATGATCCGGATGCCGCCCGCACCGAGCGACCGCGCCGACTCGATGAAGGGGAAGCCCATCACCTCGAGCACCGCGGCGCGGACGACCCGCGCGAACGCGGGGACGATGATGATCCCGATCGCGATCATCGCGTTCCGCCTGGTCGCGCCGAGCAGGCCTGCGATCACGATCGCGAGCACGAGCCCGGGGAACGCGAAGAGGATGTCGACGACCCGCATCAGGACGAGGTCGACGATTCCGCCCCGGTAGCCGGCGAGCAGGCCGAGCAGGGTGCCGGCGACGAGCGCGATCGAGATCGCGACGGCGCCGACCTGCAGCGACACCTGGGCGCCGTGGATCACGCGCGCGAAGGTGTCACGGCCGATGTCGTCGGTTCCCATGGGATGTGCCCAGCTCGGGCCGAGCAGCCGGTCGGCATCCGGTGCGTTCGGGTCGGTGCGCCAGATGAAGCGGCCGAAGAGCGCCGTGAAGATGCAGAGCCCGACGATGCCGGCCCCGACGATGCCGATCGGGTTGCGCCAGCGCTCCGGGATCAGCCGCCGACGGGGCACCGCTTCCCAGGCCGGCGTGACCGTTGCCGAGCTCACGAGACGCTGATCCTGGGGTCGAGCAGCCCGTAGATCAGATCGACGACCATGTTGACCGCGACGAAGACCGCCGCGATGATCAGCGTCGCGGTCTGGATGACCGGGTAGTCCCGGTTGAAGATGGCGTTCAGCAGCGTGTAGCCTACGCCCGGCAGGCCGAAGATGATCTCGACGACCGCGGCGCCGCCGATCAGCACGCCCACCTCGAAGCCGACGACCGTCACGACCGGGATCAGTGCGTTCCGCAGGGCGTGCTTGCGCAGCACGACGCGGCGCGGCACGCCCTTTGCGCGTGCGGTGCGCACGTAGTCGAGGTTCAGCACCTCGAGCATCGTCGCCCTGACCATGCGCATCACGATCGCGAGCGTGAACACGGAGATCGCGATCGCAGGCATGAAGAACTCCTGGAGGTTCTTGACCGGGTCGTCGAAGATCGAGACGTACGAGAGCGGCGGAACCCAGTGGAAGACGCGGGAGAAGAAGACGAGCAGCAGCGTGGCGAGCCAGAAGTTGGGGATGCTGATGCCGATGAGGCCGCTGACGCGTGAGACGTAGTCGCTCGCGCTGTTACGACGCACCGCAGAGATGACACCGAGGGGAATGCCGATCAACGTCGCGATGAGCAACCCGAAGATGATCAGCTCGAGCGTGATCGGCAACGCGGTCCTGAGGATGTCCGAGATCGGCCGGCTGTTCAGGAGCGAGACGCCCATGTCTCCCTGGAAGATGCCGCTCACCCAGCGCCAGTACTGGGACAGATATGAGCCGTCGAGGCCGAGCTGGTGCGCGGCGGCAGCCTTCTGCTCCGGCGTTGCCTGCGCGTCGCCGCCGAACATGATGTCGATGATGTTGCCCGGCAGCAACCGGACGACGAGGAAGATCACGATCGAGACCGCGACGAGCGTCGCGATCATCGAGACGAGGCGTTGAGTGAAGAACCTATGCAAGACAGCAAGAAGGCGGCGGGGCCGCGCGTTGCGCAGCCCCGCCGCAGACTCCTTCTATGCGAGCCAGGCCGTCCTGAGGCCTGTGTTGAAGTCCGTGAACGCGACGTACATGTCCTGCAGCTTCGCGTTCACCACCTGGTACTTCGAGACCGAGACGAGTGGCACCTCGAGCAGCTCCGTCATCAGCACCCGGTTGAGCTTCTGGTACATCGGCATGCGCTTCGCAGGATCGAGCGTGATCCGGCCGTTGCCGACGAGCCGCCACATCTGCTTGTTCGTGTACCCGCTGAACCACGTGCTGTAGACCGTGCGCCCGAACGCTCCCGTCGGGTTGAACTCGGCGACGTAGCCGTCGACATCGCCGCGCATGCCGCGGGCCGTCAGATCCCAGTCGAAGCTGCCTCTGCCGTTGTTGGCTGCAAACGTCGCCGGATCCTGCGCGACGATGTTGACGTTGATGTTGATCGCCTTCAGGTAGTTCTGAACGAGCGCCGCAACCGCGGGGAAGTCGAGCGGCGTCGAGAACGTCGTCAGGGTGACGTCGAAGCCCTTCGCGAAGCCGGCGGCCTTCATGAGGGCCTTCGCCTTCGGCAGGTCGTACTTCTCCCACTTCCGCTTCAACTCGGCCTGCGGGATCACCCAGGGCCCGTACCCGGCGGCGACGTGCCCGCTGTACTGGCCCGTCCCGTTGTAGACCTTGTTCAAGATGTCCTGGCGGTTGATCGCGAAGTTGACCGCCTGGCGGACGCGCTTGTCCGCCCACGGCTTGTTGTCGCCCTCCTTGATCGTGAACTGGATCTCGCGGAACGCCGCGGTAAGACCGCTCAGCACCTTGAGACCGCTGACACCCCTGAGTGCCCTCGCGCTGTCGACCGACACGGTCGCTCCGTCGATCGCGCCCGCGCGCAGCGACGCGATGCGCGCCTGCTCATCGGTGATGATCTTGTACGTGATCGCGTCGAGGTAGGGCTGGCCCTTCTTCCAGTAGTTCGGGTTCCGGACGTAGTTGAGATGATCGTTCGGGACATATGCGCCGTCGAGCATGTACGGGCCTGTGCCGATCCCGCGCGTTCCCGCGTTCAGGGCCTGGTACATGCCTTCCGGAACGATCGACGAGTAGCGCTGCCAGGCGAGGTAGCCGAGGACGCGCGCGTCCGGCGACTTCAGGTGCATCCGGGCCTTGTTCGTCGAGAGCACCTCGACTCGGTCGATCGAGGGCACCTGGCCCAGCACAGAGACGCTGCCGGGCAGCGGTGGGTTGAGCTGGAGGTCGAACGAGTACTTCACGTCGGCGGCGGTGACTGCCTTGCCGTCGGAGAACTTCAGGCCGGGCCGGATGGTGAAGTCGATTGTCTTGGCGTCCTTGATGACGTAGCTGCTTGCGACCGCAGGATGGAGAATGAGGTTCTTGTCCCACTCCATCAGCGACTCGTACATCAGCTCACTGGCCGTGCGGGTGACCGTCAGAATCCCGCCGAACGGCGCGATGTGACCCGGGTCCTGCTCCAGGGCGAACGTGATGCGCCCGCCGCGCTTCGGGGTCGCGCGATACCGCGCGACCTTGTCGAGAGCCGCTCCTGCCTGACCGGCGAGTGAGCCTGCCGCGACGGCGCCGGCACCGAGCGCGCCGCCCCGCTTCAGTAGCTCGCGACGGCTGATCTGCTGTTCTTCCGACACCTGCCCCTCCCTCTCTAGAGGATCTGCCCGACACCCGGGGCATCGCCCTGAATGTCGTCGTAGAACGGCGACTCTCGGAGCTCGAGGGCGGCGAGCGTCGCCATGCTCGCCGCGTCGAGTGCGACACCCAGACCGGGGTCGTGGGAAACCGTGATGTGCCCGTCCTCGATCTCCACCGGATCCATAAGGACGTCGTTCAGCTGTAATGGATAGTGCGTGTCGTTCGCGAAGGGAAACGCGGTGCACGCCGCGGCGAGGTGGGCGTTCGCCGTGGTCGCCACTCCGAGCTCGGCCCAGCTGCCGATCGCGCACCACTTGCCGGCCGCGACGGCGAGTGCGGCGATCTGCATCGCCCGCGTGACTCCACCCGCCTCCGAGGGGTAGATCACGAAGACGTCGCACGCGTCCGCCTTGATCAGCTCGAGCGCAGAACGCAGCGTCGTGCACGCCTCGTCGGCAGCGATCGGCACGGAGACGGCGCGGCGGACCTGAGCGAGGCCGGTGATGTCGAAGTCGGGCACGGGCTGCTCGACGAACTGCAGGTCGAACTGCTCGAGCGCCTTGATCCACTTGATCGCCGCCGGAACGCTCCAGTTCATGTTCGCGTCGATCCGGAGCTTCACGTCGTAGCCCACGCGCTCGCGGATCGCGGCGATCGAGTCGTAGTCCTGCGTGAGATCCCGGCCGACCTTGAGCTTCAGCTCTGTGTGGCCTGCGGCGACGAAGTCGGCCGCCTTGTCCGCGTTGGCCGCAGGCTCGTCGATGAAGAGGTAGCCGATCACCGGCACCGACTCCCTGCTGTAACCGCCGAGCAGCTCCGCGACGGACACGCCGAGCGCCTGCCCCTTGAGATCGAGGAGCGCCATCTCGACGCCCGCGATCGCGTAGGCGGCGATCCCGGCCCAGTTGCGGGAGTACTCCTCGAGCCGGTGGAGGAGCCATTCGATACGCAGCGGGTCCTGGTCGACGAGGAACTGCGCGAGCTCGCGGTCGACGATCGTCTGGATCGTCGGCAGGGTCGGGCCGGGCGCCTCGCCGACACCGACGAGGCCGTCGTCCGTGCGAAGCTCGATGATCAAGCCCGAGGCGGACTCGCGGATCCCGCCGGTCCACGTGAGCGGCTCCCGGAGCGGAACGCGCACAGCCGTGGTCTGCACACTTGTAATCCGCAAGAGGCTGTGTACGCTAGGCTCCGCCCAGGCGATTGTCAACCATCTCCGGATTGTCAACAATACCCGCCAAGACGCGTCGCAGCCCCCGCCGCGAGCAGGTGGTCGAGGCGTTGCGCGAGGCCATCACGACGGGGAAGCTCGAACACGGCGAGCGGCTGATCGAGGACAAGATCGCGCGCGAGCTGAAGACGAGCCGCGGCCCCGTCCGGGAGGCGCTGAGGCAGCTCGAGCACGAAGGCTTCGTCGTCTCGTATCCCTATCGGGGCGCGGTCGTGCTCGGGGTCTCCGACGAGGAGGTGCAGCAGGTCTTGATTCCGGTGCGCCTCACGCTCGAGAAGTTCAGCATCCCGAAGGCGATCGAGCGGATGGACGACGCGGACTTCGCAGAGCTCGCCAAGGAGGTCTGGGTGATGGGCGAAGCCGCGCGCACGAACGATCTGTCGAAGTCCGTCGACGCGGACATGCGGTTCCACGAGCTGATGCTCGAGCGCTCAGGCCAGCCGCACGCGGCGCAGGTCTGGAGGTCGATCGCGCCTCGAATCCGCGCGTACTTCTTCCGCTACGGCCGGCAGGGCAACCTGAAGCGGATCGCGTCGGAGCACCGTGATCTCCTGGAGGCGCTGCAGACGCGCGACACCGATGTGATCGGCCGGGCGCTCGAGCAGCACATCGCGGTGGACCTGCCTGCGCCCGGATGACGCTGCTCCGCGTCGAGAACCTGCGGACGTGGTTCGACTCCGATCGGGGGCCGATCCGCGCCGTGGACGGCGTCGACTTCGAGATCCAGATCGGACGCACGCTCGGCGTCGTCGGTGAGTCGGGCAGCGGCAAGTCTGTGACGGCGCTATCGGTGATGCGCCTCGTGGACGAGCCCGGGCACATCGCCGAGGAGAGCCGGATCATCTTCGAAGGCCAGGACCTTCAGCAGCTCGACGAGCGGGCGATGGAGCAGATCCGCGGCAACGAGATCTCGATGATCTTCCAGGAGCCGATGACCTCGCTGAACCCGGTGCACCCAGTCGGCGAGCAGATCGCCGAGGCGCTGCGAATCCACGAGCATGTCGGGACGAAAGAGGCCGCCACACGCGCCGTCGAGATGCTCGAGCTCGTCGGCATTCCCGAGGCGGCTCGCCGCGCGAACGACTACCCGCATCAGCTGTCCGGCGGCATGCGGCAGCGCGTGATGATCGGGATCGCGCTCGCGTGCAACCCGAAGCTGCTGATCGCCGACGAGCCGACGACGGCGCTCGACGTGACGATCCAGGCGCAGATTCTCGAGTTGATGGTCGAGCTGCGCGAACGTCTCGGGATGGCGATCATGCTCATCACGCACGACCTCGGCGTGGTCGCCGAGATGTGCGACGACGTCGTCGTCATGTACGGCGGCCGCGCGGTCGAGAGCGGTCCCGTCGACGAGGTCTTCACCTCGCCGCAGCACCCTTACACGGAGGCGCTGCTGCAATCGATCCCGATGCTAGGCATGACGCAGGCCGAGCCGCTGCGGGTGATCCGCGGCAACGTCCCCAGTCCGCTCGACTGGCCGCCGGGGTGCCGGTTCGAGCCACGCTGCGACTACGCGTTCGCGAAGTGCGTCGCGGAGCATCCGCCGCTCTTCCCGGTCGACCGGCAGCTCTCTGCGTGCTGGCTCTGCGAGAGCGGCCGGCGGGTACCGGCGCAGGCGGACGCGGTCGAGACGTCATGAATGCCGTGAACGGCAACGGGCCCGGTGACGCCTTACTCGACGCGAGGGGCATCAAGAAGTATTTCCCGGTGCGCCGCGGGCTGTTGAAGCGGACTGTCGGGTTCGTGCAGGCAGTCGACGGCGTCGACTTGCGGGTGCGGCCCGGTGAGACGGTCGGCCTGGTGGGGGAGTCCGGTTGCGGCAAGTCGACCCTCGGCAGGACGCTGCTCCGCCTCATCGAGCCCACCGCCGGCGAGATCGTCTTCGACGGCACCGATCTGACCAAGCTCTCGCGGCGGGAGCTGAAGGCCGCGCGCAGTCAGATGCAGATCATCTTCCAGGACTCGGTCGGCTCGCTCGACCCGCGCATGCGCGTGCGCGACCTCGTCGGGGAAGGGCTTGCAATCCACGGCGTCAAGCGCGGCGAGCGGCGAGACAGGGTTGCCGAGACGCTCGAGCGCGTTGGTCTGCCCTCGTACACCTTGGGCCGCTACGCACACCAGTTCAGCGGCGGCCAGCGGCAGCGCATTGGCATCGCGCGCGCGCTCGTCTTGCAGCCGAAGCTGATCGTCGCCGACGAGCCGGTCTCCGCACTGGACGTCTCCATCCAGTCGCAGGTGCTGAACCTGCTCGTCGAGTTGAAGCAGGACTTCGGCCTGACATACGTCTTCGTCGCGCACGACCTCGCGGTTGTCGGCTACATCTCCGATCGGATCGCCGTCATGTACCTCGGGAAGATCGTCGAGTTCGCCGACGCGGCGGATCTGTTCGCACGGCCACTGCACCCGTACACGCAGGCGCTGCTCTCCGCGATCCCGACGCCGGTTCCCGGCCGCAAGCAGAAGCGCATCGTGCTGCACGGCGACGTGCCGAGCCCGATGAACCCGCCGAGCGGCTGCCGGTTTCGCACGCGCTGTCCGCTCGCGCAGCCGATCTGCGCGGAGGTCGAGCCGCCGCTCGACCCGCACGGCGACGGGCATCTCGCCGCCTGCCACTTCGCCGGCACTCTGATCCCGGAGCCGTTCAAGCACCCCACCGGTGTCTGAGCAAGAAGTCCGGCTCCTGCACGACCAGCGGGTGCCGATGCGCGACGGCATCACGCTCTCCGCAGACGTCTACCTCCCGCTTGGCGGGTCGCCGTTGCCGACGATCGTCCAGTGGACGCCGTACGAGTCGACACGCGAGCGGTTCATCTCGTGGGGCGTCTGGTTCGCGCGCCGCGGCTACGCCGCCGTCGTGGTCGACGTGCGAGGCCGCTACGAATCGGAGGGCACGTTCACGGCGTGGGAGAAGGACGGGCAGGACGCGCACGACACGCTGACCTGGGTGGCCGGCCGACAGTGGTGCAACGGTGGCGTGGGCACCTGGGGTCGCAGCTATGGAGCGCTCGTCCAGTGGCAGCTCGTGCATCTCGGTCACCCGAACCTGCGCTGCATCGCGCCGCAGGTGATCCACGACGATTATTTCTGGGACGGCTACTGGACGGGCGGCGCCTTCCAGCTCGCGCTGACGCTCGGCGCAGCTGCGCTGTGGTCGAGCGCGCTCAGCCTGATCACGGGGCCGAACGCCGCCGACCTCGTTCTCAGCGACCGCGTCGTCTCCCACCTGCCCCTGATCGAGCTCGACGAGGTGTCGATCGGGAGGAAGGTCGGCTACTGGCGGCTGTGGTGGGAGCACCAGACGAACGACGACTACTGGCACCGGTTTCACCATCGGCCGGAGACGGTCGACGTACCGATCTTCCAGCAGGGTGGCTGGTTCGACCCGTACTCCGGCTCGCACCTGCGCACGTTCGCCAAGGTCGGCGACGCCGTGCCGAACCGCGTGTTGATGGGGCCGTGGTCGCACGAGGAGGAGGTCGAAGCCTTCCGTGGCGACGTCGATCTTTCTCCCGCGCTGACCGTGATCCGTGAGCACGAGCTCGCGTTCTACGACCGCTTTCTCAAGGGGGAGAGCAACGACTGGGACGAGCGGCCGCCGCTCGAGCTCTACGTCCTCGGCGCGAACGAGTGGCGCGGCGAGCACGAGTGGCCGCTGGAGCGGACGGAGTTCACGCCGTGGCACCTGCGGAGCGGCGGCCGGCTCGACACCGGCGAGCCGCGGTCGGACGAGCCCGCGGACCGCTACGCGTACGATCCAGCCGATCCCGTGCCGACGATCGGCGGCGTCAGCTCGGTGCTGACGATGACGCAGGGCGCGGAGACTCCTGTGAGGCCGGGTCCGTGGGATCAGCGTGACCTGGAGCGCCGCGACGACGTGCTCGTCTACACGAGCGAGCCGCTCGACCAGGACCTCGAGGTGATCGGCCCGGTCGAGGTGATGCTCTACGCGGCGTCGAGCGCGAAGGACACCGACTTCATCGTCCGGCTCTGCGACGTCCATCCCGACGGCCGCTCGATCTTCGTCACCGAGGGCATCCTGCGTGCACGCTACCGGGACTCGGACGACGGCGACTCGACGGAGCTGCTGGAGCCGGGCGAGGTCGCGGAGTACTGGATCCGCTGCTATCCCGTGGCAATCGTCTTCAAGCGGGGCCATCGGCTGCGGCTCGACGTGACGAGCTCGAGCTTCCCGCGCTTCTCCCGCAACCTCAACAACGGCGAGGACGTCGGAACCTCGACGCGGATGGTCGTCGCCGAGCAGACTGTGCTGCACACGGACGTCTATCCGTCGCACGTGCTCCTGCCCGTCATTCCCACATGAACGATCTCTTCGATCTGACGGGCCGTACCGCGCTCGTCACGGGCTCGACGCGTGGGGTCGGTCTCGCGCTCGCGCGCGCCCTCGCCGATGCCGGTGCACGCGTCGGGATCAACGGACGCTCCCGCGAGGCCTGCGAGGCCGTCGCCGCCGGGATCGACCGCGCGTTCGCGGCGCCGTTCGACGTCACCGACGAGGCTGCGATCTCGGCCGGCATCGCCACGATCGAGCAGATCGACATCCTCGTGAACAACGCGGGCATCCAGCTGCGTGGGCCGCTCGAGCAGTTCTCGCTCGACCAGTGGCGGCAGGTGATGGACGCGAATCTGACGAGCGCGTTCCTCGCCGCGCGCGCCGTCGCGCCGCAGATGATCGAACGCGGGCGCGGCAAGATCGTGAATACCTGCTCAGCGACGAGCGAGATGGCCCGCGAGACGATCGGCCCGTACTCGGCGTCGAAGGGCGCGCTGAAGATGTTGACGCGCGCGATGTGCGCAGATTGGGCGCGCCACGGCATTCAGGCGAACGGCATCGGGCCCGGCTACTTCGCCACCGAGATCAACACCGTGCTTCAGGAGGATCCGGAGTTCGACGCCTGGCTTCGCCGGCGCGTGCCGGCAGGCCGCTGGGGCGATCCGTCCGAGCTCGGGGGCGCGGTCGTCTTTCTCGCGTCGGCGGCGTCGGACTTCGTGAACGGCCAGATCCTGTACGTCGACGGCGGCATGCTCGCGGTGCTGTAGGAGGGTCTGGCGAAACAGTGGCTGAGCCGTCACGCCTCGCTGGACGCCGCGATGCCGCGTCCTCAGTCGCCCCGATAGCCACCGCTATCGGGGCTCCCTGCGTCCTTGCCTCGCGACGACCAGCGAACCGTGCCGACGAGCACCGTTCCGCCAGACCCTCCTAATGCTCGTCTTCCGCGGCGCCGAGGTCTACCCGGGCGACGGTCCGTCGTTCCGAGCGGATGTCGGCGTCGCCGACGGGCGGATTGTTGCGATCGGCGATCTCGAGGGCGAGACGATCGACGCGACAGGCGCGCTCCTCTGCCCCGGCTTCATCGATCTGCACGCGCACTCCGCGCTCGCCCCCTTCGACGATCCGCTGCTCGCGCCCAAGGTCCTCCAGGGCTTCACGACGGAGGTGATCTGTCCCGACGGGCTCGCTCCCGCGCCGGTCAACGACTGGCGCGCCCGGCAGGCATACCTGCGCGCGCTCGAAGGCGACGGTCCGCCGGAGTGGACCTGGTCGAGCTTCGCCGAGTATCTCGAAGCGCTCGACGCGACGCGCCCCGCAATGACGCTCGTGCCCTCGGTGGGCCACGGAGCGGTCCGCGAATTCGTCGTCGACGGCGATGACGTGCCGCCGCGGATCGACGAGATGAAGCACGAGGTGCGGCTCGCCTTCGAGGCGGGCGCGCGAATGCTGTCGTTCGGGCTCGTCTACATCCCGGGCGCGTACGCGGACACGGACGAGCTCGTCGCCGTCGCCGAGGTCGCGGCAGAGTTCGGCGCGCCGCTCGTTCCGCACGTTCGCAACGAAGGCACCGGCGTCCTCGAGGCCGTCGGCGAGATGATCGACGTCGCGCGGCGCTCGGGAGCGTCGCTTCACCTGTCGCACCTGAAGTCGCTCGACAAGACGCTCGTCGAGCCGCTGCTCGAGCTCGTCGAGGAAGCCGGCGTGACGTTCGACCAGTACCCGTACGGCGCCGGCTCGACGCTGCTCGCGAGCTTGCTCCCGGCGTGGGCCCAGGCGGGAGGCGCCGAGGCGACGCTTGTCCGAGCGCGCGATCGCTCGGCGCGCAGGCAGATCGCGCGCGACGTCGCGAGCGGTCTGCCCGGGTGGGAGAACCAACTCGGCATGCTCGGCCCGGAGCGCATCGTCGTCGGCGGCCGCACGCTCGCGGAGCTTGGCGGCGACCCGGTCGACACGGTGCTCGACCTGCTCGTGGAGACCGAGCTCGCGGCGCAGATGATCATCCACTACGCGAGCGACGACGCGGTGCGCAAGGTCGCCTCGTCGCCGCTGCAACTCGTGGGCTCGGATGGCATCTTCGGCGAGCACCCGCATCCGCGTCTCTACTGCACTGCGCCGCGCTTCTTCGGGCGCTTCGTCATGCGAGAGGGATTGCTGCCCGTCGAAGAGGGCGTCGCGCGCCTCACCGCCCGCGCTGCAGACCGTCTCGGCCTCACGGACCGCGGCAGGATCGAAGTCGGTTTGCGGGCAGACCTCGTGCTGCTCGACCCGAATCGTTACGTGGACACTGCGACCTACGAGGATCCGAAGCGCAGTCCGGACGGCGTGCTCGGAGTCTGGGTCGCAGGCGAGCGCGTCGTCGAGAGCGGAACGGTCACGGGGGCACGCCCGGGTGGCGTGCTGCGCTGATCGACTAGCCTCCTGCGTGTGGAGCAGCGCCTCACCCTCGTCACCCTCGGCGTCGCGGATTACGTCCGAGCAAAGGCCTTTTACGAGGCGCTGGACTGGTCGGTCGCTCTGGACATCGAGGACACGGCGTTCTTTCAGATGAACGGCGTGATCCTCGTCTTGTGGGCGCGGGACAAGCTCGCGCCCGACCTGGGCATCGCCGACGACGGTGCGCGGTGGGGCGGCATCGGGCTGGCCCACAATGTCGGCTCGCGGGAGGCGGTGCACGAGGTGATCGAGCAGGCGCGCACGAACGGAGCCGAGATCACGCGCGAGCCCGCGGACACCTTCTACGGAGGGTACGCGGGTGTCTTCCGCGACCTCGATGGCCATGCCTGGGAGGTTGCGCACAACCCGGGCTTCGGACTGGACAGCGACGGCAACGTCGTGCTTCCGAGCGCTTAATCTGACGGACTGTGAGGCGGAACCGCTCCATCCCTTCGGCCGTCGTGATCCCCGTTCTCATCTACCCGGATGTGCGGGAAGCTGTCGCCTGGCTCAGCGCTGCGTTTGGATTCGTCGAGCGACTGCGCATCGGCGAGAACCACCGCTCGCAGCTCAGCGTTGGCACCGGCGCTGTGATCGTTGGTGACGTGCGCCACGACCGTCGGCCGCCGCGAGCGGGCGAGGCTACGCACTCGGTGATGGTGCGTGTGGACGAGGCGAACGCCCATTGCGCGCGCGCCAGGGCGCACGGGGCGACCATTCTCATGGAGCCGACCGACTTCGAGTACGGCGAACGGCAGTACACGGCTGCAGACTTGGCGGGTCACCAGTGGACGTTCTCCGAGACACTCGATGACATTGCGCCTGAATCATGGGGTGGAGTGCTCTTGGTGTCCGAGTAGCCTCTTCGGCGATACCTCGGCCGGGAGAAACGTCGAATGTGCAGGGAGCGGGGCTGGTCGGGCCAGGCGAGCACGGCGAGCAGCGCGAGCAGCACCAGATCGCGACAGAAGACGAGCCAGGAAGCGACCGGATCGAGTGAGTACACGAGCCGGAGATACCGATACGGAAACCACAGCTGCGTCAGAAGCATCGCGAACACGAGCAGCGCCGCCGCCACGACTCCGCGCCTACCTCGGACAAGCGGCACGAGCGGTAGGAGCCAGCCGAGGAACTGGGGCGAGAGCACCTTGCCGAGCGCCACGAAGGCGCAGATTGCGGCCGCGCCTGCGCGGAGCAGCCGATCCAGCTCTGGCCTGCCCTTTGCGAATCCGAGCACGATGAGGACGATTGCGATCGCCTGGAGCACCGCAAGCTCGACCGCAAGCGTGTGCGGCACGCTGCCCACGAGATTGTCGGAGCCGTGGCCAGAGCCGACCGTGACCGGGACGCCGAACGCCTGGTGTGCAGCGAGCAGCACTCCCGAGCCGAGGCTCTCGATCTGGAGGGGCCGGGTCGCCTGGCCCGACACGCTCGTCCAGACGCCGTGCGGGCTGAGCACGACGAACGGGAGGAAGAGCACGCCCGTCACGCCAAGCGCGATTGCGGCGCCCGTGAGTGCCTCGCGGCCGCCGCGCCGCCGCGCGACGTAGATCAGCACGAGCGGTAGGAGAACCAGGGCGTAGAGCTTTGCGGCAACGGCGACGCCGAGGAGCGCGAGCCCGAGCCGCGAACGCTCGAACGTTACGGCGGCGAGCGCGGCGGCCGTCAGTGCCGCCGGCCAGAGATCGAAGCGCGAGAGGAGCACCGGCCCGAGTGCAAGCGGTCCCAGCCCGACGACCGCTATGCCGAACGCGATCCGCCGCGGCGGTGCGTTGCATCGCACGAGGATCACGGCGACAAGCACCGCGCAGGCAACGCCGAACCCGCCCATCAGCGCCTCGAACACGCGCGCGTAGGCCGGGAAGTCGTGGGCGCCGACCGCGAGCGACGGGAGTATGAAGACGGGCAGCGCCGCCGGCGGATACTCGACGGCGAAGTCCCGGTACGGGACGCCGCCGCGCAGCATCCGGTCGCCGTAGCGCTCGTACAGCGGCGTGTCCTTGAGCGGATCGTGCGCGAAGAAGCCCCAGTGCAACGCCCCCCAAGCGACGAGGAAGGCAGCCGCGGCAAGGCCGATCGACGCCCGGGAGAGGGAACCGCGGTCGCTCATGCGATTCCTCTCCCGGGCGGTTACAGGAGCGGACTCCAGCTCGGTCGAGACGTCAGCCTCGGTGCTTCTTGAGCTTCTTGATCTTTGCGGGGGTGCAGCGGCCGGAGAGATCCCCGTGCCGAAGGTGTGACACGAGCGCACGAAGGCTCACCTTGATCGTCACGACGCGCCCGGACGGCGTCCGGTGACACAGGAACACCGTGGCAGGCCGCGTTACGGTCCGCGTCACGGTGTTGGAGACGGTTTGTGTCGTCGAGGTCGTCACGGTGACGGTCACGGCGGGCAGCGCGGTTGTCGCGGTGGTGCCGGTCGTGTCCGCCGAGCTCGCGCTCTCGCCGCCCACGATGCTCGCCGCCGCGAAGCCGACCGCGCCGAGCACGATCATCGTGAGCAGGGCCGTGTAGCGTCGCACGGGTACCTCCCTCCTGAGCTTGCCGGTCCTGGGACCCTTCACACGAAACGGCAGTTCTCAAACGAGCCCGGCAGCCGCTTGTGCGGTCTCTCAAAGCGATCGATGCGCGAGAATCGCCGATTTCCGCAGGCAAACCTACCCCAGGAGGCCTAGGCATGACCGAGACCCGGCGAACCACAACCGAAGAGGCGCGGCGTGTCGGAGACGAGATCGGCGTCGACTGGAGCCGCTTCGACCTCGAGCAGTTCCGGTTCGGCATGGACGTCGAGTTCGAGCACGGCTCCCACGATCCGCAGACGGATGTGACGGGCGACGACCCGATCCTCACCGGCAAGATCGCTCTGGCCCACATGAAGGAGTTTCCCGACTACTACGAACGCCTGGAGCGCATGGAGGAGGAAGCCGCGCGCGACTGGGCGACGAAGGAGTCCGGCGATTGATGGGGTCTTATGTCCGCGCGTCATGCGGATCGAGCCTCACGACACCACGCAGCCGCAGCGCTGGCACCGGACATCGGTAAGGAAGTCGGGAGGCTGGCAGCCGACCGGATCGGCGGATCGGGCGGCCTGCGGGGCATCGCGACCGAGCCGCTGCCGCCCCAGGCGATCGTCGTCGGATATCGGTGGGATGCCTCGTGCACCGAGTTGCGAACACTTCCTGGAGCGCAACCAGATCACGTTCGAGTGGCTTATGCCCGATGCGCCGGAGGCGGTTACAGAATGGCGTCGAGCATTTGACGAAGCGTCGGGTTCGAGTTCGCGACGCCCAGGAGCACGCAGACGATCAGTAGCCGGTATGCCAAGGACTCGAGTCGTCGGCCGAGTCGAGTCCAGTCAGAGGCTTGTGGATCCGGCTTCCGCGGCCAAATGGCTGTAAACGTGTCGAGAAGCTCGTTGCTGCCACGAGCGACGGTATCGAAAACCGGCCGTCGGACCGCGAGCTCGCTCTTGGCGACGCTGTAGCGCTTCGACTTGCTCAGAGCTCGCCGGGCGCTCCGAAGAAGGAAGACGGCGAAGGCGAGCGAGAGCAGCGTGAGGAGTGGCCGCAACGGCCGGACGAGGTACCCGGCGATGGAACGGTAAAAGACGACGTCGAGGACGTGCCATGGCCACCAGTAGTCACTGCTCTTGAGCACGCGGAGCCTGTAGTGCGCGTCGTTCGCGACACGCAGATCGCCGCGTGCCTTCGCACTTGCCTCGATCCGCTCGAGCGCCGTTCGAGGCACGTCTGTGACGTTCGCGGTTGCGCTGTCGACGGCCATCACGAGGTCACCCACAGTTCCGCCCCGCAGCGCCACGCCTCTCGCGGGGTGACACATCTTCGTCTGCGTCCGGCCGCCGCTGAACTGCGTGTCGGCAAAATTCAAGCCCTCCGCTGACACCGACGTGAACACTGCGGGTCCGGCAAAGCGGGCTGCTGTGAAGTCCAACGCCTTCGTCGCCAGAACATGCTCGAACGACACTGCACGAACGGGGCATGCCGACCGGAATTCGGCCCCTAAGAACGTGCCCCCCTGCGCGAAATGCGACTCGCTGAATCCTGCCGTCTGGCCGAACCGAGCCTGGCTGAAGTCGGCCGGCCCGCCGAACGCTGCGCGACGAAAGCTGGCCTTTGGCTCGAATGCCGCCTGGTCGAACCGGGCCTCTCCGGAGAATTGCGTGGAATAGAAGAAGACGTCTTGTCCGAAGAACCGGGCTTCCGAGAACGCGGCGTCGCCCTGAAACCTCGCCAGCGAGAACTCGGCGCCGTGTTCGAATCGGACGGACTGGAAGGTGGCGAGCTCGTCGAAGGTGGCGTACGCAAAATTTGCCTCGTCGCTGAAGGTCGCGAAGTCGCCGGGCCCAGGCCCTCGTCCGAAGACGGCAGGCCCAAAGAACGTGGCCCCTTCGAAGTTCGCCGTGGCTCGAAGCTGTGAGCCGCTCAGATCGACGGTGCGGTGGAATGTCGCGTCCGCTGCGAGCAGCCTGCCCTCGAGTATGCATCTCCGGCAGCGGAAAGGACCAGCAACGTCGAGCTGCTGCAGAACGAGGTCGCCCTGCAGCCGGAGGCCGGAGCGCACGAAGCCATGCCGGTGTAGGAGGGCGGCACGCACCTCGCTGCTCGGTATCGTCTGGTACTTCTCGGCGGCCTGAGCCGCGCGGTCCCAGAACACCGTCGCCGTCAATGCCAGGGCGAGAAGCGTTACGAGAAATCGTGGACCGGCGCGTCGGAGCTGCTCGAGCAGCTGCGCTCGCGCCCCAGGGCGGCCGCCGAACGGGATGCGCAGGTGCGGCGTGCGCGCGTGAAAGTGCCGCCCGGGCAGCGCCGGGATGCCGTACTCGCGCGCGAGTCCGTCGCTCGTCTCGTCCTCGTCGCCGTCGATCTCGGCCCAGATGAACGCGCAGCCTTCCGGCAGCTCGCAGCGAAGGCCGGCGTCGTTCGCGGCCGCGATCGCCTGCGGGCGCATCACCGCAAGCTCGGCGATCGCGGCGTCGATCCAGTCGCGAGGGCCGGTCAACGCAGCGAGCGCGGCTGATTGTGCAACGCCGTCGATCGCGAGCGCCTGCCATTGCAGCTCGCGCGCGATTGCGTCGATCGCCCACTCCGGCCCCACTGCATAGCCGATGCGCCACGCGGCCATGCCGAGCGTCTTCGAGAAGCTGCGGAGCACGAGCGTGCGTTCCGCCAGCTCGGGGTGTGAGGCGGGGGAGAGGTGCTCGACGCCGTCGTACAGCACGCCGAAGTAGGCCTCGTCGCTGAGTAGCAGGACGTCGTTGCTGGCGAGCGCAGCGGCGATCGCATCGAGGTCGCTCTGCCGGAACGCGTAGCCGGTTGGGTTGACCGGCGTGTTCACGATCGCGAGCGTCGTGCCGGGCCCGAGCGCCGCGGCGTACTCGTCCCAGCCGTAGGCGACCGTGCACTCTCCGCCCGCCGCCTCGATCAGCTGCGGGAAGAAGAACGACGGTGCATGCGAGACGGCTCGCTGCCCGAACGCGCGCGCGGCGAGGTAGAGCCCTTGCATGCCGCCGAGCGTGACGATCACGTTCCGGTCAGGGTCGACCCCGTGCTCGGCGGCAATCGCCTCGCGCAGCGCCGGCAGGCCGCGCGTCGGCGCGTACGGTGCACGCTGCGCCGCCCGTGCGGCCGCCTCGACGACGTGCGGCGGCATGTCGACCGCGGGATGGCCGCCGACCGCGAGCAGGTTCGGCCAGCGCTCGCCGAGCTCGCGCGACGGCATCCAGGTCACAGCAGCCGCTTCAGCAGCGTGACGTACACCTCCGCGGCGCGGACGAGCTCGTCGACCGGCATGAACTCGACATCGCCGTGGGCGCCGCTGCCCACGGGCCCGTGATACACGGTCGGGATCCCGGCCTCCGCAAAGAGCGCGCCGTCGGCGACGACCTTGAGGCCGACCGGCTCGAGCTCGTTGCCCGTCACCTCGCGGTATGACTCCTGCAGCGCCTGCACGAGCGGGTGCTCGGGGTCGATCTCGTACGCGCCGCGGACGAGCTTCAGCTCGAGTGCGATGTCGCAGCCCGTCTCGGCTGCGACGGCGTCGAGCAGGTCCAGGTATTCCGCCGTTACCGCCTGGAGCGTGTTGCCAGGCGCCCAGCGGCGCGTGCCGACGATCCGGCACGCAGTCGGAAACCGGTTGTAGAAGTCGCCGCCGTGCACCTCGCCGACGAAATACGTCTCGGCTCCGACCCACGGGTGCTCGACCGCCGACAACTCCTCGTTCCGCGCACCGATCGCATCGATCACACGTGCAGCCGCATGGAGCGGGTGCGGCGTTCCCTTCGGTGTCTGCAGCTCGTGCGTCGGCATTCCGGGCCTGAAGACCGTGATCTCTACCGTCGCCTGCCCCATGTGCGCGACGGCGACGTCGTGCCCGCTCAACTCGCACACGACGGCCATGTCGGCCCGGAAGCCGCTCCCGAGCACATGCTTCAGGTCCTCGCCACGTCCGGTCGGCGCTTCGTGGAGGCCGATTGCGACGATCACGACCTCACCCGTGAACGGCGACTCGCCGAGGACACGCACTGCCTCGGCCGCGGCCGCGCACGCGCCCTTCATGTCGGCCGAGCCGCGACCGAAGACCAGGCCGTCTTTGATCCGTGGCGGGGCGTGCGGAATCGGCACCGTATCGAGGTGGCCGTTGAGGACGATCGTCGGTCCCGGCTCGGCGCCGCGGACGCGGGCCACGACCGTCGGCGTCGCGGGGAAGACGTCGTCGAGCAGCTCGACTTCCATCCCGATCTCCTCGAGCCGCTTCGCGTACAGCCGCGCGACCTCGGCGGTGTCGCCGGTCGGGCTCGCGACCTTGACGAGCTCGAGCGTCAGGTTGCGCAGGCGGTCTGCGTCAACGGGCATGCGTGTCTCCTCTCGCGACTCGAAAGCCGATGTGTGCCTGCCGGCGCTGCGGACGGCTGTGGCTGCGCATCGCGCAGCGGGCCCACGAGAGGCCCGGGCTCGCGTACGAGCCGCCGCGGAGAACGCGTTCGTCCGCGGCGTACTCGGTTGCCGTCCACTCCCATACGTTGCCGGCCATGTCCTGCAGACCGTACGGGCTCGCCCCGACGGGATGCGAGCCGACCGGGGCGGGCGAGCCGTGTTTCAGCCCGGCGCCGACCGCAGCGCGGCTCGCGTCCTCCTCGTCGCCCCAGGGGTAGATGCGACCGTCCGTGCCCCGCGCTGCTTTCTCCCACTCGGCCTCCGTCGGGAGACGCCCACCGGCCCAGGTGCAGAACGCGGCGGCGTCGAACCAGTCGACGAACGTGACGGGGTGATCTCCGGGAGCAGGCCAGTGGGGCGGAGGTGCCGCCCCGGTGTCCTCTACGAACTGCTCGTATTGCGAGTTCGTGATCGGCGTCAGGGAGAGCTCGAAGCCGTCGACTTCGACGATCCGGGGCGACCACGGGTCCCGCCCGATCGCGTACTCGCCCGCCGAAACCTCGACCCAGTCGAAGCCGGCACGCGGCTCGACGGCGACGACGCGGAAGCCGACGTACGGGTCGCGCGCCGCGGGGTGCATCGGCAGACGCGCCGAGCAACGTAGCTCGTTCGGCCCGCTGAGGTACGAGCCGCCGCGGATGCATTCGTCGGACGTCCACTCGTAGACGTTCCCGGCCATGTCGAGGGCGCCGCACGGCGCCGCTCCGGCGGGATGCAGGCCCACCGGCGACAGGCCGCCGATCGGCTGCGCGAAGGTTGCCCGCGTCGCATCCGGGAGCTCGTCGCCCCACGGCCAGAGCCGGTCGTCGCCGCCGCGCGCCGCCGCCTCCCACTCGACCTCGGTGGGGAGGCGCACGCCCTCCCGGTCGCAGAACGCCTGTGCCTCGTGCCGCGAGAGGTAGGTGAGCGGACGCTCGTCGTCGCCGGTGACCGGGACGCGCGAGATCAGGAACGCGTCCACTGTGACCACTCGCTGCGGGGTTTCGTCCCCGTCCGGCGGGAAGTCGTCGGCGCCCATCGGGAACGGCCCCGCCGGGATCGGCACCCACTCGATCAACGGGGGATCACCGGCAGCACGACCCTGCCGCCGTGCACGGCGTTCTCGGCGACGACTTCGTGGGTGTGTCGGCCCATCGGCTCGCCGGTGTTGGGGTTGCGATCCAGTCGCGGGAAGTTCGACGAGGAGACGTCGACGCGGATCCGATGGCCGGTCGCAAAGAGATTCGAGGTCGGCGGCAGCAGGATCGAGACGTCGTACTGCTCGCCCGGCTCCATCAGCTCCTCCCGCTCGAAGCCGTTGCGGTACCGGCAGCGGATGATCGAGTCGCAGAGCAGCAGGTCGTACCCATCCGGGTAATCCTCGTTCGGCGGGTAGACGTCGATCAGCTTCGCAGTGAAGTCGGTGTCGGGCGCGCTCGAAGAGATCCGGAGGTGCACGCTCGTGCGGCCGGTCACCTCGATCGGCTCCGCGAGCGGCTTCGTCTCGTAGACGAGCACGTCCGGCCGTTCCGACAGCCGCGGGTACGGCTCGGCCGAGGCGAAGAACTCCGGCGACTCCTTCTGATCGGCGGGCCCCGGCGTGAGCACGTTCCGGAGGCGCAGCGTCGGATTGAGGAGCCGCGCCCACATCGGCTCGATCCCCGGCCCGTCGGCCGGCAGCTCGCCGACGGCGCAGTAGTTGCCGCCGATCGTCGGCACAGGGTGGACCGGGTCGTACGTGAAGCGCCGCGGCTCGCCCGCCGCGCGCGCCACGCTGGAGAGCGAGCCGTCCGAGCCGAGGTACCACGTCTGCGGTGTCGTGCGCGTGAGCGGCCACTCCTGCTCGTCGCGCCAGTGGCCGCCGTGGTCGAGCTTGCCGAGCCCGGTCTTGCGCCCCGACCCGCCGCCCATGACGAAGATGCGCACGGGCGGGTCGGCGAGCGGCACGCCGTCCTCGCGGAGGTACGCCTCGAAGAAGCGCAGCTGCTCCTCGAAGTACCGCTGCACGCCCCAGACCGAGTTCGGCCCGAAGTCGACATCGAGCGTCCACGTCGCGTCGCCGCGCATCCCGACGTGGCTCCAGGGTCCGACGATCAGCCGTTGCGGCGTCTCGTTCTTCGCCGCCATCGCCGCGAAGTACTCGGTGTCGGAGTGAGGGAAGCCGTCGTACCAGCCCGTCGTGAACGTTCCGGGAACGTCGGCGTGCTCGTCGTAATAGCGCGTGAAGTCGTTGTCCTTGCGCCGCCAGAACTCGTCGTACTCGCCGCGCGTGTAGTAGTCGATCAGCGACTGCTCGAGCGCCGGCGTGTGCCGGAGCGATAGCTGGCCTTTCTTCCAGGGGGTCGCCCAGAACAGCTCTCGCAGGTTCTTCAGGTCCTCCCAGACCTCGGCTTGCATGTCCCAGTCGTCGCGGATGTCCTGCGCGTCCTGGGCGTGGATGAAGAGCGCCCAGAACATGTGCAGCTGCATCGCGCCGCCCTCGCGCGACTGGTGCTGGAAGGAGTTCGTCGGCACGACGTCGGGCCAGATCGCGCTCAGGTGGGGCGGCCGCTCGAGCGCCAGGCGCACCTGCGTGATCCCCGCGTACGAGGAGCCCACCGTGCCGATGCGACCATTCGACCACGGTTGCGCCGCGATCCACTCGACGGTGTCGTAGCCGTCGTCGCCCTGCTGCTTCGTCACGGTGTGGAAGTAGTCGCCCGTGCCCTCGGAGCGGTAGCGGTCGCGCAGGTCTTGCAGGCAGACCGCGTAGCCGCGCGGGACGAAGAAGTCTGCGATCTCCGTGTAGCGCTTGTCGGTCTTGTCGTATGGCGTGCGGCAGAGCACGGTCGGGAACCGGCCGGCGGCCCAGTCGCCGTCGCGGCCCGGCCTGTAGACGTCAGTCGCGAGCCCGATACCGTCCCGCGTCTTCACCATGACGTCCTTCGCGGCGACGATCCCGAAGGTCACACCTGCTCCTTCTCGATGATCAGGTTTCCGGTCTCGTCGACCGAGACCGTGAAGCCGGGGTGGACGACGGTCGTCGAGTCGAACTCCTCCACGACGGCCGGGCCCGCGAGCCTTGTGCCCGCCGGCAGCGCATACCTGTCGTAGATGGGGCAGTCGACATAGCCGTTGGCTTCGGCGAAATACACCTCGCGCCGCTCCTTCGGCGGGGGCGTGTCGCCTCGCTCGAGCGCGCGGGCCGGCGGCTTCGCGATCCGACCGACGCTCGAGAGGCGCAGGCTCACGAGCTCCACCGGCTCGGCCGGGGCGGCGAAGCCGTAGGTGCGGTCGTGCTCGGCGTGGAATCGCTCGAGCAGCCCTTCGCCGGCGGGGATCGTCAGCTCGTAGCTCTGGCCGACGTAGCGCATGTCGATCTGGCGCAGGAAGTCGACGCGATCGCCCGAGACGCCCTCCTGTTCGAGCTCCGCGCGTCCGGCGCGCTCGAGCTGGCCGAAGACCGACTCGACCGCCGCGTCGTCGACCTCGTCGAGCCGGCGCATGATCGTGACCGCCGCGTCCCGCTTCAGGTCGGTCGTCAGCAGGCCGGTCGCGGAGAAGATTCCCGGGCTGCGCGGAATCAGCAGCGTCGGCATCTCTGCCTCGCGCGCGATCGCGTTCGCGTGCACGGGACCGGCGCCGCCGAACCCGACGAGAACGAAGTCACGCGGGTCGTAGCCGCGCTGCACGGAGATCAGGTGGAGCGCGTTGACCATTGCGGCGTTCGCGATCTCGACAATGCCGTGTGCGGCTTGCGTGACGTCGAGGCCGAGCGGCCTCGCGCAGCGCTCCTCGATTGCCGTGCGCGCTCCCTCCACGTCGAGGACCATCTCGCCGCCGAGGAAGTAGCGGGGGTTGAGCCGCCCGAGCACGACATTCGCGTCGGTGACGGTCGGCTCCGTGCCGCCGCGCCGGTAGCAGACGGGGCCGGGGTCGGCGCCTGCGCTCTGAGGGCCGACGCGGAGCAGGCCGCCCGAGTCGACCCAGGCGATCGAGCCGCCGCCCGCGCCGATCTCGACCAGGTCGACGACCGGCGTCCGCACTGGGTAGCCGGAGAGGGACAGGCCGCCGATGCCCGCCCCCGCATGTCCGCCGACGTTGTAGTCCTTCGTCACCGAAGGCCGGCCGCCCTGGATCAGGCCGACCTTCGCGGTCGTGCCGCCCATGTCGAACGAGAGGATGTCCGGGCGGCCGAGCGTTTCCCCGAGATGCGCTGAGGCGATCACGCCGGCGGCCGGCCCCGACTCGACCATGAACACCGGCTTCCTCGCGGCGGCCTCGGCTCCGAAGACGCCCCCGCTCGACTGCATCACGAGCAGCTTCGCCCGCACCCCCGCCTCGGCGAGGCGGGTCTCGATCCGCTCGAGATAGCGCTCCACCACGGGGCGGATCGCGGCGTTGATCACCGTTGTCGAGGCGCGCAGGTACTCGCGAAACTCGGGCGCGACCTCCGCCGAGAGTGAGATCGGGATGCCCGGCAGCTCGTCGGCGAGGATGGCACCGACCCGCTGCTCGTGCTCCGGGTTGACGTAGGAGTGAAGGAGGCACACGGCAACCGACTCGACCTCTTCGCGTCTCAACAACGCAGCCGCTTCCCGAACCGAGTCGTCGTCGAGCGGGAGCAGCACCTCGCCGGCCGGGCCGAGCCGCTCCTTGACGACGACGGCGCGGTCGCGTGGGACGAGCGGCGGCGGCTTCTCGAACTGCGTGTCGTAGAGCGTCGGGCGCACCTGCCGGGCGATCTCGAGCAGGTCGCGGAAGCCGTCGGTCGTGACGAAGCCGCTGCGCGCGATCTTGCCTTCGATGATCGCGTTCGTCGCGACGGTCGTGGCATGGACGACGAAGTTGACCTGCGCTGCCCGCACGCCGCCCTCGCGGAGCGCGCGCTCGACAGCTTGCATGAAGCCCTCCGACGGATCCGACGGCGTCGTCAGCACCTTCGCGATCGCGACGCCGCCCGTCTCCTCGTCGATCAGCGTCGCGTCCGTGAACGTTCCGCCGATGTCGATCGCCACCCGCACGCTCATCTCCGCAGCTCGTTCGTCGTGGCTCGGTCGACGCGCCGCTCGGCGATCGCGACCTTGTAGATCTCGCGGGCACGTTCAGCGCTGACCTTGCCCTGCAGCACGTCGCGGAGCACGCGCTCGGGATCGCGCTCCGTCGGCGGGCCATACCCGCCGCCGCCGCAGGTGCGGACGCTGATCACGTCGCCTGGGACGAGGTCGAGCGTCGTCTTCGACGAGAGCTTCGTCTCGACCCCGTCGCGGACGTGCACGTATTCGGCCACGTGCCCGGCGTGGCCGCCGAAGACGCCCCACGGCCCGCTGCGGTCGCGGTCGGCGAGGATCGTGAAGGTCGTGTGCAGGTCGAACCGGTAGTCCTTGCGCAGGCCGAGCCCGCCGCGGAACCGGCCGGGGCCCTCGGAGTTCTCGACGAGCGCGAGCCCGTCGATCCGCACGGGATAGTTCAGCTCGGTTTCCTCGACCGGTGCGTTCTCGGTGTTCTGGCCGTGTGTCTGCACCGCATCGGGGCCGTCGCTCGCATAGCGCCCTCCGTAGCCGCCGGCGAACGTGTCGTAGAAGCACGTGTATGTGCCCGCCTCGACGTCGAGCGAGCCAAAACCCGCCTGGCACATCATCGCCTTCGTACCCGCCGGAAGGCGCTCCGGGAAGGCGGGGAGAAGCGCGAGGAAGAGCACGTCGACGAGGCGCGTCTGCGTTTCCCAGCCGCCGACGACCGGCGCGGGCCACGTGCAGTTCGTGACCGTGCCTTCCGGTGCGTGCACCGAGACGAGCCGGTAGAAGCCGTCGTTGACCGGGAGGTCCGGGTCGATCAGGCACTTGAGCGCGTACGCGCAGGCGGAGAACGTCATCGCGTAGGTCGAGTTCACGGGAGCGCGTCGCTGCGGATCGGAGCCGGTGGTGTCGAAGCGCACCCCGTCGTCCGTGATCTCGACCCGCGCGTGCAGCCGGACAGGCTCGTCCGTGTATCCGTCGTTGTCGACGAACCCCTCCGCCTCGTAGACGCCGTGCGGCAGCTCGGCGAGCTCGGCCCGCGTGCGCCGCTCGGTGTACTCGAGCAGCTCCTCCATGGTCGCGCGGATCGTCTCCAGGCCGTGTCGTTCGACGAGCGCCCGTACGCGCCGCACGCCCGTTGCGTTCGCTGCAATCTGCGCGCGGAAGTCGCCGGCCGTCTCGTGCTTCGAGCGGATCTGCGCGAGCACGAGGCGGAAGACGTCGTCGACGATCTTTCCGCCCTGCACAAGCTTGACCGGCGGGATGATCACGCCCTCCTGGAACACCTCGCGGAACGCGCCGATCGACGCGGGCGCGCCGCCGCCGACATCGACATGGTGCGCGAGGTTCGCCACGTAGCCGAGCAGCTCGCCGTCCCAGTGCACGGGGGAGATGAGCGAGACGTCGTTCAGGTGCACGCCGCTCGGATGTGGATCGTTCGTGACGATCACATCGCCGGCCCCGAGGTTCTCCGGCCCATATGCCAGCACCGCCTTCGGCACCTGCTCGACCATCGAGCCGAGATGCACCGGCTGCGCGAAGCCCTGCGCGACCGAGCGGAGCTTCGCGTCGAAGAAGGCGCACGAGAAGTCCGACCGTGTCTTGATGTTCGTCGAGTAGGCGCTGCGCTTTAGCGTGACCACCATCTCGTCGGTTGCCGCGACGAGTGCGTTCCGGATGACCTCGAACGAGATCGGGTCTAGCATGATCCCGCTCCGGAGCCGGCAAAGCCGGCACCTCCGCTCCTGGCCGGCTCCGTCGAGCCTACGCCGGTCCCCACCCGTAGACCTCCCGTGCGCGCTCGGCGCTGACCTTGCCCTCGCGGACGTCGCGGGCGACGTGCTCCGGGTCGCGCTCCTCGGGCGGGCCGTAGCCGCCGCCGCCGCACGTCCGGTAGCTGATCGTGTCGCCCGGCTCCACCTCGAGCGTCGTCTTGGCTCCGAGCCGCGTTTCGACGCCGTCGCGGATCAGTACGTACTCCGCGACCTTGCCGTCGTGCCCTCCGAGCACGCCCCACGGCCCGCGGAGCGTGCGGTCGGCGAGGACCGTGAACGTCGTCGGGCGGTCGAAGTGAAAGTCCTTGCGTAGGCCGAGCCCGCCGCGGAACCGGCCCGCGCCGTCCGAGTCCTCGACGAGCGAGAGCTGCGTCACTCGCACCGGGTAGTTCAGCTCGGTCTCTTCGACCGGTGCGTTCTCCGTGTTCTGTCCATGGGTCTGGACTGCATCGGGACCGTCGCTCGCAAAGCGGCCTCCGTAGCCGCCGCCGAACGTCTCGAGGAAGCAGTAGTACTCGTTCGTCTGCGCGTCGACTCCGCCGAAGCCGGCGTGGCACATCATCGCTTTCGTCCCCGCGGGCAGCCGCTCCGGGAGGGCCGGCAGCAGCGCGAGGAAGATCACGTCGACGAGCCGGGTCTGGGTCTCCCAGCCGCCGACGACCGGAGCGGGCCAGGTGCAGTTCGTGACCGTCCCGGCCGGCGCGTGCACGTCGATCAGGCGGTAGAAGCCGTCGTTGACGGGCAGGTCGGGGTCGATCAGGCACTTCACGGCGTACGCGCAGGCGGAGAACGTCTGGGCGTAGGTCGAGTTGACCGGCGCGCGCCGTTGGGGATCCGAGCCGGAGAGGTCGAAGCGGACGCCGTCCGGCGTGATCTCGACACGCGCTTTCAGCCGAACTGGCTGATCGGTGTACCCATCGGTGTCGATCGAGCCTTCCGCGTGGTACACGCCGCGCGGAAGCGTCGCGATCTCGGCCCGGGCGCGCCGTTCCGTGTAGTCGAGAAGCTCGCGCATCGTCTCGACGAGGGTCGCTCGGCCGTGGCGCTCGGCAAGCGCCTGTAGGCGGCGCGTGCCGGTCATGTTCGCTGCGATCTGCGCGCGGAAGTCGCCAGCGGTCTCGTGCTTCGAGCGGATCTGGGCGAGGATCAGCCGGAAGACGTCCTCGACGATCACTCCGCCCTCCACGACCTTGACGGGTGGGATGATCACGCCCTCCTGGAACACTTCACGGAACGCGCCTACGCTCGCAGGCGCGCCGCCGCCGACGTCGACGTGGTGGGCGAGGTTCGCGACGTAGCCGAGCAACTCGCCTTCGTGGTGGACCGGGGAGATGAGGCTCACGTCGTTCAGGTGCACGCCGCTCGGGAACGGGTCGTTCGTGATGATCACGTCGGCCGGGCCGAGGCTCTTCGGGCCGTAGTCGCGAATCGCGCGCGGCGTCTGCTCGACCATCGATCCGAGATGCACCGGCTGTGTGAAGCCCTGCGCGACCGCGCGAAGCTCGGCATCGAAGAACGCGCAGGAGAAGTCGGCGCGCGTCTTGATATTCGTCGAGTAGGCGCTGCGCTTGAGCGCGAGCACCATCTCATCCGTCGCCGCGACGAACGCATTACGGATCACCTCGAAGGTGATCGGATCGATCATGGTCCCGCTCCGGCGCCGGCAAAGCCGGCACCTCCGCTCCTGGCCGGCTCCGTCGAGCCTACGCCGGAAGTGACCTTGCCGTCGGTGATGTCTTCGGCGTGGCGCTGCGGATCCCGTTCCGCCGGATCGCCCCAGCCGCCTCCGCCGGCGGTGCGGTGCACGTACACGTCGCCGGGCTGGATGGTCGTCGAGAACATCGACGGCAGAACCTCTTCGGTGCCGTCGGCGTGGATCAGCAGGTTGGACGAGAGCGTCCCCGGCTGCGCGCCTTGCAGGCCGTACGGCGGGTGCGCCGAGCGGTCGGAGCGCACGATCAGCGAGGTGTCCGGGGTGAGGCAGCGCCACACGCGCTCGACCGCGAGGCCGCCGCGGTGCTTGCCCTCGCCGCCGGAATCGGGCACGAGCCCATAGCGCTCGATCACGATCGGGAACTCGGACTCGGCGATCTCCACCGGGATGTTCGCCGCGAGGCTCGCCGGGTTCGTGACGCCGTCGTTGCCGTCGCCCTCCGGCGTGCCGCCCCAGGTGCCGACGATCAGCTCGTAGAAGATGAACCGCGAGCCGTCGGGGCGCTCTGAGCCGAAGACGGCGAGCGTATTGCCGCCCTCACCGGCGGCCGGAACGCGATCAGGGATCAGCTGCGCGAGCGCGCCGTTGACGGCGTCGAGTGCGCGGAAGCCCGTGACGCCGCGCATCGACGAGGCGCCCGGCATGACGACGTGCGCGATCGTCCCCGGCTTCGTCAGCACGTGGATCGGCCTGAAGGCGCCGGACGTATTCGGGATCTCGACGTCGAGCGCCGAGCGCACCGCCTGGTAGACGCAGGCCTGGATGAACGAGCGCGTCGAGTTGAGCGCGCCCGCGACCATCGGTGACGACTCGGTGAGGTCGGCGGTGATCTCGTCGCCTGCGATCGTCACGGTCGCGGTGATCGGCACGTCGCGCCGCTCGATGCCGTCCGAGTCGAGATAGTCGGTGAAGGTCGCGGCGCCGTCGGGCCAGCCCGCGATCTCGTTTCGGACGAGCCGCTCGGTGTGCTCGATGAGGCCGGTCATCAGGTCGGCGAGGCGCTCCGGCCCGTAGCGCTGCGCGAGCTCCTGGAGCGCGCGCTCGGCGACCGACGTCGCCGCGATCTGCGCCGAGAGGTCGCCGAGCGTCATCCGCGGGATCCGGACGTTCGCGCGGATGATCTCGAAGATGACCGCGACCGGCTCGCCGCGGTCGAAGAGCTTCAGCCAGGGGAGGCGGATGCCTTCCTGGAAGATCTCGGTGTTGTCGCACGCGGCCGAGCCGGGCAGCCGGCCGCCGACGTCGCCGTGGTGCGCCGTCGTTGTCGCGAAGCCGATCAGCCCGCCGTCGAGGAAGACGGGCTTGAACACGAAGATGTCCTGGAGGTGGATGCCGCCGTCGAACGGGTCGTTCATCACGAAGACGTCGCCGGGTCGCATCCGGTCGCCCCACTTGGCGCGCAGCGTGTCCATCGCGTGGGGAACCGAACCGAGATGGAACGGGACGGTGACGGCCTGTGCGACCGTCTCGCCGTCGGCATTGCACAGCGCCGCCGAGAAGTCCATGCCGTCGCGGACGACCGTCGAGTGCGCTGTGCGGAAGATGGTCGTCGCCATCTCGTCTGCGATCGAGGCGAGCGCGTTGCCGACGATCTCCTGCGTGATCGGGTCGATCGTGCGGGTAGTCACGCGATCTCGAGAATCAGGGTCTCGGTGGCCAGGTCGCGCCGTGCGCTCCACCCGGCGTGGACGACGACGGTTGTGTCGTATTCGTCGATCAGCATCGGCCCCAGCTCCGCAGTCTCTCCGACGGAGGCCCTGGTGCGGACAGGGAGGTCGCCCAGCGCTGTCTCGCGCGAGACGCCGCGGGCGGCGAAGTCGTCGGCGAGGCTGAGCCGGTCGACCGCGCTCGACTCGCCGAGCGCCGCGAGCCGAAGCGCGCGGATCTCGATCGGCGAGCCTTCCTCGCCGCGGATTCCGTAGAGCCGTTCGTGCTCGTCCTCGAATGCGGCGATGACGGCCTTCAAGTCGGCGGGCTCGCCGACCGCGATCTCGATCTCCCACGTCTGGCCGCCGTAGCGGAGCTCGGCCGAGCGCACGAATTCGACACCTTCGAGCCGCCGGCGTAGCTCGCCGAAGACGGTGTCGAGCTCGGAAGCGCCGACGGCGCGCGCGTCGAGGTGGCAGGTCCGCACCTCGTGGAACTCCGGCCGCGCGTAGAGCAGCCCGAGCGAGCTGAAGAGCCCGGCGAGGGCGGGCACGAGCACCGTGCGGCACCCGAGCTCCTCCGCAAGGCCGACCGCGTGCACGGGGCCCGCGCCGCCGTAGGCGATCAGCGCGAACTCGCGCGGGTCGCGACCCCTCTCCGAGGACACCGAGCGCAGCGCGCGCGTCATGCGTGCGTTGGCGATCGCGTGGATGCCCGCCGCCACGGCCGTCGTCGAGAGGCCGAGCGGCTCGGCGACCCGCTCGAGTGCACGCTCCGCGAGGTCGCGGGAGACCCTGATCTGACCGTCTGCGAGCGGGCCCTCCGGGATGTAGCCGAGGTAGACATTCGCGTCAGTGACCGTCGGCTCTTCACCGCCGCGCCCGTAGCAGGCAGGCCCGGGTGCGGCGCCGGCAGAGCGCGGCCCGACCTGTAGGCCGCCGGCGGGGTCGAGCCAGGCCAGCGAGCCGCCGCCGGCGCCGACCTCGGCGATGTCGATTGTCGGGATCCGCAGCAGCTCGCCGGAGCCGCGCATGAGCCGGGAGCCGGCCGAGAGCGAGCCGCCGACCTCGTACTCGCGGCCGCGCGAGACGGCGCCGTGCTCGATCAGCGACGCCTTCGCCGTGGTGCCGCCCATGTCGAAGGTGATCGCGTTCGCGAAGCCGAGCCGGCGGGCCATGCCGAGCGCAGCGACGACGCCGGCGGCGGGTCCGGACTCGAGCGCGAGCACGGGGCGAAGCTTCGCGTCGTCTGCCGTCATCACGCCGCCCGAGGACTGCATGATCGTCAGCGGCGCCGCGATGGCCGCTCCGTCGAGACCGTGACGGATGTCGCCGACGTAGCGCTCCATGAGCGGGCGCACGTACGCGTTCACGACCGTCGTCGCGGTGCGCTCGTACTCGCGCTGCTCGCGGAGGATCTCGCTCGAGAGCGAGACCGCGACGCCGGGCAGCTCGTCGCGGAGGATCGCGCCCAGCCGCTCCTCGTGCTCGGGATAGAGGTAGGAGTGGAGGAGACAGACGGCCACGGACTCGACACCTGCGTCCCGCAGCAGTGCCGCAACGGTGCGCGCCTCGCCGACGTCGAGCGGGCTCAGAACCTGCCCGTCCGCGCCCATGCGCTCGCCGATCTCGAATCGCAGCCGCCGCGGCACCAGTGGATCGGGTTTCCTCCAGAACGGCTCGTACATCCTCGGTATGCGCAGCCGCCGGAGCTCGAGCACGTCGCGGAACCCGGCGGTGGTCACGAGCGCCGTGAGGGCGCCCCGATGCTCGAGCACGGCGTTCGTCGCGACGGTCGTCCCGTGCACGACGCCGCCGATCGGCGTGCCGTTCGCGAGGCCGGCGACCGCCTCGATGACCGCCGCGTCGTAGTTCGGCGGCGTCGAGAGGAGCTTGCGGATCGTCGCGCTGCCGTCGGCGCGCTGGAGGATGACGTCGGTGAACGTCCCGCCGACGTCGACTCCGATCCGCGCGCTGTTGTCCGTGACCGCCATGCGAGGTAAGGTCGCGATATGAAATTTCAAATCGCGCCTGCCGACCATACACCGGCATGAGCCCCGCGCTCAAGGGGGCGCTCGAGAGCCTGGAGCCGATCGCGCGCGATTCGGTCGAGGACCGCGTCGCGCAGGCGCTCCGCGAGCTGATCGTCAGCGGCCAGCTTCCAGAAGGCACGCCGCTCGTGCAGCGCGACCTCGCGCAGCGGCTCGGCGTCTCGCAAACGCCGATCCGCATCGGCCTGACCGAGCTCCAGCGAGCGGGCCTCGTCGACGTCGGCGAGACCGGGCGCGCAACGGTGAGCCGGCTGACGCGGGAGGACTTCGAGGAGATCTACGCCGCGCGGCTCGGCCTCGAAGGGCTCGCGGCTCGCGTCGGCGCCGCGGCCGTCGGGCCGGCCGAGCTCGCACGGATGCGGACGCTGTTGACGGAGCTCGAGCGCCTTGCCAGGGAGCAGGACGTCGACGGCTACCTGCGCGTGCGCTGGGAGTTCCACGCGGCGTGCTACGAGGCGGCCGGCCGGCCGCGTCTCCTGGCGGAGGTGGAGCGGCTCTTCTGGCGCGCCGAGCGCTACAACCGGATCGTGCTCTCGAGCCGAGAGCGCTTTCGCCGGTCCGTCGCGCACTACCGGCGCTTCTACGAGGCGTGCAAGGCGGGTGACCCGCGTGCGGCCGAGAAGGTGATTCACGACTCGACCCAGTGGGCGGTCGACACGATCGCCGAGCTGCTGCCCGGAGAGACACGATGATCACGCCCGCGGCGCTCGCGTCCGTCGGCGAGGGTCGCGTCGCCGTCCTCCTCGGCTTCGAGTCCGCATGGCCCGCAGCGCGCGTGGTCGGTCCGGCGTTCACGGCGCAGGGCGCGCCGGGCGACAATCTCGCGCTCCATCACGCGGTCGCACAGGCCGCGCCCGGAGACGTGATCGTCTTTGCCGTCGGCGGCGAGCGAGGCCGCGCCCATTGCGGCGGCATCATCGCCACGGCGGCGCATGCCCGGGGCGTCGCAGGTCTCGTGCTCGACGGTGCCATCCGGGATCGCGGCGAATTCGAGCAGGTCGGATTGCCCGTCTTCCACCTCGGCGCTTCGCCGCTGAAGCCGGCGAAGGACGGACCGGCGGAGTTGTACGTCCCGGTCGAGCTCGGCGGCGTGCGCATCGAGCCCGGCGACCTGATCGTGGCCGACGCCGACGGCATTGTCGTCGTCCCGCGCGTGCATGCAGATGAGCTGAGCGCAGCTGCGGACGCGCTCGAGGCACGCGAATGCGAGATCCTCGCGCAGATCGAGAAGGGAAGGACGACGGTCGAGATCTACGGATACGAGCCGCTGTGACGCGGATCGGCGCGGACGTCGGCGGGACGTTCACCGACGTCGTCGTCACGGGCGACGACGGATGCATGACGTTCAGGAAGGTGCTCTCGACGCCGCCTGCGTATGACCGGGCTGTGATCGAGGCGGTGCAGTCGCTCGGCGGAGCCGACGCGGTCGTGCACGGGACGACGGTCGCGACGAACGCAGTGCTCGAGCAGAGGGGCGCACTGACCGCGGTCGTGACGACCGAAGGCTTTCGCGACGTGCTCGAGCTGCGGAGGATGCGCATGCCGCATCTCTACGACTACTTCTGGACGAAGCCGGCGCCGCTCGTCGAGCGGCACCTCCGCTTCGAGGTCGCGGAGCGCGTGCTCGCAGACGGCACCGTGCGGACAGCGCTGAACGAGGCCGATGCGCGCGCGGTGGCGGCGCGGCTGCGCGAGGCCGGCGTCGAGTCGGTCGCGGTCTGCCTGCTGCACGCGCACCTGTACCCCGCACACGAGCAGCTACTCGGGGCGATCCTTCGCGAGGAGCTGCGAGAGATTCCCGTCTCGCTGTCGTCCGCGATCCTGCGCGAGCAGCAGGAGTACGAGCGCACGGCGACGACGGTCGTGAACGCCTACGTCCGGCCGCTGATGGCGCAATACGTCGACGAGCTGCGGTGCGGCCTCGGTTCCGCCGAGTTGACGATCATGCAGTCGTCCGGCGGCGTGATGTCCGCGGCGGATGCCGCGGAGCGGCCGGTGTACGCGCTCGAGTCGGGCCCTGCCGCCGGCGTCGTTGCGGCACGCGCGCTCGCGGAGGCGCTCGGCCATCCGAACGCGATCGCCTTCGACATGGGCGGCACGACGGCGAAGGCGTCGCTGATCGAGAACGGCCGCGTGTCGCGGAGCCTCGAGTACGAGGTCGGAGCGTCGCTCTCCGCCGGGTCGCGCCTGCTGCGCGGGTCCGGCGAGCTGATCCGGATCCCGACGATCGACATTGCCGAGGTCGGCGCGGGCGGAGGCTCGATCGCCTGGCTCGACGACGCCGGTGCGCTCAACGTCGGCCCGCGGAGTGCGGGCGCCCTCCCCGGGCCTGCGTGCTACGGCCTCGGCGGCGAGGATCCGACCGTCACCGACGCCAATGTCGCGCTCGGCTACATCCCGGAGGGTCGCATCGCCGACGGCGGGATCGAGATCTCGCGCGCGCGGGCGGAAGCAGCTCTTGCGCGCATCACGGCGCCCGCGCGCGGCGTGCACGACCTGGTGAACGCGACGATGATGCGGGCGCTCCGCGCCGTCTCGACCGAGAAGGGGCGCGACCCCGGCGACTTCGTCCTGGTCGCGTACGGCGGCTCCGGGCCCGTGCACGCGGCCGCGCTCGCCGCCGAGCTCGGTGTGCGGACCGCAATCGTGCCGCCGCTTGCCGGGCTGTTCTCCGCGATCGGCCTGCTCCATGCCCGCGCGGAGTGGCACGACGTTCGCTTCTGCCGGATCGACGCCCGGTCGCCCGATCTCCACGAGCTGCGCCGTCTCGACGCCGAGATGCGCTGCGACGCCGACGACTGGCAGCGCACGGCGGACGTTCGCTACCGCGGCCAGAGCTGGAGCGTCCCGATCGACTTCCCCGGCGAGATCGACGAAGCGTCGGTCGCCGCGCTCGTCGAGCGCTTCGAAGCAGAGCACGAGCTTCTCTACGGCACCCGGCTCGAGCCGGGCTCCCCCGTCGACATCCGTGCCGTGCGTCTCGTCTCGCTCGGCCCGAAGAGCGCGCCGCTCTCCCCTAGTGACAACTTGTCACTAGGGAAAGAGGAGATCGGGAGCCGGCTCGCCGACTTCGGGGACGGGTTCGTTGACACGCCCGTCCGCTCGCGGGGCTCGCTTGCCGAGCCGGCCGCGGGTCCGTTGCTCGTCGACGAGTACGACACGACGGTCGTGGTGCCGCCGGGCTGGACGGTCGGGCTCGACCCGAGCGGCGCACTCGTGCTCGAGCACGTCGCCGTCGAGGTGCGATCCGCGGGCCACGACGACGCGATCGCCGTCCGGATCGTCGGCAACGCGCTGGCGACGCTCGCGGACGAGATGGCGACGACCGTCTTCCGGACAGCGCACTCCGCGGTCGTCCGAGACGCGATGGACTTCTCTGCCGCGCTCTGCGCTCCCTCGGGAGAGACCGTGGCACAGGCGGTGACGATCCCGCTCCAGCTCGGGTCGATTCCGAACGCGATGAAGACGCTCCTCGAGAAGTTCGGCAGCGCGTTCGAGCCGGGGGACGTCTACCTCGTCAACGATCCGTTCGACGGCGCGAGTCACACGCCAGACATCTTCGTCGTCAAGCCGTCGTTCGCCGGCGACCGCTTGCTCGGCTTCGCCGTCACGGTCGCGCATCACGGTGACGTCGGCGGCCGGGTCCCCGGCACGATCGCCTGCGACAGCACCGAGGTCTTCCAGGAGGGCGTCCGCCTGCCGTGGCTGAAGCTCGTCGACCGCGGCGAGCAGGTCGAGGCGGTCTACGAGATCATCCGTGCAAACGTGCGGCTGCCGCACGAGCTGCTCGGAGATCTCGCCTCGCAGGTCGCCGCCTGCACGATCGGCGACCGCGGCCTGCAGGAGCTTGCGGGCCGTTACGAGCGGCTCGACCTGCTGATGGGCGGCCTGCTCGACCATACGGAGCGGCTGCTCCGTGCCGAGATCGCGAGCTGGCCGGACGGCGTGGCGGAGTTCGTCGACTACATCGGGTCCGACGGCATAGACGTCTGCAACGTTCCGATTGCCGTGCGTCTGACCGTCCGGGGAGACGAGCTCGTGGCCGACTTCTCGGACTCCGCGCCGATGGTGCGCGGCTCGCTCAACTGCACGCCGTCGTTCGTCGAGGCGGCGGTCTACCACGCGGTGATGGCCGCGTCGGCAATCGAGATTCCGCAGACCGGTGGCGCGCTTCGGCCGATCACCGTGGTGACGCGGCCCGGGACGGTCGTCCACGTCGTGATGCCGAACGCCTCCTCGATGCGGGGCGTCGCGGGCTACCGCATCTCAGATGTGATGAACGGAGCCCTCGCGCAGATCGTCCCCGGGCGTGTGCCGGCCGCGGGCGAGGGCGGCTCGACGCTCGCATGGTTCGCCGGGCGGGTCGACGGCGAGCCCTTCGTCTACAACGAGCTCGTCGTCGGCACCTGGGGCGCGCGGCCGGGCCGTGACGGCAACGACGGCCTTGCAAATCCCTGCGCGTCGATCGCGAACATTCCCGTCGAGGTCGCCGAGTCGGAGTGGCCGATCGTCGTCGAGCGTTACGGCCTCGTCCCCGACTCCGGCGGCTGTGGCCGCTATCGAGGCGGGCTCGCGGTCGAGCGCGTCTGGCGCTGCGTCGTGCCGGACACGGTGCTGCACGTCCGCTCGGACCGGCAGATCCACCGGCCGTACGGGCTCGCCGGCGGCGGGCGGGGAGCTGCGTCCTCGAACTCGATCCGGCGCGCGAACGGCGATCTCGAGCAGCTGCCGCCCATGTTCGCGGCCGTCCTCCAGCCGGGCGACCTCTTCCACCACCGGATGGCCGGTGGCGGCGGCTGGGGCGATCCACGAGAGCGCGACCCCGAGGCGCGAGCCCGGGACGTGCTGAATGAGAAGGTCTCCGCATGAGGATCTCCCGGATCGACGCAACGCCGCTCGCGATCCCGCTCGAGCAAGAGTTCCACTGGGCGGGCGGCGCGCAGCGAGGCGCGAACCTCGTCCTCTTCGCCGTGCACACCGAGGATGGGGTCGTCGGGTACGGCGAGTCGGTGTGCGAGTCTCCCCTGGCGGTCGCGGAGGTCGGCCGGTTGATCGCGCGCCAGGTGGTGGGGCGCTCGGTCGGCGACGTCGAGGCGATCCTGCACTCGATCTGGACCGAGGGCCGCTGGAAGACGACGCCGCAGTTCACAGGGTTCGTCGTCTCCGGCATCGAGACCGCGTGCTGGGACGCTCTCGGCCGGACGCTCGGCGTGCCGTCGCGGCAGTTCTTCGGCGGTCTGGTGCACGACGAGCTCTCGTACTTCGCCTTCCTGCAGGGCGACGACGCGGAGACGCTCGCCGCCCACGCCCGACAACTCGCCGAGCACGAGGTCTTCTACGTGAAGGTCGGCCGCCCGCGCGACGACGACGCGATCGTTGCGGCGGTGCGTGAAGCGATCGGTCCAGGCAAGCTGCTGCGTATCGATCCGAACGAGGCGTGGGACGCCGCGACCGCTGTGGAGCGGATCCGCAGGTTGAGCGTGTACGACCTCGATTGGGTCGAGCAGCCGGTTCCGCACTGGGACGTCGCCGGACTCGCGCACGTGCGCCGCAAGGTCGACGTCAAGATCGCGGCCGACCAGGCGGTCTACACGACGCAGCAGCTTCGTCAGGTGCTCGAGGCGGAGGCCGCCGACGTCGTGGTGCAGGGGCCGCACGACGCGGGCGGTCTGCTGCGTTTCCGTCAGCAGGCGTACCTCTGCTCTGCCTGGGGCCTGCGGGTCAACCTGCACGCGTTCATGCAGAGCGAGATCAGCTTTCTCGCGCACGCGCAGGTCGCGTCGACGGTTCCGAACCTGGCGACGGGCAATCAGGTCATGCACCAGCTGCTCGCAGAGCGGCTGACGACCGGCGTCGACGTCGAGACGCGCGGCGGCCGGTACGCATTGAACGACGCGCCCGGTCACGGCTTCGACATCGACGAGGACGCAGTCGCCCGCGCGCACGAGCGCTGGCAGCGCGACGGCGCCTACACCACGATCGAATCGGTCAAGCAGGAGTGACGACGATCGTCGTCGGCGGCGGGATCCTCGGTGCCTGCACGCTCTACGAGCTCGCCCGCGCCGGCGAGGACGCGCTGCTGCTCGAAGCGGGCGCGTTCGGACGCGAGGGGACGGGGAAGTCCGCCGCGATCGTGAGGACGCACTACTCGAACCCCGAGGTCGTCCGGATGGCCGTTCGCTCGCGCGAAGCGTTCATGATCCAGCCGTTCTATGACCCGTGCGGCTGGCTCTTTCTGGTCGACGAGGCGGACGCAGATCTCGCTCGGCAGAACCGCGAGATGCAGCTGAGGGAAGGTGCGGAGAGCGAAGAGGTCGATCCCGCGGACTTCGGCGTCTCGGCGGACGGTGTCGCGTGTGCGCTCTTCGAGCCCGACTCCGGCTTCGCCGAACCTGTCGCCGCGACGCAGTGGTACGTCGACGCGGCGCGCCGCGAGGGCGCGGAGGCTCGGGAGCACACGCCGGTCGAATCGCTCGAGCCGGGGCGCGGCGTGCGTGCCGGCGGCACGTTACTGGAGGCGGACAACGTCGTGCTCGCGGCCGGCGCCTGGTCGAGGAAGCTCGCAGCAGGGATCGGTCTCGACCTGCCGCTCGAGATCCCGCGCGAGCAGGATGTCATCTTCGAGAGCGCAACGACGATCCGGCACGCGATCTCGTCGCAGGTCGATCGCATCTACATGCGGCCGGACGGCTCCGGCCGTCTGCTCGTCGGCCGCGGGTATCCCAAGGACTACGAGATGGTCGACCCGGACCGCTATGACCGGAACGTCGACGAGGCGTTCGAGGCGGATGTGCACGCCCGCGTGAAGAGGCGGCTGCCGTCCGTGAACGGGCTTCGGCGCGTCGACGGTCGCGTCGGCCTCTACGAGGTGACACCGGACTGGCACCCGCTCCTCGGCGCGGTCGAGGGCTACGAAGGGCTCTTCCTCGCCACCGGCGGCAGCGGCCACTGCTTCAAGCTCGGCCCTGCGATCGGCGAGCTCGTCGCGGGAGCCGTGCTCGGCCGCGACGTCGGCGACACCTTCTCGCTCTCCCGGTTCGCCGAGGGCCGCGAGCTCCGCTCGACCTACGGCGGGAACCGCGCGTGAAGCTCGTGTTCCGGAACGGGACGGTGTACGACGGCACCGGCGCGGCGGGGCGCATCGCGGACGTCGCGATCGAGGACGGCCGCATCGCCGGCGTCGGCCGGATCGACGCCGACGCGCTGGAGATCGACGCGACGGGTCTCGCCGTCGCTCCCGGCTTCATCGACATCCACAGCCATTCGGACTACACGCTGCTGGTCGATCCACGCTCGGTGAGCGCGATCCATCAAGGAGTCACCACCGAGGTCGTCGGCAACTGTGGCTTCGGCTGCTTCCCGATCCGGGACCCGGCGGTCGCCCGGCGCGCGATCTACGGCTACTCCGACGCGCTGCCGGTGACGTGGAGCTCGGCCGACGAGTACTTCGACGTGCTCGAGGCTGCGAAGCCGGCCGTCAACGTGCTCAGCCTCGTGCCGAACGGCCAGCTGCGGATCGCGACGATGGGCGTCGTGGGCCGGCCGGCCGATTCGCGGGAGCTCGCCGAGATGGAGGCACTGCTTCGCGAGTCGCTCGACGCCGGCGCGTGGGGGTACTCGACGGGGCTCGAGTATGCGCAGGAGCAGGGCGCGGGCGAGGAGGAGCTGACCGCGCTCGCGAAGCACGCGCCGTTCTACGCCACGCACACGCGCAAGCGCGACGCCGGTGCGGCCGAGGCCGTCGAGGAGGCGATCCGCACTGGTAACCGGGCGGGGGTCCGGCTGCAGGTCTCACACCTCGTCCCGCGGAACGGCATCGAGGAGAGCCGCCGCTGCGTCGAGCTCGTCGAGTCGGCGTGCGACCGTGGGCAGGACGTCGCCTTCGACATGCACACCCGCACCTTCGGCCTGACGAATCTGTACGCGGCTCTCCCTGCCTGGGCGCTGGCCGCGGACACGGACGAGCTCGCCGAGCTGCTCCGCGATCCCGCGAAGCGCGACGAGATGCGCTCGCACCGCTCGATCCTCAGCGCGGGAAACGACTGGTCTCGTGTCGTGCTGCTCGACAGCGAGGCCTGGCCCGAGTACGGGCGCCGCGATCTCGCCTCGATCGCCGCGGAGCGAGGACAGGAGCCGCTCGACACGGTGTACGACCTGCTCCTTGGCGACGTCGAGGAGCTGCACCGGCTGATGGTGATCATCCACGCCTACAGCGAGGAGCAGCAGCGCGAGGCGTTCACGCACCCGCTCTGCGTGCCCGGCTCCGACGCGACAACGCTGGCGCCGGACGGGCGCCTGGCGCATTCGTTCTTCCACGGCGCGTACACCTGGGCGTCATGGTTTTGGCGGTTCATGGTGCGTGACGAGCAGCTGCTGTCTCCGGAGGATGCGATCCATCGGCTCACCGGGCGGCCGGCAGAGCGAATCGGGCTCGGTGATCGCGGGGTCCTGCGGGAAGGTGCGCGCGCAGACGTCGTCGCCTTCGATCCCGCACGCTTCGCGGACCGCGGCACCGTGTTCGAGCCGAACATACTCGCGGAGGGGATGAAGCACGTCGTCGTCAACGGCGTGCCGACGTTGCAGGATGGGCAGCTGACCGGCGCCCGCGGAGGAACGGTGGTGCGTTCGTGACCCTCCGCAGCGCGCGCTGGTTCGGCGGCACCGACCTTGCGGGCTTCATCCACCGCGCGTCGATCCATGCCGAAGGCATCTCGCGCAATGCGCTCGCCGGCCGCCCGGTGATCGGCATCTGCAACTCGTGGTCGGAGCTCGTCAACTGCAACCTCCATTTTCGAGCGCTCGCCGAGTCGGTCAAGCGCGGCGTGTTGCTCGCCGGCGGCCTGCCGCTCGAGTTCCCGACGATCTCACTCGGCGAGAACCTGATGAAGCCGAGCGCCATGCTCTTCCGGAACTTGATGTCGATGGACGTGGAGGAATGCATCCGCGCCTATCCCCTCGACGCCGTCGTCCTGCTCGGGGGCTGCGACAAGACCGTCCCCGCGCAGCTGATGGGAGCGGCGAGCGCCGACGTCCCGGCGATCATGGTCACGGGCGGCCCGTCCGAGCCGACATGGTTCCGCGGGAGGCAGCTCGGCGCGGGCACCGACCTCTGGCACTACGCCGACGAGCTCCGGGCCGGGCGGATGAGCGAGGAGGAGTTTGCCGAGCTCGAAGCCGCTTCGACGTCGAGCTTCGGCACCTGCAACGAGATGGGCACTGCGTCGACGATGGCGGCACTCGTCGAGACCCTCGGCATGTCGCTACCGGGCTCGGCGACGATTCCAGCGGTCGCCGCGGCGCGCCGGCGCGTTGCGGAGGCAACCGGCGCGCGGGCGGTCGAGCTCGCTCGATTCGGGCCGCGCCCGACCGAGATCCTGACGGCGGAGGCCTTCGACGATGCGGTCACGGTGCTTGCGGCGGTCGGCGGCGGCACGAACGCAGTCGTCCACCTGCTGGCGCTCGCCGGGCGCGTCGGCGTGCCGCTCACGCTCGACCGGATTCACGAGCTGGCTGCTCGGACGCCGTTGATCGTGAACGTGCGTCCCTCCGGTGAGCATCTGATCGAGCAGCTTCATCACGCGGGCGGGATTCCGGCAGTGTTGAACGAGCTCGCGCCGATGCTGCACGGCGAGGTAGCCGACGCGAGCGTGCTCGACCGCACCGTGATCGGATCACTCGACGAGCCGTTCGGACCGCCGGGCGCGATCTCGATCGTCAGCGGCTCGCTCGCGCCGAACGGCGCGGTTCTGAAACGCAGCGCCGCGTCGCCCCATCTGCTGCGCCACCGGGGCCCGGCCGTCGTCTTCGAGGACGTCTACGACGTCGCGGAGCGGATCGACGACCCGGACCTCGACGTGACGCCCGACTCGGTGCTCGTCCTGCGCAACAGCGGCCCGAAGGGCGGGCCGGGGATGCCGGAATGGGGTCAGATCCCGATTCCGAGCAAGCTGCTCGCCGCGGGAGTCACCGACATGGTGCGCGTTTCCGACGCACGCATGAGCGGCACCGCGTTCGGGACGGTCGTCCTGCATGTCGCTCCGGAGGCGGCCGCCGGCGGCCCGCTGCGCGCAGTCGAGAACGGCGATCCGATCGTCCTCGACGTCGGGCTGGGGCGGATCGACCTGGATGTCCCGGCGGAAGAGATCGCGCGCCGCTTCGACCGTCTGGGCGCGCCGGAGCCGCCGTACCGCCGCGGCTACGGCGCGCTGTACCTCGAGCACGTCCTGCAAGCCGACGAGGGCTGCGACTTCGACTTTCTGCGCGCGGTTCCGGGGGAGCGCCCGGAGAGCGAGCCGTACGGCTTGCTCTCCGGCTGGGTCGGCGGCTGGTGAGGAGTCAGGTTCCTCTAGTCGTCGTCGTCGTCGTCCTTGCCGCCGCGGATCTGCCCGCGGATCTCGCCGTTCGGCCACTTCACCGTATGCATGTTCGCGTAGGTGAAGCCCTTCCTGAGCGCGGCGATCACCGGCACGATGTCGCCGGCGGCGAATCCCTGTGTAGTCGGTCCTTGGACGTCCGCCGCCGCGATCGTACCCGTCACGGTTCCCGAGGGGGTCGCCGGGCACAGGGGCTTACCGCCGCCTCCACAGAAGAAGACCGACACGCCTCCGTTCACGCCCACCTGTCCGACGTGTATGTGTGCCGCGCCCGGCGCGCCCGAGAGGTTGGCGTACTTGAGCGTGAAGGCAATGGTCGTGTCCGTCACCGTGAGCGCGAGATCCGCGCTCCCGGTCGAATTCAGCGAGGGCACCTCGTTCAAGCCGATCAGGTGCGCCCGGAACTGCGAGGACTTCTTGTCGTGTCCCTGCGAAGCCAGCGCCACCGACGCGCCGATCAAGCAGAGGACGAGTACGGCGCCAACCGCGTAGCGGAGCCGTCTCCTGCTCATCGCTCTCTCCCTTCCCTTGTGCCGCATCCCCTCGCGGCGTCATCGTTCACATACGCACTTGGCGGTTTACCGGTTCTCGGGCGCTTTGACACCTGCAGTCCTCCCGGAACGACTGCGGGCGCGCATCGCCAGACCGCTCGAGGAGACGTTCTGCATCGATTGCGAGTGATGTCATGGCGTCCGCGTCACAGCCCTGTCCCACGCTTGTAGCATCGGTCGAGTAGCAGGAGGAGGAACGATGTCCGAAGACGTCCACGCACACATCGAAGAGCTCGTTGCGGAGGAGCACCGGCTCTGGGAGCTGGAAGCGAGCGGGAGCTCCGGGGTCGAGGAGCGCCGGAGACTCGCCGAGGTCAAGGTGGAGCTCGACCGCTACTGGGATCTCCTGCGTCAGAGGCGCGCAGCTGCCTCACTCGGTGCAAACGAAGACAGCGTCGCGTTGCGGAGCGAGGAGACGGTCGAGAACTACCTGCAGTAGCTACGCGGGCTCGAGTCGCGCCAGCCGCACTCGATCCAGTCGACGCCGAAAGGCGCCGGGCGATCGAGCGTAAGGGGCCGCGCGCGAGGCCGCAAGACTCGGGTGGCGTGGGGGGTCACCCCCAATGCGAAGCGACGGTCGAGCGGGACAGACTCGAAGCGTGACCTCTCTCCGCTCCTTCTTTCGACATCCCGTCGTGCGGATCGCGCTCGTAGCCGGCACCACCGCCGGCGCCGTCACGTTGTTCCTGATGCTTGCCCGGCCCGGCCGGCTCGTCACGAGCCTCGCCTCGCTGCCGCCGACCTCGGTGCTCGCAGCTGTCGGAGCCACGATGGCCGGAGTGATGCTCGGCGCCGTTCGCTGGCGCTCGTTGCTCGCCGCCGGTGGAGTGCAGGCGCCCGCGGCGCGGCTCTTCGCAGCGCTGACGATCGGCTCGGCGGTCAACAACCTCGTGCCGGCCCGCGGCGGCGACGCGGTTCGCGTCGAGTCTGCGCATCAGTTGACCGGGGCCCCGAGGCTCGCCGTCGCGGGGACGATGCTCTCGGAGCGGATCCTCGACGGGTTCGTCCTCGCGCTCCTGATCGTCGCCGGCGCGTTCCTCGAGGGAGTCGGCGGCGCGTTCCTGTGGGTCGGAGCGGCACTCGCCGGGGGAATCGCGGTCGCTGCATTCGTGCTCGGCAGGCTCGGCGAGCGCGTCTTGCGGGGGCGTCTCGCCTGATTCGAGCGCGGATTCGCCGTCTTCCGCACGACGCGCGTGGTCGCCCCGGCGCTCGTCGTCACCGCCGGGATCTGGCTTGCCGACGTCGTCATGTACGGCGCGCTGGCGCGCGGCTTCCACCTCGACCTCTCAATCGCGCAGATAATGCTGCTCGTCGGCGCGGGCAATCTCGCTCTTGCGATTCCCGGCGCCGCGGCAGGAATCGGCAGCTTCGAGCTCGTCACGCTCGCGGGCGCGCACGGGATCGGCGTGGGAGGCCCGGAGCTGGCCGCATTCGTGCTGGCCGTCCACGCTGTGATCGTCCTGCCGCCGACGCTGACCGGGGCGATGCTCGCTCGCGTCGCGCTGCCAAAGGCATTCCGGCTCCGCCGCGAGCCCGGCGGACTTGCTGCATAGTCCTTTCCGAATGCAACCTGCGCAGAGCCAGAAGGGTGCGGACTTTCGCGCGCTGCACGAGGGCGAGGCATTCATCATTCCGAACCCCTGGGACGCCGGCTCGGCGAAAGTGCTCGAGGCGCTCGGGTTCAAGGCGCTTGCGACCACGAGCTCGGGCTTTGCGTTCACGCTCGGCCGGCTCGACGGTGCAACGACGCTCGACGAGGTTCTCGACCACGTGCGGCTGCTCGACCGCTCGACGGCCCTTCCGGTGTCCGTCGACCTGGAGAACGGCTACGGGGCGGAGCCCGAGGTTGCGGCGTCCGCAGTGACGGCCGCTGCCGAGGCCGGCGCAGTCGGCGGCTCGATCGAGGACTACGACCCCGGCGGCAGGATCTACTCGTTCGATCATGCGGTCGAACGCGTGGCCGCCGCGTGCGAAGCATCGCACCGCCTGGGCATCCCGTTCATACTCACGGCGCGCGCCGAGAATCTCATTCGCGGCAAACCGGACCTCGACGACACGATCGCCCGGCTGCAGGCGTACGAACGCGCGGGAGCAGACGTGCTCTACGCACCGGGATTGAGGAGCGCCGACGAGATCCGTGCGGTGTGCGACGCCACCTCGAAGCCCGTCAACGTGCTCGCCCATCCGGGCCTGTCGATGCGCGAGATCGTCGACGCCGGGGCTCGGCGGATCAGCGTCGGCGGTGCGCTGGCGTGGGCGTCTGTCGCGGCGCTCGTGACGGCCGCGGAGAAGATGCGTGACGACGGCGACTTCTCATTGCTCGCCGGGCCTGGCCCGATCAAGGACTGGCTCGGCTAGCGCCGCTTGCAGGCCGCCCGGGGTTCGCGGAGATGAACGCCTTCGGCCGGCGCGCCGCTCACGGGGTTTTGCAGGACTTTTCCGCTTCGAGGTCTTTGGCACTTGCAAAGATCGGATGAATCGGCGTAGATTTCCCCGTAATGCGCCTCAGAGGGCCAGAACGGGGAAGAAAGATCGGGTCTTTGGCGTGACCTCGGCCCGGATCGTTGCGCTCGAGGCAAGGGACATCCGCTTCCCGACCTCGCGCTTCCTCGACGGCTCCGATGCGATGCACCCCGATCCGGACTACTCCGCGGCCTACGTCGTGCTGCGCACGGACACCCCGGGCCTGGAGGGCCACGGCTTGACCTTCACCATCGGCCGCGGCACGGAGATCTGCGTGGCGGCGGCCCGGGCGTTCGAGCCGATGGTCGCCGGTCGCACCCTCGACGGCATCACCGGCGACATGCGGGCCTTCTGGCGAAGCCTGGTCAACGACTCGAGGCTCCGGTGGCTCGGTCCCGAGAAAGGCGTGATCCATCTCGCGGCGGCTGCCGTCGTCAACGCGGTCTGGGACATGTGGGCGAAGGCCGAGGGCAAGCCGCTCTGGAAGCTGCTCGTCGACCTGAGCCCCGACCAGCTCGTGTCGTGCGTCGACTTCAGCTACATCGACGACGCCCTCTCCGAGCCGGAGGCGCTCGAGCTCCTGCGGGCCGCCGGCGCGGGGCGTGACGAGCGCGAGCGGCAGCTGCGCGACGACGGCTACCCCGCATACACGACGTCGGCCGGCTGGCTCGGATACGACGACGCGAAGGTGCAGGAGCTGATCGCGCGGGCGCTCGCTGACGGCTTCGGCGACCTGAAGATGAAGGTCGGTCGCGACCTGGAGGACGACGCACGCCGCGCCGGCCTGATCCGCGACGCCATCGGCCCGAAGCGGCGGCTGATGATGGACGCGAACCAGTTCTGGAGCATCGAGGGCGCGATCGCCGCAATCGACCGCCTACGCGAGTTCGATCCGTGGTGGATCGAGGAGCCGACGAGCCCTGACGACGTGCTCGGGCACGCCCGGATCCGCCGCGCGATCGCGCCGGTCCGGGTCGCCACCGGCGAGCACGTCCAGAACAGGATCGTCTTCAAGCAGTTCTTCCAGGCAGAGGCGATCGACGTCTGCCAGCTCGACGCGTGCCGGCTCGGCGGCGTGAACGAGGCGATAGCCGTGCTGCTCCTCGCCGCGAAGTTTGGAGTCCCCGTCTGCCCGCATGCCGGGGGCGTCGGTCTCTGCGAGTACGTCCAGCACCTCGCGGCGTTTGACTTCATCGCCGTGAGCGGGTCGCTCGAGAACCGCATGGTCGAGTGGGTCGACAACCTGCACGAGCACTTCCGCGAACCCGCGGTCGTGCGGAGCGGGCGCTACCGCCTGCCGCTCGCGCCCGGCTACAGCGTCGAGATGCTTCCAGAGTCGGTCGACGAGTACGAATATCCGGACGGACGTGCTTGGGCCACCGCATATGCCATCGGAGGGAGCTGAGGTGGAGCAGGCCTTGACGACCCGGGCCGAAGCGCCGCCGACGGAGTCGGCGGTGGTCGAGGACGCGCGGAGCCGGATGCTCGGCGTCGCCCTGTCGGCGCTCCGTCTCGGTCCCGCGCTGATCCTGCTCTTCCTCGTGATCGGCATCAGCCTGACCACTCCGATCTTCTTCACGAGTCGCAACATCGGCAACGTCCTGTCGCAGACGACGGTAATCTCGCTGCTCGCGCTCGGTCAGCTGCTCGTGATCGTCACCCGCGGCATTGACCTCTCGGTCGGAGCGACGGTCGCGCTGTCGTCGGTCGTCGGCGCGATCGTCTTCATGCACGTCCACTCGACGGTGCTCGTGATTCTCGCCGTTCTCGGTGTCGGCCTCGCGGTCGGAGCGGCCAACGGGATCATCTTCGTCTGGGGGCGCATCCCCCATCCATTCATCGTCACGCTGGCGACGCTCAGCATCGTCCGCGGCATCGCGCTTTGGGCCGCGGACGGCACCCTCATTCCCGGCATGCCGCATGCCGTGCAGGTGCTAGGGGGCGGCTCGGTCAGCTGGCTGCCGTACTCCTTCTTCATCGTTGCCGGCTTCGCGCTGCTCGCCGTCCTGGCCACGACCTACCTCGTCTGGGGACGCTGGCTCTACGCGGTCGGCGGCAACCCCGACGCCGCCCGCCGCACTGGCATTCCCGTGAAGCGCGTGCTCCTCGCCGTATACATCCTGAGCGGTCTCATGGCCGCGGTGGGCGGGCTCGTGACCGCCGGCCTGACGAACGCCGGCTCGCCCACGTTCGGAGATCTCGCCGAGCTCGACTCGATCGCAGCGGTGATCATCGGCGGCGGGGCCTTCGCCGGCGGACGCGGACACGTCGGCAACGCGCTCGTGGGCGCCTTCACCATCGGGGTGATCCGGAACGCCCTCAACCTGCACGCCGTCAATGCCTTCTACCAGCTGATGGTGATCGGAGTCGTCATCCTGATCGCGGTCGAGGCCGACGTCCTTCGCGGTCACGTCGAAGAGCGCTTCCGCGTCGCCCGTGCACCGAGGTCCGCATGAGCGTCACTCGCCTTCGGCTCGCTCCCGTGGGGGAAACCATGTTTCCCCCACGTCAAACCCCCTTCTTCCTGTCTTGCGTGGCGGAACCTCCCGGTTCCCCCACACCCCCTCCACACGCTCATAGGCCGAAGGTCGGCCTATGAGCACGGCGACGCCGGCACTCGCGGTTCGGGGCGCGACGAAGCGCTTCGGCGCGATCACCGCACTCGACGGCGTCGACCTCGAGGTGGAGCGCGGCGAGGTGCTCGCGCTGCTCGGCGACAACGGAGCGGGCAAGTCGACGCTGATCAAGTGCATCAGCGGCGCGCATCGGCTCGACAGCGGCTCGATCGAGATGGACGGCGGGCCGGTGACGATTCACTCCCCGGCAGACGCGCGCGAGCTCGGGATCGAGACCGTCTACCAGGATCTCGCGCTTTTCGACAACCTGAAGCCGAGCGACAACTTCTACGCCGGACGGGAGCTCGCCGGACCCTCGTGGCTGCCGAGGTCGCTGCGCGTTCTCCGCCGGCGCACGATGGCAGACGCGACACGTGAGGTGCTCGATCGCCTGCAGGTGTCGCTGCCGCGCCTCGACGACCCGATCGGACTGATGTCAGGCGGTCAGCGACAGGCGGTCGCCGTCAGCCGCGCCGCGGCCTTCGCATCGAACGTCGTGATCCTCGACGAGCCGACGGCGGCGCTGGGCGTCCGCGAGTCCCTGAGCGTCCTCGACCTGATTCGCCGGCTGCGGGACGACGGCAAGGCGGTGATCGTGATCTCCCACGCGCTCGACCACGTGATGGAGGTCGCGAACCGGGTCGTCGTGCTGCGCCGCGGGCGCAAGGTCGGCGAGCTGCCGGCCACACGCGAAGCTCATACCCAGATCGTCTCGCTGATCGTGGGAGGTGCGGACTGAGAGGAGCGTAGTGCTTGTCGATCGTCTCGAGCCTGGGACGCGCTCGCGTTGGGCGCCCAGAGCGGTTCCAGGCTCGCGTCACCGTTCAACACGATGAGAGGAGTTACCGTGTCGAGAAGGCGTTTCTCGATTACCGCCTGCGTGGGCGCAGCGATCCTGCTCACCGCCGTCATGAGCGGCGGCGCAGCGGCTCGAACGCACAAGGCGCACTCCGTGATCACGATCGGAATGATCACGAAGTTCCCCGTGGGCTTTTACTTCACGCTGCAGGACGGCGCGAAGAAGTTCGACAAGGCAACGCCCGGCGCGAAGGTCATCTTCGCCCAGGGGAAGAGCGCAACAGACGACGCAGGCGAGATCGCTGCGATCCAGGACATGGTCGCCAAGGGCGTGAAGGGGATCGCGATCGCCCCGACGAGCCCGGCTGTCGTCCCGGCCCTCAACAAGGCGATCAAGTCCGGGGTGAAGATCGTCCTGATCGACAACGACATCCCGACGTGGAAGGGCAAGTCGTCGGTCGTCGCGACGAACAACTTCAACGGCGGTGTCCTCGCCGGGAAGTTCTTCGCCGCGCATCTCAAGGCGGGCGACAAGCTCGGTGTCCTCGCGGGCGTGCCGGGTGTGCCCTCGCTCGACGACCGGGTCAACGGAATGCTCAAGGGCCTCGGCGCTCTCAAGAGCCAGCTGAAGATCGTCGGCAAGCTCCGGACGGACTGCGACCAGACGAAGGGCTTCACCGCTGCGCAGACGATTCTGACGGCGAACCCCGACCTGAAGGCGATGTATGCCGCGTGCGGTCCGCCGGCGCTCGGGGCGGATCAGGCTCTGACGAACGCGCACGTCGATCCGGCGTCCTTCTTCATGATCGGCTACGACGCGCAGCCCGAGGAGGTCGCGCAGATCAAGGCAGGTCGTGAGAACGGAAGTGTCGCGCAGTTCCCCTTCCGCATCGGCCTGCTCGGCGTGCAGACGCTCTGGAAGGTCGTGAACGGGCAGAAGGTCGCAAAGAACGTCGACACCGGTACGGCGCTCGTCACCAAGGCGAACGCCACGAAGTTCGGCGGGTAGCTGTTGTTGGGCGCAAGCACCGGAATCCGCTAGCGCGGATTCCGGTGCATCAACCGTCGCCGGCCGGGTCGATCACGGTGTGCAGCCAGCTCTCGCCCTCGGCGAGGTGTACGAGGTCGGCGGCTGCCGCGAGCTCGGGATCACGCTGCTGCAACGCGCGGTAGATGTCGCGGTGCAGGCGCCGGGTGCTCTCGACCGCGCCGCGCTCGTGGATGGCGCGCCAGACACGCGCGCGCATCGTGCCGCCGGCCAGATTCTGAATCAGCGATGCCAGCGTCGCGTTGCCGCACGCGTTGACGATGATCTTGTGGAAGTCGACGTCCGCATCGATGAACGCCTGCGTCGTCTCCGCGGTGTCCATGCGATCGAGTGACTCCTCGAGTGCGGCGAGCTCGGCGCTCGTGAGCCGCAGTGCTGCCATCGCAGTCGCCGCCGGCTCGAGGATGCGCCGCACCTGGTACAGCTCGCGCAGCGTGGGGCCGCTGAGCAGATCGCTGACGAACGACGTTCCCGCGAGCAGGAGTTCAGGCTCCAGGCTTGTGACATAGGTCCCGTCTCCCTGCCGCGGCTCGAGCACGCCGATCAGGGTGAGCGCGCGCACGGCCTCGCGCAGCGAGTTGCGCGAGAGACCGAGCCGCTCTGCGAGCTCCTTCTCGCGCGGCAGCCGTGCGCCCGGAACGAATTCGCCGGCGACGATCAGGTCCTTGATCTTCGTAATCGCTTGATCAGTGAGCGCCAACGGGAACCTCCGCGAGGCGGTAGAGCCGGCAGGCCGTGCCGTGGAGCATCTGATCCTGATCCTGCCGGGCGACGGCGTCCAGCGTGCGTCGTGTCTCCGCCCACACGCGCCCGTAGTCCCCGTTCAGGAGCGCGACGGGCCAATCGCTCCCGCAAAGCAGCCGCTCCGGGCCGAAGGCGTCGATCGCGACGCCCACGGCCGGCTCGAAGTCGGCTGCGCTCCAGTCGGGGCGCGAGAGCGCCGTGTTGAGGCCGGAGATCTTGGCGGCGACGTTCTGGTGCGCAGCTGCCCTCTCGATCTGACGCGTCCAGTTCCCAAATCCTTCGCCGTCGAGCGGCGGCTTGCCGAGGTGGTCGATCACGATCGTCAGTGTCGGGAAGGCCTGGGCGAGCGCGGAAACGTCGCCGAGATGCCGCGGGAAGACGGCGGGGACCTCCAGCACGAGATCGTGCTCCGCTACGAGCTCGATGCTTTCGAGCACGGCGGCTTGCATGATCCAGTGCGGGTCGGGCTCGTCGTGGATGAGGTGCCTGATCCCCCGCAGCTTCGGGCGAGTTGCGAGCGTCTCGAGCCGCACCGCCGTGGCGGGCGGCGACTCGAGTGGGAGCCACGCGACGACGCCGGCGATCCACGCGTGCCGGTCGGCGTGCTCGAACATCAACTCGGTGTCCGCGTCGGAGCACGCGCTCTGCACGAGAATCGTCCGGTCGACGCCCGCGGGCCGGAGCAGCGGCTCGAGGTCGGCCGGGTCGTACGGCCCCGCGATCGGCGCGTGCTCCGATCGCAGCCACGGCAGCGGGACGCGGGCGGTGTCCCAGAAATGCTGATGCGCGTCGATTGCCAAAATCATCGGATGTCTGGGCGGCTCAGGCCCCCCGTTGCCGTCTTCCTGCCCTGAAACTAGCAAAAAGACCCGATCTTTACAGGTCGGCGAGAATGCGCTCGACGACCGCCGGGCCGGCAGTGAGGCTCGCACTGCGTACGAGCGGGAGTTCCCCGAGCGAAGGCGACCGTGGTTCCACCGTAAGCATCACGACGATCGCGTAGGCGTCGTACGCCGCTTCTGGGGCTCCCTGCATCATGCGTTGCAGCACCTGAGCGACGAGGCCCGCCGTCGCCGGCAGCTCTGCTCGGTCGAGCAGCTCGCGGGCGCGGTCGATGAAGTTCCGCAGGAGCGTGATGTGCGCATCGGGGAATCCGAGCTCCGCGGCGAGTGCGGGCGCGAAGCTCCGGAGGAGCGCTCCGAGACGCAGCCAGTCGTCGAACGCGTTGAGCTCGCTCGGAGTGTCCATGTCGGGTGGCAGGTCGGGAAGGACCTCCATCCAGGTCACGCTGATCTGCGGGAGCATGGGCGGCTTCGGCAGCTTCACGGCAACGTCGACCCATGCCTCGAGCAATCTCGGTTCGATGTGCTCCTTGCGGTCGTCCCAGCGGCGGCGCACGAGCTCGAGCGTCTCTGCAGCGAGCGCGAGAAGCTCGCGCAGCGTGTGCTCGTCGGGTTCGACGTCCAACGCGGCTTCGAGTGAGGACAGAAAGCGCGCGCCGTCCTCGTCGGAGAGCGTCGCCGAAAGTCGAGAGAGCCGGTCGGCAAGCGCGTCCCAGTCCGCGTCGTCGATCAGAAGCGGGAAGGTGCGTTCTCCGAAGACGCCGCCGCCGGTCGAGAGCGCGAGCAACAGGCCGTTGATCGACGAGTTCGTGAGGAACTGTCGCCGTGCCGTCGCATCCGAGGCCAGGTCCTCGATGACGAGGTCGCGCCAGCTTGGATGAACCCAGGTGACGTTTGCCGGCGGCACGACGCGCAGGAAGTGGTCGCTCAGGCGATCGACGAGCTCACCCGGAGGCTTCGGCATTCCGCCGCCGGCGTGTCGCCGGGCAGCCGCCGCCAGCTCGCGTTCCGGAACCGCGCCGGGCGGGACGTCGACGAGCGCAAGCAGCAGTGCGCGGTGCTCTCGCCCCAGTGCGTGCAGCGATGCCGCCATCGCAGTGGTCGGCTCACGGATCTCCTCCTCGATCGCAGCTGCCAATGCGTTGTCGTCCAGCACAGGGATGTCGCCAAGCCGGCGACTCACAAACCGGCGGATACGTTCCGGCGTGAAGTGCGGGTGCGAGACGATCCGCAGCCCGTGCCGACGCACGATCTCGCTCGCTCTGTCCGACAGATCCGCCGCCTTCGCGTGGCGGAAGAGGATCAGAGCCTTCTCTTCGATGTCGAGATCGTCGGCGGCGATGTGCACCTCGGCCGGCTGCGGCCATCGTTCCACGCCATGCTCGCGATGCACCCGACGGAGGGCGGCTTTCAGCGGAGCCGGGCGCGACGTCCAGATCAGCCAGTGCCGCTCGTCCATCGCCCGCAAGACGCGGTCGAGCTCGAGCGCCCAGCGTTCGGCTGCCTCCGGATGGTATTCCGTCGACCCGAACGCGTCGTCGGCGATGAAGACCTGCGCACGATCGCGGGCGAAGCGCTCCCAGAGATCCTCCGGCCGAAGGCACTCGTGAAGCTCCCAGCCTTCGGTCATGAGAGCGAGCCCGATCATCCGCGCGCTCGCCGTCTTCCCCATCTCAGGGGGCCCGGACAGGACGGCGAAGCGATGGCGCTCGAGCGTCGCAAGCGCGCGTGCGTGCGCGCGGGTCGGGACGAAGACGGGAGCCAGGCTCCGGGCAGCCGTGACGTCCGCCGTCGAGCGGCTGACCAGCTCACCTGCGATCAGCTCGTCGAGGTTCCGGGCGCCGAGCACCGAAGGAACGCGTCGGCGAACGAGAGGCTCCTTGTCGATCAGGGCGCTCAGCTCGTGTGGCCCGTGATAACCCGCGGCGGCGCCGATGCGCCCAACCTCGTCGCGCGTGAGCTCTACGTTGGTGAAAAGACGGAGCGTGGTCCCAGGGGATGCCTTCGCAAGCGTTTCCGAGAGTTGCGCGACGAGCTTGGAATGAGGGATCTGTTCGCGCATCGCGCGCCGAACCCAGACCTGCGCGAGCACGGCGTCATCCGTTCGTCCGATTCGGGCGACGTCTGCACGCCCTTCCCACTCGGGCGCTGCGCCCTCGATCTGAAGCAGCTCGTCGCAGAGGCGCTCGAATTGCACCCAGCCGAGTGCATCGATCGAGTACGCGGGTAGCGACATGCGGCCCGCTACTGCGACGAGCGAATCGTCTGCACGCTGTGCTGGGCCCCGCGCTCCATCCAGGCGTGCGGGGAGGGTGCGGCTGGATCGCCGGCTGGTCCGCTGCCGAGCAGCACGCGCGTGAGGGCGGCAGTGTCGTCGAGAAGCTCGCCGAGCGCGGCGTCGACGTCGGCTGCCGTGACTGCGCGACGGCCCGCGACGACGGCCGTCAGTGCAGCCTTGCGCAGCAGCTCCTTGAAGAATGAGGCCGTCATCCCTTCGGTACGGCCGACGACGCTGTCGTAGTCGACCTGCTCGACTTCGAGTCCGCGCGCATACAGCTCGATGAGTTGCTGTCGCGCCGCCGCGTTCGGAAGCGGGATCTGAACGGCCAGGTCGACGCGACCGGGCCTGGCCGCGAGCGCGGGCTCGAGCGCGTCTGGCCGATTCGTGGTCAGGACGAACGCCACGTCGGCGTCGGCGCCGAGCCCGCTCATCTCGTTCATCAGCTCGAAGAGCGCCGGACTCGAGCCAAACGGCCCGAACGTTCGCTCCTGCGCGATCAGGTCGACGTCTTCGAGCACGACCACCGCGGGCGCGAGCCGTCGTGCAAGGTTTCCGAACGCGCCGACGAGACCGAGGCTTGCCCCGGAGAGGATGATCACCGTCGCCTCGTCGAGTTGGCTCGTCAGGTAGCGGACCGTGTGTGTCTTTCCCGTGCCCGGCGGTCCCCAGAGCAGCAGCCCGCGGCTGAGATGACGCGCGTGCGCCAGCAACTCGTCTCGATGTCGAGTCGGCCCGACCACATGCCGCTCGACGCGCTCGAGCAGTCCTTTCGGCAGGACGAGCTGGTCACGGCTCATGTTCGGGCGTTCGAGGAAGACGACGCGGCGGCCGCCGCGCCGGTCTGCCTCGATCGTGATCACCTGGCCGCGGAAGACGTCGTGCTCATCCATCAGCAGCCGCAGGTCGGAGATGAACTGTGCTGCGGCTTCGGGATCGCGCGCGACCGCCTGCACCATCAGGCCGGGAACAGGCCCGTTCTCCTCGCCGCGGCGGACGAACACGACCATCGGCCCGGCCGCTGTCGTGATCAGCACGACCGCCCACGCGAGACAGGCGAGCGTCTCGTTCGGCCCGACCGGCGCGTGGACATATTCCGGCGGTCCGAGCTCGAAGTGGGATCCGGTCAGGAGATCGCTGAGGTTGACGTCGGAGAAGCGCCGTCCCTGGCCCGCGAGCCCCACGACACGCGACTCGAAACCGGGCCGCGAAAGCGCCGCGTCCAGGCCGAGCTGCAGGTTGGCGAGCTCGAAGCTCGGCAGCTCCTCCCCGTGGACCGCCAGCTCCGCGACATCCCCGCCGAGGTGCTCCTGGATCACCCGCGAGATCGGCTCGCCCTCGACGTAGGACTCCTTGAGCAGCTGGCGCACCAGCTGTCCGAGCTCGGCGCGGAGCTGATCGCCTTCGCTGGCCACGAGGCAACCCTAACTGCGCTTCTCAGCCCGCAACCCGACCCGACTGAAGTCGGGTTGCCCGAAGAGCAGCGTCCCCATCGACGGCGCGGCCGGCAGAAGTCTCACGGACGCGCGGCAGGAGGAGCGCCGGGACGAGTGCGCCTGCGACCAGGACGAGCGCCACCCAGAAGCTCTGCGCGAAGGCCTCCGCCAACGCGGTGGTGGCGTGCGCGCGCCGGTCGTCCGGCAGTGCTGCGATTGCGCCGATCCCGCCGTGGACGCCGGGTAGGCGCGCCTCGATTGCGCGCTGCAAGACGACGGCGAGCAACGCCGTGCCGATCGAGCCGGCCAGGCGTTGGATGACGTTGATCGCGCTCGTCGCCTGCGCGACCGCCTCACGGGAGACGGTCTGGAAGGCGACCGCCATCGACGGCATGATCGTGCTGCCGAGCCCGAGTCCGATGACGAAGAGCGCGCCGGCCAGCAGCAGATAGGACGTCGAGGCGCCGACTTGCGTGAGGCCGAGAGTGCCGACCAGCGCGAGCGCGATTCCGGTCGGCACGACGACGCGGGCGCCGTTGCGGTCGGTCAGCCAACCGGCAAGCGGCATGGCCACCGCTGCGCCGAGACCTTGCGGCATCAGCAAGAGGCCGGTCGCGAGCGCGCTCTCGCCGCGGACGAGCTGGAGGTAAAGCGGCAGCAGGATCAGCGAGCCGAAGAGTGCGATTCCGAGCAGCAGCGTCGTCGCCGACGCCGTCGCGAAGCCGCGACTGCGGAAGAGCCCGATATCGAGGAGCGCCGAGCTTCCGCGCCTCGAGGCGTGCGGGACGAAGAACCCGAGCAGCACGAGGCCGAGCGCAAGCGTGACGAGCGTCGTCGTGTCGCCGAAGCCGCCCCGACGGCCGACCTCGGCCAGTCCGTAGACGAAGAGCGCAATGCCCGGCGGCAGGAGCACGAGCCCGCGCAGATCGAGCCGCTCGGTCGGCTGAGGCGGCGCGGCCGGCAGCAGCCGCGCGGCAAGCAGCAGGGCGAGTGCGCCGACGGGAAGGTTGATGAAGAAGATCCAGCGCCAGCTCGCCTGGTCGACGAGCACGCCGCCGATGACGGGCCCGAACACCGGCGCCAGGAGCATCGGAATCCCGACGATGCTCATGACGCGGCCCATCCGCTTCGGCCCGGCCGCCTGGGCGAGGATCGTCTGCCCGACCGGGATGATGAGGCCGCCGCCGACGCCCTGGACCACGCGGAAGAAGATGAGCGCCCCGAGCGACCAGGAGACGCCGGCGAGGATCGAGCCGGCCATGAAGACGAGCAGCGCGCCCATCCAGACGCGTGTCGCGCCGAAGCGGCGGCTCAACCAGCCGCTCAGCGGAATGACCGTGGCGAACGCCAGCAGATACACGGTCATCACCCACTGAATCGAGCTGATCGACGCGTGGAAGCGCCGTCCGAGCGTGGGGATGGCGACGTTGATGATCGTCGCGTCGAGGATCGACATGATTGCGCCGAGCACGATGACGCCGCCGACGACGAGGATCTCGCGGCTCAGGCCGTTTTCGCTCGGCGGGGACGTCCGGGTCGGTTCCTGTGCCATTGCAGCGCTCCTCCCGAGTTGTTAGAGTGACTATAAATTTATATCACATCTAATCTTCGTTCAAACATAAGCAGCGGGTTACGATGTCCCACATGGCCGGTTCAGGGCTCCGGGAGCGAAAGAAGCAGCAGACCCGCGAGGCGATCGCCGCCGCGGCGATGGCGTTGTTTGCCGAGCGCGGATTCGACGCGGTGACGGTGGCGGAGGTCGCGCAGGCGGCGGACGTCTCGACGGCGACCGTCTTCAACTACTTCCCGACCAAGGAGGATCTGGTCTACAGCCGCTTCGAGGCCTTCGAGGAAGCCTTGCTCGCGGCGATCCGGGAGCGCCCGGCGGGAGAGTCGGTGCTCGACGCGTTCGGCCGCTTCATCCTCGAGCGCTCGCGGGAAGGCGCGAGCCGTGACCTCGGGGAGCGGGTAGCGACGACGGCCCGGATCATTACCGGGAGCCCCGCCCTGCTCGCCCGAGAGCGGCGCATCGTCGCCGCTTATGCCGAGGCGCTCGCCGGCCTGATCGCCGAGGAGACGGGAGCGGCTCCAGACGACATCCGCCCACGCGTCGCTGCGGGCGCACTGATGGCCGTCCATCGCTCGCTGATCGATTACGCACGGCGGCGCGCGCTGTCGGGTCGCGCGAGTCGCAAGCTCGCCTCGGATCTCGAGGCCGAGGGCGCTCGCGCGCTCGCGTTGCTGGCCGAAGGGCTCCGCGACTACGCGGTCAAATCCAGCTGAGGGCGTTTCCCAAATGCGATCCTCGGAACAACCGCAGACGATGGCTCCGCGTGCTCTCTGGAAGGCTCGGTCACCTTCGGGCTCGTGAACGTCCCGGTGCAGATGTTCAGCGCCGTGCACGAGCACAAGCTGCAGTTCCATCTCGTTCACGAGAAGGACGACGGGCCGATCGGTTACGAGAAGGTCTGCAAGCTCGAGGACAAACCGGTCGGCAACGACGAGATCGTGAAGGCGTTCGAGTACAAGAAGGGCCAGCTCGTCCACCTCACCGATGAGGACTTCGAGGCGGTGCAAGTCGAGGGCCGGCACTCGATCGATCTCGAGGACTTCGTCGCGTACGAGGAGATCGACCCGGTCTTCTTCGCGCACAGCTATCTCGTCGGTCCGCAGGACGGCGCCGAGAAGACGTACGCACTGCTCGTCCGGGCGATGGAGAAGTCAGGGCTCGTCGGGATCGGAAAGTTCGTGATGCGCAACCGCCAGTACCTCGGCTGCCTCCGCGTGCGCGACCGGACGCTCACGCTGGAGCAGATGCATTTCGCCGACGAGATCGATGCGCCGACCGGTGTTGTCCCGTCGAAGCTGCCGAGCGTCGGCAAGAGCGAGATCGACATGGCACTGAGTCTGATCGAGGGCTTCTCCGGGACGTGGCAGCCCGAGAAGTACGAGGACACCTACACCGACGCGCTGCGCGAGGTGATCAAGGCGAAGCTCAAAGGTCACGAGATCCATCGGGCTCCTGAGCTGGAACAGGAAGAGACGCCGGACTTGATGGAGGCGCTACGACTGAGCGTGGAGCAGGCGAAGCGCGGGAAGCGCGCGGGGCGCTCGCGCAATGGGCAGCGCAGCTCGAACGGGTCACGTTCCGGCGTCGACGGCATGTCGAAGAGGCAACTCGACGAGCTTGCGCGCGAGCTCGAGATTCCCGGCCGGTCGAAGATGTCGCGGGACGAGCTTGCGGAGGCGGTGCAGGCCGCGCGATAGTCGTTCCACGGCGCGCGCGATGGATCTCGAACAGGCGACAGACGAGCTCTACGCGGCGGACCTGGACGCGTTCGTCGGCGAGCGCGCCAGGCTCGCCAAAGCTCTCCGCGAAGCGGGACAGACCGAGGAATCGCAGGCGTTCGCGAAGCTGCGGAAGCCGACCGTCGCGGCGTGGGTGCTCAACCAGCTTGCGCGCCGCAACCGCCGCGAGGTCGACCTGCTCCTCGACGCCGGCCACCGGCTGCGCGAAGCCCAAGCCGGAGCGCTCACGGGCAAGGAGAAAGGCGAGTTCGAGCGCGCACGCATGACAGAGCGAGACGCACTGCGCAGCCTGAACCGGGAAGCAGAACGGCTTCTCACTGCAGAACGCGGAGGAGCATCCGCCTCCGTTCTCAACCAGGTCGGGGAAGCATTGCGCGCTGCCGCGATCTCGGAGGCCGGCAGGGAGACGCTCGCGCGCGGACTGTTCACCGAGCCGATGCGAGCCGAGGGGTTCGACGTCGTCAGCCAACTCGCCGGCGCGGCGGGCGCCTTGCCGCGGCGCAAAGAGGCGGCTCGGCAGGACGAGCTGCGGGAGGCGAACGAGACGCTCAAAGATGCGCGAGCGGGCCTCCGAAAGGTGGAGCAGGCGTTACGCGACGCCGAGCGCGTCGCCGACCGGCTCCGAACAGAGGCGGAGAAGGCGGGCGCAGCCGTCCAGAGAGCGCAGGCAGAGGCCGATCTCGCGGCGCGGGAGGTCGAGGACGCCGAGGCGCGCGTCAAGCGTCTACGTGGCCGCTAGACCGGGCTAGCTTTCGGCCGTGTCAGCTCCAGGAGATGCTCTCCCGGCCGGCAAGATGCATGTCGACGAAGTCGACACGGATGCGGCTCTCGTGCGCCGGTTGCTCGCGGCGCAGTTCCCGCACTGGGCAGATTTTCCGATTGAGCCGGTCGTTTCCAGTGGCACGGACAACGCGATCTATCGGCTCGGTGATGACATGTCCGTGCGGTTGCCCCGCGTCGGCTGGGCCACCGGGCAGGTGGAGAAGGAGGAGCGGTGGCTGCCGAAGCTCGCACCGCTCCTGCCGGTTGCCATTCCCGTCGTGCTCGCGCGGGGCGAACCCGCTGAGCGGTATCCCTGGCCCTGGTCCGTCTACGGATGGCTGGACGGCGAGAACCCGGACGTCGACGGGCTCCCCGACCCGGGCTCGCTGGCCACGGAGCTGGCGCAGTTCGTCGCCGCCTTACATCGGATAGACCCGACGGGTGGCCCGCCCGCCCGCCGCGGCGTACCGCTCGAAGAGCGAGACGCTCCGACCCGCACCGCGATTGACGCTCTCGAGGGAATGATCGACACCGCTGCGGCGACCGCGGCGTGGGAGCGAGCGCTGCAGGCTCCCGCATGGTCCGGCCCGCCCGTCTGGATTCACGGAGACTTGTCGCCGGGCAACCTATTGAGCGTCGACGGCCGGCTCACCGCCGTCATCGACTTCGGGTGTCTGGGCGTCGGCGATCCTGCCTGCGACCTGATCGTCGCGTGGAACCTCCTTCCTGCGGAGACGAGGAATGTCTTCCGCGCCGCCCTGCGGGTCGATGAGGCCACCTGGGACCGAGCTCGCGGCTGGGCGCTCTCCATTGCGCTCATACAACTCCCGTATTACGACAGCACGAACCCTGCGCTCGCAGCCGGCGCCAGGTACACGATTGGTCAAGTCCTCGCCGGTCACGAGCGCCCACAGCGCCTTCACAGCTGACCTGGGCGGTTTCTCAGACGATTCACAGCTTGCAATGGCACCGTTCGGGGGTGAACAGAGTCGAGCAGGGGCTGAACGGAGCCGGCGGGGGTCGGATCCTCGTCGTCGACGACGAAGGCTCGATCGTCGACGCGGTGGCGACTGCCCTCCGCTACGAGGGCTTCGACGTGCGCGAGGCGAGCAACGGACGGGACGCTCTCGGCCTCGTCGGCGAGTTCGAGCCCGACCTGATCGTCCTCGACTGGATGCTGCCCGACATCGAAGGCATCGAAGTCGGCCGGCGCCTACGCGAGCAAGGCTTCAAGACGGCGATCCTCTTTCTCACAGCCAAGGACGCCGTCGAGCACAAGGTGGACGCGCTGCGCGCGGGCGGCGACGACTATGTCACGAAACCGTTCAGCCTGGCCGAGGTCGTCGCGCGGGTGCAGGCCATCCTCAGGCGCACCGGCGGCGAGCTGCCCGGCGACGTCCTTCGCTTTGCGGATCTCAGGCTGGACGAGGGGCGCCACGAGGTGTTCCGGGGCGAGACGCCGATCGAGCTGACGGCCACCGAGTTCTCGCTCCTGCGGTTCTTCCTCTTGAATCCCCGCCGCGTGTTGTCGAAGGGACAGATCCTTCAAAACGTGTGGCGGTATGACTTCGGCGGCAACTCGAACGTCGTGGAGACGTATGTCAGCTACCTACGGCGCAAGCTCGACGCGTTCGGCCCGCCGTTGATCAGGACGGTGCGCCAGGCCGGCTACATGCTCGACGCGGAGCGGGAGTAGGTTGCTTGGGCGCCTGTCTTTGCGCGCCCGGCTGCTTCTGGGCGTTATTGCGCTCGCTGCCTTCGGACTGATCGCAGCCGACGTGGTCACCTACTCGAAGCTGCAGTCGTTTCTGATCAAGCGGACCGACACGTCGCTGAACGCCGCACACCAGGCGCTCGGGGCCGTGCTCTTGCGTCCGACGGACGACCACGGCCCCGCATCAGGGCCGAGTCACGATCAAGGTGACGCGCCGGGAATCGATGCGCTGACGGCTGCCGCGCCCGGGGACTACATCCAGCTTCGACGTCTGGACGGGACGATCCTCTCCTCCGGCGTCGTCCCTCAATTCTCGAACGCGCCGCGGCCACCGCCACCGCGTCTGCCCACGACCATCTCGCTTCCTGCGTCCTCGCCTGCCGGCGGCGATCGGGTCAGCTATCTCACCGTCCCGGCAACGACAGGGGGAAGCCGCTATCGCGTGCGCGCCTCGATCGAACCGGAAGCGCCCAGCTACATCTTGGTCATCGCCGCTTCGCTCAGCGACGTCGACAGCACCCTCAATCAGCTGTTGTGGATCGAGGCCCTCGTGACGGCACTCGTCCTCGCAGCGATCGCCGCTCTCGGGCTTTGGGTGATCCGGCTCAGCCTGCGCCCGCTCGAAGCGATCGGAGCGACGGCTTCGGCAATCGCAGGCGGCGATCTGACGCGCCGCATCGAGCGAGCCGAACAGAAGACGGAAGTCGGTCGGCTCGGGCTCGCCCTGAACGCGATGCTCGCCCAGATCGAAGCCGCGTTCATTGCCCGCGAAGCGTCGGAGCGAAAGCTGCGGCGCTTTGTTGCAGACGCCTCACACGAGCTGCGGACACCGCTCACGGCGGTACGCGCGTACGCCGAGCTCTTCGCCCGCGGCGCGGCAAGCCGTCCCCACGACCTTGCCCGCTCGATGTCCGGGATCAGCCGAGAGGCCGAGCGGATGAGCCTCCTCGTCGACGACCTCCTTCTTCTGGCGCGACTCGACGAGGGACGACCGCTCGAGCAGGAGACGGTCGACCTGGCGGACGTCGTCAGCGAGGCGGTTGACGCGGCTCAGGTGGTCGAGCCGAACCGGCCGATCACCGTTGAGCTCGAGCCGGCAACCGTGATCGGCGATCGTGAGCGCTTGCGCCAGATCCTCGACAATCTCCTTGCGAACGTTCGCGCACACGCGGGGTCGGAGACACCGGTGCGGATCAGTCTGAGCGGTGTCGACGGTAAGGCGGAGATCTCCGTCGCCGACACCGGCCCCGGACTCACCGAGGAGCAAGCGAGTCACGTCTTCGAGCGCTTCTACCGCGCCGACTCGTCGCGCGCCCGTGCCAGCGGCGGTGCCGGGCTTGGGCTCTCGATCGTCGCTGCCGTCGCCCACGCGCACGGCGGGTCGGTCTCAGCACAGTCGATGCCCGGCGAGGGGGCGACCTTCTCGATCGAACTCCCGCTCGCGGGGAACGGCGCCGCCGAACACTAGCGGGTCTACGAAGACCCACAGGCCGCTCGCAGCGGACTCCAAGCTGACGGCGGCAGGCTGGGACCAGTCATGTCGATGCGCTACACCGCTGCATTCGAGGCCATCGGCGTGACGTGCCAGGTCACGGTCACCGACGTCGAGGCGCTTTCGGACGCGCTTCGCATTGCGCGGCACGAGGTGGACGCCCTCGACGAGGCGTGCAGCCGCTTCCGCGACGACTCGGAGCTGAGCCGCTTGAACGATCGCGGGTCGAGCATGGTCTCGCCACTGCTCTTCGCGGCGATAGAAACGGCGCTCACGGGCGCCGCGAAGAGCGACGGCCTCGTCGATCCGACGGTCGGCAACGCAATGCGCGCGATCGGGTACGACCGCGACTTCGACGTGCTCGTCCGCACTGACGTTGTTGCGAACTTTCGGCTCGTGCCCGCGAGCGGATGGCGATCGGTCGACGTCGACCCCGAGCACTCGATCGTCAGGCTGCGACGGGGCACGGAGCTCGACCTCGGGGCGACCGCGAAAGCCTTCGCCGCCGACCGCATCGCGCGTGCGGCGCACGAGACGACCGGCGTGGGAGTCCTCGTGTCGCTCGGGGGCGACATCGCGGTCGCGGGAGCTCCGCCGCCCGACGGGTGGCCCGTCAGGGTGACCGACGACCACCGCGGAAGCGACGGTGAAGGACAGACGGTCTCCATCCGCGAAGGCGGCCTCGCGACCTCGAGCACGACCGTGCGCCGCTGGCGGGCAGGCAACGTCGAGATGCACCACATCGTCGATCCGGCGACCGGGGCCCCGGCGGACGAGACGTGGCGGACGGTCACCGTCGCTGCAGCGTCGTGCGTCGACGCCAATACCGCTGCCACAGCCGCGATCTTGCGCGGAACCACAGCGCCCGTGTGGCTCGATGCGCTCGGGCTGTCCGCGCGGCTCGTGCAGCCGGACGGCACCGTCGTGCGGACGTCCGGTTGGCCGGACACGGGATAGCTCACAGCCCATTCACAGGCGATGCCAAGGGCTCTGGCAGGAGCCCGAGGTGTCATGTGCGCATGGACATCGACAGAGTGGACACGAACATCCGTACCGCCGGAAGGCGGCGCGTGAACCGGGTGACCGGCGTGGTCGCCGCAGCCTCGACCGCTGCTGCCGCAGTCATCGCCGCCCTGATCGGCTTGCAGGGGAAGGCCACCGCCTCGACTGCGACGCCGACGCACACAACCACCGCGGCCAAGAAGGCGGCGACCACCACGACGCCGTCGACCAGCACGAGCTCGACGTTCGGATCGTCGTCAGCTCCGGCCGCGAGCAGCAGCCCGCCGGTCGCGCAGTCGGGAGGCTCCTGATGCTCGCGGGCTCGACCGCGGTCTGGTACCTGATGCGCTCGACCGGTCTCGTGTCTCTGCTGCTCCTCACCGCCGTCATGGCGCTCGGCATCGCGACGGCGGGTCGGTGGAGCCCGCGGGGGATGCCGCGCTTCGTCACAGCCGCGCTCCACCGGAGCATCTCCCTGCTCGCCGTCGTCTTCGTCGGCGTGCACGTCGTCACCGCAGTCGTCGATCCCTACGCCGCGGTCGGCGTCGTTGCGGTCATCGTTCCGTTCGCCGGCGCCGGCAATCCCGTCTGGGTCGGTCTCGGTGCCGTCTCGCTGGACCTGATTGCGGCGCTCATCGTGTCGAGCCTGCTGCGCCGGCATCTCGGATATCGCGCCTGGCGCGCGATCCATTGGGTCGCGTACATGTCGTGGCCCCTCGCGGTTGTCCACGGACTCGGAATGGGAACCGACGCGGCGTCTCTCTGGTTCGTCGCACTCGCATGCATCGCGAGCGTGTCGTCCGTGCTCGCCTGGCGGCTGTCAAAACGGCACCACGGCAAGCGATTCGAGCCGCAGGTTCTGGGGACGGGATGAGCGCACTCCTCAAGCGGTACGAGACGCCGACTGCGGTTCGCCCTCGTCTGCTACACGCTGAGGGCGGGACGACAATCGACGAGCACGTCGCGCGTTACGGGCCGCTTCCACCCGTCGCGAGGCGCGCCAACGAAGTGCTTCGCGTGATCGAAGCGAGCGGCCTCACCGGTCGGGGCGGCGCTGCCTTCCCGAGTGCGACGAAGCTCCGCAGCGTCGCCCGCGGCAAGCGCACCGTCGTCGTCGGCAACGGAACCGAAGGCGAGCCGGCGAGCGCGAAGGACGAGATCCTGATGATTCGCAATCCGCATCTCGTTCTGGATGGGCTCGAGGCGGCTGCCGAGTTCGTGGGGGCCGACGAGCGCTACATCGCCGTTGCGAGCGAATCGCATACAGCGGTCGCCACGCTCGAAGCCGCCATGGAAGAGCGGCCAGATCGAGATCCGGCGGACATCGTCCGCGTGCCCGATCGTTTCGTCGCGGGTGAGGAATCGGCAGTCGTGCACTGGCTGAACGACGGCCGGGCGGTGCCGACCGGCCGCCGCCCGTTCGAGCGCGGCGTCCACGGTCGGCCGACGCTCGTGCAGAACGTCGAGACCCTCGCTCACCTTGCGCTCGTCGTTCGTTACGGCGCAGCGTGGTTCCGTACCGCCGGCACAGCAGACGAGCCTGGGACGGCGCTTGCGACGGTGCTCGGCGCCGTCGGCACGCCGGGAGTGATCGAGCTCGAGGCCGGCACGACGTTCGGCGAGGCGTTCGATCGCTGCGGTGGCCTGACGCAGAGCATTCAGGCAATCCTGGTCGGCGGCTACTTCGGGAGCTGGATTGCGCCGGAAATCGACGTCCCACTCTCGAACAAGGCGCTGCGTCTGCGCGGCGCATCTCTCGGCGCAAGGGCGATCGTCGCGCTTCCGAGTTCTGTATGCGGTCTCGCGGAGACTTCGCGTGTGGTGCGGTACCTGGCCGGCGAGAGCGCCGGGCAGTGCGGGCCCTGCGTCTTCGGGCTCGCCGCCCTCGTCGACGCACTGCACGCGATCGCGGAGCACCACGGCTCCGGCGACGACGCGCTCGACCGCATTCCGCGGCTGCACGCGCAGATCGCGCGTCGCGGCGCCTGCGCACATCCGGACGGGACGCTCCGCTTCATCGCGAGCGCGCTTGACGTGTTCTCATCCGAGATCGATGCGCATCGCGGCGGACGCTGCACCGCGACGAGCCATGCTCCGGTGCTTCCCACGTGAGCGAGCAACTGCACGTGGATCCTGTGCTCTGCGACGCGTACGGGTACTGCGCAGAGCTGCTCCCGGAGGTGATCACCCGCGACGAATGGGGCTATCCGGTGATCGATCCCGGCCCGCTGCCCGAAGATGTCCTCACCGATGCGCGGCGCGCGGCAGGCGCCTGCCCGAAGCTGGCCCTCAGGCTCGAACTGCGATCGCAGGAACGACGTCGGACCGAGGAGGTGAGCTGGGGGAGGCACCGTTGACGATGTCGCCGATCGCGGTGTACTCGAGTCGCCGCTCGGAGCCGACGTTCCCTGCGACGAAGGTGCCGCTGTTCAGGCCGACGCCGATCCGGAACCCGTCGACGCCCTGGCTTCGGATCCACGCATTGAAGCGGGGCAGGCGGAGCGAGATCATCTCCTTCGCGGCGGCAAGCGCGCGGTCGGCGTGGTCGCCTTGCTCGATCGGCGCGCCGAAGACGGCCATGATGCCGTCGCCCTGGTACGAGATGAGCGTGCCGCCGTGGGCGAAGATCGCCTCGCTCATCTCCGAGAGGTAGTGATTGGTGACGTCGATCACCTGCTCGGCCGGGCGGTTCTCCGAGAAGCTCGTGAAGCCGCGCACGTCCGTGAACATGATCGTGCCCTCGACGGTCACGCCGCCGAGGCGCAGCTCGCCGTCGGCGCGTGCGAGCACTTGGTCGACCACCTGCTCCGGAACGAAGCGGCCGAAGAGCCCACGCACCCGCTCGCGCTCGAAGGCCTCACGCTGCCGGTCGAAGGCGGCGACGGTGTAATGGACGCCGACCGCACCGACCGTCGAGAGGACAAGCGCGCAGAGCGGATAGACGAACGAGAGGATGAGACCGCGCTCGAAGGCGAGCTGCGTCGAGACGCAATAGGCGGCGATCGTGAGGAGCACGAGCGCGAGCATGGGCAGGAGCCGCAGACGCAGGCTCACAACGGGAGCGAGTAACCCGAAGAACACGATCAGCGCAAGCGTGATCCCGCTCGGCGCCGAGCGGAGCGGGAACCCGTGCAACGCCGTCCAGATGCCGTTGCCGATCAGCTCGGGACCCGACATCAACTCGTTCCCCGACGTCGGGGTGAACTGCGATCCGGGGAGCGTCGGCACGGCCGGGCCGATGACCACGATCTTGTCCCGGAACACGCCCGGCTCGATCTTGCCCTGGAGCACGTCGGAGAAGGAGACCGAGTGGATCGTCCCGGGCGGGCCGCGGAAATCGATCCAGGCCGATGAGCCGCCCAACTGCGACGGCCTGATCGCTCGTCGCGACGCGATCTCCGCAGCCACGAGCGGGAACGACTCGAGCCGGTCTATCTCGTACGCCTCCTGCCGGATGACCTCTCCGCCGGGAAAGGACGCATTGCCGACCCGCGCGCCGTACTTCCGGAGCGTCGCGTCCCCACCCAGCACGTTCGTGTGCCCGTTCCTCGGATCGACCTCGGTCGCTGCGAGGACGATCTTGCCGGACGACCGTGCGACCGCCTTGATCAGCCTGTCGTCTTCGCTGATCTCCGCGGCCGTCCTCCCGCTCGCTTCGGTGAACTGCACGCCGTAGGCGATCACGGCGGCGCCGTCCTTGCGCAGCCGGTCGATGACGCGTGCATGCCAGGAACGTGGAAACGGCCAGTTGTGACGAAGCGCGGCGAACGTCGCCGCATCGACCTCGACCAGCACCATCCCGGGCGGCGCGCCCTGAGAGCCGCGCAGCTCGAACCGCGCGTCCACCGTCTGCAGCTCCTGCTTTTCCAGGAGGTTGACCTGGTAGACAAAGACGGTCACCGCGGTCATCGCGACGCCGGTCGCGAGGAACAGCGCCCTGCGCAGGCCGGCACCGTCCCGGGGCCCCGCCGGCCCGCGGAGGCGAGACGCCGTCCGCAACAGCGAACGAGCGACGGATCTCACTGTCGGCACACCACCTCGTCCACCCGACGGCGAGAGCGGCCCCGATCTTCCGAGCCCTTCTACCGAACGTCGGCGGCGATGTATGGTCGGTGTCGCAATGGGCGAGGCTCCGAGCGTCGCGCGGGTGCGTGAGGCGTTAGCCGCGTACAACCGCGGCGACGTGGACGCGATGCGTCCGTTCCTCGCCCCGGACATCGTCTGGCACGTCGGCGGCGACCATCCGCTGAGCGGCGATTATCGTGGCCGCGACGCCGTACTCGCGTACGTCGCGAGGGTGATGGAGCTGACAGGAGGGACGCTGAAGGCCGAGGCCCTCGACATCCTTGTCAGCGACCGGCACGCGGGCCTCTTCCAGCGCATCACCGGCGAGCGGGACGGCAAGAAGCTCGATGTCGTGCTCGCTCAGGCGGTCGAGCTCGACGCCGACGGCCTCTGGGTCGAGTACTGGGCGCTCGGCGACGACCAGGACCGGGTCAACGCGTTCTGGTCGGAGGCGACGTGAGCGTCGCGCCGACCGAACATCCGAACGCAGCACGGATGCGCGAGGTTGCCGGATCCGTCGCGCGCGGCGACATCGCGACCGCCCTCCAGCACTTCCCGGACGACGTCGTGTGGTTCACTCCGGCGGGCGGAGGCGGCGAGGGCGTCTACCGCGGCCGCGACGGCCTCGCGCGCTTCTTCGGCCGGCTCGCCGATCGCTCGAATGGGACGATGCGACCCGACGTCGACGAAGTCCTCGGGAGCGACGACCACGTGGTGATCTTCCTGCACATCACGGCACGGCGGGGCGACGATGAGCTCGACGTCACGGTGGCGCACTTCGCGACGGCGGCGCCGAGCGGCTTCACGCGCAACTGGTTCCTACCCGACGACGTCGCGGCCTGGAACCGGTTCTTCGGCTAGGTCGCCAGGCGAACTCACGCGTCCCCGCTGGCAACAGCGAAGCGCAGGACGTTGTGAGCCGACGTTGAAGAACGTCCCCGCTACGAGGCTCGATTCAAGGCGAGTCTGGAACCCGTTGGTTGTCGTTCGGAAAGGACGTCTTCACCATGGACATGCTTAAGAAGCTGCCGCGCGAGGTGCAGGTCGTCCTCGGTGGCTCGTTGCTCTATCTGATCTTCTCGTTCCTGGATTGGCAGCAGGTTTCGTTCCTCGGTGCGCACGCCGGCATCAGCGAGTGGCACGGGGTCGGCGTGATCGCCGGACTGCTCGCTCTCGCGTTGCTGCTTTGGGAAGGCGCGAGACTCTTCGGAGTTCGGCTCGAGTTCGGGCCGATCACGGCGGGGCTCGGCTCGATCGGGCTCGCGCTTCTCCTGCTTCTCTTCACGGTGATCACGTTTCTCACGCACAACGAGGCCAGGCATTGGCCTGCCTGGGTCGGACTGCTCCTCTCGATCGCGATCACGGTTGCCGCCTTCCGCCGCGCGCGCACCGAGGGCGTGGACGTCCGAGAGTTCGGCACGATCGCGAGCGGAGTCGTCGCGCAAGCCAAGACGAACCGCAGTGAAGACGCGACCCCAGCCACGAGCTCGGCGGGCGGCTCGGGGGAATCGAGCAGTGAGCCCACGTCAGCCGACCCTCCGGCCGCGAACCCCCAGCCGGAAACGTAACGTCCCGAGAACCACGATCCCAGTCATGAGGCGCGCCGGCCACATCTAGACCGGCAACGTTCGCCGGGCCCTGGCCCGCGATCACGCTGCGCGCTGGGGTGTCCTCGGTCGCGCCGAAGGTTGGACTATCGGCGCTCCCTGCGTCCATCCATCGCTTGGTGATCGCGACCCAGGAACCGGGCAACGTCACCGGCCACATCACTAGGTCGGCGCGCACGTCTGGGTCTACGATGGCGGCGATGCGGGCGCCGCCCGTCGCGATCACCGTCGCCGTCTTCCTGGCTGGGGCTGTGCTCCTCGGGGTCGAGATCGCAGCCAGCCGTGTCCTCGCGCCGTTTTTCGGTAACTCGCTCTTTGTCTGGGGCGCGCTCATCGGGGTCGTGCTCGGCGGCCTCTCGATCGGCTACTGGGCGGGCGGCGCGCTCGCTGACCGGTTTCCGCGGGTCGAGCTGCTCGTCGGAGCGATCACGCTCGGGGCGGCGGGCGTGCTTGCGATCCCGTTCCTCGACGAGGCGATCCTCGAGGCCGTGGTCGGCTGGGACCCCGGTCCGCGCGCCGACCCGCTCCTCGCGTCCGTCCTGCTGTTCGGCGCTCCGAGCATCGTCCTAGCGTCGGTGACGCCGATCGCGGTGCGACTCCGCGCGCGCGAGCTCACGCATCTGGGGCGCACGGCCGGCCGGCTGTTCTCGATCTCGACCGTGGGCAGCATCGTCGGCACCTTCGTGACCTCGTTCTGGCTCATCCCGGAGCTCGGCACGGATCAAGTACTCGGCATCGCCGCCGCCGTGCTCTTCGTCGCTGCGGCAGTCGTCGCGATTGCCGAGCGGCTCGTCGCGGCCTCGCTCGTCGCAGCGGGCGCCGCCGCGATCGCGACGCTGGCGGCCGTCTCGCTCGCGCCGGAAACCGGCGGCACGTTGTCGAAAGCGGCCGCGCGGAACTGGTCGCCCGTCTACCGCTTACGCGACGACCCGCGGGCGGCGCCCGAGCTGCCCTACTTCGGCGCGAAGGTTCTCTATAAGAAGGACACGAGATATCACCAGCTCGCCGTTGTCGAGGCAGCCGGAAGACGCACGCTCCGCTTCGGCGGCTCCTTCCAGAGCGAGATGTACGTCGACGCACCATTCCGAACAGCGTTCGATTACACGGACTACTTCTTCCTCGGGCCGGCCTACAACCCGCGCGCGAAGACGGTTCTCTTCCTCGGGCTCGGCGGCGGCTCCGCGCCGAAGAGGCTCGGACGCGACTTCCCGGAGCTGAGGTTGCAGGTGGTCGAGCTCGATTCAGTCGTCGTCGACGTCGCCCGCCGCTTCTTCAGCGTGCCGGAGACGCTGCCCGTTGCAATCGCGGACGGCCGCCGCTATCTGGCGGGCGACGACACGCGCTGGGACGTGATCGCAATCGACACGTTCTACGACGACGGCGTCCCCTTCCACCTGACGACACGCGAGTTCCTCGAGCTCGTTCGTGCCCGGCTGGCGCCCGGCGGGGTCGTCGTCACCAACGTCCTCGGCGCCGTGACCGGCCCTTCCTCGAAGCTCTTCCGTGCCGTCTACCGCACCTACCGCTCGGTGTTCCCGACGGTGACGATCCACCCGGTCTACGGCAGCGACACCTACGGAAACCAGATGCTCGTCGCGACCGATGGCGCCGCCCCGACGAGAGCGTTCGTGCGCGAGCGCTGGCGCGAGATGCGCGCCGCACATCCGTCGGCGCCGCGACTGGATGCTGCGATCACGCAACGCTACGACTCCTTCGTCCCGACGGGAGACGTGCCGACGCTGACCGACGCCTACGCGCCGGTCGACGCGCTGCTCGCGGTGCACTGAATCACGCGAACGCTCGTCGCCGCCGCGTCGGGGAGGAACGGCGGACGCCGCCCCTCCCCGAGCCGGACGTCAGCCGGTCGTCGAAGACCAGATGTCGGTGTTGCCGAACGTGCCGGGACAGTCGGCGAGCAGCCAGGGCGCCGGCAGCGCGTTCGCCCCTGCGGCGAGCGACGCGGCGCGGTAGCTTTGCACCGGCCCGCAGACCGTCGCGTTTCGTGCGTCGGTCCATACGGCGAGGCCGTATGCGGCCGTGGCGGCGGCGTAGACGTAGTCGCCGATCCGCTCTTGGTAGATGTCGTGGCCGGGATACGTCCCACGGAGGTCGTTGTGGCCGGTCGAGGTGTCGGTCGAGCCGTTGGAGACGACCGACCACGAACCGGGCGACCCGGTCACGCCCAGTGGGGCGGTCAGGAAGACGCCGTGGTAGGGCCTGGGCGAGGCCATGTCGGCGCCAAGCCAGGGTGCGGTGTCCGCCTCGTAGACGACGTAAACCCGATCGCCTGACGGCGAGATCGCCGGTGCGGAGTAAAGCGGCCGGTCACCGATCAGCGACACCGTTGCCGGACCGCTCCAGCTGTCGCCGCCGTCGAGCGACCAGGTGAGTTGCGTCGTGTTCGCGTTCACGTCCGATCCGCCATCGGACCAGGCGTCGACGATCTCGTTCGTCGCGCCGGCGCCGGTCGGCGCACCGTTCGCGATGTCGACGCTCGGGCCGGCCGAGAGGTCCGTGCGCGCGCCTGCGTACCCGTCCATGACGCAGCGGCCGTAGACGGGGTCGGTGAAGAAGCAGGGATCGGTGATCTGGCGGACGATCTTCGCCTTGCTCCACGACCGGCCGCCGTCGGACGACTTGAACAGCACGTGGAAGCCGCGCGTCGGCAACCCGACGAGCGTCGGGTTCTGGAACATCTCCGCGAAGAGGTAGACCACGCCGTGACTGTCGGTGCGGATCGTGCAGCCGCTCAAACCCCAGAGAGTCGGGCCGAGCCCGGGCGTCCCTGCAGCCGTGATCTGCGACGTGTTCCAGGTGCCGCCGCCGTCGGACGAGACGGACACCGTCAGGGGTGCCGGGAAGTTCCCACCGAGGCCCCGGTGCTGGCCGTTGCTGCGGAACTCGGGATTGCACAGATAGACCCGGCCGAAGAAGGGGCTCGAGGCGGCGTTGTCCGCCCAGATCTGCTCCTTGTCTTCGAAGGCCGTCTGACCGACGTGCGTGTTCACGAGGACGGGCGCGCGCCAGCTGTTCTTGTCGAGCACGTTCGTCGGCGTCGGATTGTCGAGGCGCGAGACGCCGACGGCGAGGTAGCCGTGGAACTCGGGGTTGGGGAACGCGAAGCCGGAGGGGTATGCACCCACGAGGTTCGCGTAATAGACCCGCGACCCGTTTGCCCAGGAGAATGTCCCGTTCGAGCCCGGGATCGGACCAACCGCGACCGCCGGGTCGCCGGACGAGACGAGCGTGTTCTCGTAGTACCAGGGCAGCGTGTGGATTGGGCCTTCGTGTGGTGTGCACGATGCCGTCGGGTTGCAGTCCGCGGCTGTCCAGCCGGTGTACGCCGGTTGAATCCACGTTTGGCCGCGGTCGAACGAGAAGGCGACGGACGAGAGGCCGACGCCGTCGTCGGCCGGATCGGCGCAGGTCCCGTCCTCGGTTGCATCAGCCTTCGGGCACGGCGCCCAATCGACGAAGTCGTTCCATCCTGCGACGGCGAAGCTCGGGTGGTTGGCGTCGATCGCGACCGCCGGTTCATTCTGGTGGTTCTGCGGCGTCATGTTCGGCGGGCTGCCGACGCTGACGTTGCCTGCGAAGACGGGCGCTGCTGCGGTGGACAGCGCGCACACGGCAAACGCTGCTATCGCTGCCAATCTGAGTCTCATTCGCATCCTCCCTTCGACGAGCGCGAGCGTATGCCCGCCCTGCTGGACTGGAGTTGCACGCGCGTGAACTCGGCGGGCGAGGCAGTCTGACGCTCCGCGGCTGCGGCCGCAAACGAGCCGGTTACATCGCTAGTACCCGCCGCCGCCGAGCAGGGCCCGGCCTGTCGGATCTGTCAGGTAGTACGCGCCTTGAGCGACCGGTAGCGCTCGACCCGGTGCCTGAAGCGCCAGCCGTTGCCGTCGCCGCCCTTGGCTTTCGGCTGCGCAAGGCGCCAGATGAGCTTGCGCTGGCGGCGCATCTTCTCCTGCAGCGCGTGCGCCTCGGGCGAGTTGCCCTTGCCTGCGTCGTCGAGCGCGTCGTAGCGGGTCACCCAATCCTTCTCATTCCGGTTCAACCAGTGCGTCAGGTCATGCACGGTGGGCGCAGCATTGAACATCTGGGTCTCGGCCGCTCGCCGCCGCACCAGTCCCTCCAGCGTGATCAGCTGGCCGTTCTTCGTGGCCTTGCACCACTTGCCGAACTCCGAGGAGGCGCCCTTGAAGTCGCCGTTGTTCAGGCATGACCCGAGCGTCTTGTGCAACGGAAGCGGCCCGGTGTTGAAGACCAGCGAGACGAGCGCGTCGAACTGCGATTGGTTCAGCGGGCGCTTCACGAGCTGATTCACCTGTGCCTCTGCCCCGGCGAGGTCCTGACGGAGCAGCTCGAGCGCCCGCTTCATCGAGATCGTGAGCCCTGGGTGAACGTCGGAGCCTGTATGGCCGACACCGATCGTCCAGACGCCGACGCCGTCGTCGTACGCCTTGAGCCTCACGCCTTCGAATCGGGTAATCAGCTCCAGACCGGCGCTCGAAGTCTTCATTGATTCGCCTCCTCCCCGGCATCGGGATCCTCGGCAACCGCCGAGTCGTCGTCGGGCGGCGGCTCGGCCTCCTCTTCGTCGTCGTCGGGCAGTTCCGCGTCCTCCAGGTCGGGCTCGTCCTCGGCCGACCCTTCGTCCTGCGGCTGTATGCCTTCGCTCATGTCTGCATCGTCCTCCCACTGCTCTTCTGAACCCGGGCTGCGCCGCGCAACGCCCGGATCGTATGGATCCCGACCTCTGAGTCCTCCTTCTGATGATGGTCGTGCTGGAACGCTTTGATCGCCGCCGCGACCTCCGGCGTCAACTTCCCGTTCGGGTGGACGTGCGGGTCGAGGTACGGCCGCCCGGTCTGCGGGTCGACCGCCTTCCAGAGCAACCGCACGACGAGGCGTACGCGCGGACCGCTGGCTCCCGGCCGGAGCGGCCTTACAGCCCAGAGGCTGATCTTCGGCTGCTTCCGGAAGTTGACGTGCTGCGACTCCTTCTCGACGCCGGGGTAGGTCAGCGTGACCGTGAAGCCTTCGCGGCGTGCCTCCGCGCAAAAAGCAGGGACGCGGTCGCGATCGACGTCGATGCCGCGGGCCCACACCGGCAACCTGAACCTGGAGGGCCAGACCCGGTACGCCTTGCCGTCGTTGAACCGCTCGTGCGTCGACTGCCCGGGCGCGTTCGCGGGGTTGCAGTTACCGTGACACGAGTCGGGGCACACCTTGGTCTTGATCTTCGCCTGTGCGCAGTCGAAGAGTTCCTGCTGGCTCATCTTCCCGAGTTGGCGCAGCAACGGCTCCGCGGCCTTCTCGCGTGCGCACGAGGTGATCGGCGCGTCGGCGCGCTGCGAGATGGCGGCGACGGCGTCGCCGAAGCCTCCGTCGTCGTCGCAGACGAACTTCGAGCCGCGCGCCCCCGTGTAGATGCGCAGTGTCATCTCAAAGACGGGCGATGAGGATCCGGCACGATGGCGCTCCCTGATTTCACTGATTGAACTCGGCGAGCGCCGCAAAGCTCGGCCACCAGCGAATCTGCCACCCCTGCGCCCGCCTGTCAACGGTCAGCACTGATCGGAGACGGAGGAGCCGTGCTACGGCTTCGGCGGCCGCCCGCCCGGCGGCGGCCGCTTCGGCTTGGTCGGCGTCTCGGTTGGTGATTCGGCTTCAGCGCTCTTGCCCACGGCCCCGAGGAGCGCCGTCGCTAGCGCGCTGCTGTCGCCTCGTCGTGTTTCCTCGCCCTCGCCGTGTCGGATGGCGTCGCTCGCCGGTGGCGGCGCGCCGCTGTTTCGCAGGCGGGCCACTTTGCTCAGCGTGTCGAACCAAAATGGCGCACCGAAGGTGATGGCGACCACTGTCAGCGACAGACCGATCAGCTTCGACAGCAGCGCCCAGAGCGAGCTCCACTTCTCGTAGAGCGGGAATCCCTGTGGGTCATGGCGTGCGCTCGCGAGATGCCAACCCAGTGAGAGCGGGAGCGACTCGAGCTCGGCGGAGGGGTTGGTCTTTCCGCCGGTGCGGCTGGTCGCACCCTGCGCCTGGGTCACGAGCGCCGCCCGCGTGCTCGGCTCCACCCAGAGCCGTTTCGCGATCTGCAACGAGTCGGCATTCAGTGCCAAAGCGATCACGATCGCGAGGATCCACAGGATCTTCTGGATGCGCTGCCGGTACCAGCCGGACACGCGCTCCATCTGGTCGTCGTACCACTGTTCGGCGTTGTGCCTGAAGGTGACCGCATCGCCTTGCGCGTGGTGCAGCAGCGCCGTGAGCGCTTGCTGCACGCGCTCGCTCGGAATCTGATCGATGGACTCCTCGACCGTGCGCAACTTCTGCTTCACGTCGACGTCCTTCGCAGCCGAAACCGCTTGCTGCTCGAAACCGAGCAGCGCGGTCACGAATGTGCGCGACGGGATGTACGAGGGGAAGTCCGTCTTCCGGCTCGTCTTCGGTCGGCCGTTCTCGAGCGGTGGCGACGGCGCGGCAGCATCCTTGTTCTTGGGATAGAGCATGGGCTCGACGAGCGGGTGGCTCTTCAACTTTTCGAGTGCCGCCGACCCTTGCGTCGGATCCTGCAGCAGCTCCCAGAGTCCGCGCTCGAGGTCCTGCGCGCGCCATCGACCCAGCGAGGCGATCGCCTCGTTGACGCCGGAGCAGACAATGGCAAGGATGAAGTAGACGAAGGTCAGGCCAAGAGCGACGTCAAGCGCCGGGAAGTTCAGCATCGCGTTGCCCCTGTGACGCGACTCACGGCGGAGTCCGAGGCCTCAGAATCGCCGATGCTTGTGGAAGAAGCGGGTGAGCTCGTACAGGTGGGCGAAGTTGAAGCCCTGCCCCGGGTCAGTGCGGTCCTTGAAGCCGGCCATGTCGGACACGTCCATGTGCGACGTGTGGCCCCGACGCTGGACACCGACGAGGTGGTGGCCCGGACGCAGGATGGCGCGCCGAGGCGGAATGCCGTATGCGTCCCAGACTCGATTGGCGCACCACGCGGCAGCGCGCATCTGCTTCTCGGTCCAGGGCTCGCCGACGGTGTCGTGCATGTGCTCGACGCCGCAGGCGAACTGATTGGCACCGCGATGACCGAAGCAGAACTCGTCGAAGCGGGTGAAGAGCGCAACGTTGCCCTCGGCGTCGGTCGCCGCCTGGATCGCGAGCCCTTTCCCCCGCAAGATGTCGCCCAATTTCTGGAAGTCAGCGGTGCCTTTTGCGTTGGGCACCACCGGGATGTGATGAACCATGAGCAGCGGCCGGATGCGACCCCCGTTAGGCGGGCACAGACCGGTCCCGCGGAAGTCGAAGACCTTTCCGCCCATCCCCGGGATCGTGCGCTCCGCGCGCGCCTTCACGATGTCGCCTCCCCGCTCAGGAGATCGTCATCGGCCTCGTGAATGTCGCGTTCCTCGAGAGCGGGGTCGATCTCGACCTCGAACACCGGCTCGAATTCGGGATCGAGAGCCTCGTCGAACTCGGGATTGTCCTCTCGGACGAGCCCGGCTGCGCGGGCCATGGCCTCGCCGTGAGCGTCGTCGGTGCTGTCGCTGGCGACTGTCTCGTCCACGTGATCGCCCTCCTCGAGGGAACCGATCGGGCTCCGTCGTCTCGCGTATCGGTTTCGTCAAGAACTCGCGCGCGCAGCAGTCGTCGTTCCCACGTCGCCGGGCCGGCCCGGAACTGAAGCCACCTGATCGAGTCTCTCTTGCTGCCGCTGTTGACAAAGAGCGCTCCCGGCCGGAGAGTTGCGGGTACGAGTCGTGAAGGTCTTTCTCTCGCATTCGTTCCGCGACGAGGATAGGCACCTCGTCGCAAAGATCGACTCACTGCTGGTTGCGCAGGACGTCCTCGTGGTAACTGGCAGGCGACTCGGTGGAGAGGCCCTGACTCCGGAGATCATGCGTCGGATCGACACGACCGATGCGCTGGTCGCGCTTCTGACCCGGCGCGATCGGATCGGCGAGGAGGGACTCGGACGGTGGACCACCCACAACTGGGTGCGCGACGAACTCAACTATGCTCGGGGAAGGAATGAGCCGACGATCGGACTCGTGGAAGCCGGTGTCGAGCTAGACGGTGCCTACGCCGAGCGCGAGCGTATCCCACTCGATCGCGAGAACCCGTTGGACGCGCTACTCGATCTCGCCCAGACAATTCACATCTGGAAGGAAGAGCGCGGCGTCCAGCGCCAAGTTCAGATTAAGCCCGACGAGATCGGTGAGGAACTTCGCAACAGGGAACACGAGTTGACGTGCAAGTATCGCTCCGTGTCGCCCGACGGAGTCCCTGGCGACTGGCGGACCACGAAGCCAATGCTTCGGCCGGGCGGAACTATCCTCTTTGTGGACGGCGTCCTCGGGGACGACCACTACATTGAGGTCGAGGTTGCCGGTCCGGACGGCAGGGCGCAGTGGTGGTCGCCGGCGACGGCACAGCTGATCAACGTCGAACTCAGACAGCGGCGCGCATGACGTTAGAAATTGCACAAGAGTCCCGCTTCGTCCACGAGAACAAATGGGAGTGGGCCATCTGGCTTGAGGGCAACGAGCCTGAGCTGGACGACATTGAGGCGGTCGAGTACGCCTTGCACCCGACGTTCGAGGAGCCGGTGCAACGCGTTCGCGACCGAGGCACGAAGTTCCGGCTCGACCAGTGGGGTTCGGGCGAGTTCGAGATCAATGCACACGTGTTGAAGAAGGATGGAACGAAAAGGCATCTCAAGCACTGGCTTGAGCTGCCGGGGCCGGAGGGTCAACGAGCGCCCGTAAAGGAGACGAAGAAGGTTCTCGTGTCGTACGCGGCAGCCGACGCCGAGTGGGGCAATGCGATTCGGTTCGAGCTCGCAGCGAAAGGGTTTCAGGCCATGGTCATTGACGACATGCTCGTTACCGGCAAACCGTGGCAGGCGTCGATCGCAGAGGCAATCGACGAGGCAGATTTCGTAGTCGGAGTGTTCTCCGACGCGACGAGTCCATCCGTGCTGCGCGAGCTCGTGCAAGCGCAGAAGAAGAACGTCCGAGTCGTTCCGATCGCGATTGGATCGGACGCGAACGTGCCGAAGTCCCTCGAGACCAGCAGGATCGTGAGCATCAACGACAAGGCGGATCTTGCGTCGGCCCTCGATTCGGTCGTCGGCAACTCCCGATAGAGGCCTGCTCGCCGGATCGTTGCGCCGGACACGTATGGGCCCGCACATTTACGCGCACGGCGCCGCTAAGAGCGCGAGGACTCCTCGACGCGGTTCAAGACCGCGGACCGTCGAGAAGAGTGTCGGGAGAGAGGCTTCGCCTAGATCAAGCCGCTGCCGGTACCGGCAGCGACGGCGGCCGCAGCGTGACATGAACGACGAAGGCACCGACGAAGAGGAACAGTGCGGCAACACTGATCGCCGGCGCCGAAGACGCGATCGCGTCGACGACGGGAGCCAGCGCGACCGCCCCGAGCATTGTCGTGCGCCAGATCGTCGAGCCGACGCCGAAGACCCTTCCCTGGTAGGTCGTGTCGGCTTGCTGGTGGATCGCCGTCATCATGACGACCTCCGTGAAGCCGTTCGCCACGCCGAACGCTACGAGGACGAGGAGCGCGATGACGGCGCTTCCCGACCACGCAAACGCGAGGAAGAGGCAACCCATCGCCGCGAGCCCCGCTCCCAGCCAACGCGGCTCGATTCGCTCGGCGATCGCTCCCGTGAGCGCTTCGCCCGCGATCATTCCGAGCGCGAGCGCCGAGAGCGCCCACCCGTAGCCTCCGGCTCCGAGGCCCAGATCCGTCGTGAACTTCGGCAGCGTCGCGTTGACGAGACCCGCTGCGAGCGTCACAACCGCAAATCCTCCCACCACGACCGCGAGCGCGCGTTGCGCGACCACGTACCGGAGTCCCTCCAGCAATCCGCCTCGCGCGCGGCTCGACGTCGCGGGTGCGTCTTCTGTGACGCGAATCCGCGCGTAAAGCAGCACGGCAACGGCGTAGCTCACGAGATTCGCGGCGAGCCCGGCAACCGGCCCGCCGACGGCGAGCATCACGCCGCCGATGACGGCGCCCAGCGCCATCGCGGCCTCCTGACCGACGGAATGAATCGCGTTTGCAGCCGGAAGCTCGTCCTGATCCACGGTCATCGGGATGAGCGCGTTGCCGGCAACGGTCGAGACCATCGCGACGAGGCCGCAGAGACCGACGAACGCGAAGACGAGCGGCCGCGATCCGATCGTCACCCCCACGAGCGCACCCGTGATCGTCGCGGCGCACGCGACCTCGCTGCAGACGAGGACCCTTTGCCGCGGCAACCGATCGACGATCGATGCCGCCACGCTGCCGCCGACGATCGGCGGCACGAGCCTGATTCCCATCAACAGCGCAACCTGCGCGACTGACGACGTCGACTCGTACACCCAGCCGACGAGTACGGCAACCATCAGCCAGTCGCCGAGATAGGAGATGCTCTTGCCGAGCGCGAGCCGGCGGAATGACGGCGATCGCAGCGGCCGCGCGAGCCGCTCCGGAATCCTCAAGATTGCTGTCTCGCTCACGGCATCCAATGGATCCGTCCACTGGGGGGCGCCGCCCATGCGTTGCCCCCCGCCTCCGGGTGATCTAGTTCCCCCAAGTCGTGCTCCGCTTCATCATCTCTCCCCCTTTCGGGCTGGGGGACGGCCGCGACGACGGCGGCCGTCCCGCCAGCGGTAACGCCGGCCTGATGGCTCACCGGCGCGCTTGCCGCAGTGGCCTGAAGACTGTTCTCCGGCGCTGCGCTCACGGTGCGACCTTCGCTCAAGCCGCTGAAAAACCGCTGAAGATGTCCTGAAATCGTGGTAAGACCCACGGGTGAGCGCCGCACCGCCGCAGTTCTGCCTCCTCGGCCCTCTTGCCGTCACCCACGACGGCGAGCCGACGCCGCTCGGTGGACAGAAGCGGCGTGCGCTGCTCGCGGCGCTACTGCTCGAGGCAAATCGGGTCGTCTCGCGTGACCGGCTGATCGACGCACTCTGGGGCGACGACCCGCCCGATACGGCGCCCAACACCATCCAGGTCTACGTCTCGCAGCTCCGGAAGCTCCTGCCGGAGGGCGCGCTCGAGACCGCACCGCCGGGCTACCGGCTCGTCGTCGATCCGGAGACCGTCGACCTCTACGAGTTCGTGAGGCTCAGCGACGAGGGGCGGTTGGCGCTCGCCTCCGGGAACGCCGCGGGTGCAGCGGAGAGCTTGCGCGCGGCACTCGCCCTCTGGCGCGGAGCGCCGCTCGCCGATCTCGCCTGGGAGCCCTTTGCGCAAGCCGAGATCGTCCGCCTCGATGAGCTGCGCGTGGCCGCATTCGAGGATCGGATCGACGCCGACCTGGCGCTCGGCCGGCACGGCCAGGTCGTCCCGGAGCTCGAGCTCCTCGTCGCTGAGCATCCCCTCAGGGAACGCCTGCGCGCGCAGCTGATGCTCGCCCTCTACCGCGCCGGCCGGCAGTCAGATGCGCTCGCCGTCTATCAGCGGGCGCGAAAGACGCTGGTCGACGAGCTCGGGATCGAGCCGGGCGAGTCCCTGAGGAAGCTCGAACGCGCGATCCTCGCACACGACCCGTCGCTCAGCGTCACACAGCCCGGGGCGGTTTCGCCGCGGCGCACGCCGACGCCGCCGCACCCGCTCCTCGGTCGCGAGCGCGAGCTCGCGGCTCTCTCCGACCTCGTGCGACGAGAGGGGACTCGCCTCGTCACGCTCACGGGCATCGGGGGCATCGGCAAGACACGGCTAGCGCTCGAGCTGACACGCCGGCTCGCCCCCGAGTTCGCGGACGGATCGGCGGTCGCACTGCTCGCGACGCTGCAAGATCCCGCGCTCGTGGCACGCGCGATCCTCGATGCGCTCGAGCTCGCGGAGTCGGGACGAGACCCCGAGGCGGAGCTGATCCGCGCGCTGGGGAGCTCTCAGCTGCTCCTGCTCGTCGACAACTTCGAGCAAGTGCTGGCGGCAGCGCCGACCGTGGCGCGACTGCTCGAGGCGTGCCCGGCGTTGAAGGTGATCGCCACGAGCCGTGCGCCGCTTCATGTCGCGGCAGAGCACGAATTCCCCGTCCCGCCGCTCGCCGAGGACGAAGCCGCCGAGCTCTTCATTACGCGCGCGCAGGCTGCCAATCCGAGCTTCGCCTTGAGTGAGCAGAACGCGGGCGCCGTCGCAGAGCTGTGCGCGCGGCTCGACGGCCTGCCGCTCGCGATCGAGCTTGCGGCCGCGCGCTCCAAGCTTCTCCCACCGGCGGCGCTACTCGCGCGGCTCGGGAACCGCCTCGAGCTCCTCACCGGCGGGCGGCGCGACGCGCCGCGACACCAGCAGACGCTGCGCATGACGCTCGACTGGAGCCACGACCTGCTCGACGCGAACGCGCAGCGCCTCTTCGCGCAGCTCGCCGTGTTCGCCGGCGGGTGCACGCTCGAGTCAGCCGAGGAGGTATGCGATATCCAGGGTTCCGTCCTGGAAGGACTTGCGGCTCTCGTCGACGAGAGCCTCGTCGGGCGACGCGAGGCCGACGACCCTCGCTTCGCAATGCTTCAGATTGTGCGCGACTACGCGCTCGAGCGACTGGCGGCGTCGGACGAAGCCGACGAGACTAGGCGCCGGCATCTCGAGCATTTCGTCGCGCTCGCGGAGCAGGCCGAGTCGGGTCTCGCGGGCAGCGAGCAGGCACGTTGGCTTGCCCGCATCGAAGACGAGCACGACAACCTTCGGGCCGCCCTCGCCTACGCCCATGAGACAGCCGACTCGTCGTCGGCGTTGCGGCTCGTCGTCGGCGTTCGCCGCTTCTGGCAGATCCACGGCTACCTGGCAGAGGGCCGGCAGAGCCTCGAGTCGGCGCTCGCTGCGACGCAGGGGACGCCGTCGGAGCTTCGCGCGAACGGGTTCAACATGCTCGGGATTCTCGCCGGAGAGCAGGGCGACTTCGACGCGGCCCGCGTGGAGTTCACCGCCGCCGCGGAGGAAGCGCGCGCCGTCGGGGCAACACGTGCGCTCTCGTCCGCGCTCGTCAATCTCGGAAACCTGGCGTTCTTCAGCGGCGACGCCGACGCCGCGCGCGACCTCTACCGAGAGAGCATCGAACACTTCGCCTCCCTCGGGGATCTCCGCGGCCAGGCGCTGGCGAAGGAGAACATGGGACTCCTGTCGCTCACCGGAGACGATGCGGCCGAGGCCGTCACGTGGCTGATCGCCGCGCGCGAGCTGGCGCGCGAAGTTGGGGACGACCTCGAAGTAGGCCGGGCGACCCGCTCGCTCGCGGCGGCGATGATCGAGCTCGGAGACGTCGCGGAGGCGACGACGCTGGTCGCCGAAAGCCTCGGCATCGCCCGCGAGCTCGGCGACACCCACGGCATCGCTGAATGTCTCGAGACGTTCGCCGGTCTCGCAGCCACGACACACGAAGCCACGCGCGCCGCGAAGCTGTTCGGTGCGAGCGACGCGGTGCGTGCGTCGATCGGAGCGCGGCGGCAGCCGGATCACGAGATCCTCTACGAGCGTTGGCTCGCGCGGACGCTCTCCCGCCTCGACACGAGCACCTACTCCGAGCGGTACGAGGACGGTCGAGCGCTGACGCTCGACGACGCGTGCTCGCTCGCGCTCGCATCGGAAGCGGCGCTCGCTCCGTAGCCGGACTCCCTCGTTCGAGGGAATTTTCGCCCTGGCATCCCCGTACGGGGGACGAGGGATCGCGCGGCTGCCGATACCGAATGAACAGCTTTCCCTTGCGGCTTCAAGCGTTTTCAGCATGCGGCGTATAGCGACGACCCTCCCAGCGACTCGAGCTCATCGAACTTCGGCTTCACGGAGGCCGGTCGATGCGCGCGTCAGCATCCTGATCGGCGCCGTCACCGCGAGCGCGAGCGCCGGAATCGCGTTCGCGCTGCCGACGATCGCCCATACGGCCTCAGCGGAGCCTCGCCGTGTCGCATCGATGGTGGCTTTGACGCTCGTGCTGCAGCTGTTCTCGGTCCCGGTCTACGGCCGCGGGGGTTTCGGCGTCTCGGCGATCGGCATCCTCGCGGCTGCGTTTCTCCTGAATACGGGAACCGCAATGGCCGTCGCCGTGGTCGCCGCGCTCCTGGCGTGGGCGCGCCGGCGCAGCGACTTCGACAAGGCGATCTTCGACGCCGGGAACCTCGCGCTCGCGGCGGGAGCGGCCGGACTGACGTTCCACGCGCTCGCCGGCACGTCGCGATTGCTTGCCGCCGCACTCGCAGGCTGCGCGTACGCAGCATTGAACAACGGCCTGGTGTGTCTGGCGATGAGTCTGGCGGAGAACGCAGGCTGGCGGGCCGTGTGGCACGAGCGCTTCCACTGGGCGCGCTACTACTTCCTCTTCTTTGGACCGCTGGCGCTCGTTGCCGAGACGGCCTACAACCTCATGGGCGCGCAAGGGCTCGTCGCGTTTGCGCTGCCGCCCGCGCTGATGATGCTTTCGGCGCGCCGGTACCTCGAGCGGACCGCAGCGGCCGTGGAAGAGGTACGCGAGGCGAACGTCCAGCTTCGGCGCGCCCACCGCGACACGATCGCCGCGCTGTCTCGCAGCATGGAGGCGAAGGATCTCTACACCGGAGGTCACACAGGCCGCGTGGCCGCTGTCTCCGTGGCACTTGCGCGAGGCCTTGGGTACGACGGCGAAGAGCTCGAGGCGATCGAGATCGGGGCGCTCCTGCACGACATCGGCAAGATCGGGATTCCCGAGCAGATCCTGCACAAGCAGGATCGTCTTGACGACGAGGAGTGGTCGATCATGCGAACGCACCCGCTCGTCTCGGATTTCATCCTCGCCGAGCTCAACCTCGATCGGATCGTTCGCGAATGCGCGCGTTCAAGCCACGAACGGATGGACGGCCGGGGCTATCCCGACGGGCTCAGCGGCGAGGAGATCCCGCTGCCGGCGCGGATCGTGTTCGTTGCCGATGCATTCGACGCGATCACGACCGACCGTCCTTACCGGAGCGGCCGGTCGACCGCAGCCGCCTTGGCAGAGATCGAAGCGTGCGCCGGCACGCAATTCTGCCCGCGCGTCGTGGCCGCATTGCGCGACCTCTGGGAGACGAGCCCGGACGTCCTAGCCGTCGAGAACCCGGCGACACCTCCCGTTCTGCGATCTCTCCAGCTCGAGGTCGCATAGCGCCGGGCGCTGGTCAGACCTCCTGGGACGTTGCGATCCAGGCATCGATTTCCGCCCGCGAAGGTGGGACGGCTCCCCGTCGCGTGCACGTGATCGCGGATGCCGTGACCGCGTACTCGACCGCGTCCTCGAGCAGCGAGTCGTCGAGCGGCCGCGTCGCCCCCGGCTCGAGCGCGTCGCGCTCGACCAGCGCTGCGAGGAGCGCGGCACCGAAGCTGTCGCCGGCGCCGACGGTGTCCACGACCGTGACCGGGACGGCCGGGACGCGCGCATGCCCCTCACGCGAGGCCGCGACGGCGCCGAGCGTGCCCATCGTGATCGCGACGAGGCGCAGGCCTAGGTCGAGGATGTGCTCGAGGATGTCCGCGAGCTCGAGCTCCGGGTAGATCCAGGCTGCATCGTCGTCGCTCAGCTTGACGATGTCGGCCAACCTCGCGAGCCGTTCGAATCGAGCTCGATACGCGACCTGGTCGCCGAAGACTGCCGGCCGGACGTTCGGGTCGAGGACGATCGTCCGGCGCCGCGCCTCGCGATCGAGCAGCGCCTCGTAGGCGGCGGCCGGCGGGTCGACCGCCAAGCCCAGCGTCCCCACGTGGATCGCCGACACATGCTCCGGCAGCGCGGGAACGGCATCCGGCGGGAAGTCGGCGAGCGACGTCCCTGTCAGATAGAAGGTGTACGTGTTCTCGCCGCCGTCCTGCCGGTGGACGACCGCGAGCGGCGTCGGGGCATCGGACCAGCGGACGAGCGACATGTCGACACCGGCCTCGAGCAGCCGCCGGGCCAGCAGGCTCCCGTAGTCGTCGTGCGAGAGCGTGCCGAGATACGCCACCGGGATCCCGAGGCGACCGAGCGCGATCGCGGTGTTGAAGGGTCCGCCGCCGGGGACCGGGCTGAGCAGACCCCGTTCGTCGACGAGGTCGACGAGAGCCTCGCCGCCGACGACGATCACGGGGCGAGCTCAGCGGGCCTGATCTCGCCGGACCCGCGCGCGATCAGCTGGACCGGGACGACCTGATGCACCGACGGCGACGCATCGCCGTCGAGTCTTCGGAACAGAAGGTCGGCCGCCGAGCGGCCGAGCGCCTGCGGATCCTGGGCAACGACCGAGATCGCCGGGTCGAGGACGTCGGCGAGTGCGACATCGTCGAAGCCGATCAGCGCGATCCGGCGTTCCAGCCCGGCGCTCCGGAGCGCCCGGATGCCGCCGATGGTGAGGAGGTTCTGGCTGGTGAAGAGCGCCGTCGGCGGCTCGGGGAGCGCCAACAGTGCTTCGACGGCGTGAGCTGCGGCTTCGGGGTCGCGAAGACCGGTCCGGATCAGCTCGTCGTCGCGGGCGATCCCGGCCCGCTCGAGCGCCTGGGTGTACCCCTGTAAGCGCTCCTCGGCCGTCGAGATCGAGAGAAGGTCGCCGAGGAAGGCGATTCGTCGATGGCCGTGTGCGAGGAGATGCTCCACTGCTTCGACGGCGCCTCCCAGGTTGTTCGAAGCCACGCTGTCCGCGTCGAGATGCCCAGCCGGTCTGTCGAGGAACACGAGGGCGGTGCCCGCTCGCTGCTCGACGTAGAGATACGTGTGGTCGTGGCTCGCCGGCACGACGATGATCCCGTCGACGCGCCGGTCGCGAAACGAGCCGATCAGCTCGCGCTCGCGGCGCGGGTCCTCGTCGCAGCTTCCGGCGAAGACGAGCACGTTCCGGGCACGAGCCGAATCCTCGATCGCACGATGGAGGGCGGAGGAGAACGGGTTGGCCACGTCCTCCAGGACGAGCCCGATCGTCTGTGTCTTGCCCCCGAGCCGCCGAAGCATCGACGCGTTCGCGTCACGTCGATAGTTGAGTTGCTCGATCGCGCGCCAGACCTTCGCCTCGAGGGTCGGGCTGACGCCCGGCTCGGCGTTGACGACGCGCGAGACCGTCTTCAGGCCGACGCCTGCGAGCGCTGCGACGTCGAGCATCGTGGGACGCCGTGCGGTTTCAGGAGGTTGTCCTGACAACGAAGTCTCGCCTTTGGTCGTCAACGCTGAGCTGATCGTATAGCCATCGCACGGCTCTTGACAATGGCTTCTTGACAACGTTATCTTTCCGCCCATCGGACCGTCGCGCGCCTACCCAGGAGCATCGCCGGCCACTCCGTCCTCGCAGCCGGAGAGCCGACCGCTGAAGGTCTCGAATAGCGCGGCCGTATTCCGCACAGGAGGAGGCATCACCATGCATGAAGCACGGAACGGGAGCACGCGTCGGCGTGTGAAGGTTCTCGTCGGTGTCTTCGTGACGGGGATCGTCGCGCTCGCGTCGGTCGCCGCCACGGCGATGGGAGGTACCGCTGCCAAGACGATCAGCGTCGCGATCGTCGCGAACCCGCAGATGCAGGACATCGCATCACTGACCCCGTCGCTCTTCACTACGAAGACCGGGATCAAGGTGAAGTACACGATCCTCGACGAGGGCAAGCTGCGCGAGGTCACGACCCGCGACGTTGGCTCCGGCGGCAAGGCGTTCGATGTCGTCATGATCGGCATGTACGAGACGCCGCAATTCGGCACCGCCGGGTTGCTCAACGACCTGACGGCTCAGGCCAAGGGTGACAAGGCGTACAACTACAACGACTTGATTCCCGCGGTCCGCAGCGGGCTCTCGGCGAACGGCAAGCTCTATGCCTCGCCGTTCTACGCAGAGTCCTCGTTCGTCATGTACCGCAAGGACGTCCTCAAGTCCAAGGGCGTGACGATGCCCGCGCGCCCGACCTGGCAGCAGGTCGCCACGATCGCACGCAAGATCAACTCGTCCTCGATGGCCGGCATCTGCCTGCGCGGGAAGCCCGGCTGGGGCGATCTCGGTGCTGCGTTCACCACGGTCTTGAACACGTTCGGCGGCACGTGGTGGTCGTCGACGGCGGACGGCAAGCCTGCCAAGGCGCAGGTCGACCAGCCGGCCTTCAAGACGGCTCTCGACTTCTATGCCAAGCTCGTGCAGGACGCAGGTGAGAAGGACGCTGCCAACTCGAGCTTCAACGAGTGCCTCGCGCAGTACCAGGCCGGCAAGGTCGCGATGTGGTACGACGCGACCGTCGCCGCCGGTTTGCTCGAGGCCAAGGACAGTCCGGTGAAGGGTAAGAACGGCTACGCGCTCGCGCCGGTGGTGAAGACGAAGGCATCCGGTTGGCTGTGGAGTTGGGCGCTCGCGATCCCGAAGAGCTCACCCGATCCGGCGGACGGCTGGAAGTACATCTCGTGGGCGACCGGCCCGTCGTACATCAAGGCCGCCGGCACGAAGACAAAGGGCGGCTGGGCAGCGATCCCGCCGGGGACGCGGCTCTCGACGTATCAGATCCCGCAGTACAAGGCTGCGGCCGCCGCTTTCGCCTCGAAGACCCTCGACGCGATGAAGGCTGCGCCGATCAACAATCCCGGCACGACGAAGCGTCCGGGCCTACCGGGTGTGCAGTACGTCGGCATTCCGCAGTTCCAGGATGTCGGCAACCGGTGCACCCAGCTCTTCTCGAGCGTGATCGCCGGTTCGACGAAGGACACGACCGCGCTCAGCCAGTGCCAGGAGATCGCGTCGAGAGCGATCAAGTGAGAGCTCTGCCGTGACTACCGCTGCCGCCGACGCCACGCTGAGGGGAAAGGGAAAGGGAAAGGTCGGAGATCCCTTCTCCTCTCCGTGGCGTCGGCGGCTTCCGCTGCTCCCGGCGCTGCTCTTCGCGATCGCGATCACCCAGCTGCCGTTCCTCGTCAGCATCTACTACAGCTTCACCAACCTGAAGGACAAGACGCAGTCGCTGATCCCCGAGCCGACGAAGTTCGTCGGGATCGACAACTACAAGGCGATCTTCAACGATCAGTTCTTCCGGCAGGCGATGTGGACGAGCGTGAAGATGACCGTCCTCGCCGTCGTCCTGTCGCTCGTCTTCGGCACGCTGTTCGCGATCCTTCTCGACCGGAAGTTCGTCGGGCAGGGGGTCGTGCGCACGCTGCTGATCACCCCGTTCCTCCTCATGCCGGTCGTTGCGGCGCTGATCTGGAAGCAGCAGATGTTCTCATCGCTCTTCGGCATCCTCGACAAGGTGCTCGAGTTCCTCGGCCTCAACGCCGTGGCCTTCATCTCGGACCATCCGCTCGGGTCGATCGTCACGGTGCTCGTCTGGCAATGGACACCGTTCATGATGTTGATCATGCTCGCAGGGCTGCAGAGCCAGCCCTCGGACATCCTCGAAGCTGCGGGGGTCGACGGGGCCACCCCGTTCGGGATCTTCAGGCAGCTGACGTTGCCGCACCTGCGGCGGTACCTCGAGCTCGGTGCGCTGCTCGGCTCGATCTACATCGTCCAGGCGTTCGACGCGATCGACCAGATGACCGGAGGCGGTCCCGGTTCGACGAACGTCCCGTACTTCGTCTACCAGGAGTCGATCGGCGGCGGGTTCCGCTACGGCTCGGCGTCCGCCTACGCGATCGTCGTGGTCGTCTTCTCGATCGTCATCGCCACGTTCTCCCTGCGGGTGCTGTCCGGGCTCCTGAAAGACGAGGAGCGGGCATGATGAGCGTAGGCTCGACGGAGCTCACTAAAGAGCGGAGGCGCCGGCTCTGCCGGCGCCGGGAGCGGGCATGATGAGCGTAGGCTCGACGGAGCTCACTAAAGAGCGGAGGCGCCGGCTCTGCCGGTGCCGGGAGCGGGCATGACTCGCGAGCGCCGCGGAACGAGGCTCGGGGTCGGCGAAAGCCGCTACGGCTCGATCGCGCTCGGCACGGCCGCCTGGGTGATCGGCATGCTCTGGATCTTCCCGGTCGCCTGGACCCTCTTGACGAGCTTCAAGACCGAGCAGGACGCGTCGGCTCAGACCCTGCACCACGGCCTCTCGTTTGCCCGCTACAGCGAGATCAGCCATTCGACCGAGGGAACGCTCTCGCTCGGGGCGGCGTTCACGAACTCGTTCGTCGTCGTGCTGGTCTCGACGATCATCGTGATGCTGCTCGCGTTGCCCGCCGCCTATGCGCTCGCGATCCGCCCGGTGCCCAAGTGGCGTGACGTGCTCTTCTTCTTCATCTCGACGAAGTTCTTGCCGATCGTCGCGTCGATCTTCCCGATCTACGTCTACGCCGAGAAGTGGAACCTGATCGGCACCCGCACGATCCTGATCATCCTTTACATCGCGATCAACCTGCCCCTCGCGATCTGGATGACGCGCTCGTTCTTCATCGAGGTGCCGCGCGAGTTGATCGAGGCGGCCGAGATCGACGGCACTTCGCTCATCAATCAGCTTCGCTCCGTGATTCTTCCGATCGCCGCGCCCGGCATTGCGGCGACCGCGCTCCTCTGCGTGATCTTCGCCTGGAACGAGTACTTCTATGCCATCCAGCTGAACTTCGCCGGTGCGTCGACGATGCCCCAGTGGGTGATCGGGCACGTCTCGACACGGGGCAACTTCCTCGCGAAGCTCTCCGCCGCGTCGATGATCGCCTGCCTGCCCGTCGTTCTCGCAGGCTGGGCCGCACAGAAGCGGATGATCCGCGGGCTCTCGATGGGTGCCCTCAAGTGAGAAGGGACTGATCTCTTGGCCTCGGTGCAATACGACGCAGCCACACGGCTCTACCCCGGTACTCCCAAGCCGGCGGTCAACGACCTGAACCTGTCGATCGAGGATGGCGAGCTGCTCGTGCTCGTCGGCCCGTCCGGATCCGGTAAGTCGACGGCGCTCCGCATGCTCGCGGGGCTCGAGCCGCTCGATGAGGGCAAGATCCTGATCGGCGGCAAGGACGTCTCTGCGGTCCGTCCCCGGGACCGGGACATCGCGATGGTGTTCCAGAGCTACGCGCTCTACCCGCAGCTCGACGTCGCGGCGAACATGGGCTTTGCGCTGAAGCAGCAGGGCGTTCCGAAGGAAGAACGGCGGCAGCGCGTGCTCGAGGCCGCGAAGCTGCTCGATCTCGAGCCGTACCTCGACCGGAAACCGAGGAACCTCTCCGGGGGTCAGCGCCAGCGGGTCGCGATGGGTCGCGCGATCGTCCGGCACCCGCAGGTCTACCTGATGGACGAGCCGCTCTCGAACCTCGATGCGAAGCTTCGCGTGCAGACACGCGCCGAGCTCGTCGAGTTGCAGCAGCGGCTTGCGGTGACGACGGTCTACGTGACGCACGATCAGGTCGAGGCGATGACGATGGGACATCGCGTCGCCGTGCTCCGCGACGGGGACCTGCAGCAGGTCGATACGCCGTCGGCCCTCTACCACGACCCCGCAAATCTGTTCGTCGCGGGATTCATCGGCTCGCCGGCGATGAACATGTTGCCGGTGTCGGCGAGCGGGCCGCTACGGATCGGCGGCGCCGACATCGGCGTCGCCGACGACCTGGGAGGCGAGCGCGCGACGGTCGGCTTCCGACCGGAGGCGGTCGTCGTCGGGAATGGCGGTCCGGTTGCCGGCAGGATCCGCATCGTCGAGGATCTCGGTTCCGAGGCGTTCGTCCACCTGGTGATCGACCACGACGGTGAAGAGCGTCGAATCGTGGCGAAGGCTGCCGCGCCGTTCGCCGGATCGCCCGGCGACAACGTGCGTGTGGGGCTGCGCGGCAGCGTCCACCTCTTCGACACCGCGGAGGTGAGGCGGAAGAGCGTCACGCTGTGACGAACGTCCTCGTCACCGGCGCAGCGGGCGACATCGGCACGGCGATCGCCGAGGTGCTCGCGGAGCGCGGGCACCGGCTCGCGCTCGCCGATCATCCGGATGTCGCCGAGCGGCTCGAGGAGCTCTGCCGCAGACTCGGTGCCGAGTGCGTGACCTTCGACGTCACGGACGAGGCCGCCGTGACGGCTGCAGTCGAACGGCTGGGCCCGCTCGGCGGGGTCGTGAACAACGCCGGCTACCAGGGCGTGTTCACCTCGGTCGACAGCTACCCGCTGGACGACGCACGGCGCGTCCTCGAGGTCAACGTGCTCGGGGTGATGACCGTCCTTGCCGCCGCGGCCCGCGCGATGAGCGGCGGTGCGGTAGTGAACATCGCCTCGATGGCGGGTGTCTCCGGGGCGCCGAACATGCCCGCGTACTCCGCCTCGAAGGCCGCGGTGATCGGGCTGACGAAGTCGGCCGCGAAGGATCTCGCCCCGAAGGGAATTCGCGTGAACGCCGTCTCGCCGGCCTTCATCGGGCCGGGCCGCATGTGGGAGACCCAGGTCGAGCGTCAGGCTGCGGCCGGCGGCCAGTACTACGCGACCGATCCCGACGCAGTCGCCGAGCAGATGATCGGCATGGTGCCGCTGCGTCGGTACGGCTCGGTGCACGAGGTCGCGACTGTGGTCGCGTTCCTGCTGTCCGACGATGCGTCGTACGTCACCGGCGTCAACGTCGAGGTCTCCGGCGGCAGCGTTTAGAGCCGCTCCATCGCACCCATCGAACCGTGCTCGGCGAGCGCAGCGCTCGCGTCGGCGAAAGCGTCGCGGAACCGGCTGCTCTCGCGGAGGCGAGGCGTGAAGACCTGGTCGAACTCGAGAAATACCCGAGGGTCACCGAGCGATCTGACCGCGAACGTCGCCGCCCGATCTCCGTGCGGGTCGGTCGCGCGCTCAGCTGCAGGAACCGTCGCGAGATACCGGGCCCAGCCCGCGAGCGCGAGCGCTGCGCACTCGACCGGCCCGTCGAGCTCGAGCTGTCGCTCGACCGTCGGGATGAGGAAGCTCGGGAACTTCGCCGTCCCGTCGATGCAGAGGCGGGCGATCTGGTCGCGCACGCCCGTGTTCTCGAACCGGCCGAGCACGGTACGGGCGTAGTCCGCAGCCGGATGACCCGGGATCTCGGCGAGCGTCGGAATCGCCTCCGTCGAGAGGAACCGCTCGAGGTACTGCCGCACTGCGGGAATGGCGACCGCCTCGTCGACGTAGACGACGCCTGCGATCGCCATCAAGTACGCCATGCACGAATGCGTCGCATTGAGCATCCGCAGCTTGTAGAGCTCCCAATCGTGAACGCGGTCCGTGAAGAGAACACCGACGTCCTCGAATCGCGGCCGTCCCGCCGCGAACGAGTCTTCGAGCACCCACTGGCGAAATGGCTCCGATACCACAGGCCACCCGTCGTCGAGCTCATACTCGTCGTGCAGGAAGGCGCGATCGGCATCGGTCGTTTGCGGCGTGATGCGGTCGACCATCGAGTTCGGGAAGCTGCACGCCGTCTCGACGTAGCGAACGAGAGCCTCGCTTCGAGCCTCGGAGACGCGCGTGATCGCCTCCCGCGCGACGTTGCCGTTGCCCGGCAGGTTGTCGCAGCTGAGGATCGTCAGCTGCGAACCACCCTGGGCGCGGCGAGCGTCGAGCCCGGTGACGATGGCTTCGATCGTCGGGTTCGACCTCTCCAGGGAGTAGCCGCCCTCGGTGATCGTCATGGACAGAATCGCGAGATCGGGCTGCGCAACCTGCTGCGCGAATGCATCCACGTCACCCGTGACGAGCCGGTAGTCGACGATGCTCCCGACGATCCGCGGACGGGAGCCGTTGCTGTCACGCTCGATCAAGGTGTACAGGTGATCCTGCGCCTCGAGCACGCTCGCGATCCGACGATCGGCGTCGAGGAGCCCGATGCCGCGAATGCCCCAGCCGCCGCTGCCTTCCGCCAGTTCGTCGATGTAGCGCGCCAGGTGGGCGCGGTGGAAGCCGCCGACGCCGATATGCAGGATTCGTTGAGTGAGCGCTGTGCGGTCGTAGTGCGGTACGGGGATGCCGCGACGTTCGATTGCTTCGAGGTTCGACGTCGAGAGCCGAAGCGTCACGTCGCGAACGTACCACGGGAAATCCGCTCACCGTCCCTCATGCCGCGTGTGTGCGGAGGGTGGCGTTCATGCGTCAGGGAATGCGCACGTCGTGGTGTGTGCGCGCGAACTCGCGTTCCTCGTCGGTCAGGTCCGAGTCACGTACGGGAGTGACGAGGCTCCAATGCTTGCCGATCGGGCAGTACTGCAGCCTGGCTATGCCGAGGTCGAGTGCCTTGAGCTTGACCCCGGGAATCCAGATCGTCGTGAAGAGATGGCCACGGCGGCAGCGCACAACTGTGTTGCCGCCCAGGTTGTAGCCGCGACGCCGGGCGACGAGCGTGGCAGCGATGATCGCGGCTATCACGATCAGCGGAGCCGCTGCGACGAGACCTGGCCTCATCGAAGGGACGCCTCCAACTTCGCGAATGTTTCCATCTATAGGAACGTTAACAGATTTGTGAGCGTGGAGCTAGACTGGGTTCGTGGCCAGCGCTGACCTGCTCCTGCACCCGGTGCGCCTGCGGGTCGTGCAGGCCTTCCTCGGCGACCGGGCGCTCACCACGACCCAGCTTCGGACCGAGCTTCCCGACGTGCCGGCCGGCAGCCTCTATCGGCATGTCGCCCGTCTCGTCGACGGCGGCGTGCTCGCCGTCGTCAGCGAGCGCCGCGTGCGTGGCGCGCTCGAGCGCACCTATGTGCTCCGCACTGCCGCAGCGCGGATCGGCTGGGACGAAGTCGCCAAGATGAGCCCCGACGAGCACCGCCAAGCCTTCCTCGCCTTCGTGGCCGGCCTGATCGGCGATGCCGACCGCTACCTCGCACGCGGAGACATCGACCCCCTCCGCGACGGAGCCAGCTACAACGTTGCAGGCATGTGGCTCGACGAGACCGAGTTCATGGAATTCCTTCGCGAGCTCGTCACGGTCGTCCAACCCCGCCTCGCCAACGCGCCCAAGCCCGGCCGCACGCGACGCATCTTCGCGACCATCCTGCTACCCGGGTCCGACTCCGCCACCACGTAGGCCCGGTCGGTCGAGCTCCCCGAGGCGCTGGCGCGCAGCATCGGCGGCCGTAGCGGTGATGTGCTCGTCGGGCTGCGGCCCGAGGACTTCACGCTCGCGAACGGCGGATCGTCCAGGGCGACGCGGCTGCCGGCGGAGATCCAGATCACGGAGCAGCTCGGGCCGGAGCTGCTCGCGCACTTCTGGGTCGACGGCCTTCGCGTCGCCTATCCGGAAGCCCGCCGGCGCATCGTCGAGGGCGACGAGCCGCGTGAGCTAGGCGAAGCCGTGATCGGGCGCTTCCCCCCGAACGCGCCGATCGCCGCGGGCGCGCAGGTCGAGGTCACGATCGACCGCGACCGCATCCAACTCTTCGATCCTGCCACCGGTGAGTCCTTGGCCGCCGAGTAGCATCCGCGCGAACGCAGGCGTCGCCGAGAGGCGTGGTGGGGAGCCGGCAAGGCGCTCAACCGGCGAGTGCGTAGTCGTCGTCGCGCCTGGCGAACGCGTATGGGTGGCGGAAGGCGTCGAGGGCATCGGCCGGGTCGATGTCGAGCTCGAACGAGTCGCCGCGACGCTCGTCCTTGACGGCAACGAACAGTTGGTTCGTCCGCGGGTTCCAGAGCAGCGTCACGTCGATGCCGTCGTTACTCCGGGAGTCCAGCTCGCGGACACCGATCTCAGATGTACTGCGCATGAGCTTCTCCTCATCCCTTTCAAAGTCGGCGTTACCAGCTAAGACCCCGGAGCACGCCGAGACTCATCGGTTCTCCCGCGAATGAGTCGCTCGGGTCGAGGTCGGCACCCTAACCGTCCAGTCCCGTCGACGACCCGGCGTGCCGTATCGTGTTGTGCCTCGTCGTGACGCAGCGATACGTCGTTCCGAACTGGTTCACCCGTAACGTCTTCAACAGGATCGTTGCGGCGCTGACGCGCCTCGGGATCAGCGTGTGGGGCTCGCGCGTACTCGAGGTTCGGGGTCGCAAGAGCGGACAACCGCGCCGCACACCGGTCAACGTGCTGACGCTCGACGGGACGAGATATCTCGTCGCCCCGCGCGGTCACACGCAGTGGGTGCGGAACCTGCGCGCCGCCGGCGAAGGGGAACTCCTGCTCGGCCGGGGAAGAGAGCGCTTCGTCGCGTCAGAGATCCCCGACGGCGACAAAGAGCCCATCCTGCGCGCGTACCTTGAGCGCTGGAAGTGGGAAGTCGGTCAGTTCTTCGGCGGCGTGGATGCAGCCTCGTCGAGCGAGGATCTCCGCCGCATCGCGCCGGACCACCCGATCTTCCGCATCGAGACGCGCGGCGCGGTCGATCAGTAGCGATCGAGGATGCTGCAAGGAACGTCTTGGCGCGAGTTACTGCGCGCGCAACCGCAAGGAAACCTTGGACGTGCTGCAAATCGATTGAAAGCGAGGCCAGCAATGAGCGTTGCGTTTCCAGGCGAGTCGGCGGAGTACAGGGCGGCGCGCGACCAGTTGCTCGGGCAGGAGATCGAGCTACGCCGGGCGATGGAAGCTGTGGCTGACGCGAGGCGTGAGCTGCCGCCCGGAGGCGCCGTCCCGGAGGACTACATCTTCAAGGGGACGAGTGCCGGCGGCGCCGCGGCCGATGTGAGCCTGTCGGAGCTGTTCGCACCCGGAAAGGATTCACTTGTGATCTACAGCTTCATGTTCCCCCGCGACCCAGGTGACCTGCGGCCGGGGCCGGAGGCCGGGCAGACGGCGCTGCTGCCGCTCGCGGAAGGCCCGTGCCCATCCTGCGTCGCTTTCCTCGATCAACTCGAGGGCGCCGCGGAGCACGCCACGCAACAGATCAACCTGGTGGTCGTTGCGAAGGCCCCGCTGCCACGCATCCTCGCCTTTGCCGACGAGCGCGGCTGGCGACGGCTGCGCCTGCTGTCCTCCAGCGCCAACAACTACAACCACGACTACCTGGCCGAGACCGCCGAAGGGCACCAGAGACCGATGCTGAACGTCTTCCACCGCGCCGGCGACACGATCCGCCACTTCTGGGGCTCGGAGCTCTTCTACGCACCCTCCGACCCAGCCCAAGATCCCCGCCACGTCGGCACGCTGGAGCCGGTCTGGAACCTGTTCGACCTAACCCCGGAAGGGCGCCCGAACGGCTGGGACGAGCAACTGCGCTACCCGCTGTGAAGCTGCGACGGGGATCGACGCGTGCGCTCGGATTGCAACTGTCTTCTCGATCGGATATTCGGCGGAGGCGGGCTTTCGCACCGCCTCCGCTTCAGCTGCCGTTGCGAAGCCGCTCATCAGCCGAGCGAGTCGACCTTGATCGCAGTCAGCGTGGACGAACCCAGGGCGGACCACTTGCGGGCGCGCGCAGAAGTGCCGGGTTTTTGGGTGGCTCTCTAGTCGGGCCGGTCGAGGCTGACGACGACCTGGTTGCCGTCGACCCGCACCGCGTAACGCCGCACGCGAAGGCGGTCGTCGGCGAGGCAGCGGCCGGTCGCGATCTCGAACTCCCACTTGTGCCACGGGCACCGCACGACGCTCTGTTCCGCGCCGAGCCTGAGAGCTCCGGCGTCGATCTCGATCGGCGTGCCGATCTTGCCGGCGCAGATCGGGGCGCCTCGATGCGGGCAGCGGTCGGCGAGCGCGTGCAGCGTGCCCTGGACACGGTAGAGGCCGACCCGGTGGCCGCCGACCTCCACGATTCGCACCGTCCCTTCTGCCGGCGCGTCTTGCAGCGGTAAGCGCGCCTCGCGGCTCACGCGTGCACGGGCGTTAGAAGGCGGAAGAAGGCGTCCGCGTTGCGCCAGCGGACGTTGTCGCGCCATTCGGCCGGCAGCTGGCGCAGGGTCTGCTCGGGCTCGTCGAAGTCCCAGTGCGGAAAGTCGCTCGCGTACATGAGCGTGTCGGCGGGACGCAGGAACTCGATCGCCTTGATGAGCTGCTCGGGATCGTCGGGCGACTCGAGCGGTTGCGTCGCAAAGCGGACGTGATCCCACACGTACTCCGACGGCCTGCGCTTGCAGAACGGGATCTCGCTCCGGCACGCCTTCCAGTTCGTGTCGAGCCGCCAGAGGAAGCCGACGAAGGGAACGAGGCCCCCTTCGACCATGGCAACGCGCGTGTCGGGGAAGCGCTCGAAGATGCCGTGGCAGAGGAGCGAGATCAGATGGCCGTACATGCCCGATCCGCAAAGGGTGTGGTACTCCGCGTAGTAGTCCGGCATCCCGGCGGCGGTGAGAGCACCGGCGATGCCGATGCTCTCGAAGTGCGTATGGATCGCGACCGGCAGGCCGAGCTCGTTCGCGGCCTCCCACAGCGGGTCGTACACCGGGTTGCCGTACGGGATGCGCGAGCCGCCCGGGAGGAAGACGCCGACGAACTCGTCGCGTCGTCCGAGCCGGCGGATCTCGCGCGCTGCGGCCTCCGGGTACTGCGCCGGCACGACGAGCATGCCGCGCAGTCGCGGTTCCGCCTGCAGCCATTGCTCGAGCAGCCAGTCGTTGTACGCGCTGCAGAGGCGCGCTCCGAGCTGCGCGTTCGGAATGATCGAGAACGCGGCTGCCTCGTCCGGCTCAACGATCCCGAGCGTCACGTCGTACGCGTCGAGATGACGCGCGCGCAGCGTGTCGAGCGTCAGGAACACGAAGTTCGAGTCGTTGCCGGCGTTCCGGTCGTAGAGGTCGTGCCGGATCCACCCGGTCGGGTGGTTCCACGGGTAGGAGGGCATGGCGAGCCCATTCGTGCCCGAGTTGACGACGAGCTCGTGCGTCGGCGGGTCGAGGTATGGCAGCAGGTCGGCGAGCGTCTCGTAGCCGATATGGATGTCGCAGTCGATCAGCACCGGTTCGAGTCTATCCATGGCGACCGTATCGTGCACTATACTGCTCATATCATGAGCACACCCCGTACGAAGTCGCTCGGGCGAGCGGTCGACCTGCTTCAAGCCTGCGCGAGCCGGCCGGACGGAACGTCGGCGTCCGAGCTGGCCCGCGTCACGGGCCTTCCCCGCTCGACGGTGGCGCGGACGCTGCGAACGCTCGCCGACGACGGCTTCGTCGAGGAAGCGAAGGACGGCGCGGGGTGGATGCTCGGCTACGAGCTCGTGCGGCTCGCGCGCGCAGCGGACCCATACCGGCGCGTGGTTGAGGCCGCGCAGCCGGCACTCCTCCGGCTCCGCGACGCCGCCGCCGAGTCGGCGCTGCTCGCGGTTCCGCGAGGCCGTCCCGGCATGGAGATCGTGCTCCAGATCGACGCCGGGCGACAGGTCGGCGTCGCGAACTGGGTGGGAACGGACGTCCCGCTGCATGCATCTGCCGCAGGGAAGGTCATTCTCGCCGAGTTGGACGCGGACGAGCTCGAAGAGTGGCTCGGCTCGCAACAGCTTGTCGCGTTCACGGAGTCGACGATCACGGACGCCCGCGTCCTACGCGCCGAGCTCGTGCGCATCCGCCGCCACGGCTGGGCCGAGCTCGTGGACGAGCTCGAGCACGGTCTTGGCTCGATGGCCGTTCCAGTACGCCGCGAGAACGGCGCCCTCGCCGGCGCGGTCGGGATCAGCGGGCCCACGTTCCGGCTTGGCAGAGTCAGACGGCACAACCTCGTACCCGCGCTGCACGCAGCCGCCGAGGATATCGAGGCCGCCCTTCGCCGCTGAGAAGCGAGCGTGCTGCGGGCGACGCCGCGCAGGGTGGTCACGCGCCCACGGCGCTGGCTTGCAAAACGTAGGCCGTAGGCGCGGACGAACTCGCTAGCGACACCAGTCGTCCGTCCGCTGGAACAGCTGCGCGGATCCTCCGGCGATGTGCACTGGCTGTTCCTCCTCTCATTGAGTACTGGAGCGTACTGCTCGTCGCCCGTAGGCTCGGAGCTCCATGTGAGGAGCTAGAGGAGGACGTGATGATCATCGACTGTGCGCATTACCGAGAGGGTCGCCGCCAGCACGAGGGCCCGATTTCCCTCGACGAGGCGGCCGCTCGATGCCGGCAAGGTGGGTTCGTCTGGCTCGGTCTCTTCGAGCCGCTACCGGAAGAGCTCGCCGAGGTGCGGAGGACTTTCGGGCTGCACGAGCTTGCGGTAGAGGACGCCCAGACGTTTCACCTGCGCCCGAAGTTCGAGCGTTTCGAGCAGGACGTCCAGTTCGTCATCCTCCGCACTGCGCGCTTCGACGACGCCCGAGAGGAAGTGGACTTCGGGGAGATCAGCATCTTTCTCGGACCGGGGTTCGTGATCACCGTGCGGCAGGGTGTCGCAAGCGAGCTCCACGGGGCCCGCCTTCGCTTGGAGCAGTACCCCGAACTTCTGCAGGGGGGCCCGGCGTCGGTCTTGTGGGCGATCCTGGACAAGGTGGTGGACGACTATGCGCCGGTCGTCGAGGGGCTCGAGAGAGACATCGAGGACGTCGAGGCGACGGTCTTCTCGGGAGCGGTCGCGCCGACGGAGCGCATCTACTTCCTGCGCCGGGAGGCAAGCGACTTCTACCGGGCCGTCCATCCGCTCCTGGCTCCGCTCGAGACGCTCGAGCGGGGGTCGTTTGTTGGCGTGGACAGCGCGCTCGTGCCGTACCTCCGCGACGTCCACGACCACGTGCGGCTCGTCGATGAGGAGGTCGCAGCGCAAAGGGATCTCCTGACAACGGTCCTTGAGGCGAACATGGCCGTGATCTCGACTCAGCAGACCCAGACGAGCGTGCGCCAGAACGACAGCATCAGACAGCTGACGCTGATCGCAACCGTGTTTCTGCCGTTGACGTTCCTGACGGGGTTCTTCGGCCAGAACTTCGGCTGGCTCGTTGCTAACACCAGCTCGCTCGAAGCCTTTCTTGTGCTCGGTCTCGGAGGCCTGCTCCTAGCCGCGCTCACGTTGTACATCTGGCTCCGACGAGGCGGTCACGTGCAGCGCTCCGCTTGACAGCCCGCAGGCGTCGCGCCTTGTTCGCTCCGCGCGCAGCGGTGCGAGGTCTCGATCGAGGACGCAGGAGTAAGCTGAAGTGCCGGGATCACCGTGCGGCAGGGATCCGAGTCTGCAGCACGACGGGGAGGAAGACATGTCCAACCTGACGACGATTCCGAGGGCCACGCAATTCGCAGGCTCGGTGATCAACGTCACCGATTACGGCGCGGAGGGCGACGATTCGACCGACGACACAGAGTGCCTGAGGGCCGCGATTGCGGCCTCCAAGCAAGGCGATGCGATTTATTTCCCGCGTGGGTCGTACCTCGTCTCGGGCCCTCTGGTCCCGAAGCCCATGCAGGTGTACTTCTCGCTCGCGGGTGGGGCGATCCTGAAGGCCGTGCCCGCCACTAAGCCGTTTTCGGTGTTCGAGGTCAAGACTGGCCCCGTCGAGTTCCGCCACCTGACGCTCGACCTCTCGAAGCCCGAGGAGATCGAACCGCCGAAGGACGAGCCTCCTCCGGCAATCCTGGCCCAGGCGGCGGCGCGCGGCACCATCGACCTCGTCGTCTCTTCCTGCCGGATCCGCCGGGCGCACGGCCAGGGAATCCGGGTCAGCGGCAGCGGGGACGCCCGCCGCAGCGACCGCGTCATCATCCGCGACGTCATTGTCGAGGACTGCTACGAGAGCGGGCTCACGCTCAACAGGGTCAACGGAGCCCGTGTCGAGACGTCTCGCTTCGTGCGTTGCCGGAACGGGATCCAGGCAGCCTCATGTCACGACGTCGTCGTCCATGCCGCCGCTGCGATCGACAACAGGCGCCACGGAATTGTCTTCCGGTACTCGCACGATTGGCATGTCGGCGACTCCCTCGCCAAGAGCAACGGCGGCGACGAGACCGATCGAGAGAAGCTTCGTGGCTGGGGCATCGCTGCCGGCGGCGGTCCTGAGGTACCGGCTCCGGTCCCCAACAGCGACTTCACCATCACGAACAACATCTGCGAGGACAACTACGCCGGCGGAATCACGTTGGACCCCACCGTTGCCGACGATCCGAAGACCCGGCAGGACGAGTCCGCGCTGATCTGGGAGCAACGGGCGCGAATATCGGGCAACGTCTGCCGGGGCCGCAAGGACGGAAAGCCTCGCGGCGGCGAGCACCCGCAAGGTGTCCACGGCATCCATGTCAGAAACTCGAGCGACGTCGTGATCACCGACAACCTCTGCCACCACAACAACAACGCCGGCATCGCGGTCGTGAATGCCTTGCATGTCCTCGTGCAGTCGAACGCCAGCTACCAGAACACGAACGGAATCGGGATTTTCAACCGCGCTGACTTGAAGGACTCAGGCCGGCACCTGATCGGCCTGAACATGCTGTACGACAACGACGAATACGACCTCAAGGGAATGCTGTAGCCGCGCCGCCGCGCCGCCGTCGTCGGCCCGGCGGAGCATGTGCCACCCGACGGTCGTCGTTAGGCCGAACGTCGTTTCGCGCTTCGGTCTTAAGCGTGTGCGGCGACGCGGTCAGCGGCCACGAGTACTTCCTCAACGACCGTACGTACGTCCTGCTCGGTCGTTCGGTGCTTCGTGATGCACGCAGGGAGACCCGCGGCGCCACGAACGCTCGCGTTCGAGAGCCAGACGCGACCTGCCTGATTTACGTCGCGGAGGATCGCCTCGTTGCGCTCGTTGACAAACCAGGAAGGGCGGCAAGCCTGCTTGTAATCCGTTGCGGGCGGGAGGAGACTCGTTCGTTGCATCCCATTCCCACCTGATAATGGCGCGCGGAGAGCGCCCGCTCCAGCTTAGGTGGCGGAAAGGAGCGGGAGTGAAGTCGGCGAGGACACCGAGGACGCCCCTGCGGCTCTGCAGGCTGGCCGTGTTGGGCTTCGGGCTGCTCTTCGCGTCGGGCGCGGCGGGGGCGACGGCGACCGGCGCGGTCGTCGCCTGGGGCTGCGGAGGCATCGGCGCCTGGGGCCAGTGCAGCGTGCCGAGCGGCCTCTCCGGCGTGACCGCGATCTCCGCGGGCCACACTCACAGTCTGGCGTTGAAGGGCGACGGCACCGTGGTCGCGTGGGGCTGCGGCGCCAACACCCCCGGCCAGTGCAGCGTGCCGAACGGCAGCTCCGGCGTGACGGCGATCGCCGCCGGCACCGATCAGAGCCTGGCGTTGAAGGGCGACGGCACCGTGGTCGCCTGGGGCTGCCTCGACGCGTTCAACGACTTCGGGCAGTGCAGCGTGCCGAGCGGCCTTTCCGGCGTGACCGCGATCGCCGCCAGCGACTATCACAGCGTGGCCTTGAAGGGCGACGGCACCGTCGTGGCCTGGGGCTGCGGCGCCCCCACCGACGCCGGGCAGTGCAGCGTGCCGAGCGGCCTCTCCGGTGTGACCGCGATCGCCGCCGGCGCCTTTCACAGCCTGGCCTTGAAGGGCGACGGCACCGTCGTCGCCTGGGGCTGCGCCACAGACGACGTCGGGCAGTGCGGCGTGCCGAGCGGCCTCTCCGGCGTGATCGCGATCGCCGCCGGCGCCTTTCACAGCCTGGCCTTGAAGGGCGACGGCACCGTGGTCGCCTGGGGCTGCGGCAACGACAACGGGCAGTGCAGCGTGCCGAGCGGCCTGTCCGGCGTGACCGCGATAGCCGCCAGCGACTATCACAGCCTGGCCTTGAAGGGCGACGGGACGGTGGTCGCCTGGGGCTGCGGCGGCGGCACCGACTCCGGCCAGTGCAGCGTGCCGGACGGCCTCTCGGGCGTGACCGCGATCGCCGCCGGCCGCTTTCACAGCCTCGCCTTGGTCGCGCCCACGAACCAGACAATCACGTTCGGCGCGCTCGCGAACACAACCTACGGCGCCCCGGACTTCAGCGTCAGCGGGTCGGCGTCTTCCGGTCTGGCGGTCTCTTTCGCGGCGAGCGGGAACTGCACCGTCGGTGGTGCGACGGTGCATCTGACGGGCGCCGGTTCGTGCACGATCACGGCTTCGCAGTCGGGTAATGCGAACTACAACCCCGCGCCGGATGTTTCGCAGACGTTCGCGATCGCGAAGGCGGGTCAGGCGATCACCTTCGGCGCGCTCGCGAGCACGACCTACGGCGCCCCGGACTTCAGCGTCGGCGCAACGGCGTCCTCGGGGCTGGCGATCTCCTTCGCGGCGAGCGGGAACTGCACCGTCAGCGGTGCGACGGTGCATCTGACCGGCGCCGGTTCGTGCACGATCACGGCTTCGCAGGCGGGTAATGCGAACTACAACGCGGCGCCTGACGTCGCGCGGACGTTTGCGATCGCGAAGGCGAGCCAGACGATCGCGTTCGGCCCGCTCGCGAACAAGCCGCACGGTGCCTCGGACTTCGGCGTCAGCGCAACGGCGTCCTCGGGCCTGGCGGTCTCTTTCGCGGCGAGGGGGAACTGCACGATCAGCAGTGCAACGGTGCACCTGACCGGCGCCGGTTCGTGCACGATCACGGCTTCGCAGCCCGGCGACGCGAACTACAACGGCGCGCCCGACGTCTCGCAGATCTTCGCGATCGCACTCGCGCCGTGCACGGTGCCGAACGTCGTCGGTAAGCAGGTTGCGTCCGCCAAGCTGACGATCGCACAGAGGCACTGCCGCACCGGCAAGGTGGGCTACGTCCACTCGCGCAAGGGCAAGAGGGGGATCGTCACCTCCCAAAGCCGCCGGCCCGGACGGGTGCTGCCGGCCCGCGCGAAGATCGACCTCATCGTCAGTCGAGGCCGCAGGCGCTAATGACCTCTAACTCAAATGAGTTCTCGAGTCGCCGCCAGCAGATCAGGCAGCGGGTGAGGTCGACTAACGCTTCGTGGGTTGGTGGCGGCGGTCGGTGCGGACGAGCAGTCGGCGTCGGTTGTGAAAGCCAGGCGAAGGTGCGCTCAACCACCCAGCGGTGATGGCCGAGGCCGGAGCCGTGCTCGGTCCCGCGTCTCGCGATCACCGGCTTGATGCCGCGCTAGCGAGCAACCCCCATGCCTGGGCTTCAGCACTCGCTTGGCGCCCGATCAATCACTGGCCCGCGCCGGGAGCGGTCGCCGCCGCGACCACCGGTGAAGGATCCTTGCCTGCGTGAGGCGGGCGAGCCAGCGCCGTCGAACGCGTTCGTCGCCGCCTACGCGCGCGGCCGCGCGACTCGCCTCTCCCGCCGCGATCAACTCTGCGTGCTTCTGTCGGGCGAGCTCGATTTGGATGTCCGGGTGCACGAGCCTTCTCCACTTCTGTCGGATTGATGTTCCGGCTCCCAAGGACTCCCGCCGGCATCCGTTATTCCCGGACCTGCACTCGAGCGTCGACTCGCCGGCCCTTCTTCGTGCGCCTGGCTGCGTAGGCGTAGGGGTGGTAGAAGGCATCGATCGCACTGTCCGGCGCGACCTCGAGGTGGAAGCTCGCGTCGGTCGTCAGGTCGCGAACCGAAAGCTCCACTCGGTCGATGTCGGGGTGCCAGAGGAGGAGAACTTCGACCGTCCCACTCAGCCGCTGGGCCAGCTCTCGGGTCGGCGCGCCGACGCGTTCGCTCCTTTCGGCCGATGGGCTGTCGCCGCGGACGACGGCCGGTACGGAGCCGGTGGTCGTGCCGGACGCCGACCTCGATCTTCCTGCCTCGAGGTTCTTCATGGCTTTCCTCTCGAAGTAGTTGACCTCATGCGCTGGAAGACACCGGCGACCCGGCGTCTATTCCCGCAGCGGGGGATCAAATTCCGGCGGCGCACAGTGGTGCGCTCTCAGGAACGCGATCGAGTTGGAAGGGGTGCGATCCTTGGATTCGAGCGAGCGCCAAACCGATCTGGAGACGCCGTTTGATTACCGTAGGGCGGCCACGTTGATCTGTGCGTGGACCCCCGCGTGGGCATCGAGACCGCTGGCGGCTGCGTCGTTGCGCGTGGCGGAATACCCGCCGTCCCGGAATAGCTTCGGCCGAACGGGGTCCTCCAGAGTGTGAGAGCGTTCTCCGCTACCCCCGTGGATTTGCTTCGGGCTCGCAGCGGCTCACCCCGCGTGCGTGTCGGGGCGGCGAGGTCGTTCTTCACGACGGAGCGCCGTACTCTTCGCGAAGCGGCCTTCCGGCGAGCGCCGCGCGACGTAGGTGCGCGCTCGGGGTTACCTTTTCTGGTTTCGTGCCGATGAGACGCCGTCGACAAGACGAAGCCGGCGGTCAGGAGACCGCCGCGCTGGCGGCGCTCGCGGATGGGTCGCTCGCGCAGGGGCGCCGTGCCGCGCTCGAGGCTCGAGTCGCGGTTTCTTCGGAACTTGCCGAGCGGCTTGCCGAGCAACAGCGCGCGGCTGCGCTCGCTCGGAGCGCAGCGGCCGAGGTCGAGGCGCCGGCGGGCCTGCGCGCGCGCATCGACGCACAACGACGTGCGCGCCGGGTGTCAAGGCCCCGGCGGTTCATCCTGATCGGCGCCGCCGCGACCGCTGCGATCGCTGTGGCGTTTGCCGCTATCGGGCTGGCCATTTTCGGTTCGGGCACCTCCGGCGAGCGCTTCCAGGCCGCCCTCACACCGACCAACCTGGTGCCCGGGGCCAGGGGCGAGGCCACGCTCACTAAAACATCCTCGGGCTGGCGGATCGAGCTCGGCGCCACCGGACTTCCCCGCCTCGCAGGCGGGCGCTTCTACGAGGCGTGGCTGCGCAATCCCGCCGGCGTACTCGTTCCGATCGGGACGTTCAACGACGGCCGGAAAGTCACCCTGTGGGCTGGCGTGTCGCCGAAGGACTTCACGACGCTAACCGTGACGCGCGAGCAGGCCGACGGCGATCCGAGCTCGTCGGGCGAGAAGGTGCTCGTCGGCACAGTCAACATCGGCCGCTAGCACTCGCTGGCCGAGACGTCGGTTGACAGCGAATCAGGCCGAGCCGCCTTCGAGTCGGCACACGACCTGTTGACGGGCGCGGTAGAGGCGGCTCATCACTGTGCCCTCGCGGATCCGCAGGGCGCGGGCTGCCTCCGCCCGGGATCGCGGCGATCGCGGCGTAGAGCTCGCCGGCCTCGAGCGCGGCCTGCGGCTCGCGCGCATGCGGGTCGGCGACCTGGTCGAGCTGGTTAGGCAGCGGGCCGGGACGCAGCCGGCGGCTCTCGGTCCGCTTCTGCGTCAGGAAGGTGTTGCGCAGCGCGCGCAGGAGGTAGCCGAGGTCGTCCTGGTTCCGCAGCAGGCGCGGGCGGGCGAGCACGCGCGCGTACGTTTCCTGGACTAGGTCCTCCGCGTCCTCGCGGGAGCCGCAGAGCGCCCAGGCGGCCCGGTAGAGCCGGTCGAGGTGGTCGCCGAGCCGGGCGGGATCGAGCGGGCGCTCCATCGGGTGATGGCCTGCGGCCGGTGCGTCCGGGCGACCATAGAGCCGGGAACGGGCCGTCGCGAGCGGTGTCCTTGTCAGCGACAACGCAACGCAGACCCTTCGTCCGTCAGGAGCCGCCTGCCTGCGGCTCGATGTTCTGGTTCAGCCGGAACACATTCGTCGGGTCGTAATGGTTCTTCAGCGCAACGAGGCGGGCGTACGTCTCGTCGCCGTACGAGGTCCGCGCGGCGTCCCTGTCACCGAGGAAGTTGACGTACGCGCGCCCGGTG
>WNGB01000064.1_pt1 | contig 127260 bp, 153 predicted proteins | sample 5400681 | NCBI WGS metagenome assembly WNGB01 (sample SAMN13153367, study PRJNA577476) | soil metagenome | isolation source: 115 cm soil or saprolite under grassland replicate 2 | place: USA:California | collected 2016-06-15
TCATGCCCGGCGACACCGTCAACCTCAACGTCACCCTGATCACCCCGATCGCGCTGGAGGACGGGCTGCGCTTCGCCATCCGCGAGGGCGGCCACACCGTCGGCGCCGGCGTGGTCACGAAGGTCCTGGAATAGGAATGGCAAAGCAGCGCATCCGGATCCGTCTCAAGGCGTACGACCACAAGCTGATCGATCAGTCCGCGGCGCAGATCGTCGAGACCGCGCAGCGGACCGGTTCGACGGTGACGGGTCCCGTGCCGCTGCCCACCCGCATCGAGAAGTTCACCGTGATCCGTAGCCCCTTCATCTACAAGGACTCGCGCGAGCAGTTCGAGATCCGAACGCACAAGCGCCTCATCGACATCAACGACCCATCGCAGAAGACGGTCGACGCTCTCATGCGGCTCAACCTGCCGGCGGGCGTCGACATCGAGATCAAGCTCTAAAGGACGCACGAGATGGCCGAGGAAACGACGACGACAGAGACGACCGAAGAAACGGCGGCGCCGACGATGGCGAAGCCGGTCATCCTGGGCCGCAAGGTCGGCATGCTCCAGTACTTCCGCACGGACGGTTCGGTCGTGGCCGCGACGGTCATCGCGACCGAGTCGAACCTCGTGACGGGCGTGCGCACGAAGGAGCGCGATGGCTATGCGGCGGTGCAGATCGGCTTCGGCGCGGTCGCGGCCGAGAAGCTATCGAAGGCGGAGCGCGGGCACCTCAAGGACCTACCGCCGCTGAAGCACCTGCGTGAGGTCCGCCTCGACGACGTGAGCGGATTCGCGGCGGGCCAGCGGATCGGCGTCGATCGCTTCGCCACGGGCGACAAGGTCCACGTGACCGGCGTGTCGAAGGGCAAGGGCTTCCAGGGTCCGGTGCATCTGCACCACTTCACGCGCGGTCCGAAGTCGCACGGCTCGGATCATCTCCGCCGCCAGGGATCGGTCGGCTCAGGCACGACGCCCGGTCGCGTGCTCAAGGGCCTGCGCATGGCGGCGCACCAGGGCATGGACCGCGTCACCGTGAAGAACCTCGAGGTGCTGCGAGCCGACGGCGATCGCTCGCTGCTCATCCTTGCCGGCGCGGTGCCCGGTCCGCGCAACGCGATCGTCATGGTGAGGAAGGCCTGATGGCGAAGGCCGAAGACACCAAGAAGAAGACGACCGCGTCGAAAGCGACGGCGGCGAAGAAGACACAGGCCGCCGCGGCTTCGCCGCGCCGGCCGAAGTCCGCCAGCCCTGAGCGTGTCTCCTCGGCGAAAGCCGAGAGAACGAGCAAGAAGCCGACGGCCGCCAAGGCGGCGGCTCCCGCGAAGCGCGCGGTCGCGCGCCCGGTCACGCGCGTCGCGCGCCAAGCCGAGCCGCAGCGCGCCCGCGCGGTCAAAGAGGAGCGCCCGAAGCGCGCCAAAGAGACGCGTGCGCTGCCGACCGCGCCGGCGGGCGAGGCTCCGCTCATCGCCGTGGACGGATCGGTCTCGGGCTCGGTGAAGCTGCCGGCGGCTCTGACCGCCACGGCGCGCCGCGCGGTCACGCTCTTCCAGGCGTTCATCGCCGCTCGCGCGAACGCGCGGCAGGCCACCAGCGCAACGAAGAACCGCGCCCGCGTCGCCGGCGGCGGGCGGAAGCCGTGGCGCCAGAAGGGCACCGGCCGCGCGCGGCAGGGCTCGACCCGCTCTCCGCTCTGGAGGCACGGTGGCGTCGTGTTCGGACCGAACGGCCGCCGCTACAAGCAGCGCATGCCGGAGAAGATGCGCCGCGCCGCGTTCGCCGAAGCGCTCTCCGAGCGCGCGGCCGCGGGACGCGTGCTCGTGTTCGAGGAGCTCCGTCTCGAGGGCGAGCACCCTCGAACGCGCGATGTCGTCCAGTGGCTCGGCAAGATAGGCGACACCGGCCGGACGATGGTGGTCTCGGCGGAGCTCGACGAGCGGGTCGGGCGCGCCGTGGCGAACCTGCCGGACATCGAGATGCGCACGCCCGGCTCGCTCCGCCTTTCCGACGTGCTTTCGGCCGACACGCTGCTCGTGAACCGTCCGGCGCTCGACGCGCTTGCCGTGCGTGCATCGGAGAACGGGGCGGAGGCGCGCGCATGAGAGGCGCGCTCGTGCTCCTCCGGCCGGTGATCACCGAGCGCTCGATGACCGAGACGAATGTTGGCCGCTACACGTTCGCGGTCATGCGCGACGCGACGAAACGGGAGATCGCGGTCGCCGTCGCCGAGACGTTCAAGGTGGACGTCGTCGACGTGAACACCATGACGGTGCGCGGCAAGGAGCGACGGCTCGGTCGTCGCATCGGGCGCAAGCCCGATTGGAAGAAGGCCATCGTCACCATCGCGCCCGGTCAGAAGATCGAGCGCTACTTCGTGGAAGGGGTCTAGCAGTGCCGCTGAAGCAGTACAAAGCGACGTCACCGGTCCGCCGGTTCCGGCAGTCGGCGACGTTCGCCGAGATCACCAAGGACAAGCCGGAGCGGCATCTCACCGAGCGCAAGCTCCGCTCGGCCGGCCGAAATGCGCAGGGCCGTATCACGACGCGCCACCGCGGCGGTGGTGAGAAGCGCAACTACCGCATCATCGACTTCAAGCGCAACAAGGACGGGATCCCGGCGCGCGTCAGCGCGATCGAGTACGACCCGAACCGCTCGGCGCGCCTGGCGCTGCTCGTCTACCGCGATGGCGAGAAGCGCTACATCCTCGCGCCGAACGAGATCAAGGTCGGCGACACGGTCCTGTCCGGTCCGGAGGCCGAGGCCCGCGTGGGGAACTGCCTACCCCTCGAGCACATCCCGACCGGCACGACGATCCACGGCGTGGAGCTCCAGCCCGGGCGCGGCGCGCAGCTGGTGCGCGCGGCCGGCGGGGCCGCACAGCTCGTCGCGAAGGAAGGCGAGTACGCACAGATCCGCCTTCCGTCGGGTGGTATCCGCGTCGTCCAGGTCCGCTGCCGTGCGACGATCGGCCAGCTGGGCAACGTCGAGCACGAGAACCGGAAGATCGGCGGCGCGGGACACAAACGCCGCATGGGCTGGCGTCCGGCGGTCCGCGGCGTCGTCATGTCGCCGCGCGACCACCCGCACGGCGGCGGCGAGGCCAAGTCACCCGTTGGCGGCATGGCGCAGACGCCGTGGGGCAAGCCGGCCATGGGTCTGAAGACTCGCAGGAACCCCAAGACGGACCGCTTCGTCACCGAGCGGCCGCGCAAGAGGAAGAGCAAATAAGTGAAACGAACGAGGAGCAGCTTTGCTGCGACGAGCGAGTCCGACCGCCGGGGCGTGTCTCCCCGGCGAAGCCGGGAGATTGATAGATGAGTCGCTCGATAAAGAAGGGTGCGTACGTCCACGACTCGCTGAAGAAGAAGATCGAACAGCTGAACACGCGCAACGAGAAGAAGGTGATCAAGACCTGGTCCCGTGCCTCGGTCGTCACGCCCGCCATGGTGGGTCACACGATCGCCGTCCACGACGGCCGCCGTCACGTGCCGGTCTTCATCACAGAGAACATGGTCGGCCACAAGCTCGGCGAGTTCGCGCCGACGCGCATCTTCCGTGGTCATGGCCGCGGTGCCGCCGCGGAGACGGCGACGACAGTGAAGGCGGGAGCATGACGATGGAAGTCCGAGCGTCGGCGAAGTTCCAGCGCTTCTCTCCGCGCAAGGCGCGCCTGGTGACGGATCTCATCACCGGCAAGTCGGCGGAGGAGGCGATCGCGATCCTCGAGCACCTGCCGAAGGGCAGCGCGCTGCAGATCGGCCGCGTGGTGCGTTCCGCGGTCGCGAACGCGGAGAACAACTACAACATGACGCTCGAGAACCTCTACGTGAAACGGGCCATGGCCGACGAGGGTCCGCGGATGAAGCGCGCGTGGTTCCGCGGTCGCGGTCGGCGCGACCTCAAGCTCCACCGCACCAGCCACATCACGGTGATCGTCGACGAGAGGAAGGCCTAATGGGTCAGAAGACGCATCCCATCGGATTTCGCCTGGGATTCACGAAGACGTGGAACGCGAAGTGGTACGCGGGATCGAAGAATTATCGCGGCCTCCTCAAAGAGGACGTGACGATCCGCGGCGCGATCCGCGCACGCCTGCGTGATGCCGCGATCTCGCGCATCGAGATCGAGCGCTCCACCAACCAGGTCACGGTGACGATCCACACGGCCAAGCCGGGGGTCGTCATCGGCAAGGGCGGCGCGAAGGTCGAAGAGCTGCGGCAGGTCCTCGGGAAGACGACCGGCAAGGCGGTGAAGGTGAACATCTTCGAGATCCGCTACCCGGAGCTCGACGCGAACCTCATCGCGGAGAACGTCGCGCAGCAGCTCGAGCGCCGCGTGTCGTTCCGCAAGGTGCTGAAGCAGACGGTGCAGCGCTCGCTGAAGTCGGGCGCCAAGGGCGTGCGCGTCGCCGTGGCTGGTCGGCTCGGTGGCGCCGAGATGTCGCGCCGCGAGTGGGAGCGTGAGGGTCGTGTCCCGCTGCACACGCTGCGCGCCGACATCGAGTTCGGCCGCGCGATCGCGAAGACGACCTACGGCACGATCGGCGTGAAGGCGTGGATCTACAAGGGTGACATCGAGCCGGCGCCGCGCCAGGTCGCGCAGGGTTCGGCCAGCGGTCCCGCGCCGCGTCCCGCCGCGCCGCCCATGCCTCCGGCTCCGCCGGCGCCCGTGGCGCCCGCGACACCGGCGACGGGAACGGGAGCCTGACGATGCTCCAGCCGAAACGCCTCAAGCACCGCAAGTTCCAGCGCGGACGCATGAAAGGCTCCGCGCAGTCCGGCGCGACGATCACCCAGGGCGAGTACGCGTTGCAGGCGCAGGAGCCGTGCTGGATGACCGCGCGGCAGCTGGAGGCCGCGCGGCGCGCGATCGTGCATCACTTCAAGCGCGGTGGGAAGGTATGGATCCGCGTGTTCCCGGACAAGCCGGTGACCAAGAAGCCGGCCGAGGTCCGGATGGGCTCCGGCAAGGGCGCGCCCGACCACTGGGTGGCCGTCGTGCGGCCGGGCCGGATCCTGTTCGAGGTCGGCGGTGTCAACGAAGCGCTTGCGCGCGAGGCGATGCGCCTCGCCGCGTACAAGCTGCCCATCAAGACCAAGTTCCTCTCACGTGAGGGACAGGAGGGGGGTGCCAGCGGTGCAACTGAAGGACATGCGGCGGCTGTCTGACAACGAGCTCGCCGACGAGCTGCGCGGCGCGAAGGAGGAGCTGTTCGACCTCCGCTTCAAGCTGGCCACCCGTCAGCTCAAGAACTATCGCGGGCTGCCCGCGGCGCGCCGGCGCATCGCGAGGGCGCTCACGGTGATGCAGGAGCGGGAGAAGACCACGAATGCCTGAGAAGACCACGAAGAAGATCACGGCGAGCAAGGCGACCGCCGCGAAGAAGAGCACGGCCGCCAAGTCGACGGCCGCTCGGAAGACGACGACACGCGCGGCGGCCGCCGCGGTCGCGACGAAGCCAGCCGTGCGCAAGACCGTCGTGCGCAAGCGCGCGGCCGCCACGGTGTCGGCGGGAACAGCAGCGGCGCAGGCCGTCACCGGTTGGCGCCGCTTCCGGCGCAAGACGAAGGTCGGCGTCGTGATGTCGGCGAAGCAGCCGTATACGGTGATCGTCGCGGTCGAGCGTCTGCGCGAGCATCCGCTCTACAAGAAGGTGGTTCGTGTCCGCAAGCGCTTCGCGGCGCACGACGAAGCGGGCGACGTGCGCGAGGGCGACCTCGTGCGCATCCAGGAGAGCCGACCATACAGCGCGACGAAGCGCTGGCGCGTGGTCGAGGTCATCTCGCGCCTGGGCGAGGCGGGCGCCGCGGCGCCGCGCGTCGAAGAGATCGAGAAGGCGCTCGAACAGGCCGAGGGCGCGTCGGAGTTCCTCACGAAGCCCGAATCCGAGCTCGAGGAAGAGACGGCGGAGGCTGAGAGTTGATCCGTCCTTATACCCGCGTGCGCGTCGCGGACAACACGGGTGCCCGGGAGCTTTCGGTCATCCGCGTGCTCGGCTCGTCCACCGGGACGACCGCCGAGATCGGCGACGTGTTCATCGCGGCCGTCAAGAACGCGATCCCGAACTCGGGCGTGAAGAAGGGTGAGGTCGTGCGCGCCGTCGTGGTGCGTCAGACCAAGGAGTACCGCCGCGCCGACGGTTCGCTCATCCGCTTCGACGACAACGCTGCCGTTCTACTCAATCCGCAGAACCAGCCGCGCGGCACGCGCATCTTCGGTCCGGTCGCGCGCGAGCTCCGCGAGCGCAACTTCATGAAGATCGTCTCGCTCGCGCCGGAGGTGCTGTGATGGCGACGAACCTCAGAGTGCGCAAGGGCGACGAGGTGGTGGTCATCGCGGGCAAGGACCGCGGCAAGCGCGGCAAGGTGCAAGAGGTGCAGCGGGCCGCGGGGACCGTGGTCGTCGCTGGCGTCAACGTCGCGAAGCGGCACACCAAGCCGAACCCGGCGAAGAACGAGAAGGGCGGGATCATCGATCAGCCGCGGCCCGTGTCGCTCGGCAAGATCATGGTGGTATGCCCGCACTGCGGACAGGCCACGCGCGTCGGGCACCGCAGCGAGGAAGACACCAAGGAGCGCGTATGTAAGCGCTGCGGCGAGGCGATCGTGGTCGAGGAGAAGGAATAGTGGTGGCGAGCGCGCTGAAGGAGCGCTACGACAAGGCGGTGCGCGAGGATCTGCGCAAGCAGTTCTCGTACAAGAACGTCATGCAGATCCCGCGGCTCGAGAAGGTCGTGCTGAACATCGGCATGGGCGAGGCGATCGGGAACGGCAAGGCGATGGACGCCGCCGCCGGTGACCTCGCCACGATCACCGGACAGCGTCCCGTCGTGACGAAGTCGAAGCACGCCATCTCGAACTTCCGACTGCGCATCGGGATGCCCATCGGCCTGAAGGTCACGCTGCGCGGCGAGCGCATGTGGCACTTCGTCGAGAAGCTCCTCACGGTGGCGCTCCCGCGGATCCGCGACTTCCAGGGCGTTCCCGATCGTTCGTTCGACGGCCGCGGCAACTTCTCGCTGGGACTGAAGGAGCAGCTCGTGTTCCCGGAGATCGAATACGACAAGATCGACCGGCTCCGCGGTCTCGAGATCACCATCGTCACGACGGCCAAGACGGATGAGGAGGCGCGCGCCCTGCTGCGCGCGCTCGGCATGCCGTTCAAGGCATCTACGGGTTAAAGGGAGCGAGATGGCAAAGAAGAGCCTCATCCTGAAGTCGCAGCGTCCGCCGAAGTTCAAGGTGCAGGCGTATCACCGGTGCCAGGTGTGCGGCCGGCCGCGCGGCTACATGCGCAAGTTCGGTCTGTGCCGGATCTGCTTCCGCGAGCGCGCGCTCATGGGCGAGCTCCCGGGCGTGACGAAGTCGAGCTGGTGAGAAGAGTGAGCACGAGCGAGGAGCGGCTTTGCCGCGACGAGCGAGTACGGCCAGCCTTGAGGTGTCTCGAGGCGGAGCCGAGAGATTGAGCAGGTCATGACGACAGAAGAGACGACGACGACAACACCGACCGCGCCCGAAGCGGCGGCCCCCGACGCGCGCGGCGCCGAGCGCCCGCCGGTCAAGCGTCCGGTCTCGCAGCGCAAACCGCACCCCAAGGGAGCGGGCGCGCCGAACGACCCGGTCGCCGACATGCTCACGCGTGTCCGCAACGCGGCGGGCGCGCGCCACGAGTCGGTGGCGGTGCCCGCGAGCCGGACCAAGCTCGAGATCGCGAAGATCCTGAAGAACGAGGGGTTCATCGCGTCGTACGAGCAGGTCTCGGCGCGTGAGATCGTCCTGAAGATGAAGTACATCGGCGGCAAGACCCCCGCGGTCTCCGGCCTGCGCCGCATAAGCCGTCCCGGCCTGCGCGTCTACGCGCGCAAGACGGAGATGCCGCGCGTCCTCGGCGGACTCGGGATCGCCATCGTCTCGACCTCGTCCGGTTTGATGACCGGGCGCGAGGCCGAGCGCAAGGGACTGGGCGGGGAAGTCCTCGCATACGTCTGGTAATAGGGAGAGAGATGAGTCGTATCGGTCGTCTGCCGGTCAGCATCCCGAACGGGGTGGATGTGAAGATCGAGGGCCACACCGTAAAGGTCAAGGGCCCCAAGGGCGAGCTCGCGAGCACGTTCCATCCGGACGTGAGCGTGGCGCAGCAAGACACGTCGCTCGTCGTCGCGCGCAAAGACGACGAGAAGGCGACGCGCGCGCTGCATGGGCTCACGCGGTCGCTGCTCGCGAACATGGTCACCGGCGTCACGACCGGCTATGCGCGAGACCTCGAGATCAGCGGCACCGGCTACCGCGCGGTGCTCGCCGGCAAGAAGCTGCAGCTCTCGCTGGGCTTCTCGCACCCGATCGAGATCGACCCGCCCGCGGGCATCGCGTTCACGCTCGAGACGCCGCAGAAGCTGAAGGTCTCGGGCATCGACAAGCAGCTCGTCGGCGAGATGGCCGCGCGCATCCGACGGCTGCGCGTGCCTGACCCATACAAGGCGAAGGGCATCAAGTACGCCGAGGAGCGCATCCGCCGCAAGGCCGGCAAGGCCGGCAAGGTCGGCGCGGGCGCGAAGGCGTAAGGGCGGGAGAGTGGCAATGGCAACTGCGACGAAATCGAGAGCGGTGGGCCGCGTGCGGCGCCACACGCGCATCCGCGAAAAGATCCGCGGCAGCGCGGCGCGTCCGCGTCTCGCGATCTACCGGTCGCTCACGCACATCTACGGGCAGCTCATCGACGACGATGCAGGCCGGACACTTGCCGCAGCGTCTTCGCTTGACGTTCGGCCGGGCCCGGCTTCGCCGGCCCCGGCCGGGCCCCAGTCAAAGGATGCCAAGGGGAGCAAGAGCGAGCGCGCGAAGGCCGTAGGCACGCTGCTGGGCGAGCGCGCCAGGGCCGCGGGCATCGGCGAGGCGGTCTTCGACCGCGGCGGCTACCGATATCACGGAAGGGTGAAGGCGCTGGCCGACGCGGTCCGCGCCGCAGGGGTGAAGTTCTAATGGCACGGATCGATCCAAGTCGTCTCGAGCTCACCGAGCGCGTGGTGCAGATCAACCGCGTCTCCAAGGTCGTGAAGGGCGGACGCCGGTTCTCCTTCTCTGCCGTGGTCGTCGTGGGCGATGGGCGTGGCCACGTCGGTGCCGGTCTGGGAAAAGCGGACGAGGTACCAGAGGCGATCAAGAAGGGTGTGGAGGACGCGAAGAAGCACATCGTCCTCGTGCCGCTCGTCGATCGCACGATCCCGCACCCCGTCACCGCCGACTTCGGCGCGGCGAAGGTGCTGCTCCGGCCGGCGTCGAAGGGCACCGGCGTCATCGCGGGCGGCTCGGTCCGCGCGGTCGTCGAGTCCGCGGGCATCCACGACATCCTGTCGAAGTCGCTCGGGAGCACGAACCCGGTGAACGTGGTGATGGCGTCGATGAAGGCGCTCACCTCCCTCCGCTCGGCCCAGACCGTGCGCGAGATGCGCGGCGTCGAGGTGCGCGGGCGCGGCGAGCCCAAGCCGGTCACGTCATGACGCAGCTCGTGATCCGCCAGCGCAAGAGCGCCATCGGCGAGAAAGACGCCGCCAAGCGAACGTTGCAGACGCTCGGCCTCCGACGGACCGGCCAGGAGGTGGAGCGCGCCGACTCCAAGGTCGTGCGCGGGATGCTCCGCCGCGTTGCGCATCTGGTGGATGTCTCCACTGCCGAGGCTCCTCGCCGAACGCGAGACATCGAGCAGGAGAAGGCGTGATGAGACAGCATGATCTGCGCGCGCCGAAGGGGTCGCGCGCCAAGCGCCGCCGCATCGGCCGCGGCATCTCCGCCGGCCAGGGCAAGACCGCGGGCAAGGGGACGAAGGGCCAGCTGGCCCGCAGCGGCCCCGGCGTCCCCGGCTGGTTCGAGGGCGGCCAGACGCCACTGCACATGCGCATTCCGAAGATGCGCGGCTTCAAGAATCTGCGGTTCCGCTCGTCATTCGTCGCGGTGAATGTCGGCAGGCTCGGCGACTTTGCCGTTGACGGCAAGGTCACGCCGGAGACGCTCGCGGCGAAGGGGCTCGTCAGTTCCGACGCGCGCATCAAGGTGCTCGCCGATGGCGAAGTGAAGGGTCGCTACGAGGTCCACGCGCACGCCGTCTCGGCGAGCGCGCGGCAGAAGATCGAGGCCGCCGGCGGGTCGATCGTGCTCATCGGAACGTCCTAGCCAATGGGCATGTTCACCGCGCTCCTCGAGGCGTTCCGCACGCCCGACCTGCGGAACAAGATCCTATTCACCCTCGGGATGCTCGTCGTCTTCCGCTTCCTCGCGCACGTACCGCTGCCCGGCGTGAACCAGGATCAGCTGCAGAACGTCCTCAACTCGAGCCAGCTGCTGAACCTGCTGGATCTTTTCTCGGGCGGCGGTCTCGCGAAGCTGTCGGTCGTCGCGCTGGGCGTGAACCCGTATATCAACGCCTCGATCATCATGACGCTACTCAACCAGACGATCCCCGCCCTCGAGCGCCTGTCGAAAGAAGGCGAGTACGGGCGGAACAAGATCAACCAATACACCCGCATCCTCACCGTGCCGCTCGCGCTGTTGCAGGGCGTCGGCGTCGCGGTGTTCATGCAGCGTTCCGGCGTGCTGCCCGCCTTCGGTCCGGATGACCTGGGCCTGACGCTCGCGATCCTCGCGTCGCTCACATCGGGGACGCTCGTGCTCATGTGGCTCGGCGAGCTCATCAGCGAGCGAGGCATCGGTAACGGCATCAGCTTCATCATCTTCGCCGGCATCGTCGGACGGCTCCCGACCACGGTCTCGCAGACGTTCGAGGTGCAGCAGAACTTCTTCGCGCTCTCGTCCATCGCGATCATCGCGATCCTCGTGATCGCGGCGATCATCTTCATCCAGGAGGGCCAGCGCCGGATCCCGGTGCAGTACGCGAAGCGTGTGCGCGGTACGCGTATGTACTCCGGTGGCAGCACGCACATCCCGCTGCGGGTCAACAGCGCGGGCGTGATCCCGATCATCTTCGCGATCTCGATCCTGCTGCTGCCCAGCCAGGTCGCGCAGTACTTCACGAACAGCGAGACCGAGTGGCTGAAGAACCTCTCGCTGAGCGTCGTGGGCGCCTTCCAGAATCCGTTCTTCTACAACAGCCTCTACTTCTTGCTGGTCGTCGCGTTCACGTTCTTCTACACCGCGTTCACGTTCGTCCCGAACGACGTCGCTGACAACATCAAGCGTTATGGCGGATTCATCCCTGGTATCCGTCCGGGGCGCCCGACCGCCGAGTTCCTGGGGCGCGTGGTGACGCGCATCACCATCGCCGGCGCGCTGTTCCTCGGCATCGTGGCGGTCATGCCGACGCTCATCGGCGACATCACCGGCGTGCAGACGCTGCGCCTCGGCGGCACGAGCATCCTCATCGTCGTCGGCGTCGTGGTCGAGACGATGAAGCAGCTCGAAGCGCAGCTCCTGCAGCGCAGCTACGAGGGGTTCATCCGCTAGGTGGCGGCCGGCGATCTGATCCTCATGGGGCCGCCGGGCTCGGGCAAGGGAACGCAGGCGCGGCGGCTGGTCGATGACGGCGGATTCGTGCAGCTCGCGACCGGCGACCTCTTCCGAGCGCACCTCTCGCAGGGCACCGACCTGGGGGATCTCGCGCAGTCGTACATGTCGAGGGGGCAGTACGTCCCCGACGAGGTGACCGTGAACATGGTCCGCGGCCGGCTGGCGGGCATCCCGGCTGGCAAGCGGATCGTCTTCGACGGATTTCCGCGCACGGTCGCGCAGGCCGACGCGCTGGATGATCTGCTCAAGGAGTGCCGTCGCACGCTCGGCGGCGTTCTCCTGCTGGACGTCCCGCGCGGCGAGCTGCTCTCGCGGCTCGGAGCGCGTGCGACCTGCTCGCGCTGCCAGGCGGTCTACTCGCTCGCGGTGAAGCCACCGAAGATCGCGGGCATCTGCGATCGGTGTGGCGGGCCGGTGGTCGGCACGGCGCGGCCGGACGATTCGCCGGCGGTCGTGAAGGAGCGCCTGCGCGTGTACGAGGACCAGACGCGTCCGGTCATCGAGTTCTACGAGCGGCGTGGCCTCCTGCGCCGCATCTCGGGCATGGGATCGATCGACGATATCGCGAAGCGTCTGAGCGCGGCGGCCCAGGCATGATCACGCTGAAGACGCCGCAGGAGACGGCGAAGATGCGCGAGGCCGGCCGCGTGGTCGCGGCGATGCTCACGGCGTGCCGCGGCGCGGTGCGGCCCGGGGTCACGACCGCGGAGCTCGACCGTGTCGCCGCGGACGTGCTGAAGAAGCATGGCGCGCAATCCAACTTCAAGGGATACGGTGTGCCGGCGCTTCCGCCTTTCCCCGGGGTGATCTGCACGAGCATCAACAGCGAGGTCGTCCACGGGATCCCCGGCAAGCGCCGGCTGAAGGACGGTGACATCCTCAGCATCGACGCCGGCGCGATCGTCGAGGGCTGGCATGCCGACGCGGCGATCACGGTCGCCGTCGGCACGGTCTCTCCCGAGGCGGCCAAGCTGATCGCCGTCACCGAGGAGGCGCTGCGCCGCGGGATCGGCGCCGCGCAGGTGGGCCGGCGCCTTGGGGACGTCGGCGGGGCCGTGCAGCGCTGGGTAGAGAGCCAGCGGCTCACGGTGGTGCGCAACTACGTCGGGCACGGGATCGGGCGCGCGATGCATGAGGAGCCACAGGTCCCCAACTACGGCGTGCCCGAGCGCGGGCTGCAGATCAAGGAAGGTCTTTGCATCGCAATCGAACCGATGGTCAACGTCGGCGGGTCCGAGACACGGACCCTGGATGACCGCTGGACCGTCATGACAGCGGACGGCAGCCTTTCCGCCCATTTCGAGCACACCGTCTGGTGCACGGCCGCCGGGCCGGTCGTGCTCACCGCCCCGGAGGAGGCGGCGGTCGCCGCATGAACGTTGAGGGCCGGAAAATGGCCGGTTATGGTACGCTATTGGTTCCCGTGGGCACGTGCCGCGGAGCTTTTTGTGTCTGGAGAATCTTTGGCGACGAATAAGCCCTCGAAGGACGTCATCGAGGTGGAGGGCACGGTTTCCGAGGCCCTCCCGAACGCGATGTTCAAGGTCGAGCTCCAGAACGGCCACGCGGTCCTGGCGCACATCTCGGGAAAGATGCGGATGAACTTCATACGCGTCGTCCCGGGGGACAAGGTCCTGGTCGAGCTCTCGCCCTACGACCTGAAGCGAGGCCGCATCACGCGGCGAGTGAGGTACTAGAAGTTGAAGGTCCGCGCATCCGTCAAGAAGCGTTGCGACAAATGCAAGATCGTGCGGCGTCACCGTCAGATCCTCGTGATCTGCTCGGAGCCCAAGCACAAGCAGCGGCAAGGTTAGGGAGGAGCGCATGGCACGCATCGCAGGCGTTGACATCCCGCGCGAGAAGCGCGTCGACGTGTCGCTTCGCTACATCTACGGGATCGGCGCGAGCGCCGCGCGCGACGTCCTCGAGCAGGCGCGGGTGGACGGCGCGGTGCGCGTGCGCGACCTGACCGAGCCACAGGTGGCGAAGATCCGCGAGATCATCGACCGCGGCTTCACCGTCGAGGGCGACCTCCGCCGTGAGATCGCGATGAACATCAAGCGCCTGCAGGAGATCGGTAGCTATCGCGGCCTGCGGCACCGCAAGGGATTGCCGGTGCGCGGGCAGCGGACGCGCACGAACGCCAGATCGCGCAAGGGGCCGCGCAAGACGGTGGCCGGAAGGAAGAAGGCGGTGTCGAAGACCTAATGGCTAAAGATAAGAAGGAAGTGGCGCCGGCGACGGCAGAGGCCGGTGCGGAGGCGAAGGCCGCGCCGCGCAAGCGTCGCGAGCGACGTGTCGTGCCGAGAGGCGCGGCGCACGTCAAGGCGTCGTTCAATAACACGATCATCTCGATCAGTGATCCAGTGGGCAACGTCGTCGCCTGGTCGTCGGCCGGCGCCTCCGGCTGGAAGGGCTCGCGCAAGAGCACGCCGTACGCCGCGCAGGTCGCGGCCGAGAACGTCGCGCGCAAGGCGCTCGATGCCGGCATGAAGGTCATCGAGGTCTTCGTGCGCGGTCCGGGTGCCGGCCGAGAGGCGGCGATCCGCGCGCTCGAGGCCACCGGTCTCGAGGTCACCGCGATCACCGACGTCACGCCGATCCCGCACAACGGTTGCCGCCCGCCGAAGCGGCGGAGGGTCTAATGGCGCGCTATACGGGACCGGTCTGCCGTCTCTGCCGCCGCGAGGGCATGAAGCTCTTCCTGAAGGGCGAGAAGTGCCTCACCAAGTGCACCTTCGAGCGGCGCAGCTCGCCGCCGGGCATGCACCAGCAGCGGCGTCGCAAGGTCTCGGACTTCGCGCTCCAGCTTCGGGAGAAGCAGAAGGCGCGGCGCATATACGGCGTGCTCGAGCGACAGATGAAGAACACGTTCGAGTCCGCGGCCGAGGTGAAGGGCGCGACCGGTGAGGTCCTGCTCCAGCGCCTCGAGCAGCGCCTCGACAACACCGTCTATCGCGCCGGCTTTGCCAAGTCGCGCTCGCAGGCCCGCCAGCTCGTGGCGCACGGTCACATCCACGTGAACGGCACGATGACCAAGACGCCGAGCTTTCAGGTCTCGCCGGGCGACACCGTCGCCGTGAAGGAATCGAGCCGAGGCTCGAGCTACTTCAAGGAGATGCTGGCCTGGGCGAAGACCCAGACCCGCCCCGGCTGGCTCGAGACCGATCCCGACGCATTCAGCGCGAAGGTGCTGGCCGCGCCGACGCGCGATCAAATCGAAGCACAGGTCAACACGCAGCTCATCGTTGAGCACTATTCCCGGTAGCGCGGCAGGAAGGAACTAGCTGATGACCATCGTTGAATTGGAATACCCCAAGATCGAGCGCATCGAGGGCGACGAGCGCTACGCGAAGTTCGCATGCGAGCCGCTGCCCCCGGGATACGGCACGACGCTCGGCAACTCGCTGCGGCGCGTGCTGCTCTCCTCGCTTCCCGGGGCGGCCATCACCGCCGCACGCGTTCGAGGTGTGGCCCACGAGTTCTCCACCATCCCCGGCGTGAAGGAGGACGTCGTGCAGATCGTCCTCAACCTGAAGCAGATCCGGCTGCGCTCGTTCTCGACCGAGCCGGTGACGCTCACGCTCGAGAAGGAAGGGCCGGGCGACGCGACCGCCGCGGACATCGCGACGACGAGCGAGATCGAGATCGTCAACACCGACGCGCACATCGCCACGCTGGAGCCCGAGGCGTCGCTGTGGATGGAGCTCACCGTCGAGACCGGCCGTGGATTCCACTCCGCCGAGCGGCGCGAGGGACTGCCCATCGGCGTGATCCCGATCGACGCGCTCTATAGCCCGGTCAAAAAGGTGAACTTCGCCGTCGAGAGCACGCGCGTCGGGCAGGTCACGAACTATGACCGCCTCGTCCTCGAGGTCTGGACCGACGGCACGACGACGCCGGACGAGGCCGTGGCGCAGGGATCGAACATCCTTGTGCAGCAGTTCTCGCTCTTCGCGGGACTGACGCGCTCGCAGGCCGCGATCGCGGCGCCGGAGCGCACCGACGGCAGCTCGCTGCCGTCGGCCATCGCGGACATGCCGATCGAGGACCTCGACCTGCCGCAGCGCGCCTTCAACTCGCTCAAGCGGCACGGCATCACGAAGGTCGGCCAGCTCCTCCAGACGCCGGACGAGGAGCTGCTGCGCATGCGCAACTTCGGCAAGAAGTCGCTCGACGAGATCAAGGAGCGCCTCGCGGCGCGCGGCCTCATCGAAGCGCCGGTAGTCGAGGAAGGCGCCGAGACCACCGAGACCACCGAGACCACCGACGGAGAGAACGAGGAAGAGATCTCCGCCGGCACCGAAGAGTCCTAGTGCCCCATCAGATCCACGAACGCAAGTTCGGCAGGACCACCGACCAGCGTCGCGCGATGCTGCGCAACCTGACGCTGTCTGTGCTGCGGTACGAGCGCGTGAAGACGACCGAGGCGAAGGCGAAGGAGATCCGCCGCTTCGTCGATCGCATGATCAACCTGGGCAAGGACGGCTCGCTCGAGGCGCGCCGCCGCGCGATCGCGTGGCTGCCCGAGATGGTCATCGTGGACAAGGTCTTCGACGACCTCGCGAAGCGCTACACCGATCGCAACTCCGGCTACCTGCGTATGACGCACCTGGCCCGGCGGGTCGGCGACTCCGCGCCGCTGATGCTGCTCGAGCTGGCTCCCGCAGTGGACCAGACGACGACTGCGACGGAGACCGAGGCGGCGCCCAAGCGTCGCCGCCTGTCGCTTCGGCGCGGCGAGAAGAAGGCCGAGCCTGAGAAGTCGACGAGCGCGGCCGGCGCGAAGAAGCGCACCACGGCGCGCAAGAAGACCGTGACCGCGAAGGAGGCGTAGGGGCGAAGCATTGGCGAGCGCGCGTCGCGTACGAGGGGACCGCCTACGCGGGGTTCCAAGTGCAGGCGAACGCGCGGACCGTGCAAGGGGAGATCGAACGGGTGCTCGCGGATATCTGCGGTGCACCGATGCGGATCACCGGAGCGGGCCGGACCGATGCCGGGGTCCACGCGAGCGGGCAGGTCATCGATTTCCGGACAGCGAGCGACCTGGGAGCGAACGAGCTGACGAGAGGGGTCAACGCCCTTCTCCCCGAGGACATCGCGGTCTCGGAGCTGAGCGAGGCGGATGAACGGTTCCACTCGCGGTTCTCGGCGACGGGACGGACATATGAATACCGGATCAGGAACGCGCCGGTGCGCGATCCGCTCTGGATACGGCGCGAGCACGTGGTCGCCGATGCGCTCGATCTCGAAGCGCTGCGCGCGGCGAGCAGGGTGCTCCTCGGCCGCCACGACTTCGCCGCGTTCGCGGCGGGCGTCAGCGGCGAGCGCATGGTGCGCCGCGCGGAGTGGGCGGACGGAGCGAGCGTTCTGCGATTCGAGATCGAAGCGGATGCGTTCCTGCGCGGGATGGTCCGCGGGATCGTCGGGACACTGCTCTGGGTCGGGCGTGGCAGGATCGACCCCGACCGATTCGGAGAGATCATGCGATCCAGGGATCGCGCGCAGGCAGGTCCGAGCGCGCCGCCGCGGGGCCTGTGTCTGGTGGCGGTGCGCTACGGTGAAGGCGACGGAAGACAAGAAGGCGAAAGCGAGAACGACGAATGACGACGAAGACATACGCGGTGAAGAGCGGAGAGATCCAGCGTGAATGGCGCGTCGTGGACGCGGACGGCGCCACGCTCGGCCGTCTGGCGACGCAGATCGCCGTGCTCCTGCGCGGCAAGCACCGCGCGACGTTCTCGACGCACATCGACACTGGCGATCCGGTCATCGTCGTGAACGCGGCGAAGATCAAGGTCACCGGCCGCAAGCTCCAGGCGAAGCAATACGTCCGTCACTCGGGATATCCCGGCGGCCTGCGGGTCGAGAGCCTCGAGCGCCTGCTGTCGCGCCGTCCCGAAGAGGTCATCCGCCGCGCGGTCCGCGGGATGATCCCCCAGAACCGGTTGGGCGAGCGCATGATGCGCAAGCTCCACGTCTACGCGGGCGCCGAGCATCCCCATGCCGCGCAGCGGCCCAGGCCGCTCAAGGAGGCTGTCCAGCGATGAAGAGCGCACCGTACTTTCAGGGCACCGGCAGGCGCAAGACGTCGATCGCGCGGGTCCGGCTCGTGCCGGGCGAGGGCACCGTCGTCGTCAACGGCAAGCCGCTCGACGAGTACTTCGGTCGAGACGGCGCGACCGAGCAGGCCACCCTGCCGTTCACCGTCACGAACATGGCTCGCCGCTTCAACGCGATGATCAAGGTGCAGGGCGGCGGCGTCAGCGGGCAGGTCGGCGCCATCGCCCATGGGATCGCTCGCGCGCTCCTGCAGGTGGACAAGGAGCTCAACCCGGTCCTCCGCCGGGCCGGCCTCCTCACCCGGGACCCGCGCGCGAAAGAGCGCAAGAAGCCGGGTCTGAAACGGGCGCGCAAGGCGCCTCAGTTCACCAAGCGCTAGCCGACAGCGTCCCTGCGGGCGCAAACTAGGCGTCGTGAGCAGCCGCTCGTCCGACTTCAACTACAAGGTCGCGCTCGCCTCGGGGCTGAAGAGCCTCCAGGGCGGTCGGCTGCGTCAGGCGGAAGAGCAGTTCCGCTATCTCGTGACGCATTTCCCGGCCGCGGATGGCGGCTATCGCGGCCTGGCCAAGGTACTCATCGAACAGGAGGACCGGCCCGCCGCGCTGCGCACGCTTCTTGATGGCGGCGCCGCGCTCGCGAAGGCGTCGGAGCGCCCCGGCGCGATCGGTCTGTATCGCCAAGCGATCGCGCTCGAGTCGCGTGACCTGACCGCGCATCGACGGCTGGCGGCGGCCCTGCTCCTTTCCGGCGACGATGCCGCCGCCGCGCAGGAGTTCAGCCGCTACATCCGGTACGCTCTCGAGTCGGGTGACGGGGAGCGTGCCCGACTCGAGGCGGCCTACGCGCTCGAGCGTCTTCCCGGATCTTCGGAGATCGCGGAGCTGGCGCAGAGCGTCGGCGCGCCGGCGAGACCGGTCGCGCGCGCGGCCGCGACGCCCGCGCGCGCGGCGACGATCGCTCCGCCGATGGACCGCGAGGCGCTCATGCGCTCCGCGTTCGGCAGCGCGGTGCCTCCGGTCTCGGCGCCAGCCCCGGAGCCGTTCGTCCCGTCGCACCCTGCGACGCCGATGCCCGCTGCCGCGGCGCCGGCCGCGAGCGCCGCGTGGGGTGCCGCGCTTCCCGCGCGCGATGCGTGGGGCGCGGCGCCACCCGCGCTCGATCCGCGCGCGACGCTTCTCGTGCCGAGCGAGGCCGAGCCGATCGGCGCCGGCGCCGACGCGCTCGCGGTCGAGGCGACCGCGGCGCGATACCTGGCGAAGCGCGATCCGCGCGGCGGAGACACGGCGCTGGAGGCGGCTCGCCGCTACATCGCCGAAGGTCGCGTCGACGCGGCGTCGGATCTGCTCCTGCAGCTCATCGCAAGCGGCGTGTCCGACCACGAGGCGCAGCGGCTTCTTGTGGACGTGGTGCGTTCGCTGGGTAAGCGCGACGTCGCGAAGGCAAAGTGCAAACTGCTCGTGCAGGCACTCCGACTCGATGGACGCAACGACCTGGCGGCGGAGGTCGAGCAGCTGGCACTGGCGGACTGAGTGGATCTCGGCGAGATCCTCCAGAACGTCTGCCGCGGTCAGTGCGGCTGGAACAACGTCCTCGATCTCATCATCGTGGCGATCTTCATCTACTACGTGCTCGTTCTCATTCGCGGCACGCGCGCGGTCCAGCTGCTCCTTGGAGTGCTGGTGCTCGTCATCATCTACGGCCTCGCCGTGCTCCTCCATCTCACGCTCACATCCCTGGTGCTCCAGGCGCTCTTTGCCCTCGCCCTCGTCGCGATCCCGATCGTCTTCCAGCCCGAGCTTCGTCGACTCCTCGGCCAGCTCGGACAACTTGGTCCGCTCAACCGCCTGCTCGCGCCGGTGCCCGAGGAGGAGGTCGATCACGTCGTGAACGAGCTCGTGCGCGCCGCGCTGCTCATCGCGGAGGCCCGGCACGGGGCGCTCATCGTCGTCGAGCGCGGTACCGGCCTGCAGGACTACAGCGAGACCGGGGTGCCGGTGCACGGCCGGCTGACCGCGGAGCTGCTCGCGTCGATCTTCATGACGCGGTCGCCGTTGCACGATGGGGCGGTCATCGTCCGTGGTGGTCAGATCGTGGCCGCGGCGTGCCTGCTGCCGCTCGAGGAGACGCCGGAGCGGACCGCGCACCGTTATGGCATGCGCCACCGCGCGGCGCTCTCCATCAGCGCGCAGACCGACGCCGTCGTCGTGGTGGTCTCCGAAGAGACCCAGGCGATCTCGATCGCCTCGAATGGCCGCATGATCGGCGGTCTCGACGAGGAACGGCTCCGCCGCGTCCTCTCGTCGCTCCTCCGGAGCCGCATCCAGCCGCTGCCCTTCCGCAGCAAGGCGTCCTAACCATGCGCGCGAGCGATGCGGTCCGTCCGGCCTCGTACCGCCGCCGCTACGCGCTGCGACGCGTCGTGACGCACGACCTTCCGCTGAAGAGCGCGGCCGTGCTCATCGCCATCCTGTTCTGGATCGCCGTCGCGCAAAACGCGGCGCCGCGCACGCTGACCGTCGCATTCGACGGCCGCGTGGCGGTCGAGCGCCCCGAGATACCCGCGGGATACGTACTCCGCGCGCCGCTCGGCGATGTCGGCGTCACGCTGCGTGGACCGGAGGGCGTCGTGACACGCGTGGCGGTGGGGGATCTCCGCGCGACGGTCGACACCACCTCGATCGATCCGGCGCACCCCGAGCCTCAGGAGGCTCCGGTGCGCGTCGCCGCGTCCAACCCGAGCGTCACCGTGGTCGATGTCTCGCCGGCCACGGTCACGCTCCGCTACGAGCGCATCACGTCACAGCAGCTCAGCGTGCAGACCAGATTCGCGAACGACCCGCCCGCAGGCTCGCACGCCGGCGACGTGACCGTCACACCGAACCAGGTGCGCGTCACCGGTCCGGAGAGCAGCGTCGGGCGGATCACCGCGGTGCTCGCGACGGTGCGATTCGGCGACGCCATGACCGACGTAACGTCGACCGCGCCGCTCGCCGCGGTCGACGCGGCGGGCCAGAGGATCGATGAGATCACGCTAGAGCCGAGCGTCGTCATCGTGACCGTGCCGGTCCTCCCGACCGCGACGACGCGCACGCTGCCCGTTGCGTACGTGCTGCGCGGCGCGGTCGCGAGCGGCTACTGGGTCTCGGCGGTCACCGCGGATCCGGCGGGCGTCACGGTCCGGGGCGAGCCTGACGTGCTCGCGTCGCTCGACCGCATCGAGACGGCCACGATCGATGTCGCCGGGCTCTCGGCGACGCGGACGTTCCGCGTCGCGCTCGTGATCCCGCAGGACGTCACGCTGCTCCGTCCGGTGGACGGGACGGTGACGGTGACGGTCCTGCCGGTGACCGGAACGCGACCGTTCGTGATCGCGGTCCAGGTGACGGGGCTGGGCCAGAACCTCGCGGCCGAGGTCGATCCGGTCTCGGTCGTCACGACGCTGAGCGGGACGACGAACGCGCTGGCCGCCATAACGCCCGACCAGGTCAGCGCGACGGTGGACGCGACCGGCCTCGGTCCCGGGACCTACACCGTGGACGTGCTCGTTCGCGCCCCTTCGGGAACGACGGTGCAGTCCGTGCAACCGGTGCGCGCGACGCTCACCATACGAGCGAGATGAAAGAACGCCTCTTCGGGACCGATGGCGTCCGTGGGGTCGCGAACAAGGACCTCACGCCCGAGCTCGCGCTTCGCCTCGGCCGGGCCGCCGGCCACATCCTGGGTGGTGCGGGCCACCGCGTCGTGATCGGCCGCGACACGCGCCGCAGCGGACGCATGCTCGAGAGCGCCCTCGCCGCGGGTCTGTGCTCGGTCGGGATGGAGGTGCGCTTGGTCGGGCACGTGCCGACACCCGGCCTGGCCTATCTCGCGCGCGCGGGCGACTTCGTCGCCGGCGCGGTCATCAGCGCGTCACACAACCCGGCGCCCGACAACGGGATCAAGTTCTTCGATCACGGCGGGCTGAAGCTGGCCGACAGCGTCGAGGACGCGATCGAGGCCGCGATGGCGGGCGAGGACACACTTCCGCGACCCACCGAGGGCGGCATCGGCCTCGTCGGCGACTCCCGCGGTCTGGTGAAGGAGTACGAGGACTTCCTCGTCACGCTCGCGCCCGCGCTACAGGGCCTGCGTGTCGTGCTCGACTGCGCGAACGGCGCCACCTATCGCGTCGCGCCGGCCGTCTTCGCACAGGCCGGCGCCGAGGTCATCACGCTCTTCGACATGCCCGACGGCGCGAACATCAACGAGGGCTGCGGTGCGACCGCTCCCGAAGCGCTGCAGCGTGCGGTCGTGGAGCGCCGGGGCGACGTCGGCTTCGCGTTCGACGGCGACGGCGATCGCGTCATCACGGTGGACGGCGCCGGCCGCATCCACGACGGCGACTTCGTGCTCGCGCTCGCCGCACGGCACTTCGCGCGGCACGGGCAGCTCAAGCCCAAGCTCGTCGTGGGGACCGTCATGTCGAACGGCGGGCTCGAGGCGACGCTCGCGCGCGACGGCATCCGTCTCGTGCGCACGAAGGTCGGCGACCGCTACGTGTGGGAGGAGATGGAGAAGCTCGACGCGCAGTTCGGCGGCGAGCCGTCCGGACACGTCATCTTTCGCAAGTACCACACGACCGGGGACGGCATCCTCACGGCGCTCGAGGTCCTTCATCTGGTGAAGGCGGAAAAGCGGCCGCTCGCGGAGCTCGCCGACGCGGTCGAGCGCTGGCCGCAGGTGACGCGCAACGTCGCCGCGGCGCGCCGGCGCGAGTGGGAGGAGAGCCGCGCGTTCAACGATGCGCTCGAGCAGGCGCGCACCTCGCTCGGCACGACGGGCAGGCTCTTGGTGCGGCCCTCCGGGACCGAACCGGTGCTGCGCATCACGGTCGAAGCCCGGGACGCAGCGGTCGCCTCGAGCACGGCCGAAATGCTCGCGCGCGTCGCCCAGAAGGAGCTCGTGTAGCCGTGTGCGGCATCGTCGGATACGTGGGACCGCGCGAGGCGCTTCCGCTCCTCATGGGCGGGCTGCGGCGTCTCGAATACCGGGGCTACGACTCGGCCGGCGTCGCCCTGCAGCAGAACGGCTCGCTCACCGTGCTGCGCGCCGAAGGGAAGCTGGACAACCTCGCCGCCGTCGTCGCCACGCACCCGTCGAAGAGCACGACCGGTATCGGCCACACCCGCTGGGCGACGCATGGACGCCCGACCGAGCAGAACGCCCACCCGCATGTCGACTGCGGCGGCGTCACCGCGGTGATCCACAACGGGATCATCGAGAACTTCGCGGACCTGAAAGCACCGCTGGTGAAGCGCGGGCACGCGTTCACCAGCGAGACCGATACCGAGGTCGTCGTCCATCTCCTCGAAGAGGAGCTGGCGAAGGGCTCGTCGCTCGAGCAGGCGGCGCTCGCGGTGCTGCCGCGCCTGGAGGGTGCCGCGGCGCTCGCGTTCATCTCCGCCAAGGATCCGGGCAAGATCGTCGCGGCCCGCATCAGCAACGCCGGCGCGGTGATCGTCGGTCACGGGCGCGGCGAGAACTTCGTCGCGTCGGACGTCCCGGCGTTGCTGGAGCACACGCGCACCGTGACCTTCCTCGACCACGCCGAGCTCGCCGTCGTCACCGCGGGGGGCGTGACGTTCCGCAGGCTGGACGGCACGACGCTGACGAAGCAGCCGCAGACGGTGACCTGGGACGCGCTCGCCGCGGCGAAGTCCGGTTACAAGCACTTCCTGCTGAAGGAGATCCACGAGCAGCCGCGCGCCATCTCCGACACGCTCCTCGGGCGCGTCGAGCGGGCGACCGGTCGCGTGATCTTCGACGAGGACCTGAAGATGGACGACGCCTTCGTGCGCGGGCTTCCGCGCATCACCTTCGTGGCGTGCGGCACGGCCTCCTACGCGGCCCTGGTCGGGAAATACCTCGTCGAGCGTCTGGCCGGTATCCCGTGCGACGTCGAGATCGCGTCGGAGTACCGCTACCGCCAGCCCGTGGTCCTGCCCGGGCAGCTCGTCGTCGCGGTGACGCAGTCGGGCGAGACCGTCGACACCCTCGCCGCGATGGAGGAGGGACGAAAGCGCGGCGCGCGGCTGCTCAGCGTGGTGAACGTGGTCGGCAGCGAGGCCAGCCGCGTATCCGACGACGTCATCTATCTGCATGCCGGTCCCGAGATCAGCGTCGCCTCCACGAAGGCGTACACGGCCATGCTCGTCGACCTGTATCTCTTCGCGATCTACCTCGCCCAACGGCGCGGGACGATCGATACCGCGACCTCCGCCAGCCTGCTCGCGGAAGCCTTCCACCTCCCGACGCTGATGGACGCGGTGCTGCGCGAGGAGCCGAAGATGCGCGCGCTCGCGCAGCGGTACTACGGGGCGCAGCACTTCCTCTATCTCGGTCGCGGGGTGAACTACCCCACGGCCCTCGAGGGCGCGCTGAAGCTGAAGGAGCTCTCGTACATCCATGCCGAGGGCACGGCGGCCGGCGAGATGAAGCATGGCACGAACGCGCTCATCGACGAATCGCTCCCCGTGGTCGCGATCGCCCTCCGGGACTCGACGTACAAGAAGATCGTGTCGAACATCCAGGAGGTGCGTGCCCGCGCCGGGGTCGTCATCGCTCTCGCGCACGACGACGACGAGGAGATCGCCCAGCATGCCGCGGAGATCGTGCGCATCCCGCGCACGAACGAGCTCCTGTCGCCGGCGCTGGCCATAGTGCCGCTGCAGCTGCTCGCCTACCACATCGCGGACCGGCGCGGGAACGACGTCGACCAGCCGCGCAATCTCGCGAAGGCCGTGACCGTGGAGTGAGCGGTGACGGATGGGCATGGACGCGTACGCCGCGCTGAGGCTGCTCCACGTCACCAGCGCGATGTGGCTCGTGACCGGCATGCTGGCTCGGCCGGTCGTGCTCGCCGCGGCACGGCGCGCGCCCGACATGCGTCTGCTGAAAGCGCTCGCCGACGTGAGCGGTCGTTTCGAGGAGCTGATGATCGCGCCGGGCATCGTCGCCGTCCTCGTCACCGGCATCGTGACCGCCGTGGTGGGTCAGATCCCGCTGTTCGGGCCGTTCGTGGGCGGCCCGCTCTGGCTCTTCATCTCGCTCGTGATCCTGCTGTTCGCGGTGCTCGCCACGCCGATCACCCTGGCGCGTGACCGTCGCTGGGGTCAAGCGCTGGAGGACGCGGCGACGCAGGGAACGATGACCGAGCGTCTGCGTCCGTTCCTCGAACGGAGCGCGATGGTGCGGCGGTACGCGCCGGATATCACGTTCCTCGCGATCATCCTCGTGCTCATGGTCACGAAACCGTTCTGACCGCGATGTCGAGCGAAGTGGGGATCGACATCATCGAGACCGCGCGCATCAGAAGTGTGCTCGAGCGGCACGACCAGCGCTTCCTTCACCGCGTGTATACGGAGTGGGAGCGGATGTACTGCCGGCGCAACGTGCTGCACCTCGCCGGACGCTGGGCGGCGAAGGAGGCCGTCTCGAAGGTGCTCGGTCTCGGCGTGCGCGGCGTCGGCTGGCGCGAGATCGAGATCCGGCGCACGCCGTTCGGGCAGCCCATCGTCGCGCTCCACGGTCGCGCGGAGGCGCGCCGCCTCGCGCTCGGCCTACGCGAGCCGCTCTCGGTGAGCATCTCGCACATCCGCGACCTCGCGGTCGCGGTCGCGGTGGGCCTCCGCTGACCGCCGACCGACAGATCGCCCTCGACGCGCGTGTCGTGCGCCAGGTGCTCCGTCCGCTCCCGCCGGACGCCGGCAAAGAGGCTCGCGGGCGCGTGCTCATCGTCGGCGGATCGCAACGCTATCCCGGCGCGATGCTGCTCGCCGCGCGGGCCGCCGCACGTTGCGGCGCGGGGGTCGTCACGGTCGCGGCGGCGCGTTCGGTCGTCGAGATGATCGCCGGCCGCGATCCGAACATCACGTTCTTCCCCCTCGCTGAAGCGCAGCCCGGCGTGGTCGCGACGGGCGCGGCGGCGCAGGTCTCGCCACTGCTGGGTGAGAAGATCCGCGCGCTGCTGATCGGCCCAGGCCTCGCGCACGCACCGGGCATCGACGACTTCGTCGTGGCGCTGCTTCGCAACGCGAAGGGCGTCCCGACAGTGATCGATGCCGATGGGCTCAACGCCCTGGCACGCACCGAGGACTGGACCGACGTGCTGCCGCGCGGCACCGTCCTCACGCCACACGACGGTGAAGCGGCGCGCCTGGCGGGCCGCGTGGTGCCCACCGGCGCCGCGCGGGTCGCGTTCGCGGAGCGGTACGCGCGGACGTGGGGCGTCGCGATGGTGCTCAAGGGAGCGGTGACCGTGGTCAGCGACGGCCGCCGCACGTTCGTGCACGACGCGCCGAACCCGACCCTCGGCGTCGGCGGGTCGGGCGACGCGCTCGGCGGCGCCGTCGCGGCGTTCCTCGCGCGCGGCCTGGCCCCGCTGGCGGCGGCCGCATCAGCCGTGTGGGTGCACGGACGCGCCGGTGCGCTGCTCGCCTCGGAGATCGGTGAGTCGGGGGCACTCGCGACCGAGATCGTCGACGCGCTGCCGCGCGCGCTCCGGGAGATCCTGTCGCCATGAGCGGGGTGGCCCCGATCCGCACGACCGTCGTGGACGTCGACCTCGACGCCATCGCCGCGAACCACGCGGAGGTGCGCCGCCGCGCGGCCGTCGACGTGATCGCCGTGGTCAAGGCCGACGCGTACGGACACGGCGTCGAGGCCGTGGCCGAGACGCTCGTCGAGGCGGGGGCCGTCATGCTAGCGGTCGTCACCGTCGAGGAGGCGCTCGTGCTGCGACGCGCGGGCATCGACGCGCCGGTGCTCGTCTTCTTCGGCGCCTTCGATCGCGCCGAGGCCGACGCCGCGGTCGCGGCCGGGTGCGCGCTCACGGTGTGGGATCTCGAGCGCGCGCGCCTGGTGAACGAGAGCGCCGCCGCGGCTGGAAAGCGCGCGGCGGTGCACTTCAAGGTCGACACCGGCCTCACGCGGCTCGGCGCGCCGCTCGACGACGCGCCGGCGCGCCTGCGCGCGATCCGCGAGCTGCCAAATGTCACCGTCGATGGCCTCTTCACGCATCTGGCGACCGCGGACGAGACGGACGTCACGCACGACCGTGAGCAGCTCGCGCGCTTCGCCGGCGTGCTCGCCGCGATCGGCGAGCCGCCGCGCTGGGTCCACGCCGCGGCGAGCGCGGGCATCGCCGCCTTCGGTCCGATCGAAGGATGCACCGCGGTCCGTCCCGGTCTGGCGCTGTACGGCGTCCATGCCGCGCCGCATCAGGCGAGCGTTCTGCGGCTGCGGCCGGCGCTCCAGTGGCGCTCGCGCGTCCATCGCGTCGCCAGCGCGCCCGCGGGGACGGGCGTCTCCTACGGTCTCGAATACCGGTTCCCGCGCGACGGACGCGTCGCGACGGTCCCAGTTGGCTACGGCGACGGCCTCCCGCGCGGTGCCGGCAAGCGTGGGCGGTTGATCGTGGGGGGCCGTGGGCTGCCGTTCGCCGGGCGCATCGCGATGGACCTCGTCATGCTTGACGTCACGGACCTTCCGGAAGTGCGCGAAGGCGACGAGGTCGTGGTCATCGGGGAGCAGGGCGGCGCGCGCCAGACCGCCGACGACCTGGCCGCCGCCGCGGGCACGATCAGCCACGACATCCTCGCCGGCATCCGCCGTCGGGTGCCACGCCGCTATCGACGTGGTGGTCGCGTCGTGGCGACGCGTACGCTCGCCGACGGCCACCGGCGCCTGTGAGCGCACTGCGGCGATGCCTTGCCGCGCTGGCGACGTTGGCGATCGCGGTCTCGTGCGTGCCGCCGACGCCGTCATCGAGCACGCCCTCCGCCGCCGCATCCCCCGCGGCGAGCGCCACGACCGCGGCGAGCGTCGCGCCATCCCTCGGCACGGCGGACATGAGCGCCGCGCTCCTGGCGAAGCCGCTGCCCGACGCCGACATCTTCGATCTGACACGCCGACTGCGCGGGAAGGATGGCCAGCCCGCATCCGCGTTCCAGCCGGTGCGGACGAGTCCCATGGTGGAAGCGATCGGCACCTCGCGCGAGTTCTGGACCTACGACTTCGCCGCGAAGAAGAATCTGCGGATCAGCGCGACCCTGCGCGTGCTCACCGAGCACGCCAAGTGGTGGACGCAGAACGACGTCCAGGTGGATCTCGATGCGCTGCGCACCAGCGCGAGCTTCTTCGAATCCCGCATCTACCCGACGGACCGCAAGGCGTACGGCGACGAGTGGTCGCCGGGCATCGATGGAGATCCGCGCATCAACGTCATGGTCGCTCGTATCCCCGGCGCGGCGGCCGGGTACTTCAACTCGTCGGACGAGCTGCCGCTCTGGGTGAATGAGTTCTCGTCCGAACGCGAGATGGTCTACGTGAACGTGCTTGCCGCGCGGCCCGGTAGCACCTATCTGAACTCGGTCGTGGCGCACGAGTTCTGCCACATGATCCAGTTCAACAAGCGCAAGCGCTCGTCGGTCTGGTTCAACGAAGGGCAGGCGCAGCTGTGCGAGCAGGCGAACGGATTCCCGGTCTCGCACGCGCAGACATTCCTGCAGGTGCCGGACACACAGCTCAACGATTGGCCCGAGCTCGAGCAGTCGCAGGCGCACTACGGGCTCGCGTACCTGTTCCTCGAGTTCTGCCGCCAGCAGGCCGGCGGCGACGATCTCATCAACGCGTTCATGTCGAAAGGCATCGACACGCCGGCCGACCTCGATGCCGTGCTGCGCGCTCGCGGCCAGCGGCCGCTCGAAGAGCTATTCGGCGACTTCGTCGCGGCGAACGTGTTCATCGGTGCCGGCGCGGAGCGCCGCTACTCCTATCCGGACGGCATCCCATTTCGGGCCGCGACGTCCGCGGACCAGGACCGCGTCTCGGTCGGCGCGACGGTGCGCTCCTCCGTGCACGAGTACGCCGCGCGATACGTCGAGCTGCCGCGCGCCGCGTTCAAGATGCGCTTCGACGGCTCGCGACAGACGAAGCTGCTGCCGGCCGATCCGCATTCGGGAAAGACGATGTGGTGGTCGGATCGCGCCGATGGGCTCGACAGCAAGCTGACGCGGACCCTCGATCTGCGGAGCGCGAGCAAGCCGCTCCTCTCCTTCTGGACCTGGTTCGAGATCGAGAAGGACTACGACTACGCGTACGTCGCGGTCTCGAGCGACGGCGGTGCCCGCTGGACGACGCTCCCCGCGCAGGCCACGACGACCGAAGACCCCAACGGCGACAACCTTGGGAACGGCTTCACGGGGATCTCGGGCGGCGGTCAGGAGCCCGCCTGGATCAGGCAGGAGGTCGATCTGTCGACGTACATCGGCAAGGAGATCCTGCTGCGCTTCGAGTACGTCACCGATGCGGCGCTGAACCTGCACGGGATGGCGCTCGACGACATCGAAGTGTCCGGCGTGTTCGCCGACGATGCCGAAACGGACAAGGGATGGCAGGCGGACGGGTTCGTACGGTCGACCAATCTGGTCGGCCAGCGATACGCGATCGAGTTGCTGCGGTTCACCGATCGCGGGCCCACCGTGGAGCGCCGCGCGGTCGATGCGGGCACACTCGAGCTCGACGTGAACACATCGGGCGATCGAAAGCCTCCACTGCTCGCGGTGATCGGATTCGCCGTCCGGACGACACAACCGGTGACCTTCGAGGTCACGTTGGCGGCGCGGCAATGAGGCACGAGCACGAGGCTCACGAAGCGCAGATCAAGCCCGTCCGGTACGGGGTGATCCCCGCCGGCGGTCTCGGCACGCGCTTCCTTCCCGTGAGCCGCGCGGTCCCGAAGGAGCTGCTGCCGATCGTCGACACTCCGGTCATCGAGCTCGTCGTGACCGAGATGGCCGCCTCGGGCATCGAACGTGTCGTGATCGTCATCGCCCCCGGCAAGGAATGGATCGAGTCGTACTTCCGGCCCAATCCGCGCATCGAGTCGCGCCTTGCGGCGGACATGCGCAAGGAGGATCTCGAGCTCCTCAAGCGGCCCGAGCAGTTGGCGCAGGTGAAGACCGTGGTCCAGACCGACCCCAGGGGCAACGGCCACGCCGTGCTGCAGGCCCGGGCGCTCATCGGGGATGAGCCCTTCGCGATGCTCTGGGGCGACGACATCATGCTGAGCGCCGAGCCGGCACTGTCGCAGCTGATCAAGGCGCGCGAGCGGCTGGGTGGCGGGAGCGTCGTCGGCTGCGTCCGGGTCAGCAAGCAGGAAGCAAGCCGGTACGGGGTGGTCGCCGGCACGCCGGTTGACGACGCGACGCTCCGCGTCCTCGCGATCGTCGAGAAGCCCAAGCCGGAGGAAGCCCCGAGCGACCTGGCGGCGGTCCACGGCTACGTCCTCGAGCCCGAGATCTTCGACGCCATCGCGAAAACCAAGCCCGGCAGGGGCGGGGAGATCTGGCTCACCGATGCCGTCGCCGAGCTCGCCCGGGAGGGCGCGCCGGTCTGGGCGGTCGAGCTCAAGGGGCAGCGGTACGACGCCGGCGACAAGCTTGGGTACATCACCGCCTTCATGGATGCGGCCATGGGCCGCAAGGACACCGCTCCGGCGGTGCGAGAACACCTGAAAAAGCTGGGCTGGAAGCCCCCGACCGAACGCTAACCGTGCAATCTCGGTAACACCGACTCGCAAGCGCCAACCGAAACGCCTGCTAGCATTCCTCAGCGTTCCCCCTGAGTACACCTATGGCATCGCCATGCCTCAGTGGGGATGGGTTGGGAGGTGGCCGTCTGCCGCGAACGCCGGTCGCGGAGTTCCTGAGAGTCGCGTCTCTGGCCCTCGTCGCCTTCGTCGCCCTCGGCGCGAGCTGGGCGTTCGCGTCGCAAGCCGCGGCCGACGCGGCGGATCGCGACGCCAGCGTGTCCGGGCGTGCGGCTCCGGTCGCCCGCGCGCTCTCGGTCGACGACGGGATGCCCGCGACGGTCGAGGTGGACGGCCAGCGCTCCGCGGTGCGCGCCAGCACCGTCATCGAGGCGCTGCGGAAGCTCGGCGTCAGCGTCGGCCCGGGAGATCGCGTGTCGCCGCCGCTCGGCGCCGCGGTGGTCCCCGGTCTACGGATTCTGGTCGACCGCGGCGTGCCCCTAACCCTGGTGGATGCGGGGCGCGCCACCGCGCTGCGCGTGCCGCGCGGGGCCACCGTCGCGCAGGCCCTCGCAGCCAGCGGGGTCGACCTGGGCCCGCTCGACCGCATCGAGCAGGACCTGGCAGCGCGTGTCGGGCCGGGGGAGGTCCTCCGGGTCGTCCGCGTCGCCGACCACGAGGCGACGGCGCGGGAGGCGGTCGGCTACGACGTCCAGGCGATCCGCGATCCCGATCTCGGTGCCGGGCGTTTCATGGTGCTGAGCCGGGGCGTGCCGGGTCTCGCGGAGAACACCTATCTGATCCGGATCCAGGACGGGACGGAGGTGGGGCGGACCCTCCTCTCGACCCGCGAGCTGGTCGCACCGGTGGCGGAGGTGCGTCGCGTCGGCACGAAGCCGCCGCCGCCCCCCAGCGAGATCGAGGCGATCATCCGCGACGCGGCTGCCCGATGGGGCGCCGACCCCGACCAGATGCTGCGCGTCGCCTGGTGCGAGAGCCGCTTCAACCCATCCGCGTACCACCCGGGTTCGGGCGCCTCCGGTCTCTTCCAGTTCCTGCCTTCGACCTGGGCGGCGAACAGTGTCCGCACCGGCTACGCGGGCGCGAGCCCATTCGACGCCGACGCGAACGCGAACGTCGCCGCCTTCATGTTCGCCAGAGGACAGTCGGCGTCATGGGTCTGCAAATAGCCGAATAGGCTTCCCGCGGTGGACGTCGCCGATCCGCACACCCTCGAGACGCTGCTGCGGCGGCACGGAGTCCGCGCCGCGACGTCGCTCGGCCAGCGCTTCCTCGTCGACCGCGGGGTGCTGCGTGCCATCGTCGACGCCGCCGAGCTGAGCGAGCACGACGACGTGCTCGAGGTCGGGCCCGGACCCGGTGTCCTCACGGCACAGCTCGCCGCGCGCGCGCGCTCGGTGACGGCGGTGGAGATCGACGAGCGCATGGTCGCGCTGCTGCGCGACACGCTCGGCGAGCGGGCGAACGTACGTGTCGTCCGCGCCGACGCACTCGAGGTGGACCTGTTCGCGCTGGGCGAGCGACCGCCTACGCGCATCGTCGCGAACCTCCCGTACCAGATCACCACGCCACTCATCGAGCGCTTCATCGGCGACGAGCGACGGCCGCCACTCGTGGTCGTTCTCGTCCAGGAAGAGGTGGCCCGCCGCATGGTCGCCACGCCGCGGTCCGCGAAGGAGCGCGGCTTCCTATCGGTGTTCGTGCAGTCGTACGCGGAGCCGCGCCTGGTCCGCCGCGTGCCGGCGCGCGCGTTCCGCCCGCCGCCGCGCGTCAGCTCCGCGGTCATGGCGCTGCGTACGCGTGAGCGACCGGCGTTCGCCCCGCTGAACGAGCGCGCGTTCTTCGGCCTCGTGAGCGACGTCTTCCGCCACAGACGAAAGCAGCTGCGTGGCGCTCTCGGTCACGAGGCCGGCGTCGCACCTGCGCGCGCCGAGTCCGCCCTCGCCGCGTGCGGGATCGATCCGAAGCGGCGTCCCGAGGAGCTCGGCCTCGACGAATGGATCGCGCTCGCGCGGGAGCTGGGCGTCGCTCGTGACTAGAGCGATCGCGCTGCGCGCCCCCGCGAAGCTCAACCTCGCGCTCGCGATCGTCGGCGAACGCCCCGATGGTTATCACGAGCTGCGCAGCGTCTTCGCGACGATCGACCTCGCCGATGACGTACGCGTCGCCACGCACCGCAGGCTCGAGGTCCGGAATTCCATTGCCATGGCGGACGACGTCGCGGCGCGCGCGGTACGGGTGATCGCCCGCGCGTGCGGACGAGACCCGACGGCGTTCGTTCGCATCCGCAAACGGATCCCAATCGCGGCGGGCATGGGTGGTGGATCGAGCGATGCGGCGGCGGTCCTTCGCGCGCTCGCGATCCTCTGGCGCGTCGACGTGGACCTCGTCGCGCTCGCGGCGGAGGTCGGATCGGACGTGCCGTTCTTCGCGAGCGGCGCACGCGTCGCGCTCGTGCTCGGTCGCGGCGAGATCGTCGAGCCGCTGCCCACGCCGGCGGAGCCGCTCCACGTGGTCGTCGTCAGACCAACGATGCGATTGTCGACGGCCGAAGTGTTCGCCGCGCACCGCGCGGAGGATGGCGGCGCGCTCGCGCACGTCGATGCGATCGCTGATGCGTTCGTGCGCGGACGGATGACGCCGGATCTGCTGCGCACGCACGCCGAGAACGACCTGCTCGCGGCGGCCGCGCGAAAATGCGAGGCGATCGCATCGTGGCGCGCGGCCGCGGCGGCGCGTGGGGTCCCGCTCGCGCTCACGGGGAGCGGGCCGACGCTCTTCTCGGTCGCGGATGACAGGGCGGATGCGCTCCGGATCGCGCGCATCCTGCGTCGGGCGGGCCTTCGCGCACGCGCGCACGCGGTCGCTCTCTAGCCGGACTCGGAGCGGGCGAGCGAGGGCTGTCCCCCTAACGTAACCCGCATGGATGATCGGCGCGGCGACATGACCGTCCGACAAGCCGGCCAGAAGGGTGGCACCTCGACGGCGGGGAAGCACGGCGCATCCTTCTATCGCGAGATCGGCAAGCGCGGAGGCCAGGCCCGCAAGGGTCAGCTCGGCCCTGAGGGATACGCCCGTCTCGGACGCAAGGGCGGGGAGGCACGCAAGACCCAGTTGGGTTCGAAGGGCTACGCCGAGCTCGGTCGCCGCGGCGGTGAGGCCCGCAAGACGCAGCTTGGCAGCGAGGGCTACGCGCAGCTCGGACGCAAGGGCGGACGCCGCGTCGCGGAGCTGATCAAACGCGGTAAGCAGCCCTCGAACGGCGACCGCAACGGCCGCTAGTCCCGTCGCCTCTATCCTTTGGCCGTGTCCACTGGGGCGTGGCCAAGTGGTAAGGCAGGGGACTTTGGATCCCCGATCCCAGGTTCGAATCCTGGCGCCCCAACCCGCCTGACCCGCCTCGCGCTTCTGTGAGCGAAGCGCCGCCGGGCTTCGTGCTCGCGGCGGGTCTGGGCACGCGGATGCGGTCGCAGACCCCCAAAGTGCTCCATCCGCTCGCCGGAAGACCGCTGCTGACCTACGTCGTCGGGGCGGTGCAAGGCGCCGGCGCGCGGCCGGTCGTCGTCCTTTCGAAGGAGAGCGAGCCCGCGCGGGCGGTCCTGTCCGAGGGCGCCGTCGTGGCGATCCAAGAGCCGCCGCGCGGGACCGGAGACGCCGTCCGCGTCGCGCTCGAAGCGGTCAAGGACGCCACGGGGACCGCGTTCATCGTGTACGGCGACACGCCGCTCCTGCGGTCCGAGACGCTCGTGGCCATGGCCGATCTGCGCGCCAAGCGCGGCGCCGTGCTGACCCTGCTGTCCGCAGAGGTCGGCGCCGAGAACGCGTATGGGCGCGTCGTCCGGGATGCCGCGGGCGACGTCGCGCGCGTCGTCGAAGTGCGCGTCGCCACCGCGGAGGAGCGACGGCTCCCCGAATCCAACCTCGGCGCGTACGCGGTCGACCTACAGTGGCTGCGCCGTGCCGTTCCGCGCCTCGGCCCGAACGCGACGGGAGAGATCTTTCTCACCGATCTCGTCGCGCTGGCGGTGGACGAGGGCGCTCGCGTCGCGGCCTATCGCGCCCCCGACGGGAACGAGGGAATGGGTGTGAATACGCGTGTCGAGCTCGCGGCGGCCGAGGACGTGGCACGCCGCCGCATACGCGAACGCCACATGCTCGAGGGCGTGACGTTCCACGATCCGTCGTCGTCGACGATCGATCCCGACGTCGTACTCGCGCCCGACGTCGTCATCGAGCGTGGCTGCATCATCGAAGGGCGTACCAGCGTCGGCGCTGGCTCCCGCGTCGGTCCGTACGCGATCGTGCGCGACACGACCATCGGCGAGCGCTGCCGCGTCGAGGCCTCGGTCCTGGAAGGGGCGACGCTCGAGGACGACGTCCGCATCGGGCCGTACTCGCACCTGCGCCCCGGTGCCTACCTCGAGCGCGGCGTCGAGATGGGGAATTTCGGCGAAGTGAAGGCCTCTCGTCTCGGGGCGGGCACGAAGATGCATCACTTCTCGTACATGGGCGACGCGACCGTCGGCAAGCGGGTGAACATCGGCGCCGGCACGATCACGCTCAACTACGACGGCGTGCGCAAGAATCCGACGGACATCGGGGACGATGCGTTCATCGGATCGGACACGCTGCTGCGCGCACCGGTCAGGGTCGGCGCGGGCGCGGTCACCGGCGCGGGCGCCGTCGTGACGAAGGACGTTCCCGACGACACCGTCGCCGTGGGTATGCCGGCGCGGAATATCAAGAAGACGGATCGGCGCCAAAAGCGCACCTGATGGACTCCGCCGCGTGGCAGCTGCTCCTGTTCGAGCTGGTGCTCGTCGCCGTGCTGGCGGTGCTCTCGGCGAGCGAGGCCGCGCTGCACACGGTGCGGCGTCCGGAGATCATCGAGGAGCTCACGCTCCGCGGTAGGACCGGACGGCGCGCCGGGACGATCGGCCGTCAGAGCGTCCACTACCTCGCCGCGATCCAGGTGAGCGAATTCCTCATCGTCTTCACGTACGCGGGCGTCGCCGCCGCGTTCATCGCGCCACGCCTCTCGCAGCTCATCGCGTTCTTCTTCGGCATCGACACCACGCTGCTGTTCACGGACGTGTCGGCCGTGATCGTCACGGTCGCCGTCCTGTCGCTGCTGGCGGTGCTGCTCGGATTGTTCGTCCCACGCGCGATCGCCGCGCGGCACGCGCAGGCGGTCCTGCTGTGGCTGGTGTGGCCACTCGAGCTCGTCACCTGGCTGACAAGACCGCTCGTCTCGGTGCTGTTCTTCCTGACGCAGCTCCTCACGCGGCCGTTCGGCGCGAGCCCGCAGGCCGGCACCCTCGTCACCGAAGAGGAGATCCGTGCGCTCGTCGAGACGGGCCAGGCGCAGGGCATTCTCGAGCCCAAGGCGCAGGAGATGATCAGCTCGATCTTCGAGATGGGCTCGAAACGCGTGCACGAGGTCATGGTCCCGCGCACGGACATCATCGCGTTGGATATCGCGACGCCGCCGCAGGAGGTCGTGGAGCAGATCACGCGGATCGGGCACTCGCGCATACCGGTGTACGAAGGCTCGACCGACAACGTCATCGGCATCCTGTACACGAAGGACGTCTTCCGGCGCATCGCGCGCGGAGAGAAGCACCTCGAGCTGCGTCCGTACCTCCGGCCCGCGCACTTCGTTCCGGAACAGAAGAAGGTCGACGATCTCCTGCGCGAGATGCAACGCGACAAGGTGCATCTCGCGATCGTCGTCGACGAGTACGGCGGCACCGCGGGGCTGGTGACGATCGAGGACCTGGTGGAGGAGATCGTCGGGGAGATCCGCGACGAGTACGACGTCGAGCAGGAGCTCGTGCTGCCCGTATCGGAGCGCGAAGCGTTGATGGACGCGCGGGTGCCGTTCGAAGACGTACGCGAGACGTTCGATCTCGAGGTCGAGCCAACCGCGGACTACGCGACGCTCGGCGGCTTCATCACCGCGCAGCTCGGACGGTTTCCGCGGCAAGGCGAATCCTTCGAGGCCGCGGGCGCGCAATTCGTCGTCGAGAGCGTCGAGGGTCGCCGCATCCGCCGCGTGCGCGTCAGGCGTCTGCAGAGCGAGCCGGAGCCGGCTTGACGGGAACGCTCGGGCCGGGCGACGAGGAGCTCATCCGCGTCGCGACGCTGGCGCGCCAGCGTGCCTATGCGCCGTATTCGAAGTACAAGGTCGGTGCCGCGATCCGCACGAAGCGGAACAAGATCTTCACCGGCACGAACGTGGAGAACGCGTCGTACGGACTCACGATCTGCGCCGAGCGCGCGGCGGTGTTCGCCGCGGTGGGGGCGGGGGATACGGCCTTCGACGCGATCGCGATCGTCGTCGATGGCGAGAAGCTCCCGTCGCCGTGCGGCGCCTGCCGTCAGGTGCTGGCGGAGTTCTCGCCAGACATGCGCGTCATCCTCGCGACGACCGGCGGCCAGCGGAAGGTGACAACGCTCGGCGCGCTCCTGCCGGAGCCGTTCCTGCCCGAGAACCTGCGCTAGTAGGCATGGCCGCGCTCAGCGCGGCTGACGAAGTCCGCTACACTTTCTCGAACGCCGGCGTCCGTATCCGTGAGCATCTCGCGAAGACCGGCAAGTGCACCATCCCGCACGTCGCCGTCAGGACTCGCGGTAGATAGGTGCTGGAGACCATGCGCCACGTCGACGCGTGCTTCGGCTGACTCTGCCGTTCGGAGTCTGCGCAGTGTCTCGAGCGCACCAGCGTCCTTGAGGCGTTCCCCAAGTATCACGCTGATCATGAAGCGGAGTTGTCGCGCGGCGTTCGGAAAGGCGGCTTCGATCGCAACCAGCAAGCGCGCGCATTGGGGAGGCGCGAGGCCACCAGACCACTCGCCGAGCAGAATCCCCTGCTGGTCGAACGCTTCGAGGATGCCATGCGCCGCTGCGCTGGTGATGAATTCCGCGTCATGGAGAGCCTCCAAGAGAATCGCGAACGTCCTCTCGGGGACGCGGCCTTCGTGACCCCAATCGAGATCGGAGGCCGCCGCGAAGAGCGCGTCGTGGTCATGATCTCGAGCCGCCCGCCACATGCGCCGACGCGCATCGTCGTTGTTCTGCGTCGCGATTACTTCACGTCGACGTCTGCGCGTCGGTGAGGGCGCGGTAGAACGAGCTCGCGTTGGTCATCGCCATCTCGCGCAGTCCGCCGCTGATCCGCTCTTCCGCGTGCTCCCCGGCGGACTCGATGTGGATGACGCCGAAGTCGCGCACCATCCGGAGCGGGAACGGCTGAGCGAGGCTCGCATCCTGGATCCGGTCGAGGAGCAGCGCGGCCTGAGTGCGCGTGAAGACGCCCCAGCGGTCGATGACCCGGCGGTCGGTGAGCACGTACCAGCGGCGGCTCCAGGGCACCCAGCGGACGATGAGCCAGATGAGGAGCACCAGCGCCGCGATGAGCAGGGTCCCGGCGAGCACGTCGTTCGCCTGACCCGACGCGTAGAGCGCGCCCACGACGAAGAGGATGTCGAGAAGGACGAGCGGCTCCCACAGGAAGAGCGGTCGGGTCGCGAGCAGGACGCGCTCCGTCGGTTCGAGGATCAGATCGCCGGGCGCCTTCGGCGCCTTTGGCTTCGCCATCGGCGGGAAATCTTAGGCCGAGGCGCTCCCGGCCGGGGCCGCGACCTCCTCGGCGCCCGTGGCGTTTCCGACGAGCGCCTCCAGCAGACGAAGCGGCTCCCCGGCGGCGGCGATGGCGGCGATGCCGCGCAACAGATGCAGCGCGCGGCCACGGTGCGCGTCGATCTCGCGCTCGATGAGCGGGCGCACCCCGAGATCCTCGAGCACCGCGCGGATGCGATCGACGTTCTCGGCCGGCAGCGGCGCGGGCGGGGCGAAGAGCTCGTCGAGCTGCGCGCGCACGCGGCCCGACGCGCGCTCGAAGGCGAGCACGACCGGCAACGTCTTCTTGCGCTTCGTCAGATCGTTCATCTCGACCTTGCCGGTCCGCTCGGTGCTGCCCCAGATCCCCTGGACGTCGTCGTGCGCCTGGAACGCCTGGCCGAACTCGTCGCCGAACCGCGCGAGCGACCCGCGCACGCTGGGATCGTCGGTGGCCAGGATCGCCGCGCCCTCGGCCGCGGCGGAGAACAGCGCGCCCGTCTTCTTCGCGGCCATCGCTCGGTATCGCTCGGCGGTGACGTCCGTGCGCGACTCGAAGCTGATGTCCAGGAATTGGCCCTCGCACACCCGTACGCAGGCCTGGTCGAGCAGCGAGGCGAAGTCGAGGATCCGCTCCGGCGGAAAGCCGCTCCGGCGGAGGCGCTGCACGGCGAGACGAGAGGTGGCGAACATGCCGTCCCCGGCGTTGATCGCCTGCGCCACGCCCCACACCGACCATACCGTGGGCTGATGATGGCGGCGCGGATCCTGATCCTCGATGTCGTCGTGGATCAGCGTGAAGTTGTGCAGCAGCTCGATCGCCGCGGCCGCCGGCATTGCCGGTCTCCCGTCCCCGGCGATGGCCTCGAACACGAGCGAGCAGAGCACTGGACGGAGACGCTTGCCGCCCTTCGGCCGATCCGCGTCGAGGCCCAGGTGGTACAGCATCATCCCGTAGAAGGGCTGGAGCGAGGGCTCCGCCTGCGTCAAGAGCGCTCGGATCTCCTCGTCGATCGCGGCGACCCGAGCTTCGAACTGCGCCTTGGATCCGTTGTTCCCCACCTCTGGTCGATGATATTCGTCGTCCGGGCTCGGCCACCGTCCCGAGTGGGTACCATTCACTTTCGATGGCATCGCGCACGTATCGTGCCGAAGCGATCGTGTTACGGACGGTCGATTTCGGTGAAGCCGATCGCATCCTCGTGCTGTTCAGCCGCCACTTCGGAAAGCTCCACGTCGTCGCGAAGGGCATCCGCCGCGCGACGAGCCGGATGGCGGGGCACGCGGAGCCGCTGACACACGCCACCTACCAGCTCGCCCGAGGTCGAGAGCTCGACGTGCTCACCGGTGCCGAGGCGCGCGCGATCTATCCCGCGATCCGCGACGATCTCGTGCGCATCGCGGCGGGGTGGTACGTGGCCGAGCTGACCGATCGCTTCACGGTCGAGCATTCGCCCTCGGCGCCGCTCTTCGACCTGCTCGAGACGGCGCTGCGGCACCTCGATGCCGGTCACGCGCCCGCGCTGGTATGCCGATGGTTCGACCTCCACCTGCTCGACCGTTCGGGATTCCGGCCCGAGCTCTATCAATGCGTCGTCTGCCGCGCCGCGCTGCAGGAGCGGCAGAACGCGTGGAGCGCGGCGGCAGGCGGCGCGCTCTGCCAGGGCTGCGCGTCGCGGGGCGGCGTCGGCCTGGCGCTCTCGGTGCGCGCGCTCAAGTCGCTCCGCTACCTGCTGCAGAGCGACTTCGCGGGAGCCGTGCTGCTGCGCGTGGACGCGCCACTTTCGACCGAGCTCGAGCATCACATGCGCTTCTTCGTGCAGCACGTCATCGACCGCGAGATCACCGCCGCGCGGCTGATCGACGAGATCCGCGCGCTTCCCAGTCCCGCGTCTTGAGTGAGGTCGAGCGAGACGCGGCTCCGCCGCGGGGCGCGAGTCCGCCAGCCATGAGCGCGTCTCCTGACCGAAGGTCAGAGATTGAGAAGATCACCTCGCTCGCCAAGCGGCGCGGGTTCGTGTTCCCGTCGAGCGAGATCTACGGCGGCGCCGGCTCGACCTGGGATTTCGGTCCGCTCGGCGTGGAGCTGAAGAACAACGTGAAGCGCGCCTGGTGGCGCGCGATGGTGCAGATGCGCGGCGACATCGTCGGCCTCGACGGCGCGATCCTCATGCACCCGAAGGTCTGGGAGGCGAGCGGTCACGTGGAGAACTTCATCGACCCGCTCGTGGAGTGCCGCAACTGCCGGCAGCGCTTCCGGATCGACGACCTGCCAGGCGGCGACGCCCTCATCGACGCGTGGCGCTCCAAGACCCTCGACCTGTCCGGCGTTGCGTGCCCGAACTGCGGCGAGAAGAAGCTCGCGGACCCGCGCCGCTTCAACCTCATGTTCAAGACGTTCGTGGGCCCGGTCGAGGACACGGCCTCCGTCGCCTGGCTGCGACCGGAGACGGCGCAGGCGGTCTACGTGAACTTCGAGAACGTGCAGCAGGCGATACGGCGGCGGCTACCGTTCGGCGTCGCCCAGGTCGGCAAGGCGTTCCGCAACGAGATCACGCCGGGGAACTTCATCTTCCGCTCGCGCGAGTTCGAGCAGATGGAGATGCAGTACTTCTGCCGGCCCGACGATGCGCCGCGCCTCTTCGAAGAGTGGAAGGAAGAGCGCATGCGGTGGCATCGCTCGCTGGGCGTTCCCGCGGAGCGCCTTCGCTTCCGCGAGCACGCGGAGAACGAGCGCGCGCACTACGCCGCGCGTGCCGTGGACATCGAATTCGAGTTCCCGTTCGGATGGAAGGAGCTCGAGGGCGTCCACAACCGCACCGACTTCGACCTGCGTCGTCATGCGGAGTACTCGGGGAAGAAGCTCGAGTACTTCGACGACCTGACGCAGGAGCGCTTCGTGCCGTACATCGTCGAGACCGCCGTCGGCGCCGACCGCACGATGTACGAGGTCCTCTGCGCCGCGTATGACGAGGAGCCCGACAAGGAGGGCATCCGCGTCGTACTTCGACTGCACGCCGATCTCGCGCCGTACAAGGTGGCCGTGCTGCCGCTGTCGAAGAACGACAAGCTCACACCGGTGGCGCGCGAGATCGCGGCGACCGTCCGCGCGCACTTCATGAGCACGTACGACGAGACCCAGGCGATCGGACGCCGGTATCGCCGCCAGGACGAGATCGGCACGCCGCTCTGCGTGACCATCGACTTCGATTCGCTCGAGGACAAGCAGGTGACGATCCGCGATCGCGATTCGATGGCTCAGGTGCGCGTTCCGATCGCGGATCTCATTCCAGAGTTGAAGGCTCGGCTCGGTATCGGATAGCGCCGCCGCGGTCGCGGCGCTCGTCTATCTAGCCGCCTACGGGGCGCGCACGCCCCTGCTCGCCGCCCGATCGCTCCGACGCCCGCGCAATCTCGCGGTCGTCGCGGCACCGTACGCCGTCCTGGTCCCTTTCGCGCTCGCCATTCGGGGCTCGGTGGAACCCGAGCTTGCCACGGCGATCCTTGTAGTGGCGGTCGCACCCGGCCCGCTCATCGGACCGGCGCTCGTGACCCGTCTCGGCGGTCGTGGTGACATGACCGGAGCGCTCCTCCTGGGCAGCGTGGTCCTCTCCGTCGTGCTCGCGCTTGCCTTCCTCGACGCCCAGGGCGCCGTGATGGCGGCTGCCCAGACCGTCGCGATCGGCGCGTTCATCGGCGGCGCGGTCCCGCGGGTCCGCGACGCGCTGGCCGTTCCGATGCGGTGGGCGAGCGACCTCGCGCTGATCGCCCTCATCGCCTTCGCGTTCGCCCGCGGTCCGCAGTTCGACCCCAGCGCCGTCATCTACGCGGCGATCATGGTGCTGTTCGGAGGAATGGCATCGCTGGTCGTCGCCGCAGTCGCCGGTGTCGACGGTTTCGCCGCGCTCGCCGGCACAGGTCTGCGCGAGACCGCGCTCGCCATCGCGCTGCTCGACGGACGCCATGAGACCGGGCTCCTGCTGGCGTACGCGGCGATCGTGTACGTCGGCGCCGCGGCCGTGATCTCGTACCACACCTGGTGGCAACGCCGCGTGGCAGCGTGGCGGCGCGTGCGCCGGTGATAGCCGCTCGCTAGGCTTCTCGGGTGCTCCCTCTCCTGACGACGCTCGTCGCGGGCGCGTTCGCGCTGACCGTGGGCGGACAGTACGTGCGCAAACGCCGGCCGTATCAGCTCTTCTGGGCGATCGGTCTTGCGCTCTTCACGGTCGCCGCCGCCAGCGGATACCTCGCGCGCGCAGGCGGCGCGACCGATCTCGAGTACCGGCTCTTCTATCTCTTCGGCGCGATCACCAACGTCGCGTGGCTTGCGCTCGGCACCATGTATCTGGTCGCCCCGCGCTTCGGTCAGGTCGCGCTGGCTCTCGTGGTACTGCTTTCCGCCGTGGCCGTCTACGCGGTGTTCGCCTATCCGGTCGATATGGCGGTCGCGGTCGATACCGGGAAGGGCTACCCGGACGGCTCGCTGCCGCGCATCCTCGCCGCGGTCGGAAGCGGTATCGGCAGCCTGGTCCTCATCGGAGGCGCGCTGTGGTCGGCGTGGATCTTCCTTCAGCGCCGCCGCAATGGAAGGCGCGCGCTGGCGAACATCGTGATCGCGGTCGGCGTGCTCATCGTGGCCGCGGGCGGTACGGCCGCCTTCACCGGCGCGACCGGAATCCTCGAGGTCACGAATCTAGTGGGGATCGCCGTGATGTTCGTCGGCTTCCTTCTGGTCTAGATCCGCTCCTCGGGGAGCTCCTCGTCGGCGACAAGACGAGAGGCGAAGCGCCGGCCGACCAACGCGAGCACCGCGGTGAGCGCGCTCGTCGCCGCGCTCCACGCCGCTTCCTTCGCGCGTGGCCCGGTCTCGACCTCGCCGATCTCTTTGCGCAGCGTCTCGCGGAGCCGCTTGCGCGCCTTGCCCTTCAGCTTGTCGACCCGCCCACCGAGCCGCGCGATGATCGCATCGAGGTCGGCGTCGCTGCGGCGCAGCCGACGCTCGCGAAGTGCGCGTGCGACGCCTAGGCCGCCGATCGCGAGCGCCGAGCCGAGCGCGCCGAAGAGGGCGAGCGGCTGCCGTCGCGCGAGGTTGCGCGGGTCGATGTCCTCACGCACGCGGCTTTGGAGCTCACGAACGTCGAGGTCGATGTTCGCGCGGAGGTCGGCTAGCTCGCGCTCCGTCCGAGCAGACGGGCTTTCGCCCAACGCATCGTCTCCTTTACCGAATTGATGGTGCGCGTCGGACCATGCAGCTCGAGCCGCTTGTAGCCCAGCCATCCCGTGAGCGCGGCGGCCCCGAGCAGGACGAGGAGCAGGAGCAGCGCAGCCGCCCAGAGCGGCAGCACCAGCGCGATGAGCGCCACCAGCAGGATCGTCAGCGCGACGAGCGCTCCGAGCAGGCATGCCAGCGCCACGCCGAACCACATCGCCGCGCGCAGATTCGCGCGGACGATCTCAGTGATCTCTTGCCGCGGCAGCTCGAGCTGCTTGCGCACGTACGCGCGAACGTTCGACCTGATGCGGGCAAGCAGGGTCCGATAGCCGGGTCGTTCGTACAAGTTGGGCGACTGTACCGCAGGCGGGATGCCGACGCCGCCTCCGTCTGGCCGCCGTCTTGCCGCGCAACCCGCCGACGCACACGAGATCTGGCCGGCGAATTTCAAGGTGCCGGTCGAGGAGGAGGTCGAGGACTGACCATGGCCAGCATCGAGAGAGCGATCGACGTCGATGTCCCGGTCCGTATCGCCTATGACCAGTGGACGCAGTTCGAGAGCTTCCCGAGCTTCATGGAGGGCGTGAAAGAGGTCCACCAGGTCGACGACAAGCGTCTGCGCTGGCGCGCCGAGATCGCCGGCAAGGAAGAGGAGTGGGAGGCGGAGATCACCGAGCAGCAGCCCGACCGGATGATCGCGTGGCGAAGCATCGCCGGCGCGCTGAACGCCGGGACCGTGACCTTCGAGCCGCGCGACGGCGCCACGCGCGTGAAGCTGCGGATCGATTACGCACCCGAGGACGCGACCGAGAAGGCCGGCAGCGCGCTCGGCGTGGTGTCCGCCCGCATACAGGGCGATCTCGACCGGTTCAAGGAGTTCATCGAATCCCGGCATGAGCCGACCGGCGCGTGGCGCGGCGAGATCCACGACGGCGTCCGTGTCGACAGGAGCGAGGGCTAGCCAGCGGCGGACTGCTCCCCGATCGGGCGACGCTCGTTCTGCGAGAATCGACATGTTCCGAAGGGGAGGTAGCGAGATGCCCGCCCGCCGCGCCACCACCAAGAAGACCAGGACGACCGCGCGCTCGAAGAAGTGGGTCTACCTCTTCGTCGGCGGCAAGGCCGAGGGCAACGCCCAGATGCGCGCGCTGCTGGGCGGCAAGGGCGCGGGGCTGGCGGAGATGACGAATGCCGGGCTGCCCGTGCCGCCCGGCTTCACGATCACGACCGAGGCGTGCAACGCGTACTTCGCATCGAACAAGAAGCTTCCGGCAGGCCTCTGGGATCAGGTGGAGAAGGCGCTCGCGGGCGTCGAAAAGGCGACCGGAAAGCGCCTTGGGGATATCAAGAATCCGCTCCTGGTCTCGGTGCGCTCGGGCGCGGCCATGTCGATGCCCGGGATGATGGATACGGTCCTGAACCTCGGACTGAACGACGAGACGCGCGCGGGTCTCGCGGCACTCACGAAGAACGAGCGCTTCGCCTGGGACGCGTATCGCCGGTTCATCTCCATGTTCGGACGCATCGTGCTCGACGTTCCGGGGGAGAAGTTCGAGCACGCGCTCGAGGCGAAGAAGCGATCCAGCGGCGCGAAGAGCGACGCCGATCTTGCGCCCGTCGCGCTCCAGCAGCTCGTCGCCGAGCTCAAGCAGATCGTCAAGCGCGAAACGGGAAAGGACTTCCCGATCGAGCCGCGCGAGCAGATGCGCCTCGCGATCGAGGCCGTGTTCGGATCGTGGTTCGGTCGGCGCGCGGTCGATTACCGCAACACGTTCAAGATCCCGCATGACCTCGGCACCGCGGTGAGCGTGGTGACGATGGTCTTCGGGAACATGGGTACCGATTCCGGCACCGGCGTCGCCTTCACGCGAGACCCGAACACCGGCGAGAAGGCGCTTTACGGCGAGTACCTCGTGAACGCGCAGGGCGAAGATGTCGTCGCCGGCATACGCACGCCGTCGAAGATCGCGGACATGAAGAGCGAGATGCCGAAGGCGTACGCCCAGTTCGAGAAGATCGCGCAACGCCTCGAGAAGCACTACCGCGACGTGCAGGACCTCGAGTTCACGATCGAGCGCGGCAAACTGTATATGCTCCAGACGCGCAGCGCGAAGCGGACCGCGCGCGCCGCGGTGAAGATCGCGACCGACATGGTCCGCGAGAAGCTCATCACCAAGGACGAGGCGCTGCAGCGCGTCGAGCCCGCGCACGTCGAGCAGCTCCTGCTGCCGCGCTTCGACGAGGCCGAGGTCGAGCGCGCGCGCAAGGCCGGCCGCTACCTCGCCAAGGGCCTCAACGCGTCACCTGGTGCGGCCACCGGCCGCGCCGTGTTCGACGCGGACCGCGCGGTGGAGCTGAAGGGCGCGAAGCAGCTGGTGGTCCTCGTCCGCCCCGAGACGAGCCCCGATGACTTCCACGGCATGGTCGCGGCGACCGGCATCCTCACGGCGCGCGGCGGATCCACGAGCCACGCCGCCGTCGTCGCGCGCGGGCTGGGATTGCCATGCGTCGCCGGCTGCGCGGCGCTCGACATCGACTTGCGCAAGCGCGAGATGCGCGTGAACGGGAAGATCGTGCGCGAGGGCGAGGCGATCTCGATCGACGGCACGACCGGCGAGGTCTACGCGGGCGAGCTCCCGACGATCCAGCCGAACTTCCGCGAGGAGAAGGAGCTCATCGAGCTGCTCTCGTGGGCCGACCAGCGGCGGCGCCTCGGCGTGTGGGTGAACGCGGACACGCCCGAGGAGTGCCGTCTCGCGCGCGAGCTCGGCGCGGAGGGCGTGGGCCTCGCGCGCACCGAGCACATGTTCCGGCAGGCCGAGCGGCTGCCGATCGTCCAGGACATGATCATGGCCGACGAGACCGAGGGCCGTCGCCAGGCGCTCGCGAAGCTTCTCCCGTTCCAGCAGGGCGACTTCCGCGAGATGTACGAGGCGATGGACGGCCTCCCAGTGGTCATCCGCCTCATCGACCCGCCGCTGCACGAGTTCCTGCGCGAGTACGCCGACATCGACATCGAGATCGCCGTCGACCGCGCCACCGGGAAAGACGGCGCCGAGCTGGCACGCAAGGAGAAGATCTTCCACCGCCTGGAGCAGATCCAGGAGGACAATCCGATGCTCGGGCTGCGCGGCTGCCGGCTGCTCCTCGTCTACCCCGAGATCCTCGAGATGCAGATCCGCGCGATCCTGGGGGCTGCGATCGACGCGGCCGAGAAGGGGATCAAGGCGAAGCCCGAGATCATGATGCCGCTCGTCGGGCTCATGGGCGAGCTCGACCGGCTCCAGGAGCAGGTCGTCTCCGTCGCCGAGGCCGTGTTCAAGGAACGCGGCAGGCGCGTGCCGTACAAGTTCGGGACGATGATCGAGATCCCGCGCGCGTGCCTCATCGCCGACGAGATCGCGACAAAGGCGGAATTCTTCTCGTTCGGCACGAACGACCTCACGCAGACGATCCTCGGCATCTCGCGCGACGACGCGCAGAAGTCGTTCCTCACGAAGTACGTCGAGCAGAAGATCATCCCGAACGACCCGTTCCAGGTGCTCGACCGCGACGGCGTGGGCGCGATGATGCGCATGGCCATCGACAAGGGACGCAAGACGCGACCCGATCTGAAGATCGGCATCTGCGGCGAACACGGCGGCGACCCGTCCTCGATCGAGTTCTGCCATCAGGTCGGGCTCACCTACGTCTCGCCGTCGACCTACCGCGTACCGGTCGCGCGCCTTGCCGCGGCGCAGGCCGTGATCTCCGGCGGAGACCGCGATCGCTGAGCGCGAGAGCCCCTATGGCTCGATCCTGGACCGCGGCGACTTCGACGATCCGCGGGGTTATCCCCGGCCCGGTCAGGAGATCGCGCTCATCGAGCGATACGCCAGTCTCGCCGGCAAGGACGTCCTGGAGGTGGGCTGCGGCAACGGCCGGCTGACCGTCGACGACGCGGGCCGCGCGCGCAGCGTCGTCGCGATCGAGCCGAGTCCCGAGCTCCTCGCGCAGACGAGATCTCGCGCGCGGCGGCTCGGGCTGACCAACGTGCGGTTCGTGCGACGTCCGGCGCAGACCGGGATCCGCGGTGGTCCGTTCGATGTCGTCCTGTTCTCCTGGTCCCTCTGCTGAATCGCGCCTGAGGGCATCGTCGGTGCCCTGCGGAGCGCGTGGCGGGTCGTGCGCCCGCGCGGCATCGTCATCGACGTCCGACCGTCGGTCGCGTACCAGCCGGCGCTGGCGATCCGCGGCCGCCGCGGTCGTCACGTCGTCGGCGCCATCCGCCGAGCACCCGATCCCGGGCTCGTCGGCGCGCAGCGTGGCGTGGAGCAAGTTGTGCGCGAAGGATGGTTCGACGTCGTCTGGCGCGGTCGCCGGAGACGGGTCTCGCGCTATCGCGACCTCGCGGACCTTCGCCGGCTCATCTCCGTGAACGACAACTGGACGATCGACGCGGATGTGCGCCGGCGGCTGTCAGCGGCCTGGCGTGATCACGCGGGTCAGGATCCGATCGAGATCGCCAGGGTCTTCTCGCTCACGATCCTGCGGAAGCGCGCCCGGCGGCGTTAGAAGGGCGCTCGATTAGTCTTACCGCCAACATGGCGACCAAAGTCGAACGCGAAGCGAAGCTGTCCCGCGCGCGCAGCGTCGCGGCGCTCCGCATCCGCGAGCGCAGCGAAGAGCTCGAGAAGACCGACCTCGCGCCCTACGCGAGCAAGAGCGTCGACGCTACACGCGACCTGCCGGAGGAGCCGTCGCCGACACGGACCGCGTTCGCCGTGGACCGCGACCGCGTCATCCACAGCAAGGCATTCCGCCGAACGAAGCACAAGACCCAGGTGTTCCTCGCGCCTGTCGGCGATCACTACCGGACGCGGCTCACGCACATCCTCGAGGTCAATCAGATCGGCCGCTCGATCGCGCGGGCGCTGCGCCTCAACGAGGACCTGGTCGAAGCCATGGCGCTCGGGCACGACATCGGGCATACGCCGTTCGGCCATATCGGCGAGGAGCTCCTCGCGAAGTTCCTCCCGGAAGGGTTCCGGCACAACGAGCAGAGCGTGCGCATCGCCGAGAAGCTCGAGAACAACGGCAAGGGACTGCGCCTCACGATGCAGACGCGCGACGGGATCCTGAAGCACAGCGCGCCGACGTCGGGCGGCGTCGAGACCGCCGCGTGGGGTGAGCCCGAGACGCCGGAAGGATGGGTCGTCCGCTACGCCGACAAGATCGCGTACCTGCACCATGACATCGACGACGCGATGCGCGCCGGCATCATCACCGAGGCCGATCTGCCGTCCGAGATCCGGTCGGCCGTGGGGCATGACCGCGCCGAGCGGCTCGACACGATGATCCATGACGTCATCGTCACCTCGTACGGAAAGCCGCAGGTCACCATGAGCGGCGAGGTGCTCGAGGCCACGAACGCCCTGCGCAAATACATGTTCGAGAACGTCTACCTCGCGGGTCCGGCGAAGACCGAGGACGAGAAGGCCCAGGGCGTGCTCTGGGAGCTCCTGCAGTACTTCGAGTCGCACCCCGACCGGATGCCCGCCGAGCACCAGCGGATCGCCTCGCAGGAGGGGACGAAGCGCGCGGTCGCGGACTACATCGCCGGCATGACCGACGGGTATGCGCTGGACACGTACACAAGCCTGTTCATCCCCGCCGCGTGGAGTCACCTTTAACCGCAAGCAGCGGCCGCTAACGTGAGTCGCGATGCCCGGTGACTTCGACCTCGTCAAGGAGCGGATCGACCTCGTCCAGCTGATCAGCGAGAGCGGCGTCCCCCTGAAACGGGCAGGCCGTGCGTACAAGGGCCTCTGCCCGTTCCACGTCGAGAAGACGCCGTCGTTCCAGGTCGATCCCGATCGGCGCACGTATAAGTGTTTCGCCTGTGGCGAGGGAGGAGATTGCTTCACCTGGCTCGAAAAGCGCGAGGGCCTCACGCCATCCGAGGCGCTGCACCGACTTGCGGAACGAGCCGGCGTCGAGCTCACGCGACGCGCGCCCGAACAGAACGAGCGCGAGAAGCGCCTGCTCCAGGCCAACGAGACCGCGCACTTCTACTTCCGGCAGGCGCTTCGCGGCACCGACAACGGCAAGGCCGCCGCGGCCTACGTCGCGAAACGCGGCATCACGCCCGAGTCCGTCGAGAAGTTCGGGATCGGCTACGCGCTCGACCTGCGCGACGGCCTCCTGAATTACCTGAAGAAGAAGGGATTCAGCGAGGAAGAGGGCATCGCCTCCGGCCTCCTCTTCACCAACGAGCGCGGGACCTTCGACCGCTTCCGCGATCGCCTGATGGTCCCGATCCGCGACGCGCGCGGCCGCATCATCGCGTTCGGCGGACGCGCGATGCGCGCGGACCAGCCCGGCAAGTACGTGAACTCGCCAGGAACCGCGCTCTTCAACAAGAGCGCCGTGCTGTACGCGCTCGACGCCGCGCGCCAGGCCATCCGCAAAGAGGGCGCCGCGGTCATCGTCGAGGGGTACTTCGACGCGATCGCCTGTCACCAGGCGGGTTTCGCGAACGTCGTGGCATCGATGGGGACGGCGCTCACCGAGGACCAGTACCGCGTGCTCGACGATATGAAGATCGAGCGCGCGATCGTGGCTTTCGACGGCGACGTCGCGGGACAGCGCTCGGCGGAGTCGCGCGGGCGCGAGCTGCTGCGCGTGATCAGCCGTTTCGGGTCGGGCGCGGGGACCGGCCGGCTCGGCACGCGCACCGGGCTGACGCTGTTCGTGACCGTCCTCCCGGAGGCGACCGACCCGGACGACCTCGCGCGCAAGGAGCCCGAGCGCCTGCGCAAATTGCTGGCCGACGCAAAAGGCCTGCTGGAATTCCTAATCGAGCGAGTGCGCGCTCGGTCGCGGCTGGATCGGCCGGAGGGACGCCTGCGCTTCCTGGAGGAGACCGCGGCGCTCATCGCTGACGAACCCGACCCGGTTCGGCGCGAGGTGTACCTCTCGCAGGTCGCGGGAAGTACCGGGGTCGATCCTGCGTTCCTTAGAGAGAGGGTCGCGACCGCCGGAAGAGACAGGGTCGCGACCGCCGGGCGATCGGCGCCGCGCCCGGCGGAGGCGCCGGCGCCACAGCCGGTGGCCGCCGGAGCGGGCGTTTCAGGGGCAACGAAACAAACGCCTGTCCTGGAGCGTTACGTCATGGCACTATTGACCCAGTTTCCGGAGGAAATCGCGCGCGCTGACCTCGCTCCCACTGACTTCGCAAGCCCCGACCTGCGTGCGCTCTACGAACAGCTCCAGGCGGGGAAGCGTCCAACCTCTGATCTGTCGGCTCAGCTGGCCGCCGTCGTCGCGGCACTTGGCGCATCAGCGCCCGAGCTCGGCGAGGGGGTGGACCCGGGTCAGGCGATCGAGATCGCCGCGCTGCGCCTGCGGGAACAGAACCTGCGGCGTCGCTTCGACGAGTTGCGAGCACAGCTCGCCACCGCCGATGGCGGCGACGTGGGTGGGCTCGACGGCGAGGTCACGCGGCTGAGCGAGGAGCTGGACGCCCTCATGAAGCGGCGTGAGCGCCGCACGGTGCTGCATAGCGACATGGAGCGGGAAGAGGATCGATGAAGACGACGACGAAAGAAAAAGAGACCGAAAAGGCCGCCCCCGAGCGCACCGGGATCCACCCGGAGCACAAGGAGCAGGCCGAGCGTCTGCTGGCGCGCGGCCGCCAGCAGGGCTACGTCACGCAGGAAGACATCGTCCGCGCGATGCCCGACGCCGAGCCGGGCGAGGTCGAAGAGCTGCTCCTCGCACTCGACGACAACAACGTCGAGATCCTCGAGGCCGAGCGTGGCCCGAACTGGGCCCAGGTCAAAGAGGAAGAGGAAGAGACCGAGGAGATGCAGCGGGAGGACGCGATCGCGTCCGTCCTCGCGAGCGATCTCATCAGCGTCGACGACCCGGTCCGCATGTACCTCAAGGAGATCGGCAAGGTCCCTCTGCTCACCGCGGAGGAGGAGGTCAACCTCGCCAAGTCCATCGAGCTGGGCGAGCAGGCGCTCGTGTCACCGGCGCTCGCCGCGATCCACCTCTACGAGCTCGGCGTCGAGGTCAAGAAGCGCATGGCGCTCGGCCGACCGAAAGAGTTCGTCGACGAGGCCACGCGCTTCACGAACAAGTCGCTCCGGCGCACGCTCGGCGACGAGGAGAGCGGCAAGGAGCTCCGGCGTCTCACGAATCGGCTGCTCAAGCTGCGCGACCCGCTCAAGGCCGAGGCGAACAGCAAGGAGATCTCCACCGAGGCGAAGATCCTCATCGACGAGACCGTCGCGCTCATCGACACGGCACGCCGCGATGCGGAGCGCCTCGCCTTCCGCATCCTCCCGCAGTACGCGAAGATCCACGGACCGGCCGAGGGCGCCGAGCGTCTGGGCGAGCTCGTCATGCTCGGCCAGGAGATCCGCGACACCCTGGTGAAGAACCTTGACCGCCTGGCCGAGTCCGACCCCGACGAGCAGCGCGCGCTGCGCCGCCTTGCGGACGAGCTCATCCAGAAGGGCGACGACGCGCGGCACAACCTCACCGAGGCGAACCTCCGACTCGTCGTGTCGATCGCGAAGAAGTACATCGGCCGCGGCATGAGCTTCCTCGACCTCATCCAGGAGGGCAACATCGGTCTCATCCGCGCGGTCGAGAAGTTCGATTACCGCAAGGGCTACAAGTTCTCGACGTACGCGACGTGGTGGATCCGTCAGGCGATCACGCGCGCCATCGCGGACCAGGCGCGGACGATCCGCATCCCGGTCCACATGGTGGAGACGATCAACAAGCTCATCCGCGTCTCGCGCGGCCTGCTTCAGGAGCTCGGTCGCGAGCCGACCGCGGAGGAGATCGCCGAGCGGATGCTGATCACCCCCGACAAGGTCCGCGAGATCGTGAAGGTCTCGCAGGAGCCGGTCTCGCTCGAGACGCCGATCGGCGAGGAAGAGGACAGCCACCTCGGGGACTTCATCCCCGACAACCAGGCCCTGGCGCCGTCCGACGCCGCGTCGCACAAGCTGCTCAAGGAGCAGGTGGAGAGCGTGCTCGAGGGCCTCACCGGCCGCGAGCGCCGCGTGCTGCAGCTGCGCTTCGGTCTCGAGGACGGCCGCACCCGCACGCTCGAAGAGGTGGGCCGCGAGTTCAACGTGACGCGCGAACGGATCCGCCAGATCGAGGCGAAGGCGCTGCGCAAGCTGCGCCATCCAAGCCGGAGCCGCAAGCTCAAGGATTACCTGGAGTAGGTCTTCGCGCTACCCCAGCGCTCGTAGCTGACGAGCTCGGACAGCGGCTTGCGTCCGCGTGGCGGACCCGTGGGACGAGGATCCTTCGTCGAGCTCGCGCGCCCGATCATCACGATCTGGCGGGCATGCCGATCCTCAGGGATCCCGAGGATCCGCTTGGCCTCCGCCTGGAGCGGTGGCTCGCCGAACCATGCGACGCCCGCGCCGTAGCCGAGCAGCTTCGCTCCCGTGAGCAGACGCTCGGTCACGCGGCCCTCGTCGTACGCCTCTCCGAGCGAGCTACCGGCGGGAAACACGATCGCGATGCCGAGCGGCGCGGCGGCGGCCCAGTTGATGTTCGGACGGAGCGCCGCGATCTTGCGGAGGCTCTCCCTGTCGCGCACCACGATGAAGTGCCAGGGTTGGCCGTTCTTCGAGCTCCCGGTCCAGCGAGCGAGCTCCATCAGCGCGTCGACGACTTCATCGGGGACCCGCTCAGGCGCGTACTGCCGGACCTGCGAGACGCGGCGTATCGGCTTGAGCGCGGCTGCCGGGTCGCTACGCGTCACTCCCTCGCTCCTTTGGGGATCCTCACACGAGCATACGTGCGGGCGGGGGTGCGATGATGCAGCGCGTGAGTGACATGGACCAGGGGGAGCTCGAGCGACTCGGGTCGGCCCTGCGTCTTGCGGAGTCGGCGCTGGAAGAGGCGCTCGAAGCGGCGGAAAATCTTGGCAACTTCGACCGGCGTTTCGACGTCCCGCGCGCTATCGCCGGCGCGCAGCGCCTCGTCGGGAACGCGAACGAGGCCGTGGACGCCGCCCGGCGCAAGTAGGACCGAGCGCAAGCAGGCACGTGGGACCCTGCATACTCGATATGAGCGCGATCGCTGAGGAGAGAAGGATGGAAGGTCAAGGTCCTGTCGCCGAGAAGCCCCGCCACGAAGATCACCTGGTCTACGCGCTGCTCGCGATCCCCGTCTTCCTTGTCAGCATTCTCATCGTCGTGCTGATCGCGGTCTTCGGGACGGTCGCGCACTAGATCGCTCGTGCGCGAGCGACCACGGCACGTCGCGCGGCAGCTCGTCGCGCAGGATGGGCTCGAGCGCTCTTACATATTCGGCGACCCGCGCGCTCACGCGCTCGAGCAGCTCGGCGTCCAGTGTCATCGGCGTGATGGGCTCCCAGACGCGCGCCCACCCGCGGTCCCACTCTTCGATCCGGACTCCCGCCCCTAACGCGCGACGCAGCTTCCGCTCGTGCGCGCCGAACGCGGCGAGGAGACGAGCATTCGTGAGCGGATCGGCCTCGAAATGCAGGCCCAGCTCGAGCGTCCGGAGGCGCGGCCTGACCCAGACCTCGTAGTGGAGATCGCGGTTTCCGTACCAAACCTTGGCCAGGCCGAAGCCTGTCGTCGAGTGGAACGCGCGGAGCTCGGCGGGGAGGCGATCGGGTAGCTCCTTGGGGATCGCGCGCAGGAACGAGCGCGGATCCATTACGGGATGCGGGTGCGCAGCGAGAGATCGACGATGCCGGTGAGCGCCGGCATCGCGATGCCCGCGAGGCACGCGAGCGCGATGACGCCGGCGCGCCTCGGAGCGGCGACGACCGACCAGATGCCATCCGCGAGCAGAGCGCCGACCATGAACAACGGGATCCCGAGTAGCGCGCTCCCGGGCGTCCCCTGCCAGATCGCCGCCGTCGTCAGCGCGAATCCGGCCCCGGCGAGAAGCCAGGTCATGGCGCCCTCCGGTCGCTCGCGCCGGATCGCAGAGATCAGGCCGGGGACCAGGAACGGGATCAGCGTGCTCGTCCAGCTCACCAGCGCGGTGATCACGACCGTGACCCAGGGCCGGGCATCGAATGAGCGCAGCAGCCCCAGCGCCAAGCCAGCCGACAGGGCGGTGAGCGGCACGAAGAGCGGGTTGTGCCGTGTGAGGTCCTCCGCGAGATAGATGCGCGTGGTGTGCTGGAACGCCGGCTCGACGGCGAGTACCGGGATGCGCGCGACGAGCTCGACGGTCTCGCGCGACAAGTTGTTCGCCAACGGCCCGGCGAACCGTTCCGCCGCGACCGTGAAGATGAGGAAGCTGAAGACCACCGCGCTGACCCAGCCGATCGGTCGCCATTGGCGGAGGGCCAGCCGGCATGAGGTGACACCGAGGAAGGACACGAAGAGTCCCCACCCGAGCATCGAGTGGGGGAACGACCAGACCGTCTCGTCGAGGCCGAAGCGGGTGTGCCAGATCGAGTCGAAGACGCCGGCCAGGGCGATGACGACGAAGCCGGCGCCGGCGAGCGCGATCGGCCCGGGTACCGGAAATGGGAGTGGCCAGAGGCGGAATGCCGCGCCGAACCAGCGGCGCAGGTCCGGCGCGAAGGCGATGTAGGCGAGCGTGAGCGTCGCGCAGAAATGCATCGAGTAGATGAACAGGTGCGGCGGCGAGAAGAAGTCCTCGAACGGATGCGTCGCGTGCCAGCGGCGGTCCCAATCGAACCCGATGCCGAATGCGAGGAGATCGAAGATGACGGCGAGCCAGAGCAGGCGGTATGCGGTCGAAACGCTCGCTTCCTCGCGGATGGGCTCGACGGCCACGGCGGTCGCGGTCATGTCGTCGATACGCTAGCGATTCCCGTTTGAATTCACGGACAGGCTGGCCTGCGACGAGATGAATACCGTAGACTTAGATGTCGCGGTCCGGTGTAGCTCAGTGGTAGAGCGAGCGGCTCATGGTTAAGGGCAGCCCCTTGGGGAAACTCAGGGGTGTAACTGGGTGAATTGCGGGAAACCTACGGCGTGTCATCGCTATGGCAATCCGCAGCCAAGCCCGAAGCACGCTTCGGGAAGGTTCAGAGACTATGCGCCCGGCGCCTAACGCCTACAGGGCTATGGCGAAGAGATAGTCCGTGCCCGAGGGAAACCTCGGGGTTCTCGTAACCGCCAGGTCGGAGGTTCGAGTCCTCCCACCGGAGCAGAAGATCAGGTCGCGCGCGAGCGACCTGATCTTTTTGTGTCGCGTACGTTGCGCTTTGCGTTTGACATCCGGACGCATTAGAACTAATGTTCTACCGTGCCGCTGGTGTGCGGAACGTGCGGAAACTCGTTCTCGGATCGTCCCGTGATCCATGGGAAGGAGCGTCATCTTCACGGCCGAAAGCAGTGCCTGGAGTGCCTGCCGTTCCGTCCGCGGCGGAGTCCAAGCTTCGTTGCATCGCGCCCGGTCGAACAGAAGCGGTGCGATCGGTGCGGCAAGCCGTTCGCGGCCAAGCAGATTGTCAACGGCAAGATGCGATCGCTGTATAGGCGACGTTTCTGTCTCGATTGTTCGCCGTTCGGTGCCCACAACACCTCCAAGTGCCCGCCAGGTGCCCTAACGGCCGATGAACTCGTCGCGCATCGGCAAAAACGGCGTCGCGCCAAGTTCTACCGCTATCAGAAGAAACGACGTAAACAGCTCAAGCACCGACTTGTCGAGGGACGTGGCGGACGGTGCGAGACATGTGGTTACTCAGCAGCGCCTGCGGCACTGGACTTTCATCATCGGGATCCGCGGACGAAGGACTTCTCGATCAGTTCGTTTCAGGGCAGCTGGGATCGACTGCTCGCGGAGTCACAGAAGTGCGATCTGCTTTGCGCCAACTGCCATCGAATTCGTCATGCCGCCGAGGATGTCAACGCGAAGGGTGGGCCGGTAGTCGGCTTCAGGCGAGCGTCAACGGTCCGCGCCGTCGCTCATATGGGCGGCACGTGCGCAGGCTGCGGACGCGACGGCGTGCCCGCGATCTTCGAATTCCACCACCGCGATGCCACTCAGAAGGACTTCGGGATCGGACAAGACGGTATCCCGCGACGTTGGGAGAAGGTCGTCGCCGAGCTCGCGAGGTGCGTGATGCTCTGCGCCAACTGCCACCGCGAGGTCCACCCCGGCGTGCGAGATCTCGATCACCACGAAGGCCTTCTCGGGCTCGCCGAAGACGCGATGCCGTACGCCGCCTAGCCCGAGCGCAGCTCCAGCACCGTCAGCACGAAGACGCCGACGACCGCGATCGCCACGCTCACGCACCACTGGCACACCGCTCCGATCACGAACAGCTCGAGATACGTGAGGTACGCGACGTAGAGCGTTGCCGCGAGCGATAGCCCGAACGCCGCCGTCGCGGTCCACTCCGGCGTATCGCTCGACAGCCGCCACAGGCCGACGGTGAGCAGCGCGAGTGACCCGCCGAGCCCGATCACCGCGACGGGCACCGGACCGACCACGGCGAAACGGCTGGCCTGCACGGCCTCGCATCCGCCGACGCCGATGCAGAGCGCGAGCTGCCCTGAGTAGTGCACCCAGGTGAGATAGGCCGACACGATCACAGCGATCGCGGCGAGCGCGACGACGCCGAGCCGAACCCGCGGGATCACCGCGCCGCGGCGAGCAACGGGTCGATGATCGCCTTCAGCTGATCGAACGGGATCGCGCCCTCGATCTTGCGTCCGTTCACGAAAAGCGTCGGCGTCGCGGAGACGCCGCGCGTTTTGCCGGCGTTCGCGTCGTCCCGAACGCGCTGCGCGTAGCGCCCCGAATCGACGCATGCCGCGAAGCTTGAACCCAGCCCAAGGCCGGATCCGATCTGCTTGAGGTTGTCCTTCGAGAACGCGCCGCGGTTCTCACCTGCCTGTGACGCGTAGAGCTTGTCGTGGAGATCCCAGAACTTGCCTTCGTCGTCCGCGCACTCGGAGGCCTCCGCCGCCCACTGCGACTCGCTCCCGAGGAACGCGAAATGGTGAAAGACGAGCCGGACCTGGCCCTTCGCGATGTACGTCGACAGGAGCTGGCGCTCGGTGTCGCGCGCGAACGCGCCGCACGCGGGACACTGAAAGTCGGCCCACTCCTCGATCGTGATCGGCGCGGTCGGCTGGCCGCGGACGTGGCTGCTCTGCGCGACCGGCGCCGAGCTGCTCGCGACCGGCTGGCCGGTGCTGTTTCCGAACACGACGAGCGCGGCCACCGCAAGGACCGCGGCGACGCCCGCGATCGCCAGCCGCGTGCGTGACGGCATGCTCGAGCGACGGGGGCGCGGCCGCGAGCGTTGGGCGCGCCGCGACTCGGCACGTGTCGTCCTGCGGGACATGTTCTCAATGCTACCGACCGTACCCCCGCGACTCACTAGGGCCGAACGTCCCTATATTGATGACCCCATGCCGATCGACCGCGACCGATATCGCAGCGTGGCCGGAGCCTTTCCCACTGGCGTGACGGTGGTCACGACGATCGACGCGAACGGCGAGCCGAAGGGGCTCACGACGCAATCATTCGTCGGGCTGTCCACCGAGCCGGCGCTGATGATGATCTCGGTCGACAAGACGTCGCGCACGCTCCCCGCGCTGCAACACCAGCGCGCTTTCGTGATCAACTTCCTCAAGGTCGGCAGCGAAGCGCTCGCGACGCTCTTCGCTTCGAAGTCGGATGAGAAGTTCCGCGACGTGCGCTGGCAGCCCTCCACGGCCGCGAAAGGATCGCCGATCTTGCGCGACGCGAGCGTGGCGTACGCGGAATGCGTGGTCGCGGACCTCATCGAGGCCGGCGATCACTGGATCTTCATCGCCCGCGTCGAAGGCGGAGAGGTCCTCGGCGGTGTGCCCCTCATGTATTACCGACGAACGTACGCGGCCTGGCCGGAGGAAAAGCCGGCGCCGCAGGTCGGCTGATGCGCCTGGTCAGCTTCGAGGCATCCGGCGGGCCGCGCGCGGGCGTGATCGCGCGTGACGACACGGTCGTCGCGGTCGGCGATCTCGTATCCGGCGCGCCGGGCGACATGATCGGCGTCATCGAGGCCGGCGACGCCCTGCTCGCGCATGTTCGCGAGAAGCTCGCCACCGCCCGCGGTGGACAGCCCCTCGCGAACACTCGGCTGCTCGCGCCGATCCCGAGGCCGCGTCGCAACGTGTTCTGCGTCGGCTGGAACTACTCGGAGCACTTCAAGGAAGGTGCGGACTTCCGCGCGCGACAGGGCACGTCCGGCCCGGAGCAGATCCCGGAGTTCCCGTCGCTCTTCTCGAAGAACCCGGCCACCGTCACAGGACCGGACGCGCCGGTGTGGTACCCAGCGCCTCATTCGGCGCAGCTCGATTGGGAATGCGAGCTCGCGGTGGTCGTCGGCCGCGGCGGGCGCGATATCCAAGACGCGGATGCGCTCGGGCACGTCTACGGCTACACCTGCGCGAACGACGTCTCGGTCCGCGACGTCCAGCGCCGCCACGGCGGTCAATGGTTCAAGGGCAAGAACTTCGACAGCCACCTGCCGCTCGGACCGTGGATCGTCACCGCCGACGAGCTCGATCCAAGCGATCGCGCGATCGCGACCCGGGTGAACGGGGTCACGAAGCAGGATTCGCGCACGAAGTACATGGTGTTCAAGATCCCGCGGCTCATCCGCGAGCTCTCCGCGGGATGCGAGCTCTGGCCGGGCGATCTCATCATTACCGGGACACCGTCCGGCGTCGGCTTCGCGCGAACGCCGCCGGAATACCTCAAGGTCGGTGACGTTATGGAGATCGAGATCGAGGGGATCGGCGTCCTCCGTAATACGGTCCGGGCCAGGGGTTAGATTCGGACCGAACGCACAAGGGGAGGCGTCGCATGGCGGGGCAGATGGTGAAGTTCCAGGCGAACGGCGGAACGACCGACGGCTATCTCGCCACACCGGCATCGGGTAGGGGACCGGGGGTCGTCGTCATCCAGGAGTGGTGGGGCCTCAACGATCAGGTGAAGGGTGTCGCCGACATGTTCGCGCGAGAGGGCTTCGTCGCGCTCGCACCCGACTTCTACCACGGCAAGGGCGCGAAGATCGGCGAACCGGATGCGGCGGGCAAGCTGATGATGGAGCTCCAGGAAGCCGGTACCGCGGCGAAGGACGGCAAGGCCGCGGCCGGGTATCTGCGTTCACGGCCGGAGGTGGCGAGTCGCAAGCTCGGCGTCATCGGCTTCTGCATGGGTGGATTGCTCGCCCTGCTCACCGCTGGCGAGGCTTCGGACGCGATCGGCGCGGTCGTCGACTGCTATGGCGTCGGAAGCAGCAAGCCGAATTTCAGCGCGCTGAAAGGCATTCCGGTCCTGGGCATCTTTGGCGGCAAGGACCACGGGGCGGGGGCTGATGCGATCGCCGCGCTGGAGCGCCAGCTCACGGAAGCCGGCGCGCCGTTCACGAAGCACGTCTATCCGGAGGCGGGCCACGCCTTCCTCAACGAGCAGCGAAACGACGCTCACCGCGCTGATGACGCGAAGGACGCGTGGTCGAACATCCTGCCGTTCCTCAAGAGCAACGTGCGCTGATGAGCACCGCCGTGGGCGCGATCACGAGCATCAACCCCGCGAACGAGGAGATCCTCGGGCGCTTCGACGCGTTCACCCAGGAGCAGGTCGATCGCGCGGTCGACGAGGCGCAGGACGCGTTTCGCGCGTGGCGCGAACGATCGCTCGCCGACCGTTCCGGTCCGATGCGGCGCCTCGCGGCGCTGCTGCGCGAGCGCTCGGATCGCTACGCGCGCCTCATCACGCTCGAGATGGGGAAGCCCATCACCGAGGCGAAGGCCGAGATCGAGAAGTGCGCCTGGGGCTGCGAGTTCTATGCGGACAACGCCGCGCGCTATCTCTCCGACGAGACGATCGAGACGACCGCGCAGCGCAGCCTCGTCGCGTTCGAGCCGCTCGGCATCGTGCTGGCGGTCATGCCCTGGAACTTCCCGTTCTGGCAGGTGGTTCGTTTCGGCGCGCCCGCGCTCATGGCCGGAAACGCCGCGCTCCTGAAGCACGCCTCGAACGTGCCGCAGTGCGCGCTCGCGATCGAGGAGGCGGTGCGAGACGCCGGATTCCCGGAGGGATTGCTGCGCACGCTGCTCCTCGCCGGCGCGCAGGTCGAGCCGCTCATCGCCGACGACCGAATCCGCGCGGTCACCCTGACCGGCAGCTCGGCCACCGGCTCGCGCATCGCCGAGCTCGCGGGGAAGGCCCTCAAGAAGACCGTCCTGGAGCTCGGCGGCTCAGACCCCTACATCGTCCTCGCCGATGCCGACCTCGAGGCCGCCGCGACCGTCGGCGCCCGCGCGCGCAATCAGAACGCGGGGCAGTCCTGCATCGCGGCGAAGCGCTTCATCGCGGTCGAGAGCGTCGCCGAGGACTTCGAGCGGCGCTTCGCGGCCGCGGTCGAGGCGCTCGTCGTCGGCGATCCGCTCGATGCGAAGACGCAGATCGGTCCGCTCGCGCGCGCTGATCTGCGCGACGCGCTGGAGCGCCAGGTCAGCGAGTCGGTCGGGATGGGCGCGCGCGTCGTGACGGGCGGGCAGCGCGTGCCCGGCAAGGGCTACTTCTACCAGCCGACGGTGCTCGCGGACGTCACCGAGGACATGCCGGTGTTCAAGGAGGAGACCTTCGGACCCGTCGCCGCGGTGCTGCGGGTGCGCGACGCGGACGATGCCGTCCGCGCGGCGAACGACTCCGCGTATGGCCTCGGTGCGAGCCTCTGGACCCGCGACGTAGAGCTCGGCGAGTCGCTGGCGCGAAAGATCGAATCCGGATCGGTGTTCGTGAACGGCATGGTCGCCTCTGATCCGCGCCTGCCGTTCGGTGGCATCAAGCGGAGCGGTTACGGACGCGAGCTGTCCTCGTTCGGTATCCGAGAGTTCGTGAACATCCAGACGGTCTGGATCGGGCCGGCGACGGCGGCGCGGCCGGTTCCGGCTGCCGAGTAGCGTGCTCTCGGGCTGGCGCATGCGCCGCTGGCGCCGGCAATCGTCGCGTAACTAGACGTTCGGCGTCGCTGGCAGGTATGGCCGGAACTGATCCTCTAGTAGCGCCATGTTGTCGTCGAGATCGCGTGAGCCATCCATGCGCTCGCAGCGCAGGCCCAGCTCCCGACATGAGGCGATGATCCGCGCGTCGAGGAGCGCGTCGCGCTCGCGGACGTTCGCGAGCGCACGGTCGCGATCTATGATCCCCGGGAAACGCTCGACCTGGTCTGCGCCCCAGCGCCGGGTCGCAGCGACCTCACGTCGTGCGCGCGTCGGCACGAGAAAGAGCGCCTGACGCGGCGAGCTGATGATGGGCGCGACGCACCACGGAAAGGCGCCCGGCCCTTCGGCGACGATCGTGCGCGAGGGGGATAGCGCGAGCAGGTCCTCGATGACGAGCGTGAAGCCCTCCTCCCACAGCGCGATCGAGCGCTCCACGAGCTCATGAGCGTCGGGCACCGCCCACCGCTCGTCCATCGACAGACGCTGGAACGCGGCGATCGCTGCGCTGGGGCGGCGTTCGTGATCACGAACAGCGTGCCAGTCGAGGTTGTAGATCTTCAGCTCGTACTTCCCGGCGAGGAGCCGCGACAGCGTGGTCTTCCCCGACTGAGGACCGCCGCCGAGCCACAGGATGTGTGAGAGGGCGTCGTGCAATTCCGCCACGGCGCACGGATATTGACGCGAGGGCGACCGAACGAACAGTCTTCCGCTCGCGCCGACGCTGCGTCACAATGAGGGTGTTCCCATGAACGTCGCGCAGCTCCTCGTTCGCTGTCTCGAGAACGAGGGCGTGCGCTACGTCTTCGGCATCCCGGGGGAGGAGACGCTCGCCCTCAACGCCGCGCTCGACGACAGCGAGCGCATCCAGTTCGTCCTCACGCGGCACGAACAGGCCGCGGCGTTCATGGCGGACGTGTATGGGCGTCTCTCGTCATTCCCCGGGGTCTGTCTCGCGACGCTGGGCCCGGGCGCGACGAACCTCCTCACTGGCGTGGCCGATGCGCAATTGGACCGCGCGCCGCTCGTCGCGATCACCGGGCAGGCCGGCCTCGAACGCGCGCACAAGGAATCGCACCAGTACATCGACGTCGTGCAGATGTTCGGGCCGGTCACGAAATGGAGCACCCGCGTCAGCGTCGCCGAGGCGACGCCGGAGATCGTCCGCAAGGCATTCCGCCTCGCGCGCATCGAGAAGCCCGGCGCGACACACATCGAGCTGCCGGAGGACGTGGCGGCCGAGGAGACCGACATGGCACCACTCGAGGTCCGGCGCACGTCGTATCCGAAGGCGCAGGCCGAGGCGCTCGAACGCGCGGCGCGGATCATCGACGAGGCGAGGACGCCGGTCATCCTGGCTGGCAACGGCGTCACGCGGCGCCATGCCGTGGGTCATCCGTCGGTCGAAGCGCTGCGGCACTTCGTCCAGCGCAGCCGCATCTGGGCGACGCACACGTACATGGCGAAGGGCGTCCTGGACCCGCTCGGGCAGCACTCGCTCCCGCCCGTCGGACTGCAGCGGCCCGGAGCCGATCTCGGCAACGTGAAGCGACTCGCCGATGCGGACGTGGTCATCGCGATCGGTTACGACCTGGTGGAGTGGGCGCCGAATCTCTGGAACCCCAAGCGCGACAAGGCGGTCGTGCACGTCGACAGCACGCCGGCCGAGCTCGACGGCCACTACCAGCCGTCGATCGAGGTCATCGGCGAGCTCGACGAGTCGCTCAGCGCGCTGACCGAGCTGGTGAAGCCCCGCGACGAGCGGTCGTGGACCATGACCGGCTCGGGTCGGACGGCCATCGTGAAGGATCGGCCCGGTCCGCTGCATCCGCAGCTCGTCATCGCCGACCTGCGCGAGGCGCTCGGCCCCGACGACGTCGTGGTGAGCGACGTCGGCGCGCACAAGGTCTGGCTCGCCCGTCTCTTCCCGAGCGAGCGCCCGAACACGGTCGTCATCTCGAACGGCCTGGCCTCGATGGGCATCGCCGTGCCCGGCGCGATCGCGGCGAAGCTGGTGCGGCCCGAGAGCCGCGTCGTCGCCTTCACCGGCGACGGCGGATTCCTCATGAACGTGCAGGAGCTGGAGACGGCCAAGCGACTTGGGACCGCGATCGTGATCGTCGTCCTGGTCGACGACCGTCTCGGCGTGATCGAGGTGAACGAGCGCCGCCAGTTCGGTCGGACCTTCGGCGCGGAGTTCGGCAACCCCGACTTCGTCCAGCTCGCGCGGGCGTTCGGAATTGCGGGGTACGCGGTCGAGAGCGCGTCGGACCTGCTGCCGACCCTGCGGCACGCGCTCGACCTCGGCGGCCCGGCGCTCGTCGCGGTCCCCTGGGACCATCGCGCGAACGAGCACATCGCCGACGCGATCGGCTTCGCGCGGTCTCCGGTCGCGCCGACCTAGGCCGTTCGGCCTACGCGCGACGCAGGATGTAGAGACCGCCGCGCACGCGGTCGGTCGCGAAGATGAGGCCGTCGGCGTCCACGAGCACGTCGTTGAACTGGATCGCCGGCTGGCCCGGCGGCGCCTCGGGGACGTAGGCGGCGATCTCGACCGGACGCGTCGGATCGGCGGTGTCGTAGACGCGAAGACCGGCGTTGAAGTACGTCACGTACACGATGCGGTCGCTCTGGTACGTGCCCGGCCGGTTCTCGTGCACGTTGTGCGGACCGAAGCGCAGCCCGCGAGCGCAGTAGTCGCCCTCGGGCACCGGGAAGCACGAGATCTCCTTCGGGTGCGCTTCGTCGGAGACGTCGATCAGATGGACGTCCTTGCGCGCGCCTTCGCAATTGGGCTCGATCGCCTCGTCGGTCACGACCAGCAGCTTGCGATCGCCGAGCGGCAGTGCGGTGTGCGTATGCGGGTGCCCGCCGGCCCGGTCAGCCCAGGACAGCGAGCCCAGAAGCTCCAGCACGCCGTCGCGCACGCGATAGACGACGACGCCGGCGTCGAAGTAGCCGCCGTACGCGCGATCGCCCCGGACGATCACGTGGTGCGCACCGACGTCGCTATCCGCCGGCAGCGTCGGGTCGTCGCCGTCGCGCTGCCCCGGCCACCACCACCGCGACGCCAGACGCGGCCGTGACGGATCGTCGAGGTCGACGACGATGAGGATCCGGTTGCGGAAGCCGTTCTCGCGCGCCGACGCGTACGCGTAGCGCCCGCCGGCGTACCAGATGCGATGCACGCCGAGCCCATCGATCGGCAGGAAGCCGATCCGTCGCGGCTCGGCCGCGCGCGCCACGTCGTACACCAGCAGACCGGTGCTCTCCGGAACGCCGCTGCGATACGGGTACTGCTCGTGGTTCGCGAGGAGCAGGCCATCCGCGAGCTGGACCTTGTGCGAGTGCGTGCCCCTGGGGACAGGGATCTGAAGCAGGACGCGCGGTCGCGCCGGGTCTGCGACGTCGACGACGCTGGTCCCCACCCCGAAGTCCCCCATGTGACCGACGTAGACGACATCGCCGCTGCGCATGATCTGCATGCCGTCGCCCTTGCCATCGAGGTCGGCGTGGCCGACGAGCTCGAGGCCGCGCTGCTCGAGGGCATCAGGACGTGCCGTCATCTCGGCGATTCTCGCGTGTTTGACGTCGGACGCGGCGCGGCCTAGGCTCGGTGGCACAGCGCGCAAACGATTTCTGAGGGAGTATGCGCACGACCGGACGGCGCACGATCACCGACGTCGCGCGTCTCGCGGGGGTCCACCCCTCCACCGTGTCACGCGCTCTCCATCGCGCCGACCTCCCGCTTCGGCCGGAAACGCGCCGGCGGGTCCTGGCCGCGGTGGCGCGGCTCGAATACCGGCCCTCGCCGATCGCGCGGGGCCTCCGTCTTCGGCGGACGCGCACGCTTGGCATGCTCGTGCCCGACATCACGAACCCGTTCTTCCCGCCGATCATCCGCGGCGCCGAGGAGGCGGCCCGGGAGCGCGGGTATGAGCTCGTCCTGTGCAACACCGACGACACGCCGGAGCGCGAGACCGCGATGCTCCATCTTCTTCGAGAACGGCAGGTCGACGGGCTTCTCATCGCGACGAGCCGCATGGCCGACGCGACGATCGCGTCGCTCCGCCGCGAGCGCTTCCCATTCGTGCTGCTGAACCGCGGCTCGCGCGTCGCGGCGGACCTCGCGGTCGAGGTCGACAACGAAAGGGCCGCGGAGGAGGTCGTGGATCATCTCGCGCGTCTCGGTCATCGGCGGATCGCGCACATCGCCGGGCCGCTCAGCACGACGACGGGAGCCGAGCGCGCCGCCGGCTATCACAAGGCGATACGTGCGCGCGGCCTCGCGACGGAGAAGGCGCTCGTCTCGGAAGCGGACGCGTATTCGGAGGTGGCCGGGCACGCCGCCGCCGCTCGTCTGCTCGGCATCGCGCCGACGGCGATCTTCGCGGCGAACGATCTGCTCGCGCTCGGTGCGCTCCGTGGGGTGCGCGAGTCAGGGCTGCGCGTCCCGCGGGACGTCTCGCTCGTCGGCGTGAACGACATCCCGATGGTCGGACTCATCGATCCGCCGCTCACGACCGTGCGCGTCCCGCAACGCGAGATGGGCGAGATCGCCACGAAGATGCTCATCGCCGCGCTCGAGGGCGAGCCGGTGACACGGCGGCGCGTCCTGCTGGACACGACGCTCGTCGTGCGCGGCTCCACCGCGGCGCCTGCGGCCGCAGGCCGGAGGATCGCATGACCGCCAGCCGGATCGTCGTCGAATCGGCGGTCAAGCGCTTCGGCGCGGTCACTGTGTTCGAGGATCTCGAGCTGGCTGTCCGCGATCGCGAAACGGTCTGCATCCTCGGTCCGTCGGGCTGTGGCAAGACGACGCTGCTGCGCGCGATGCACGCGCTCGTGCGGCTCGACGATGGGCGGATCTCGATCGACGGATCGGAGGTGACCGCGCCCCGGCGCAACGTATCGATGGTCTTCCAGCACTTCGGGCTCATGCCGTGGAAGCGCGTGCGCGAGAACGTCGCGTACGGCGTGGAGCTAGCCGGGCTGCCGCGCACGACGATCGAGGAACGCGCGAAGCGCTACATCGAGCTCGTCGGACTGGTCGGGTTCGAGGACCACTACCCCTACCAGCTGTCGGGCGGGATGCAGCAGCGTGTCGGGCTCGCGCGCGCGCTGGCGACCCAGCCCGACATCCTGCTGATGGACGAGCCGTTCGGATCGCTCGACGCGCTGACCAGAGAGGTGCTTCAGGACGAGTTGCTGCGCATCTACCAGCACGAGCCGCGGACGATGGTCTTCATCACGCACTCGATCGAGGAGGCGATCGCGCTTGGTGACCGCATCGTCGTCCTCTCGAGCCGGCCGGCGCGGGTGCGCGAGATAGTGGCCGTCGACATCCCGCGGCCCCGCACGGTGGACGACGTGGTGAAGCACCCGCGCTTCGTCGAGCTCCGGGACCGCTGCTGGCGGCTGCTCCGGGAGCGCCCGGTGGCATGAGCGTGCGCGAAGCGCAGGCAGGGACCGCGTCCGTCATGCGCCGCCGCGGTCTCCGTCTGCACGCAGCCGACTGGGGCGTCCGCCTGGGGTCAATAGCCCTGGTGTTCATCGTGTGGGAGTTCCTCGCGCCGGCATGGAATCCGTTGATCATTCGTCCGCCGTCGGCGATCGCCGCCGCATTCGGCGATCTGGTCAGCAGCGGAGAGCTCCAGGCCGCGACCGGAACGAGCCTCCGGTCATTCACGGCAGGGCTGGCGATCGCCATCGCCCTGGGCCTGTTCATCGGGGTGGCCACCGGGCGGTGGCGCTCCGCCTACAACGCGCTCGATCCGATCGTGAGCGCGCTCTATTCGGTCCCGTCTGTCGCGCTCATCCCGCTCATCGGATTCGTCTTCAAGTTCCAGGGTGACGCGCCGCGGATCGTCTCCGTCGCCCTCTTCTGCATCTTCCCGATCCTCATCAACACGCAGCAGGGCGTCCGTAACATCGACCGCGATCTTCTCGAGGTGGCGCGCGCGTTCAACTCGAGCGAGCGGCGCCTGTGGGGGGACGTCGTAATCCCGTCCGCACTTCCGTTCGTCCTCGCGGGCATCCGGCTCGCGATCGGCCGGGGCTTGATCGGGATGATCGTCGCGGAGTTCCTCATCGGAGTCGTCGGGACCGGGGGGCTCGGCAACCTGATCATCACGTACCAGAACGTCTTCCGTATCGACAAGATGTTCGCGCCGGTGATCGTCGTCGCTGCTCTTGGGATCGCTTTCACAGGCTTGGTCCAGTGGCTGGAAAGCCGCGTCGCGCCGTGGTCGCGACGCGAGCAATAGGAGGAGGTCCGGGGATGGATCCGCGCAGGCTCGCGTTCCCATTCATCGCTGCGCTCCTCGTGGGCGCATGCGGAGGAGGTACGACCGCACCGCCCGCGGCACCGACGGCAACAGCGGCCGCGAAGGCCACGTGCCAGCCGAAGAACATCACCATCGCCGTCCCTGTCACGCCGCCGAACGTCGTGCACCTGACTCCGTACCTCGCGAATGAGCTCGGCTATTTCAAGGACGAGAACCTCACCGTCGAGTTCCAGCGCTTCGAGGGCGGCGTCGGCTCCCTGCGCGCCTCGGCATCGGGCGGGATCACGCTCGCCGGGACGTCGAGCGAGCCCGTCGTCGACGCCATCGCGAACGGCGCCGACGTGCGGGTGCTCTACTCCTACGCCCCTGCGGTCGACGTGTCGTTCGTCGTCGGACCGCGAGTCAAGGCGCTGGCCGACCTCAAAGGCAAGGTCATGGGTGTCCAGGAGCCCGGCGGGTTCGCAGACGTGATGACGCGCATCGTCCTCAAGAAGGCCGGGGTCGACGCGAAGGACGTGACCTTCAAGCAGACGACGACGGCGGCCCGGGTCCAACAGGTCATCCAGGGCGTGGACCAGGGTGGGACCGACACCGCGGTGCTCCACATCGACCAGACGAAGAACGCGCAGAAGCAGAACCCACAGCTCAGCGTGCTGGTGAACATGTGGGAGATCCTCTCGGACTACCAGTACTCGGTGTACGTCGCGCCGACGCAGGCGATCAAGGACGACGCCGCGACGCTCGAGTGCACCATCCGCGCGCTCATGCGGGCGAACCGCGCGATGTACGACCCGGCGAACCGCGCGAAGATCGTCGACCTCGCCGTCAAGGAAGGCAAGATCGACCAAGCGATCGCGGAGTCGACATTCGACACCCTCGTCAAGGCGAAGGCCTGGCCGCAGAACGAGGGCGTGCCGAAGAGCTTCATCGAAGGCACGATCAAGAGCGAGAAGGACTTCGGCAAGATCAGCAAGGACCTGAAGTTCGAGGACGTCGTCGACCTGTCCATCGTGCAGAAGGTCATCGCGCAGCTCGGCCGCAAGGCGGACTTCCCGTACTGACATGACGACGCTGGTCGACCTGACGCAGCCATGGGGCGACCGGATGCCGACCTGGCCGCAGTTCGAGGCGATCCAGGTGACGGACATCACGACGCACCACCGCGACGGCAAGAGCACGGTGCTCGTCCGCACGAACATGCACACGGGCACGCACATCGACGCGCCCATCCATTACTGGCCGACCGGCAAACATCTGGGCGAGATCGCCATCGGCGAGCTGTACGGGACGGGCTTGGTGATCGACCTCCGGCCGATCACCAAGCCGTGGTCCTTCTACTCACTGAACGACGTGCTCTCGTGCGTGCCGAAGGGAGAGCAGATCCGCGAAGGTGACATCGTGATCCTGTACACCGGCTGGGACCGCTACAACTGGACCAAGCCGACGCGGGACGACGTCATGTACTTCGACCGGCACCCCGGGCCGCAGCCCGAGGTCTGTGACTACCTCATCGACAGGAAGATCCGCTGGTTCGGTGGCGACCTCGCGTCGATGGATCACTCGCTGCACGTCCGCGTCCGCTACTTCCGGCCGGATCTGGTGAAGGAATACGAGGCGCAGACCGGCAAGCCGATCGACGAGACGCTGCCGATGAAGGACTTCGAGCACGTCCACTACCACATGGCGAAGGCGAACACCCCGATGCTCGAGAACCTGGGCGGCGAGCTTGCCGAGATCGCCGGCCGGCGCGTCGACGTCGGTGCGTTCCCGTGGCGCTGGATCGGTGGCGAGGGCTGTATCTGCCGCGTCGTGGCGTTCCTCCCATGACCGTCGCCACCGCGCCCATCACGACGAAGACGATGCAGGCCCTCGTCCTGAGCGCGCCGCACGAGTTCGAGATCCAAAGCGTCCCCGTGCCGAAGCCCGGAGCGAACGAGGTGCTGTGCCGCGTGAAGGCGATCGCGATCTGCGGCACCGACGCGGAGATCGTCGAGGGCACGTTCAAGGGAAGATGGCCGAAGGCGTACCCGTTCACCCCGGGTCACGAGTGGTCGGGCGAGATCATCGCCGCCGGCGAGGTCGCGCGTGGCTTCGGCTTCCTACCCGGCATACGCGTCGCCGGCACCTCGCACTCCGGCTGCGGCTACTGCCGCATGTGCCGCACCGGCCGCTACAACCTCTGCTTCAACTACGGCCGGGAAGATCTCGGTCACCGGCAGTACGGGCACTACACGCAGGGCGCGTATGCGGAGTACGTGGTCCACACGATCAAGGCGGTGTTCCCGATCCCCGACGCGATGCCGTTCGACACCGCGGCGCTCTGCGACACGGCGTCGATCGCGCTGCATTCGGTGAAGCGTCCGGGCATCGCGCCGGGCGACGTCTACGTGGCGGTCGGCTCGGGCGGGATGGGCCTTCTCACCGCGATGTGCGCGCGGGCGCTCGGTGCCGCGCGCTGCATCGTGGTCGGCGGCGGCAAGCGACTCGAGCGCGCGAAGGATCTGGGATTCGAGACCGTGGACTACCACGACGGCGATCCCGTCGAGCGTGTCCGTGCGCTCACCGGCGGCCGCGGCGCCGATGTGGCGGCCGACTCCGCTGGGACGAAGGACTCCGTCGGACAGGCCATCCGCATGGTGCGCAAGGGCGGGCGGATCGCCTTCACGGGCATACCGAAGGAGCCATCGTCGATCGACTTCCAGAAGATCGTCCTGGAGGAGATCGACCTGTATGGCGTTCGCGCGAACCGCAACACCATGGAGGAGGTGATCCCGCTGATCGCGGACGGCCGGATCCCGGCCGGCAAGCTCATCACGCATCACTTCAAGCTCGCCGATTTCCGCGAGGCGCTGCGCACGTTCAACGAGCGCATCGACGGAGCGCTCAAGGTGATCGTCGAGCCGTGAGAACAAGAGGGAGGAGCAGCACATGAACGAGGAACGGCGTAGGGGAGAGCGCAGGAGCGCGGCGGATCGGAGGGTCGGCGAGCGTCGGCGTCGCGCGACGCTCATCCACGATCCCGAGCACCGCCTGGAGGAGCGCCGCGGGCGTCGCGAGCGGAGGAACGGCGATCGGCGTGCCGGCTGAGATGAGCCTCGACGTGGCGGAGCTCATCCGCTCGCGGCGGGCGATCCGGAAGTTCCAGGACCGCGTGGTGCCGGACGACCTCGTCCACGAGGTGCTCGAAGCCGCGCGCTGGGCGCCCTCGCCCGCCAACCTGCAGCCCGCGCGTTTCATCTGGGTCAAGGACCCGCGTCTGAAGGAGGAGCTGCAGGCGCTGGCGCGGGAGTCGAAGGAGCTCTCCGCCTATTGGGATCCGCAGTTCGGGCCGGGCGGCGCCTCGGCGCTCGTCAATGACGTGGTGCGTCCGACGGTCATCGCGGTGTGCGCGGATCCGGCGAAGAGCCTCACCAACGTTCACTACGACAACGGCTTCGAGTGGGCGGCGGCGATGTCGGTCTATGCGATGTGGCTGCGGGCGCATTCGCTCGGACTGGCGGGCGTCTTCGTGCAGCACTGGATCACCGAGAAGGCCAAGCGCGTCCTCAACATCCCGCTGCGCTGGACGTTCCTGGGGACGTTCACCTTCGGCTACGCGGCCGAGGAGAGGATGCAGGATCGGCTTCCGATCGAGCAGCTCGTCTTTGTCGACCGCCTCCCGGGACCCGCGCACCCGTGAGCGCCGTGGCGGCGGCCGCACCGCGCAACGCAGCGATCCCGTCGACGATGCGCGCCGTCGTCTTCGCTCGCGCGGGCGCGTTCGGAGTGGAAACGATCCCCGTGCCCGCGCCCGCGCGCGGCGAGGCGCTCGTACGCGTGCGGTCCTCGATGGTGTGCGCGACGGACCAGAAGATCCTCGCGGGCCGTTTCCCCGCGACGCGCTTCCCGCACGTGCCGGGTCACGAGTTCAGCGGCGAGGTCGCGGCGCTCGGCGAGGGCGCCACGGTCACGACCGGAACGCGCGTGGGCGTCGAGGTGCACGTCGGCTGCGGCACGTGCGATCGCTGTCGCGAGGGCCTTTACACGCTCTGCCTCAACTACGGCAAGCGCGAGACCGGTCACGCGCACGTCGGCTTCACGATCGGCGGCGGGCTCGCGGAGTACACGGCGGTACCGACCGCGGCGCTCCATCAGCTGCCCGAGTCGGCGTCGTTCGACGAGGGCGCGTGGACCGACAACCTCGGCGTGGCCCTCTGGGCCCTCGAACGCGGGCGCCTCGCCGCCGGCGAACGGGTGGTCGTCTTCGGACCCGGCGCGATGGGGCTGTGCGCGGCACAGCTCGCGCGCGCGCTGGGGGCAGGGCGCGTGATCCTCGTCGGGCGTGGCGAGCGGCTCGCGCGCGTGCGCGATCTCGCCGACGAGGTGGTGGAGGCCACAGATGCCGAGCGCCTGCGCGGGACCGCTGACCTCGTCGTCGAATTCGCCGGCACCGCGGATGCGGCGCGCGCCGCGATCGTGACCGCGCGGCGAGGCGGTCGCGTCGTGCTCGGTGGGTCCACCGGCACCGGCGTCGAGCTGTCCGGCGTCGACCTCTCGACGATCGTGCGTGGCAACCTCGACATCCTCGGATCGCTCGCCAATCCGAAGGGTGTATCGGGACGGGCGCTCGCGCTGCTGGCGCGCGGGCAGGTGGACGTGCGCCGGCTCGTCACGCATCACTTCCCGCTCGAGCGCTTCGCGGAAGCATGGACGACGTTCACGGAGCGGCGCGACGGCGCGATCCGCGTCATGCTGCACCCAGGGGGAGCCTGATGGACAAGAAGACCGCGGTCGAGCTTTACCGCGTCATGCGGACGATCCGCGCGTTCGAGGAGCGCGCCACGATCCTGTTCGGCGAGAACAAGATCTGGGGGACCATCCACTCCTACGCCGGAGAGGAAGCGATCGCCGCGGGCGTGTGCGCGCACCTGCGCGATGACGACTGGATCACGTCGACCCATCGGGGACACGGCCATTGCATCGCCAAGCGCGCGGACCTGGGTCGCATGTTCGCCGAGCTACTTGGGAGAGAAACGGGCTACTGCCGCGGGCGCGGCGGATCGATGCACATCGCCGACACATCGAAGGGCAACCTGGGCGCGAACGGCATCGTCGGGGGCGGCATCCCGATCGCGACCGGCGCCGCGCTGACCGCGAAGCAGCTGGGGACGGACCAGGTCGCCGTGTCGTTCTTCGGCGACGGCGCCGCGAACCAGGGGACCTTCCACGAATCGTTGAACCTCGCCGCGATCTGGAAGCTGCCGGCGATCTACGTGTGCGAGAACAACCAGTACGCCGAGAGCCTGCCGGTGAAGCGCGCGTTCGCCGTCGACGATATCGCCAGGCGCGCCGACGGGTACGGGATGCCGGGCGTTCGCGTCGATGGCCGGGACGTACGCGCCGTGCATGCCGTCGCGGGCGAGGCCGTCGCGCGCGCGCGCTCCGGGAAGGGACCGACGCTCGTCGTCGCCGATTCGTATCGCCACGAGGGGCACTACTACGGCGACCCGCGCAAGTACCAGAGCAAGGAAGAGATCGAAGGCTGGAAGGCACAGTTCGATCCGATCGCCGACGCCCGCACGTGGATCGCGGCGGAGAAGCTCGCGACGCCGCACGAGCTCGACGCGATCGACCGTGAGGTCACCGACGAGATCGAGCGCGCCGTGGCGTGGGCCGAGAGCGGGCCGCTCGCGTCGCCGATCCGGCTGCCCGAGGACGTCTATGCAAGCTACTGAGACGAAGTCGCCCGTCGCGACGAAGGAGATGTTCTACAACGAGGCGCTGGGCGACGCGCTCCGTCTCGAGATGGAGCGCGACGAGCGGGTCATCGTCATGGGCGAGGACATCGCCGAGCACGGGGGCGCGTTCCAGGTCACCGCCGGCCTGCTGGACAGGTTCGGACCGGAGCGCATCCGTCAGACCCCGATCAGCGAGATCGGCATCGTCGGCGCGGGCGTCGGCGCGGCGCTCACGGGGCTGCGGCCGGTCGTCGAGCTCATGTACGTCGACTTCGCCGGACTCGCGATGGACCAGCTCGTCAACCAGGCGGCGCAGAACCGCTTCATGTTCGGCGGCCAGGCGCGCGTGCCGCTCGTGCTGCGGACGCAGGGGGGATCGGGACGCGGCAACGCCGCGCAGCATTCGAAGTCGCTCGAGGCATGGTTCGCGCACATCCCTGGTCTGAAACTGGTCATGCCAGCGACACCGGCGGACGCGAAGGGGCTCCTCACCACCGCGATCCGTGACGACGACCCGGTGATCTTCCTCGAGCACAAGCTGCTCTATCGCACGAAGGGCCTGGTGCCGACCGGAGAGCACGTCGTGCCGCTGGGGAAGGCCGATCGCAAGCGCGAGGGCGGCGACCTCACCATCGTGAGCTGGTCGCGCGAGGTCCTCTTCTCGCTCGAGGCTGCGGGGAAGCTGTCCGAGGCCGGCGTCGACGCGGAGGTGATCGACCTGCGCTCGCTCGTCCCTCTCGACAAGGATGCGGTGCTCGCCTCCGTGCGCAAGACGCACCGGCTGCTCGTCGTTCACGAGGCCGTGCGGCGTGGCGGCTTCGGCGCCGAGATCGCCGCGATGGTCGCGGAGGAGGCGTTCGACGATCTCGATGCGCCGCCGCGACGGCTGGCGGGGCTCGAGACGCCGATCCCGTACGCGCAGCATCTCGAGAAGACCGTCACGCCCCAGGTGGACGACATCGTGCGCGTGGCGAAGGAGATGGTCGCGTGACCGTCACCCGCGTCATCCTCCCGAAGCTCGGCCTCACGATGGATGAGGGTCGGCTCGTGTCGTGGCACAAGCGCGAGGGCGACACCGTCGCTAAGGGCGACGTGCTCTTCGAGGTCGAGACCGACAAGGCGACGATGGAGGTCGAATCACCGGAGGCCGGCATCGTGCGCCGCCTTCTCGTCGGCGAAGGTGAGATGGTGCCGGTGACGACCGTCGTGGCGTTCATCTCGGATCGGCCGGATGAGGTGCTGCCGGAGATCGCGGCATCCCTGCCATCGGTCGCGGCCGCCGCACCCTCCATCGTGACAAGCATCAGCACGTCCACCCCGGCGCCGACCGACGGCCAGCGGGTGCGCTCCAGTCCGGCGGCCAGGAAGCGCGCGCAGGAGCTCGGCCTCGATATGAACGCGGTGAGCGGCACCGGCCCGGGCGGCCGCGTCACCATCGAGGACGTCGAGGCGGCAACGTCGAGCACAACGCCAACCGGCGAGAAACGCGAGCCGCTCACGCGCATGCGGCGCGCGCTGGCCGACGCGATGATCCGGTCGTCGCGCGAGGCGCCGCAGTTCTCGATCTCGCGCGACGTGGACATGACCAGGGCGAACGAGCGCCGGCGCGCGGCGGGCGTCTCGTACACGGACATCATCGTGGCGGCCGCGGCGACGGCGCTGCGCGCGCACCCACGGCTTCGCTCGCGCTTCGGCGGCGATGCGCTCCTCGTCAGCGATCGCGTCGACGTCGGCCTCGCCGTCGCGCTGGACGATGGGCTCATCGTGACGGTCCTGCGCGACGTCGACACCAAGTCGCTCGCGAAGGTCAAAGAGGAGCGCGAGGCGCTCGAGGCCGCCGCGCGATCGGGCCGCATGCGCGCCGACGCGTTCGGCCCGGCGACCCTCACGGTCTCGAACCTCGGCACGTTCGGCGTCGACCGGTTCACCGCGATCGCCAATCCGCCGGAGGCCGCGATACTCGCGGTCGGTCGCGTTTCGGATCGCGTCGTCGCGGTGGATGGCGCACCGGCGGTCCGTCCCATCGTGTCGCTCACGCTTTCGGTGGATCATCGCGTCGCGGACGGCGCCGACGCGGCCCGATTCCTCGCGGACGTCGCGACACACCTAGAGGGATAGGTGGCGGTCGAGTCGGCGGACCGGGTTCGCATCGCGGCGGGGCACTGGAAGCCGCGTTTCATCGCGAACGGTATCGACGTGAATGACTTCGAGCGGGTCCTCGACCAAACGTCGGACTGGCGCGACTGGGCTCCGAACTGGAGGCGCGTCGGCGACGAGCATCTCGCGATCGCCGAGGAGGCCGAACGGTCCGGTCACCGCGTGTCGGCGACCGAGGCGTACCAGCGTGCGGCGTGGTGCTACCACCTTGGGAAGTTCCTGTGGTTCGAGGACCGCGCGCTGCACGACGAGCTGCGCGAGCGCACCGTGGCGACGTATGCGAAGGCGATGAAGCGCCTCGACCCGCCTGGCGAACGCATTGAGGCGCCGTTCGAGGGCGCGGTGATCCCGGGCATCCTGCGTGTACCGCGCGATGCGGACCGTCCGCCGCTGGTGATCCTGGTGCCGGGTCTCGATTCGGTGAAGGAGGAGCTCTACGCGATCGAGAACGAGTTCCTCCACCGTGGAATGGCCACGCTCGCGCTCGACGGTCCCGGCCAGGGCGAGAACGCGCCGCGCTTCCCGATCCGCGCCGACTGGTCGAGCGTCATCACGCCGCTGCTCGACCACCTCGCGCGCCGCGACCATGGCGTCGATCTCGGTCGCGTCGGGCTCATGGGCATCAGCATGGGCGGCATCTACGGGCCGCGCGCCGCGGCGAAGGAGAAGCGGCTGCGCGCGCTGATCGCTCTCGCGGGTCCGTACGACCTCTCGGAGTGCTGGGACGCTCTCAACCCGCTGACGAAGGGCGGCTACGTCTTCTACACGAAGTCACGCGACGAGCGCGAGGCTGCCGAGCGTGCGAAGGATCTCACGCTGCGCGGCGTGCTGTCCGACGTGCGGTGCCCGCTGCTGGTCATCCACGGCGGCAAGGATCGCCTCTTCCCGCCCGCGCAGGCGGAGCGCATCGCGCACGAAGCCCCGAACGCCACGCTCCTCCTCTATCCCGAAGGCAACCACGTCTGCAACAACATCCCGTACAAGTACCGCCCCGCGATGGCCGACTGGATGCGCGACCGGCTGGGCTGAGCTATGAGATCAGGGCGCGCCGCAGCGCCGAGCCCATGTCATCGATACCGCGACGACCGGTCTTAATCACGGCGGCCATGGACGTGAACGCATGGACCATCCCCGCGTACTCGACGTACTCGACGGGGATGCCGGCCTCGAGCAATCGTGCCGCGTACAGCTTTCCCTCGTCGCGCAGCGGGTCGCACTCAGCGGTGATGACGAGGGCGGGCGGGAGAACGCTGAGGTCCTTCACGCGCAGGGGAGACGCAGATGGCTCGTCGCGCTTCGCCGCGTCCGGCACGTAGTTGTCCCAGAACCAGCGCATGGCCTCGCGCGTGAGGCCGAGACCCTCGGCGTTCGTGCGATACGAGCCGTTGTCGAAATCGTGGTCGAGCACGGGCACGTGGAGCATCTGGAACGCGATCGGGGGCTCTCCATTGTCGCGTGCCTTCAGCGCGACGACCGCCGCGAGATTGCCGCCGGCGCTGGAACCGCCGACCGCGATCCGCGCGGCGTCGATGTCCAGCGCGGACGCGTGCTCCGCACACCAACGCGTCGCCGCGTATGCGTCCTCGGCGGCGGCGGGATACCGGTCCTCCGGCGCGAGGCGATAGTCCACCGAGACGATCGCGCAGCCGCTGGCGTTCGCGAGCGCGCGGCAGAAGCTGTCCGCTTGCGCGACGCTTCCCATCACCCAGCCACCGCCATGGAAGTAGACGAGCAGCGGTAACCGGCCCGACGCCGGCCGGTAGAGACGCGCGAACACCGGCGGCAGCGCGTCGATGACGAGATCGCGGACCTCGGCCACGGGCTCGACCGGCACCAGCGGGAAGTTCAGGCTGCCGCCACGCGCGCGCGCCTCCGCGATGGAGAGCGTCTGTACGGGTCGCGGGTCCGCTGCCGTCTGTTCGGCGATCAGCGCCGCGACGTCAGGATCGACCGGCACCGGGCCAGCCTAGCGTCGCCCGGGCCCGAACAGCACGCGACCCGGTCGCGCGTCGGTATGCTCGCCATCGCGCAGCACGGGCACGCCATTCACGAGCACGTGCAGCATGCCTGTGGCGTAACGATGTGGCTCCGCATAGGTCGCGTGGTCTTGGATCCGCGCCGGATCGAATACCGCGACGTCCGCGAAGAAGCCGGGGCGCAGCGCGCCGCGCCGATCGAGCTTCAGGTTCGAAGCCGGGAGCGACGTGAGCCGGCGAATGGCGTCGGCGAGGGTGAGCGTGCCCTCCTCGCGGACGAACCGGCCGAGGACCCGCGCGAACGTGCCATACGCGCGCGGGTGCGGCTGGGAACGAAGGAACACACCCTCCGGCGCGAGCGAGCCGGCGTCGGAACCGAAGCTCATCCATGGCCGCGCGATCTCGTGGCGGAGATTGTCCGGCGAGATCATGAAGTAGATCGCGCCCACGCGGCTCTCGTCCTCGACGACCAGATCCATCGCGACATCGCGCGGATCGCCCTCGCGCTCGCGCGCGACCTCCGCCAGCCTCTTGCCGGTGAGCGGCTTGAGTCGCTCGCTCTTGAAGGATTGGAGGAGGATGCCGTCGGGCGAGCCCGCCTCGAGGTAGAGGTTCTCCCAGTCCACACCGGGACGCGCCATCTCCTCGCGGATCCGCGCTCGCTGCGCGTCGTCGCGGAGCCGGCCGAGCAGCGCCCGCAGGCCGCCCTCGTGCACCCACGGCGGGAAGCACGAGGACAGGCCGGTCGCTCCGGCCTCGTACGGATACATGTCGGCGGTGATCGCGAGTCCCGCCGCACGTGCTCGCTCGATCGTGGCGAGCGCCGCGTCGAGCTTCGTCCAGTTCCCGCGCCCCGCCTGTTTCAGGTGATAGATCTCGGCTCGGAGTCCTCCGCGTCGCGCGATCTCGATGAGCTCCTCGATCGCCTCGATGAGACGCCCACCCTCGCTGCGCAGGTGGGAGATGTACATGCCGCCGTACCGGGCGACGACCTCCGCGAGCGCGACGAGCTCGTCCGTATCCGCATACGTCGCGGGGGAGTAGATGAGCGCCGATCCGAGTCCAAGCGCCCCGTCGCGCATCGCGTCATCCACCAGGCCGCGCATGCGCTCGAGCTCCGCGCGGGTCGGTGCGCGATCCTCGTGCGCGAGCTCGTGGATGCGGACGGTGGCGGCGCCGACGAACGAGGCGATGTTCGGCGAGATCCCGCGCGCCGCGATCGTATCGAGCGCTTCGGCGAGCGTCGTCCAGGTGATGTCGTACTTGATGTCCCCCTGCTGTTCGATCTGCTCGCGCCGCATCGCGTCGTTCACCGGTCCGAGCGACCAGCCCTCTCCGAACACCTCGAGCGTGACGCCCTGCCGGATGTCGCTCTGCGATCGGCCGTCCGCGATGAGGGACGTCGTCGCCCAGCTCAGCATGTTGATGAGACCCGGTGCGACCGCGAGACCGCGTGCATCGAGCTCGATCGCGCCAGGTTCCGGTACGGCGCCGATCGCGACGATGTGGTCACCGTCGATCGCCACGTCACTGTCGAACGGGGCGCCACCGGTGCCGTCGTAGATCGTGCCGCCCCGGACGACGACATCGTGGACCGCGCGCATCCGAAGCTCCTATGTCAAGAGGGTCACGCCGCGACCCTCTCGGTGTGCGTCTGGAAGCACTCACGCCAGGCGCGAAAGACACGACGCACGATGAGCCGCTTGAGCGCGCGACGGGCTTCGCGACTCGTGCGCCCTTCGGCCTGACGGCGGAGCAGATACGTCCGCGCGGGGGGATAGATGCGCGCCTGGGTGAGCACGATCTGGTGGAAGACCATGTTGAGCCGGCGATTGCCCAGGCGGTTGAGCCGGTGACGGGTCGTGCCGGCGCTGGAGGCTTCCAGCGGCGAGAGCCCACCCAGCGCGGCGAGCTGCTCCTCGCCGAAGCCCGGCCGTGGTCGACCGACCTCGGCCGCGATCGCGCAGGCGATGATCGAGCCGATGCCCTCGACCTGCCTCAGGGGGGAAAAGCGCGCCCGACTGGCGCGCCCCAGCTTGCGCCGCAGCGCGCGGTCCTGCTCGTCGAGCAGCGCAAGCTGCGTCGCGGTGGCGCGGATCAGCGCTTCCCGCTCGCGCGCCAGGACCCCGCTGCCCGGGGCGGCGTACTGCTGGAGCGCGGTGATCGCGGCCTTGGTGGTGAGTGCCGGGAGTGTGCGCTTGTACTCGGGATCGCACTGCAGCAGGAGCTCATGGAGCCGGTTCACGAGCCGGGTGAGATCCTTGGTCAGCTCGGCCTGGGTGCGGCTCCACAGCTGCACCGCGGCGAGCTCGTCCTCCTCGGCATAGACCCGCGGGAGCGTGCTGGCCTCCTCGCGCAACAGCGTCGCGACGCTGCGCGCGTCGAGACGGTCGCTCTTGCCGGGGACGCGCATGCCCCGTCGGCGCCGGGCGGTCCAGCGACCGTTGACCTCGTGCACCCGCTCGCCCGATCGGGCCAGGTACTGGGCCAGGCCGCGGCCCAGGTACCAGGCCCCTTCGACCGCCCAGATCCGTTCCGGCCACTGCTGCGCCCATGCGAGCAGCGCCGCCCAGGCCTGCGGGGTGTTCGGGATGCGCTGCTGCCCGACCACGCCTTCGCTGCTGAGTGCCAGGGCCTCATGCACCTGCTTGTGCGCGTCGACGCCGATCCAGATCACGCTCGGCCTCCTTCTGGAAGCGAAGATCGCCGCCGGCGCCGACGAACGACGCGCCTCACTCGGGTCAGAAGACCGGCTCCTATCAAGTCAGAGCGTCGGTGCCGACTTTGCCGGACGGACGACCGTTCCGATGAAAGGCAACCCGAACGAGCGCCGCGAATGCTATGAGTCAGTCCGTCCGGCAGCCACACCATGACAGTGACGGAATGCTAGAGACTGACGCGAATGTATGGACTCACCGCGAGCGAGATGCGGCTGCTGCGGCGGCTATCGACGCCGGATCGCGTGCAGGCATGGCTCGATGCGGTCCCTTACAACACCGAGCCGCACGGCGATACGCTGCGTTCGCCGCGGCGCGTCATCCGCGATGGAACGGCGCACTGCGCCGAGGCGGCGTTCTTCGCCGCCGCGGCATTCCGCGTGAACGGGCGTCCGCCGCTGGTGCTCGATCTCGAAGCGGACAACGACGACGATCACGTGCTCGCCGTGTATCGCGACCGTGGCCTGTGGGGTGCGGTCGCGCTTTCGAAGTTCTCGGGGCTCCGCTTCCGAGCCCCGGTGTACCGGACGACGCGCGAGCTCGTGATGAGCTACTTCGACGACTACTTCAACTGGGACGGCGATCGCACCCTGCGCGCGTTCTCACGCCCGCTCTCGCTCGCGCGATTCGACCCGATCGGCTGGATGACCGCAGAGGAGGATCTGTGGCCGATCGTCGAGTGGCTCGCGGTCGTGAAGCACACGCGGCTCGTCACGGCGGCCGTGGCGCGTCGTTTACCTCGTGTCGACACGCGCTCGTACGGCGCCGGCGTCCTGGGGGCTCCGAAACACTGAAATCTGATACGGTTTCGCGCGCACACGCTTAAGGAGGGGAGCTTGCTGAGAACGGTCGCGTCCGTAGAGCAACGACCCTGGCTGCTCTTCGGGATCGTGTTCGTCGCGACCGTGCTGTTCGGCTTCGTGGTGCAGGCGGCCGGCAATGTCTACCTCCGCTGGCGCGCCGACCCTCTGGTCGCCGAGTACAAGGCGACACTCTCATACGCCTCGGCGGTCATCGGCGATGGAATCCTGGTACCGCTCGTCAACGTGTTCATGACCAGCCAGCTGGTCGAGTGGCGTCGCCGGCCGAACGTCGCCGAGATCGCGGGCACCGTCCTCGCGAGCGCGATCATCACCGTGGGCGCGCACCTCTATCAGGCGGTGAACGCGCTGCTCAACTGGACAATGGTGAAGCCGTTCGAGTGGACGCCGCTCGGCTACTACCACGCGGCGTTCATGTTCGCGGAGATCAGCTTCGTGCTCTTCTTCTGGGGACAGGTCGCGATGGTCGGGAAGGAGAATCCACGCGCGATCCTCTCGCGGCGCATCGCGTACGTCTTCTTTTGCGGCCTCTTGTTCCTGCGACTGCTGTTCGGCGACTACGGGTACATTCGCTAGCCACACAGCCGCGCGACGGCCCCGGTCGCGATGGCCGCGAACGATCGGGCCGGGATCGAGTCCGGAGAGCTGATCATCAGCGGAACGCCGATCTCGCCCGCTTCTGCGAGCGTCGATACGAATGGGATCTCTCCGAGCTTGTCGACGTCCATCCGCCAGATCGCGCGGTCCTCTGCGACCGGCGGAAACAGCGAAATGCGTTCGCCGCACCGTGGGCAGACAAGACCGCTCATATTCTCCACGGCGCCGAGGACAGGCACCTTCGCGTGACGGAACATCGTGACCGCCTTGCGCGCGTCGAGGTGCGCGACCTCCTGTGGCGTGACCACAACGATCGCCCCCGCGAGCTTCAGCTCGCGCATGATCGTGTGAGCTACGTCTGCCGTTCCGGGCGGCATGTCGACCACCAGGAACTCCAGCGCGCCCCACGTCACGAAGCGCACCAGTTGCTTCACGAGAAGGTCGATGCCCATCGCCGACAGGCCCATTGCCTGGTCCTCCCCGAGAAGGAAGCCGGCCGAGGCGATCTTGAGACCGTAGCGCTCTACGGCAGGGATCGGCGTCTGGGCCCCCGGACCTCCCGCGCGCGCGAGCGTCCAACCTGTCGTCCAACTGGCGCGGCGGAGTCCGAGCATGTGCGGGACGTTCGGCCCATAAAGATCCGCATCCAAGATCCCCACACGACCGGACGAGCGGAGGGCGAGAGCGAGATTCAGCGCAACGGTCGATTTTCCGACGCCGCCCTTGCCACTTCCGACTGCTAGAACGGAGCGCGCTGGGCTACTGCCCGTAGATCTTCCCCGGATTCAAGATCCCCTTCGGGTCGAGCGCGTCCTTGATCTTCTGCATCGTGTCGAGCGCGTCGCCGTGCTCGAGGCGCATGTACGGCTGACGGACCGCGCCCGTGCCGTGCTCGCCGGTGACGGTGCCGCCGACCTCGACCGCGAGCTTGTGCAGCCGGTCCGCGAGCTGGTCGGCGCGTCGGACCTCATCGGCGTCGGACGGATCGATGAGGATCGCCGAGTGTACGTTCCCATCCCCGAAGTGCCCGTAGAAGATCACCGCGACGTTGAGCTTCATGCCCATCTCCCGCGCGCGCCGGATCGTCCGCGGGATCTCCGAGAGCGGCACCGCCAGGTCCTCGCCCGCGAAGATGCGGTGCTTGTCCGGATGGGCAAGCGCCGCGGCGGCCGCGAGTCCACTGCGCGCGGCCCACAGGCGCTGGATGTCGCCCTCCTCTTCCGCGAACTTCGTCGTCGTCGCGCGTCGACGGACGATGCCGTCGACGTAGCGCACGGACGAGGCGACGTGATCGGGCGTCCCCTCGACTTCGATGAACAGGACGGCCTCGCCTTCCGGCAGGCCGAGCTCGGGCTTCCAGCGCTGCAACGCATCGACGGCGCTGCGGTCGAGCAGCTCCGCCGTCGACGGAAGGATCCCCGCCTCGAAGAGGTCGTCGAGTGACGCCACGGTGTCCTCGAGCGCGGCATATCCGGCGAGCACGACACCGCGTGCGGGTGGCCGCGGCTGAACGCGGAGGCGCAGCTTCGTGATGATGCCGAGCGTCCCCTCCGACCCGACGAAGAGCTTCGTGAGGTCGATGCCACTCGATGACTTGAGTGCTTTCGACTTGGTCCCGCCGGTCATGATGACGCAGCCGTCGGCGAGCACGACCTCCGCGCCGAGCACGTACGCGGACGTCGTTCCCCAGCGCACCGCGTGCGGTCCGCTCGCGTTGTTCGCGGCCATGCCGCCGAGCGTGCACGCGCGGCCGCTTCCTGGATCGGGCGGGAAGAACAGGCCGTGCGGTCGGAGCGCGTCCTGGAGATCGATGAACACGAGGCCCGGTTCGACGACGGCCTGAAGGTTCTTGCGGTCGATCTCGATCACCGCGCGCATCCGCGCGAATGAGATCACGATGCCACCGCGCGCGGCGACGGCGCCGCCGGTCTGCCCCGTGCCGGCTCCGCGAGGCACGACCGGCGTTCCGGTCGAATCCGCGAAGCGCACGACGCGCGCGACCTCGTCGGTCGTGAGGGGAACGACGACGACATCGGGCATCCGCGTCTTGCGCAGCGACCAGAAGGACGCGTCGTACGCGTAGGGAAGCAGGGTCGTGGGGTCGTCGATGACGCGATCGCCGGGAATGAGGTCGCGCAGGCGATCCGCGAGCGTCGGCGTCGCAAGTGCCATCGACTCGTATCCTAGAAGCATCACCTCCCTCTTCACCCCGGTGCGTTCCGAAGATCTTGCGACCTGCATCTCGTGCGGGTTGTGTCTCAACGATTGCCCCACGTACCGCGTCCTGGGCGAGGAAGCGGACTCGCCACGTGGACGGATCCAGCTCATCCGCGTGCTCGTGACATCGCTCACGCCACCCGAACCTTCGCTCGTGGGTCATCTCGACGCGTGCCTCGTCTGCCGTGCGTGCGAGACCGCGTGCCCGTCGGGCGTTCCGTTCGGCCGGATCATGGAGGGCGCGCGCGAGGTGCTCGCCGAGCGCGTGGAGAAGCGCGGTCCCGCGTCCGCGATCCGACGCTTCGGTCTCGACGTGGTCGCCGACCGCGCGCGACTCGCGATCGCGACGGCCCTCACGGATCTCTTTGTCCGATCGGGCATGGCGTGGGTCGTTCGCCACATCGCGCCGAAGCGACTTGCGTGGGCGGCTTCTCTCGCGGCGCGGAGCGAGGGGCGCGCGTTCGCGCCGCAGGAGCGCGCGGACGGAGACGTCGCGTTCTTCGCCGGCTGCGTGATGCGCGAGGCGTTCGGCGAGACGGACCGGGCGACCGTGCGCGTTCTCGAACGCGAAGGACTCCGAGTGTCAACGCCGAGCGAGCAGGTGTGCTGCGGCGCGTTGCACGCGCACGCGGGCGAGGCCGAGGAGGCGCGCACGCTCGCGCGCCTGAACATCGACGCGTTCACCGGTGGTGAGACGAAGATCGTGGTCAACGCCGCGGGCTGCGGCTCTCACCTCAAGGCGTACGGCGATGTGCTGCGCGATGACCTCGCGTGGGCGGAGCGCGCCCGCATGTTCGCGATGCGCGTCCGAGATGCGTCCGAGGTAGCCAAGCCCAAGCCCGCGCGTATCGGGCGCGGTCTCCGCGTCGTGTACCAGGATGCCTGCCACCTCGCACACGGCCAGCGCATCCGCACGCAGCCGCGGGCTCTGCTACGGGCGATCGAAGGAGTCGAGCTGCTGGAGATCGCGGACGCGGAACGCTGTTGTGGCAGCGCCGGGATCTACAACCTGACCCATCCTGACGTGGCGGCGGAGCTGCAGCGTCAGAAGGTCGCGGCGATCATCGACGTCCACCCGGACGTCGTGGTCAGCGCGAACCCCGGCTGCATGCTGCAGATCACCGCAGGCCTGCGCCGGGCCCGCTCCAGCGTCCCGGTCGTGCATCTGATGCGTTTCCTGGACGACCCGGCGGCGTTCGCCTAGCGCCCATCCGCGGCGACCGGGCGCCTGCCCGGCTGTCCCGCGTGTGGCCGCGTTTCGTGCGAAAATAGAGACCACATGAGTGTTTCCCGTTCCACCTACCGCCATCGCCTCAGCTCTGAGGACGTTCGGAAAGCCAGGATCCTGATCACCAAGGACGCGTGGAAGCTCTTCCCCAATCCCGGCGAGCGAGTCGCCCTCCGCATCGGTGCCCGCCGGTTCGACGCCGAGATCAAATCGGAGCGCTGCGAATGCGTGCCGCCCGAGCACGAGCACTACCACCTCATCTGCCCAGCCCTCAAAGGCCAAACAGGTTTCAAGAGCGGTGCGCTCGTCGTGATCGCGAAGGATTCCGATGGCGGCTACCGCTTCGTGGAGGAGCGGGGCTAGCCCTAAACTCGCTTCGTGGCCGCTCCGACCTACATCCTCATCCATGTCTTCGGGACGGTCCGGGATGAGCTCGATCGCGAGGATCGCGGGAAGCGGACGTACTCCGCCTGGCTGCGCGAGTACGTCTCCGAACAGCCTCAGCGGCTCACGGAGATCGCGCGGCTCCTCGACCTGCTCACCGAGAATGGCTGGCGTGTCATCGGCTCGCCGTATGACTGCGATGTCATGCTGCAGCGCGATGTGACTCGACAGACCGCGGAGGAAGAGCTCCGTCGCGCCGAAGTTTGGGATCGGCTCGTCCGCGTTGCCTCGCCCGACGACGACGGCCACGCGATCTGGCGCGAGCATCCCGAGGGCCGGCCCGCGGCACCGCGTCGCCGACGGAGGGTGCGCCGGCCACCCACGCGCGAACAGGGAAGCTAAAAGATCCCGCATCCGCTGGGCGATGAGCTCACCGAGCTCCACGTCCATCTCGGTGGATCCGTCGATCCCGCTGCCATGTGGGGCATCGCCCACGAGCAGGGCATCCGACTCCCGACGAAGGACTACTGGGAGTTCGTGGATCTCATCACCGTGGGGAAGAAGGAGCGCAAGTCGTTCGAGGAGTTCCTCGCGCTCTACCACTGGACGGAGCTGATCCAATCGAGTCCGATCGCCGTCGAGCGATCGGTCTACGAGGTCGTCAGCGGCGCGTACCGCAACGCGAATATCACGACCCTCGAGCTTCGCTACAACCCGATGAAGCGCAACCGCGGAGGGGAGCGTGATCTCGATCACATCATCATGGCGTCGATCCGTGGGCTGGATCGGGCGGCGCTGGAGTACCCCGTCCGCGCCGGTCTCATCTTCTGCCTCGATCGGACCTTCGACTACACGCTCAACGAGATCCTCGTCGAGAAGGCGATCGCGTACCGCCACCGCGGGGTCGTGGGCGTCGACATCGCAGGGCCGAAGAACGAAGCGTTCCACTACCGCGACTACGCGGCCCTCTTCAAGCGGGCGAAGGACGCGGGTCTTGGCGTGACGATCCACGCGGGAGAGGACGAGGACTGGCGTTCGGTCGACGAGGTGCTCGAGCATCTCGATCCTGACCGGATCGGCCATGGCGTGCACGCCGCGGAGGACGCCGGCCTCTGCAAGCGGCTGTCCGAGCGCGGCGTGCTGCTCGAAATCTGCCCCAGCTCGAACCTTCACACGCAGGTCGTAAAGGGGCCGGAGGAGCTCGGCCGGTTCATCGCGATGTTCAAGCGGCACAAGGTGCGCTTCAGCTTCAACACCGATGGCCCCGAAATGCTGCAGACGACCCTGCGCGACGAGCTTCGCCTCGCGGTGCGAAGCGGGTGGGTGACGAGGGAAGAGCTCTCCGAATGCGGCGATTGGGCCCAGCAGGCCTCGTTCGTGCAGCGCGCGACGTCGTGACCCGTGAACAGGCTGCGCTCCTGCGTCTCGCGCTCGCGTGCGGCGCGTGGGCGGTCGGTCAGACGCTCACGTACGGACTCGCGCTCGGTACCGTGGGCATCCTCGTGCCGGTGGTCCTCGCGGTCGGCGTCTTCGCGCTCACCGAAGATCTCGGGCGCCCGCGCGACAGCGGCGGGAACGTGCGCTACTGGCGCGGCCGGCGTCTCGACGACGACGAACGGGGACGCTGGAACTAGCCGGGCTTCCTCGCCGACAGTCGCTCGATCCATCCGCCGCTGACGTGCTCGACCTCGTCGACGATCAGTCCTTGCGCACGCACTTGCTCGAGCGGGTCGCGCAGGCGCTGGTCGGCGTAGAGCCGCGACGTGAAGAACGCGCTCAGCCGTTGAAGGGACCTGGTGAAACCCCGGCCCTGTCCGTGGTCGAGCACCAAGAGCCGCCCGTCCGGCACCAGCACTCGCCGTGCTTCCGCGATCGCTCGCCGGTCATCCGGGATCGTCGAGAGCGCGAACGTGAAGACCACGGTGTCGAAGCTCTCGCCGGGAAATTCGAGCGATTCGGCATCCCCCAGACGCAGATCGACGCGGCGCTTCAGCATGTCGGCACGTCGTCGCGCGAGGCGCAACATCTCAGGGCTTACATCGATGCCGGTGAGCGCGGTGCCCTCCGGATAGCGGCGGAGATTGAGACCCGTGCCGATCCCTATCTCGAGCACGCGACCGCGGGCTCGCGAGCACACCCACGCGCGGCCATCCCTCACGAGGATGGCGTCGTAGATGCGCATGAAAAGGTCGTAGCTCGGCGCTATCCGGCGGTAGATGCGGCGTACGCGCTCGGTCGCGCTACTTGCCGCCCTCGACCTCCTTCGTCGGCGCGGCGACTGCGGCGGCCTGCGTCCCCGGCTTCACACCGGGCCGCGCGCCGAACGACGCCGCGCGCATGCCGTCCATCTCAGCGGGGTTGTCGGGGTGCATCACGAACGGCGCGAGCGCCGAAACGATGGCGCGTAGCGGCTCCGGCTCGGCGATCGTCCGGCCGAATCGCTCGTTCACGAAACGTAGGTACTCGTTCGGCCACACCAGGCGCCGCACCTCGGCGCGCTGCGTCGCCGAAGCAGGCACGCAGTCAGCGTGCGTCAACGCGAAGCCGCCCTCGGTGCGCCCGTCGGCGATCCACGAGACGATCGCGTCGGCCGGAGCGCACGGCTTAGCGCACACATCGCAGATGAGGTCGTACTCGGCCATTCGCGGCGAACGATAATCCTCCGCCGCGCTGACCATGCGACACTTTCTTCGATGAGCGATCGCCATGGCTCATGGGGCCGGATCCTCCGTGTCGATCTCACCTCGCGCACCTGGTCCGTCGAGGAGATGGACGAAGATACGTTCCGCCGCCACCCGGGTGGCCGTGCGCTCATCGCGCATTACCTGCTGAACGAGCTGCCGAAGGGGACGGAGCCGCTCGCGCCCGACAATCTCCTGATCTTCGCGATGGGTGTGTTGACGGGCACGCCGCTGTCCGGCGCGTCGCGCCACGCGGTCGGCGCGAAGTCGCCGCTCACCGGCGGGTTCGGCGAGGCCGAGGTCGGCGGGTACTGGGGCGCCGAGCTCAAGCGCTCCGGATGGGACGGCATCGTGGTGAAAGGAGCGGCGAGCGCTCCGGTCTACCTCTACATCAAAGACGACCAGGTCGAGATCCGCGACGCCGCCCACCTCTGGGGGCTCGAGATCCTCGATACCGAGGAGAAGCTGCGAGCCGAGGTCGGCGAGCGCCTCGCGCGCGTGTGTGAGATCGGACCGGCCGGTGAGAAGCTGGTGCGCATCGCTGGCATCGTGAACGACTTCAAGGACATCGCCGGACGGACCGGCCTCGGCGCGGTCATGGGAAGCAAGAAGCTCAAGGCCATCGTCGTGAGGGGAAGCAAGAACCTTCCGCTCGCGGACCCGCCCAAGGTCAAGGAGATCGGCCGCTGGGTCGCGGACACGCTGCAGGAGAACCACTGGGCGTTCCATAACTTCGGAACCGGCATGGGCCTGGACGGCTACACGAAGGTGGGCGGCATGGCGGTGAGGAACTTCGAGGGCGGCGCGTTCGAGCACGCCGGCGACATCAGCGCCGAGGCGCTGGTCGACAAGGGCTACCGCATCAAGATGGAGGCCTGCTGGGCGTGCTCGGTCCGCTGCAAGAAGGTCGTGAAGCTCGAGGATCCGTACCCGATCGATCCCAAGTACGGCGGGCCCGAGTTCGAGTCGACCGCCGCGCTCGGATCGCACTGCGGCGTCGGTGATCTCGCCGCGATCTCCAAGGCGAACGAGCGCTGCAATGCGCTCGGACTCGACACGATCTCCGTCGGCGCGACCATCGCCTGGACCATGGACCTGCGCAGGCGCGGCATCCTTCCCGACGCGAGCTTCGACGGCGTGCCGGCGGAGTTCGGCAGCGCGAAGGCGATGCTCGCCGGTGTCGAAGCGATCGGACATCGCCGCGGACTCGGCGACATCCTGGCCGAGGGTTCGCAGCGCGCCGCCGAGCAGCTCGGCGGCGCCGAGCTGCTCACCACGGTCAAGGGCCTCGAGATCGCGATGCACGATCCGCGTCAGCGCACCGAGTACGGCCGGCAGGTGCGCATGTCGTACGCGACGAGCCCATCCGGTGGCGATCACATGAACAGCAACCTCCCGACGCGCAGCACGAAGAACGTAGTTGGGATGTGCTTCTTCCTCCGCTACGACGATCCGCGCATGGTCGAGATCGTGAACGCCGTCACCGGATGGGGCCTCGATCTGTCGGCGCTCACGGACATCGGCGAGCGCGGGCTCACCATGGCGCGCCTCTTCAATCTGCGTGAGGGCTTCCGCGACGCGGATGACCGGCTGCCGGAGCAGGCGATGAAGCCACACGTGTCCGGCGTCCTCTCGAAGGTGCGGCTCGATCCCGACGACGTGCGGGCGCAGATCACGTCTTACTACCAGGCCCGCGGGTGGGCCGACGACGGCGTGCCGCGACCGGACACGCTCGCCCGCCTCGGCCTCGCGGACTACGCAGAGGCCTAGCTTCTCCTTCACGCCACTTCGCGAGAACGATCTCGCGCTGGTCCGGCGCTGGCTCCTCGAGCCGCACGTCCGGCGGTGGTGGGACGACGGCGTTCATACGCCATATCCGGATGCGGTCATCGAGCACTACCGGGAGGCGATCCGCGGAAAGGACCCGACGTATCGCTACGTCGCGGACCTCGACGGCGTTCCCACGGGCCTGTTCCAGCACTACCGGATCGACGACCACGACGACTACGGTAAGGCGCTCGCCCTCGATAAGCCGGCGATCGGTGTCGACCTGTTCATCGGCGAGCCCGATCTCATCTACAAGGGCCACGGTCCGCCCATGCTGCGCGGCTTCCTCGAACACGTCGCGTTCCCCTTCCACCACGGGATCGCGGTGTGCGTCATCGGACCCTCCGTGCGGAACGCGGCGGCGATCAGCGCGTACGAGAAGATCGGCTTCGCCTTCATGCGCGACGTGGACGTGCCCGGCGAGCCGGACCGCGAGCATCTGATGCGGCTGACGCGCGCGCAGCTCGGCGCCCTCGCGGAGTGACTGCACTGCACGTGCACTGCAGCGAAATGCGTTCGTGGACGAGCGCCATCTCATCTGGGATGATGCGGCGCAGGCGGAGGTGAGCCGATGGGTGCGCTCGAGGGCAAGAAGGCGCTCGTCATGGGTGTCGCGAACAAGCGGAGCATCGCGTGGGGGATCGCGACCGCGTTCCAGCGCGAGGGGGCGAGTCTCGCGTTCAACTACGCCATCGAACGACTGAAGCCGAACGTCGAGGAGCTCGTGGCCACGCTCCCGGATCGCGACAAGATCCCCGTGATGCCCTGCGATGTCACGAAGCAGGAGGAGATCGACGCTCTCTTCGCCGAGATCGAGAAGCGCTGGGGAACGCTCGACATCCTCGTGCACTGCATCGCGTTCGCGCCGCTCGAGGAGCTGAAGGGCAGCTTCAGCGCGATCAGCCGCGGCGGCCTGCTGTCCGCGATCGACATCTCGGCGTACTCGCTCGTCGCGCTGACGCGCGGGGCGATGCCGCTCTTCGAAAAGGCAGGCGGGGGATCGGTGATGAGCCTCACCTTCAACGCCGCGGAGCGCGTCGTGCCGAGCTACAACGTCATGGCCATCGCGAAGGCGGCGCTGGAAGCCGAGACGCGTTACCTCGCGGCCGACCTCGGCTCGAAGAACATCCGCGTGAACACCATCTCGGCCGGTCCGCTGAAGACCCTGGCCGCCAGCGCGGTGAAGGGCATCTCCGCGGCCCGGGAGCTCTGGGAAGCGAAGTCGCCGCTTCGGCGCAACGTGACGCAGGAGGAGATCGGCAACGTCGCGGTGTTCCTGGCGAGCGAATGGTCGCGCAGCGTCACCGGCGCGACGATCTTCGCCGACAACGGGATGAACATCATGGGGGCCATGGAGTAGTCCTCGGACCTCCGAGGATCACCCGAAACGGAACCCGCGGAGCCACGACAACTCCGCGCCGATCGTGGTCTGCGCGCCGTGCCCCGGATAGACGAGTGTGTCCGGCGGCAATGCGGCGACGCGCGCGAGGCTGCGCTCCATCGCTCGCGGGTCCGAACCGGGAAGGTCCACCCGTCCGACGTTGCCCTGGAACAGGACGTCGCCGGAGAAGAGCGCGCGCTGGCCGGGAAGGTGAAAACAGGTCGAGCCCTCGGTGTGCCCCGGCGTGTGAAGAGCGACGAGCTCGATGTCGGCGACGTAGGCGAGCGGTCCCTCGTCGATGAGATCGTCCGCGTCGCACGGCGGAATGTCGAAGCTCGTCGGCGGGCGCTTTGGACCGAGGCGGTACTCGTCGAGCCGATGGATCGCCAGGCGCGCGCGCGTCGCTTCCTTGACCGCCGCGTTGCCATAGACGTGATCGGGATGCCCGTGCGTGTTCAGGATCTCGATGAGACGAAGGCCGTCGTCGCGGACGGTAGCTATCGCGACGCGCTCGCCCATGGACGGGTCGATCAGGATCGCCTCGCGCCGGTCGTCGACGAGCAGATAGCAGCCGTTGTCGTATGGCGGAACGCGCCACGCGACGATGCGGACCATTCGCGAAATGTATCGTTCCGTGCGTGCGCGAGATCCCGATAGAGAACACCGCTCCGGCGATCGGCGTGACCCAGGGCCGGCCGGCGGTCCTCGGGAAACGGTGGATGGTCAGCTCGAGCCACTACCTCTCGTCGCAGGCGGGCGCGCGGATGTTCGAGCGTGGCGGCAACGCCATCGATGCGGGGGTCGCATCCGGTATCGCGCTCAACGTCCTCGAGCGTCACCTGACCGACTTCGGCGGCGTCGCGCCGATCATCGTGTTCCGACCGGGGATGGCTGGACCGGAGACGATCGACGGCCTCGGCCGCTGGCCGGCATCGCTCGATCTCGCCGCGTACCGCGCTCGTCACGGCGACGACATGCCCATCGGCGTCGCACGCTCGGTCACTCCCGCGGCCGCCGACGCCTGGCTCACAGCGCTCGCGCGCCACGGACGGCTCACCCTCGAACAGGTGCTCGCTCCGAATATCGAGCTGGCCGAGGGATTCCCGGTGTATCCCCGTCTCGCGCGCGCGATCACGATGCTCGAGGAACGGCTGCGGCAGTGGCCGTCGAGCGCGGCGGTGTTCCTGCCCAACGGCCGCCCACCGCGCGTCGGAGAGATCCTCGTGCAGCGCGATCTCGCCGTGCTCTTCCGGAAGCTGGTCGCGATCGAGCGGGCGAACGCATCGCGCGGTCGGGCGGCCGCGATCATCGCCGCGCGCGATGCGATCTACACAGGCGACATCGCCGAACAGATCGTGGCCTCGCAGCAACGGAACGGTGGCGCGATCTCCGCGCAGGACCTCGCGGACTATCACGTCTCCATCGCTTCGCCGGTCCACACGACTTACCGCGGCATCGACGTGTACGCGTGCGGGCCGTGGTCGCAGGGTCCGCTCGTGCCGATGACGCTCAATCTCCTGGAGGAGTACGACGTCGCGTCGATGGGCTCGGGGTCGCTCGCGTACCTGCATCGCTACACGGAGGCGTTCAAGCTCGCCGCCGCCGACCGCGAAGGATTCTTCGGCGATCCGGACCAGGTCGACGTACCGATCGCCGGCCTCCTGGACAAGGCGTACGCGGCCGAACGGCGTCAACTCATCCGGGAGGATCGCGCCTGGCCGGAGCTGCCGAAGCCCGGCGATCCGTGGCGTTACGAAGGACGCGGCGGTCCGGCGGGCTACGTGCCGCGCGCCGCCGCCGGCGTGGGCGCCCCCGATACGTCGTACTGCTGCGCGATGGACGCCGACGGGAACGCGTTCTCGGCGACGCCCTCCGATCCCGGTCTCGGGGCGCCGCTCGTCGAAGGCCTGGGGATCATCGTGAGCACGCGCGGTGCGCAGCTCTGGACGACGCCCGGTCATCCATCGGCGATCGCGCCGCGCAAGCGGCCGCGTCTCACGCCGAATCCGGCGCTCCTCATGAAGGACGGGCGCGCGCTCATGCCGTTCGGCTGCCCGGGCGAGGACGCGCAGTGCCAGGCGATGGTCCAGACCGTCTGCAACGTGGTCGACTTCGGGATGAACCTGCAGGCGGCCATCGAGGCGCCGCGTGTCATCTCGCGCTCGTTCCCGTGGAGCTTCCATCCCCACGCGTACGAGCCCGGCGTGCTGTGCGTTGAGGGTCGCATCTCGCGGGAGGTCCGCGACGGGCTCGCGGCGCTCGGTCACCGCATCCGCGACTGGCCGGACATGACGCCCGGCGCGGCGGGAGTGTGCGCGATCCGCGCGCTCGAGGCGGGCTCGCTCGAGGGCGGCGCCGACCCGCGGCGCGAGAGCTACGCGATCGGCTGGTGAACGACTCTTCCCGGCAAAGCCGAGACGTGGAGCGGGAGGCGCAAGAGCGGCGCTGGCGCGACGAGTTCCCGATAACGCGCGAGCTCGTCTACCTCAACAACTGCTCGCTCGTGCCGCTGCCGAAACGCGGGCGCGAGCGGATCGAGCGTTTCGCGAGGGAATGGACCGAGCTCGGCGGACGCGCCTGGTACGACCACTGGATCGGCGAGTACGAGGCTCTGCGCGACGACATTGCCCGCGTGCTCAACGCCGAACGCAGCGAGATCGCGATCGAGCCGAACGTCTCGGCCGGGCTCGTCGGCATCGCCAGCACGCTCGACTACGCCCGACGTCCGAAGGTCGTGGTGACCGATCTCGACTTCCCGACCGACGGCCACGCCTTCCTCGCGGTGGCCGACCGCGGCGCGAAGGTCGAGTTCGTGCGCAGCCCCGACGGCGTCCGCGTCCCGCTCGAGCTCTTCGAGCGCGCCATCGACGAGCGCACCGCCGCCGTCTGCACCGGTCACGTCTACTTCACCACGGGCTGGATCCAGGACGTGAAGGCGCTCGCGGAGATCTGCCACCGGAAAGGCGCCGTGCTCATCGTCGACGCGTACCAGTCGATCGGCGCGTTCGAGTTCGACGTCCGGGCGAGCGGGATCGATTACCTCGTTGGCGGGACGCTCAAGTGGCTGATGGGCGGACCCGGGATCGCGTTCCTGTTCGCGCGGGAGGACGTGGCGCGGCTCGCGCGTCCGAGCGCGGTGGGCTGGTGGGGCGTCGCCGATCCCTTCGCCTTCGACGTCGAGCACCTCAGCTACGGCGATGGCGCGCGGCGCTTCGAATACGGGACGCCGTCCGTCGCGGCGATCTACGCGGCACGCGCCGGGATCGAGCTGCTGGATGAGGTGGGTATCGATCGCGTGCGCGAGCGGCACATGCTGCTGTCGCAGCGTCTCGTCGATGGCGCCCGCGTGCAGGGCTGGCGTATTCGCTGCCCGACGGATGCGCGCGAGCGGACCGCGATCGTCACGCTCGAGCATCCCGATCCGGCCGCGGCCGTGACGGCGCTGCGCCACGCGGGCGTGATCTGCGACAACCGGCCCGGCCTCATCCGGCTGTCGCCGCACTACTTCAACACGCTCGAGGAGATGGACCGCGCGCTGGAGCTCCTGGCTCCACTGCGCGCGATGGCCGCGACCACCTGATCCACAGCGAAGGGCGGCGCCTGGTGGCGTGGGCAGCCGTGATCGGCGCCGTCGCCGGGCTCAGCTACTGGGCCCGTCTGAGCGGGGACGGCGCGGAGGCGACGGACCTGCTCTTCCGCTGGGTCACCGCGATCGCGACGGTCGTCTTCGACGGGCTGATCCTCCTCCTGCTCCTGGCGATCGCCCGAGGCCTGCCGCTGCGCGACACCTTCGCGCTCCGCCGGCCTCCGTCGTGGCGGCAGGCCTCGCTCATCGCGCTCGGTGCGCTGCTCGCGACGTACACCGTTTCGATCGCGGAGGAGATCTTCCTCGGCCACGCGGCACGCGAGCAGGCCGTCCCGCAGTTCTGGGACGGCTCGCGCGCCGACGCCTTCGCCGCGAACGCGTTCGCCATCGCGGTCCTCGTCCCGATCGTGGAAGAGGCCGCGTGCCGCGGCCTGGGCTTCCGGCTCCTCGAGCGGTATGGCCAGGGCGTCGCGATCGTCGGGAGCGCGATCGCGTTCGCGCTCGCCCACGGCGCGATCACCGACCTCCCCTGGGTGCTCGTCACCGGGCTCGGCCTCGGGTTTCTGCGAAGCCGAACGGGGAGCCTCTATCCCTGCGTCGCGCTGCACGCCTTCGTGAACGGCGTGGCGGTCCTTGTCGCGGCGACGGTCGCGCCCGGCTAGCCGCGCCGAAGCGCCGCGACCACCGTGATGACGTCGCCGCCGGGGTCATCGAATCGCTCGCGCCGCGCGGCCGCGCGCTCGCCCGCGATGACATGTGCGCGGAGCCGCGCGTATGGAAGGAGCGGATCGGCCAGATTCGCCGAGTCGTGGTCGAGTCCGTGCCCGTCGCGCACACGGCGGCGGATCTCGACCCAGCGCACGATGACGTCTCGATCGGCCTGGGGGAGAGCGGCATACGCCGTGACGTCGTTGAGCGCGTCGCGATAGGGCAGTAGGCGCCGTCGCTCGGTGCCACGCGGATGCTCGAGGGCGAGGGCGATCTCCTTGTCGTCGATGCTCATCGCTTTCGATGCTACCGAGCGCGGACCGCGAGCCTGGTCGCGAGGAGCGCGACGACGAACACGAGGACCGCGACCGGTGGCGTTGCCAGTGCGAGGTAGAAGGCGATCACCGGCGTGGCGGAACGAACGGCGGCGGCGGATTGAGCAGTGCCAGCCGAAGTGAAACGAGCCATGGGCTCGGGATCACGAGGGCGACAGCCGCGGCGCCAAGCGCGATGCGATGCGTCGCGCGGCCGAGCACGGCGCCCGCGATGACCGCGCCGATGAAGCTCGCCGCGGCGAAGATGCCGATGCTCGTCAGCGTGTCTTCGTCGCTGAACGATGGGAACGAATACGACATTGCCCGCGCGAGCGCCGCGATCGGCGCGATGGCTCCGACGACCGCGACGATGCCGACGACGCGAAGCGTCGTGTTCGCTTTGTCGATCGATGTCGTGATGGCGCGCGTCGCGAGGACGCCGATCGCGATCGCGAGTGCTTCCTCCCACCGGGCACTGACCCAACCTTCGAAGGTGCACTGCGCCTGGAAAGCGGCGCCGATCGCCAGCTCACAGAGCTGTCTCTGGCCGGGAAGGCTCGCGCCGAGCCGCAGCGCCACGATGCCGACGTACGCGGCGAGCGCGAGCACACCGCCCGCCCGCATCGCCACCGCCGAGGCCGCGACCATGCCGACGAAGCCGCCAAAGCCCGCGACGCCGCCGAATGTGAACGGAAGGACGGGGGATGGGGCCCAGATGACGAGCGTGCCGACCGCCGATGCGATCGCGCCCGCGCCGAGCGCTGAGAGGACCGCGAGCGGGAGCGGCTCGCGCGCCACAGAAGGACGGTGCGCGCGAAGCCACGGACGAAGCCGCTCCGCCGCGCGCCCGACCTCGGGGAATTCGCGAGCGAGGTCTTCCCGCATGGTCCCTATTGTGGCGAGGTGAGCGAGGAGCAGCGCCCGTGGATCGAGGACGCGAACGCGGAGCACGATGTCCTCGCGCTCACCAAGACGATCGCGGCGCACGAGTTCCCGGTGGAGCGTCCGTCGGTCATCGGTGTGGATCGGGAGAGTGGCCGTTTGCTCCGGCTCGCGCCGTTCCCCTGGAAAGGCAACGACACCGATCCGCCGCTGCTCAAGTGGTCGTGGATCCATGCGCGCACCCGCCGGGACGATCGCGACGTCCGCCCCGAATCCGTGACGGTGGAAGGCGAGGTCATGGCGACCGCGTACGTCGAGGCAAAGGACGCCTGGCGCCTGCGCTGGCCTTTCGTGCGGCCGCACCTGCGCGGTTCACTGGAGTCGCTGCAGGCGCTCGCCCGCGATCGCGCGGCGACCACCGGCTTCGTGCGTCCCACGCGCGAGGGCGACGTGCTCCATCTGCCGCTGCGCCTGCGGTTCCAGTGCGCGAGCGACGACTGCACCACGACCCACGAGCTGCCTGTGCTCGACTGGGAGCTGCACGAGATGGCGCGCCTCTCGCGCGAGCGGTACGGACCGCACTGGGCGACGCGTTTCCGCGAGGCTTGGGGCGCGTCGCTCTTCGCGAAGTACGACGTGCACGTCCTGCTGTCCTCGTACGCGCAGGCGCCGTCGCGCTTCTATGTCGCTGGACTCTTCTATCCGCCGAAGGAAGCAGAGGACGAGCACGCGCACCTCCATCACTCAGAGCATCGAAAACACGTCGCGGCGGAGCGCGAATAGCCCAACACGCTAACCTCGACGCGCCATGAGCGATGCGTCGCCTATCCTGGATCGCTGGGCGCGGTGGCTCCTCGAACGCCGTCACGGCGGCGATCCGGAAGCGCTTCGGCGCACGCTCGAGTACCTGTGGCCTGTGCGCGACCGCGTGCTCGCGAACGCGAACGTGCGGCCGGGCGATGTGCTGCTGGACGTCGGTTGCGGTGACGGGCTCATCGGCTTCGGAGCGCTCGAATTGGTCGGCGGTGGCGGCCGCGTGATGTTCAGCGACATCTCCGTCGACCTCCTCGCGCACGTCGAGCGCCTCGCACGAGACGCGGGCCTCGCGGAGCGATGCACGTTCGTGCGTGCTGACGCGACGGACCTCGCGACGATCGCGGACGGAAGCCTCGATGTGATCACGACGCGATCGGTCCTGATCTATGTGAAGGACAAGGTGGGCGCCTTCCGCGCCTTCCATCGGGTGCTCCGGTCCGACGGACGCTTCTCACTGTTCGAGCCGATCAACTCGTTCACACCACGGGAGCGACTGTGGTTCGGCAGTTGGGACATGGAAGCTGTCAGGGGGCCCGCCCAGAAGCTGCTCGACCTCTACCGCCGGGTGCAGCCAGACGATGATCCGATGGTCGATTTCGACGAGCGTGACTTGTTCGCTTTTGCCGAGCGCGCGGGCTTCACTGACATACACCTCGAGCTTCAGGCGAAGCTCGAGCGGCCGACCTCGCCGCCGGCGAAGTGGGAGACGTTCCTCCGCAGCTCATGGAATCCAAAGGTCCCGACGCTTGAGGAGGCGATGGCGGATGCGTTGACGCCACGCGAACAGCAGCGTTTCGTGTCCCACGTGCGGCCGCAGGTCGAGTCAGGTAGACAGCGGCCTGTTCCAGGGGCCGTCGCGTATCTGTGGGGTCGCCGCTAGACCCGCCCGGCGAACTCCTTGGGTACGTCGCCGCGCTCGGTGCCGACCTCTCCGGACTTGCCTGTGTAGCCGTGCGGGAAGATCCGGAGCAGTAGGTAGGTGCCGGTCACCGGGTCATCGGCGCGCTCCATGACGAGCGACGGGCCCCAGCGCGAATCGAAGTTGTCGCCCACGTTCGGCGTGCGTGCCGCCGGATCGAAGCCCTCCTTGTCCCACTGCAGCACGGCGTAACCTCGGACGATCCGCTCTTCGTCGCCGCCCTCATCGGGTCGCCATTGGTGCGCGCCCGGATGCTCGCGCTGGCACACGGCCGGCGAGCCGGAATGCATGGTGACCCACTTGTGGACGTCGGCGTCCTTGCTCTGCGCGCCCTGCGGATACGCCTCGCGATGCTTCTGCTCGCCGACAGTGCAGAGATAATAGAAGAGCACCGAGCGCAGTATATGGACGACGTGCGTTCGATGAAGCTCACCGTGATGGGCCTGCGCACACGCGTCCTCGAGGAGGGGATGGCGTCGCGCGGCGATCCAGTCGTGATGATCCACGGCGTCGGCGCGTGGGCCGAGAACTGGCGCGCTGTCATGGCGCCGATCGCGCACACGGGCCGACGCGCGATCGCGTTCGATCTGCCGGGCTTCGGCGAGAGCGAAGCACCCGGGAAGGTCGCGCACTTCGGCCCCACTGAGCCGTTCTATCCGCGCTTCGTCGTCACGCTGCTGGACGCGCTTGGCGTCGAGAAGGCGCATCTGGTCGGGAGCTCGATGGGCGGGGCCGTCGCCTACACCAGCGCGGTGACGGCGCCCGGCCGAACGAGCTCGCTCGTGTTCGTCGCCGGGGGCGGAGTCGGTACGGAGGTCGCGCTCTTTCTCCGCCTGTGCACGATCCCGGGTATGCGCGCCCTCGCGCGCGTCTTCGGTCGGCCAGAGAAGGCGCGGGAGGTGCTCCGCACCTGCTTCTACGACGCGCGCCGGATCCCACAGACGCTCTATGAGGAAGCGGAGCGGTATGGCTATCCGGCGTTCGGCGAGTTCGTCAGCGCGCTGCGGTCGGGTGTGACGATCCGCGGTGTGAAGCCATCGCTGCGCGCATTCTGGACGAGCCAGGCGGATCGTTATCGCGGTCCGGTGCTGGTCATCTGGGGCCGGCAAGACGCGGTGCTGCCGGTGGGTCATGCGTCAGAAGTGCCACGTCTGATGCCGCAGGCCCAGGTCCACCTCATCGACAACTGCGGTCACCTGCCGATGATCGAGCAGTCAGAGCAGTTCCTCGCCGCGCTCCTGCCGTTCCTCGAGGCCGCGGAGGCTGGCCCGAAACTGGCACCATTGAACGTGGCGACATGAACACGAAGGCGGCTGGATGAAGACGCGCCCGCGTCAGGCGGCCACCATCACGACTCCCGAAGCCCGCGTCGCGCTCACGTCCGAGCAGGTCATCGCCGATTACCACCTCGCCGTGCGCAGCCGCGCGGCCAGCGAGCTCGGGCGGCGCGAGGTCCTCATCGGACGCGCGCCGTTCGGGATCTTCGGAGATGGCAAGGAGATCGCGCAGCTCGCGATGGCGCGCGCCATGCGTCCGGGCGACTGGCGCAGCGGCTACTACCGCGACCAGACCGTGATGCTCGCGACGAGCGTCGCGACCTTCGAGCAGTACTTCGCCCAGCTCTACGCCGACGCAGAGGTGACGCGCGAGCCGCATTCCGGCGGTCGTCAGATGTCGAACCACTACGGGACGCGGACGATCGACGAGCAGGGTCGGTGGCGCGATCTGCTCTCCAGCGTCCAGAGCGGATCCGATCTTTCGCCGGTCGCCGCTCACATGCCGCGGTCCGTCGGTCTCGCCTGGGCCTCGAAGCTCTATCGCGAGCTTCCCGCGCTGCGCGACGTATCGCGCGGCTTCTCGCGGAACGGCGACGAGGTGTGCTTCAGCACGATCGGCAACGCTGGCACGAGCGAGGGCCTCTTCTGGGAGGCGGTGAACGCCGCAGGCGTGCTGCAGATCCCGCTGCTCATCGCGGTGTGGGACGACGGTTATGGCATCTCCGTGCCGAACGAGCTGCAGACGACGAAGGGTTCCATCTCCTCGGCGCTGGCCGGCATGAAGCGCGATGGCGGCCCGGGGTACGAGATGCGGGTCGTCAAGGGATGGGACTACCTCGGTCTTATCGATGCCTTCGCCACCATGACGGAGCGTGTCCGGCGCGAGCACATGCCCGCGCTCCTTCACGTCGTCGAGATGACACAGCCGCAAGGCCACAGCACCAGCGGCTCGCACGAGCGGTACAAGACGAAAGAGCGCTTGGCGTTCGAGATCGAGGCCGACCCGATCCGTCGCATGCGTGAATGGATGATCCGCGAGGAGATCTCCGACGCGGCGACGCTCGATGAGTACGAGCGCAGCGACCGCACTGAGATCGAGCGGGTCCGCGAGCAGGCATGGGAAGCGTTCCAGGCGCCGATACGCCGCGAGCGCGACGAGGCGGTCGCGCTAATCGCGGCCGCGGCGAGCGAAGCCGAAGTCGACCTCCGCGAGATCGTCGACGAGCTGCGGACCGCGACCGAGGTCAGCCATCGCCTGGTGCAGTCGAGCGCGCGTCGAGCGCTCTTCGCGCTCCGCGGCCACGACGGGTCGGCGCGCGGCGAGCTCGCCCATTTCACCGCGCACCATCGCAAACGCAACGACGAGCGCTACAGCGCGCACCTCTTCAGCTCGTCGGCACAGTCGCCGTTGCGCGTGCCCGTCGTCGCCCCCACCTATCCCCCGACGCCCGCCGTCGTCGACGGCCGGATCGTGCTGCTGCGTTGCTTCGACGCGCATCTGACGCGCGACCCGCGCGTCCTGATCCTCGGCGAGGACGTGGGCCGCCTCGGCGACGTGAACCTCGTCTTCGAGGGCTTGCAGGCGAAGTACGGGAAGCTGCGCGTGAGCGACACCGGCATCCGCGAGGCGACGATCCTGGGACAGGGCATCGGCGCGGCGATGCGAGGTCTGCGTCCGGTCGTCGATATCCAGTACGTCGATTACCTCCTCTATGCGCTCGAGATCGCATCGGACGACCTGGCGACGATGCGGCATCGTACCGGCGGCGGCCAGCAGGCTCCGGTCATCATCCGGACGAAGGGCCATCGGCTTCAGGGGATCTGGCACACCGGATCGCCGATGCAGATGATCCTCGGGACTCTCCGCGGCCTCCACCTCTGCGTGCCGCGCGACATGACCCAGGCCGCGGGGTTCTACAACACGCTCCTGCGCGGCGACGACCCAGCGGTCGTCGTCGAGGTGCTCTCGGGCTACCGGCTCAAGGAGCGGGTGCCGTCGAACGTCGGCGAGTTCACGGTGCCGCTCGGTCTGCCCGAGGTCCTTCGTGAAGGCGCCGACCTGACGCTCGTCACCTACGGCGCGCTCTGCCGGATCGCGCTCGACGCCGCGGAGGTGCTCGCGGACGCCGATATCGACCTGGAGATCATCGACGTCCAGACGTTGATGCCGTTCGACCTGGAGCACCGCATCGCCGCGTCGGTGCGGAAGACCGGCGCGCTCCTCGTTGTCGATGAGGATGTGCCCGGCGGCGGATCGGCCTACGTGCTGCAGCACGTCGTCGAGACGCAGGATGCCATCGATCATCTGGAGGTCGGACCACGGACCCTGACGGCCACGCCGAACCGCACGCCGGTCGGCAACGACGGCGACTATTTCACGAAACCGAGCCGCGAAGACATCGTCGCCACGGCCTATGCGATCCAGCGGGAGCGGCATCCGGAGAGATATCCCGCGCTCGACTAGAGTTGAGGCAGTGACCGAAAAGAGCAACGTCCAGGCCGTGCACGACACGCTGCTCACCGAATTCCGCCGCGACGAGCGCTACATCCTGATGGGCGAGGACGTCGGCGTGCGCGGCGGAGTGTTCAGGGTGTCGGACGGCTTCATCGAGGAATTCGGGAAGGATCGGATCATCGACACGCCGGTCGCGGAGTCGTCGATCGTCGGCATCGCGATAGGCGCCGCGATGGGCGGTCTCCTTCCCGTCGCCGAGATGCAGTTCGCTGATTTCAGCGCTCCCGCGTTCGAGCAGATCGTCGACGAGGCCGCGCGCATCCGCTATCGCTCCAATGGCGGTTACGGCGTGCCGATCACCGTTCGCATGCCCTGGGGCGGAGGCGTCCACGGCGCGCTCTACCACTCGCAGTCGGTCGAGGCGTTCTACGCGCACGTGCCCGGGCTCAAGGTCGTCGTCCCGAGCACGCCCCGCGATCTCACCGGCATGCTCCGCGCGGCCCTCCGCGATCCCGACCCGGTGATCTTCCTCGAGCACAAGGCGATCTATCGCGCGGTGAAGGGCGAGGTGCCCGACGACCCGGACTTCGTGATCCCGCTCGGCCCGGCCGACGTGAAGCGTGAGGGGACCGACCTCACCGTGTTCGCGTACGGCCTGATGCTCCACCACTGCGTCACCGCCGCGGAGGCGCTCGCGAAGGAGGACATCTCGGTCGCGGTCGTCGACGTGCGGAGCCTGCGCCCGCTCGATGCCGAGACGATCCTGCGCGAGGCCCGCAAGACAGGAAAGTGCCTCATCGTGTACGAGGACAACCGCATGTTCGGCGCGGGCGCGGAGATCGCCGCGCTCATCGCCGAGGAAGCGTTCGACGCGCTCGACGCCCCGGTGATGCGGCTGGGCGGGCCTGAGGTCCCGGCGATGCCCTACAACAAACCGCAAGAGGACTGGTTCATGCCGAATCCGGAGAAGATCGCGACGAAGATGCGAGAGCTGGCGGCGTACTGATGTCGAACTTCGAATTGAAGATGCCGAAGCTCGGAGAGTCCGTCACCGAAGGCACGATCGGGAAGTGGCTGAAGCAACCGGGCGAAAAGGTGAACAAGTACGACCTCCTCGTCGAAGTGCAGACGGACAAGGTGAACACCGAGATCCCCTCACCGGTCGCGGGAACGCTCAAAGAGGTGAAGGTGGAGGAAGGGCAGACCGTCCCGATCGGGACGCTGCTCGCGGTGTTCGACACGGCGGATGGCGAGGCGGCTGCCGCATCGGCGGCTGCGCCCGGCGCCCAGCCAGCACCGCAGGACGCGGGGCCGCAGCCGACGCCTCCTCAGGTCAACTCGCCTGCTCCCAGTGCGTCCCCTCCGTCTCCTTCAATGCCGCAGGCTCAACGACCTTCGTCGGCAGCGCCTGCGTCCGCCCAGGCGGTGCCATCTGCTCCGGCCGCGGCGCAGCCTCCGACCGCCCCTCAAAGGCCGTCGCCTCCGTCCATATCGACGGAGCCACGTCCCGATCTGGAGCCGCGTCCCGATCTGTCAGACGTGCGCGCGACGCCCGCCGTCCGCAAGCTGGCGGCGGAGCACCGGATCGATATCTCGCAGATCCAGGGGACCGGACTCGGCGGACGAGTCTCGAAAAAAGACGTCGAGGACTTCATCGCTCGCGGCCCGGCAGCGGGTCCGGCCGCGCCGGCGGCGGCTCCAACTGCAGCGGCTCCAGTGGCATCGGCACCGACGCCGCCAGCGGACCCCGCGCCGGCAGCGGCCCCGGCCGCGGCGGCGCGACCCGCGGCGGCCGCTCAGGTCGTTTCGGGAGGACCAGCGATCGCCGCGCGCCCGGCGCCGCCGACCTCGCTCGCCGGCGACCAGCTTATGCCGCTGACGCAGATGCGCCGTGCGATCGCGAACAACATGGTGCAGGCCTGGAGCGCGCCGCACGCGCACGCGGTCATGGAGGTCGACATGACGGACCTCATGAAGTACCGCGAGACGGTGCGGCATGACTTCGCGTCGCGCGAAGGCTTCGACCTCTCGCCCGCGGCGTTCATCTGCAAGGCCGCGGTCGAGGCGCTACGCGCCGTGCCGCTGGTGAACTCGAGCTACACCGATCAGGGCGTCATCGCGCACCGGGAGATAAACCTCGGGTACGCCGTCGCGCTCGGCGACGAGGGCCTTGTCGTGCCGGTGATCCGCGACGCGGACGGCAAGAGCCTCGCCGGCCTGATGCGCTCGATCCGCGACGTCGTGGATCGCGCGAAGGCCCGCCGCCTCACGTTCGACGACTTCTACGGCGGGACCTTCACCGTGAACAACACCGGCCCGCTCGGGACCATCATCTCGAGCCCGATCGTGCCGCCCGGCCAGGCCGCGATCATCTCGTCCGAGTCGATCGCGAAACGTCTCGTCGTCACGGACGACGACGCGATCGCGATCCGCCAGCGCATGAATCTCGTCATCGGGTTCGATCACCGCGTCATCGACGGCGCGACCGCCGCGCGCTTCCTTCAGACGATGCGCGATTGGCTGCAGAAGGTCGGACCGACGGTTCCGGTGTACTAGTGGCCGAGCTGGCGCCGATCGTCTTCGAGGTCCCGGGCGAGATCGAGCGCCCACGCTCGCGTGGACGGGGACGTGCGAACACGGTCGTCCCGATCGACCGCGCGCGACCGGAGTGGCTCAAGGTCCGGCTTCCCATGGGGCCAACGTACGAGAACCTGCGCCGCCTCATGCGGACGAAGGACCTCCACACGGTCTGCGAGGAAGCGCATTGCCCGAACATGGCCGAATGCTGGGGCGCGGGCACCGCGACCTTCATGATCCTCGGCGATACCTGCACGCGTTCCTGCGGCTTCTGCGCGGTGAAGACCGGCCGGCCCGGCACCATCGACGCGGACGAGCCGCGCCGGGTCGGCGAGGCCGTCGCCCAGATGTCGCTCGGTCATGCGGTCGTCACCAGCGTGAATCGCGACGAGCTCCCCGACGGCGGCGCGTCGATCTTCGCCGAAACGATCCGCGAGATCCGCCGTCAGTCACCCGGCACGACCGTCGAAGTTCTCATTCCCGACTTCGTTGGGAATGTCGAGGCGCTCGTTGTAGTGCTCGAGGCGCGTCCCGAGATCCTCAATCACAACGTGGAGACGGTGTCGCGCCTCTATCCGCGCGTGCGGCCACAGGCGCGCTACGAGCGTTCGCTCCAGGTCTTGCGCAGGACGAGCGAGCGCGCGTCCGACCTGGTCTGCAAGAGCGGGATCATGGTCGGTCTCGGCGAGACCCGCGTCGAGGTCGAAGAGACGATGCGCGATATCGCCGCGCAGGGGACCGATATCCTCACCGTCGGCCAGTACCTCCGCCCGTCGCCGGTGCACCTTCCGATCGAGCGGTACTGGACGCCCGCGGAGTTCGACGAGCTGCGCGATGTCGGGATGACGATGGGCTTCCGGCATGTCGAAGCCGGCCCGCTCGTTCGCTCCTCTTATCACGCGGAGCGCCATGTCGGTCATCACGCGGAGCGTCATGTCGCCCGCTAGCGGCCTACACGCGACATGGCTGGGCCGCGTCGAATACATCGAGGGGTGGCGCTTGCAGGAGGCCGTTGCGGCACGCGTTCGCGGCGGCGATGACGAGCGACTGCTCCTACTCGAGCACGAGCCCGTCTACACGATCGGCCGCCGTGGGACGACGGATCATCTCCTCGCCGCGCCGATAGAGCTGCGCGCCGCAGGAGCGTCGGTCTATCGCGTGGATCGTGGCGGGGATATCACCTATCACGGTCCAGGGCAGGTCGTGGGTTACCCGATCGTACGGCTCGGTGACGCACCGGATCTGGTCCGCTACGTCCGGGCGATCGAAGGCGCGCTCATCGACACGCTCGCCACGTACGGCGTGAGTGCGCGTGCCGAGCGGGGGAAGACCGGCGTCTGGGTCGACCTACCGGACCGCAGGCCGGCGAAGATCGCCGCGATCGGCGTCCGCGTTTCCCGCGGTGTGACGACGCATGGCTTCGCGCTGAACGTCACGACGGACCTGGCCGCCTTCGATAGGATGATTCCCTGCGGGTTCGCGCACGAGGTCGCGTCCATGCGGCGGCTCGGCATCGAGGCCGACGCGCGCGACGTGGCGGAGCGTTGCGCGAGCGCTCTCGCGGAACGTCTGGATCGCGGTCTGGTGTGGTCCGTGCTCGCCCCGGTGCGTGACGACGAGATCCCGGCCGACGCGCCGGTGCGCGCCGCGGCTGATCTCATCGGCGAGCCGGTGGCGAGCTAGGCCGACTTGCCCTTGCGAGCGATGCTCCGGATGAACGTCTCGATCGGCAGCGCGGTGAGCGTCTCGATCTGGACCGTGCCCCTCGCGCCCAGCGCGACGGAGATCTTCGCGATCGTCTCGCTGTCCTTCGCCTCCACGATGTTGACGAAGTCGTAGCTCCCGAGCGTCGCGTACTGAGCGACGACGCGAGCGCCGAGCTGCTCGATCTCTTTGTTGACTTCCTTGATGCGCCGGGGATTCGACTGGATCGTCTTCACGCCGGTCGCGGTGACCTTCGTGAGGAGCACGTACGTCGCCATCGTCTGCCTCCTGGGCGATACTCGAAGCGAGAGCATATGCCGACGTACACCCGCGCCGAGGCGGAGGCGCTCCTTCCCAAGCTGCGACCGCTGCTCGAGGACCTGCAGCGTCGTATGGCCGCGTACCGCAGACGGCCGTCAGATCCGGTGGCGAAAGAGATCAACGCGCTGATGGTCGACATCGCCGAGCTCGGCGCCGAGGTGAAGGATCCGGACCGCGGGCTGATCGACTTCCGAGCGCAGTATCGCGGGCATGAGGTGTATCTGTGCTGGCAGCTGGGAGAAGGAAGCCGCATCAGCTACTGGCACGATCTCGAGGCGGGATTCGCCGGACGGAAGCTCATCGAAGACTGAGGCCTCCGGGTCACGGGACAAGTCGCCGGATGTCGCGCGGGAAGAGCGTCGTGTCGCGCAGGTTGCTGGCGCCGACGAGCTGCTGGATCCATCGCTCGACGCCGATCGCGAATCCGCCGTGTGGCGGCATGCCGTGGCGGAAGGCCTCCAGGTAGCCGGCGAACGGCGCGAGTTCGATCGTGCGGGCAGCCATCGCGGCTTCGTAGTCGGCGAAGGCGTGCAGCCGCTGGCCCCCGGTCGCGAGCTCGAGGCCGCGGAAGAGGAGATCGAAGCTATTCGAGTACGCGGAGCGCACGGGGTCTGGATGCGTATAGAACGGCCGCTTCGACATCGGGAACCCGATCACGAAGAGGAAGTCGGAACCGTGCTCGCGGAGCGTCCACGCGCCGAGCCACCGCTCATGTGCGGGAGCGAGATCTGGCTCGGCCCGCACCTCTTCGCCGAACTCGCGGGACAGAAGGTCCTGCGCCTCTGTGAAGTGGAGCGTTGGGAAGGGCGCCGGTGCGCGGATCGGAAGGATCGCGCCGGCGCGGTCGGCGTCTTCATGGCCGCTCACCGCGCTCGCCATCGCCCGGATGACGCTTTCGAGGACGGCCATCACGTCGTGGTGGTCGCCGATGAATCCCATCTCGGCATCGAGCGAGACGTATTCGTTCAGGTGGCGCGGTGTGTCATGAGGCTCCGCGCGGAAGACCGGCCCCACCTCGAAGACGCGCTCGAAGACACCGACGAGGATCTGCTTGTAGAGCTGCGGGCTCTGAGCGAGATATGCGGGCTGACCGAAGTAGTCCACGCGGAAGCAGTTCGCGCCACTCTCGGTCGCCGTCGCGACAATCTTCGGGGTAAAGACCTCGGTGAAACCCTGCGCGCGGAGGCACTCGCGGTATGCCGCGACGCTCGCGTCCATGAGGCGGAACGCGGCGCGCCGTTGCGGATGACGCAGCGCGATTCCCGCATGATCCAGGACGAAAGGCAGCGCCGCGCCGAGCGACGGACGGCCGAGTTCGAACGGCATCGGAGCGACGGACGGCGCGATGACGCTGACCGTCGCCTCACGTACCTCCACTCCTCCAGGCGCACGCTCGTCGGCGACGGCCTGGCCGACGACCTCGATCGCCGACTCCAGCGAGATCTCGGAGAGCGCGGCGGCACGTGATCGAGAGAGAGCGATCTGGGCCGTGCCGGATCCGTCGCGGAGGATGAGAAAGGTGACGTTCGCCAGCTCGCGCTGGTGGTGGAACCATCCGCGTAGCAGCACACGCTCGCCGGCGTGTCGCGCGAGTTCTGTCGTTCGTATCCGTACCACGTTCACCTCCCGTCTTTGTGTGGACGGGGTGACCGTGGTGCCACCACACTTCGCGTACGGATGACCGTGTAAGGATCCGCGCGCCTCATTGCGTCGATAACGGCGACGACCGGCGGGTTCTACGCGGTACTCGCGTCCGTTCTTCCCGCACTCCGAGGCGTCCGATCCGGGGTCAGACGCCGCTTCCCACTCGTTGCGGCTCTCTGCGGTCTGCGGATCCCGGTCCGCTCCTCTTCGATGTGTTGCGTCACAGTCTACGACCGCGAGCGATGAGGTTCCCCGAATATGCGACGCCTCGTCGCATGAACGTGCGACAGATGAGGGACAGACAAACGCGCCGCGATGTGGTCTTTACTCGTGCATGGATCGGCACGAGCTGGCGTGGGCAGCGGGGTTCTTTGACGGAGAGGGCTGGGCAAATCGGGCAGAGCGCGGTGTGCAGTCGCGGATCAACCAGGCGGGTGCCGACGGCATGCCCGAGGTGCTCGTCAAGTTTCAGCGAATCGTCGGCGTGGGACGGTTGAAGGGGCCAACGCTGATTGAGGGCCGGAAGCCGCTATATCACTGGGAAGCAACATCAAGACCGGATCTACAGCGGGTTGCCGGTCTCATCGGCCCGTGGCTTTGTGACGTCAAGCGACGGCAATTCGAGCATGCATTGGGCACGCCTTTGTCCCCGCGTGCCTGGCCAGGTTCGATGAGTGAGGAGCTCGCACGGGCGAGCGGCTTCTTCGATGGCGAAGGCAGTACGTATCTGTTGAAGCATCGGACGCGCCCGAACTACTTCGCGCCGGTGTTGGATATCCCGCAAGCATCGCGTCACGGGATCGCGGGAGAGCCAACTCGATTCAAGGCAGCAGTCGGAGGCAGAGGCAGCATTTCAGGACCACGAAGAGACAAGCGAAGGCGGAAGCCTTATCACCGATGGCGAGCCGGTGCTCAGAAAGATGTGGCTCTGATCCTGCATCTGCTGTGGCCGTTCATCGGCGCCGTGAAGCGCATCCTAGCGAAATCCGTAACGGAGATCGTGAACACGCAGCCCGAACTGCCGCGCGGCAATCCCGCGTTCGGCGTTCCAGGCGCGCGCGTCTGTCTACGCGGGCACGACAAATGGAGTGTGCGCGTGAGACCGTTCCGGAGTCGGGGAAAGAACCGAGAGGATCGCCATCTCAGGCAGTGCTTGGCTTGCGCACGCGACGACGCCCGCGCCCGAAGGTGGAAGTGACGCACCATCGACGAGAGTTAGCTTCGGTCAACTAGCAGGTTACTTACCGCGGCGGAGCAGCGCCCGCTACTTGTTGAAGTAGTTCTTGTTGATCTCGGTGTAGTTCTTCCATTTGTCCGGTACAGCATCTTCGGGGAAGATCGCGCTCACCGGACACACCGACTCGCAAGCGCCGCAGTCGATGCACTCATCAGGATGGATGAAGTACATCTTGTCCGCGTCCGTCGTATATATGCAGTCAACCGGGCAAACATCGAGGCAGCTCGCGTCCTTCACGTCGATGCACGGTTCAGTGATCACGTACGCCATCGGGTCACTGTCCTCCCACAAAGCGGCACATCGCGTCGGTCGATTCAGAGCGTATCATCGCGAACGCCGATGAGCGAGTCCGCCGAGTTCCCGCTGCCCGCGGATGTGACCGACGAGGAACGGTCCACGGCCAAGCGCGAGATCGCGAAGCACGCAAAGATCGTCGGCGAGGAGCCGGGCGTCATTCGCTTCGACGGAGAGCTCGTCGGCCAGACGGGTCCGGTCTGGCATTACCAGTACACACGCATGTATAGGTTGCCCAAGGGCTACCTCGCGGCGGGCCATGATCTTCACGAAGGCATCAAGGTCGCGTTCGCCGATGATCCGGCCAAGCTCGCGGACGTGTTCGCCGAGAACGAGACGGTCCGCGAGTTCCTCGAGGACGAGCTGCGGTTCCGCAAGGTCATCGGCGCGGAGCACACCGGCGCCGAGTAGTCCTCGGACCTCACGGTCCTGCGGTCTGCTGCTAGGTGTTTGCGTTGAGCGCACACCGCAGTAGCCGCGACCGCAAGGCCGCCCGCCGCCCAAAGCAGGTCCCCGGCGGCGCCATCGACGAGCCGGTCCGCGCGCGGTGCGACGACCCGGCCCCGCCGGAGCTCGTACGAGGGATCGAACAGTTCAACGCGGGCGAGTTCTTCGAGCAGCACGAAACGCTCGAGCTGCTGTGGCGAGACACCCGCACGCCGATCCGCGGCCTCTATCACGGCATCCTGCAGATCGGCGTCGGCTTCCATCACTGGCGCAACGGGAACTTCCACGGCGCCTCCGTTCTTCTCGAGGAGGGGATCGAGCGACTGCGCCCGTTCGCTCCGCGCTGCCAGGGCGTCGACGTCGCGGCGCTCATCACCGAAGCGGCCGCGGCGCGCGAGGGGCTGATGGCGCTGGGGCCGGATCGGATGAAAGAGGCCGACGTCATGACGATCGCTCCCCACGTACGCTTCGCACCGTGACCGAGCAGCCCGACCCGCGACTTTGGGCAAAACGCCTGGGGCGTATCGGCGCCTGGACGCTCGACGTCGAACGGCTCGGCGCGAGTGACGCGCGCGGATACGCACGCGAGCTCGAAGGGCTCGGGCTGAGCGCGCTCTGGATACCGGAGGCGCTCGGCAGCAAGGAGATCTTCGCGCACGCCGCCCTGCTGTTGGGCGGGAGCGAGCGGATCGTGATCGCCACCGGCATCGCGAACATCTGGGCGCGCGACCCGGTCGCGATGTCCAACGGCCATCGCGCGCTGAGCGAAGCGTATCCCGGTCGGTTCCTTCTCGGCATCGGCGTGAGCCACGCGCCGGTGTTGAAGGTGCGCGGTCCGGACCAGGCCTACGCCCGTCCCATCGAGCGCATGCGCGAATACCTGGACGCCATGGACAAGGCCGCGTACACGGGGCCGGCCGCCGCCGAGCCACCGGCTCGCGTTCTCGCGGCGCTCGGCCCGCGCATGCTGCGGCTCGCCGCCGAGCGCGCGATCGGCGCGCATCCGTACTTCGTGCCACCGGAGCACACGGCGATCGCGCGCAAGGAGCTCGGCGCCGGCCCACTGCTCGCGGTCGAGCAGGCCGCGGTCCTGTCGACCGATCCCGCCGCCGCGCGCGCGACCGCGCGGCGCCACGCCAAGCGTTATCTCGACCTCGACAATTACGCGAACAACCTCAAACGGCTCGGCTGGTCCGAAGCCGACCTCGCCAACGACGGATCGGACGCGCTCATCGACGCGATCGTCGCGTGGGGCGACCCGAGCGCCATCCGTGCGCGCGTCGAAGCGCATCTGGGGAACGGCGCCGACCACGTCTGCATCCAGCTGCTGCGCGCCGATCTGAAGTCGCCGCCGGCTTCGGACTGGCGAAAGCTCGCCCCCGCGCTGGTCGGCTAGCTCGCCTTCGAGCCGTCGCGCTCGGGCGGCGTTGGGAGCTCGACCGGCCTGAAGTCGGGCTGATCCCATCCCAGCTCGGTGTAAGGCGGCAGGTTCACCGCCTCGACGCCACGGAGATCCGGAATGTCGTTGCGCAGCGCGCGCTCGACACCGCCCTTCAGCTGCAGCGACGCGATGAGCCGGCTCGACCGCGGTCGCGTGAGTTCGATGCGGACCTTTGCGACGCCGTCCTCGACCTCGACGAGCTCGATCCGCCCGCCGGAGCGCTCGAGGTACGGACGCATTTCCGCGATCTTCGACGCGACACGATCCTTGAGGTCGGCCATCGTTCGGCAGCATAGGGAATCTGGCAGGATAGCCAGCCATGTGTCACCCGCCGACGTCGCTGCCGCCGGATCTGCCCGCGGATCTGCCGCTCATCTTCGGCGGCGCGGGCGGCTCCGACGTCGTCCTCACGAGCGAGGACGCGACGCGCTTTCGCGCGTACCTCGCGAAGGCGGGCGATGGCGAGCGCGGAGTCGTGATCGCGCCGGACGTCCGCGGCCTGCATCCTTTCTACGAGGAGCTCGCCGAGCGCTTCGCGTCGGCGGGGTTGCACGCCATCGCGATCGACTATTTCGGCCGCACCGCCGGAATGGGGAAGCGGGGCGACGATTTCGAGTTCCGCGAGCACGTGGCCAAGACCAAGCCCGCCACGATCCAAGCCGACATCGCGAGCGCGATCGGCCACCTGCGCGGCGCGACCGACACGCGCATCGTCTTCGTCGTCGGCTTCTGCATGGGCGGCCGCCAGGCGTTCTACGCATCCGCCGAGCACGTTGAGCTCGCCGGCGTCATCGGCTTCTACGGGCGCCTCTCGACACGCGAGGGCGAGGAGGGAACGGCCCCGAAGGACCGCGTCCACCGCATGCGCGCGCCGATCCTCGGCCTGTTCGGCGGCGCCGACCCGGGCATCCCGGAAACCGACGTCGGCGCCTTCGACGACGCGCTCAAGAAGGCCGGCGTGCGGCACCACTTCGTGACCTACCCGGGCGCGCCGCACTCCTTCTTCGATCGCACGTTCGTCGAGCACCGCGACGCATGCGACGACGCGTGGCGGCGAGTGCTCGGGTTCATGAAGACCGGAGACCCGGCCGCGCGAGCGTGACCGGCGATACGGAACGGCCTCGCGTGTCACGGTAGTCTGGGATCGTGCGCGGGCTCTGGTACCTGACACTCGGTCTCGTCGCCTTCGTGGCGATCACCTATTTCGAGCAGCTCCCCGTCCTGGGGTGGCTCGGCAGCGCGATCTCGGTCGGGGCGTGGATCGTCCTCGGTCGCGCTCTCGTCGCCCAGCGCGGGTGGGACTTCGACGCGCCCGTGGCGCTGGCGTGGGCCGCGGTCGTGGGCGGCGTCACCGGATTCGTGGGCGCTTTCACCGCATGGCTTGCCCAGACGGGAAATCTCATCGCGCTGTCCACGCAGCCCGGCGATCGGCTTGGCGCGGCCTTTGGATTCGTCGGCGCCGTGCTGGGGATGGTGTACTGGCCGCTGGTCGGCGCCGCGGTCTGCGTGATCGCGGCATTCCTCGCGCTCGGCTCGCGGAGGACGGTCCGGCTCTAAGCGACGCGCCTTCGCTTGTGCGACACGTAGTCCACGAGCACGTACTCGCCCAGGCGCTCCGGCTCCACGTAGAAGGCGCGCCCGGTGTTGATCTTCGACATCTGATTGACGAAGTCCACGAGATAGTGACCGCGCGCCAGCATGAACGTGTTGATCGTGATGCCCTCGCGCGTGCAGCGCACGACCTCGCGTAGCGTTTCCTCGAATGTCCGCTTCGTCGGCGGATATGAGAAGCGCGGCACGGGATTGCCGGGCTCGAAGTGCGCGGTCGGCTCGCCGTCGGTGATGAGGATCACCTGCTTGTTCTTCCCGCGCGAGCGGCCCAGCAGCGTTCGCGCCGTCTCGAACGCGTGCTGCATGTTCGTGCCGTAGACGTACTCGTTCCACGTCAGGCGTGGCAGATCCTGCGGCTTGAGCTGGGTCGCGAATGCGGAGAAGCCGATGATGTAGAGGTCGTCCTTGGGGAACGTGGAGCGGATGAGCGAATCGAGCGCGAGCGTGACCTTCTTCGCGGCGAGGAAGCACCCGCGGAACAGCATCGAACGCGAGACGTCCACCAGGATCGCCGTCGCCGACTGCGTCATGAGCTCGGTGCGGTAGACGGCGAAGTCGTCCGCGGACAGCTTCACCGGCACGCTCGCGCCGCTCCGCATCACGGCGCTGCGCACCGTCCCCGGAAGGTCGAGCAGGAACGGATCGCCGAACTCGTACACCTTCAGCTCGTCCGTCGGGTCGCCGCCGCGTCCACGGGTTCGCGCGCGGTGGCTGCCGAAGGCGTCGCGTTTCAGCGTCGCGAAGATCTCCTCCAGCGACCGCTGTCCGATCTTGCGGATGCCGCGCGGGGTCAGCTCGTAGCGCTCGCCGTCCTTGCGGATGAGGCCCGCCTCCTCGAGCAGCTCGGTCATCTTCCGCAGCTGGTCGAGCGACTGGCGCGCGTTGGCCCCCGCGAGGCGCTCCACCTGCTCGGCGTCGAGGTCCTGAAGATCGTCCGCGCCGCGGGCGCCGCGAACGGCGTCCTCCATGTCGGACAGCTGATTCATCTCGTCCATGAGCCCGAGAGCCTCGGCGAGCGTGAGCGGCTCGTCGCCCGAGAGGGCGTGGTCGTAGCTGTCGGCGGGCATGAGCTGCGAGAGCGTCTCCGCGAGATCGTTCATCGCCTCCTGCAGCCCCGGGTCGTTGAACGCCGCGCCGAGCATCTGCTCGAGCTGATCGCGCATGTCCGCCGACATGCTCTGCCACAGCGAGCGCATCGCGGCCATGCCCTGCGCCAGCTGGCGAAGCAGATCGTCCCAATCCTTCGCGCTTCCGGCGAGCTCGGGGTACTGTCGCTGGAACGCCTCGAAGTCCGGCTCGCCGCCCTCCATGCGCTCCTTCAGCGCGCGGTTGAGATCCCGGATCATCTGGCGCGTGCGCTCGAGCTGCTCGGGCGTGAGGTTCTTGAGCGAGTCGCGCATGTTCTTGAAGTAGGAGCCGAGCACCTGCTCCTGCAGCTGCTTGAGCAGCTCCTGGTACTTCTCCGCTGCCTTCGGCTCCACGAATTCATAGTCCTTGAGCGCGCGCATCGCGCGGCCGAAGTCTTGGGGCAGCGCGTCGAGCTGCGCGAGCCGATCCTGCGCGAGCTTCTGCATCGCCTGTCGCATCTGCTCGTCAGGCGCCTCGGCGGCGCGCCTGCGCTCGAGACCCTCACGCTCGAGGCGCTTCACCTCATCGAGCTTCTCCTTGAGCTCGTCGAACACCTTCGAGAGATCGTGGCGCTCCGCGCGGCGCTGCTTGGCCGCGCGGAGCCGCTCGAGCAGGTCCTTCATGCCGTCCATGCGACCGGGGATGCCCCAACGCGACAGGCGCGCGAGCGCGTCCTCGAGATCGCCGCCAGCGAGCAGCTCGTCGGACATCGCGCCCAGGAGCTCCTCCGCTTCGAGCGCGTCGAGCCGCTGGGTCCCGTCCCAGCGCCGGTAGCGGATCCCTTCGCTGAAGTCGTCGAGGCTCGGTACGTCACTCATACGTGGGGGGTTCTGGGGGGCGAAGCCCCCCGGTGGTTGTCATGCGCGGAACGTCGAGCGCGCCTCGCCGCGCTCCTTGTTCAGCTTGCGGTTGAGGTGGAGTCCCTCGAGCACGAACTCGACCGCCGCGGCGACCGTCGCCGGATTGCCGGTCGCGCCGAGCTTGGCGACCGCGCCCTTCATGCCCGGGATCTGCAGCGCCTGCTTCACGTACTCGCCGCTCGGCAGCGTCGACGACACGTGCATCGTGGCGCCGCGCTGGAACGCGGCGAGCAGCGAGTCGAACTCCGCGAGCGAGAAGGTGCGGTTGAAGACGTTGAGGACGGCGCGCTGCACGAGACGGTCGATGACCCGCTCTTCGGAGATGTCGCCCACCGACTCGAGCTCGATCTTGCCCGCGGTCGACGCGACGACCGCCGGGAGATCGCTGATGCGCGGCACGATCGTGGTCTCGCCGGTCCGCAGTGAACGCTTCAGCGCGCTCGACACCAGGTTCTCGTAGTTGGAGACGGTGACGCGCACCGACACGCCTGACCGCTGGGAGATCTCGGGCGACCGGCGCGCGAGCTGCGACAGCTCGGCCAGGATCTCCTTCATGTACGTCGGGACGATCGTCGTGATCCCCTCGTCGACGAAGGAGCTGCGCTCCTGCTCCATGATCCCGACCTCGATCCCGAGCTCCTTCGGGTAGTGGGTCCGGATCTGCGAACCGAAGCGGTCCTTCAGCGGCGTGATGATGCGCCCGCGATTCGTGTAGTCCTCGGGGTTGGCGGAGGCGACGACGAAGAGGTCGAGCGGCAGCCGCACCTTGTAACCACGGATCTGGACGTCGCGCTCTTCCATCACGTTGAGAAGACCGACCTGCACGCGCTCGGCGAGATCGGGCAGCTCGTTCAGCGCGAAGATGCCGCGATGCGTGCGTGGCACGAGGCCGTAATGGATGGTCAGCTCGTCCGAGAGATAGCGCCCTTCGGCCACCTTGATCGGATCGACCTCACCGATGAGATCCGCGATGGAGATGTCCGGAGTTGCCAGCTTCTCGGTGTAGCGCTGATCGGGCGTGAGCCAGACGAGCTCGACCGTATCGCCGTCGTTGGCGATGCGGTACCGGCATGCGGCGCAGATGGGCGCGAACGGGTCGTCGTTGATCTCGCAGCCGGCGATGGCCGGGGCGACCGGGTCGAGCAGCTCGATCAGCTGCCGCGCGATGCGCGTCTTTGCCTGCCCGCGCTCGCCCAGCAGGATGATGTCCTGTCCCGACAGCATGGCGTTCTCGATCTGCGGGATGACCGTGGCCTCATAGCCGACGATGCCCTGGAACAGCGGACGCTTCTCCGCCAGCGCGGTGATGAGGTTCGTGCGCAGCTCCTCCTTCACGGTCCGCGTGCGGTAGCCCGTTTCGCGAAGGGCGCCCACGGTCATCGGTCGGTCGGTCATTCGACTGGATCTCCTCTGAGCTGATGGGGGATGGATTCGCGACGGTACGAGGCCAGCGCGGCGCGGACTTCCGGGATCGCCCGATAGCCGCGCGCGACCAGATCGGCCAGGAACGCGTCGCGCGCGTCAAGCTCGTCGGCGAGCGAGCCGCGATCGACACCCGGCCGCAGCGTCTGCAGGAGCGCGAGCTCCGCGTCGTCGTCGTGGGTGAACGTGTCCGCGTCGGGGTCGTGCGTCACGAGCGGGATCGTCGCGACGCTGCCGTCGTTCGGAACGAGGCGGTCCAGCGACACGACGCGCCGCGCGTAGCCGCCGTGCGCCGTTCCGTAGATGCGCATGACCATGAGCAGGTGCACGCGCGCGAGATCGGACCGATCGACACCGAGCTCGCCGACGAGCTGCGCAAGCGCCTCGTTCGCGCTGTCCGCGTGCAGCGTGGAACCGAGCGCGTAGCCGCGCCTCAGCATCTCGAAGACACGCACGGCCTTCGGGCCCCAGAGATACACCGGCAGGTGCGACGACAGCTCGTTCGCGAGCAGGATCGTGTCGGCGGGCCTGGTCTGGCCGATGAAGTCGAACGTCTCCGCCCAGCCGCGCACGAAGATTCGGCGCGTCGCGTTCGGGAGGAAATCCAGCAGCGCGGTGAGCGTGGTCGTCTTTCCGGAGTGCGGCTGCTCGGCTGCGATGAGCAGCGAGCTGTGCGCCTCGATCGCCATTCCGCACACCGCCGCCGTGCGCGGATCCATGTTGCCCGCCTGCAGGATCTCGGTGATCGACATGGGGACCGGCGGCTCCCAATTCCATCCCCACCAGCCGATCGGCATGTCGTAGTCGCGCGGTGAGAGCGGGTGCTCGACCATCGCATAGCGCCGTTGCATGCGACCGGACTCCATCGACCGAGGTTAGCACGCTATCCTCCGGATTCCGTGGTGACCGAGGAGCCCAAGGACACGCGTCCGATCGACGATCCCGCGCGTCTCGCCGATGAGGCACGTGCGACCATCGACAAGAACGCCACCGAGCTGCGCAAGCAGCGCGTTCCGATCGCCACCGAGCCGCCCACGGTGTACCGACCCTGACGGATCACCGGTTCGCGAGCGTTGCCGAGCTCTCCACCGAACTGCGACGGCGCGCCGTGTCGGCGGTCGAGCTCACCGAGGAGACATGCGAGCGCCTCGCTCGGCTTGGCCCGCGCTACAACGCGGTCGCGACGATCACACGCGAGCGCGCGCTGGGCGAAGCGCGGCGCGCGGACGCCGCGCTCGCGCGACGCGACAAGCGTCCGCTGCTCGGCGTGCCCTACGGCGCGAAGGACCTTCTCGCGGCGAAAGGCGCGCCGACCACCTGGGGCGCCCCGCCCTATCGCGATCAGGTGCTCGAATCGGATGCGACCACGATCGCGAAGCTCCACCGCGCGGGCGCCGTGCTCGCGGCCAAGCTCGCGATGGTCGAGCTCGCTGGCGGCGGAGGCTATCGCTATCCGAGCGCCTCGCTGCAGGGGCCCGGACGCAATCCCTGGAATGTGGATCGGTGGTCAGGAGGCTCGTCGAGTGGTTCGGCCGCCGCGGTCGGCGCCGGGCTCGTGCCGTATGCGCTCGGATCCGAGACGTCGGGATCGATCGGCACGCCGTCCGCGTACTGCGGCGTCACCGGACTGCGACCGACATACGGTCTCGTGAGCCGGCATGGCGCGATGGCCCTCTCCTGGACGCTGGACAAGATCGGGCCGATGGCGCGCTCCGCCGAGGACTGCGCGCTCGTGCTCGAGGCCATCGCGGGTCCGGACCCTGCTGACGCGACGGTGTCCGGTCGTCGCTTTCGGCCGCTCGAGGCTCGGCAGTCGCGCGCCGCGATACGGAAGCTCCGCGTCGCGTTCGCGGAGGAGGATGTCGTGGATCACGCGTCGCCCGACGCGAAGGCCGCGCTCGAGAAGGGTGTCGCCGAGTTTCTCCGGCTCGGGTCGCGCGTCGTGCGAGCCACGCTGCCATCAGATCTTCCGTACGGGCCGATGGTCGGAACGGTCTACGGCGCGGAGGGCGCGACGATCTTCGCGGAGCTGATCGAGGGCGATCACTTCGAGGAGCTGGTCGATGCCCGCCAGAAAGCCGGGCTGCGAGCGGCGCTCGAGATCCGCGCGCGTGACTACCTTCAGGCGATGCGGCTCCGGGTTCGCCTCTCGTCCGCGTTCGCCGAGATCTTCACGCAGGCCGATGTGATCCTGTCCGTGGGCCGCGCGATCACGGCGACACCGATCACGCAGGCGCTCGACGCGCCTGGCGTCACCGCGAGCAATCCACCGCAGACGCGGCGGCCCGGGAATCTCGGCCTCATCCCGGCCGGGAATCTCGCGGGCGTCCCCGCCATCTTCTTTCCATGCGGCTTCGGCGCCGACGGACTACCGGTGGGACTGCAGCTCGTCGGCCCTCCGTTCTCCGAGCCCCTGCTCGTCGCCCTCGCCGCGGCGTACCAGCGCGAGACCGATCATCACCTCAAGCGTCCGCGCGATCCGAGCCGCGGGTTCGTCAGGCAAGTGCCTATAGCGCCCGTGACACCTGCGCGAGCGCCCGGACGCCCGTGACCTCGAAGCGATAGGGAAGCATCACGTTCGCGTGCTCGACCCCGGCACGCGCGAGCTCGCGCAGCCGCTCGCCGACCTCGTCGGCGGTCCCGACGAACATCGCGGGTCGCGACGAGCGCCACTGCTCGAGGCCCACGTTCGCGCGCTTCGCCAGCTCGCCCGCGATCTCGTCGACCTCGCGCCGACTGGGCGCGACGAGCGCCTGGATGAAGAGGCTGCGATGCAGTGTCGCGGGGTCGCGTCCCACGGCGCGGCACGCCTCATCGACGCCGTCCCGCAGGATCGGCAGACGCTCGGACACGGGGGTACTCGGATCGGAGAGGTTGAACCACTGCGCGTGCTTCGCGGCGATCCTCATTACGCGGGGCTGCGTGCCGCCGATCCAGATCGGCAGCGGCCGCTGCAGCGGCTTCGGCGAGGAGATCGCGTCTACGACGCGGTAGTGCTTCCCGTGATACGTCGCGCGTGGCTCGGTCCAGAGCCGCGCGCAGATCTCGAGCGTCTCCGCCAGCTGGGTCACGCGCACGCCCGGCGGAGGGAATTCGTAGCCATACGCCAGATATTCGACTTCCTTCCAACCCGCGCCGAGTCCGAACTCGAGCCGCCCGCCGGAGATCTGGTCCACGCAGGCGGCGATCTTCGCGAGCAGCGCGGGATTGCGATACGACTGGGCGGTGACCATCGGTCCGATGCGGATCGTCTTGGTTTCGGCCGCGAGCGCCGCGAGGAGGGTCCACGCGTCGAGGCAATCGGTCGCTACGGCATCCTTGTTCAAGAAGAGATGGTCCGAGACCCAGACGGCGCGGAACGCGGCGCGCTCCGCCTCCCGTGCGATGGCGAGGACGTCTTGGTAGCTGAATCCAAATTGCGGCTCGATCTGGACGCCGAGATCCATCAGACGCTCTCCGGGGGGTTCTCGGGCGGCGAAGCGCCCCGGTAGTCGTCCTCTTCCGCCGTGAGGCGGAACATCATGTGACGTCCGGTCACGGTCAGCGTCGCGAGCATGAAGCCGGCGAAGACCGCGACGCCGACGCTCACGACCGGGGGCAGATCGAGGACGAGCGCATCGAACGCGAAGATGAGGATCGCCCACACGGCGAAGGTGAACGCGGTCTCACGGAGCTGAAAGGTGATCGGACGCCGCGGCTGTCGGCGCTGGGGACGGCGCTCGGGAGGGAGCACGGCCTCGGCCGCCATACGACGACGGCGGTCCGCGCGCATGACACGCGCGACCCACCACACGCACGCGATGAGGATGATCGTCTCCACCGCGGCGTTGCCCGGATGACCGACGGCGATGGATAGCGGGACGAACAGGAGCGCGACGACACCGACGATGGTGGCGACCGTCGCGCTGCCGATCACCAGGAGGCGCCGCGTGGTCACGCCATCGCCCGGTCGAGGACCTCGACGACGTGCAGCACCGGTAGCTCGATGCCGCGTTCACGCAGGCCCGCGGCGATCTGGAGCATGCAGCCGGGGTTCGCGCTGATCACGGCCCGCGCGCCGCTCGCGACGATCGAATCCACCTTGCGCGCGAGCAGCGCATCGGCGTAGTCGGGCTGCGTGAGGTTGTACGAACCCGCGCTGCCGCAGCACACGTCGGCGTCCGCCGTTTCCACCAGCTCGAGTCCGTGGACGCGCGAAAGCAGATCGCGCGGCTGTTTGCGGATGCCCTGCGCATGCGCGAGGTGACAGGGATCCTGATACGTCGCGCGCAGCTCGAGCCGACCCAGCCGCTCACCCGCGACCTCCGCGAGGTATTCGGTGACGTCGCGCACCTTCGCCGCGAAGGCGGAGGCGCGCGCGCTCCACACCTGGTCGTCCGCCAGCAGCGCGCCGTATCCCTTCATGTGCGCGCCGCAGCCCGCGGCGTCGACGATGACCGCGTCCACGCCGGCGGCTTCGAACCCCGCGATGTTCCGCCGCGCGAGCCCGCGTGCCTCGTCGCGCTCCCCCGCGTGCGCGTGGAGCGCGCCGCAGCAGACCTGATCCGGCGGGTCGACGACGGCGATCCCCTGACGCGCGAGCACGCGCGCAGCGGCACTGTGCACGTCGCCGTACGCGACGCGCATCACGCATCCGAGAAGCAGCGCGACGCGCGCGCGGGGAGCCGGCGGCGCCGCCGGCGCGCTGTAGCGAGGCCCGGTCAGCGACGGCGACAGGCGCTCGAGACGGCGCAGCCGACCCGGCAGCACGCGAGTCAGCCGCGTCGCGCGGACCAGGGTGCGAAGCCCGGTGCGCTCGTAGAGCGCGAGCACCGCGGCGGCGCGCTCGAGCGCCTTTGGATCCGCGAGCGTTGCGAGGGCGGTGCGGCGCAGCCATGCGGCGATGCCGCCGCGGCGCGGCCGATCCGCGTCCTCGATCGTCGCGCGCGTCGCCTCGATCAGCTCGCCGTACGGGACACCCGCCGGACACACCGCCTCGCACGCCCGGCACGCGAGACAGCGGTCGAGATGGAGGCGGGCCGCGGAATCGACGGCGATCGTTCCCTCGCGCAGGGCGGACATCAGATGGATGCGTCCGCGCGGGGATTCGGTCTCCAGACGCGTGAGCTGGTACGTCGGGCATGCCTCGAGGCACATGCCGCAATGGATGCACTGGCGAAGGCCGTCCTCGACACGGCTCAGGTGCCCGATGCTCATCTAGGACGAGGCTAGCGGCATGCGGCCGGGCGCGAGGACGCCGCGCGGGTCGAAGCGCTCCTTCAGCGCGCGCGCGATGCGGTGCGGCGCGGCCGACGGACCCCATGCGCCGCCGACCGCGCGTTTGTGATCGACGCTGGCTCGCTCCACGACCAGAGCGCCGCCTCCCGCGACGAGGCGCGCGCGCATGCCGCGGAACGCGTCGGGCGCGATCGGCGCGAGCAGGAACGCGATGCCGTCGCCGGGATACACGAGGGCGCTGGACAGATCGAGGCCGTACGGCGGCTGATGGCCCGCGGGCCATGCCGCGCGAGCGACCTCGGCCCGCTCTACCGGGAGCGTCGCGATGCGGGTCCAGACGTTTCCGTCCGCCTCGTTCGCGCCCGCGTCGCGCACGGCGCGGGCCACGCGATCGACGGCCGCGGCCGGACCCGCGACGCGGACGAACACTCCGGCGATTCCGGGACCCATCGCTCGCGCGGCCGGGCCGGCGACGATCGCGAGCGCGTCGAGCGGAAGGCGCGCCGCTCGCAGGTCGGCGGCGAACCGCAGCGCGGACGACACATCGGGAAGGTCGGCGCGCAGCGTCAGCGTCCGCTCCGGGAGCGCGACGAGCTTCAGCGTGATCTCGGCGAGCGCGACGAGGGTGCCGTACGTGCCGCTGTACAGACGCGTGAGGTCGTAGCCGGTGACGTTCTTCACGACGCGGCCGCCGGCCTTCGTCAGTGTCCCGTCCCCCAGGACGGCGCGGCAACCGAGGATCCAATCGCGCGGGTGCTGGTAGCGAAGACGCGACGGCCCCGCGGCCGCGCCGGCGATCGTTCCGCCGACGGTGGCGCGTTCGGGACACGGCGCTTCCACGGGCCAGCGCTGCCCGGTCGCCCTCAGCGCGCGATCCAGCTCCGCGAGCGTCGTACCGGCGCGGACGGTGCAGACCAGGTCGGGCGGCGAGTGCTCGACCACGCCGCGCAGGTCGCCAAGCTCGATCGCGACGTCGTAGCGCTCGGGCGGATCGCCGACGTCGATGCGCGTCCCGCCACCCCAGAGGACGACAGCCTCGCGCCTTTCGTGTGCATCCGTGATCGCCGCGGCCAGCGACTCGGTCGTGTCGGGACGCACGACGCGCGATGGAACGATCCCGTCGATGCTCCGCTCGGCTACACCCACATCCCCTCCGCGAGACCGCGCTTGATCCGCTCCGTCGGGATATCGGCGCACGTGTCGCCGCCCGGGAAGATCTTGCCGGGATTCATGCTGCCGTCGGGATCGAACGCCGAGCGTGCCCGCTGCATCGCCTCCAGATCCTCGGGGCCGAAGACCCAGAACATGAAGTGGTTCTTCTCCAGGCCGATCCCGTGCTCGCCCGAGAGCGTTCCTCCCGCGTCGATCGCGACCTTGAGGATCGCCGCGCTCGCCTCCATGACCCGCTCGATGGGCTCGACCGCGCCGTCGAACAACAGGATCGGGTGCAGGTTCCCGTCGCCGATGTGGAACATGTTCGCGGTCACGTATCCGTAGCGATCCGCGATCGCGTTGATCTTCGCGAGCACCTCGGGGAGCTTCGAGCGCGGGACCACGGCGTCGTGCAGGTAGTTGTTCGGCTTGATGCGCGCGAGCGCGGGATAGCCGAGCTTGCGCGCCTTCCAGAGGAGCTCGCGCTCCGCCGGCGTGCTCGCGGTGCGCACGCCGAAGGCGCCCTGCGCCTCGCACACGGTGATGATCGAGGAAGCCGCGGACTCGGTCTCCTCGAGCAGGCCCTCGACCTCCACCAGCAGCAGCGAGCCTGCTTCGTCCGACAGGTGCGCGTCGAACGCCTCGTTCACCGCGCGGATCGTCGTCCGGTCGAGCATCTCCATCGCGGCGGGCACGATGCCTCCCGCGATGATCGCGCTCGCCGCACGCGCTCCGGACTCGACGTCGCGGAAGAGGGCAAGGAACGTGCGCGTGTCCTCGGGGAGCGGAAGGAGCCGCACCCACGCCTTCGTCACGATGCCCAGCGTCCCTTCGCTGCCGACGATGAACGGCACGAAGTCATAGCCGGGGAGGTCGGCGGCCCGGCCGCCGAAGACCGCGACCTCGCCATCGGGCAGGACGAGCTCGATGCCGAGCACGTGATTCACGATCGAGCCATAGCGCAGCGCGTGTGGCCCGCCCGCGTTCGTCCCGATGTTCCCGCCGATCGTCGACACGCGCTGACTCGCGGGATCGGGCGCGAAGAACAGGCGGGCGTCGCGCGCGGCGGCGCTGATCTGCAGATTCGGGACGCCCGGCTCGACCAGCGCGGTCTGTCCCTCGACGTCGATCGCGAGGACGCGGCGAAGCCGCGAGGTCGAGACGACGAGCGCGCCACCGCAGGCGATCGTCCCGCCGGAGAGGCCGGTGCCCGCGCCGCGCGGGACGACGGGGATCCCGGAACGATGCGCCGCCTTCACGCACGCGGCGACCTCCTCAGCGGAGCCCGGCACGACGACGGCCGTCGGCGGATGGCGATCGAAGCCGGCGTCGTACTCGAAGACCATGACGTCCTCGGGCTTCCAGAACACGTTGTCGGCGCCGCAGGCCGCGACGAGATCGGCGATCAGAGCGCGCTCGGCGCTCAGGTCAGGCAACCCGCTTCGAGCGCTCCGAGGCGATCACCGCGTCCTCGATGACGGAAAAGTCGTGCTCCTCGAGCTCGTGCACGTTTCCCTGGAACGCGAGGCGCCAGTGTTCGCTCGGCCAGCGCTTGACGAAGCGGAGCTGCGGGAGCAGCGACGTCGCCGCCACGGCGTGGTCCGCGTCGAGCGCGTGGTCCTTCTTGATCTTGAAGCGCCAGGGATAGGTGTCACCTGTTTTCTCGCTGACCCAGATCGGCTCGCTTCCCTCGAAGTACGGCGACGCGATCGTCGCCGTCGCGGCGAAGCCCTGTGTCCCGGTGAGGTACCAGCACACGCGATCGCCCGGTGCCATGCGCTCCGCCTTGCGGCGATGTCGACTCTTGATCCCCTGAACGGTGAAGCGGAGCTTTCGCGTTCGCTCGTAGTTGTCCGCGCTGGTGACGATCATCCAGTTCGTCATCTCGCGTGCCCTTCCCGCTCAGGCATGCTCTTCGATCCACACCGCGCCATCGTCGGAGTGCTCCTTCTTCCAGATCGGCACGATGGTCTTGAGCTCGTCGATCGCCGCGCGCGCCGCGGCGAACGCCGCATCGCGGTGGGGCGCGCCCGCCGCCACGACGACGGCGATCTCGCCGATCGCGAGGTCGCCGACGCGATGGTGCATCACGAGTCGCAGCGGCGTGTGCTCCTTCTCGAGACGGCGAGCGATCTCGCGCATCTTGCTCTCGGCCATCTCCGCGTACGCCTCGTACTCAAGGTGCGTGACGCGCTTGCCCCGACTCCGGTCGCGGACCGTCCCCAGGAACACGACGATCCCGCCGAATCCCGCGTCACGGACCGCCGCGATCGCGTCGTCCACCGAGAGCGGCTCGGATGAGACCGCGATCGGTGCGACGCTCATCGCGCCGCCTGACACCGGCGGGATGAGCGCGACCTCGTCGCCGTCGGCGAGCGTCTCGTCCGGCGTCACGTATTCCTGGTTGCGCGCGATGACGACCTGACGGCCCTCGGCCACGAGCGGGTGGTCGCGCAGGATGCGGTAGATGACGTCCTTGACGGTCGAGCCGGCGGGTACGTCGAGCTCCATCCGGCCCACGCCCGCCGCCTCGCGATACGACGCGAACAGGCGTACGACGACGCGCATGCGGTCAGTCTAGGCACGAACGAGGAGCGGCCCCGCAGTGCCAGAATTGACGGTGAATGGACGCCGGCGCGGCCATACAGGGCGCCCTTCTCGCGGTCCTCCTCGTCCTGGTGAACGGGTTCTTCGTCGCGGCCGAGTACGCCTTCGTGCGCGTCCGCGAGACGCAGCTCGAGGAGCTCGCGAAGGAGGGAAGCGGGCGGGCGAGGCTTTCCAAGCGCATCGTCGGCCGCCTCGATACGTACATCTCGGCGGTGCAGCTCGGCGTGACCCTCGCGTCGCTCGCGATCGGCTGGATCGGCGAGCCCGCCGTCGCGGCTCTGCTCGAGATCCCCTTCGGGTGGCTGCGGGACGTCTCCGAGCCGGTCTTCCACGTGGTGGCATTCGCGATCGCGTTCGGTCTGATCACCTATCTCCACATCGTTGTCGGAGAGCTGGCGCCCAAGTACCTCGCCATCCAGCGCGCCGTCCAGCTCGCGTTGCTCTGCGCGTACCCGCTCGACCTCTTCTATCGGATCATGTTTCCGTTCATCTGGTTCGTGAACGTCAGCGCGAACGCTGTCCTGCGCTGGGTGGGCATCCGACCCACGGCCGATCTGGACGTCCACAGCGATGAGGAGCTGCGCATGCTCGTGGCCGCCTCGGCCCGCCAGGGCGTGCTGCAGGAGAGCGAGCGCGTCATCGTCGGCAACGCGCTCGATTTCGCGGACACGCTCGTCCGGCAGGTGATGGTGCCGCGCACCGAGATCGTTGCCGTCCCCGAGGAGCTCGACCTCGCCGGCCTCGTCGCCACAGCGCGGCAGCACCGGCTCTCGCGCTTCCCCGTCTACCGAGACGATCTCGACCACGTCGTCGGCGTCGTCCACGTGAAGGACCTCGTCGGCGTGGATCGCGCGTCCCGCGCCAAGGCCCACGACGTGATGCGGAAGGTGCCGGTGATCCCGGAGACGCTCCGCCTCGATCAGGCGCTGACGGAGTTCCGCCGCCAGCGCACGCAGCTCGCCATCGTCATCGACGAGTTCGGCGGCACCGCCGGTCTGGTCACCTTGGAGGACGTCCTCGAGGAGCTCGTGGGCGAGGTGCAGGACGAATTCGAGACGGAGGTCGGCCCGCGCTTCCGCGAGGAGGCGCCCGGGACGTACGTCGTGGACGGCCTCGTACCGCTCGACGATCTGCGCGAACGTCTTCGGCTCGAGCTGACAGACGAGCCCTACGACACTGTGGGCGGCATGGTCTTCGGTCGCCTCGGACGGTTGGCGAAACCCGGTGACGCGGTCGAGGTCGAGGGCTACCGCTTCCAGGTCAGCGCGGTCGATGGTCGCCGCGTGTCGCAGGTCCGCGTGCAGCGAACGCGTCCTCCGCGGAAGGCCGCGTGACCGGCATCGTTACCGAACCGTAACGACCGGGGCGCCGCTTGCCCGGTGGCACGTGCGTTGCTTATGCGAATGTACGTGCTCGACATGTTGCTCAGCGACAGCGCGATCCTCGTCTTCGCGGCGATTGGCCTGGTGACCACCACGGTCTCGATCGTTCTGGACGCCCGCGCCGAACGCGAGCGCGTCACGGGGGAGCGCGTCCCGGTCAAGGTCTAGTCCCATATCGCATTGTCAAGCGATAGGCGGCTCCGGCGTGAAGTCGTGACCGCCGCGCCAGATGCCCCAGACGATCGCGAGCGACTTCTTCATGCAGTGGCCGAGGGCGTTCATCTTCGACTTCCCCTGGG